>Ga0265339_10000033_pt1 | contig 130595 bp, 126 predicted proteins | sample 4CB219metaG_FD_202085 | JGI IMG/M metagenome (GOLD analysis project Ga0265339, IMG submission 202085) | Rhizosphere microbial communities from Carex aquatilis grown in University of Washington, Seatle, WA, United States - 4-CB2-19 metaG | ecosystem: Host-associated > Plants > Roots >...
CAATTTCGCCGTCGCGGGGCGCCGCGGGATGGGCATGAGCGGCACTGGGTTCGGTGTTCGACAGCCGGTTGCGACGGTGCCAGGTGCTGCCGCCATCCTCCGTCGCAAAGACGCCCGCCGAGGAAATCCCCACCCAGAGTTTCTGGGCGTTCGCCGGATCAAACAAGATCGTGTGCAAAACCAATCCGGCGCCGCCGGGATTCCAGCTGTCGGCGGACGGATGGTCGCGCAACCCTTGTACCTCTTCCCAGCTCTTGCCGTCGTCACGGCTCGCAAGCAGCCTTGCCGGTTTGGCTCCAGCATAGAGTGTTCCGTGAGCATAGCTCAGCGACCAGACCTGTGAGAACTGATCCGCGAATGGCAGCGGTTGGCTGGTCCAGTTCATCATGGCGGCGAGTTGAGGATCGTTGGCCGCCCAATCGTCGATAAGCCCCTTTGTGAGTTTGGCGATTTGCCAGGTCTCACCCGCGTCTTCAGAGCGCCACACGCCGGCGCCGTGCCATTCGCCGCCGCCACCGGCCCACAGCAAACCCGTGGCAGGGTCACCAACGATGTGATTGATAGGCCAGCCATTGCAGAACGGCCCCTTGACCGTCCAGCGCTGCCTGTCACTGCCGCCGGATATCAAGAAGGCACCCTTCGTCGTTCCGACAAGTATCGTGACCCCGTCTTGATTCATCGCTGTTTTCCGGTTCCTGGACCTCGCGCCGCCTTGTTCAACCTGGGTTGAAAGCAGCCGGCACGCATTGACTCACCCAGAATAGGAGAGCCTTCTTGACAAATAAGTTGATATCAACCTTATTCGATCCATGTCAACCGGCGCTGCAAAGCAGACTGAACTGCCATTCCCGTGCACGCTTGAAGTGCGCGATGCATGCCTGTGTTTGCACGTGCAGCGCGCCGCGCGCGCCCTGGCACGCCGTTTCGATGAGGCATTCCGCCCGCTCGATCTGACGAACGGTCAATTTTCGCTGTTGATGTCACTCAATCGGCCGCAGCCGCCCAGCATCGGGAGTGTGGCCTCGCTGTTGGCGATGGATCGCACCACCCTGACCGCCGCACTGAAACCGCTGGTGCGCCGGGGTCTCGTGACGATTTCCGTCGATAAGAAGGACCGCCGCGGTCGGCTCCTCACAATCAGGCCGGCCGGCCGCGTTCTGCTGGCGAAGGCTTTTCCTATCTGGCGGCAGACTCATGCCGAGTTGGAAAAACATATTTCACGGCCCCAGGCGCTGCGGGCGGCCCTGATTGCGTTGGCATAGGCCGAATCGATCGCTGCCGTCCCCCACGTTTATCCGCACGCGCCGCCGCGCAGAACTCCGGCAATCCCAGCCGACTTGACTTGACGAAGCCTTCGCCGCCGACAGTGAACGCGTCGAAAGTTTATCGGAACCGAAAACCAATCTCAAAAAAATGGAGGCCGGACACGGCCTCCATCAATGATTTGCAAGTTACCATCGCCTTGAACCGGCGTTAGCGCTCTGAAATCCGCCCATGATCGTCACCATCATGATCATGATCGTGATCGTGGTCACCATGCTGATAGACCGCGATACACCCATTGTTTGTGCCGCAGATTCCAGCGCCGACGGTCGTCGTATCGCCACCCGAACCGACGACCGAAACGGGAGCTACCTGCGGGACGAAGATGCGGTTGAGCAGCGAATCGGCTGCCACCGAATGCGAGCCCGTGGATTGCGGAATCTTCTCGACCAGAAGATTTGTCTCGGCATCGACGATGCCTAGCACCGCTCCGCTGAGATCCTTGCTCGCTCCGAGGTAGTAGCGGCGGTCGCCCCGATTGAAGAACACTTCGTCGGAGCCCGTAACGCCAGCCACCGGGGTCTGCTTCTTCGACTTGGCGTCGATGACGAGAGTGATCGTGTCGCTGGGATTGTTCCCAGGCGTGCATCCCAACACGACGTTATCGTGAGGCCCAACGCTTGCTCCGTTGGGTCCACAGCCCGTCAAGGCAACGACCCCGGTATTCGTGCCGGCATTAAATGCGCCCAGAACGGCGGTAGGCGTACTGAGCGTCTTCGGATTGATGACCAACAGGCCGCCATCGCATGTGATCGGACCGGAATGTTGCCCGTAATTGCAACCTGCCGGGTTGTTGGCGATGATCGGGATCGAGACCAGGAAGCGCCTGGTCTTGGGGTCCCATGCCGGCTGCTCAAGCGAGAGCCCAAAACCGGACGGCATGATCGCAGGGTCGACGGAGATTTTGGTGATGGCGCTGACATGAGATATGGCGTCATCCTCGTTCGCCGCGAACAGTGTCGCGAAGGGTGGATCCTCGGCGTTATTGGCGGCGAGCAGAAGATCGCCTTCGGTGGTCAAAGCCATCTCGTCTACCCGCGTCGTGCCGCCCGTGGATATCGATTGCTTCAACGCCAGGCTCGGGGGCGCGTCGAGATCAAAGACTTTCAGCGTGCTATTGCCATCGCCACCGTAGACCCACCGGCCATGTGACGTCACGCCGTCGGGTCCGGAGTGATTGTTGTCGACGCCCCCGCTTCCGGTAAGCACGACACCGACAAACCCGCCGAGCGTCCGCTTCCATTTGAGCGTGTGGGTGTCAACGACGTCTATTCCCGAATTCGAGCGGTCACCGAGGTAGTACTCGCCGCGGTCTGGATTGACCCAGCTGATGTCGAATGACCGAAGCGGGTTTCCCGGAATGAAGATGCCCGTGACGCATTTTGTGTCGCCGGTTGTCGGAGCCCCCGAGCCGCTGCAAGGATTTGCCATTGCCGCAGTTGCCATTGCGGACAAAGCGACTCCAAGCGAAACCGGCAAGGTCGCACCATAAAAGCTGGCGAGCCTAGATCGACCAGACATGTCTACACCTCCCTGTGAACGTTACTTGTTTCTGCGCATCAGGCCTTGAACACCGACAGTGGCAAACGCGATGACGCTTCTTGCAAGCGTGACCGCGTCTGACGCCGAAAAGCCACGGGCCCGATGCAAGGCCGCGCAGCTTTCGACGAAGTCATTTTTTGGAGTTTGCCCCACCCAAAGGCCGCCCCCGGTTACACGGAAACACGGACTTTAATTACGTTGATCGTGCAGAAAAAATATGACCGCAACAGTCCGCAACCTTACCGATTCTATACAAATTCCCAATCTGCCGGCGCAGCGCCTCCAGCCGAAACAGTGGCTCAATGACTTCGCTTCGAAGCGGCTCTCCGGAAATTTTTCAAGCACGCGAGCTGGCGTGTCGCCGGCCGTCTTTGGTGTCCGGGAACCGCATAACGATTTGCAACCCCGGATCGTTATCGCGAGCGTGCAATGCGATGCCGTGCAAGTCAGCCACCGCTTTGACCAAGCTGAGCCCGAGCCCGTTGCCCGGCGTAGACCGGCTTTGCTCCGACCGGTAGAAGCGCTCGAAAATGCGCTCGCGCTCCTCGATGGCCACGCCGGGCCCTTTGTCGGTGACGGTGGCGACGATGCGCTTACGATCACTGCTGAGTGAGACCTCAATGTGCGTGTCGGAAGGTGTGTGCCGAATGGTATTCTCCACGAGATTGGCGATCATTTGCGTAAGCAGCTCGCGATCGCCGAAGAAGCGGACCGCCGGTTTGATCTTGGACTCAAGCCGCTGGCCGGCGTCTTCGGCGGCGGGCGCAAACGCCTCGACGACATCGGTAAAGACCGCGCTAAGATCGAACTCGCAAAAGCCTGAACGCCGCGTGCCTGCTTCGATCTGGGCGATACGGAGGAGAGCGCCGAAAATGCCGAGGATTTCGTCAACCTGGGCGATCGCCTCATCGATAGACGTGTTTTGCGCCTTGCCCACTTGCGCGGCCGCTTGCAGCGCTTCCAGCCGGTGACGAAGCCGCGCCAAAGGCGTCTTCAGGTCGTGCGCAATGTCATTTGAGACCTGGCGCAGGCTCTCCATCAACTCGGTAATCCGATCGAGCATCCGGTTCAGCGCGTGCGACAGACGGTCGAGATCGTCGTTGGTCCCATGCACCGGCACACGTTGAGCGAGGTCGCCGGCGATGATCGCCTCCGCCGTGCGTCGGATCGCCTCAACCCGCTTGAGTAAAGCAAGACTAAGTCCGATCCCACCGATACTGCCGAGGGCGATCACGGCGCCGAAGGCGGACGCGAAAACGTGGAAAATGGATGCCGCCAGCTGATCGATCTGCTTGCGATCGGCCGCAATGGCGAGCCTGGTGCTTCCGGAAAGCGTATCAACCAATACGCGGCGATAACTGATGTCGCCATCGGTTTCCATGGTAGTAACGTTGGACCAGCCTAAATTGGCGGGTGTGATCGCCAAGTCACCGGCCAGTCGTGACCTGTTGGCGTCGAATACCAGGTAATCGAGAGGCCCCGCCGGCTGCGTCCTTGCGTGTGATCGCACATCGTCTTCCAGCTTGGCGAGGCCGCCTCCCTGGTACGATGATTTCAACGCGGTCATCTCACCCGAGATACGCGCGTCCAAACGCCTGTTCAACGCCGCGGTCGTTCCCAGATAGACAACAGCGCCGACAACGGCGACCGTAGCCGCAAACAGCACCACGTAGAGTGCTGCCAAGCGGAATGTCGCTGTGCGAAATACTCTAGGGAGCGCCACGAAGCGAATATCCGGCACCGCGGACGGTGTGAATAAGTTCACGGGGAAAACCGCGGTCAATCTTGCCGCGTAGTCGGCTCATGTGCGTCTCGACGATATTGGTCTTGGGATCAAAATGGAAATCCCATACCCTTTCCAGCAGCATGGTCCGCGTTACCACTCGACCGGCATTGCGCATCAAGCATTCAAGGAGCTTGAACTCGCGCTGCTGCAGGTCTATGGCGCGCCCTCCGCGCACGACGTGACGCTTGACAAGATCCAGTTCCAAATCTGCCACGCGCAGCACGGTTTCGCCGAAGCTTGTTGGCGAGCGGCGCCCCAGCGCGTTGACGCGGGCCAGCAGTTCGGCGAACGCAAAGGGCTTGGTGAGATAGTCGTCGCCGCCACCATCGAGACCTTCCACCCGGTCATCGATGCCACAAAGATTGGTAAGGAACAGCACCGGAGTGCCGACACCATTGCCGCGCAAGGTCTTGACCAACGACAAGCCGTCGACACCGGGCAACATGCGGTCGACAACCGCAACCTCATAGCGACCCGAGCCTGCGAGCAACAGGCCCTCGCCGCCGGTGTCGGCACAGTCGACGACGTGGCCGTATTCGCTCAAACCCCTGACGACATAAGTTGCCGTTTCACCGTCATCTTCGACGACCAGCACCTTCATGTGGTCGACCCTGTGAGCTTGACGATTTATACCCCGACGCCAGTGATGAAGCGCCCACCTGAAGAACCTGATTTTGCCATCGCTGAAACCCGCAAGTAAATACCTTCGGGCCGAGCAAGCGCTGTGCAGGAACTACACATTCCATGTTCTGGCGAGGAAGCGCTTGGCCGGCGACTCTACGCGCGTGAATGCGCGCGGCCGCCGCGTAGAGATCAACCTCAGCGCCGACAGCCTTTCAGGCTCGATTGCGCTCAGCGAGTTGGACGCGGCGATGCTTTGCGGCTTCAACGCTCAATTTGCAGTACAAAATTTTTGATCGGCAAATGTCGGCAAGGGGCCACAAGTGACGCCTCGGCGCAAACCAGTCATGGCGCTTGTTGATACAGCCGACGTCGTATTGTCGGTCATGCCTGATCTCGCTGACTCGACAATGGTCGATTATGTCGGACTACCAGCCACTCGATGGCGAGTTCTATTCGAAGTCGAAAGCAATACTCTTTGCAATTGCAATTGCGGCTGCCATATCGGCCTCCCCGCCGGCTTTATCCCCCTTCTTGGATTTCGCCAAGCCGCGCCCATAGAGCGGATAGGCCCGCTCATAGGGATCATACGACGACCAGTCGGGTGCTGCGAGCGCCGCGTCATAGGTCGCAATGCTCTCATCAAGCTTGCCCCATTTGTAATAAAGAAATCCGAGGCCCGATAGCGGGTACGATTCGCGGGGATGCATTTGTATCGCTTTCCGACAATCCGAAAGCGCCGCGTCGAAATCGCCTTTGAACGTCAGGACGTTGCAACGATTGACCATCGCGTTGATCTCATCCGCGGGATCGAGCCGCAGGGCCTCATCCAGGTCGCGGATGGCCGGATCGAATTGCTTGAGGTCCAGATAGATATTGCTCCGGTCGACAAAATAGACCGGCACTTTCGGGTCGAGACGGATCGACTCATTAAAATCGGTCAAAGCGCGCTCATCCTGATGCAGGTTCTTGTAAACGTCGCCGCGCCGGTAGAAGGCGCGGGAGGAGGAGGCATCCACCTTAATTGCCTCGTTGGCATCGGCGAGCGCGCGTTCGAGGTCGTTCTTGCCTTGGTAGCCTGATGCCCGATAGCTGTAGGCGAGCGACCGCTGTCTGGCATCGAGTTGGGGCAGCGCGATGAGGGATGTGCAAGCCGCAATCATCTCGTCGTCGGTCTCATTATGCTCGCCAGCACATTTGCTCATCAGCGGCTCGACGTCCTGCGCAGCAGCCGGTGCCGCAATGGCCAGAATGCCGGCCACAATTCCCGGACAAATGGCCCTCAGATACGGTGCAGGTTGGGTAAGCCACATGGTCGCCTCCGTCAGGGGACGGCCGTTCAAGCCACGCGGCGGCCGCTCGCCGATGGACAGGATGATCGAGACTGCGATCTCCGGCAAGACCGGTAATAGTTTGCGAGCGCAACTTTCATGTGGACTCAGGCTCACTCGCGGCGGAATCCCCGGGTGCACTCGAATGTCTGCTTGCCCGAACCGCGACAATTCCAGTGCGACGCGCGAAACGACGCAACGTGCCAATTCCGGACTCATGCACTGCAGCAAACTGCGCCTTCATTCGATCCCCTCGTCGGCGCAAACGACCAGCACGGCGACGACCACCTGTGCCCATGTACGTGCTCGCGATACCCAACGCGCTTTAGCCGTGTACGCGCCACACAAAGATCGGCTATCGCAATTGAGCACGAAAGAAAGCGATGTTCGTCGCGAGACCGGGCAGCAACCATTGGAAGAGCCGCACGACCGAAAGAACTTCGCCTTCGGACGCGCTGCTTCGAGCAGCCACCCGCAAGGCCTCGCTGCGCAAGTTGCCGTAATTGGGTAGCGAGCGGACAGTCGAGACCGCGGCCTCGTGAATCCCAGCGACTAGCGTCTCGTATTCGCCTTGCTGAAGCCTCGGCCGCAAATCCCCCCAGGCAAGGGCGAAATAGCTGGGCCAGCGGGCCAGCGCACGGTAGTCCGTATTAAGGAAGGGCAGGCCCAGCGCCGTTTTCACGTCGTCGAAGACGAGGCGCGTCGAGGCGTCGGCGTGATGATATTCCATCAGAATAAGTCTTCCCGAGGGCCTCGGCAAAGCCGGCCCTGTTTGAATACCGCTGTTGCGTGAGCTGTGGAGTTCCCCACCTTCAAGCAGCAAGCGCGCAAGCGTTGCCAGCAAAATGTAGGGAAAATTTCCCTCGGAGAAGGTCTCGATGCTCTCATCAATCTCCTGGAGTTCGCGCTGGGCATAGCCGATTTGCACGAGCCGCTTCCGAAGGGGTGACGGCCCAAGCGCGCTCACCTTTTCTTCGACCAAACGCCTGAGGCGATGACACGCGTCGGTGAAGTCAGGCGACGCGCAAAGCGTACGCGCTCCCTGCCAGAGGGAGTCATAGAAAGCGCGATAATGCGCGAAGCTCATCGTCACGACGCCCATCCACGGCACGCGAAGGACGGCTTTCATATCATCGTAACGCGCCTTGAGCTCACCCTCAGCCAGGAATTCCGGCACGGGATGGACGCGCGGAATCGGGTGTGGTTTGAGACGGGGAAGGTCGAGCATAGCTTATGACGACTCGTGCAAAAATAAGCTGCGACGTTATATTGATTTTCGTCTCCGCTCCAGGACTCAAGATTATTATCGCCGCCTCAGAGTTTCCGTTCTGGCATCAGCGGCGGAGTGATCGTACTGCTTTTCTCTACATCGGCCGCCTTTTGCATTAGTTCAGCGGCCGTCGCTTCCAGTTCATGGGAGGTCGGACGATGCGGAAATGAACATGCCAGCGCAATAAACCTGTTGGCGGGATCGCGAAGGTATGAAGCATCGATGAGCATATCAGCCTGCCCACCTCCACAGGAACGACACGAATGCTAGGACGACTTCAGTTTTGCCATCACAGAAATCTGAAACTCCGCTGGTAAATTAGTAGGAAAAACGATCCTGCCCAATAGTCTTGAGCGCGTTGACATTCACATGCCCTGCAGGGGACAAGCCCAACCTACGGGCCTGCCTGCGTTGGCAGGCACTGATAGTAGCTGACAAAGTAGCTCGGACTAAGCGGACCGCCGGTTATTGTGCCGAACAGCTTTAGCGCCGACGGATCATATCGCATTAACCGGGTCACGGCGCTTTCCATTTTTGGCAGCGCACGCCGACATTCCAATTCGTTCTGCCATGGCTGCGGTTGGCTGAAAAACAGCACATCCGGTGCCGCAACCGACGTTAGCGTCAGGACCATGTAGAACGTCTCCATCGCGGCCCTCTCATTCGTACCGGAAGAGCGCTGAGCTCGGTGATACAAGTGAAGCGACGATTTGATCTGCGACCTTGTAAATCGGGCGCAAAACCATACTGCGCCGCGGTGAGACCTTCAGTTTGGCTGCAGCCATCACGCTTCCCTCCAGCGGCATAAACGCCGGACGTAGTCTTTGTGCGTCGGGCCGCCCAGGCAGTGATACCAAGGCTAACAACAAGGATGATGACAAACATCGCGACAGTGATTGGCATTCATTGGCCGTAGACTCTCCGGCGGCCCTATCCCCCGCTCTGCACACTTCTTAACCGCAAAGCAAAGTGTCTGACTTGGACAAAAACGAAGTAGCGTGCGGACAAAAGCGAAGTGCAGTAGTATTAGTCAGCAAATTGGAGAATCGACCTGATTTAGGGTGACGTGGAATGAGGTCTCAAATCCAATCATCAACTGCTGTTTCGCCGGTAATTCGGTTTGCGGCGGCAGCCTTCCCCGGACGCACCCGGCAGGCCCAGTGGTGGGAGGCCTTTCGCCAGCACATTTCAGGCCTCGACGTCGAACCGCTGGCAAAAAAACGCTACATAGTCTCCAGCAATTCAGTGGCGATCGCGCTACCGGACCTTGGTATTTCGGTAATGACCAGCTCCGCAGTGTCCTTTCGCCGGACGCGCGAGCTGCTATCCGACGGAAGGGACAGTCTGCGGCTGGCTATTCTGCGGAGATCGCCAATAGCGGCCACTGCGACGCAATGCGGGCGCGAAATTGCGGTCGATCCCGGGGGCGCGGTTTTGTTGTCAAACGCGGAGCAGAACTCAATCGGCTCCCCATCTACAGTACAATTGCGCGTGCTTCATTTGAGGCCACAGCTACTGAGGCCTCTGCTTCATAATTTCGACGCCTGTCTTGCACGCCCGATTGCGAAGCAGGTCGAGGGCTTGCGACTGGTGTCAAACTATGTCGAGGGGCTGGCCGCGGAGCCGGCGCTGAATGATCCCGATTTTGCGCGCCTGTTTGTTGCTCAGATCTACGATCTCGCCGCTGTGATCTTGGGCGCAACACGGGAGGCCGGGGAGATAGCCAAGGGTCGCGGCCTGCGTGTGGCGCGGCTTCGCAGCATCAAGGCCGACATTAGCGGGAATCTCGCAAATGCAACTCTTTCGGTTGAGGCAGTCGCGGTGCGGCAGCGGGTGTCGCCGCGCTACATTCAGATATTGTTCGAGGAGGAAGGCACCACGTTCTCACAATATGTGCTCGGCCAGCGACTTATGCGCGCCCATCGGATTCTGACTGATCCGCGGTTTGTCGATCGGAGCATCACCTCGGTAGCATTCGATGTCGGATTTGGGGATTTGTCCTACTTCAACCGCGCTTTTCGCCGGTGCTACGGCGGCACGCCGTCCGAGGTTCGGGCCGAGGCGCAAGAAGCTCGAGCTGCTGTTCGCCCATCTCAAACGCATCCTCAAGCTTGATCGAGCGCGACGAATTCCTCCTCGCAGCGGCCGGCAACGTTTCAAGGTACAGGCGGGGGGCTGCGACGCGCATGTCGCCGACGGGTCACAAACCTAGATCGAGCAGGCGCCGGTTACTTCCGCAGTACCCCTGACAGCCGACATTCGCTTGCGCTGCAATATCTTACGCGGTGGGCCAACTTCGACCAAAGTGCAGCGCATCAAATAGAAGGGCCGCCTCACAGCGGCCGTTCCATTCGTCCCTTTATCCTGTGCTTGCTCAGATGACGGCTTGCGCCTTCCGCTTCCTGCGCCAGCCGAGCAGACCTACGCCGCCGACGCCACTGGCAAGCAATAGCAGGGCAGCGGGGAGCGGAAAGCCGCTGCGCAATGCCGAGTGTGTCGTCTACGCCAAGAAGCCATTCGGCCGACCGCAGGCAGTGCTGGCTTATTTGGCGCGCTACACCCATCAGGTCGCCATCTCCAACAGCCGGCTGATCTCAGCCGACCAGACCGGCGTCACCTTCAAGTGAAAGGATTACTGGATCGAGGGGCCCGGTCGATACAAGACCATGACGTTGCAGTATACTGGATCAATGACTACCGGCTCGCCCGAACTGAAAGCGTTCTTGGTCGCAACACCTTTCTTCGGTGGCCTCTCGGATGCAAGTCTCGATCTTCTGATCTCAATGTTGGTCGAGCGCCGCTTCGATGTCGGTGCCACAGTGGTGGCGGAAGGAGAACCGGGCAGCTCAATGTTTATCGTTCACTCCGGCGAGCTCGTGGTGGGCAAGCTCGGGGGGTCGGGACGCGTGATCCGCATGGCGGGCCTCACACCTGGTGATTTCTTCGGCGAAATGACGCTCGTCGAAATGCAGAACCGATCAGCGACCGTCGTCGCGGAGTGCCCAACCGTGCTGTACGAGCTCACCGCGCGGAACCTCTATACTTATTACAAGAGCGACATCTACGCCTACGTGATGGTGATGCAGAATATCAACCGCGAGCTTTGTCGACGGCTCCGCCGCGCCGACAATCGCATTACCGAGCTCGCGGAAGCTTCACACGGAGCGACGCGAATTGGCACGGACCGTCGCGGGTTGAAAGCAAACTAAGACCAGCGCAGTTGGACAACGCTAGCTTTGCGCTGCGGAAAGCCAAGGCCGTTCATGTCTCAGTTGGGGTCATTGGCGTCATTTCGAGCGCGCGCCAGCCACTTCCGCTCGAGATCCAACTTCCGACATTCCGCTGCACCGCGGCGAACTTCGCGTTATGCCAACAAGCGACATTCGTGACGGTTGGTACTGGGGCCGGCTGCGCACTTTAGATATTAAAGTTGCCATCGTATCCGGTCGAGGCGACGCTGTCCTCGAATATCGAGGAGAGCGTCATGGCAACGAGACCGGTCGCAAAGATAAGATTGCATCTCATCGCCGGCTTCTCGCTCGCGCTGCTGGTTGCGGCGGGCTGCGGCGCCGCTTTCGCCCGCGGCGGTGGCGGCGGAAACCATAATGGCGGTGGCCGCAATCATGACGGCAACGGCGAGCACTATTTCCCTCTCGATCGCAATCACCAATACGGCAAAATAAAAAGCTACCGGCCGCCGGCGGCCAGGGCGGCATCGAGCGACAACCCGGTTGTGTTCCGTCCGAGAAGATTTCGGCCGCCTACTGCCACCGTCGGCACGAAAAAGTTGCCACCTTCCCCCACCGGTTGCCCGGGCTGTGCCAATCCCAATCTTCCGCCGGGGGCGCCCATATACGTGGATGACGGTCACAAGCACTGCGTGTTCCCAAATGGCGGCATCTGGGGCGGTTGCGATCCAGACATACCGGATACCAACCCGCATGGATCAGGCAGTCCTGAGCAGGGCCGGCACCATCTCAACTAAATGAGCGACCCCGCACTGTAACGAAACAACGATTATATCGAATGATCAGCGACTATATCGAATGATCAACAAAGCAATGCGCTAGCCATAAATACGATGATTTGCGCTTTTGACGCCACCGTTGGCGTTCATTTCCATAGGAGTTAGGGCTTATCGACCGGATCGGTGCATGGGTGTTGCGGGAGGCTTGTCGCAACGCCGCGACGTGGCCGGAGACTCTGACCGTTGCGGTCAACCTATCCCCCGCACAATTCCTGGCAGGAAGCGTTAGCAACATCGTCGCCGCCACATTGAAAGAGGCGGGCCTCGTGCCGCACCGGCTCGAACTGGAAATCACGGAGACTCTGCCGCTCGGTACTTCTGAAGCGTCATGACTGAGCTTAAGGCGCTCAACGGGATGGGCGTGGCAATCGTGATGAACGATTTCGGTACCGGCTATTCGAGCCTGAGCTATCTGTGGCGCTTCTCGAACAGAATTGCCTGATGACATCCGACACGCGCCTTTCTCGCAGCGCAAGCGATCTATAATTCGCAATAATTTGATCCAGATCAAGAGCCGCCCGCTTCGGCACAAATAAGTTCTGTTTGTAAATGTGCTATCTGACGGAGCGAAAGCTATGAACGGCCTTGGATCGAATTTAGGGCTGCCATTTGGGTTGCTGTTGTTTGTAACAGCCATCCTGTCGTCGAGTTTGGCACACGCAGAAGATGCGGGAATGTGGCGATCGCGCACAGCCGCGTTGTCGAGTGCCGACAGTTGCCAGAAGAATCCGTCAGGCGCGAACGTGTCTCCGGCGCTTACGTGTCGCAGCGCACGTTCCGCAGGGAGCGGGCCGCGTTTGGCGGGAGTCACGTGTGGTGCGAAGCAATGGTGCTGTAAGCACGACATCGGGGGCAGCGGCGAGTGCACGAAATGCTGCGACAAATAACGCGTCAGGATCGCGTCAAGATGGTCCTTTTGCCGCCAAATATCGAAGGCTGTAGAAAGTGAAAATTGGATCGCTTCGCTTGCTCGTGGTTGAGCTGATGTTAGTCGCAGGCTTGATGTCGATGGGTTCGGCTAATGGCTTTGCGGCGTGGCTCGGCGCAACCTGTGGCGGCTTCGTGGGCATTCCTTGCGAGAGCGGCCTGTGGTGCGAACAGAGGCCCGGTTTCTGCCAGGGCGCGGATATCCAGGGAAGATGCGAGCGTGCTCCGGAAATCTGTTCGTTAAATTACAATCCGGTCTGTGGATGCGATAGCAAGACTTACGGGAATGATTGCGAGCGCCGGCGTGCGCGGGTTGCAAAATCGCATGATGGACCGTGCAAATGAACGGCGGTGCCCGTTAATCTAAAGAGATTGATCTGGAGGATGACCGATGGATGGACGTTGGGTTGTCGTCTTCGCGTTGCTGCTAGCCAGTGCGAGCCCCAGTCTCGCACAAGTCTGTTCCACTCGCGCGGCTATGGTTTTGGGTTGGCCGCATGTCTGCCGTGATCAAGCACACAAGTTTCAGCTGGCTCAAGTAAGTACTTGCAAGGTGAATTGCTTGCATCAGTATGATACGTGCACGAGCTATTGCGCCAGCGGCGACGCGTACGCGCGCGCTGCCTGTATTGCCGGGTGCAATCATGGTCGTGATGCATGTCTTAACCGCTGTAGCAATTAGTGGCTGAGCGCGTTACGTTTCCTGCTGCTCGAGGGTCGAAAGCGACCTGCCCTAGCCGCCGTTCCTCTGTTCGCGCCCCTGACCGTATGCCCACGCGGCGAACATGATGACCAGAACCAGCGCCAAGCCGTACCAGGTCAGCGCGTACTGCAAATGGTTGTCGGGCAGCGTCACCTTGAGCTTGCCGGGCTTCGGCAGCCCGCCCGGCGGCACCGGGCTCTCCTGCTCGACATAGAACGGCGCCACGCCGGTCAGGCCCTTGGCGGCGGCAATCGACTGCGGGTCGGCGGTGAACCAGAGATTTTTGTTTGGTTCATCGGCCGGCGTGAACCAGTGGCGTTCGCCGGCCCAGCGCATCGAGCCTACGATGGTCACCGGCCCGGCGGTCTGTCCCGCCGCACGCGTTTTCGGATCCTGCCGGCCGTCGGGCACGAAACCCCGGTTGACGATCACGATGTCGCCGTCCGCCAGGCGTGCCGGCGTCAATACCCAATATCCCGGACCCTCGACGTCGGGACGGAACGTCGACGGCGCGGCGAACACCAGCACTGCCTTGCTGTTGTCGAACGTGGCGCTAAACGTGACGCGGCGATATTCGTTTTCGCTGCGATCGAGCGCCGCCCAGGTCGTCGGCGCCGGCAATGCGATCGGCGGCGCCGCGAGCTGTGTGTCAAGCGTCGCGATCAGGCCTTCCTTCCACGCCTTGCGCTGGATCTGCCAAGTGCCGAGCCCGATCAGCACCACAAAGGCGATCAGCGCCGGGATCAGCAAACCGACCCACGAACGGCGGCGGCGCGGAGCGACGCGCGTGCTGCCGTTCATGGCACCGCTCATGGCGCGTCAGTCCCGCCGAAACGAGACTCCGCAGCCTTATGGAAGTATTGCAGCGCAATCATCATGCCCTTCATCGGCCGCAATGGGCCGAGCGTCACGATCAGGATCAAAGGCACCCACAGCGCCGCGTGCACCCAATAGGGTGGATGATAGAGCGCTTCCGTCACCAGGGCGGCGCCGACGACGATGAAGCCGGCGAAAAACATGATGAAGACGGCGGGCCCGTCACCGGAATCGGCGAAGCCGTAATCGAGTCCGCATACCTCGCAGCGCGGCCGCGGCGTCAGGAAGCCCGCAAACAGCTTTCCCTTGCCGCAGCGCGGACATCTGCACAGCAATCCGGCGCGTATCGCGCGCGGCACCGTATCGATTTTTTGCTTGGGCATCGAAGACATGTAGGCATCCGCTTGTCCCTGCGAAAGCGGGGCCCAGCAGCTGGAGACCCGCTTTCGCTCAATAAGCGGAGGAGACTTGCTCCGCTCTATACCGTGTTGGGCCCGGCGCCCCACACGTAGATGCAGGCGAACAGAAACAGCCACACCACGTCAACGAAATGCCAGTACCAGGCGCAGAATTCGAAGCCGAGGTGCTGCGTGGGCTTGAACTGGCCGGCGAGCGCTCGGAACAGGCAGACGGTCAGGAACGTCGAGCCGATGATGACATGCGCGCCGTGGAACCCGGTCGCCATGAAGAAGGTCGCGCCGTAGATATTGCCTGAATAATGGAACGCGGCGTGCGCGTATTCCCAGGCCTGGCACGCGGTGAAGCTCAGCCCGAGCGCGATGGTGCAGACGAGCCCCCAGACAAGACCCTTGCGGTGGTTTTCCAGGAGCGCGTGATGCGCCCAGGTCACGGTCGTCCCCGACGTGAGCAGGATCAGGGTGTTGAGCAGCGCCAAGTGCCAGGGGTCGAACGTCTCGATGCTCTTCGGCGGCCACACGCCGCCGGTGAACGCGATCCGGGCCACGTCCCTGACTTCGTCCGGAAACAGCGCGGTGTTGAAATAGGCCCAGAACCAGGCGACGAAAAACATCACCTCGGAGGCGATGAACAACAGCATGCCGTAGCGGTGCGAGATCTGAACGACGGTGGTGTGGTCGCCTTCAACCTCGGCCTCGTGGATCACATCGCGCCACCAGCTGAACATCGTGTAGGCGATGCCGATGACGCCGACACCGAACACCAGCGGTGCATAGCTGACGATACCGTGCATCCACAGGATCAGGCCGACGGCGGTGATGAAGGCGGCTGTAGCGCCTACTGCCGGCCACGGACTCGGATTGACCAGATGGTAGTCGTGGTGCGGTTTGGCGTGGGCAGCGGCGTCGGCCATCGTCATTTTCTCCGATAAATTCTTCAGATGCGGCCAGATTTTTTCGGATCGCCGCTCTCCGCTACCGGCTCGTCCGATTGGCGGACCGGATAGAACGTGTAGGAGAGCGTGATCGTACTGAGATCGTTCTGTTCAGAATCCTTGGCAAGCTTCGGATCGACATAGAACACCACCGCCATATCGCGGCTCTCGCCCGGTTTCATCGTCTGCGTGGTAAAGCAGAAGCAGTTGATCTTCTCGAAATAGATGCCGACCCTCGGCGGGCTGACATTATAGCCGGCCTGCCCGACGGTGACACGCGCCGATTCATTGGTGACCTTGTAGTAGATCGTCACCACCTGTCCGAGCCGGACGTCGATGGTGCGGCGTTCCGGTTCGAACGACCACGGCAGCCCGTCGGCCACGTTCGAATCGAAGCGCACGGAAATCTTGCGCGCCAATTCGCGCGCCGGCAGCGCCTTTGCCACCTGGGTGGTGCCGCCGAAGCCGGTGGTGCGGCAGAACCAGGAATAGAGCGGCACCGCGGCAAACGACACGCCAACCATCACGGCGACGAACGCACCGCACAGGAAGGCGACGACAAAGTCGCGGCTCCAGCGCTTGCGGTGCGGTTGCGGGGCGATCGGCTGGTGCATCGGATACCGTTATTTCGTTCCTTGCGTGGGCTGCACGGGCTGCATGTAGATCGGCCGGGTCAGCACATTGGAGCCCAGCCGCACGATGGTGACCGCGAAGATCACCACGACGAACGCGCCGAGCGCCAGCGCAATGGCGATCGAACGGGTGCGCCGCGCCCGCGACTGCTCGTCGGTCAGCCTGATGCCGGCTCGCGGCTGCCGCTCGTTGGCCGGCCCCCTTGGCAACTCGTTCATCGTGTCACTCGCCAACGTCATGCCGCGAAATGGCCGAACAGCCCTCCCGACACCCGATCGATCAGCAGCACGGCGAACAGCAGAAACAGATAGAGGATCGAGAAAGCAAACAGTTGCTTGCACGCCGTGTGGCCGCTCTGTTCCCGACGCACCCGCAGCGCCAGCACCAGCATGCCGGCGCCCAGCACAGTCGCGGCGACGCCATAGATCGGCCCGGTATAGCCGAGCAGCCACGGCGCGACCCCAAGGGGCGCCAGCAGCAGGGTATAAAGCCAGATCTGGCGGCGCGTCTCGCATTCGCCGGCGACGACCGGCAGCATCGGTACGCCGACCCGGGCGTAATCGCCGATGCGGTAGAGCGACAACGCCCAGAAATGCGGCGGCGTCCAGAAGAAGATGATGAGAAACAGCACGATCGGCTCGAGCGCCAAGCTGCCGGTCGCCGCCGCCCAGCCGATCATCGGCGGCAACGCGCCCGCGGCGCCGCCGATAACGATATTCTGCGGCGTCGAGCGCTTCAGCCACACCGTATAGATCGCGACGTAGAAGAAGATCGTGAAGGCGAGCAGCGCGGCGGCCAACAGGTTGACCAAGAGCCCGAGCGCCACGATCGAGAACGCCGCGAGCGTGAAGCCGAAACCGGCCGCCTCGCCGGGCGTGACGCGGCCGCGCGGAATCGGCCGGCTTGCGGTGCGCGCCATGCGCGCATCGATGTCGGCATCGTACCACATGTTCAGCGCACCGGCCGCGCCGGCGCCGACAGTGATGCATAACAGCGCCGCGAAGCCGATCACCGGATGAATGTGGCCGGGCGCGACCAGCATGCCGACGAGCGCCGTGAACACCACGAGCGACATCACCCGCGGCTTCATCAGCTCGATGTAGTCGCCGGCTCCTGCGATCGAGGGCTCGGTATGTGCCAGCGTAACGCTCATCGGATCAGGGGCAGCGTTTCATATTGATGGAAGGGTGGCGGCGACGGCAGCGTCCATTCCAGCGTCGTCGCACCGGGACCCCACGGGTTCGCCGACGCGCGTTCCTTGCGCATGAACGCCAGCGCCATGCAGTAGAAGAACACCAGCACGCCGAAGCCCGAAATGTAGGAGCCGATCGACGAGATGTAATTCCACCCGGCGAACGCGTCGGGGTAGTCGACGTAGCGCCGCGGCATGCCCGCCATGCCGAGGAAATGCTGCGGGAAGAACGCCAGATTGACGCCGATGAAGGTGAGCCAGAAATGCAGCTTGCCGAGCGGCTCGCTGTACATGTAGCCGGTCATCTTCGGGAACCAGTAGTACCAGCCGCCGAAGATGGCGAACACGGCGCCGAGCGACAGCACATAGTGGAAGTGCGCCACCACGTAATAGGTGCCGTGCAGCTCGCGGTCGACGCCCGCATTGGCGAGCACCACGCCGGTCACGCCTCCGATGGTGAACAGGAAGATGAAGCCGATCGCCCACAGCATCGGCGTCTTGAACTCGATCGAGCCGCCCCACATCGTGGCGATCCAGGAGAAGATCTTCACGCCGGTGGGCACGGCAATGACCATCGTGGCGGCGATGAAATAGGCCTGCACGGAGGCCGACATGCCGACGTTGTACATGTGGTGCGCCCAGACGACGAAGCCGATGCCGCCGATCGCCACCATGGCGTAGGCCATGCCGAGATAGCCGAACACCGGCTTGCGCGAGAACGTCGACACGATCTGGCTGATCATGCCGAAGCCCGGCACGATCAGGATGTACACCTCGGGATGGCCGAAGAACCAGAACAGGTGCTGGAACAGCAGCGGATCGCCGCCGCCCTGCGGGTCGAAGAAGGTGGTGCCGAAATTCCTGTCGGTCAGCAGCATGGTGATGGCGCCGGCGAGCACCGGCAGCGACAACAGCAAGAGAAATACCGTCACCAGGATCGACCACACGAACAGCGGCATCTTGTGCATCGTCATGCCGGGCGCGCGCATGTTGAAGATCGTGGTGATGAAGTTGATGGCGCCGAGGATCGACGACGCGCCGGCGAGATGGATCGACAGGATGACGAAATCCACCGCCGGGCCGGGATGCCCCGAGGTCGACAGCGGCGCATAAAGCGTCCAGCCGGTGCCGGCGCCGTCGGTTCCCGGTTCGCCGCCGACGAACATCGAAATGATGAGCAGCGTGAACGAGGCCGGCAACAGCCAGAACGAAATGTTGTTCATGCGCGGGAACGCCATGTCGGGCGCTCCGATCATCAACGGCACCATCCAGTTGCCGAAACCGCCGATCATGGCCGGCATGACCATGAAGAAGATCATGATCAGACCGTGCGCGGTGACGAACACGTCGTAGACGTGCGTTTCGTGGAAGATCTGGATGCCGGGAAACATCAGTTCGGCGCGGATCGCGACCGACAAGGCCAAACCGACCGTGCCGGCGATGATCGCGAACACCAGGTACATCGTGCCGATGTCCTTGTGGTTCGTCGAATAGACAAATCGGCGCCAGCCGTGCGGGATCGCATGCCCGCCGTCGTCGCCATGTCCATGCGCCGCTTGTACCATCGTATCCATCTTCAGTTCCTTCGTTGGCGGCAGTCCGTCCCCGGACCAGATCCTCGATCAAGTCCCTCGATTAAGCCTCTACTGCGCCGGCGCGCCGGCGGACGCAATCGCATTCGGCGGCGCGATCGCCGCCGTCGGCGAGGTCGGTTCGTCGGCGGAGAATTCCTTCTTGGCCTGCCCGACCCAGGTGTCGAAATCGGCCTGGCTCACCACGTGTACGGCGATCGGCATGAACGAATGGTCCTTGCCGCACAGTTCCGAGCACTGGCCGTAGAACACGCCTTCCTTGGTCGCCTTGAACCAGGTGTCGTTGATGCGGCCCGGTATGGCGTCGATCCTGATGCCGAACGACGGCACATTGAAGGAGTGGATCACGTCGGCCCCGGTCACCAGCACGTGGACGATCTTGTTCACCGGCACGACCATCTCGCGATTAACGGCAAGCAGCCGCGGCTGGCCGGGCTTGAGATCCTTCTCGGCGACCATGAGCGAGTCGAATTCGAAATTACCGTTGTCCGGATAGGCATAGCTCCAGAACCACTGCTTGCCCGTCACCTTCACGGTCAAATCCGGCTTCGGCACGTCGAGTTCGACATACAACAGCCGGAACGACGGAACCGCGACCGCCGCCAGAATAAGCACCGGAACGATGGTCCATATGATCTCGATCGGCGTGTTGTGCGTGGTGCGCGACGGGTTCGGATTGGCGCGCGCATTGAACCGCACGATCACCACGGCCAGCAGAACGAGCACGAAGACCGCGATCGCGCTGGTGAGCCAGAACAGGAACGTGTTGAAGCCGGTGATGTCGTCCATCACCGGCGAGGCCGAGTCCTGCAGCCCCATCTGCCATGGCGACGGCTCGCCAAGCCCCGCTAAGGCCGCTCCAGCGCTCGCCAACAGCGCCGCGGCGGCTATCCCGATGGTGGTCAAGCGCGAGAACACCTTCATCTCTTGTTTCGCCATCGCTTGCTTGTGCTCCGTGCTTGCTTCTTGTCTCCGCCATCGCTGCTGACGACGACCGCTGACCGGTTCGGGAGCGGACCGCAACAGTAATGACGTCGCCTGCGTGCAGCCCAATTCCTGCGGCGCCCGCGAAGGGCGAGACCTAAGAAGGGGCAACGGGTGGATCCCTGGCAGGCCTGACGGGATGAGGGAATCCCGGGCCCCTCAAACCACAAATCCGGCTGTCCCGCAATGCACTCATCATTCGCACACCGGGCACCCGCCAATCGGCCGCAGGGCGGCGAAAAATCCCCTCCATGTCACAGCCACATTGCCGTGATTTGGACATTCTTGACACGTCGGGCGGAGCCTATAGGCAGGCTCGCTTGGCAGTCCGGGCCGCGCGGGTGATTCGGCTTGTATGCGCGGCACGGGACGGCTTTCGGGGCCTCTGCGAGGGAAACGTCATAATGACGATTGGCGATTGCGCGCAGCACTGCCGGCCAAAGCGACATCCGCTGGTTCATTCGATTTTACGCCCAATGCGAGGGGCGATGGCGGCGGCCGCCATCCTGCTGGCGCCGATATTGGCCGGCAACGGCACGGCAGCGGCTCAAGGCGTGGTCAAATCGGTGTATGGCGACTGGCAAATCCGGTGCGAGACCCCGCCTGGCGCGCAGAGCGAACAATGCGCGCTGATGCAGAGCGTCACCGCGGAAGACCGGCCCAATGTCGGCCTGACCGTGATCGTGCTGAAGACTGCCGATCAGAAGAGCCGGCTGATGCGCGTCGTTGCGCCGCTCGGTATCCTGTTGCCGTCGGGGCTCGGACTCAAGATCGACAACAACGATGTCGGCCGCGCCGGCTTTGTCAAATGCCTGCCCAACGGCTGTATCGCCGAAATCACCATGGACGACACGCTGATCAATCGATTGCGCAACGGCCAGACCTCGACCTTCATCATCTTCCAGTCGCCCGAGGAAGGCATCGGCTTCCCCATGAGCCTGAAAGGCTTTGGCGACGGCTACGACCACCTGCCCTAATACCGGTCACACCTCCTCCACCAGCGTTTCCCGGAGCGGTGCAGCACGACGTGGTGCGCCGCCGCGCCGGGATCGTCACAAACTGCGTCTCTACGACGATCCCGGGTCCGCCGCGCACCGCTCCGCTGCGCTCCGTGCTGCGCTGCGACGGGAAACGGAGCCGGCGTTGCCGCATGACGGCCTGTGCGAACGCGTCGCGGCTGAATCCGGACGGCGCGATTGACCGCCCGCCCGTTGTGCGTAGGCTCAGCGCTCAAACGGGGGAAAACATGGACCTGCACAAGAAAATCGCGGCCAGCGTCGCCGCTACGATCGGCCTGCTGCTCGTGGCCGTAACGGCGCCGGCCGGCGCACAGACCGCCAGCGCCTATCCCAATCATCCTGTCGTGCTGATCGTCCCGTATGGGGCGGGCGGCGTCGCCGATGTCGGCATGCGCATCCTCGGCAACGCGCTGTCGGAACACCTCAAGCAGCAATTCGTCATCGAGAACAAGCCCGGCCCCGGCGCCATCGTTGCCGCCGAAGCCGCCCTGCAGGCCGCGCCCGACGGCTACACCACGCTGATGACCGGCAACAACAACGCCATCGCCGAGGCCCTGTTCAACAAGCTGCCCTACGACACCGTGGCCGATTTCCGGTCGGTCTCGACCGCCGCGTTCTTCGATCTGCTGGTCGTCACCCGCCCCAACTCGCCCTATAAATCGCTGCACGACCTGATCGCGGCCGCGAAGGCAAATCCGGGCAAGATCAATATCGCGACCACGCCTCCCGGCAGTACGCAGAATCTCGGCGCCGAGCTGTTTCTGAGCACCGCCGGCATCAAGGCCTCCATCGTGACTTTCCGCACCTCGTCCGACATGGCCAATGCGGTGATGCGCGGCGACGTGGACGCCGAATTCGAATTCTACGCTGCGGTCCACGGCCTGCTTGACGCCAAGAAGCTCGTGGTGATCGCCTCGACCGGCCCCAAACGCACCGCGTATCTGCCCGACGTGCCCACCGCAATCGAGAGCGGGCTGAAAGACTTCGACGTCGTCAGTTGGAACGGGCTCGCCTTTTCGGCCAAGACGCCCACGCCGTTCGTCGACAAGCTCAACGCCGCCATGAAGGTGGCGCTCGCCGAACCCGGCGTCCAGGAGCGCGCCAAGCAACTGGGCATGGAAATGCGCTGGAGCACGCCGGACGAAATGACAGCGCGCATGAAATCCGACATCGCCAGATGGGGCGCAGTGATCGCCAACGCGCATATTCCGAAGCGCTGATCGAGGGGGTTGATAACGAAGACGGCTGGCAATCTCCCGCTGGTTGTGTTCATGTCCCCCGGTTGCGAGCTGGTAACATATATGGTACTCGATGATCGGGATCGTCGAATGCTTGGACTCGCGCGGTCGAAGCCCTTACCGGGAATGGTTTTTGTCGCTTGATTCTCAGACCGCGGCGATCGTCGCCGTGGCGATCGAGCGCTTAGCGGACGGCAACACGTCGCGGGCCAAGTCTATCGGCGAGGGCGCCGCGGAGATTCGGATCGATCGAGGGCCTGGCTATCGGATTTATTTCGGCTGGGTCGGCAAGACGCTTGTGGTGCTGCTCGGCGGCGGCACCAAGCGCCGTCAGCAGCGCGATATCGCCGAAGCGCTGATGCTATGGCGGCTATACAAGGCGCGCAAAGTGAGCGCGCGCAGGAGATAGAAGAAAATGCCTTTGACCCGCAGCTTCAATGCCACGCTGCGCGAGCGCGCAACGCGCGATCCTGCATTCCGTGCGGCGCTGTTTGCCGAGGCGGTGCAGGCGCTGCTCGCCGGCGATCTCGACACCGCCAGAGCGGCGTTGCGCGCTTATATCAACGCCACCATCGGCTTCGAGAGACTGGCCGCGGCGACCGGTACGCCAGTGAAAAGCCTGATGCGCATGTTCGGGCCAAGCGGCAATCCGACCGCAGCCAATCTCTCAGAGGTTATCCGAGTGCTGCAGAAGAAAACGCGCGTGCATATTGAGGTGCGCGCCTCGGCGGCGTGAGGCTGCCAACTGCGAAATCTACTACTAACCAAATAAGCGAGTAGATGGCCCCTATGAGAGAGCCCAAATATCTCCGAATTTCGGGGACGGCAGAGGCCAGCTTATCTCGCTCCTCGTACAGGACGCCAGCCGGGTGACGAAGGGCTGGCGGGAGCGGGCCCGGTGCTCGCGGGCAGAGGGTTCGTCCTCTCTGCACTCGGGCGGCGTCGGGCATCAGCCTGCGGGACCTTCGCAAGATAGCCCTTCGCTTGCGCGTCGCGAAGATCAGTCATGAAACGGCGACCGGAAACCGTTGAATAGATTTTGTAGCAAGCGGCGAACAGGGCGTCATGGATAGGCAGCGGCGGCCGACCGTTCTTCTGCCGCTCCGGCTCGGCAATGCCGCTGCAAAGATCGTCCCGCAAGTCGAGAAATCTTTCCTTCTCGCTTGTCTGCGCCGCGTTGTAGGCGCGCCAATCTTGCGGATATGTTTTGCGCGTCGTGCGCACGGTCAAAGTCTCTGTGACGGTTGTAGAGCCGTCGGAATGGCATTCACGTTGAATGACGTATTCGACTGCGAAGATGTGCTTACAATTGAAGCCGCCTTCCTCATGATCCGGGCAACTGCAACGAGGCTGAGTCGGGTCTAGGCAGACCGTGTAGCGGCCCTTACCCCTTTGGCTCGGGACCAGCCACGCCCCGCCTTTCTTGGCGATTTTCGACGTTGCCGCGATTTCCAAGCCCTTTTGCTGGCGATTGTCCCCGCGCATATCGTACATGACCGTCTCTCCCTTATATGGGAGCACAATATCATATTCGGGATTGATTGCAAGCGGAAAATATCGTATATGGGAGATATTGTTTAACAACGGGAGAATTACTATGGTGACGAAACCTAAGCCGCCCCCCTCCTGGGAGGACCGGGCGCGGCGGTTCTTAAAGGCTGAATTGGCCAGAGCAGAGATAGGGTATAGGGAACTGGCCGAACGGCTCAGCAAGCAGGGCTTGCGGGAGACTGAGGCCAGCATCGCAAACAAGATTAGCCGGGGTACGTTCTCAGCCACGTTTCTTCTCGCATCGCTGATTGCTATCGGGCGAGAGCAAGTGACGTTGGCCGATATTTAGACCATGCGTCGGTTCCGCGTTCCTGAAATTGTGTTTGGTTTTTTGCTCGCGACCATTTTTTGGGTGGCAGTCGCAATAATCTATCCAAAATATTATGGTGGCGAAAATGGCTCCAAGAAGGGAGCCCCCCAAATATCCATTCAAGAAGCTGAAGTCGAAACTAATCGGCGGATTGCGGACTATAATAGAACGCTCGATTTGCTCACGGCTCTCTTGGTCGGCGCTAACCTTGCCCTTTGGTGGGCTACTTGGAGAGGCGGCGTAAGACAGTCCCGCGATATGCGGTTGGGTACTATGGCAGCCAGGCGATCGGCTAACGCAGCAGTCAGGGCCGCTGAAAACGCCGAAAAGGCCCTCCATTCGTTGGAGGTTCCTCACGTCTATCCAGTCGAACTGAAATTCTCCATCTTCGAGGACCCCCATCACGTGCCATTGATAGCTATTGTTTCGGCGAGTCTTAAGAATTTCGGACGGTCGCCCGCTTTTTTGAAGGAACTTTACCTCATCGTCGCCGTCACGCGCTTGGAAAGGAAGGTTGGAGAGCGCCCGTTGTTTCATTCCGGGCGTATTCCGTTCATGGCGGATGACATTATCGGAGATAAGGAAACTATCGGTCCTTTCGAGAAAAACATTCCCGAGTTGGTGCCTTACTGCAATCAAATCAGAGACGGCTCGTTGCGGCTCGGTTTGCTTGTCAATCACAGAATAGACGACGCTTTGAAAGACACTTTTGGTCGAGGCGCGTGGTACGTGTGGAACCCCAAGCGGCAGAAATTCGTCGCGGGCGTGCAGCTTTGGAGTGAAAATTAAGAAGGTGAATGTAATGACAGCTGCCGAGAGTTTTTGGGCAACTCCGCGCCTTTTTGGGCAAGCGGCCCTATTTGGGCAAAGCCACCGGCATGTGAGGTGCTCACTGCACTGGGATTTGTTCCGGCGCGGGTAACGCCTGCGAGTGGTGCATGATCTTGCCGGAAAACCGGCATCCACTTTTCCGGATCATGCATGGCGAAGCGCAAGGTCTCCGCTCCCCGGTTGGAGCGGCCGTACAGGGTCGAACGCTCCGGACTGTCCCGGAAAGAATGGCCTGACGCTGAGCCTTGGGGACCAGCTGTCTCCCTGGCGAGAGCCGCAGTGGAACGCCGCCATGAAGGTGGCGCTCGCCGATCCCGGCGTCCAGGAGCGCGCCAAGCAACTGGGCATGGAAATGCGCTGGAGCACGCCGGACGAAATGACAGCGCATGAAATCCGACATCGCCAGATGGGGCGCAGTGATCGCCAAGGCGCATATTCCGAAGCGCTGATCGAGGGGCGCGACGCGACTGCGCTTGCAAACTATAGTCCATAGTACTATAGTTCATAAGCGCGGAGCAACGTCTTTGCGGCTGTTCAAGACCAAATCGTTTATCCGTTTTGCGCGTCGCGAACGTATTTCCGACGCCAGCCTCCGCGAAGCGGTCCAGCGAGCGGAACGGGGATTGGTGGATGCGGAGCTAGGCGGCGTTATCAAGCAGAGAGTGGCGCGGCCCGGACAGGGCCGCTCCGGCGGCTATCGGGTGCTACCTGCCTATCGCGTGAACACGCTGTCAGTGTTTCTGTACGGCTTTGCGAAGAACGAGCGCGACAATATCGACGGCGACGAATTGGCGACGTCGCCGGAGGATGGTTTCAAGCCAACACAACAGCGCTCGCGCGAGCGGTTGCGGACGGTCTGGTACAGGAGGTCAAGTATGGCGAATAAGAAAACAGCGAGCCGGCTGGCAAAGGCGATGCTTGAGACCGCCACCGATATGCACAATTCAGGCGTTCTCGATCAAGCCACCTACGATAAGATCACCATGCGGCACCTGGGTTCGAACGTTCCCAAGGCAATGCCCGTCACGGCCGCGCAGATTCGCGCGATTCGAGAACGCGCCAATATGAGTCAGGCGGTATTCGCCCGACATCTGAACCTGACGGTAGGTTATGTGTCGCAGCTGGAACGGGGGACCAAGCAACCGACCGGCGCTGCGCTCGCGCTTTTGAACATTATCAAGCGCAAAGGTATGGAAGCCATCTCGTGACAGAGTTGGCGACGAAGCGGTTTCGCGGGTAGTGCCTCATTTTGAATTTTTGGACCCGAAGTAATTCTCGCGCCATTCGGTAAATGCCTGATCCTCGGCCTGGACTTTGCGGCGCGCCCCAGCCTCCTTTTTCGCAAAGCGTAATTCTTCGCTCGCGCAGCAATTCATTAGTGTGCATCGAGGGTCGGTGCACGGCTCAGCAGTCGCAGGGCGCTCAAAGTTTCGCGCCATCAAGCATCCCGCGTTATGGCAAGGTCGCAACCGGGCGGCTCTCAACATCGCCGATTGCTTGTCGTATACGTGCGCCAAGGTGCACGGCGCGCGGCTTCTGTTCAAAGGCGGCGATTTCGCGCACACCAACATCGCCAAGGCTTGATGGCCGCAGAGGGCCTCAGTTGCTGCCGCGGCGGGAAATTTGCCGCCCCGTGCGAATCAAGACTGCGGGCAGCCGCTGTCGGATTTCAAAGCCGAAAAGCCCTCAGCAAAAAGCCCCGCAAAATCAAGGCGTAGTCGCCTTATAGACGACAAATCTTGACAAAGTCCCGCGACAAGGAATAAAAGCCACTTTGTCTCGCTCCTCGTGCAAGGACGCCAGCCGGTGACGAAGGGCTGGCGGGAGCGGGTCCGGTGCTCGCGGGCAGAGGGTTCGTCCTCTCTGCACTCGGGCGGCGTCGGGCATCAGCCTGCCGGCACAATGACCGGCATGTGAGGTGCTCACTGCACTGGGACTTGTTTCGGCGCGGGTAACGCCTGCGAGTGGTGCATGATCTTGCCGGAATCTTGCCGGAAAACCGGCATCCACTTTTCCGGATCATGCATGGCGAAGCGCAAGGTCTCCGCTCCCCGGTTGGAGCGGCCGTACAGGACCGAACGCTCCGGACCGTCTCGGAAAGCATGGCCTGACGCTGAGCCTTGGGGACCAGCTGTCTCCCTGGCGAGAGCCGCAGTGGAACGCCGACAGGCGAGCGCGCCCTGGCCAGGGTGCGCGCTTCGCCGGAAGGTGAAGCAGGGAGACCCGCGTCTGTCGGCGTTCTGCTTCCTTTTGTTTTCGTGCGTTTCGTAGGGTGGGTTGAGCGAAGCGAAGCCCACGCGGTTTTGAGAAAGCGGTTTGAGAAACGCGTTTTGAGAAACACGTGGGCACGGCGCGTTCCGCGCCTTTGCCCACCCTACGAAGCGTCTTGCGCCGCGTCCGATCATGGTGCGTCCGGCCGTTCCACTGCTCGGGGCATCTGACGAAGGTCGGTTGGCGGCGTCGTTTTTGGAAATGGTGTGCCGATGACTCGGGTGCGAACAAAAACGCGCCGCGAGAACGGGAGGGCTTTGCCTTTTTCCTCACCCTAAGGTGGCCGCGCAGCAGCCCTCGAAGGGCGAGGCCGAGGCGCATCCGAGATCGGATGTATCCGATTTCGGCATTCGAAATGCCCAGGTTGGCTAAGGCCGATCTGGGGGCCTGCATCCTTCGAGGCTCGCTGCGCTCGCGCCTCAGGATGAGGTGTCCAAGTATGCGTCAGCCCGGCCGTCTTGCCCCTGCTGCAAACCGCCCTGGCATGGCTTATGTATTGGGCGCATCGCGCCAAAGAGGCCGGAGTTCCCTGATGTCTGATGCCCCCACGTCCCTGATCGACCGCGCCGGACTGGACCGGCCCAAGCTCGCCAAGATCATCTCGCGCGGCCTCGACGGCGCCGACGATGGCGAGCTTTATCTCGAATACCGCCAGGTCGAGGCGCTGTCGTTCGACAACGGCCGGCTCAAGCAGGCGACCTACGACACCTCGCAGGGCTTCGGCCTGCGCGCCGTCAAGGACGAGGCCGTCGGCTACGCCCACGCGTCCGACGTCTCGGAGTCGGCAATCGAGCGCGCCGCCGATGCGGTACGCGCCGTCAAGGGCGGCTATTCGGGCAGCTACGCGGCGCCGCCCGCGCGCACCAACGCGAAACTTTACGGCGAGGACAGCCCGCTCGGCAGCCCGACATTCGAGGCCAAGGCGCGTTTGCTCGAGACGATCGACGCCTATGCGCGCGCCAAGGATCCGCGCGTGCGCCAGGTTTCCGCCAGCCTCGCCGCAACCTGGCAGGCGGTCGAGATCGTGCGCGCCGACGGCGAGATCTATCGCGACGTGCGGCCGCTGGTACGCGTCGGCGTCTCCATCATGGTCGGCGAAGGCGACCGTCAGGAGACCGGCAGCGACGGTTATGGCGGCCGCGAGAGCTACGAGCGTTTCATCACCACCGAGGCTTGGCAGGGTGCGGTCGACAACGCCGTCCGCCAGGCGCTGATCAATCTGCAATCGGTGCCGGCGCCCGCGGGCGAAATGGATGTGGTGCTCGGTCCCGGCTGGCCCGGCGTCATGCTGCACGAGGCCGTCGGTCATGGCCTCGAAGGCGACTTCAACCGCAAGCAGACCTCGGCCTTTGCGGGCCTGATGGGCCAGCAGGTCGCCTCGAAGGGCGTTACCGTCGTTGACGACGGCACCATGGCGGCACGCCGCGGCTCGCTGTCGATCGACGACGAGGGCACGCCGACCAGCCGCACCGTGCTGATCGAAGACGGCATCCTTGTCGGCTACATGCAGGACCGCCAGAACGCGCGTCTGATGGGCATGAAACCGACCGGCAACGGCCGCCGCGAAAGTTTCGCCCACGTGCCGATGCCGCGCATGACCAACACCTACATGCTGGCCGGCGATCGCGATCCCGGCGAAATCCTCGCCTCGGTCAAGAACGGCATCTACGCCGTGCATTTCGGCGGCGGCCAGGTCGACATCACCTCGGGCAAATACGTGTTCCAGTGTACCGAGGCTTATCGCATCGAGAACGGCAAGGTCGGGGCGCCGATCAAGGGCGCGATGCTGATCGGCAACGGACCGACCGACCTGCACCGCGTGACGATGGTCGGCAACGATCTTGCACTCGACAGCGGCATCGGCACCTGCGGAAAGAACGGCCAGGGCGTGCCGGTCGGCGTCGGCCAGCCGACGCTGCGCATCGACCGCATCACCGTCGGCGGCACGGGCTGACGCCACTCCGACCGCGAACCGCGCACCATCATGTCCTCGCATTCAGCAGCCCCAGTGCCGAAGGTGTCCCAGATGCCGCGTTGGATCCGATCTATCGTCGACGTGGTGGTGTTCGTTCTGCTCGTCCTCATTGCCAAGACGGCGATCGCCGAGCCGTATTACGTGCCATCCGGATCGATGGAGCCGACGCTGCAAATCGGCGACGAGCTGTTGGCGACGAAATTTCCGTACGGCTACAGCTCATCGTCGCTGCCGAATTTCGTCACGCTGCCCGACACCAAGCGGATCATGGGCGCGCTGCCGCAGCGCGGCGATGTGGTGGTGTTTCGCTGGCCCGGCGACCGTTCGCAAATCTGGGTCAAGCGCGTCGTCGGGCTGCCGGGCGATCGCATTGCGATGCGTGACGGGCGATTGTGGATCAACGGCGCCCCGGTCGGTCTCACCTCGGACGGCCTCGGCTCGATGGAAGAAGAAGACGGATCGCACCAAGCGGTGGCGCGTTTCATCGAGACGCTGCCGGGCGGCCGCAAGCACACGATTTTCAAATCGCAGGAATTCGATCCGCTCGACAACGTGCCCGAGCTCACTGTGCCGGCTGGACATCTGTTCGTCATGGGCGACAACCGCGACAACTCGGCCGACAGCCGGGTCCCGCTCAGCGCCGGCGGCGTCGGCCTGCTGCCGGTCGGCGATCTGGTCGGCCGCGTCGATGCGCTGGTCGGCTCCTGGGATCTGGCAAAGGTGCATGAGCCGCTGTGGACATGGCCGTCGGGCCTGCGGCTGTCGCGGTTCTTCACCGCGGTGCATTAGCGAGATTGCGGCGGTTAGCGCACCACGCCCGAAATGCAGCACGGCCGCTGGCGCGGCGGCTTGATGACGTTTTTCAGATAGCAGCGCGCGCCCACCGCGCCATAGCCCGGCCGCCGATAGGTCCACGCCCGGCAGCGCGTATCGGCCTGGCAAGCCGACGCGCAGGGCGCACCGGCGGGATCGGGTTTGGTCTCGAAGGTGTGGTAGTCGCCGCCGATACGATCGATCGAATATTCGAGCTTGCCCAGGCGCGGTTCGATGACACCGGCGCCGCGCACGCCCGACACGCAACAGGACGACGGCGATGCCGGCCGAACCGTGCGCTTGAGCCAGCACGTCGCCGGGCCGCCCGTCGGCAGGGGATAATGAAAACTCCAGGCGCGGCAACTGCGGTCGTGCTCACAGCGGTTCGAGCACACGGCCGGGTCGCCGTTGGCGATGGTGAAATGCGTGTAGTCGCCGCCCGGCCGGTCATAGCCCGACTGCGCCAGGGCGCGTTCGCTCCCAGCCATCGCAACGCAAATCGCAATGCCGACGATCAGTCCCCGCATCATCCGATGCGCTTTCAATGTGCTGGCCCCGCGCCCGGCAAACTCATTCATAGAACACCGCCGCCGCAAACAAAATGCCATAACACTCATCCGCGTCGCCGCGTCGGCAGGCATTCGGCTGCGGCACCGCAATCAGACGCGAAAATGTTTCGACAGTTTCAAACCCTGCGCCTGATAATTCGAACCGATGCCGGCACCGTAGAGCTGATCGGGCCGCGCCAGCATCCTCTCGTACACCAGCCGACCGACGATCTGGCCGTGCTCGAGGATGAACGGCACTTCGCGCGAGCGCACTTCAAGCACGGCCCGGGCGCCAAGGCCGCCGGCGCCCGCATAGCCGAAGCCAGGGTCGAAAAAGCCCGCATAGTGGACGCGAAACTCGCCGACCAGAGGATCGAACGGCACCATCTCGGCGGCATAATCCGGCGGCACCTGCACCGCCTCGGTCGAGGCCAGAATGTAGAATTCGTCGGGATCGAGGATCAGGCTGCGGTCGGCGCGCGCGGCGATCGGCTCCCAGAATTCGCCAACCTCGTAGGCGGCGCGGCGCTCGACATCGATCACGGCGGTGTGGCGCTTGGCGCGGTAGCCGACGATGCCGCCGCCATTTTCGGCGTGGGGCGGCCGCGCGCCACTGCCGGACAAATCGATGCTGACGGCGATGCCGTCGCCCATGACGGCTTCAGCGCGATCGACCAGCCGTTCGCGCGCATGCAGAGCGCGCAGCGCATCCGCGTCGAGCGCGGCGTTGCCGCGATGCAAACGCATCTGCGACAACCGCGTGCCTTCCCGCACCAGCACCGGGAACGTCTTCGGGCTGATCTCGGCGTAGAGCGGGCCGTGATAGCCGGCCGCGACCCGATCGAAGCCGCGCGTCTCGTCGGCGATGACGCGGGTGAACACGTCGAGCCGCCCGGTGGAGCTCTTTGGGTTGGTGGAGGCTGCGATATCGGCGGGCAGTTGAAGCCTTTCGAGCAACGGCACGATGTAGACACAGCCGGTTTCCAGAACGGCGCCGTTGGCCAGCGGAAATTCGTGCAGCTTCAGCTCGGCGATGCGCTGCCTCACCGCGATGCCCGGCCCGGGCAAAAAGCTGGCGCGCACCCGGTAGGCGACGGCGCCGAGCCGCAGGTCAATGCTCGCGGGCTGGATCTGATCGGGCGCAAACTGTTGCGCCGCCGCGATGGCGCCGTCCGCCGCCAGCGCCGCGATCATGCGGTCGGGCAGGATGCCGTGATCGGATGAGGTGAAGCGGAGCGGCATGGTTTTGACCTGCGGCGATCTAACCCGTCTGGAGGTTTGACGGAAAGATGCCTGCGGCGTATAAGCCCCGTTATCCCGTGGTCATTTGAGCCGGCCGGCTTGCAAGCCACGTAAAACAAGTTGCTAAAAGGCCGGGGACGTGTGAGCCCGGCCTTGAGGTTTTTCCTCCCGGCCGGGTTTTGTTTTTGGCCGGTGCTCGGCCAAAATTGGAGGGCTACATGTCCGCGTCTACAGCAAGAAACTACCGCCAGGAAACGCGTCTGGTTCAGGCAGGAATCCTGCGCTCGCCGTTCGGCGAAACATCCGAAGCGCTCTACCTCACCCAAGGCTACGTCTACGACACCGCCGCGCAGGCGGAAGCGCGCTTCAAGGGCGAGGATCCCGGCTACCAGTATTCGCGCTTCGCCAATCCCACCGTCGACATGTTCGAGCGGCGCATGGCGTCGCTCGAAGGCGCCGAAGCGGCGCGCGCAACCGCGACCGGCATGGCGGCCGTCACGTTGTCGCTCGTCGGCCAGCTCAAGGCCGGCGACCACGTCGTCGGCTCCAAGGCCATGTTCGGCTCCTGCCGCTACGTCATCGAGGATTATCTGCCGCGCTTCGGGGTCGCCTCCACATTGGTTGACGGCTGCAATCTCGATTCCTGGCGCAATGCGGTGCGGCCCAACACCAAGGCGTTTTTCCTCGAAAGCCCGACCAACCCGGCGCTCGACATCATCGACATCGCCGAAGTAGCAAAGATAGCGCACGCGGCCGGCGCCACGCTCACTGTCGACAACGTATTTGCAACGCCGCTCTATCAGAGCCCGCTGGCGCTCGGCGCCGACTGCGTGGTCTATTCGGCCACCAAGCACATCGATGGCCAGGGCCGCTGCCTGGGCGGAGTCGTGCTTGGTTCGCAGAAATTCATCATGGAAAAGATTCACACCCTGCTGCGGCAGACCGGGCCGTCAATGTCGCCGTTCAATGCCTGGGTGCTGCTCAAGGGACTGGAGACGTTGGCGGTACGCGTTCGCCGCCAGACCGACAGCGCCGCCACGCTCTCGGTCGCGCTCTCGGAACACCCGAAAATCACCCGCCTGATCTATCCGGGCCGGCCCGATCATCCTCAGGCCGCCATCGCGCAGAAGCAAATGCGCGGCGGCTCGACGCTCGTGGCCTTCGAGATCAAGGGCGGCAAGCCGGCGGCCTTCCGGTTTCAAGATGCACTCCAGCTCGTGCGTATCAGCAATAATCTCGGCGACGCCAAGAGCCTCATTACCCACCCGGCGACGACCACGCATCAGCGGCTGACGCCGGCGGCGCGCGCCGAACTTGGCATCAGCGACGGCCTGGTGCGCGTCTCGGTCGGCCTCGAACATCCGGACGATATCGTGGAAGACGTGCTCACCGCCCTGGAGGCGGCATAGACCACATCGTGACGGTTCGGCTGTGAGCAATCCGCGCGTGCGCTTGAGAAAACCCTCCCGCGCGGTTATTGCAGTCGCGCGACCGGCGCGATTCCCCAGAGCGTGCCGCCAGCGGGATGGACAAGTGCGGGAAGGCGCCAGGAAACGCACCATGTATCGTGCCGTCACCCGGGATATCGAGGTCGTGGTAACGCCACGCTTCGTCGCCGACCGCTCGTCGCCGGAGAACAATTATTTCTTCTGGGCCTATACGATCTCAATCACCAATCAGAGCTCCGAGACGGTGCAGCTAAAGACCCGCCACTGGCGCATCACCGACGCCAATGGCCGCCGTCAGGATGTGCGTGGCGCCGGCGTGGTTGGCGAGGAGCCGGTGCTCAAGGCGGGCGAGCATTTCGAATACACCAGCGGCGTGCCATTGCAGACGCCGTCGGGATTCATGGCCGGCAGCTATGGCATGGTGAGCGCAAAGGGCGAACACTTTGACATCGAGGTGCCCGCTTTCTCACTTGACTCGGCTGAGACCAAACGAACGCTCAATTGAACAGAAAACGAGCGGCGCGGGTCCGCTTATCGCGAACCCGCGCCCTCGGTCCCACGTCTCTGCTTCGGTCACGTCTCTGCTTCGGTCACGTCTCTGCTTCAGCCTAAATTTTAGTGGCCGATCTCTACGCCGACACCGGGCGCGTGTATTTCCGCGCCGGGCCCGCGATCATGTTCGTGGATGACGACGCCGGAATCCGGATGCTCCACGCACTTGGAAACACAGGCTCCGTGATCGCACACCTGCCGGCAAACGCGCTCGGCATGCGCCGCATATGACAGGCCAAACCACATAGCCGCCGCCGCGGCCCCGATCATAACTTTGTTCATCATCGCCTCCGCAATGTTATGCGGCATCAATGACATTCCAGGCTGTTTTGTTCCTCGTGAGCCCAGCAACAAAATTCGGCGCGGGCGTGGAACCAAACGGTGCTATGCCGGTGGCGCGTCCGCGGGCGCGATCTCGTGAGGCTGGAACACGTAGGTCGAGCTGCAGAATTCGCAGGTGACCGTGATCTTGCCGTCCTCGACCATGTCGTCACGGTCGGTCTGCGGAAAGCTGCGCAGCATGGCCTCGACTCCGTCGCGCGAGCAGGAGCAATGGGCCTCAACGGACGCGGGCCGAAACACGCGCACGCCGCGTTCGTGAAACAGCCGGTAGGCCAGACGTTCGCTCGACAGCGCTGGATCGATCAGCTCGATGTCGTCGACGGTGTCGATCAGCGCACGACCTTCGACCCAGGCGTCGTCCTCGGCGACCATGTCCGGCTCAGTCCCGGGCGGCGCGTCGCCCGGATCGAGATCGGCCTGCCGCGCGCGCTCGATCGAGCCGGGCAGGAATTGCAGCAGGATGCCGCCGGCGCGCCAGTGCCGCTCCGCCCCGTTCGGGGTAGCGCGAAACTCCTCGGCGACGGCAAGCCGAACGCGCGTGGGTATTTGCTCGGAGCGGGCGAAATACTCGTGCGCGGCGGCTTCGAGGTTGCCGCCTTCGAGCGGGACGAGCCCCTGATATCGGCTCGTGTCGGGCCCCTGATCGATTGTCATCGCCAGGTGGCCGTGACCGAGCAGCTTGCCAGGCTCGGACGCATTGGCGGCGATGGCCGCCTCGACGCGTGCGGCGTCAAAGCGTGCGCAGGCTCGCACCTTGCCGGGCGAGGTAAAATTGACCACCAGCATGCGCACCGGCCCGTCGCTTTGCGTCTGTAGAATGAAGCGGCCGTCAAACTTCAGCGCCGAGCCCAGCATCACTGTGAGCACGATCGCCTCGCCCAGAAGCTTCGTAACGGGGGCCGGGTAGTCGTGACCTGCGAAAATAGCATCGACCGCGCCGCCGAGCCGGACAATTCGGCCGCGCACGTCAAGCGCCTTCACCGCGAAGGGAAGGATGGTGTCGTCGACCGCTTCCGCAGCGGGCGCCCGGGTCGGGATGGCGATTTGAGGATCGTTCATTGCCCGCAAATATAGGCAGCGGCGGCCGGTTTGTGAGCCCTGCCAGCGGCCGGGCTCACCGCTATCTCGCGTCCGCCAAGCACCACGCCAAAATGCCCTTTTGGGCGTGCAGCCGGTTTTCGGCCTCGTCGAACACGACCGATTGCGGCCCGTCGATGACCGCGTCCGTGACCTCTTCGCCGCGATGCGCCGGCAGACAGTGCATAAAAATGGCGTCCGGCTTGGCGCGCGCCATCAGGCGTTCGTTGACCTGGTAGCGTTTCAGCAGGTTGTGGCGACGGGCGCCGTTGCGGTCGCCCATCGAAACCCAGGTGTCGGTGACGACGCAGTCGGCGCCTTTGACCGCCTCCTCCGGATCGGTCCCGACGACGACGGCGGCGCCGGCCGACTTCACCCAGTCGAGCAGCGGCTTTTTCGGCGCCAGCTCGGGCGGGGTGGCGATTCGAAGACGAAAATCGAAGCGCTGGGCGGCGTGCATCCACGAGGTCAGCACGTTGTTGGCATCGCCGCTCCACGCCACGGTACGGCCCCGGATCGGACCGCGGTGCTCCTCGAAGGTCATGACATCCGCCATGATCTGGCAGGGATGCGAGCGGCGCGTCAGTCCGTTGATCACCGGCACGGTGGCGTGACGTGCCAGCTCCACGAGTTCGCCGGAATCGAGCGTCCGGACCACGATCGCATCGACGTAGCGCGACAATACACGCGCGGTGTCGGCAAGCGTCTCGCCGCGCCCGAGCTGCATCTCGTCGGAGGTGAGCAGGATCACATCGCCGCCGAGCTGGCGCATCGCCACCTCGAACGAGACCCGCGTGCGCGTCGAGGGCCGCTCGAAAATCATCGCCAAAGTCTTGCCGGCGAGCGGCCGGGCTTCGCGCGCGCGCTTCGATTTCATGGCTCGCGCCGACTCGATAATGCTGCGCAGATCCGTGGCCGGCACGTCGATCAGGTCGAGGAAATGGCGGACGCTCATCGCACCTTCTCCCCGGCAGGCGCCTTGGAGTGGCCGCCGCTCAGCCGGGCGCAGGCGCGATCGAGCCGAGCCACGCCCTCGGCGAGTTCCTGCTCGCTCACGATGAGCGGCGGCAGCAGCCGCACCACATTGTCGCCGGCCGCGACGGTGAGCATCTTTTCCGCGCGCAAGGCATCGACCAGTTCGCCGGCCGGGACCAGCGCCCGCAGGCCGATCAGCAAGCCCTCACCGCGCACTTCGGCAATCAGCGCCGGGTAGCGGTCCTTGATCTCCGCCAGACGCTGCTTGAACAGCAGCGAGTTGCGCTTGACGCGGTCGAAAAAGCCGGGCGCCAGCATCACGTCGAGCGTGGCGTTGACGGCGCTCATCGCCAGCGGGTTACCGCCGAAGGTCGAACCATGGGTGCCGGCCGTCATGCCCTTCGCCGCCTCACTTGTGGCGAGGCAGGCGCCGACCGGAAAGCCGCCGCCCAGCGCCTTGGCGAGCGGCATGACGTCGGGCGTAACGCCGGTGCGCTGATGGGCGAACAGTTCGCCGGTACGCCCCATGCCGGTCTGCACCTCGTCGAAGATCAGGAGCAGGCCATTCTGGTCGCACAGCTCGCGCAGCGCCCGGAGGAACGACGGTTCCACCAGGCGCACGCCGCCCTCGCCCATCAGCGGCTCGATCATGATCGCCGCGGTCTCCGCGCCGACCGCGCGCTTGGTCGCGGCGAGATCGCCGAACGGCATCTGGTCGAAGCCGTCGACGACCGGCCCGAACCCGTCGAGATATTTCTTCTGACCGCCGGCGGCGAGCGTTGCCAGCGTGCGGCCGTGAAACGCACCTTCGAAGGTGATGATGCGATAGCGCTCCGGCCGTCCGCTCGCCGCTTGATACTTGCGGGCGGTCTTGATCGCACATTCGCAGGCTTCCGCCCCGGAATTGCAGAAAAAGACCACGTCGGCGAAGCTCGCGGCGCATAGCCGCTCGGCGGCCCGTTCGTCCTCGGGAATGTCATAGAGGTTGGAGACGTGCCAGAGCTTTTCGGCTTGGTTCTTCAACGCCTCGACCAGGTGCGGATGGGCATGGCCCAGCGCATTCACCGCGACCCCGGAGGTAAAGTCGAGGTAGCGCTCACCATCGGTCGCGTAGAGCCAAACGCCTTCGCCCCGCTCGAAAGCGAGGTGAACACGCGCGAAGGTCGGCATCAGGTGCGATGTCACGGCTTTGGCTCGCAGCCGCAGCGGCAATAATCCGCGCGGTCAAACAAAATGTGCCGCCTCTTTTTGGGCGGCACGCTGCATATTCTATTTGCGCGCGGCGCACTGTCAACACGGGAAAAACCGGCGTCGCGACCTTGTTTCGTTCTCGCGCAGTCCACAGCGGGAAGGAACATGTGGACGCACGTCGCACGACTCTTGCGCCCGACTCCCGCCATATTGTAGCTTTTTGCTTGTCAAGTACGACATCTCGTGCGGCGGACAGTCGGCGGACTCTTCACCAAGTTCGGGGTTTGTATTGCGTGTTGGGCGGCTACGCGCTTCCTGGCTCAAAGAGGGATTCTGTCAAAATGATCGCGATGCCTGGAGAAGGAGGCGGCATGTCGTGGACCGACGAGCGGGTCGAGCTTCTCAAGAAGCTATGGTCTGACGGACTTTCGGCAAGTCAGATCGCGGCCGAACTCGGCGGCATCACCCGTAACGCGGTGATCGGCAAGGTGCATCGGCTTGGCCTGTCTGGCCGCGCCAAGAGCGCGAGCGCAGGGGCGCCACGGCCGCGCAAGCCGCGCTCGGCGACCCACATGCTGCGCATCGGGCGTCCGGTGATCCGCGGCAATACCGCGCTGGCGCATGCCTATGAGATCGAGACCGAAGCCGAACCGGAGCTGATCGACAACATCATTCCGATCGGCCAGCGCCGCACGCTGCTTGAGCTGAACGAGCAGACCTGCCGGTGGCCGGTCGGCGATCCGGGCAGCGGCGATTTCTTCTTCTGCGGCGGCAATACCATCACCGGCCTGCCCTATTGCGCCTATCACTCGCGGATCGCCTATCAGCCGGCCGCCGATCGGCGCCGCGAACGCCGCGCGGCGCGGTAGTATGTAATCTCCTGCAGCAAGTTTAAGTCGGCTCATTCCCGCGAAAGGACGCGTTGATCTTCGATCAACTCGCCTTGCCGAACCGGTCGTCGAGCGAATAGCCGGCGCCGCGCACGGTGCGGATCGGATCGGTCCCGTAGCCGCGGTTGAGCGCCTTGCGCAGGCGGCCCACATGAACGTCAACGGTCCGCTCGTCGATATACACGTCGCTGCCCCAGACCCCGTCGAGCAGCTGCTCGCGGGAAAATACCCGCCCGGGTCGCTCCATCAGGAACTCCAGCAGGCGGAATTCGGTCGGCCCAAGCTCGACTGGTCGGCTGGCGCGCGACACCCGCTTCTTCTCACGGTCGAGCTCCAGATCGCCGATCATCAGCACCATGGCGACGCGCTCCGGACTGGCGCGGCGTAACAGCGCGCGTATCCGCGCCAGCAGCTCCGGCACAGAGAACGGCTTGACGATGTAATCATCGGCGCCGGTGGCGAGCCCGCGAACGCGTTCACTCTCCTCGCCGCGCGCCGTGAGCATGATGATCGGCAGCGACTGGGTCTGCGGCCGCGCGCGCAGGCGCCGGCACAGTTCGATGCCGGAAAGGCCGGGCAGCATCCAGTCGAGCACGACCAGATCGGGGGCTGTTTCGCGCAGCCGGGTATCGGCCTCGTCGCCGCGGCCGACGCTGTCCACCTCGTAGCCTTCTGCTTCGAGATTATAGCGCAGCAGCGTGGTGAGCGGCTCTTCGTCCTCGACAATCAGGATGTTGGCTCCCATCCCAGTTTCCCCTATTTCTGCATCAGCGCCGACGGGAAGCTCGTGGTGTCGCCTTTAGGCCGCTGGTCGGTGATCGGCCGGCCCTCGATCATGAAATAGACGGTCTCGGCGATATTGGTGGCGTGGTCACCCATCCGTTCGATGTCCTTGGCGCAGAACATCAGATGCATGCAGAAGCTGATGTTGCGCGGGTCTTCCATCATATAGGTGAGCAACTCGCGGAACAGCGACGTGCAAAGCGCGTCGACCTCCTCGTCGCCGTTCCACACCGCGAGCGCGGCCTTCAGGTCGCGGCTGGCATACGCGTCCAGCACCTGTTTGAGCAGAGCCAGAACGAGCTCTCCCATATGTTCGACGCCGCGGATCAGGGTCTGCGGATAGAGGTCGCCCGACAGCGCGACCACGCGCTTGCCGATATGCTTGGCATGGTCGCCGATCCGCTCCAGATCGTTGCAGACCCGCATCGCGCCGACGATCTCGCGGAGATCGACGGCCATCGGTTGGCGCCGCGCAATGGTGAGGATCGCCTTTTCCTCGATGTCGTGCTGCATCTGATCGATTATTGGATCGGTGGTGATGACGTGCTCGGCGAGTTCGGAGTCGCGGTCGAGCAACGCCTGCACGGCGTCGGCGATCTGTTTTTCGGCAAGCCCTCCCATTTCGGCGACCTTGCGGGCGATCTCCTGCAGATCGGTGTCGAAGGCGCGGGAGGTGTGATCGATTCTGGTGGTGGCTTCGGTCATGGTGCTCTACCTAGGCGGTTCCCTGGCGCTCCGGCGAGCGATCAACCGAACCGGCCGGTGATGTAGTCCTGCGTGCGCTGATCGTGCGGCGCGGTGAAAACCTTGCTGGTCGAATCGAACTCGATAAGCTCGCCGAGAAACATGAACGCGGTGAACTCGGAGACCCGCGCCGCCTGCTGCATATTGTGCGTGACGATCACGATCGTGTAGTCGTCCTTCAGTTCGTCGATCAATTCCTCGATCTTGGCGGTGGAGATCGGGTCGAGCGCCGAGCAAGGCTCGTCGAACAGGATAACCTCGGGCCGCACCGCCACGGTGCGGGCAATGCACAGCCGCTGTTGCTGGCCGCCGGACAGGCTTTGTCCGTTGGCGCCGAGCTTGTCCTTGACCTCGTCCCACAACGCGGCGCGGCGCAGCGAGCTTTCCACCCGCCCGTCGAGTTCGGATTTCGGCAGCCGCTCATAGAGCCGAATGCCAAAGGCGATGTTTTCGTAGATGGACATGGGAAACGGCGTCGGCCGCTGGAACACCATGCCGATGCGGGCGCGCAGCAAATTTATGTCCTGCGCCGGAGAAAGAATGTTGGTGCCATCGAACATGACTTCGCCCGTGGCACGCTGGTGCGGATACAGATCATACATCCGGTTGAGCACGCGCAGCAGCGTAGACTTGCCGCAGCCCGACGGCCCGATGAATGCCGTCACCTTGTTCTCAAACAAGGACAGCGTGATCGACTTCAGCGCCCTCACCTCGCCGTAGTAGAAGTTGAGATCGTTGAGCGCGACCTTTTCGGACATCGTGCTGCGATCGACGGTGGTTACATTGCTGACGACCGGCACCGCAACGGAGGCTACGTTCATGACTGCGTTCTCGATTTGAGGACTGACACGACGTTTACGATCAACACTGTGGCCCGGTACCGCCGACGTGGCGGGATGAAATGCGCCCACCGTCGCGTCCGGCAAGGCCGCCCTGTTACTGGCGCCGAACTCACCAGATTGTTTGCCAGCCCTAGATGACAATTGGATGACAGTCCAACTGTTTGAAAGTTCTAAGCTTTATGGGCTCGGCCGAGGGGTGATGGACAGGTGAACCACAAAGGTGGCGCCTGCGCCAGGCGCGCTTTCGATCGACAACCGCCCGCGATGGCGGTTGAGGATGTGCTTGACCAGGGCCAGGCCGAGACCGGTTCCTCCCTGTGCCCGGCTCTCGCGCACGTCGACGCGATAGAACCGCTCGGTCAGCCGTGGCAGATGCTCGGGAGCAATGCCGGGACCGTAATCGCGTATGCTGACGACAGCTTCATCTTGCCCGTCCGCCGTGGCTCCGCGCGTCAACTTGATGTCCACGCGCTTGCCGGGGGCGCCGTATTTCAGCGCGTTCTCGACCAGGTTCTCGAACAAGCGCACCAGTTCGTCGCGGTCGCCGAGCACCATGAGTGCGTCGTCCGCCTGGACCTCGATGGCAACGCCACGGTCGCGCGCCAGCGTCTGCAGGCCGTCGACCACCTGGCGCACGATCGGAATGAGGTCGACAGGCGCGTCGGGCCGCCGGTGAGCGTTGAGCTCGATGCGCGACAGCGACAGCAGATCGTCGATCAACCGCGCCATGCGCCGCGCCTGCTCCCGCATGATGGCCAGAAAACGCTCGCGCGCCTTGGTATCGTCGCGCGCCGATCCTTGCAGCGTCTCGATGAAGCCCGACAGCGCCGCGAGCGGCGTGCGCAGTTCGTGACTGGCATTGGCGACGAAATCGGCGCGCATTTCCTCGACGCGACGCAGCGGCGTGAGATCTCGAAAGGTCAACAGTACGAGGTCGGGACTGCGCGCATCGGGCGTGCGCCTCACCGGCATCGCCACGGCCTCGAACCAGCGATCAAGCGGCACCCGCTCGGAATATTCGACGCGCTGCGGTTCGCCGAGCGTGCAGGCGCGGTCGATCGCTTCGATCAGTTCCGGCATGCGCAGCGCCAAGGTGACGGGCTCGCCCTGGCGCAGCGCCGGCGCGAGCGCTCGGGCCGGTTCATTGAGCGCGACCACGCGGCTGTCGCGATCGAGCGCGATGACCGGATCGGGCAGGCCCGAAACGATGGCGAGCAGTTGTTCGCCGCCACGCTCGGAGGCCGACTCCACCGGCGAGACCCGGGCCCCCACCCTGCCGTCGCGCGCCGTCAAGAGCGCGGCTGCCGCAACGATGGCAAAGCCTGCCAGCGCATAACCGCCGCCAAGTGCGCCGGTCCACACCAAGCCGGCAAACACAAGCGCCGCCGCGGCGATAATCAGCCACACCCCGCGCCGCAGCGCTCGGGTGCGCAGCGCGCGATCGTCAACCACACTCATGGGGGAGACTTATGGGCTGGGCGAGACTCATGGGCTGGGCGAGACTCATGGGCTGGGCAAGACTCACGGGGCGCGGCTTCAGTGCTGGTGGCGTTGCGTGTTAGGTCCATGCCGACATTGACCACCGCGGCCGTCATATCAGACCGCCACGTTCACGACGCGTCCGAACGCTCGCCCGCGCACTCGGTTGCCGCCGCGAGCGGCGGAGTGCGGGTGGCGCGCCGCCGCGCGGCTTTGAGCCGGGCTTCGCGAACGCCGAGCACGATGAGCGAGAGTACGAACGGAATAATGTAATAAAGCAAGCGAAACAGCAGGAGCCCGGCCAGCAATTCCTCCTTGTTGAACTGGTACAGCGCCACCAGCATGGTGGCATCGAACACACCAAGGCCGCCGGGAGCATGGCTGGCGAAGCCGAGCAGCGTCGCGGCGACAAAGATCACCGCCAAGGTGGCGAACCCGACAGCCGGCTCACTCGGAATCAGCATGTACATGGCGGCCGCACAGCACGACAGATCGATGATGCCGATGACGATCTGCACCAGCGTCAGCGGACCGCCGGGCAGAACCACCTGCCAGTCATCACGACCGATGACGCGCGGCTTGGACCAGACCCAGCTCACATAGCCGACCAGAAGTCCGAGCAGCATGAGGGCGAGGACGCGGTTGGCCCAGAGCGGCATCTGATCGATGGTGTGCGCCGCGGCCGGCGTATAGAGAATGCCAAGGCCAAGCACGGTGACGTTGCCGAGCCAGAACGTGAGCCCGGCCACGAAACAGATTTTGGTCACCTCGACGACGCTCAATCCCCAATTCGAATAGATGTGGTAGCGGACCGCGCCGCCGGAAAATACGCTGGCGCCGATGTTGTGGCCCACCGAATAACTGGTGAAGCTGCCGAGCGCCGCGATGCGATACGGCACATCGAAGCGTCCGATCGTGCGTAGCGCGAACAGATCGTAGAAGGTGAGCGTCACATAGCCGCCGGCGACAAAACAGCCGGCGATGAGCAGCGGTTGCGGGTCGGTGGCTTTCAGCGCGGTGAGCAGCGCGCGTGGATTGATGTCACGCAGGATGTGATAGAGCACGATCACCGCGGCGACGAAGATGGCGAGGCTCAAGACATAGCCGATGCGGGAGAACGGGAACTTGCGCCCGGTTGCGGGCGCGCTGCCGGGTTCCGGCACTAGCATTGCGCGCTCTGAGGCGGCTTGGTGCGCATCAATCGACGGTCCCGTGTTGCCCTGCCGCGACTTTCCACTAGCAGATGTTATATTCCGGCGCGAGCGCAGCTAGTCCAGCCGCATGAGAGCCTGCCGAACCGGATGCGAATGTTAGAACCGGACCACTAGCCCGGCTCTATGGCAACTCCCCAGCGGCGAAGAACGCGCGTAGTTCCGCATAAGTTTCCTCCGGCGCCTCCTCGGAGAGGTAATGGCCGCAGGGCAGCGCCTTGGCGCCCCTGATATCGGCAGCGTAGCGCTGCCAGACCTCGCCCGGGCTCGGCCTGGTATTGCGGCCGACACCGCCGGTTGCACCCCACAGCAACAGCACCGGACAGGCGATTTTGCGGCCGGCGTCGAAATCCGCCGTGTCCATATCGAAATCAACCCCGGCGCAGGCGCGATAATCCTCGCACATGGCATGCACGGTCGCCGGATTGCGCATGTAGCGCTTGTATTCGGCGAGGCACTGCGGATCGAAGAAGCTCAGGCCCTTCTCGCTTTTGGCGAGCTTCTTTTCGATGAAGAAGTCCGGGTCGGCGCTCATCAGGTGCTCGGGAAACGGCTCCGGCTGGATCATGAAAAACCAGTGCCACGAGAACGTCGCCCAGGCCTTGTTGGGGTGATTGAAGACATGATGCTGCGGCACGATGTCCATGATCGCGGCGCGCGCCACCCTGTCCGGATGATCGAGACACATGCGGTGCAGTACGCGAGCGCCGCGGTCGTGGCCGGCGGCGTAGAAGCGCTGGTGGCCGAGCGCCGCCATGACCTCGATTTGGTCCTGGGCCATGGTGCGGAACGAATAATTCTCGTGGTTCTTGCCGCCCGGCGGCTTTTCCGAATCGCCGTAGCCGCGCAGATCGGTGGCGACGACGGTGAAGTCCTGCGCCAGCCGCGGCGCGAATTTCTGCCAGGACAGATGGCTGAACGGGTTGCCGTGCAGGAGCAGGAGCGGTGGACCCTTGCCGCCATGCACGGTCACGATGCGCGCGCCGGAGGTCTTGATTTCGGTGCGCGTGAAGCCCTCGAAAAACATGCCGCCTCCGCCAATCCGGGCGCGCGCAACGCGAGCCCGGAATCCATAATCACGATCCGATGAAACCCTGTCGAGTATCTTAGTAAGCCTTACGTCTTGTGGTTATGAATTCCGGGTTCGGCCCTTCGCGCCACTCCGGAATGACGAACGCAGCAAGCCGCGCTAAGGTCACGCCGCAAACCCTGGAGACGCCCTAAAATGCCCATGCCTTCCGATATCGACCCGCAATCCGGATGCCGTCTGCCGCTGCGCAAACGCGAGGACCTGGACGAGGTCGGCCAGCGCGCCTTCGACCGCGCCTCGACGCCCGGCAAGACCATCGTCGGCCTGCGCGGACCGTCCGGCCTCAATCTCTACAGCCCGGCAACGGTGGAAGCGCATCAGGTGATGAACCAGCATCTGCGCTTTAAGTGCTTCGACGCCAAGACCCGCGAGATCGCCATCCTCACCGTGGCGCGCGAGATGGACAGCCGCTTCGAATGGGCCGCGCACGAGCCGGAGGCTCTCAAGGAAGGCGTGCCCGCCGACATCATCGACATCATCAAGCACCGCAAGAGCACGCAGGGCCTCGACGAAACCTACGCCGCCATCATCGAATTCGGCCGGCAGATTTTCCGCGATCACAAAGTGACGTCGGAAGCCTTCGCGCGGATTAAAGCCAAATTCCCTCCCAACAAACTCGTCGAACTCGTGCTGCTCATGGGCAACTACGCTTCGACGGCGGCGCTGTTGTGCGCCTTCGACATGCAGGTGCCGGAAGGCAAGCCCGTGCTGCCGGTTGGCTAACTCAAACTGTCATGCTCCGCGAAGGCGGGGCATCCAGTATCTCCGGGCGCTGGCCGCGAGGATTGTGGCTACTGGGTCATCCGCCTGCGCGGATGACGACAATCGGGATAGACGGAGTCACTTCTTCCCGTTCAGCCCCAGTTCGCCCCAGCGCTTCCGCACTGCGTCGATGTCTTTCTGCTCCGGCCAGACCTTGGGCGGAAAGCGCGCGCCCGCGAGGTCGGGATCGGGGTCGTAGTCGAGATTGACGGTGGCGTCGATCAGCAGGCGGTTCCACTTGCCGGTGCCGAACTGCTCGACGTTGCGGTCGCGGCGCCGCGTCGACGGATCGAGTCCGGCACCGAAGGTCGCCGGCATGATGACGACGTCGTTCTCGCCGGCATTGACGCGGTAGGCGACCGCCCAATCGACCGCGGCGTAATCGTGAATGTCGATATCGTCATCGACCACGATGACGTGCTTGTAGCGCACGTGCGCGGCCGACGAGCCCCACAGCGCGTTGGCGACCTGCTTGGCTTGGCCGCGATAGCTCTGTTTGATCTGCACATAGACGTTGATGCCGGTCTGCACCGGCGGACACCATACGTCGGTGACGCCAGGCACGCCGGCGCGGTCCAACACATTCCACGCGGTCGCCGCCCGCATGATCGACGAGCAAACGCCGTTCTCGGAAAAACTGCCGGGCATCGAGCCCTCGATGGTGCCGCGCAGGATCGGATCGGTGCGATGCGTGATGGCGGTAACGTGGATGGTCGGCTTGAGCGAACGGTCGCCGGCCACATAGCCGGTGAACTCGGCGAACGGGCCTTCCATCGTGTAGGTGTCGGGATCGAATTTCAGGACGCCTTCGATCACGATCTCGGCGCTGGCGGGCACGTAGAGATCGACCGTCTCGCACTTGACCAATTCGACCGGCTCGCCGCGGATGGCGCCGACCACGTCGTATTCGCACATCCCCTTGGGCACCGGCGAGCCGCCGACGAATGGCAGCGAGTCCTCCCAGCCGATGGCGACCGCGATCGGCATTTCCTTGTGGCCGGCCTCCTGCCAGGCCGTGACGTGATGGCCGATGTGCTGCGCGCGCCACATCAGGATCGGGATCTTGTTCTTGTCCGCCACCATGCCGCGATAGACGCCGACATTCATCACGTTGGTGTGCGGATCCTTGGTGACCACGCCGCCATAAGTAAGAATGTAGCGGCCGCCGTCGATGCGATTCCACTGCGGCACCGGAAACTCAAAGAGATCGACGTCCTTACCCTTGACGACGTTCTCCTTGACCGGGCCGGTCTTGACGATCTTCGGCGCGATGCTCTCGGTGAGAAGCGTGCGGCCGATCTTGACCAGTTCGCGCGCGTGCGTGTCGGGCGGCAGCCCCATCATCATGGCGACGCGCCGCGCGCTGGCGAGCCCGGACGTAAAGACCTGATGGCAGCGCGCGTTCTTGCCGTAGTCCTTGATGGCGTTGAACAGCAACGCCGGGCCGGTGCCCGAGCCTTGCGCCAGCCGCGTGACGGTGCCGAGTTCGACATTCCAATCGACCTCGGCGTCCACATTGTGCAGTTCGCCGGCGGCATCGAGCGCCTTCATCCAGCTGCGCATGTCACCGAACGCCGTAGGCTTGCGATTGATCGTCATTGCTGATTCCAATGGGACATAAGGAAGCGCGGTTGTGCGCCGCCCCTATGGGCGGTGTCAATCAGATGGCAGGGAAGTGCGGGCCCCTCACCGCATGCGGCGAGACGGGGGAATGCAAACTCACTCCGCCTTGAGTCCCGCCTCTTTGATGACCGGCCCCCATTTCGCCATCTCGGATTTGAAGAACGCCTCGCATTCCTGCGGCGAGTTGCCGATCGGCACGTAGGCCATGGCGGCGAGCTTGGCGATGACTTCGGGCTGCTTGAGACCGTTGACGATCAGGTCGTGCAGTTTGGCGACGATCTCCTTGGGCGTGCCGGCCGGCACCACGATCGCGGTCCAGGTCGCGCCTTCGACATCGGGGAAGCCCGCTTCCGCCATGGTGGGAACGTCGGGCAGTGTCGGCGAACGCGTCTTGCCGGTGACCGCCAGCGCGCGCAGGGCGCCGGATTTGATCAGCGGCACCGCCGGCGCCATGGCGCCGAACGAGATCGGGGTGTGGCCGCCGACGGTCGCCTGCACGGCCGGCCCGCCGCCGCCGAACGGCACATGCACCAGATCGAGGTGCAGCGAATGCTGAAACAGCGAGCCGACGAGTTGCGGCGGGGTACCGGTGCCCGGCGAGGCGAAACTCTCCTTGCCGGGATTGGCGCGTATCCACGCCACCAGCTCCTTGACGCTCTTGGCCGGCACCTGCGGGTTGACCGCGAGCACCACCGGCGTCTGGGCGCCAACCGTGACGGCGTCAAAATCCTTGAGCGGATCGAACGCCACATGGCTGTAGAGGAACGGATTGTTGGTGAGATTGCCGCCGGTGACGAGGATCGTGTAGCCGTCCGGAGGCGATTTCGCCGCGCGCTCGGTGCCGACATTGCCGCCGGCGCCGCTCACGTCTTCGACGTAGAAATTCTCTTTGGTCTGCGCCGAAAGGCTTTGCGCGATCAGCCGCGCGAACAGATCGGTCGGGCCACCCGCGGCGAAGCCGACAATCACTTTCACGGGCCGCGCCGGCCAAGTCTCGGCGGCGGCCGCACCCGTGATGCTGATGGCCAAAAGGCCCAGCGCCAGTGCCAATTGTTTTTTCATATCGATCCCCTCCCCTGCGTTTGGTTAGTCTTGTTCCGGATCATATCGCCCGGATTACGTTGCGCGACCGGCGCGCGCCCGTCGCGTCAAATCTCACGATGCGGCGATTATGCCAGCGGCTGCGCGGCATTCAAGAACACCGGCGCGCACGCCCTGGCGAAATAACGCTCGCTTGTTTTGCTGCTGCCGCATGCCGCGCCGGTGCGCGGCGGACGCTCAGAGGTGCGCCACCACGGCGAGCTTCGTGATCTCGCCGTTCTCATAGGCCTGCAGGAAGGCGCTGTAATCCTTGAACGAGACGCAGCCGTTCGACTGGCCGTTCGGACCGAGCATGAAGGTGTGAGCCAAAAGCCCGCTGCGCCCGAATACCTTGCTCTCATCAACGGGAATAAGGCGCAGCGCCGCCACGCCGTGAAACAGATGCTCGCGCGGGCGCAACGTGTAGACATCGGGCGGGGTGACGCCGCGATTGCGCTCATGGGCCGAGTCGGGATCGTCCAGCTGGTCGCCCAGTCCGGAATGCGCTTCCAGCGCAGTGCCGTTCGGCAGGTACACGACGTGGGCGGAAATATCGTAGACCGCGGTTTGCCGGTCATAGAGGCCGCCGGTCGTGCCTGCCGTCATCCCGTCCGTATCCGCCGATGCATAGGCCAGTTCGACCTTATTGGAGGATGGCGCGCCGAAGAGCTTGGCAAAGATCGATGGCGAGGCGGACGAGGTCCCGAACAGCCGCTGGAAGATGCTGCGGTGATCCGCCGGCGGGGACCACGTGTCGCTCGCCGTCTGCTGATTCGTGGCAGCCGGCGCGGCGGAACGCCGGGCGCGTGAGGTGCCATGCGGCAATGATTCGGTGCGCGAGAGCCGGCGGACAGGCCCCTGTTGTCGCACGTCCGGCTGCTCGACCGATGCGAGGCGGAAGGTGCTTTCCGGGACGCCGGTGGTGAAGGCTGCGGAAAAACGGCTGTCGAACGGCAGGGCGGCGATCCTGGCGGAAGCGAGTTCCGGCGCCTGCATGACGGCCAGCTTATTGGAGCGGCCCGCTGCTACGGGGAGGCGGTCGCCGCGCGTGGACGAAGCCTCATTGGCAGTGAGACCATCGAGATTGACGCAGAGAGTCCAAGCACAGGCCAGCGCAACGCCAGCCAGCGCCGCACCACCCAGGATGCGTTGCGGCAGCGCGTTGACCGAAGAAATCCCCTGATCGTAGGCCCGCGAATTATAGGGCCACGTCACCCCGACCGTCATTCCCCCTCACACCCCGTAGTGAACCCGCACGTCCCCGCACATAACAGCAACCGCCGCCACGATGGCGGACCGATGCACGGGTAGATGTGTAGACACGTCCCCGACCCCCGAAGGGTCACTCTTCCAATGCCGGATCATTGCGGCAGCTTTTTGGTCACGCTCCCGATCTTTCCCCGGATCGCGGCGCAACCGCCCCTAAATTGCCCCAATCGGCCGACCGGGGAAAGCTACCGCAACTTGCAAAGCGCCTCAACGGTTGCGGTGGAAAGCCACACCTTGTCGGACCCGGTTACTTGAAGCGCTCACCCGGCGGCGCAATTTCCGTCACCAGATCGCGCACCAGCTTCTTGTTCGGCAAAGGTGTCAGCGTCATCTCGCGGGGCTCGAGACGCGCCGTGCAGGCATAGACGGTCTCGCCGTCGACCTGGATCATGCACTCCTTGCAGGCGTTGGCGTTGATGCACGAGTAACGCACGGCGAGCGAGGGATCGCGATTGATGCGCAGCCAGCGCAGGCCGTCGAGGACCGATTGGCCGGACTCGAACGGCACGTCGTGTGTGTCCCAGTGGCCGGCATCGCGCGCCGTCCCGCGCCAGATTTTCAGTCTCACGACGGCGCTCATGTGACGGCCGGCTCCAGCGGCGCCGGAGCGCCGGAAATTTGCAGTGCGCCATCGCGCCAGCGCAGGGTCTGACGCCGCTGCCATCGCGACTCGAGGTGCGGAAAGTCCTCGCGTTGGTGCGCGCCGCGGCTTTCGGCGCGATTGAACGCCGCCTCGGTCGCGGCACGCGCCACCAGCAGCATGTTACGCAGGTCGAACCAGTCCAGCCGTTCGAGATCGAACGCGCCGGGCCGGCCGGGCGGCTGCGCGCCCGCCTCCGCGGCGATTGCCGCGACATCAGTCATCGCCTGGCGCAGCCTGGCTTCGGTGCGCAGCGGTCCGACATTGTCGGCCATGGTGGTCTGCAGCCGGGCGATCAGCGCCGCCATATTGGCTGATACGCCGCCGCCTCGATCGGCGCGCAGCAGGTCCAGCGGGGCGCCGGTAACCTGCGGACCGAGCTCGCGGCGCGGCGTTTGTTTGACGAACGCGCCGGCACTGCGCCCGGCGCGGCGGCCGAACACGAACGCTTCGGTCAGCGCGTTGCCCGACAGCCGGTTGGCGCCGTTGGCGCCGCCGACCACCTCGCCGGCGACAAACAGGCCGGGCACGCCGGCAGCCGCCATATCGGCGCCGGCGTGGACGCCGCCCATGTGATAATGCGCGATCGGCGCGACCTCGACCGGCATTTTGGTGAGATCGATGCCATTGGCGGCGAGCCGGTCGATCACCGGCCCGAATGCCGCGCGCAAAGCCGCCGGCGAACAATGCTGAAAGGACAGATAAGCGCCGCCATGCGGCGAGCCGCGGCCGGCTTCGGCTTCCTTGAGGATGGCGTAGGTGGCGAGGTCGCGCGTCAAAACGTATTTGCCGTCCTCGTCGGAGCCATAAGCGGAAGTGAATTCCTCCATTCGCCCGTTAAGCAGCCGGCCACCGAGCTTGTAGCGGAACGGATCCCACATGATCGGATCCATGCCGATCAGGCGCGGCGCCAGATGCCCGATCGGGAAAAACTGCACGAATTCCATGTCGATCAGGGACGCACCGGCGCGCAGCGCCAGCGCGTAGCCGTCGCCGCCCATATTGGTGGAGGCGCTGTTGCGGCGGTACAGCCGCGTCAGGCCGCCGGTCGCCAGTACGGTCGCCTTCGCGGCGATGAGCACCGGCGCTCCGGTCGGCAGATGATAGGCAACAGCGCCGGCACACCCGCCGTCACGTACGGCGAGATCGACGATGCAGAGATCACCGGCCTTGCGGATGTTTTTCTGGTGCCGCGCGATTTCGGCGCGCAGTGTCTTCGACACCGCCGGGCCGGTATTGATGAAATCGACGTAGACGCAACGCGGCCGGTCATGGCCAGGCGCGGTGGTCGCGGTGATATGGCCGTCCTTACGCGCCCAGCCGACGCCCCAGCGGTCAAGTTCGCGGATGCAGTCGGGCGCGTCCTCGCACAGGAGCCGCGACAGCGCCTCGTCACACAGGCCGCGGCCCGCCGCGATGGTATTGTCGTAGTGCGCCTGCGGATCGTCCGGCACCTCTTCGCCGAGCGCCGCCGCGACCGTCATCTGCGCCATCACGGTGGCGCCGCCGCGCCCGATCAGGCTCCGATCGGCGAGCATGACTTTCGCGCCGCCGCGCGCCGCCTCGATAGCTGCATACATGCCGGCGGCGCCGGCGCCAATCACCAGCACATCGGTGTCGATGTTGATAATGTCGGCGTCGTCACTCATCCGCTTACGCCTGTTCCGTCGCTTACGCCTGTTCCGTCATTCCCGCGAAATTGGCAATCCGTAACCACAGTCCTAGCAGATATTACACGGCGGTGATTATGGGTCCCCGCTTTCGCGAGGACGACGGTTGCTCAAGACGATGGGCTCGCGAACGCAGCGGCGAGCCGCGCAGCGAATTGCCGTTCCATCTCCTTGGCCTTGGAACGCAGCACCGGCTGGCCGATGCTGCCGAGCTTTCCGGTGAGCGCGGCGTCGACGTCGTAGCTGATTTTCGTCTCCCCGCCTTCCTCGGCGAGCCGCGTCAGTGAGGTCGCGCTGAGCCGGCCCACAATGCCGAGCGGGGTACCTTCAACCTTGGCCTCGATCTCGCGCGGCTCCTCGGCACGAACCACCTGAACGGTGACGTTGAACTTGAAATTCATGAAGGCGACCTTGGTGGCAAACACCGCCGCATAAGTATCGGGCGCGGTCTCCTTCAGGTCCTGTACGCCATCGACGCAGGAGGCGAAGAAGCGCGCGTCGCGCACCTTTTCATAGACCTGCGCGCGCGGCGCCTTCACGGTCAGCTCGCCGGAGAATTTCATCGCGGTTCCTTATGATCTCCCCTCTGCCCGCTCGCGGGCAGAGGTTGTCTTATTACGCCGTCGCCTTCAGCAACGATGCAAGTGGGCGCGCCGGATCGGCGAGCGCCGCCGGATCGACCGGAATGCGGCGCTCGATCAGCCGGCGTGCCGCAGCCAGGTCGCGCTGCGCGTTGATGCCCATCGCATAGACGAGCACGCCGCCGGCGATCTCAAAGCTGAGCATGCTGTTGCCGGCAAGCGGCCGGCGGACGCGCGCGTCCGGCTGCGCCGGCGCGTAACCGACGCCCTGAATATAGAGATCGTATTGTTCGGACCAAAACGACGGCACGGTGCGATAAACTTCGCATTTGCCCGCGGCATTCCGCCCGGCGACCGCGCCCTGATCCTGGGCATGCTTCCAGTTTTCCAGCCGGACGAGTCCGTGCGGCGCCGGAAACCTTACTGCGTCGCCGGCAGCAAAAATCGCCGGATCGGTGGTGCGGCACTGCTCATCGACGACGATGCCATTGTCGACCTTAAGCCCAGCCGCAGCGGCGAGCGCATCGTTCGGCCGCACCCCGGTGCCGACCACCACAGTATCCGCCGCCAGGATCGTGCCCGCGCTGGTTTCGATCTCGACGACGTCTGGGGTGCTGCGTACCCCAACGATCGCCGTCGAGGTGTGCAGATCGACGCCATGCTTTCGGTGCTGTTCCGCGATAAAAGCGCCGGTCTCTTCATCGCAGACGCGGGCCAAAATTCGCGGCGCCACTTCGAGCACAGTAACGCGCAGACCGAGTTCGGCCGCTGACGCCGCGGCTTCAAGGCCGATCAGCCCGCCGCCGACCACGACCAGGTGCCTGCAGCCGCGCAGCGCCGCCGCGAGCGAACGCGCATCCGCTTCGGTCCGCAAGTAATGCACGCGCCGCATACCGAGCGGCAGTTGCGCCAATTCACGCACCAGCGATCCGGTTGCGAGCACCAGCGCATCGTAAGGGTAACGCCGGCCGTCCGCGGCGATCACCTCGCGCGCCGCGCGGTCGATGGCGGAGACGACTGCCGTGCACTCCAACACCACGTTGTGCGCTGCCGTGCCTTTAGGACCGGCGATCAGCGCGTGCTCCGGCAGCGCCTTGCCGGTGAGGACCGCCTTCGACAGCGGCGGCTTCTCATAGGGCTCGCAAGCTTCGTCGGTCAGGAGCAGAACCGACGCGGCGGGATCGGCGCGCTTCGCCTCGATGGCGGCGAACACGCCGGCCGGGCCGCCGCCGATCACGACGATCTTTTTGGCTTCTTGGTCCGACATTGGCCGCGCGCCGCGCTCAGGCGCGCAACGCCGTGAGCATATCCTTGATGTATTCGTCGGCGCTGGAGATCACCAGCATCATGGCGTGCGGGCGCAACTGCGCCAGCATTTTCGACAGCGTCTCGTCGCTTGATGTCGAGCCGCCGAGGACGAGCGCGGTGGTCATCACGTGCTTGACGTTGCAGGCCTCGCCGATAATCGCCGCCGCCGCGGCGCTTTCGCCCGCCGTCGCCACCATGACCACGAGGTCGGCCGAGTTCACCTCGTCAACCAGGTCCTTGGTGCGGCCGGCCAGATCATTGAGCCAGCCGCCCATCGAGAACGGCTCTCCGGCGCGCGGTGCGCCGGAAAACGAGGATGCCGTGAGGAAGCTCGCGCGCTGCCAGGAGCCTGCCGCCAGTTCCTTGACCACGCGCTCGCTCGGGGCATCCAGCGCAATCACTTTGACGGCGCGCGGCTGCGAATTGGGCCGGTCGATACGGAATTTCGCCTCCGCGGCCGAACTCATCCGCGCCGATTCACTCTGCATGGCTCCGTCTCCTTGCCCCGCCCGGTTTGCCGGGATATGGCGGCCCGGCGAGGATATTTCATTCTCTGCCCTGTTGGGTATAACGGCCGTCCGTAACACCGAGCAAGTCACCGAAAGCCATCCTTCCATGCCTGGAAAGCGTATCGAACTGTGCAACACCGGCGAGGTCGCCCCGGGCACCGCGCTCAAAGTCGAAATTGAGGATTTGGCGATCGCTGTGTTCAATGTCGCCGGTGAGTTTTTCGTCACCGACGACCTATGCACGCACGGCCCGGGTTCGCTGTCGGAAGGCTATCTCGAGGACGACGTCATCGAATGCAATTTCCATAACGGACAGTTCAACGTGCGCACCGGCGAGGTGGTGGCGCCGCCCTGCATGGTGCCGATCAAGACCTACCCGGTGACGGTGGTGGACGACAAGGTGACGATCGAGGTGTGAGGCGTCGTATTTTGTGGTAAATCCGGGTATCATCAACCTTTCGGATTGAAGCAAGCGGCAGATATGGCAGAGCACCCTCGCATCTCTCTGGACCCCGACGTGCTTGCCGGAAAGCCTGTCATTCGCGGCACGCGGCTCTCGGTCGAATTTATCATCGGCCTAATGGCTGATGGCTGGACCGAAATCGACATTCTGCAAAGCTACCCTGGAGTGACTCACGAGGACATTATCGCGTGCCTCGCCTACGCGCGTGATGTGTTAGGATCAGAGAAAGTATTTCCGAGCGCAGCTTGATGCGCTTTCTCGCAGACGAGAACTTCCCCGGTCCGGCTGTTAGAGCGCTCGAAGCATCCGGACATGACGTCGTCTGGGTACGGCTTGTTGCGCCGGGCGCCGCTGACGCGCAAGTGCTGGCGCGAGCTTCACGCGAAGCGCGCATTCTACTGACATTCGATAAGGACTTCGGCGAGCTGGCAGGCCAAGCAACCCTGCCGCTCGACTGCGGAGTCATTTTGCTGCGCACGCCGATGCCGAGACCAGGCGACACTGGGCAGCGGCTCGCTGACTTAATAAGCGCACGCGACGATTGGGCGGGTCATTTCTCCATCATCGAACTTGGCCGCGTCCGAATGCGACCGCTCGGATAAAACTTGGATGCTGCAGGAGTCGGCAGCTTCGAATTCATTTGCTAGCGCCTCATAAGCGGCCCCGGCCTCGGGAATCCCAGCAGCCGCGCCTTCGATTCTTTAAATGATGGTTATGGAGCGACTGTGATCTCATTTTGAAATTGACGGATATCAAATTGTGGGCCGCAGCCCATCAGACGTGCATGGCAACAGCTTTGCTGTTGACGAAGCCCGCGGACCCGGGTTGTTACGGTCCAAGAAATTCGAGGAGAAACGCCGATGATGCGAGAGAAACCCCCGTTCCGCGCCGATGTCGTCGGCTCGATCCTGCGTACCGCACCGCTGAAAGAGGCCCGCGCCAAACGCGAGAAGGGCGAGATCACGCAGGCACAGCTCACGGAGGTCGAGGACCGCGAGATCGAGAAGATCATCAAGAAGCAGGAAGACGTCGGGCTGAAGGTCACGACCGACGGCGAATTCCGCCGCTCGTGGTGGCACTTCGACTTCTACGGCCTGCTCGACGGCATGGAGCGCTACACGCTCGACCACGGCATCCAGTTTCACGGCGTGCAGAGCCGGATGGAAAGCATTCGCGTCAAAGGCAAGCTCGGCTTCTCCGCCAGTCACCCGATGCTGGAGCATTTCAAGTTTCTCAAAGCCCACACCAAAGTGACGCCGAAAATGTGCATCCCGAGCCCTGCGACGCTGCACTTTCGGCTCGAGCCGAATTCAGTCGACACCAGGTTCTATGCCGACCGCGATGCCATCTTCGAGGATCTGGGCAAGACCTACCAACAAGCCATTCGCGCGTTCTACGACGCCGGCTGCCGCTATCTGCAGTTCGACGACACCGCCTGGGCGTATTTGTGCTCGCAGGCCGAACTGAAAAAGGCGCGCGACCGCGGCCTCAACGCCGATCGCCTGCAACAGGACTACGCTCGCGTCATCAATGCCGCGCTCGAAGGCAAGCCGGCCGACATGACGATCACCACCCATGTCTGCCGCGGCAATTTCCGCTCCACCTGGATTTCCGAGGGCGGCTACGAGCCGGTCGCCGAGATCATGCTCGGCAGGCTCAATTACGACGGCTATTTCCTCGAATACGACAGCGAACGCGCCGGCGGCTTCGCGCCGCTGCGCTTTCTGCCCAAAGGCAACAAGATCGTGGTGCTTGGCCTCGTCACCACCAAATCCGGCACGTTGGAAAAGAAGGACGACATCAAGCGCCGCATCGACGAGGCGACCAAATACGCAAGCCTCGATCAGCTCTGCCTGTCGCCGCAATGCGGATTCGCCTCCACGGAAGAGGGCAACGTGCTCGCCGAAGCGGAACAATGGGCGAAGCTCCGCATGGTGGTGGAGTTGGCCAACGAGGTATGGGGCTGAGCCGCTTACTTCAGGTATTGCCTGATGATCGATCGAATCTGCTCGAAGGCGCTCGATTGCGGATCGATCAGTTCAAAATGTCCTGCACCGGCAAGCGTGATTTCTTGCACCGGATCGCCTGCGGCTTTTGCCTTGGCCGCATAGGCGCGGCCGAACGGCGCCGGCACGATCGGATCGAGCGCGCCGGAGACGATCGTCTGCGGCACCCTGAGGGGCAGCATCTCGGCTGGCGACGTGTCGGTGAAGATGTCCCATGGGCTGCGGCTCCCGGTACCGTCGAGCAGATCGATCACGCGCGGTCCGCCGCAGGCCGGCGGTCCCGAGGCGCGATACGCCGCCAGATCGTCGATGCCGGCGAGGCTGACCACGGCCTTGATCGGTAACGGATCGCCGTGCCGCAGCGCACTCGCCTTCGGCAGCCGCGGCCGCGCCGCCGCCCACAACGCAAGCTGTCCGCCGGCCGAGTGACCGACCGCCACGACATTTTTCAGATCGAGCTTGTTGGCGTCGGCGACTTTGCGCAGCCAATCGACCGCCGCGGCGACATCCTCGAAGGTGCTCGGATAGCCGCCGCCGGCTTCGCCCAGCCGCCGATATTCGATGTTCCAGACCGCGATGCCGCGACGGCGCAGATCGTCAGCCGCGTAGGCCATCAGGTCGACGCCCGGCAGATCGGCGCGCCAGCAGCCGCCGTGCAACATAGCCACGACCGGATGGGGCCCGTTGCCGTCCGGCAGCCAAAGATCCGCGAACTGGCTCGGCGCATTCCCATAATGAATGCGTGCGGTCGCGGCCGGCCGCGGGCGCGCCAGCAGGTCCATGAAACTGATCGGGTCCGCGACCGCGGGCGCCGCCGGCCACGCCACGGCCGCGAGCGCCGCGCATACTCCGACCGCGAGCATACGCATCGCGTTCATCGACTTTGAGACTTCCTGGGTGGCAACATGCCGGTTGGGTCCGGGTTCGACTGCGATCATAATGTGCCAAGGCTGGAAGCGAAATGTCGCCGACCGCGAAGGCACAGACCACGGCGCGCAATGGAAATTTGGGAGAGACGGCGATGGCGCAAGTCACGGAAATCGCGGACGGCATCTACCGGATTTGCTCCGTACAGGCGAACCAGCAGGTGCCGCTCAGCTTCAACCAGTTCCTGATTGTCGACGAACGCCCCGCGCTCATCCACACCGGCTACTACGAATCCTATGAGACGGTCCGCGCGGCCGTCGCCGAAGTGATCGATCCGAAGCGGTTGGCCTACGTGGCGCTCGGCCATTTCGAGGCCGACGAGTGCGGCGGCATGGACCGCTTCCTTGCCGACGCGCCGGGCTCGGTGCTGGTGGCGAGCGAACTTGGCGCCTCCGTCAACCTGGCGCACTGGAACTACAAAGGCGCCGTGAAGGGCATGCGCGACGGCGACGCGCTCGATCTGGGACGGCATCGCCTGCGCTTTCTGGAGACGCCGCACGTGCATCACTGGGATTCGCTGATGATTTTCGACGAGACGACCCGCAGTCTGTTTCCCGCAGACTTGTTCATCCAACCCGGCGATCAGCCGCCGGTCGTCACCGAAGATCTCACCGCTGCCATGCTCACGCTGTACCGCAAGACCGGCATTTTCGCCCATGAGACGCCGGTGCGGCAGGTCGTGAGCCGCGTGCAGACTCTCGACCCCGCCTGGATTCACCCGATGCATGGCGGCAGTTTCGAGCGCGACCTTGCGCTGCGCTTCTATCGGGCGCTGGCCGATCAGCCTTTTGCCTATGCGGGAATGCTGCGCGGCCGCCAGTTGCCGATCTGATATCAGCAAAAAGTGCACTTCCGATGACCAACACCCTCCGCGGCGCCGACATCGTCGCCCGCTCGCTGCAGCGTCTCGGCTGCCGGCGCATCTACACGCTGTCCGGCAACCACATCATGTCGATCTTCGACGCTGCGCTCGATGCGGGTCTCGATTTGGTTCACGTCCGCCACGAGGCCGCCGCCGTGCATATGGCGGACGCGCATGGCCGGCTGACCGGCGAAGCCGGCGTCGCGCTCGTCACCGGCGGCCCGGGCCACGCCAACGCCGTGGGTGCGCTGTATACGGCGCTCGCTGCGGAATCGCCGATGGTGCTGCTGTCGGGGCACGCCGCCACCTGGGAATTGGGGCGCGGCGGATTTCAGGAATTGCGCCAGGCCGACATGGCGGCTCCCGTGACCAAGGCGTCATGGATGGCCGCCAGCGTGGAATCACTCGGCCGCGACATCGGCGAAGCCTTCCGCCTCGCGCTGTCCGGCCGGCGCGGGCCCGTGCATGTAAGCCTGCCGTCCGATCTGCTCGACGCGCGCATGGCTGAAAGCGCCGTGATGTGGCCTGCCAACGTGCCGATCGCGCGCGCCGCGCTGGGCGACGCAGACTGCAACAAAATTCTTGCTTTGCTCGCCGCCGCCGAGAATCCGATCATCTTTGCCGGCCCACACCTGTCGGACGCGACCGGACGCGCGCTGTTGGCGGAGCTTGAGGCCGCAACTGGAACGCCGGCGATCGTTCTGGAAAGTCCGCGCGGGCTTGCAGACGCGACGCTCGGCGCGCTGCGCGATGTCGCAAAGCAAGCCGACCTTGTCGTCCTGCTCGGCAAGGCGCTCGATTTCACCATCAAATGGTTGGCCGCGCCGGAATTCGATCCTGCAGTACGCGTCATCGCCGTCGATCCGGACAGTGACCTCGTGGCGCGGGCGCTGCGCGAAAAGGCAGCCGCCCTCGCGCTCGCCACGGTCGCCGATCCGGCTTTGGCCGCGCAAAAACTCGCCGCTGCGGCAAAGCAAATGCGCCCGCGCGATACGGCATGGCTCACCGACGCGCGTCGGGCGCTCGACGCACGGCCCGCCGCTTGGCGGACCGTGGTGTCGAGCACGCCTGGACGCCTGCATCCGGCGGAAGTGTTTCGCGCCTTGCGACCGTTCGTCGAACGCGATCCTGACACCGTCCTCATCTGCGACGGCGGCGAATTCGCCCAATGGGGCCAGAGCATGTTGCCGGTACGCCGCCGTCTCATCAACGGCGTCGCCGGCGCCATCGGCGGCTCGCTATCCTTCGCGCTCGCGGCGCGTCTCATCGAGCCCGAGGCGCCGGTATTCGCGGTGCTCGGCGACGGCACCATCGGTTTCCACCTCAGCGAATTCGAAACCGCGGTGCGGCGCGCCCTGCCCTTCGTCGCCATCCTCGGCAACGACGCGCGCTGGAACGCCGAGAGCGAAATCCAGCGCCGCGCCTATGGGGCCAACCGCATGCACGGCTGCGAGCTCCTGCCGGCGCGCTACGATCAGGTCGTCATGGCGCTCGGCGGCCACGGCGAATATGTCGAGCGCTCAGCCGATCTCCCCGCCGCGATCGAACGCGCACTGGCGAGCGGCAAGCCGGCCTGCGTCAACGTGATGATCGAAAGCACCGCCGCGCCGGCGCTGAGCCTGCCGCTTTAGTTATTCGGCCGCGAGCGCGCTTGCTTTCAGCGGCAGCTTCAGGCGGTGCCAGACGTCGACCAGCGCTTCGGCCAGGTGGTCGATCAGCGCGTCCTCGTGATACGGGCTCGGCGTAATGCGCAGCCGTTCGGTGCCCTTCGGCACCGTCGGGTAGTTGATCGGCTGGATGTAGATGCCGTGCTCGGCGAGCAGCATGTCGCTCGCCGCCTTGCACTGTTCCGGATCGCCGACGAAGACCGGCACGATGTGGGTCGTGCTCATCATCACCGGCAGCCGCGCGGCCGACAGCACCGCCTTGGTGCGCGCGGCGCGGTCTTGTTGCCGCTCGCGCTCCCAGGACGATGCTTTCAGGTGCCGGACCGCAGCAGTCGCGGCAGCCGCGACCGGCGGCGGCAGCGCCGTGGTGAAGATGAAGCCCGGCGCATAGGAACGCACCGCGTCGATGATCGCCGCGCTCGCGGCGATGTAGCCGCCGACGCAACCGAACGCCTTGGCGAGCGTCGCCTCGATCACATCGATGCGGCCCATCGCGCCGTCGCGCTCGGAAATGCCGGCGCCGCGCGGGCCGTACATGCCGACGGCGTGAACCTCGTCCACGTAGGTCATGGCGCCATACTGTTCGGCGAGATCGCAAATCTTGTTGATGTGCGCGATGTCGCCATCCATCGAATAGAGGCTCTCGAACACGATCAGCTTGGGCCGCTTCGGATCGGCGGCGGCCAAAAGCTGTTCGAGATGCGCCATGTCGTTGTGGCGGAAAATCTGCTTCTCGGTGTTCGCCTGGCGCACGCCCTCGATCATCGAGTTATGATTCCACGCGTCCGACAGGATGAGGCAGTTCGGCATCAGCCGCGCCAAGGTCGAGATGCCGGTCTCGTTCGACACGTATCCCGAGGTGAAGACCAGCGCGGCTTCCTTGCGGTGCAGGTCGGCGAGTTCACGCTCAAGCTCGACCAGCGGATGATTGTTGCCGGCGATATTGCGGGTGCCGCCGGCGCCGGTGCCCATGCGGGTCGCGGTCTCCACCATGGCGCCGATCACCTTCGGGTGCTGCCCCATACCCAGGTAGTCGTTCGAGCACCAGATCACGACATTCTTCGGCCCGTCCGGCGAATGCCAGATGGCGTGCGGAAAACGCCCGGCGATGCGTTCGAGATCGGCGAACACGCGGTAGCGCCGCTCGGTATGCAGCCGGTCGAGCGCGTCGGCGAAATAGCCGCGGTAGTTTACGGGGGTGTTAGGCCGATCGATCATACGGAAACGGTCCCGACAAGGGAGTTGGAACGCCAGTTGGAATGGCATAGTTCTAGAAGCGTTCCAGGGTGCTTGTCGAGGCCGTCCAACCGGCAATTTCGTCGCGCTCCATGATGGGGGTCAAACGCGGCGCCGGCCGCGCGCCCGTTGCGGTGAATTTTCCGTTCCGGCGGGCGCGATTTTGGCTGCAACGGCATGGACGGCAATCTCATTCCCTGTCCTTTCGCGGGATAGAAAAAGGCGATCGTTGGCGCGGCACCTTCTGCTCCTTCTCCCCGCCGCGCGGGGAGAAGGTCGGGATGAGGGGGCGCCATAGCTGCCTGAGCGTTGACCATTGTCTGGACCGCTGGCGCTTAATCTGCAGCGCTCAGAATCGCGGGAACGCCCCCTCACCCGGATTGCTTCGCTTGCGCTCGCAATCGCGACCTCTCCCCGCACGCGGGGAGAGGTGAAAATAGATTCTCCTTCTCGCGATGCGATTCGCATCCGAGTTCTGCAACGGCACGGCACGAAACGGGCCTCCACAAAGAAGGGAGGCGGAGCGCCGGAAGGCGCGTCGTCAACAGCCGCACCACACTCTCGGACGTTGCCATCCGCGAATGCTGCGGGCGCGGCGCGCGCCACGGACGATCCGCTTGCACGAACCCTCCGCTTGCGGGCGCGCTCGCCTTTCGGCGCTCCGCCGCGGCTCTCGTCGCAGGGCGAACCATGCGCGACTCGGTCCAGGCCGCGCTTCACGCGATGAAAGTGCGGAGGCGTTACCTTCGCCCTTTGTATCGCGCTTAAGCCAAGCACCTGGCTCGCCGGTCGTCATGCCGGCGGGGACGATGCCCGGACCGCCCGGGAACGGCTTGCGAGACCGCCCGCGGGAACCGCACTCGCTCCACCTTCAGGATCGCATCCGGAATGTGCCCTTCAATGAGCGAGCTGAATGTCTTTTAGTTCAACGCGCGGCGCGCGACCAACAAATTTCGCACGATGGCGCCATCCCTCTGATCTGACAAGACTCTTTTTTCACTGTTTGTTTGATTCGCAGACGCGCCAATTGTGGCATTGCCGCCATGATTCGCTGTTATGCCGCCAACCCTCAGAAATTGAGGGCGTTTCTTGATTCGCGGCGGTGGAGATCTTTGCCGCAGGAGGGCAGAGGGCAGCGCCGGGTGCCGTCCTGCGAGAACCGCATTAACGACGAATTAAGCCGCCAGAAGGTCTCTAAGGTGCTCCAGTTGTTCAAGTCGCCGTGGCATCAACTCCGTTGCATACCGTCGGTAACTTGACAAAGCGATCGTGCGACCCTCTTCGGCCGTGCAAGCCAACAACTTGTGTATTTCATTCCGAAAGAACGCTACTTCGAAGTCCTTTGGCGAGCTCGAACGATGCAGTTCTCCGCTAAAGATTTGGCGGTCCCAAAAAAGCATCGTCGCATCCGTCAGCCACGGCGCCCGCAGGTTAGTCGGCTGAACTTGATCATCAACTAAAATTCCAGCGCTTTTGAGCATGAACCTGTAATTGGTTCTAACCTTCGTTATCGACTTCCCGTCGATTGCTTCTTCTAAGAAAGTCTTGAGAGACTGTTTAGACATTGCCGCACTGCTCCACCGACCCGCACTCCAAGCAACACCTTTGACAAAATCGTTGGCCCAGCCAGCTACCTTGCCGCTCGGCCATTTTGAATACCGCCAAGTTCCGGACGTCGCCAGATGGAATGCGAATAACGCGAGCTTTGCAAAATCGGAGTCGTATGCAACGAAGGCGCGATCGACGAGACGGTCAACGACAACAAAATCGTCGTTTAACCCATGCATTGAGTATAAAAAGAAATTGAGGGGAATTAGCTCAAGGTCAGCATCCTGAATGTCCGACCGCTCACGCCAGATATCCCTCGGCACCGGTGCGCGATCAGGCGAAAAAGCATTTCGGATAGCGGTGTGCAGCCTCTTGTAGGACTTGTTCCAAGAGAAGTTCTTAGTGAAACTGCCTGGCGTGTATCGGTTGGGCACTTACCCCTCCCGTGCGAATCGGTTGAATTCACTTAAAAATAACCTATTTCAGGCACAAAGTTAACGGGCGTTAATTATTTGGTGTGGTTGCGTCATGGAGTCGGCGGCATTGGAGTTACTTAAAGCGCTGCGCGGCCAGCGATTCGCCACAATCCTTGCGGACCCACCCTGGCAGTTCACAAACAAGACTGGCAAAGTGGCCCCGGAGCACAGGCGCCTGTCGCGTTATGGGACCATGGCGTTGGACGAGATCGCCGCACTTCCGCTCAGCGAGATAGCGGGTACACCAGCCCATCTCTATTTATGGTGCCCAAATGCGATGCTGCCCGAAGGCCTTGCAGTGATGAAGGCGTGGGGCTTCGCCTATAAATCCAACATCGTCTGGCATAAGGTTCGCAAGGACGGCGGGTCGGACGGCCGGGGCGTCGGTTTTTATTTCCGCAATGTCACTGAGCTTGTCCTATTCGGAGTGCGAGGTAAGAATGCCCGCACTCTTGCCCCGGGTCGGAGGCAGGTGAATCTACTGGCAACGCGTAAGCGCGAGCATTCAAGAAAACCCGATGAGCAGTATAAAATCATCGAGGCGTGCAGTCCCGGGCCATTTCTTGAGCTATTCGCGCGTGGCACTCGAAAGGGCTGGGTTACATGGGGTAATCAGGCCGACGATCAGTACCGACCAACCTGGAAAACCTATGCGAATCACTCCAGGACGGCCCTAATCGCGGCGGAGTGAAAAGCGACTCCGTGACGCTGGCGGCCCGCCACAATAGAAATTAAGATTGGTCGTTAGAAGATTCGGCCAGTCGCGACCGCAACCTGATGACGTTCGCTATAGACCCAGCTTGGTCCTTCGGAGACTTCCTCGATAAGCTTTTTAGATATTACATTGGCGGCGGCATCCAAAGCACCGGGCGGCGGCTAAATGTCATCCGTCTTTGGCTGAGCATGGCGGGCCGCGCTCGAGCCATGAGAGTGCTTGAAGAGCTGGAGACTGAGCTTGGTAAAACTGAAATCGCCGAAATTCTGTGGATGTCTGAGAGATCTTGGAAGGATTTAAAGGCATTTGCGAAATCGCTTCCTGACGACGCCCCTTTGGGCGAGACGCCAATCAAGGCATTTATTTCGTACAAGTGGGAATCGGAAAAGCACACGGCGTGGGTTGAAAAATTGGCGGCGAGTTTGCGCAGCCGTGGAATTGAAGCGATTCTGGATCAATGGGAGGTTAAACTCGGAGAATCATTTACCGAGTATATGCAGGAGCACATTGCGACCGCAGATGTGATTTTGTTTGTCATTACTTCGGCCGCAGTAAAGGCGGCGGAAGCTCCGAAAGGGAAAGGAGGAGCCCTAAAATTCGAAGTGCAAATGATGAATGCACGTCGAATGACCGAAGGCACACGCATAATTGGGATATACCGCTCGGGCGATCGTCCGCCGCACTATCTCCGCGATCACAGGTATGTCGATTTCCGCAGAGACGAACAGTACGAAAAATCTCTTCGGATTCTCGCCGACGACATCCTTGGGCGTAGTGGCCCTCCAAAAGCTTTTCGGCGGTAAACGCAACGACACTCCTACTCATACCTGCCGCCCCGCCCCAGGCCGCCTCGTCGAGCTAATCAATCTTTGTCATCCAGGAGCCACCCGGCTCTGCTCGATCAACGTGTGAAATAGCAACGTCGAGCCGCTCGTCCCGGGCAAAAAGCGTGATGAGTTAAAATCGTCGTCTTTCAAGCGCACTTTGTCAAACACCTGCGCGAAATCGTTCCGCGAGACCACCCGCGGCTCCGTAGTCAACGACAAATACGCGGGGCGCAGAAAGCGAATGAACCCGTTAAAACCGTTCGTTCTGTTAATTATATTACCGGTGCCGGTACGAGCCCATGCGTCAGGCCACTTGGCTCTAATAGCGTTGAAATAGTTCAGTAAGTTATTGAGAATTTTCTCGTCTTCATTTTTTCTGAAGAATTCATAGAAAATCCGTTTTTTAAAATCTCGTGTTAACGACTCATCCCAGAAACCAAAACGTCTGCCTCGATCCCTATCTGCCAACGGATCATTTGTTATGTAAGGCAAAATGCCCTTCACCACCGTCGCTTGCGACAGCGTTTCACCAAATCTTCCTTCAGTCGCCACGCCAAGACGTTTGATCCGACCCTTAAAAGGACTCTCATCCATACGATCAAGTGCTACAACTATTTCATGGCACGTTTTCTCTGGGCTCCTAGATCGCGCCAACGAGAAGAGATCATATACCAAACTTCTATTGACCTTTGTTTGCGCCAGATTCACGATTGAAAAAAGCATCGCGTCTGTTGCGTCATCCACTCCAATAAACATTGAAACCGTTACTTCAAAATCATCCTTTTGTGCTTCTTCTAGCCCTTTCAACCGATGTTGCCCATCAATAATGGATGCCACTTCTTCTAGCTTAATGGAAAGCTCTGGCTGATCTTTGTCAATATATTCGAATATCTTGAGTATCTTGACCCCGACTACATCAGTGTCCTCTACGCGAGCACATTTTTCATCTATCGAAATCACGACGGAAGTTGGAAAGCAAGCATCCATCGTCTTGACGTAATCCCTGATCTCCTTAATTCGCTTGTTGTTCAATTCTCTCTGGATACCGAGGAAATCTATATATCCGCTCGAATAAAGCATTCTTCGATAATCAAACTTGCATATGCTCAGAAGATGATCGGCGCGCATGACGCCGACAAAGAAGTCGCCAACAGGCTGACTAATCTGGAAGACTGGAATGCTAATCATGGTCGGTCACTCGCGTTTTCCGACTCCGGCTTATGAGGTCGCCAACATCCGCATCTACGGTTTGGTCAACTGATGGCGCGCGAGCCATTTTGAAAACAAGCAAGGCGTAATACATGGCGATATATCCGCAGTAGACCCAAATGCTGATTTTGACGATGACCGGATTGAGCGGCCTCGAAAGCGTCGGATCAGTCTCGTAAACAAGCATGCACAAGAATGCCGCCAAGACTGCAACGACAATAAAATATTTTCGCGGCGGAAAGGGTTTGCTGGTTACGTCCTCAACACTGAGCCAGATAATCATCCCAAACATCGCAAAGCTGTAGAGAAATAATTGTCCAGAGGAAATCGCAGCCCAAATCGTAGCTTCCAAGTCAAACGGAGTGCGCGCATCGGCTTTCAAGCTCGTTATGAAAGGCAGCAGGCCGATCGGCGCGATTGAGAAAACAGAAACGACGAACACTTCTTCAAATGCGCGCACGTGGTAGGCGCGACTCGAAAAGAAACGGGTTAGCCAAAAGAGCATAAATCCCCAGTGTAATAGCGTACAAGGATACCGTGTATTCTAAAAAGGAAATGCCTTGGCTGGAAAGGCCGAATCGCCGCACCCATGCACATCCTCGTGCCAAAAAGTAGACCTTCCATGGGCCGACGCGGCAATTCCACTCCTGGCCCCCTCGCAGTCGACCACTTATACGTTGCCAGTCGTTCCAGGATTTCGACTGCTCCGTTTGAGGTTAGGCGCTCCTTGGAATAGCGGGCTGTGCTGCAAACACCCTCGCAACCACCCACGGCAACAGCACAATCACAAACCCGATCGGCACCAAACACACCAGAACGATCGCGCGCTGCGGCCAGGGGCCGAGCGCCAGGACGAACGGCGGAATGACGATGCCCGCCGGCGGGTTGCCGACGAAGCCGTAATCGGCGCCGAGATGAAGGTCGATCGGCAGGATCAGCGCCGCATAGACGAGGCTTGCGATCACCGCGATGCCGAGATCGCGCCAGCGGGGGCGAAAGCCGCGCACCACGACATCGTAGACCGCGCAGGCGGCGATGACGGTGTGCGACAGCCAGAACGCCCAGAACAGCACGAAGGCCGGGCCGTCGATCAGCGACGGCTGGATGAAGGCCTGCGCGGTCAGCGCCGCGGTCCAGAAATAGAGCGTGGCGCGCGCGAAGCGTTTGCCGGTGACGAGCGCGAACGGCGCCATCAGGCCGTTGATGTCGCAAAGCTGCAGCGGCAGGCCGCTCCGCCAGTCGATGCCGCGCCAATTCCACCAGATGTTATAGGCGAGCCAGACGGCGACCGCGAACGCGGCGAGGCCGTGGCGCAGCGCGCGTTCCGCATTTTTTGACAGCGTGCGGCCCAGCAGACTCGGCGCCGCGATCAGCACCAGGCACACCAGAAGCGTGACGCCGTGCAGCCAGCCGTAAGGCGCAAACACCGTCCAGGCGCCGGGGGTGATGTCGAGCGGCGGGTTCATCGGACTGGCTCTGAGCCACGTTTCCCGGATGCGGTGCAGCGCGCAGCGGTGCACCGCTGATCCGGGATCGTATCGCACTCCGCGTTTGTGACGATCCCGGGTCTGCAGCGCACCATTTCGCTTCGCTCCACGCTGCGCTGCGCCCGGGACACGAAGATCTCTCCCGATACGGCACGACTATGACGGCCGGATCACTGCTCCGCCCGCAACGGACGCGTCAGCAGCGATTCGATCGCTTCCCCAACGCTCATCTGCTCGTCCAGCAGCGCCGCCACCGCAGCCGAAATCGGCATGTCGACGCCGCGCGCGCGCGCCATTTCAAGAAGCACCGGCGCCGTGAACACGCCTTCGGCGAGGCCGCCGTGAATCTCGGACGGCCGCTGGCCGCGGCCGAGCGCCGCGCCGAACGAGAAATTGCGCGACTGCGGGCTCGAACAGGTGAGCAGGAGATCGCCCAGCCCGGACAGGCCCATCATGGTTTCCGACCTGGCGCCGTAGGCGCGGCCGAAGCGGGCGAGTTCGGCGAAGCCGCGCGTGGTCAGCGCCGCGGCGGCGCTGGCGCCGAGCGCGCGGCCCGCCACCACGCCGGCCGCGATGGCGAGCACGTTCTTGGCGGCGCCGCCGATCTCGACGCCGCGCACGTCGGTGGAATGATACGGGCGGAAGCTCGCCGAGCCGATGGCGCGCGCGAGGTCCGCGGCGAGCGTGTCGTCACGCGCGGCAAGCGTCACGGCGGTCGGCAGGCCGCGCGCCACGTCGGCGGCGAAGCTCGGTCCTGAAAGAATCGCGGGCTCCGCCTGCGGCGCGCAGGCGGCGACGATGTCGGTGACGAATTGCTGGCTGCCGCGCTCGATGCCCTTGGCGCAGACCACGACCGGCGTGTGTGCCGCGAGCACCGGCGACAGCGCGGTAGCGGCGCTGCGCACCGCCTGCGTTGGCACGACGAGCAAAATCGCCTGCGCGCGCGCCGCCGCCGGCAGATCGTCCGCGACGGCGATACGATCGTCGAGGCGCACGCCGGGCAGAAACAGGCTCTCGCGCTTGTGTTTCAGACTGGCTGCGTTGGCGGCGTCGTGCTCCCACAGCGTGACGTTGCGCCCGGCGCGCGCGCATGTCAGCGCCAGCGCCGTTCCCCAGGCGCCGCCGCCGATCACCGCGATGTCGTTGAAGGCCATGTCATTGTCATGCTCCGCGAAGGCGGAGCATCCAGTACCCTCTGCGGTATTCAACTTGGCTAAGCATTCACCGCAATCCTGCGATTACTGGATCGTCCGCCTGCGCGGACGATGACAGTGTTGGGTTATCTTAGCGCCTACGCCCAGAAACTACAGCGCCTCCCCGCGCAGCAGTTTCGGCACGTCGCCGACCAGGCCGGCGGCTTCGCGGATGAACAGGCGCTTCAGTCCCGGCAGACGCTCGACCATGCCGAGGCCGACATCGCGGGCGAGGCGGAGCACATCGGAGCGGTTGGAGAACAGCCGGTTCAGCCCGTCGGTGGCAAAGCCCATCGCCATGGTGTCGAAGCGCCGCCAGCGCTGATACTGCTCAAGCACATTTTGCGACCCGGGATCGAGCCCGAGCCGCGCCGCGTCGACGATCACTTCGGCGAGCGCGGCGACGTCCTTGAGCCCCATGTTGAGACCCTGGCCGGCGATCGGGTGAATGACATGCGCGGCATCGCCGGCAAGCGCGATGCGATCGGCGATGAACGAGCGCGCGACGAAAAATCCGAGCGGATGCACACGCCGCGCGCCGATCACCTTGAGCTCGCCGAGATGCAGCTTGAAGCGCTGTTCCAGTTCGGCGTGAAAGTCCTCGTCGGACAGCGCCACGATGCGCTGGGCTTCGTCGGTGCGCTCGGTCCAGACGATCGAGGAGCGGCGGCCCGTGAGCGGCAGGATGGCGAACGGCCCGGCGGGCAGAAAATGCTCCTCGGCGCGGCCGTTGTGATCGCGCTCGTGCGCGACGTTGATGACGATGGCGGACTGGCCGTAATTCCAGCCGTGCGTCGCGATGCCCGCGGCCTGACGGATGGTGGAGCGCGCGCCGTCGGCGGCGACAAGGAGACGCGCCGCGATCGTGCCGCCGTCGGCGAGCGTCGCGACAATCCGGCCGGGGTTCTCCCCTCCCCCCGTTTGTTTCACCGCCCCGGTCAGGAGTTCAACGCCACAATCGCGCGCCTTGTCTTCCAGCGCCGCGACCAGGTGACGGTTCTCGATCATGTGGGCGAATTGCTCGCCGGGCTCGATGTCGCCGCCGAAAGTCAGAAACACCGGCCGCGTCGCGTCGGCGAGCCGGCTGTCGGTGACCACCATGTCGAGGATCGGCTGCGCCTGCGCGGCGACGGCGTCCCACACGCCGATCGCCTCGAACAGCCGGCGCGCGGCGGCGACGATCGCGGAGGCCCGCTCGTCGGCGTCGTGGCTTCTGCCCAGCGCCGGATCGGCGACGATCACGCCAAACGACGGGCCGAGCGCCTGCCGCAGCGCGATCGCCAGCGTCAGGCCGGCAAAACCGCCGCCGGCAATCAATACATCGGTGTCGTTATGCGTGGTCCCAATTGTCATGCCGCAAGTCTAGCACGATTGAGCGCGCCGGGCTTGACCCCGCGGGCGTTCCCGTATGCAAAGAACGATGACATGGTTTCCCGGATGCGGTGCAGCGGGAAACGGCGCACCGCTGATCCGGGAACCGTCACAGGCTCGGTATCTTTCGTAGAGTTTAACTTGGGCAGGGTTTTGAACGATCCCGGGTCTGCAGCGCACCACTCCGTTTCACGGCGTGCTGCGCTGCGCCCGGGAAACGAGAGCAAGGCAACAGGTCATGTCCGCCGTACAGGAATTGATTGAAACCCTCGATCTCGAACCGCTGGAAGTCAATTTGTTCCGCGGCCGCTCGCCGCAATCGCGCTGGCAGCGGGTGTTCGGCGGCCAGGTGATCGGCCAGGCGCTGGTTGCGGCCTGCCGCACGGTCGACGACGTGGCGGAGCGCCCGCCGCATTCGCTGCACGCCTATTTCATGCTCGGCGGCGATCCAAAGGTGCCGATCATCTACGAAGTCGATCGCATCCGCGACGGCAAGAGTTTCACCACCCGCCGCGTGGTCGCGATCCAGCATGGGCACGCCATTTTCACCATGATGGTGTCGTTTCATCTGAACGAGCCGGGCCTCTCGCACGCCGCCAAGATGCCGGACGTGCCGGCGCCCGAGGCGCTGCCGACCGAAGCGGAACTGAAAGAGCGCATCTGGCCGATGATGCCCGAGCCGGTGCGCCGTTATTACGAGCGCGAGCGGCCGATCGAGCTGCGGCCGGTCGAGATGGGCCGTTATCTGGGCGAGAAGAATCCGGAGGGCCGATTCGATGTCTGGATTCGCGCGACGGGACGATTGCCGGACTCGCCCGCGATCCATCAATGCGTGCTGGCTTACGCGTCCGACATGATGCTGCTTGACGCCGCGCTCATTCCGCACGGCAAGAGCGTGTTCAGCGAAGACATCATGGCGGCAAGCCTCGACCACGCACTGTGGTTTCACCGCCCATTCCGCGCCGACGAGTGGCTGCTCTACGCGCAGGACTCACCGAACCTGTCCGGCTCGCGCGGCTTCTCCCGCGGCTCGATCTTCACGCGCGACGGCACGCTGGTCGCTTCGGTGGCGCAGGAAGGCCTGCTGCGGCAGCGGCGTTCCAAGGCTACCTAAAAGCTCTCGGGCCAACGTCGCGCGCTATGATATACGCGCAAAATGTGCAAATTCTCGCCATCGACCCGATAAGGAACAATGTAGGGCGTCTGGGGCACAACAAGTTCCCGCGTGCCCGGCACGCGTCCAGGGCGTCCCATGTGCGGGCTGTTCGGCAACACGTGCTCGACGCTGTGGAGGATGCGGAGAGCGATCCGCTGCGCGCCGCCGGGGCTCTCCTCCGCTATATAGCTTTTCAATGAAATCAGGTCTTGGATCGCCTCGGGCGACCAGACGATATTCACTTCCGCGACCGCTTGGGAGCCGGCCGCTCGCGCTTTCGGCCCCAGGACTTGACCCAGTCTTTGACCTCGTTGTGAGGAATGCCTTCGCCTCGATCGAGCGAGTCCATCGCCTGCTTAATGCCGGCGACCTGCCACTCGTTGACGTCGAGGTATCCGTTAAGTGCTTCGGCGGCGAGAAATGAACGTGAGCGCCCGGTGCTTTTTGCCAGCTTCTCCAGGCGCTTCTTGATGCCCGATTCCACGCGCACGCTGAAGGTTGTCGACGACATGGACTTCTTGCCTGTGTTCTATTGTTTACAATATAACACAGCGCCGTCGAATTTACCACCTCCTCGTCCGAAGCCGCAGCCGGCGATGCGACGATCACTCGTTCGTCTTGATGCCCGCCGCCTTGATGATCGCAGCCCATTTGACGAGTTCGGCCTTCTCGTACGCCGCCAACGCCGCGGGATTTTGCTGATCGGCAGGAAAGATGACCTGACCGAGCTGCGTCAGCCTGCCCTTGATCGTCGGATTGGCCAGCGCGGCCTGTACGGCGCCGTCGAGCCGGGCGACGATGTCGGGCGGCGTTCCTTTGGTGGTCCACAGCCCGTGCCAGAACGGCAGGCTGACGCCGGAGGCGCCGGCTTCAATCGTGGTCGGGATGTCGGGCAGTTTCGGCCAGCGCTTGGCGTCGAGCACGGCGAACGCCTTGAACTTGTGCGCCGTTATATACGGCAGCGACGCCGAGGCCTCGAGACACGACAGGTCGATATGGCCGCCCACCAGGTCCGTGATCGCCGGTCCGGCGCCGCGATACGGCACGTAGTCGAACTTCACGCCGATGGCGTTGGCAAACGAAACCGCTCCGAGCTGCGCGGCACTGCCGGTGCCAACGGTGCCGAACGTGGCTGGCGACTGCTTGCCTTTCAGCCAGGCGACCAGCTCCTTGGCATTGTTGGGCGGGATATCATCCTTGCCGAGAATCAACAGCGGCGAATAGGCGAGCAGCGAAATCGGCGCCAGATCGGCCTGGATGTCGTAATCGAGCTTGTAGATTTGCGGCGAGCCGACATGACTGGTCCAGTTGCCGATGCCGATGGTGTAGCCGTCCGGCGCGGCGTGCACGACGCGCCCGGTGGCGATCGTGCCGCTGGCGCCGCTCACGGTCTCGACCACGACGGTCTGGCCGAGCTTATCCTCCATGCCCTTGGCGAGGAGCCGCGCCAGCGCATCGGTCGGGCCGCCGGGCGGGAAGCCGACCAACAGCGTGATCGGATGCGAGGGAAAATTGTCGGCTTGTGCGGCCGCCGCACAGAAAAGCGCGGCCAACGCCGCGATAACAAGCGTGAGCTTCTGCATCGTCCTCCCCTTTGGCATGCGCTCTTGTTTCTCGGCGCTTTGCACAACGATGAGCCGCACGATGACACGACCCATGCCGATCTAATAGGTCAGCAGCCCTGTCGCGACGCGCCACGATGCCTATATGCACGCAGCCGGCAGGGCTTTCGGCGGCCGATTGACGCTGCCCCCGCGGCCCCTGTAACCATCCGGAAATGTTTGAATTTTTTGAACGAATCCTGACCCCGACGGCAACGCCGGAGAACCCGGAGCCGCCGGGCACGCTGGTCGCCTTCCTGTGGCACTTTGCCCGGCAGGCGAAATGGCTGTTCGCGGCCCTGTTCGTGGTCGAACTGATGTCGGCGCTGACCGACAGCGCCGTGCCGTGGTTCATGGGCCGCGTCGTCACGCTGGTGACAAAGACGCCGCCCGACCGGCTGTTCGCCGAGCACTGGCCGCTGCTCGCCGGCATCGTGGCGTTCATCGTCATCGTGCGGCCGGCGGTGACGCTTATTCGCTACCTGATCTCCAATCAGGCGATCGCGGCGCCGTTTACCGGCCTCATTCGCTGGCAGTCGCACTGGCACGTGGTGCGGCAGAGCTGGGCGTTCTTTCAGAACGATTTCGCCGGCCGCATTTCCAACCGGGTGATGCAGACCGGCCCGTCGGTGCGCGCGACGCTGACCGCGACCATCACCACCGTCTGGTACATCTCCGTGTACGGCGCGTCCGCGATCGCGCTGGCGGCCGCGGCGGATCGCTGGCTCGCCGTGCCGCTGGTGCTGTGGTTTTGCGGCTACGCGGCGCTGCTCGTTTATTTCGTGCCGCGCATGCGCGAGCGCTCGAAGGTGTCGTCGATCGCGCGCTCGACCCTGATGGGCCGCATCGTCGACAGCTACACCAACATCCTCACGGTGAAATTGTTCGCTCGCGCGCGCGAAGAGGACGATTATGTGCGCGACGCGGTCGAAAGCCATGTCGACCTGTTCAAGTCGGCGCAGCGCCTGCTCACCGCGTTCGTGTCGCTCCTTGACGTGCTCAACGTGCTGCTGATTGCCGGCGCCGGCGCGCTCGCGGTCACGCTGTGGCGCTACGGCGCCATCGAGGTCGGCGCCATCGCCATGGTGCTGCCGCTGACCTTGCAGCTCACCAACATGTCGCGCCAGATCGCCATGCGCATCACCGAAATCTTCGAGGATGTCGGCGTGGTGCAGGAGGGCATGATCACCATCGCACAGCCGTTGCAGCTGCCCGACCCGGCCAATGCGCGGCCGCTGACGGTGCGCGCCGGCCGCATCGACTTCAAGAATGTCAATTTCGGCTACGGCCGCGACGCCGGCGTGCTGCAGAATTTCAACCTGACGATTCATCCGGGCGAAAAGATCGGCCTGGTCGGCCGCTCCGGCGCCGGCAAGTCGACCGTGGTCAATCTGTTGCTGCGCTTCTTCCATCTCGAAGGCGGCGCCATCCTGATCGACGGCGAGGACATTTCCGGCCTGACGCAGGAATCGCTGCGCGCGCAAATCTCCGTGGTGACGCAGGACACTTCACTCCTGCACCGCTCGATCCGCGAGAACATCCGCTACGGCCGGCCACAGGCGAGCGAGGAAGACATCCTGCGTGCCGCCAAGCTCGCGCACGCGCACGACTTCGTCCTCGATCTGGAAGATTGGAACGGCCGGCGCGGCTACGACGCTCATGTCGGCGAACGCGGCGTCAAGCTGTCCGGCGGCCAGCGTCAGCGCATCGCCATCGCCCGCGTCATTCTGAAAGACGCGCCGATCCTGGTATTCGACGAGGCGACCTCGGCGCTCGACAGCGAAGTCGAAGCCGCGATCCAGTCGAGTCTCGGCACGCTGATGGCCGGCAAGACCGTAATCGCCATCGCGCACCGGCTCTCCACCATCGCGCAGATGGACCGCCTGATCGTGCTCGAACACGGCCGCGTCGTCGAGCAGGGCAGCCACCGCGAACTGATCGCGCAGGACGGCGATTACGCCGCGCTGTGGCGCCGCCAGGCCGGCGGCTTTCTGGACGCCGCCGACATGCAGGCGGCGGAGTAAGTCAACGACTTCACCCGGCCCCTAAGGGGCGCGTGGTACACCAAAATCGCATATGATATATTGCAACCATGAGTCCGAACACGAAATTGCTGCTTGAGCGGGTGGAATCCTGGCCCACCGAGGATCAGGAGGAGCTTGCCGAATACGCGCGCGACATCGAGGCGCGCCGCAGCGGCCTTTACCAAGCGACACCGGAAGAACTCGAGGCAATCGACGAGGCGGAGCGGAGCGGCATCGCAACGGGCGAAGAAGTCGAGGCGGCCTTTCGATCGTTTCGTCGATCATGAAGGTCGAGTATTCCAGCCGCGCAGTTGCCAATCTCCACAAGATATCCGCTGACAGCCGCCGTACATTCGGCGATCGGACTACGCAGGCCCTCGAAGGGCGCATTCGAGCGGTCATCGACCTCATCAGCAGGGAACCGCTGAGCGCGCCGGAGGTCGAGCAGCGACCGGGGCTGCGCGTCGCGACCCTGATTCGTTATCCATTCAAGATCTTCTATCGTGTGTTCGACGACCGCATCCGAATTGTTCACATCAGGCACACGTCCCGCCGCCCGTGGAGCGGTGGCGAGTAAGACGATTTCTGACGCGTGAGGAAAGCGAACCGTCTTAGAACGCGTGCGTTAGCCAGGGGTTCTTCTCGCCGGTTTTCAAATGTTTGGCTTTTCCCCGAATGGATCGCGGCAGCGCTGTTCTGCCGCTGCAGGCGCTGAATTTCTTCATGGCGGATGCAACTGGGCGAGCGGCGCGGGCTTTGGATTGTGCTTTTGATTTCCTTCGCGGCGCTGCCGATCAGGGGGCTGATCGCGGCGTTCCTGATCGGCCGCTGGGGCGTCTATCCGGTGCAATTTCTTGACGGCATCGGTGCAGGCCTGCAAAGCGTGGCGGTCCCCACGCTGGTGGCCCGGATTCTTAACGGCACCGGCCGCATTAATGTCGGGCAGGGAGCGGTCATGACGGCGCAAGGCATCGGGGCATCATTGAGCCCGGCTATCGGCGGGTGGATGTCGCAGCAGTTTGGCTACAGCGCGACCTTCATCGTCCTGGGCAGTTTTGCGCTTGGCTCTGTTGCGCTGTGGACCGGATTTCGCCGCATCGTCAGCGCCGCCGCGGCAGTGCTGGCGGACGAAGGCGAAGAATCGCGGGAATTCGGGTTGGTCGCGCGCGAAACGCACCGCACTGCGGGATGAGCCTGTTTTGATGCTTTTAGATTATTGATGTCATCGCATCTCGCCATCTGGATCATTGCCGCATTGGCGGTCGCCGGCGTCATCATCCGGCCGGTCAACAGCGTCGAGGCGCTATGGGCCGTCGGCGGCGCCGTGCTGCTTGTGGCGCTGCGGCTCATTACGCCCACGACCGCGCTCGCGGGAATCGCCAAGGGCACCGACGTTTATCTGTTCCTGACCGGCATGATGCTCCTGGCCGAGGTTGCGCGCAGTGAAGGCTTGTTCGACTGGCTCGCTGCGCGCGCGACGCAGCATGCCGGCGGCTCGCCGCGGCGGCTGTTCCTGCTGATCTATCTTGTCGGCACGGTGGTCACGATCTTCCTGTCGAATGACGCGACCGCGGTCGTGCTCACGCCCGCCGTGGCGGCCGCGGTGCGGACTGCGAAGGCCGAGCAGCCGCTGCCCTACCTTTTGATCTGCGCATTCATCGCCAATGCGGCGTCGTTCGTGCTGCCGATCTCAAATCCGGCCAACCTCGTGATCTATGGCAGTCACATGCCGCCGCTGTTGCAATGGCTGCCGCGCTACCTCTTGCCCTCCGTGGTGTCGATCGCCGTGACTTACGTGCTGCTGCGATGGACGCAGCGGCAGGCGCTGCATCAGAGCATCGCCGCAGACGTGCCGGTGCCCGCGCTGCCTTTCGGCGGCAGGATCGCGGCGGCCGGCATCGCGGTGACTGCGCTCGTTCTGCTCGGCGCGTCCGCCATGGACATGCAGCTCGGCTTGCCGACCTGCGTCGCCGGTGTGGCCACCGCTGTCATCGTCCTCGCGTTCCAGCCGGGGAAAGCATGGATCATCGTCAAGGACGTTTCCTGGGGTGTGCTGCCCCTGGTCGCCGGCTTGTTCGTGCTGGTCGAGGCATTGAATGAGACCGGCCTGGTGGCAATCATCGGTTCGTTGCTGCGCGAGGCCGCGGCGCATTCGGCGGCCGGAGCGGCGTGGGCCGCCGGCATCGCTGTCGCCCTGGGCAGCAACCTCGCCAACAATCTGCCGGTCGGATTGATCGGCGGCAGCGTCCTGCAAAGCGATCACATCTCGGATCAGGTCACGCGCGCTATCTTGATCGGCGTCGATCTCGGCCCCAATCTTTCCGTCACCGGTTCGCTCGCCACGATCCTTTGGCTCGCCGCACTGCGCCGTGAGCGCGTTAGCGTCGGCGCAGGCCGCTTCTTGAAATGGGGCGCGATCGTGATGCCGCCGGCGCTGGTGTTCGCCATCGCGGCGGCGCTGCTGTAGGATCGTTGCCGCCTCGTGGGTCTGAGGCAAAATGGATCGTGGAACCTGGTGTTGGAAAGTGGAGATTGCTTGATGCGCCGCGCGTTTGTTGTTGCCGCCTCGATCCTGACTGCTGTTGCGCTTTGCGCACTCGCCGCAGCCGGCGCCTTGGCGCAGGACCTGCCGCAGCCGCCGGTCGGCTTTAAGCCGCCGCCACCTCCACCCCCGACGCCGATCAAACCATACAGCACGGTGGCGGTGAAACTCGCCGGTTCGTACAACGATCCGAGCTTTGCGGCATTTCGCAAGGAACTCGGCGCGGCGGCCGACAAAAAGGATCGCGCTGCCCTCGCCAAACTGGTCGTGACGCAGGACTTCTTCTGGATACAGGACAAGAATCTCGCCGACGCCCGCAAGCCCGGCATCGACAATCTCGCCAAGGCGATCGATCTCGATAACCCCAATGGCGCCGGCTGGCGCGTGCTGGCGATGGACGCCGGCGAGCCGACCTTGGGGGAACTGCCGGACAACAAGGGCATCTTCTGCGCTCCGGCGCCGCCGGATTTCGACGCCAAGGCGTTCGAGACGCTGGTGCAGCAGACCGATACCGACCCTGAAGACTGGGGTTATCCGGCCCGTGACGGCGTCGAAGCACGCGCCGCGGCGCAGTCGAGCGCCGCCGTGGTCGAGAAGCTCGGTTTGTATTTCGTGCGCGTGCTGCCGGACAGCCCGAAGGCGAACCCGGGCGAGACGCAGTTCCTGCATCTGGCACTGCCCGACGGCAAGACCGGCTTCATCCCGATCGACGCGCTGATGCCGCTCGCCACCGACAAGATCTGCTACAGCAAGTCCGAGGGCGCCTGGAAGATCATGGGCTACATCGGCGGCGTCAGCCCGTAGCAATCAGGAGCGCAACGTTTATTTGCGCTCCTACTCTGTCCCCGCGATTCCGGCCGCCTGGACGATCTTGCCCCAGCGCACGATTTCGTTTTTGACGAAAGCCTGCATCTCGGCGATCGGCGGTGTCGGCAGCTCCACCAGGCTGAGCTGGGCGATGCGCGCCTTCACGTCCGGGTCCGCCGCTACGGCGATCAGGTTCTCGTGCAGCTTGGCAACGACGTCGCGCGGCGTTTTTATCGGCGCGACGATCATGAACCATCCGGCCACCGCGAAGCCCGGTACCCCGGCTTCCGCCACCGTCGGCGCGTTTGGATAGGACGGCACGCGCTTTTCGGTCGAGACGGCGAGCACGCGGACTTTGCCGGCGGATATCATGCCGGCCGCCGGCGGAATATCGCAGAACATGAGCTGGATATGGCCGCCGACCACGTCGGTGAGTGCAGGCAGGCTGCCTTTGTAGGGCACATGCGTCATCTGCGTGCCCGTCATGCTCTTGAACAGCTCCATATAGAGATGGTGCGGCGAGCCGACGCCGCCGGAGCCATATGACAATTTTCCCGATTGGCCTTGGCGTAGGCAATCAGCTCCTTGACCGAGTGCACCGGCAGCGCCGGATCGACCAGCAACAAAAACGGCGCGGACGCCACCATGCCGAGCGGCACGAAGTCGGTCGCCGGATCGTAGGGCAGCTTCTTGTGCACCGTGACGTTGATCGCCATCGGCGTCGGCGTCGCCATCAGGAGCGTGTAGCCGTCGGGCGGCGCCTGCGTGACCGCAGCGGCGCCGATGACCGTGCCGGCGCCCGGCCGCATCTCGACCACCACCGGCCTGCCGAGGCGCCTGCCGAGTTTGTCGCCGACGATGCGGGCAAGAATTTCCGTACTGCCGCCCGGCGTGTACGGCACCACCAGCGTCACCGGCCGCGTCGGATAATCCTGCGCGTGCGCAGCCGACATGGCCGCTGCAAGCGTAAGCGCAGCGAACACAGCCGATGCTGTCCACCGTCTCATCGCCACCTCCCCTGATTTTCTCACCGGTCGTGCCGGCATTGTGGTCAGCCGCTTCGCGTTCTGCGCGGAGCGGTCGTAGCGGCTTATTGTTGGAGCATGATCTTATCCGAAAACCGGCATCCACTTTTAGGGGTCAAGCCTTAGCGCGCGCGCTGCGCCGCAGCGGCAACCGATTGGGCGCTTTGTCCGAACAGGATCGCGCGCTCCTCCGCGGTGCGGATGCCGCCCTGGCCCGGATTGATCTTCGGCGTCCACTCGTAGGCCTTGACCACCGCGGGTCGCGCCTTGATGGCGGCGAGCCAGCGCTTGATGTGCGGAAAGTCCTCGATGTTCTGGTGCTGACGTTCCCAGATCGTCACCCACGGATAGGACGCCATGTCGGCGATCGAATAATCGCCGGCGAGATACTGATGATCGGCGAGCCGCTTGTTCATCACGCCGTACAGCCGGTTCACCTCATTGCGGTAGCGGTCCATCGCATACTGAATCTTGTCCTGGGCGTAATTGCTGAAATGATTGTTTTGACCCGACATCGGGCCGAGATTGCCCATCTGCCAGAACAGCCATTCGACCGTCGCGGTACGGCCACGCAAATCCTTTGCAATGAACTTGCCGGTCTTGTCGGCCAGATAGAGCAGGATGGCGCCCGACTCGAACACCGAAATCGGCTTGCCGGCGTCGGCGGGAGCATGATCGACAATCGCCGGAATGCGGTTGTTCGGCGAGACCGTCAGAAATTCGGCCTTGAACTGCTCGCCCTTGCCGATGTTGACCGGAAAAATCTTGTACTCCAGTCCGGCCTCCTCGAGAAAAATCGTGACCTTGTGGCCGTTCGGCGTGGTCCAGTAGTGTACGTCAATCATGACAAGCCCTTGGTTGATGGAGGATGGTGAGATCGGCGATCTGCTCACTCTAAGCATCGCCTAGCGAATATTTAACCCCGGGCGCGCATTTTCCCCTTTATGTCGACCGCCCCCGCTTACGCGTCGCCCGCTTTAACTGCCTCGACCAGGGCAAATCTTTCTATCGCCTGCATTATCTTCGCTCTGTTTGTACTGGCGGCGCTCTTCAGTGCAGAACGCAAGGACATCACACAGGGCTTCGATGAGGTGGCGCATGCCTCCTATGTGGCCGAGATCCAGGACGCCGGCAAAGCTTCGCCGGACCTCAACAGCCTGCGTCTTCTGGACCCGAGGACGTTCCAGTTCACCGATCTGCCCAATTATCTGAATCACCCGGCGGAATTCTATGACTTGCTGGCGTGGCTGGGTCCGAAGCTCGAAGGCCATCCCCAAGCCCTGCTGGCGGATCGCCTGATCGACGTTGCGATCGCCGCAGTCGGCCTCGCCGCGCTGCTCGGCCTCGGTCTCGCCGCCGGCTTCTCCCGCAATGAATTTTACGCCTATGCGCTGCCGTTGGCCTGTATTCCGGTGCTGGCGCCCCTCGCCGGTTCGGTCAACAACGACAATCTCGCTTTCCTTGGCGGCGCGCTTGCCACGCTCGGCATCTGGCAGCTCGTCGCAAGCGAGCGCGGCGTGTGGCTCGCGCTGGCGCTGGTCGGCGTCGTGGTTGCCGCGTGCGCAAAGGCGACCGGTCTGGTGCTCACGGGCGCGATGGTGAGCGCCGCCATCGCTTATCTGATCTGGCGCCGGCGATGGCGCTGGTCGTGGACGATCGCGGTTGTACTTGCGGTCCTTGTCGCCGCGGCGCCCTACATCGTCTTTGCGATGCAATATGGCAGCCCGGCGCCCGACACGCCGGCGCAGGTCGCGATGCTGAAACGTGATGCGGGGGTCCTTGGTTTGGCCAACCTGCCGCGCAAGTCCTTTGTTGCTTATTTCGGCTATTTCGTCGTCGCCTTCATCGCCGAATGGATGCCTTCACTCAATCCGCGAGGCATTTTCAATTACGCCATGCTGGTGATCCCTGTGGTGGCGCTCATCTGTGCGGCGGCGGGGACCGGCTTGTCGCTGCGGCGCCTTTGGCGGCGGCAAGAGACGGCGCTCGACGTGGTCGTGATCGCAGGAGCACTGGCGCTCGCGCTGACTTTCACGCTGCATGTCCGCCACAGCTATGCCGATCACCTTGCGACCGGCTGGCTGATGGAGGCCTATCCGCGCTATTACCTGCCGCTTGTCGCGATCGTGCCGCTCGCCGGATTATCACTGACCGGCGCCATCCGATCCCCGCGATGGCGCGTGGGACTACTCGCGTTCCTTATTGCCGGGCCGATTGTCTTTCGCCTGCTCGGCGCGCCGCTGGGCTAGGTAGGGGCCAACCGGCGTCAGGCGCTTCGCTATGCGACAGCGGCAGCGACCGCGGCCTCTGCCGGTCGCGCCGCAACCACGCGGGCATCGTACCGAAGCCGCCACAGCAGCCGGCAAGCGAACGCGATCAGCACGATCGGCGCCAGCGGAATCTTGACGACGGCAGCGATCATCATCGTGATCGGCAGTGTCCAGACCGCGATCAAGAGCCAATGGTCCGCCGGGGTATTGTCACTGCGCCCGCGCAGCGTCGCGACCACGAAGCCAAGGATGACCATGTCGTAGCTGAGGATATACGGCGTAAAGAGAAAGGTCGCCGTGGCGAACAAGGCAAACGACAGGGCGGGATCGCGCCGGCACCAATAGGTCCACGCAACGCTGGCGAGCGCAAATGCGCAAGCGATCCACTGGAGCGCCCAATCGACGCCTTGCGGCAGGTGAACAAGGCGCGCGCCGAAATAGACTGAGCCTACCAGCGCGAACAAAAGATCCCCGCCATGCTCCGTCAGCCATCGCTGCTGCGGCAGGACCTTTTGCAGGAACTCCAACCACACGCTCCAGCCGAACAACATCGCCGTCGCCGTGACCAGCACGGCTACCGTCGCGACAGCGGAAGCAATCGTCACCCACCTCCGCTCGAGCAGCAGGATCACCGGCAGCAACAGGCCCATCTGCGGTTTGATGGTGAGCAATCCGAACAGCACGCCGGCGAGTATCGGCCGACGATCCAGACTGAGCAGGCCACCGATCAGCAACGCGGCCGTGTAGAAACCGTTTTGTCCAAAGAACACGCATACCGCAACAGACGGCGCGGCGGCGAGAAACAGAATCCGTTCGCGCGGAACGGCGTGCTTGGCAACGAACAGATAAACGGTGATGCCGATCACACACCACGCCAGATATGCCGGCAAATACGGAAGCAAGCCGAATGGCCAGGCAAAGAGAACAACATGCGGCGGATAGGACCAGAAAACTAACGGGTATTCCGGGCCCATCACCCGGCGGATCGCCTCGTTGTAGACGCGGAGGTCAAACCATGGCGCGGGGCCGCCGAAAAAAATCGAGCGCCCGCCCATCCAGGTGTTGATGAAGTCGCGCCCGAATACGTAATGCTCGGCGTCGAGCCACGGCTTACCAGCCGGCGGCCAACCGGCATGCACCAGAACAACAATTTCGAGCGTGACGAAAAATACGGCCGCGCCGACCGTCAATTTTGAATACAGTTCGCCGAAAGTCGTCTTGCCGGACGGAACGGATGACGCCGCGTTCTCAATCTGCGCGGAGAATACAGACATGCGGTGAGCAATACCCGGGAGCGGTAAAAATCCGATGAAAATCAGCAACGCGGGCGGCCGCATGCCGCTGGCCTGCGGTTGCTCAGGGCACCGCCGGGGGCGATCCGCCGTTCGGGCATCAACTCAATTTTAGGCAGTACGCTAACGGTTTGGACATCTGTGGGCCAACTTCAGATTGTGGTACGCAGCTCCTGCACGAGCCGGACCGTTGATTATTCCTCCCCTCTCATTGCCACACCGATTTTGTTTCGCCTGTTCGACGCGCCGTTCCGTTTGCCGTCCCGCGCAGTTCGGCGGCATGCCATGCGGTAACGTGACATCGCGGCCAACCCGATCGTGATAGCTTGCTGGTGCCGGAAGGGGAGCCGCATGATCTTCGCAAAGCTGTGTCTTCGGCCAATTAGTCTTCGAGTGATCACCGGCGCAATTGGCGCCATGTTGTTGACAATCTTCAGTGCGCCGCCAGCCGGTGCCCAGAGCTATCCCAACCAAGTCATCAAGATTGTCGTGCCGTTCACCGCAGGCGGTGCCGTCGACGTGGTGGCGCGCATCGTCGCGCCGAAGCTCAGCGCAGCGCTCGGCCAACCCGTCATCATCGAAAATAAGGGCGGCGCCGGCGGCGTCCTTGGCGCGACGGCGGTCGCCCAGGCCGCGCCGGACGGTTACACGCTGCTCGTCGGCACCGTAAGCACGCAGGGAACAAATTCCGCCGTTTACACGAAGCTGTCTTACGATCCGGTGCGCGATTTCGCGCCGATCGTGCTGCTGTCGAAGTCGCCACTGGTGATGGAGGCCCGTCCGGCATTGCCTGTAATGAACGTCACCGAATTCATCGCGCTGGCGAAACGCGAGCCCGGCAAGATCACGTTTGGATCGTACGGCGTCGGCAGCATCAATCATCTGGTGGCGGAGTTGTTCAATTCCATGGCGGGCATCCAGACTCGCCATGTGCCGTATCGCGGTTCCGCTCCGATGCTTTCCGACCTGATCGGCGGCCAAATCGACTATGCGTTCGACGGCGTCTCGACCTCGGCGGGCTATATCAACGCGGGTACGCTGCGGCTCCTCGGCATCGCCAGCGCGGAGCGCACGCCGGTTCTGCCGAATGCGCCGACGATCGCCGAGTCCGGCCTGCCGGGCTTCGACAATCCGGTCTGGTTCGGTCTGTTCGCGCCGGCGGGCACGCCAGCGCCGATCGTGCAGAAGCTCAACAACCAGATGAACAGCATTCTCGTGATGCCCGATGTCAAGCAGGCCTTTGCCAAACTCGGTTTCGAGCCCGGCGGAGGCGCTTCGGATGCGTTGGCGCAGCGCGTCAACGGCGAGATCAAGAAATGGACTGCGCTGGTGAAGGAGAAGAACATCCATGTCGCGCCGTGAACCGCGAGTGGCTCCGCGCGCTCGCGACGATTCCTCGTCATTGCGAGGAGCGAAAGCGACGAAGCAATCCAGTTCTGCCGGAACGCCTCGCCAGCCTGCTGGATTGCTTCGCATGGGTTCGCAATGACGGAAATGAGAGGCTGACATGACCGCTTCACTCCGCCAGATGCACCTCGGCGTATTCTGGCTCGGAACCGGCAATCATTCGGCGGGCTGGCGCTACGATGGCGCCGCAGCAAGCAACTGCAGCTGGCCGGTCGTCGTCGAAGGCGCGCAGATCGCCGAGCGCGGCAAGTTCGATCTGTTCTTCATCTCCGATTCGGTGGCGATGAACCGCGGCGACCATCCGTCATTCATGACGCGCTTCGAACCGACCACGCTGATCGCGGCACTGAGCGCGGTGACACGCTATGTCGGGCTTGGCGCCACGACGTCGACCAGCTTTTCCGAGCCCTTCAACGTGGCGCGGACATTCGCAACGCTGCAGCACATCAGCGGCGGGCGCGCCGCGTGGAACATCGTCACCAGCACCCACAATGTCGCGGCGTTGAATTTCGGCAAGGATCGCCTTGCAGATCATGATCTGCGCTACGAAATCGCCAACGAGTTCGTCGACGTGGTGAAGGGACTATGGGCCACCTGGGACGATGACGCCGTGGTTGCCGACAAGGCAACCGGGACGTTCCTCGATGACGCCAAGGTGCGGGCGCTCGATCACAAGGGGCGCTTTTTTTCGGTCAAAGGACCGCTCAACATCCAGCGCAGCCCGCACGGCGATCCGCTCATCATTCAGGCCGGCGGTTCGGCGCCCGGCCAGGAGCTTTCCGCGCGGACGGCCAATCTCGTGTTCTCGGTGGTCAACGGCGACAAGGTTTCGGCGAAGGCGGCTTATGACAGCCTGAAGGCCCGCGTCATCAAACACGGCCGCGCCCCGGAGGCGGTGCCGATCTTGCCCGGCGTCATGCCGATCATCGGCGAAACCAACGAACAGGCCAAGGCGCAGCTCGCCAAGCTGCAGAGCTGGCTGACGCCGAGCAATGCGCTCGCGCTGGTGTCGAACCGGATCGGTCACGACATTTCGGGTTACCCGCTCGATGCGCCGGTGCCGGAGTTTCCGGCGGCCATCAACACCGGCCAATCGTTTTCGACAACACTCCTCGAAATGGCACGGCGCGAGAAGATGACGCTGCGCGACCTTTACAACATCACCGCCGCGGCGCGTGGCCATTGGGTGATCTACGGCACGCCGCAGCGCATCGCCGACACGCTGGAAGATTGGTTCGTGAGCGGCTTGGCCGACGGCTTTATCATCATGCCGGCATATTTCCCCGGCGCGTTCAATGATTTCGTCAATCTGGTGGTGCCGGAATTGCAGCGACGCGGCCTTTATCGCAAGGACTATTCCGGTCCGACGCTACGCGATCATCTCGGCATCGGACCGCCACCGGCCGCGAGCAAGGGGGCGCTGGAGCGCGCCGCTTCGGCATAACCGCAAACGACCTCAGGGAGCCGCTATGATCACCGAAATCGCCCAGATCGACGTCAAGCCCGGCGTGGAAGCGGAGTTTGAAGCCGGCGTAAAAAAAGCCGCGCCGATCTTCCAGCGCGCCAAGGGCTGTCACGGCATGAACCTGTCGCGTTCGATCGAGAAGCCGCAGCGTTATCGGCTATTCGTCAAATGGGCGACGGTCGAGAACCACACCGTCGACTTTCGCGGCTCGCCTGATTTTGCCGAATGGCGCAAGCTTGTCGGTCATTGTTTTGCCTCGCCGCCCGAGGTCGAACACGTCGCCGAGACGGTGCAGGGGTTCTAAAGGCCGCGCTGTCACTTGATGAAACTGCGACAGATTCCATTAGAACAGGCGCGGCAGTCCGTGTAGGTTTCTCCCTAAGAAATCGCTCAACGCGTATTGGGGGGAACACTATGCCGCTGCATCGTCGTCACGCCTTGGGTCTCGTCGCCGGGGCAGCCGCAATTCCATTTGCACCGCGGATCGCGGCCGCGCTCGACTACCCAACCCGCCCGGTGCGCATGGTCGTCGGCTACACAGCCGGCAGTTCGCCCGATGTTATCGGACGTTTGCTCGGGCAGTTTCTGTCCGAGCGCTTCGGCAAGCAGTTCATCACCGAGAACAAGCCTGGCGCCGGCACCGAACTCTCGACGGAGGCCGTCGTCCACGCCACGCCGGACGGCTATACGCTGCTCGTGGTGGCGACGCCGAACATGATTGCCGGCCTGGTCAAACCGAGCCTGAAATTCAACTTCATCCGCGACATCGCGCCGGTCGGCTATATCTGCGCTACGCCGTTCGTCGTGGTGGTCACCCCGTCGTTTCCCGCCAAGAACATTGCCGAGCTGATCGCCTACGCCAAGGCCAATCCCGGCAAGGTCAACATGGCGTCAAACGGCACCGGAAACCTGACCCACATCTCCGGCGAGCTATTCAAGATGATGGCGGGCGTCGATCTGTTTCACGTGCCGTATCGCGGCGAGATGGAGGCGCAGACGGACCTGCAGTCCGGCCGCGCCCAGGTGATGTTCGACCCGATCATTGCCTCGATCGGCGCCATCAAGGCCGGCAAGCTCCGCCTGCTTGCCGTGACGACCCCGCAACGCATCGCGACGCTGCCTGATGTGCCGACGGTCGGCGAAACCGTGCCCGGCTACAGCGTGACCGGAGGTCTCGGAGTCGGCGCGACGCACGGCACGCCCGATGACATCATCGCTACGCTCAACGCGGCCATCAACGCCGGGCTGGCCGATCCCGCGCTCAAGCAGCGCCTCGTTGCGCTCGGCACCATTCCGATGCCGATGACGCCGGCCGAGTACAAAAAGTCAATCGCCGACGAAACCGCGAAATGGGACAAGGTGATCAAGTTCGCGGGCATCAAGCTCGGCTGAATTGGCGCCTCGGACGACAGCGTCTTAACCGACGCGGTAGCGCGCGACCGCGTTGGCGTCCCATGTGAGCCCGTTACCCGGCCGCTCAGGTACGACCGCGCACCCGTCGGCGATACGCAGCGGCTCCTGCACGATCTTATCGGCCCAGTCGACATATTCCAGAAAATGACAGGTCGGCGTCGCCGCCAACAGATGCGCACTCACCTCCGGGAACAGGTGCGACGACATCTCGATGCCGCGCGCCGCCGCCAGCGCCGCGGCGCGCTGCCAGCCGGTGACGCCGCCAATCCGCTCCAGGTCGGGCATGACAAAATCGCAGGCGTTGGCCGCCAGGGCGGTCGCCATCGCGGCAATTTCCGAAAAATTCTCGCCAATCTGGATCGGCGTCGCGAGTTCGCGGGTCAGCGTGGCGTTGCCGGCATAGTCGTCGTGGCGGATGGGCTCCTCGAGCCAATAAAGGTTCTCGGGGTCGAGCATGCGGCCGCGATGCAGCGCCTCCGCGGTACTGAGCAGCTGATTGTAATCGACCATGATCTTGACGTCGTCACCGACGCGCTTGCGCACCGCGCGCAGCGCCGCCAGATCCTGCTGCGCGGTCGGATAGCCCAGCCGCAGCTTGATGGCGCGAAAGCCGGGCGCCAGCAGTTTCTCCGCTTCGTCAGCCACCGCTTCCGGGGCGTCCATCAGACCAAGGCCGCAACTGTTGTAGGCGGGAATCGGCCTTGGCTGCGCGCCCAACAGGCGCGCCAACGGCAAGCCGGCGCCGATCGCCAGGGCGTCCCACGCCGCGACGTCGAGTCCGGCCATCGCCATCCGCACGATGCCCTGCACGCCCATCAGCGCGAAACGCGCCGCAACCTTGCGCCACAGATCGAGCGGAGCGACGGCATCGCCCCTCACGACGCTCTCCACATGCTCGACGATCTTGACGATGGCAGGGGCCGCAGCCGGCAGATAGCAGAACAGATACGCGTGGCCGGTCACGCCTTGTTCGGTCATAAGATCGATCAGCAGCAACGGCGCCGCAGTGATGCGCTGGCGGCTGGTGCCGAGCGCGTAGGTCATCGGCACCTCGACTGCGGTCGCGCGCAGCGACCGGATGGTGAGAACCGGCGCGGACGCAGTCATGAGCTTTTCGGCTGCTCAGTCGCGGCATGCCCATCGGCATGCAGCACCAACACATCGTAGACACCGCGATTGACGGGGGTCGGGACGCCCGCCGCGGCGCCCATTTCGACAACGCCGCCGCTGAGCCAGCGCAGCTCGAGCGGCCGTCCGCGCTGCAGGTCGTGATGCATCGACGATGTCATGTCGACCGGAAGCCCATCGGCGAACGCGAGCCGCTGCTCGGCATAGTCTTCCGGCAGGTTGACGCCGAGCGCGCGGCCGACCGCGACGGTCTCGCGCATCAGGTCGAGCAGAAACTGCCGCGTGCGCGGATTGCTGCGGATCGGCCCAAGCGTCAGCCGGATGCTGGTCGTGGCGCCGGACAAGCCGACAAGAAAACAATACTTTTCCCAAATGACGCGGCGGATGTCGTCGCTGAGCTTTGCATTGATGCCGCCCGCCTGTGCGGCCGCCAAAAGCGCCTGCGCGCGCTCTGACCGCCGGCCGTCATATTCGCCGAAGGCGATGCGCTGCATCGAGCCGGTATGCACGATCACGCCGGGGCGTCCGATTGTCGTGGCGATATAGGCGGCCCCGCCCATCACGGCGTCCGCGCCAAAAATCTTCCGCAGTGTATCGTCTTTCTGCACGCCATTCTGAAACGAGATGATGCCGGTCTGCGGTCCCATGATCGGCAGGAGCGAACGCGCGGCGCTTTCGGTGTCCCACAGCTTGACGCCGAACAGCACCATGTCGACCGGACCGATGCTGCGCGGGTCGTCGGTGACGTTGACCTTGGGCAGCCGGATCGGTTCGTGCGCGCTTTCGATGGTGAGTCCATCGGCGCGCATGGCCGCAAGGTGCGCGCCGCGGGCAATGAACGCCACGTCGGCGCCGCCTTTGACCAGCCGGGCGCCGAAATAGCCGCCCACGCCGCCCGATCCCATGATCGCAATACGCAAGAGGTTCTCTCCTTGAACGAAAGACTTCGCTGGATCTCGGTGCGATCAGGCGCGCGCGCGCTGCACGTTGGCGATGCGATCCGGCACGCCGAACTCGCGGCGGCAGATTTCGGCGAGCTTTGCCACACCGGCGCGGATCGCGTCATGCGACGGGCTGGCAAAACACAGCCGCATGCGGCTTTTGCCGTAAACCTTGTCTGTCGTCCACTCCGGTCCCGGATTGATGGCGACGCCTGCCGCGAGAGCCGACTTATAGAGCTTCATCGTGTCGACCACGTCCGGCAGCTTGACCCACAGGAAGATGCCGCCCTTCGGATCGTCGAATTCGGCCGCGGTGCCGAACTGCTCGTTGAGCGCGTCCATCAGCGTTTCAAGCTTTTTACGCAATCCGCGATTGAGCTCAGGCACATGCGCGTCGAAATGCTGCGGGCAGTATTCGCCCAGCACCATCTGCTCCAGCGCGCCGGAGCCGGCGTCGGTCTTGAGCGGCAGCATGCGCGACAGGATAGGCCACGGCGCGACAATGTAGCCGACACGCAAAGCCGGCGCGATCGATTTGGAGAACGAGCCGATATGAATGACGCCGCCGTCCTGGCTCATGGAATACAGCGCCGGCGGCCGTTTGCCGTCCCAGATCAGATCGGAATAGCAATCGTCTTCGAAGATCGGGACGCCGTGCTGCCCGGCGAGCCGGAGCATCTCGTGCCGGCGCGCTTCCGTCAGGATCGTGCCGGTCGGATTCTGCACGGTCGGGACGGTGTAGATGTATTTGGCGCGCACCCCTCGGGCTTTGAGATCGTCGAGCGCTGAGGCGAGCGCGTCCATGCGCATGCCGTCGCGGTCGAGCGGAATGCCGACGGGGTTGACGCCGAGCCGCGCCCAGCGATTGAGCGAGCCCTGATAGGTTTCGGCCTCGGTGACGATCGAGTCGCCCCGCGCCAGCAGCGCGCCGTTGACCAGATCGAGCGCCTGCAGCGATCCCGAGACGATGAGAGTTTCGTCGGCCGTGCAGACGATGCCGGCGGTGCGCCTGAGCTTGGCGGCAAGAAACTCGCGCAGCGGCCGGTAGCCTTGCGGGCCGCTGTCCAGGCCATAGGTCGCGAGCGTCGTGCCTTCGCGCTGGAGGACAGCGGTCATCGCGGCGATCAACCGGTCGACCGGCACGTGATCCGGGTCGTTGTTGCCGCCGACGAAGCTGTATTGGGCCAAGCCGTTCCATTTGGCCGCCGCCAGCGGCAGCCCGGGCGCCAACAGCGGCGCGAAGTCGAATGGAGTCATGACGCTTTCTCCCTGCCCGCAAGCCTATTACAATTTTCCGGCGCCTCGCAAACGCGCCAGCTGGAGCCACCCAATGCGTCGTCTTTACGTGATCGCCGCCCTCATCGCCTGCTCGCTTGCCAGCACGGCGCACGCACAATTTCCCGACCGGCCGATCCATCTGATTGTGCCGCAGGCTGCCGGCAGCGCCACCGACACGGTGGCACGAATTCTCGGCGCATCGCTCGGCGAGCAGATTGGCCAGCAGATTATCATCGACGATCGCCCCGGCGGTGCGCTCACGGTCGGGCTCGATCTCACCGCGAAGGCGCCGCCGGACGGCTATACGCTGTGCATGGGCCCAATCGGCGCGCTGGCAATCACGCGCCACCTCGTACACAGCCTGCCCTACAACATCGAGCGCGATTTCCAGCCGATCGCGCTGGTGGTCCGCGGCCAGCTGCTGTTCGCCGTGTCGCCGAAGACACCGTTCAAGTCGGTGAAAGAGGTGATCGCCTACGCCAAGGCGAACCCCGGCAAGCTTTTGAACGCCTCATCAAGCAACGGCTCGCCCGGCCATGTCGGCGGCGAATTGTTCAAGTTCATGACCGGCACCGACATCGTGCACGTGCCCTACAAGGGTGGCGCGCCGGCGATCAACGATCTGATCGCCGGACGCGTGCAGCTGATGTTCGAGAGCCTCAACTCGATCTCTCCATTCGCGCATTCCGGCCAAGTGCGGGCGCTGGCGGTGACCGGCGACCATCGCTCGCCGGCGTTTCCCGATCTGCCGACCGTCGCGGAAGCGGGCGTGCCGGGCTATTCGGCGGCGACCTGGGCGGGCGTGATCGCTCCGGCGGGCGTGCCGCGTCCGATCATCGATAAGCTCAACGCCGCCATCAATCGCGCGATTGCGTCACAAAGCTTCAAAACGCGCTTCGCCTCGATTGGCGACGAACCCGCAGGCGGCACGCCGGAGGAATTCGCCGCGACCATTGCTTCCGACTCGAAAAAGTGGGCCGAGGTGATTAAACGCGCCGGCATCAAGTTCGAGTGAAAGCCCGTCATTCCGGATTGCCGCGACAGCGGCAAGTCGGGAATCCATAATCCCAGCGCTGGGACTATGGATTCCGCGCTCGCCTGCAATGGCCCGCGCCCCGGAATGACGGCTTTTCCTGCCGACGGACTCGACCCATATTGTCGGCATGGCGAAGCGCCCGAGCCGCGATCCGGCCAAGCATTCGAAAAAAGATCCGGCCAGGCCGACTCGCGCCAAGGCGTCGCGGCCGGATATGCCGGTGCTCGATGATTCGCTGGCCGATCTGCTCAATCCCGGCATCGGCAAGGGGCGTGCAGGCATCGGGTCGCAGACCGGTTCCCCCTCCCCCCAAGGAGGAGGCGAAGCGCAAGCCTCGAAGCTTGCACCACCACCCGACAACTCGTGGGACCGCCGCGCCGATTTCGCCAATGCGCACCGGGCGCGCAAGTCGACGCAGCAGGCATTCGCCGAGCGGCCGCAGGCGGGTTACGCGGCCAGGGGCTCTGCCGATCTCGATCCGGAACTTGCCAAGGCGCTCGGCTACGGCGGCGGCGATCCGTCAAAGCCGCTGATCGGCAGGACGGACGATGAGGCCGCCGATCAACCCGCGGTTCCGGACCGCGACGAAATTTCCGACATTTCCGAGCCGCGGCGCGAAAAGCGCCACCGGCCGGCGCTGCAGCCAGTGACGCTCGGCGTCACCGCGTCGATGCACGCGCTGGAAAACCTGTTGCGCGAAGGCCGGCCGGAATTCCGCGAGAATCCGTGGACGCCGCACCGGCCGCCGCGGCCGGATAAATCGGAAGGCGGCCGCGCGCTCGTCATCAAGTCGGATTTCGAGCCCAAGGGCGACCAGCCGCAGGCCATCGCCGGACTGGTCGAGGGCGTGCAACGGCACGACCGCACGCAGGTTCTGTTGGGCGTTACCGGCTCGGGCAAAACCTTCACCATGGCGAAGGTGATCGAACAGACGCAGCGGCCGGCGCTGATCCTTGCGCCCAACAAGACGCTGGCGGCGCAGCTCTATGGCGAGTTCAAGAACTTCTTTCCGGATAACGCCGTCGAATATTTCGTCTCGTATTACGATTATTACCAGCCTGAAGCCTATATTCCGCGCACCGACACTTACATCGAGAAGGATTCGTCGATCAACGAACAGATCGACCGCATGCGCCACGCCGCGACGCGCGCGCTGCTGGAGCGCGACGACGTCATCATCGTCGCCTCGGTGTCGTGCATCTACGGTATCGGCTCGGTCGAGACCTATTCGGCGATGACGTTCGCCATCAAGCGCGGCGAGCGTCTCAACCAGCGCCAATTGCTGGCCGATCTGGTGGCGCTGCAATACAAGCGCACCGCCGGCGACTTTTATCGCGGCTCGTTCCGCGTGCGCGGCGACGTCATCGAGATTTTTCCGGCGCACTACGAGGACCGCGCCTGGCGCGTGTCGCTGTTCGGCGACGAAGTCGAATCGATCCACGAATTCGATCCGCTCACCGGGCAGAAGACCGACGAACTGGAATTCGTCAAAATCTACGCCAACTCGCATTACGTCACGCCGCGGCCGACGCTGTTGCAGGCGATTTCCGGCATCAAGACCGAACTGAAGCAGAGGCTTGAGCAGCTCAACGCCGCAGGCCGGCTGCTCGAAGCGCAGCGGCTCGAGCAGCGCACGCTGTACGATCTGGAAATGATGGAGGCGACCGGCGCCTGCGCGGGCATCGAGAATTACTCGCGCTATCTGACCGGGAGGAAACCCGGCGAACCGCCGCCGACCTTGTTCGAATACGTGCCCGACAACGCGCTGGTGTTTGTCGATGAGAGCCACGTCACCGTGCCGCAGCTCGGCGGCATGTTTCGCGGTGACTTCCGCCGCAAGGCGACGCTCGCCGAATACGGCTTTCGCCTGCCGTCATGCATGGACAACCGACCGCTGCGCTTCGAGGAATGGGATGCGATGCGGCCGCAGACTACGTGCGTGTCGGCGACGCCCGGCCCATGGGAGCTCAATGACTCAGGCGGCGTGTTCGTCGAGCAGGTCATCCGCCCGACCGGCCTGATCGATCCGCCGGTCGACGTGCGGCCGGCGCGCACCCAGGTCGACGATCTGGTCGGCGAAGTGCGGCAGGTGGCGCAGAAAGGCTACCGCGCGCTGATCACGGTGCTGACCAAACGCATGGCCGAGGACTTGACCGAGTACCTGCACGAGCAGGGCATTCGGGTCCGCTACATGCATTCCGATATCGACACTATCGAGCGCATCGAGATCATTCGCGATCTGCGGCTTGGCGCCTTCGATGCGCTGGTCGGCATCAATCTGCTGCGCGAGGGGCTCGACATTCCCGAGTGCGCGCTGGTCGCCATTCTCGACGCCGACAAGGAAGGATTTTTGCGTAGCGAAACGTCTTTGGTGCAGACCATCGGCCGCGCCGCGCGCAACATCGACGGCCGCGTCATTCTTTACGCCGACAGCGTCACCGGCTCGATGGAGCGCGCCATGGCGGAAACCAGCCGCCGCCGCGAAAAGCAGGCGGCCTACAACACCGCCAATGGCATCACGCCCGAAAGCATCCGCAAAGGCATCGGCGACATTCTCAACAGCGTCTACGAACGCGACCATGTGCTGATCGCCGCCGGCACCGGTGAGGGCGGCGAGTTCGAGGACGCCGCCACCATCGGCCACAATTTCCAGGCCGTGATCGCCGATCTGGAAACGCGCATGCGCACCGCCGCTGCCGATCTCGATTTCGAAGAAGCGGCCCGCCTGCGCGACGAGATCAAGCGCCTGCGCTCCACCGAACTGGCGGTGATGGACGATCCAACAGCGAAATTTCTGCCTGCACCTAATTCTCCCTCTCCCCGCTTGCGGGGAGAGGGTCGGGGTGAGGGGGCATCGCCGCCAGGCTCAGAATCGCGGAAAGGCCCCCTCATCCGCCGCGCTTCGCGCGACGACCTCTCCCCGCACGCGGGGAGAGGTGAGTCGAAAATCCACAGGCCCGCGCTCGACGAAATGGGTATTGCGCTCCATCACGAAGTCGCGCCGCACCGGCCCGGAGCAGACAACCGCGCCAAGCCCCGCAAGCCGTCGCTCGACGAGATGGGCCCCGGCGTGGAATCGATTCCGGGAAAGGGTGGGACCGGCCCGCGCTCGACGCTCGGCCGCCCCGGCATGCGGGGCGGGTGGAAGCCGCGGAAGCGATAGCCGCACGCAAAGTCGCGGCATACAACCGCCGGCAACACGGGTGTAATGTTTGCACTTCATTGCTGATTGATGGAAGGACATTCACACATGGCGTATTGGCTTCTCAAAACCGAACCGGAAGAATTTTCCTGGGACGACCAGCTCAAGCGCGGCGCCAAGGGCGAGGCGTGGAGCGGCGTGCGCAATTTCAGCGCGCGGAATCATCTCAAGGAGATGAAGAAGGGCGACAAGTTTTTCTTCTATCACACCGGCGACGAGAAGCAGGTGGTCGGCATCGGCGAGGTGATCCGCGAAGCCTTTCCCGACCCGACCGCCAAGGCGGACGAATCCTGGATCGCTGTGCAGACCGCCGCGCTCGAGCCGGTGCCGAAGCCGGTGACGCTCGCGACCATCAAGGCGGAGCCGAAGCTCAAGGACATGGCGCTGGTGAAATATTCGCGCCTGTCGGTGCAGCCGGTGAAGGACAGCGAGTGGAAGCTCGTCTGCAAGATGGGCGGCGTGAAGGCCTGATCAGGCATCACGCTGCGTGCGCGAGCGGGGCCGCGAGGCTTTACTGCCGCGTGGTGTGGCAGTCGGAACAGTTGGCGGTCAGTGCGGGCGGCAGCCCTTTGCCGACTGGCGGTGCGCCGAGCTTTTCCGCCGCGGGCGTGCAGATCGCGGGCAGTTCGAACGCGTCACGCGACATTTTCACCCCGGGCAGCCAGCGGTAATAGTCGGCGATGTTGAGGCCGAGACCCATGGCCTCGGGCTCGGTGAAAAGAATCGGCCTCCCCTCCGTCGTGTACCAGCTCCAGTTCACGTGCAGGCCCTCACCCTTGACCGGGCACGCGCGGATCACGCTCGTCTCATTGGGACCCAGTTCGGGATTGTGATCGATGACGGCGCTGCACGTGCAGCCTGCTGAAATCATCCAGTTTGGCCGCACCACGCCCGGTGTCGCGGCCCGGCAGGCGAACGCGCCGTTCGGCCGGCGCTCGATGCCGTAGCCGACACCCTTGGTCTGCACGCTTTCAAGTTCGAGCGCCGGCGGCACGGTGTGCGGGGAGTTCATCATCCCCACCATGGTGCCGGCCTCGTCCCAGTCGTAATAGATCATCGAGGGCAGCGGCGTGAACTGGAACTGAATCGGGGTCAGCACGGCCGTCATGACGAACTGGTTCGGCCAGCTCGTCGTCGTCACCCGCGAACACGCTTGCCGGCTCACACCGGGAATGAGCGATGCAATGCGCGTTGCCCGTTCGGACGCGCCGATGTCCTTGCCGGCCGCCATCAATTCGGGCGCGGTAGTGGCCGCGGCGGCCACCGTGTCGGGCTTCTGCGCCTTGGCGACGCAAAGATCGCGCAAGCCGGCGAGATTGGTTTCCTTGACCGGCGCGAACGATGTGAAATAGGTCGAGAAATAGTCGCCGATCACGGCCGGCTCGGCGTTGCGGGTCGGAAACATGATGCGCCACGGCAACCTGTTGTCGGTGCGGTACCATTGCCAGACCGCGCGCCCATCGGGCCCGGCGGTCTTCCACCACTGGGTATTTTTAGTGCCGACCGGCGCTTCGCCGTCGCACGCTGACTTCGGCGACAGCCAGCTGTCGCCCGGCGGATTGTATTTATGGCCGAGCGCCGTGCAGGCATTCGGCGCGACGTGCGGCCCTTCGAGCCGATAGGTTTCCTTGTCGGTGATGAGCAGATCGACGGTGCCGGATTCGAGCCCATAAAGCGTGGCGCGCATCGCCGGCACCGAACCGTCGCGCACAAATTCGCCAACCGCGAGCTGCTGCCGCAGATACGGCAGCATCAGCCCGACAGCACGCCAGCGTGTCGGCAATACTGGCGGCGTGGCAGGCTTGCACGGGGAAAACATCGGCAGGCCGCTGCTATCGGCCGCGGCCGCGGTGTTCATCCCGGCGGCATGGATCGACAACGCCGCCAGGGTTGCGGCGGCGATATTACGAATAAAATCCCGACACGAACTCATCGAACCACTTCTGAACGTTACGTCGCGCGCACTCATTCGGCTTGAGCTTATACGATAGTCAACTCGGCATGGACACGCGAGCCGGCCGGCACAACGGGGGTGAGATGCACGCTAATGCCGGAAATGCCGCGTGCCGGTGAACACCATGGCGACCCCATGATCGTCCGCCGCCTTGATGACCTCATCATCGCGCACCGAACCGCCCGGCTGGATTACCGCGGTGGCACCGGCCTCGATGGCGACCAGAAGACCGTCGGCGAACGGAAAGAACGCGTCGGAGGCGACCACCGAGCCCTTGGTCGCGGGCTCGGCAACGCCGGCGGCCTGCGCTGCGTCGATGGCCTTGCGGGCGGCGATGCGCGCCGAATCGATGCGGCTCATCTGCCCGGCGCCAATGCCCACGGTCGCCGAATCCTTTGCGTAGACGATAGTGTTCGATTTGACATGCTTGGCGACACGGAACGCGAAGCGCAGGTCGCGCAACTCGGCATTGGTCGGCGCCCGCTTGGTCACAGATTTCAGATCCATGTCGTCAGCCACGGCGCTGTCGCGCGATTGCACCAGCAGCCCGCCCGCCACGGTCTTCGCCATCAGACCCGCGGCGCGCGGATCGGGCAGGCCGCCGGCCAACAGCAGCCGCAGATTCTTCTTTGCCGCAACGATTGCGATCGCTTCGTCGGAGGCGTCCGGCGCAATGATAACCTCGGTAAAGATTTCAACGATCGCACGCGCCGCCTCGGCGTCGAGCCGGCGGTTGAGCGCAACGATGCCGCCGAACGCCGACACCGGATCGCACGCCAGCGCCTTGCGGTAAGCGTCGAGCAGGGTTTGACCCTCGGCCACGCCGCACGGATTGGCGTGCTTGATGATGGCGCAGGCCGCCGCACGCGCCGGATCGAACTCGGCGACGCACTCGTAGGCCGCGTCGGTGTCGTTGATATTATTGTAGGAGAGCTGCTTGCCCTGAAGCTGCCGCGCGCTGGCGACACCGAAGCGCGCGTCGGGCGTGCGATAGAACGCCGCCGACTGGTGCGGGTTTTCGCCGTAGCGCAGCGTCTCGATGAGCCGGCCGCCGAAGCTGCGATAATCCGGCGCGGTCTCGTTCAGCTCGCGCGCGAACCAGTTGGCGATCGCCGCATCGTAGGCAGCGGTGCGCGCGTAGGCCTTGGCGGCCAGCCGCCGGCGCAGCGCCAACGTGGTCATGCCGCTGTGACGCGTCAGTTCGTCGAGCAAGGCGCCATAATCGCCCGAGTCCACCACCACGGCGACATCGGCGTGGTTCTTCGCGGCGGCGCGAATCATGGCCGGGCCGCCGATATCGATATTCTCGATGCAGTCGTCGAAACCGGCGCCGCGCGCGACCGTATCCTCGAATGGATAGAGATTGACCACCAGGATATCGATCGGACGGATGTGATGCGCCCGCATCGCTTCGGCATGCTGCGGGTCGTCGCGCACCGCCAGCAGTCCGCCATGAACCGCCGGATGCAGCGTCTTGACGCGGCCGTCCATCATCTCGGGGAAGCCGGTGAGATCGCTGACATCGAGCACGGTCAGGCCGGCATCGGTCAGCGCTTTTCGCGTGCCGCCGGTCGAGACCAGCTCGATGCCGTGGGCGGCGAGCGCGCGGGCAAACTCGGCAATTCCGGCTTTGTCAGAAACGGAAATCAGGGCGCGCGTCGCGCGGCGCGGTTGCTCGGTCATGGTCTGGCTTTTACACCGGCTGGCACCCTTCGTCATTCCGGATTGCTGCGACAGCGGCAAGCCCGGAATGACGTTTCACAGCGGCAGTTTCGGTTCCTCGGCGCGCGCCATCCGGGTCGCAGGCTTCGGTGCGGCGGCGACCTGGGTGAATTGCAGGCTCCAGGTGACGCGTGGCGTCTCGATCGCATGACCATAAATCACGAGTTGCGCGGTGCGGCGCGGGCCCTCGGCGCCGGCCAGATAGACGCTGTCCTCGATTTCGACTTGGCCGTCGTGGACCGCAAACGTCCACACCTCCTTGCGGGGTGTCATCAGCATCGCGCCATGACCGTCGCCGAGCCGGCTCGCCTTGACAGACGGATGGAGGTGAAAACGCACGGCGTAGCGGTCGTTTGCGGTGCGTGCCTTGCCCCGGCCCACGCGGGTGAGCACGTCTTCGCCTTCAAGCCGCGTACCGTCGCCGGAGAGCACGATGGTGCGTTCGTGGACGATGCCGAACCGTTCGACGTAACCGTTGTGGGCAGCATGCAGCACGATCTCGTCGGGGCGGTCTTCGCGCGTGACGTTCACTTGGCTTGGCCCGTCGATCATCGGCGCCCCGCCGAGCACCCGCCGCAACGCCGGCGAAATTACGAAACGCGCCGAGGATTCGTCGTTGAACGTCAGGGTCGAATGCGCCGGCGTCGCCCGCGCCAGTTGGCGCCATTCTTCGCGCGCGGTCGGCGGCATGCCGCAATTGACGATCAGGAGATCGTGCCGCGGCGTTGAGAACTCGAACGCCAGACACCCGGCATGGGCCTCGAGACTCATCTGGATCGGTGGCGCGCGGCCCACGTCCATGATCAGCACGCCGCCGCCGGCCTCCAAGCGCTGATAGCCGCAATGTGGCGCATTCGACAGCGGCGCGCCGCGCGCCTCGTCGTAGGCGAGCAGCGTGAGCAAGAGATCGACAGGGGTCGGACCCATGCCGTTGAAGCGCGCGAACGTGCCGTCGGAATGGCAGAAGAAGCGCAGCATAGGCATCATCCGATCGATGGCGTTGAGCAGCGCCGGCGGCGGCGCGATATTGCGCGCCGCATAGATCTGCCGTAGCGGCAAAAGCTCGAGCAGAATTTCAATGATCGCGCCGGGATCGCGGCCCACGTGGCCGCCGTCGGGCAGAATCTGCTTTCGCAATTCCTGCCGCAGCCGGTCGGTGGCGTTTTTGATGCGGCCTGATTGCCCGGCGATGCACAGCGCCGCATTGGCGAGCGCGATGATGGCCTGCAGATGGGCAACGCCGCGCCGGGCGTCGCCCGCGGTGTGGCGCAGGTAGCGCACCTGCCGCACTAGGCTGCGCAGGAAGCGCCGGTAGAACGCGGCGTCGGCGTCTTGCAGAACCAATGTCGCCTGGCTGAGCCAGGAGACAATGCGCCGCGACAGCACATCCGGCCGCCAGCCGAGCCGGTGCCATGAGCCTTGAAGCGCGATCCACTCGTCAACCAGCGCCCGGCCGTTGGCGCGAGTGATGCCGGATTCGGCGGCGCGCAGATGGCGCAGCCAGGTAAACGCCAAAAGCTCGGCCGCCCATTCCTCCGACGGCGGTTCCATGTCGAAGATCGAGCGGCCATCGCAGATCACGACCTTGCCGACAAAGGCAAACCGGCCGGAATAAATTTCGCTGGCACGGGTCGCGTCGGCGGTGCGCAGATCGGGCGGCGCGATCAAGAGCCGATCGCCACGAAACGGCAGAAGCGGCCATCGCCACAGCGGGTGACCGTTGATGCGCCCGACAAGCTGCCGCAGCCCGCCGCGCAGCAGGAGCCAGGACAGCTTCGCATGAGTGCCGAGTGCAAGGCGCGCCATTGCGGCGCTTGCCCCTTTCTGCCCGTCCCGGGGCGGGCGCCCGTCGGCCGCACCATAGTGAACCCCAAGAGGGCGGCCAAACGCGGCCATAATGTGCTGATTCCGTTAACTTTTTTCCAGCCGCGCGCCGTAGAAGCCGTCAACACCGGCAAGTCGCGAATCGGCGTCGGGAAACTGGCAGGGCAGCGTGCGCAGGTCGCCATCGGGGCTGATAAACGCGTCCTGGCCGCACATTTCGGGCGCGGTAATCGGAACGCGCCGCACGCCAGGCTCACGCGCGAGCAGCGCAGCGACGATTTGCTCGTTCTCCTCCGGTTCGAGCGAGCAGGTGCAATAGACAAGCGTGCCGCCGCTTCTGGTGATCGACAGGGCATGGTCGAGCAGCTTGGCCTGAACGCGCACGAGCGCTGCGATGTCGCTCTCCTGCTTGAGCCAGGGCACATCGGGATGGCGGCGAATCGTACCGGTCGAAGAACACGGCGCATCGAGCAACACGGCGTCGAATTGCTGGTCCGACGTCCAGGTTGCGGCGTCGGCGTTGACGAGCTCGGCGGTGAGCGACAAACGCTTGAGGTTCTGGCCAACGCGATCGAGCCGCGCCGCCGACCGATCGACTGCGGTGACGAGCGCGCCTCCGGCGGAGAGTTGGGATGTCTTGCCGCCCGGCGCGGCGCACAGATCGGCGACGCGCTTTCCTTTCAGTTCGCCGAACAGGCGCACCGGCAGCGCCGCCGCCGCGTCCTGCACCCACCAGCCGCCTTCGGCGAAGCCCGGCAGCGCCGTCACCGGGCCGTGTGCGACCACGCGCACCGTGCCGGTCGGCAGCACGCGCCCGCCGAGGCGCGCGGCCCAGGCGTCCGGGTCGCTTTTGACGGTCAGGTCGAGCGCCGGCTCGTGACTATTGGCGGCAGCGATCGCGCGTGTGGTCGCCTCGCCGTAGTTTTTGCTCCACCGCGCAAAGAGCCATGGCGGTGTGTCGAGCGCGACCAGATCGAGAGCGTCGAGCTGCGCCGCGCCCTCGCGGGCAATCCGCCGCAGCACGGCGTTGACGAGGCTTGCGAACCGTGCCGCGTGCCGATCCGTCTGGACGAGCCGCACCGCGAGGTCCACCGCTGCGTGATCGGGAATTTGCAGAAACAAAATTTGCGCGGCACCAAGCAGCAGCGCCGTTTCGACCAGCGGCGCCTGCGGCGGCAGCCCACGTTCGAGCATTTGCGCAAGCAGATGCCGCAGCGTGCCAAGCCGGCGCAGCACCACGCCAACGAGCGCGCGAACCAGGGCGCGATCCCGCTCGGCCAGTGAAGGCAAGCCGCTACGATCAGCCGCCGCTGTGTCGAGAAGTTCATCGAGCGCACGATGCCGGCGCAGGACGCTCTCGATCATGCCGGCCGCGATGCGCCGGACCGCAAGGCCGGGAACGTCAGCGTGGGTCGCTCTTGCAGTCAGGGCCATTCATATTCCTATCCGGCTCGCGGACATGTGTCGGCGCGACAGAGCCCTTGCAGCACAGGCACGGCTACGCCAAGTCTGGAGCAATGCCAACTGACCCGCCTCCGCCACAGAGACCACCACTCACGCCAGCCGCCGCACGTGCGCTCGCTGAAGCGGCGGCGCGCCGCGCCGAGCGCAGCCCCCAGCCTTCGGACCAGGGCCAAGACACCGCCAAGGAAGTCAACGGCCCGCGCGGCCCCGAACCGACGCGCTACGGCGACTGGGAAATCAACGGGATCGCATCGGATTTCTGAAGGCAGACCGGCGCCGGCCGACCGGCCTTGACAAAAATCCTAATATTGTGAATATAATCATTGATCTTTAAGGGTCGATTCATTTCTGTCGATGCAATCTGACGGGGCAATCGCGAGGTGGCACCCGTGCCTCTCACAGCACTGCGAATCCCGCCACGCCGCGGCTCATTTGTCGCCGCCGGAACCATTTTCGCACTCGGCATGGTAGCCGGCGCGACGATGCGGCCGCTGCTGCCCGCGGCCAAGTGGGCGCCCGCAGCACCCGCCTACGCCTCTGCATCGGCCGGACAGTTGCCAACCGACTTGCCGATTGCCAAGCGCCTCGACCGGGGGCTGCTCTATCCGGCCGAACTGGTGCGCGTCATCGACGGCGACACCTTCGAGGCGCGAGTGCGGGTATGGCCCGGGCTCGATGTCGACACGCACGTGCGACTGCGCGGCATCGATGCCGCCGAGCTGCACGCGCGCTGTGCCGACGAACTCGCCAAGGCGCAGGCGGCACGTGCGGCATTGCAGGCCATGCTCGACCAGGGCGGCGTCACCGTGGGGCGCGTCGGCATCGACAAATACGGCGGACGCGTCGACGCGGTGGTGGCGACGCGCGGCACCCCCGATGTTTCGGCGGCGATGCTTAGAGGCGGCTTCGCGCGCGCTTACGACGGCCGCAAGCGCGGATCGTGGTGCGACTAGATCTCCGTCACCTGGTCACCACGACCGGCGTGCCCACGTTGACGCGGCCGAACAGGTCGGTGACGTCCGCATTGTACATGCGGATACAGCCGTGCGAGACGAAGCCGCCGATCAGGTTCGGCTGATTGGTGCCATGGATGGCATACTCGCCCCCGCCGGACAGCGTCAGCGCCGCAACGCCCATCGGATTTTTTGGCGAACCGCCCGGAATCACGGCCGGAAGCTTACTGTAATCGCGACGGATCGAGGCCGGCGCCGTCCACGCCGGCTCGACATACTTGCCGTCGATATAGACGGTGCCGGACCATTGCATGCCGTGGCGGCCGACACCGACCGGATAGCTGATGGCACGGCCGGAGCCGAGCATCAGATAAAGCCGCCGCTGGCTCTGCCGCACCACAATGGTGCCGGCTGGGTAATTGTCGCCGACGGCCACCAGTTCGGGACGCGCCGCGGCCGGCTTCGGCGCGAGCACCAAGAAAGAAAGGGCCGCAAGCGCGGCCGCGAACCCAAAGACTTTACGCATACGCTAGTTCCCACTTCCACCGTCGTCCCGGTAACTATCTTGGGAGGCAATTCGTAAACCACAGTGAAAGCGCGGCCGCACTCCGCCGCCACGGAAGAACATGGTGAAGGACCGGTAAAGCTTTTCCGCCGGTCATCGTGCGCGGCTTGCCAAAGCGCACGATCATTCCGCGTAAATGTCTTCAATCGCGATGACCACGCCCGGTGGATCGAGCGCGATCGTGCCCTCGGTCACCACACGGGTAACGATGTCGCCGCCCACGCTGCGCGCATGATGCACGATCATCGGTTCGCTCGGATCGACGATCAGATAATGGGCGACGCTCGGCAGCCGGAAATAGCCGGCGAGCTTGATTGAAACATCGACTTGGCGCGTCGACTGGGACAACACCTCGACCACGATTAGCGGATTCGGCACCTCAACGGCGGACCGCGCAATTTTCTCTCCGGAATAAACAACCGCGTCAGGCTCGTATGCCGTCGTCTGGTCGATGCGAACGGTCATGCCATCCGGAAATACGCGACAGGCCACCCGGCGCTGACGGATGGCGTTGAGCAGTGCGACGTACACGGCGGCCTTGGTGTCCGCATGACCGGCGGTTTCCGGAGACATCGGCTGGACTTCACCCTTATGAAGTTCATATCGGCCCGGTTGGTCCTCCGCCCAGGCCAGATATTCGTCGACTGTCATCCGCGGTTTTGTGAGCACCGTCATGACCTGGACAATACTCCCCTCCCCGCGCGAATGCACGCCGGAGAACCTTATGCGCTCTCCTTGCTGCGGTTCTGCCGGTTGTTGACCAGATCGTCGACCACGGCCGGATCGGCGAGCGTCGAGGTGTCGCCGAGATTGCCGTATTCGTCCTCCGCGATCTTGCGCAGGATGCGGCGCATGATCTTGCCGGAGCGCGTCTTCGGCAGATTGGGCGCGAACTGGATGAGATCCGGCGAGGCGATCGGGCTGATCTCCTTGCGCACCCAGTTCACCAGGTCGCCGCGCAATTGCTCGGTCGGCTGCTCGCCGGCCATCAAGGTCACGTAGGCGTAGATGCCCTGGCCCTTGATGTTGTGCGGATAGCCAACCACAGCGGCTTCCGACACTTTGGGATGTGCCACCAGCGCCGACTCGACCTCGGCGGTGCCGAGCCGGTGTCCGGCGACGTTGATCACGTCGTCGACGCGGCCGGTGATCCAGTAATAGCCGTCGTCATCGCGGCGGCAGCCGTCGCCGGTGAAATACTTACCGGGATACGTCGAGAAATAGGTATCGACAAAGCGCTGATGGTCGCCATAGACCGTGCGCATCTGGCCGGGCCACGAATCGGCGATGCAAAGATTGCCGCTGGTGGCACCGTCCTGCACCTTGCCCTCGGCGTCGACGATCTGCGGAACGATGCCGAAAAACGGCAGCGTCGCCGAACCGGGCTTGAGCTTGGTCGCACCCGGTAAAGGCGTGATCAGGATGCCGCCGGTCTCGGTCTGCCACCAAGTATCGACGACCGGACAGCGATTATCGCCGACCACGCGGTAATACCATTCCCAGGCTTCGGGATTGATCGGCTCGCCGACCGAGCCGAGGAGCCGCAGCGAGGCGCGCGAAGTTTTCTTCACCGGCGCGTCGCCGGCCTGCATCAGCGCGCGAATGGCAGTCGGCGCGGTGTAGAAAATATTGACCTGATGCTTGTCGATCACTTCCCAGAAACGCGACACGCTCGGATAGTTCGGAACGCCTTCGAACATCAACGTGGTGGCGCCGTTCGCCAGGGGTCCATAGACGATGTAGCTGTGGCCGGTGACCCAGCCGACGTCGGCGGTACACCAGTAGATGTCGCCGTCGTGATAGTCGAACACGTACTGGTGCGTCATCGCCGTGTAGACCAGATAACCGCCGGTGGTGTGCAGCACGCCCTTCGGTTGTCCGGTCGAACCCGACGTGTAAAGAATGAACAGCGGATCTTCGGCGTTCATGTGCTCGCACGGACACTCTGCCGTCACCTGGTCCGCAGCTTCGTGATACCAGACGTCGCGGCCCGGCTCCATGTCGACGGCGCCGCCGGTACGTTTGACGACGATGACGTGATCGACACCGCCGACCTTCGCGATCGCCGCGTCGGTGTTGGCCTTGAGCGGCACCTTGCGGCCGCCGCGCAGGCCCTCGTCGGCGGTAATGACAACGTTCGACTTGCAGTCCTCGATGCGGCCGGCCAACGAATCCGGTGAGAAGCCGCCAAATACCACGGAATGAATTGCGCCGATCCGCGCGCAGGCCAGGATCGCGTAGGCCGCCTCCGGAATCATCGGCATGTAGATGGTGACGCGGTCGCCCTTCTTGACGTTGCGATTGCGCAGCACGTTGGCGAAGCGGCAGACCTCGTCGTGCAATTCGCGGTAGGTGATCTTTTTCGATTCTTTCGGATCGTCGCCTTCCCAGATGATGGCGATCTGGTTGGCGCGCGAATGCAGATGCCGATCGATACAATTGTAGGCGGCGTTGGTAACGCCGTCCTCGAACCATTTGATCGAGACGTTGGGTTTGGCGAACGAGGTATTTTTGACCTTGGTAAACGGTCTCATCCAATGGATGCGCTTGGCCTGCTCGCCCCAGAATGCATTCGGATCCTTGAGCGAGGCCGCATACATGTCGCGGTACTTGGCTTCGTCGACAAAGGCGCGCCGTTTCCAATCCGCCGGAACATCATAAATCTTTTCGCTCATCGCGCTCCTCCGTCATGCAGCGGGCTCAGCGCCTTCACGACGCAGACCTGTTTCTCCACTGCTTAGATTATGCAGCCATTATGCGCCGCCGACGCGCGCCGCGACAAGGCCGAAGGCTTCATCCGTTTGTCGCAGTATTTCAACTCGGCAAGCCTCACGCCACGGTGCTATAATGCGGCACGCAAAAGGGGGCCAAACCATGCGCCGCGCGAAATTCGCCGTTTTCATTGCCGCCACCATCCTTGCCTTGAGTGGTCTTGCCGCAAGCCCGCTCCAGGCGCAGTCGCCATCAACCGCTTCAGCGCCGGCAGCGAATCTTGCCGCCGCGCGCGAGCTGGTCCAGGTCATGAAAGCGACGGACCAGTTCAAGGCGCTGCTGCCGACCATCTTCGAAGGGCTCAAGCCTGCCTTCGTTCAGGGGCGGCCCGAGATGGCGAAGCAATACGATGCGATCATGCCGATCATCATCGAGGGCGCGTCGCAGCGGTTGGCCGCGTTCGGCGACATGCTGGCCGGCATCTATGCGCAGAATTTCAGCGTCGATGAGCTGCACGACCTCACCGCATTCTACCACTCGCCGACCGGCCAGAAGCTGATCGCGAGGCAGCCCATCATCGCCCGCGCCAGTATGGCGGCGGGCCAGCAGTTCGGCCAGATGCTGGTGGCCGATCTCAAAGAAAAGATCGCCGAAGAACTGAAAAAACGCGAGCAGAACAAATAAGAATCGACACTCACGCGTCAGAAATGCGAATGGCCGGAGCACGCTCCGGCCATCGCAATTCAAAACAACAATCAGTCGCGGATCATACCGCGCCGGTGATCCATTGCTCGAGCTTCTGCTTCGGCGCCGCACCGACCTGACGCGACGCGAGTTGGCCGTCCTTGAACAACATCAAGGTCGGGATCGACATGATGCCGTACTTGGCCGCGGTGCCCGGGTTCTCGTCGACGTTGAGCTTGACGATCTTGACCTTGTCGCCGAGCGACTTGGAAATCTCTTCGAGAGCCGGCGCGATCATGCGGCAAGGTCCGCACCACTCGGCCCAAAAGTCGACAACCACGGGCCCGCCCGCATTGATCACGTCCTTATCGAACGTCGCATCCGTTACCTTGTCGACCATCGGAATATCCTCGTCTTTTTGGAAGAATCGTCGAACCTTGGGCGATGAAGGTATGAACCGACCCCGCGGGCGTCAAGGGACCTTCACCGGAGCGTGACAGGACTCAGTCAGGACCTTGGCAACGGCTGCGTCCATGGCCGCCTCGGACAATTCGATCAGGCGCGGCCCACTGGTAAAGACCAGCGCGGCGCGCACTCGTTTGCCTGGATAGAGGCGCGACAGCACCGCCCGATACAAACCGAGTTGGGCGACGTAGCTCTCGACTTCACCAAGCTCGGACGGTATGGCGCGATCGCTCTTGTAGTCGGCAATCAGCACCGCATCGTCCGAGACGACGAGACGGTCTACCTGGCCCGAGACGGATATAGGCCCGTCGCCGGCCCCTGGGATGTGGCCCACGATCGGCAGTTCCGCGCGGCTGCCCGCGGCAAACAAAGCCGCAAAACTTGCATCATCGAGAATGGTGAGGACTTGGCGGACGATCTCCGCCCGCTCCGCGGCGGCAAAATCGGCCGCGGCCTTTGCCAGGTAGCGTTCCGCCGCATCCTTGCGCCGTTCCGCCGGAATGTCCGGCAGCGATTGCAGCAGCCGATGCACCAGACGGCCGCGCGCGAGTGCTTTTTGCCGGTCGATCGCCGAGCCGCCGGCAGGCGCGCTGCGTGCGATCTCGTCGTCAAGCGCCAATGAAGGCGACAAGCGCACGGGAAGCGGCGGCTGCGCAGGCGCGAGTTCGCGCAGCCAAGTCGGCAGCGCAGCCCGTTCTGGCTTTAGCTCTGGCGTCGCATTTGCGGGCAGCGGCGTCTGTTCACCGACCGGCTTGCGAAAGCAAAAGATTGTTTCACCGTCGTCCTGTTCCTCGATGAGCGATTCCTCAAGCGGACCGCGGACCAAATCGTACCAGCAGCCTGGTGGCCGACCGCGGACGCCTTCCGCGCCGCAGACGATCAGCCGGTCGGCGGCGCGCGTCATCGCCACATAAAGCAGGCGCCGGTATTCATCCTCGGCCTCGCGCAATGCGAGCTGCCGCGCCGCCTGGACCGGCGGGACGTCGTCAGCCTTGCGTCCAACCCAGATCAGAGGACCGTCGGCGAGTTCGAGCAGGCGCGGCGGCCGCGGTCCCGCCGGCGGCGTTATGGTGTCCGCAAGAATGACAATCGGCGCTTCAAGTCCCTTGGCACCATGAACCGTCATCACACGGACCTCGTCGCGCTTGATTTCCATATCGCGTTTGACCTCGGCCCGCGCCTCGCGGAGCCAGTGCAGGAAACCTTGCAGCGATGGGGCCTCGTGTCGCTCGTATTCCAGAGCAAGATTGAGGAACTCGTCCAGCGCATCGTTGGCTTCGAGACCGAGCCGCGCCAGAAAGCGCCGCCGCCCGCCATCGGCGCCGAGCACATGGGCGAAGAACACAAACGGCGTCTCGCGCCGTGCGGCAAAAGCCAGCGTCTCTAGTCGCGCATTCGCTTCGGCGAATTTCACTCCGGAATGTTCGGCGAGCGCCGTGCGCAAGGTCTTGCAGCCACGGTCCGCGGCGATGTCAAACAAATCCTGGTCACTGAAGCCGAACAGCGGACTGCGCAGCACGCTGGCGAGCGCAAGATCGTCGTGCGGCAACAGCAGCGTATCGGCAAGTGCCATCAGGTCCATCACCGCAATGTGCTCGGTGAGCACCAGCCGATCGGCGCCGGCGACTTCGACGTGTTCATTCTTGAGCGCGCGAATGATCGCCTCGAACAGCGAGCCGCGCTGGCGCACCAGCACCATCACGTCACCGTAGCGCGCCGGCCGTCGGTCGAGACCCACCGGCTCGCGCGCGTCGATCAAGTGCCGCACGGTGCGGGCGATGCGGCGCGCCAGCAGGACGCGCGGACTGACCTCGCTCACAGTGTCGAAGGGCGCGTCCCAGCCTTCAATCGGCTCGCGCTTCTCCGGCTTGATCGTGTCCCAGATTTCGACCACGCCGAGCTGCGCATCGGGCAGCGCGATGTGAGGCGGGATGCCCCCCTCCGAATCCGAGGTGACGCTCGGGCCGATGTCCTTGAACACAAGATCGACGGCGTTGAGTACGCTCTCGCACGAGCGAAAGGAATGTTCGAGCTGGCGGTACTCAAAATCCAGGCCGCTATCCCTGTGCCGCTTCCGGAAATAGTCGCGCATCGCTGCGAATTCGCGCGGAGCCGCGTTCTGGAAGGAAAAAATCGACTGTTTTTCGTCGCCGACCGCGAAGATGGTGCGGACGCCGGGCCGCGCCCCTGCGCCGGCGGTGAACTCCGCCACCAGCCGCTGCACGATCTCCCACTGTTTGGTGCTGGTATCCTGCGCCTCGTCGATCAGCAGGTGATCGATGCCGAGATCGAGCTTGAAATGGACCCATTGCGCATCGGTGTTGCGCAGCAGGTCGAGCGCCTTGTCGATCAGGTCGTCGTAGTCGACCAGGCCGCGGCGCTGCTTCTCGGATCGATAACGCTCAAGGACTTCAGAAGCGACCGTCATGAGAGCCGCACTGCGATTGCGGCAGGCAATGGCGTTGCGCAGTTCGCGCAGCGGCAGCACGCGGTTCTGTTCGTCGAGAAGCCGCTGCGCCAGCGCCGGTTGTTTCTTGGCGAAGCGCTGGGTGAGCAGGTTGGCGCGCGGCAGGAATTTGCTGTCGATGAAAACCTTCAAATAGGTCTCAACTTGCTCACGCCCGCTCTGGCGCGACGCCAGCGTGAGCCGCTCGCCTTGTTTCTGATCGCTCGCCGAGCTTCCCTGACAGAGCTCAGCGACGGCCTGCCATTCCGACGCCGGCAAGATCGGACCCTGTACGATCTGCCTTTCGATTTCAGCCAGCGACATCGCCGGATCGACGCCGAGCGCAAGGGAAAGCGCTGCCAATGCCTGGTCCCGGCCGCCGCACTTTTCGATCCATTCGCGGATCGTGTCACCCCGCCCGATCGCGCCACGCACGACTTCGCGAAAAGTCTGGTCGGCGCCCGCGGTCATCGCAACGGCAAGCGCCTCACCGAGCGGACTTTGTGGCGCCTCCGCGCCCTGCAACAGCACCGCAAGGGTGAGCGCTTCCAGCATCTGCGTCCGTTCGGCGTCGTCGAGCACGGAAAACCGCGCCGCGACATTTGCTTCGAACGGAAACTGGTGCAGTAACTGTGTGCAGAACGCATGGATGGTCTGAACTTTCAGGCCGCCCGGAGTTTCCAGCGCGCGCGCAAAAAGGCGCCGCGCGAGGGTGCGCGTCGTCGTACCGGCATCGACGCCTGAGCCTGTGATCGCCTTATTCAGCTTTTCGTCATCGAGCTTCGTCCAGGCGCCGAGCGTGTCGAACACGCGTTTCGCCATGTTGGCGGCTGCGGCCTTGGTGAATGTGATGCACAGGATCTTCTCCGGCTCGACGCCTTTCAGCAGCAGATTGATGACGCGCTGTGCCAGCACATGGGTCTTGCCCGAGCCGGCATTGGCGGCCACCCACGCCGATACACTCGGATTGGATACATCGGCTTGCCGTTGCCGCACGACAGGCGGGATATCGTCGGCCGTTCTCATTCGCCGCTCCCGTCGTCGTCCTCCTCGCCGGCGCTGGTCCATTCCAGCACGCGGGCGAGATGATCATAGTCGCCGTATTGGGTCGCCCACATCGGATGCACGAGCGAGCGATAGGGCGTGTTTTCATCCTCGAAACGCGTCGCCAGCTCGCGGAGCTTTTGCAACGCGTGTTCGGCCTGAGAGTCGGCCGTGCCATCCTTGAACTCGATGAATTTTGAATCGCCGGGCGGCTCGCCACCCTTCACCAGCACATAGGCGACGCGGGCGACGGAAGACTGCGCAGCAATTCCCGGGAAACCGCCCTGGCGAAGAATCCCGGCCTCCAGCGTGAGCTGTGGGGCAAGGCCGGTGCGCACCTGGGGCTCGGTGCGCGCCGAGCCGGTCTTATAGTCGAAGATGGTGTAGCACCCGTCGTTGCCCAACTCGATGCGGTCCGCGATGCCGCGCAGCCGGAAGCTGCCTTTTCCCAGTTTGATTTCATGCTCACCCTTGATCTCGGCATCGATCGCCGCAACGCCGCCTCGGCGCTCGATTTCCCAGTTTACGAACCAGCGCGCGATGCGCTCGAATCGCGGCCACCAGAACGCGCGCGCCTCGGGATAATCCTCGATCTCGGAAAAATGTTTGCGGCCGAGCGCGAGCAATTCGCCGATTGGATCGGCGGGCAGGCTCTTGCTGAAGGCTTGCGCGAATTCGCCAATGGCGGCGTGGATGAAAGTACCGCGCGCCGCCGCGCCGGGTTCGGCATCGACTGGATCGAGCGGTCGCAGCCGCAAGATATGCTTGGCGTAGATCGTATAGGGATCGCGCAGCCAGTGCTCGATTTCCGTAACTGAAAGTCCTTTCGGGCGCACCGCCAGGGGCGGCTTGGGTTGCGGCCGGGGTTCCGGCTGAGGCGGCCCCGTCGGGTGATCGAGTTCGCGCGCCCAAGCAAGATAAGTTTCGCCGCGTTTGATCATCTGTTGCCAACGTTCGCCCGCAACAGCGGCCAGGCGCTGCGTGAAGCGGGATGGGACCGTCGGCGTGCCGGCGATTTTGGCGGCAAACGTCAGGAACACCTCGCGAGCACCGAGCAATTGCGCGAAGTCGTGTGCGGTAAGGCCGATCCGGCGCTCGGGCAGATCCAATCCGAGCTCGATCCGCATCGGGCGGCTGAGCCAGGCGTCGGTGCGGCTCTCCGGCGGCCAGGTGCCCTCGACCAATCCGCCGAGCACGACGCGGTCGCTGTCGGTCAGTCGCGCTTCGAGCAGGCCTAGGATACGGACGCGCAGACCCGCGCGCACCGGCGGGCGCACAACATTGCCGGCCAACACGGCCGCGAACAGCTCGACATAGTCGGACGACGCCACCGCCAGGCCCGCCGCCGAAGGACTGGCGGCAAGCTCGTCCAGGACGTCCGCGAGTTTTGTCCCGTCAAGCCCAATCAACGCCACCTGCTCGCCATTGTGCTCCGAAAGTGCCGCAAGCACTTTGCGATGCCGCTCGGCAAGATCGCTCAATGACAGCGGCGCAGCACCGGATCCCTCAAGCGGTTCCAGCGCCGCGGCGAGTTTCGCCACAAGGCTCTCGGCTTCCCCGATCTGGCCATCGCTCAGATTCTTGCGCGGATCGGACGGGTGCAGGCTATCTCTGACCGCGCGCAATGTTCTGAGCGCTCGGGCGAGTCCGGCTGTGCCACGGCTTGGCCGTGGTCCGCGCAACACCGCTCGCTCCAGAATATCAATGGCGTGCTGGTGATGGCCGGAGCCAAGGCGCAGCAGCGGATGTTTGAGCAGCGCCAGCAAGGTTACCGGTTCAAGACCGGCGACGGCGGCTTCCGCCGCGAGTCGGGCAAAAATCCCGGCCGGTGTTTCGGCAAGCGGAACACCGCCGGTATCTTCCACCGCGATATTCCAGCGCATCAGCGCCGCGGCGACACGGCGTCCCAGCGTCCGGTCCGGTGTGACCAACGCGGCGGTTCTGCCGTCCTGTACCGCTTCGCGCAGCGCTATTGCGATCGACAGCGCTTCTTCCTCGGCGCTGGCGGCTTCGATCACCGTCACCGTCGAAACCGCGGCATTGGCTTGCGTGGCGAACACCAGATCGCGAGCGCGCTCCCACCAGACATCGGTTTGCATGGCCGGGCGCATCGCTTCGGACAGCAGGACTTCGCGGCCATCCGCCTGTGCCAGCGAGATCACCGCGCTGCGTGGGATGCCAATGCGCGTCAGCAGCGCCTGCATGGCAAACTGCGGATGGCCTGGAACGGCGGGAATTTTCTTCTTTGGATCGCCCGAGATCAGCCGCCATGACGCCTCGTCGAGATCGGTGTCGAGTCCCGGCAGCACGACGGCGCCGTGCGGCAGATGCGCGATGGTCGCGATCAGTTCCGCAGTCGACGGGATTGAACCGGTCGATCCCGCCGCAATCACCGGCCCGTCGGTCTTGGACGAAAGGCGTGCGGCTTCGGCCTTGATCAGTGCATCGCGCCGCTTGGCGGGCTCGATCTGACCGAGATCGTCAAGAATTTTCGGCCAGTTGTCGCCTGCGATTTTCAAAAACCGCAACGTCAATTTCCAATATTCGTCGAATTGGTCGGGGACCAGATTGTCGAGCCGCTTCCACGGCACGTCGCGGGTTGTCATGTCATCGATCAGCCGCGCCAGATCGTCGGCCAGCGCGCAGGCCGCGGCCGGAGTTTGCGCGACCAGCGGAGAGCTGCTTTGACCGTGCAGCTCGGGTGAGTTCACCCATTTGACGATGAGCTTCGTCAGCAGCAGACGTCGTTCAAGCCCACCGAGTGCCGGCGGCAGGGCGAGCGCGTCAGCGGCGATGCCACCGGTCGCCGCTTCGGCAAAAGCGATTTCATCCTCATCGATGTCGCCGAGCGCAACGATGCGGGGCAGAATTGCCGCGTCACCACACAGCCGGTCGAGAAACGCGTCGCGCGCCAGCCGGCAGGCGCGGCGGGTCGGCAGATAAAGTGTCGCGGACGCGAGCGCGAGCGGATCGGCGGCCGGGGCGAACCCCAGCTTGCCGCCGAACAGGGCCTCGATCAGCGTCGGCAGAAACGGCGCAGACGCCGGGATGGTGAAAACGCGCGCGGGCATCGCTCGATTTGAAACGCTGCGGAGCTACGGTGCATTGAAGTGCCGCACCGCATCCGCAAAATGGGCCTAGCAGATTCTACAACGTGGCGGCGAGTGCCGCTTCGGCCTCAGCGACCGCTTCCGGCGTGCCGACATGCATCCAGCGGCCTTCGAGCGGCAGGCCGAACAGCCGGCCGCGCTCACCGGCGCGGTCGAACAGCAGCGTCAGCGGAAACTCGCCGGCAGGCGCGCCCTCGAACAGCCTCGGCACCAGGATGGAGGCGCCCGCATAGACGTGCGCCACCGTTTCGCCGGAGGTCCGGCGGCGCAGCCGGCCATCCGGCAGCATCGCGTAATCGCCGCCGCCCTGATAGCCGATGCTGCCCGTGGTCGGAGCGAGCAGAAGGAGCGCGTCCATCGTTTCGGGCTCAAACGCATCGGCCAGCCGTGCGAAATTTGGCTTGACGCCGTCGACCCACAGCGTGTCGGAATTGACCAGAAAAAACGGCGCGTCGCCCAGCTTCGGCAACGCCTTGGCGATGCCGCCGCCGGTGCCGAGCAGCATGCCGCGTTCATCGGAAATGACGATCTGCGGCGTGGTGCGCGATGCGAGATGCTGCTCTAGGACTTCGGCCAGATAATGTACGTTGACCACCGCGCGCTCGACCCCCGCGTCGGCGAGGCGATCGAGCGCATAATCGATCAGCGACTTGCCGCCGATGGCGACGAGCGGTTTGGGAACATTGCCGTTATAGGGGCGCATGCGCGTACCGAGACCGGCGGCCAACACGATCGCCGCCTTCGGCATCGCCGGTTGATTGATCGCAGCCATCGCCCCTGCCCCTTTCGCGCGCCGCCGTTCCGCTTACGGCGCCGGCACGTTGTTGGCGTACCACCCGCGCAGCGATTCCAGGGCTGGATGCGCCAGCGAGCGCTGCAAATAGCGCCATATCCGCGGAATATGGCGCAGGTATTGCGGCTTGCCGTCGCGCGTATTGAGACGCGCGAAGATGCCCAGCACCTTGGTGGCGCGCTGAACGGCAAGCGTCGCATAAAGCTGCGCGAATGCGCTCGCCTCAAAGCGCCGATCGTCGGTTTGCCGCGCGCGGACGTAGCGGCCAAGCAGCAGAAGTTCGAGCGCCTCCGGCACGTCGACGCGCGCATCCTGCAACAGCGAAGCCACGTCGTATGCCCCAGGACCGAGGACAGCGTCCTGGAAATCGAGCACGCCGATGCGGCCGATGTCCTGCCGGTCGCTGAGCCAAAGGAGATTCGGCGAGTGATAATCGCGCAGCACCCAGGTCGAAGGCGCCTCCAGCGCCGGCGCCAGCGCCTCGCGCCACAATGATACAAACGCCGCGCGCCGATCGTCAGTCGCGCGCATCCCGGCATATGGCAGGTACCAGTCGGGCAGAAGCTCGACCTCGATCATGAAGGCATCGATGTCGTAGCGCGGCAGCCGGTATTCACGGTGCGGCGCGACTTCGAGCGTTTCGGGCAATCTGCGGCGATGCAGCGCGATCAGCACATCGAGCGCGGCCTGATAGCGTTCTTCGAGCGGCATCGGCGGATCACCGGCCACGATCCGCTGTTCGCCGAGATCCTCCATGATGATCAGTCCGGAGTCGGTATCGGCGTGATGGATTACCGGCGCCGACACCGCCCGCGCGCGCAGGGCCGCCGCCAGCGCCACATAGGGAATCGTGTTTTCGGCGAGATGGGCGATGGCGCTGTAGGGCTTGCCGTCGCGCACCGGCGGACCGTCCGGCTGCGGCGGTGCATTCATCAGCACCAAGGATTCCTCTCCGAGCGTCAGCCGCTCGAAAATGCGCGTCGAGGCGTCGCCCTGCATGCGCTCGCGCTTTGCTGCGCCGTAACCGGACTCGTCGAGAAAGCTGCGGAGCTTGCCGATGCGCTCGGCGCGCGCGGCGAACTTGCCATAGCCGGTGTAGCGCACGTCGCGCATGTCGGCGCCGGCCTTGGGGGCAAGCGTGAAGGCGATGTCGAGCCGGTCGGGCGGCAAATAACCGGCGGCGCGGTCCGCCCACTCGATCAGCACCACGGTCTTGTCCAGCAAGTCGTCGAGCCCAAGCTCTGTCAATTCGGCAGCGCCCGCCAGCCGATAGAGATCAGCATGCACCAGGGGAAAACGCGGCAGGTCGTAATTCTGCAGCAGCGTGAAGGTCGGGCTCGGCACCTCGATGGCTTCGTCGCCCGCCAGATAGCGGATCAGCGCGCGCGCGAACGTAGTCTTGCCGGCGCCGAGGTCGCCGGACAGCGTCACCACATCGCCCGGCTCCAAGGCGCAGGCGATGTCGGCGGCGAACCGCACTGTCGCCTGCTCGTTCGGCAACTGCACGGAAAAGCTTGAGCCACCTGTGCTGGTCAGAAGCATCGCGGCGATCCGCTAACGGATTTCAGATTAGCGCACAACACTTTCGCAGAGGCGGATTCAAGATCAAAGCAAATTCAAGGATTTGCCCCGATTAAGGCGCGCTACGCCGCCGTGCGGGCGGCAGCCGCGCTGGTCGGAAATCGGCAAATGACGGTCGTGCCCCGGCCCACCACCGAGTCGATGGTGACGGTGCCGCCATGCAGCTCGACAAACGACCGCACCAGCGACAGGCCGATCCCCGGCCCACGGTGGTGCGAGCCGAGCGGATGGGTCTCGAACCAGTTGAAGACCCTCTCCAACACATCGGGTGGAATACCGGGTCCGGTGTCGGTGACCGAAAACGTCACCTCGTCCTGGCGCCGCTCGGCCGCGAGCGTCACGGTGGCGCCGCCTGGCGAAAAGCTCACCGCATTGGCCAGAAGATTGAACAGGATCTGCCGTAGACGCCGACCGTCGGCGACGAAGCTGCCGATATCCGCCGGCGCGCGAATTTCGAGCGTCAGTCCGGCGCTTACCAGCCGGTCCTGGACGCCTTCCGCCGCCGCCTGCATGGCTTCGCGAATGTCGACCTGGCCGAGGTTGAGTTGCATGCGGCCGGCATCGATGGTCGCCAGATCGAGAATGTTATTGATGAGCGCCAGCAGCGTGTCCGACGACACGGTGATGTAATCGAGATATTCGCGCTGCTTCTGCGCCAGCGGCCCGGTCGCCGGATCGCCCAGCAGATGCACGAAACCGATGATGTTGGTCAGCGGCGAACGCAGCTCGTACGACACGTGATGGACGAAATCGATCTTGAGCCGGTCGGCCTCTTCGAGCGCATCGTTGCGTTCGCGCAGCACCCGCTCGACGTTGACCGAGTCGGTGACGTCGTGGAACGTTACCAGAGTGGCGCCGCCCGGCAGCGGCACGGTCGTGCAGTCGACCACGCTGCCGTCGCGGCGTTCCAGCCGCCCGGTGATGGCTTTCCGGCTGTCGATTGCGGTCACGACTTCGCGCAGCGCCTGCCACGTCGGATCGTCGCCGTGCAGCGGCTGGCTCAGCACGGTGATGGCTTCGATATGCGGGCGCTCGGCCAGCGCCTCGTCCTTGAGCTTCCACATACGGGCGAAGGCCGGATTGTGCAGCCGCAGCCGGCCGTCACTGGCGAACACCGCGACACCTTCGGCCAGATTGTCGAGGGTTTCGCCCTGCACGCGGATCAGCTCTTCGTAGCTCCGCTCAAGTTCAAGCCGCTCGGTGACGTCGTGGAACAGGTAGGTGACGCCACCGTCCGGATTGGGTGTGGTGACGACTCGCAGCGTGCGGCCATCCGGCAGATGCCAAACGTGTTCCTTGGTTTCATTGGCGCGGTAGGCTGTTAAGAGCTGCGCCTTCCATTCGCGGAAATTCGGCTGCTCGGGCAGTTTGCGCGCCATCCGCAGTTCGTCGATCAAGGCGGAATCAGCCGGGTGCTGGTCGAGGTAACGAACGTCGAGGTCCCACAGCGTGCGGTAGGCGGCGTTGTAGAACGTCAAGCGCTGCTGGGCATCGAACATGGCGACGCCGATCGGCAGGTGATCGAGCGTCCGGCGGTGCGCATCGACCATGCGCGCCAGCGCGCTGCGCATGGTCTCGGCCTCGGTCGCATCAATACCGATGCCGGCGCTGCCGGTATCGGTCCGGACATCGAGCACGTCGAAGCTGCGGCGCGCTCCGGCGACGATCGCCGGCAGCCGGCCCGCATAAGCGCCGCCATCGCGGCGCGTCTGCATGATGGTCGCCCGCGCGGCACTGTCGAGCAGCTCCAGGTTCCGCTCTATGGCATCGGCGCCATCGCGCGCCTCGACAGCGCGCGCATAAGCGGAATTGACGAAGGTAAGCCGCCCCGCCGCATTGCGCGTCCAGGCCGGCGACGGCAGCGTTTCGATCAGCGTGCGAAGCGACGCGACTTCGGTTCGCAAGTCGCGGTGGCGCGCGTCAAGTTCAACAAGTTCCCGAGTCACCATGCTGGCGTCACGGAGCCGCAGCACGGCGCGGCCGCCGATGGCGCGGCCCTGCGCCTCGATTGGACGGCCGGCGAGCGTGATCAGTGTCGTCGCAAACGCGTCACCGTGTGCGCGCAAAGCGCCGACCGAACGCTCCATCTCGCTCGCCTGCGCGGCGTCGAGCCATGAACCGAAGGCGAGCACGCGATGCGGCTCGGCAAGGCCGAGAAGTTCCAGATCGCCCTCGATGCTGGGGCGATTTGACGCCGCCAGCCAGTCGACCAGCACTTGCCGCTCCGACAACAGCAGCGCATTGGCGCGGTCCAGCCGATCATGCAAACCGATGATTTCGTCACGCGAGGCGCCTTCGAGCCGCGCCGTCCTCCGGCGCGTCCGCACCAGCATGATCGCGGTGATGACGGCAAAGACAATGAGCCCGACCATGGGCAACAGGATCGCAATTTCACGGCGATCGAATTGGCCCAAATTGCCGAGCGTCGTTTCGTCGGCGCGGGCCAACGTCGGACACGAGATAATCGAGATGGTGAGCGAGCACGCCGCCCACACGCGGCCGGCATGCAGAATCGCCTCGCGGAATCCGCGTTGCCGCGGATGCGTTATGCCGCTCGTCCGGATCGTCTCCGGCATGCCCCTGCGCCTTTACCGGCTACCGCCGTTGCCGGTCCCCCACCCTGCCTTCTCCGCCGCGGAGAAGCGGAGGGTGGCCGCACACCCCACGAATCAAACTACTTTACTCTCAACAGGATTCACGCCGAAAGAGTCCAGATCATGAACGGCGCTGCGTTGCATCGCAGCAGCGCCTTTTAGCCGGTTCCGGTCGAGCCCATGCCGCCACTACCGCGCGCCGTCGCTTCCAAATTGTCCGCCTCGAACAGCTTGGCTTGCTGAACCCGAGCAATGACCAGTTGGGCGATACGCATACCGCGGCGGACCTGAAATGCTTCGGCGCCGAGATTGATCAAAATGACTTGGATTTCGCCGCGATAATCGGCGTCGATGGTGCCGGGCGTGTTGAGCACCGTAATACCATGGCGGACGGCGAGGCCCGAGCGCGGGCGGACCTGACCCTCACTGCCCGGCGGCAACGCGATCACAAGGCCAGTCGGAATCGCGGCGCGGCCGCCAGGCACGATGTCCACCGGCGCATCGGGCGGCACCGCGGCAACAAGGTCGAGCCCGGCGGCGAGGGCGCTTTGATAGGCTGGCAGCGGCAGATCGGCGGCGTGGGGCAGCCGCATGACGCCGACTTCGATCGCGGCTTCGTTGCCACTCACCGTTTTGTCTCCGCCAATGCACCGGCGATACGCTCGATCAAGCTCTTCGCCACGTCGTCCTTGGATTGCGGCGGCCAGGATTCAACGCCCGCGGCAGTCACCAGATGGACCGTGTTGCTGTCGCCCCCCATGATGCCGGTCTCAGGCGACACGTCGTTGGCCAAAATCCAGTCGCAACCCTTGCGGCGCAGCTTGGCCCTGGCATTGGCGATCACGTCATCGGTTTCGGCGGCAAAACCGATCACCAGCGGCGGGCGCCCGGTTTTGCGATGCGCGATGGTCGCCAAGATGTCAGGGTTTTCGATCAGACCGAGCTGCTGCGACCGGCCTTCCTGCTTTTTAAGCTTGCTGTTGCTCGCGCGCTCAACGCGCCAATCGGCAACCGCGGCCGCGAACACGGCAACATCGGCAGGCAACGCCTTTTCGACCGCCTCCAGCATTTGCTGCGCGGTTTCGACCTTGACCACGCTCACGCCCGGCGGATCGGGCACCTCGACCGGACCAGAAACCAGCGTCACCGACGCGCCGGCGGCGGCAGCCGCAGCCGCGATCGCATGACCCTGCTTGCCGGAAGACCGGTTGGCGATGAAGCGCACCGGATCGATCGGCTCATGCGTGGGGCCCGACGTGACCAGCACGCGCCGGCCGGAAAGCGCGCCGTCCGGCCGCAGCAGCGCCTCGACAGCCGCGGCAATCTCCGTGGGCTCGGCCATGCGGCCGAGACCGGCTTCGCCGCGCTCCGCCATCTGGCCCCTGCTGGGACCGACCACGTGGGCGCCATCGGCGACAAGCTGCGCCAGATTGCGTTGTGTTGCTTTGGCTGACCACATGCGCGGATTCATCGCCGGCGCCAGCAGGATCAGCTTGTCGGTCGCGAGTAGGACGGCGCTCGCGAGATCGTTGGCGTGGCCGCCGGCCATTTTCGCCAGCAGATCGGCGGTGGCGGGCGCCACGACGATCAGATCGGTGTCGCGCGCGAGCCGGATGTGGCCGACGTCGAATTCGCTCTGCGCGTCAAACAGATCCGTATAGGCGGTCTCGCCGGCGAGCGCGCCGGCCGCAAGTGCGGTGACGAAATGCTGCGCGGCCTCGGTGAGGACGCAGCGAACGCGCAGACCGCGGTCCTGCAGACGGCGGATGAGATCGAGTGACTTGTAGGCCGCGATGCCGCCGCCGATGATAAGCAGAACGCGCTTGGTGCCCGCCTCGACGCGCACATTTTGCCGCAACGGTCGATTGGGCGCCTCGAAGCGTTCAAGCACATCGCGGCCTGTGCCCTCTGCCGCTTCCTTCAGGATGACGCGCACTTCGTCTTCCATCGAACGGCCGTGCTGCGCGGCGCGAAGGCGCAGCAGCTTTTTCAGCCTGTCGTCGAGCTGGCGAACAGTGAGACTGGCCACGGGGTCAGGCCTCTTCTTGCATGGCCTCGTCTACCGCAATTATGATTGCATTGCAATCAATGCAATCATTCGGTTGGACCATCCCTGCCCCCAGTGCGTCAGCTCGCGCGGCGCCGAACAGCTACAGAAAGTGCCATAACAGACCGGCAAGGAGCGCGGCGATCACCCACAGTGCGCCGATGATCCAACGGTCGCGGCGCGCCTCTGCCTTATCGATTTCGGCGATCGTTTGCGGCGAGAGCAGGATACCGTCGCGGGTGGCTTCGTCGAGCTGATCGAACAGGCGAGCACCGCGCGTCAGCAGGCCCGGCGCATTGCCGATGAACCGGCCCAGTTCGAGGGCACCCAGGGACGCATTCTCCAGCTTGCCGGCAGGGCCGAGATACCGCGCGATCCATTCGCCCACCACCGGCTCGGCGGTACTCCACATATCGAGCTTGGGATCGAACGAGCGCGCCACACCTTCAACAACCACCATTGTTTTCTGCAGCAACAGCAGCTCCGGCCGTGTGCGCATGTCGAAGATGCCGGTTACCTCGAACAGCAAGGTCAACAGCCGCGCCATGGAGATTTCCTCGGCGGTGCGGCTGTGGATCGGCTCGCCGATGGCGCGGATCGCCTGGGCGAAATCGTCCACCGAATGATGCGGCGGCACATAGCCGGCCTCGAAGTGAACCTCGGCGACACGGTGATAGTTGCGGGTGATGAAGCCGTGCAGAATCTCGGCGAGGAAAAGCCGCTCTTTCATTCCGAGCCGGCCCATGATGCCGAAATCGACGGCGATCAGCCGGCCCTTGTCGTCAACGAACAGATTGCCCGGATGCATATCGGCGTGAAAAAAGCCGTCGCGCAGCGCGTGGCGCAGGAAAGTCTGGATCAGCGCGCGGGCGAGTTGACGCAGGTCGAAGTTTTTTGCTTCGAGCCGGGCGCGGTCCGACAGCGGCGTGGCGTCGATCCATTCCAGCGTCAGCACTTCCTTGCTGGTGCGATCCCAATCGACGGCAGGCACGCGAAAATCCGGATCGTCCTTGGTGTTCTCGGCCATTTCCGAGAGCGCCGCGGCCTCCAAGCGGAAATCCATCTCCTTCATGACGGTGCGCCGCAACGTATCGACCACCTCGATGAGGCGGAGCCGCCGCGCTTCGGCCGATAGGTTTTCCGCGTGACGTGCCGCATAGGTGAAAGCGCGCAAATCGGCATGGAAGCTCTGTTCAACGCCGGGGCGCAGGACCTTGACGGCGACCGCGCGCGCCGCGCCTCCCTGTCCCACGTCAGCACGGTGTACCTGTGCGATTGAGGCCGCCGCGACCGGCGGCCCGAAGCGCGCGAATACTTCGGCGATCGGCCGGCCCAGCGATGCCGCGACGGCGCGCTCCGCTTCGGCCTGCGGAAACGGCGGCATGTGGTCCTGAAGCTGTTCAAGATCGCGGGCGAGCGCCACGCCGACCACATCGGGCCGGGTGGCCAAAAACTGGCCGAGCTTGACATAGCTCGGCCCGAGCCGGGTGATCGCGGTCGACAACCGCGACCCCGCGGTGCCACGGCTTGGCCGCTCCACGAGGCGCGCCAGCCGCAATGCAATGCGCGCCGGCGCCGGCACCATTGCCGGATCGACTTGCCCGAAAACGCCTTCGCGAGCGAACACGAAGCCGGCGTGGCCGAGACGGATAAGGTGCGCGGGGCCGGAAATCACAAGCGCCAGCCGGAATGCAGCGCCACGATTCCCCCGGACATCACTTTGTAAGAGACGCGGGCAAAGCCGGCGCCGCGCAGCATCGCCGTAAACGGCTCGGGGCGCGGAAAGCGGCGGATCGATTCCACCAGATAGCGGTATGAATCGGCATCGCCTGCGACCGTGCGGCCGAGCGCCGGAATAACGTTGGAGGAATAAAGGTCATACAGCCGATCGAGGCCGGGCAGATCGACGGCAGAGAATTCCAGGCAGAGAAACTTGCCGCCAATCTTGAGCACGCGATAGGCCTCGGCCAGTGCGGTCTCGATGCGCGCCACATTGCGGATACCGAACGCAATGGTGGCTGCGTCGAAGCTGCGGTCGGCGAATGGCAGCGTCTCCGCATTGGCCTCGGCAAAGGTCACGGCCTCGCCGCGCCGATCACGTGCCGCGCGCTCACGGCCGACCGCCAGCATGTCGGCGTTGATGTCGCACACGGTCACGCGCGTCTGCTCGCCGCCGGCGTCTATCAGGCGGAAGGCGACGTCGCCGGTGCCGCCCGCGATGTCGACAACCGCAAAAGGACGATTGCGCGGCGGATCGGCCGCTGTGACCAGCGCGTCTTTCCAGGCGCGATGCAGACCGAACGACATCAGGTCGTTCATCAGGTCATAGCGGCGCGCGACACTGCGGAACACGTCGTCGACCAAGCCCTGCTTGTCGCCAAGCGGCACGCGGCGGTCCCCGAAATCGGTCTGTCGCTGTTCGAAATCCGGCATGATTGATCCTTGTGGGTCCACGATAGCGCGACGAGCGCTGCGGCGCTAGAAAGCCCGATCGGCATGGTTGAGAAAACGCCCGGCCCCCAATGGAGGTCCCATGGCAATCGAATTCCAGCGCACGGTCCCGATTTTTCGCATTTTCTCGCTGGAAAAGGCGCGCGAATTCTACCTGGATTTCCTCGGCTTCAAGGTCGACTGGGAGCACCGCTTTGAGCCAGATGCGCCGGTTTTCATGCAGGTTTCACGGGACGGCCTTGTGTTGCACCTGAGCGAACATTTTGGTGACGGTACCCCCGGCTCGATTGCCTACGTCTATATGAAAGGCGTACGCGAACTGCATCGCGAGCTTAACGACAAAAAATACCGCCATTTGCGGCCGGGGTTGCAGCAGCAGGAATGGGGCATGACCGAACTCGGCGTGGTCGATCCGTTCAATAATCGCATCACCTTCGGCGAGCGAACGGCTCAAATGAGCGATTGAGCTGCCTTCATGCCCGAACTCCCCGAAGTCGAAACCGTACGGCGCGGCCTGGTGCCGGCCATGGAGGGCGCGCGCTTCACCAAGGTCGAGGTGCATCGCGGCGACCTGCGCTGGCCGCTGCAAAAGGACTTTGTCGCGCGCCTCGAGGGCAAGACCGTCACCGGCCTCGGCCGGAGAGCCAAATACCTGCTCGCCGACCTTAATTCCGGCGACGTGCTGCTCATGCATCTCGGCATGTCGGGCTCGTTTTACGTGTTCGACGAGAAAGCCGAGCGCGCCAAGGACAGGACAGACGGAACTCCGGGCCACTATTATCACGAGCGTTCGCAGCACGTCGCCCATGATCATGTGATCTTTCACATGTCCTCAGGCGCAGTCGCGACCTTCAACGACCCGCGCCGCTTCGGCTTCATGAAGATCGTGGCGCGCAGCAAGCTTGACGACGAGCCGCTACTCAATCGTCTGGGTCCGGAACCGCTTGGCAATGCCTTCGACGCCGCCATGCTGGCCGGGGCTTGCAATGGCAAGAAGACGAGCCTCAAGGCGGCGTTGCTGGACCAGCGCGTCGTTGCGGGCCTCGGCAATATCTATGTGTGCGAAGCGCTCTACCGTGCGCGTCTTTCGCCCAAGCGCATGGCCTCGACCATCGCGTCGCGGACCGGCGCGCCCAACGAACGCGCCTCGCGGCTCGTCGACGGCATCAAGGCTGTGCTCAACGACGCCATCAAGGCCGGCGGCTCGTCACTGCGCGATCACCGGCTCACCGACGGCGAACTCGGCATGTTCCAGCATCATTTCCGCGTCTACGATCGCGAGGGTGAAAAGTGTCCGACACCGGGCTGCGGCGGCACCATCAAGCGCATCGTGCAGAACGGCCGCTCGACCTTTTTCTGTCCGAAGTGTCAGAAGTAACTTCCCCGACCCGCTCACCTCGTCATGGCCGGACTTGTTCCGGCCATCCACGTCTTTGATTCGAACTCGCCTTAAGACGTGGATGCCCGGGACAAGCGCGGGCATGACGAATGAGCATGCCTCACGCTTCGCATTACTTCTTCGGCAGCGGCCAGACGGGATGATCTTTGCCGCTCCACTCGACCTCGACAAATCGCGCATCGCCGACCGTGCGAAGCCGGTCGTCCCAGCCTTCATCCCTGCGATCCGGCGCCTTCTTGTCGCCGCCGCGCGCGGCCTCGGTCTTGGTGCGAAGAGTTTTGGCTGGCATTTTTGCTCCTCCGATCGTCACGGCTTCGCCGGCAGCGCGCCGTCGAGCCACACCGCGATCACCGCGGCGATCTCCTTGTTGTTCTTCTCGTTCATCATCACGTGACTGTTGCCGTGGATGCCGAGATCGGCAAGCTTGATGTGGGTCGCCTTCACGCCGGCCTGGGCCAGAAATTTCACGGTGCAGTGGTCGTAGGGCGCGTGATACGACGCCTCCGATGTGAGTACCATGATGGGCATCTTCTGCAGGTTCGGCAGTTGCCGCGCCGGCTCCTTCTGCAGCCAGCAGCGCACCAAGTCGGGAGCGTCGGCCTTGGCCTCCTGCTCGATCGAAAGCTCGGAGGGCTCCTTGACGGCCGGCACATAGGTGAGCGGCACCGCGCTCAGGCCGTAAGGCAGCGCCATCTTGCCCTGGCGGAAATAGTCGGGCGGGCCGATAAAATTCACGTCGAAGAACGGCGGCCCGTTGGGCTCGACGCCGACGATCGCCTTGACAAGATTCGGCCGCGCATCGGCAACCGGCCAGGCAAATGCGCCGGCCTGCGAATGCACCATGAGAATGCCGGGGCCGATCTTGTCGAACAGCGCCACCAGGGCGTCGCGGTTGAGGAACTGCTGTTTGGTGAAGTCCTCGATCTCCGGCACGTAGTTCGAAACCATCTGGATCGTGCTCGGATCGTCCGCAGTGCCGTTGCCCGGCCACTGGGTATGCAGATGGGCCTGCGGCCAGAGATTGTACTTTTCCTGCGCCAGATAACGGCGCATGCCGCCTTCCAGATCGGCCACCTTTGCGGGTCCGTAGTTTTCGGTCGAATAGCCCGAACGCCCGCGGCCGGGCTGATCTACGACATACACCGCGTAGCCGCGACGCACGAAATATTGCGCCCAGCCTTCGCGTCCGTCCGGCGTACCCAGATACGTGGTGCCGGACCGGGTGCCGCCATGCACCATGACAAGCGGATAAGGATGCGTCTGTTTGGCCGGGATGCGGAATTCGACATACATCTGATTGACGACGTGGGTATGGCCGTTCACGGTCTGCGCTGTGCCGCCGACATAGAAGAAGCCCTCACGCGCCAGCGTGTAGGGCGGATCATCGGCCGCCGAGGCGGAAGTCGTCATGGCAAGAACTCCAGGAAAAATTCCAAGGACCACCGCGACCAGAAGCCCGGCGACGATGCTGCGCAATGCCGCGATACGCGTTATTGACACGGTTTCCTCCATTTTTATGCAGCATACCAGACTGACCGTCCGGAAAATCGCATAGCGATCCGCACCACAGACATGGGTTAATCGCATGACCACCGAACATAAGAGCAGCGAGCACATCATTGTCGAGACACGCGGGCGGGTCGGCATTATCAGGCTCAACCGGCCGGCCGCGCTCAATGCGCTCAACGCCGCGCTGATGCGCGAGCTCGCGGCGGCGGCCGACGCGCTCGAAAGCGACGGCGCCATCGGCTGCATCGTCATCACCGGCTCGGAAAAGGCGTTCGCTGCCGGCGCCGACATCAAGGAGATGGCGGACAAGAGCTTTACGGACGTGTATTTCGACGACTTCTGCGCCGCCTGGCACCACATCGCCGGGCTGCGCAAGCCGGTCGTCGCCGCGGTGGCGGGCTTCGCGCTCGGCGGCGGCTGTGAACTCGCCATGCAATGCGATGTCATTATCGCCGCCGACAATGCAAAATTTGGTCAGCCGGAGATCAAGCTCGGCATTATACCCGGCATCGGCGGCACGCAGCGGCTCACCCACGCAGTCGGCAAGTATAAGGCCATGGACCTTATCCTCACCGGTCGCATGATAGATGCGGCCGAAGCCGAACGGTCCGGCCTCGTCGCCCGCGTCGTGCCGGCGGCCACTCTGCTCGATGAGGCCATCAAGGTCGCCGAAACCATCGCGGCGATGTCGCTGCCGTCGGTGATGGCCGCGAAGGAGTCAGTCAACCGCGCATTCGAGACTTCGCTCGCCGAGGGTATCCGCTTCGAGCGGCGCATCTTCCACTCGCTATTCGCGACGCACGATCAGAAGGAAGGCATGCACGCCTTCATCGCGAAGCGGCCGGCCAAGTTCGAGAACAAGTAGGCGTGTCATTCCGGGGCGTGGGCGAAGCCCGCGAGCCCGGAATCCATAACCACCGCTTTGCGGTAGTTACTCAGCGCCGGTTCTGCTTGTGTGGTGATTATAGATTCCGGGCTCCAGCCTATGGCCGGCCCCGGAATGACAAAGTTACTTCCGCACGCAAATCACGCGCACGACCGAGCGTTCGATCGCGCCGTTACCGGACTCGGGCGTGACGCGGTGCGCGGTCAGGAACGCGCGCACCGTGCTCGCCGGCACGAGGGCGGCCTGCCGGCTGACAGCGCTGCCGGCTGCGGCTGACGGCGTTTTCAACTCGATCATGCCGGCAAAACGGCCTTGCGCATCAACTGCCGCCGCACCCGAAAAGCCAAGGGGCGGCCCCGGCGTGACGCTCTGTCCATCGAGCCGCGCCGTCACCTTCGACACCGCATCGCCGCCGCGCTGCGCGCGCGGATCGGCGATGCCGACGAGTGTGAGATCATCGACCTGGCTGTTGCCCACAAGCGGCGCTGGAACAAGCTGATGCGCGCCGTAAAGGCGGAGCAGCGCAAGATCGTTTGCAGCATCATCGGCAACACGCACGGCGTGGCCAAATCCCGGCACCATCAGCGCCTCGCAGGCAACCGTCAGCCGCCGCGCCGTGACGAGATCGCCGCTGCGGTCAATCACGATCGCGGTGCCATAGTCCACCGCACGATCCTCGCCCGGCGCCGGCGCGGCATTCGGATCGGGAAAGCCGACAAATGAATTGGCAACCGCGACCGCGACGCCCGCCATGATGCCTTCGGTCGCCTGATCGTAGAGCACGGTGATACCGCGCAATTCAGCGCCGCTGGCCGCGACCCGGACGACAAAATTCTTCAACCCTTGCGTTCCGGCGATCACGAACGAATCCGGGTAAAGCTTGCTGTAATCGACGCTGCGCCCGTGCGGCGTTCTTTTTTCCTGCTCGAACAGCGCCGCAAGGCCGCCTTCGCGGAACCGGAACGTCTCGATGCGAACCTGGCCGTGCCCCGAAATCCAGTTGCTGCCGGTGCCCGAGGCGCCAACCGGGGAGACGAGCTTTTCCGGCAGGCCGAAGCGCGCCCCGGTTTGCGTATCGTCGATCACCCGCCAGCCGACCTCCTGCTCGTGGCGCTGCGCCGCATCGGCAAGCCGAGCGCGTTCGTCAGCGCTGAGTAGGCCTGTGTCCTTACCGTTGCCGCCTTTCTGGAATGCCTTGACGGCGTCGATCGTGCGCGCGTCGTCGAAATCGCCACCGGGCGGCCCGTCGTAATAGTTGGTCAGGGCGAGGTCGGCCTGGATCGCGAGTCTTTCGGCCGCGGGCACCGCCTCGTAAGCTTTGACGGTTGCGGCAGCGGGCTTCGGGGCGGTGGGCTTCTTCGCCACCGGTTTACGCGTGGTTTTTCGCGCCACCTGCGCAGCAGGCTTTTTCGCGGCCGGTTTGCTCACCGCCGGCGTGGCGTCGGGAGCCGCCTGCGCGAGCGCCGGCGAACCGGCAAGCGCCAAGCATACCATCATCGCTATATGACGCCGACGCATGAACCGGACCCGCCGCAGCGGCCGGAGCCTAGCCGAACGGCCCGCCAACGCAATGCGACGACGTGCGCTTGACGGCTTCCCGCATCCGGCGTTCCGTTGCCAGACGATCGCCGGTCAAGGATTGCGATGCTCAGCGAAGAGGAACTGGAACGCTACGCGCGCCACATTGTGCTGCGCGAAGTCGGCGGCCCCGGACAGGCTGCGCTCGGCCGCGCCCGCGTGCTGGTGGTCGGCGCCGGCGGGCTGGGCGCGCCGGTGCTGCTGTATCTGGCCGCGGCCGGCGTCGGCACGCTGGGCGTCGTCGACGACGACGTGGTCACACTGTCAAATTTGCAACGGCAGGTGATCCACGCGACGCCCGATATCGGGGCACCCAAAGTCGCCACCGCCGCGGCGACCATCCACAGACTCAATCCGCATGTTGCGGTCGAGACGCATGGCCTGCGGCTTACCGCCCACAACGCGCTCGACCTGATTGGGCGCTACGACATTATCGCCGACGGCTCCGACAATTTCGCCACGCGCTATCTCGTCTCTGACGCCTGCTATTTCGCCAAGAAGCCGCTGGTCACCGCCGCGCTCGGCACCTTCGACGCCACGCTTACCACCGTTCGGGCGCACGAGCGCAACGCCGAGGGCAAGCCGAACCCGACCTATCGCTGCCTGTTCCCCGAGCCGCCGCCGCCCGGAAGCGTGCCGGCCTGCGCCGAGGCCGGCGTCCTCGGCGCACTCGCCGGCGTGATCGGCTCGCTGATGGCGCTCGAAATCATTCGCGAGATCGTCGGCTTCGGCGAAAACCTGGTCGGCCGCCTGTTGATGATCGATGCGCGCACGATGCGCTTCGAGACGCTGCGCTACGCCTGGGATCCGGAAAATCCGCTGTCAGGCGAGAAATCGACGATCAAAGATTTGGCGATCCACGGCTAATACGGCTCGCCTATTGGTTCTGCAGTCGCGCGGCAAAAAAGGCCTGCGCGCGCGGCACCGCATCGGCCTTGGCGGCGCGATTGGCCTCGACTCTCTGCCGGCGCGGACCGGGATCGTCGAAGTCGTGGGTGGCGCCGGGATAAAGCGTGATCTCGATATCGCTGCCCCGAGCGCGGCTTTTCTCAACCAATCGGGCGCAACGCCTCGGCGACACTTCTTCGTCGGCATCGCCCTGCAAAACCTTCACCTGGGCATAGGGAAGATAGCCGTCGTCGAACATGCCCTTGAGTCCACACGCCGGATAGAAGGCGAGTGCTGCGCGAAATCCCGTCTTCGGCCCACGCATTGCCGCGCCGGGAGTGTCGGCCGCCACTTCCGCCATGCTGGCTAATGTCGCGCTGCCGCCGTTCGACCAGCCCTGCAGACCAATCCGATCGGCGATCACGTCGTTTCGTGTGCGCAGATAGTTGATGGCGCCATAGGCGTCCAGCGGCCGCACCGTCACTTCATTGAGCGCCTCGGGACGCTCGTCGTAGCTGAAGCGCGGAAAACCGTGCGGATAGCCGCGGGGTCCAAAGCCGTCGACCAGAATCGCCACATAGCCCTGCGCTGCCCATAGCTCACCCCACATCTGATGCCGCTTCGAAATCGTCGTGGCGTCGTATTTGCCGTTGGCGAGGCTCGAATAAGCCCCGGCGCGTCCATGCATCATGACGACGGCGGGCGCAGACTTGGTCGCGGTCGAACCGCCCGATCCGGCGGATGGCGTGTAGACATACCCGACCAGTGCGGTGTGGCCGTCAAGACTGGGAAAGGTGACGCGATCAGGCAGTGCGCTCTGGGCCAGCGCGGCCTGAGACCAGACAATGACAAACATCGTCGCCAATGCGCGCATCGCTGCTCCGATGTGCTGAAGCGTTTTCCGCCTTAGGAAACGAGCATCTCACAGATCGCACCAGGCCGTTACAACCGGTACCTCTCACCTCGCCTGCGCGTGATAGACACTGTTCGGCCGCATGTCGGTCGCCGAGGCCACGCGGTTCGTCATATTGAAGAAGCCGGCAACCGCCGCGATGTCCCAGATATCGCCATCGGAGAAGCCCGCTTGGCGCAGCGCCGCACGGTCCGCATCCTCGACCTTCCACGGCTCGGCGGTCAGCTTGACGGCGAAGTCCAGCATGGCGCGCTCGCGCTTCGACAGCCGCGCGGCGCGGAAATTCATTGCCATCAATTCGCCGAGCACCGGATCGCCGGATAGCTGACGCACCGCGGCACCGTGGGCGACGAGACAATAATAGCAGCGGTTCTGCGCCGAGACCGCGACCGCGATCATCTCGCGTTCGAGCTTGCTCAAGCCGGACGGCGCCAGCATCAGGTCGTTGTACATGGCGACGAAGGCCGACAGCTTGCC
>Ga0265339_10000034_pt1 | contig 125636 bp, 112 predicted proteins | sample 4CB219metaG_FD_202085 | JGI IMG/M metagenome (GOLD analysis project Ga0265339, IMG submission 202085) | Rhizosphere microbial communities from Carex aquatilis grown in University of Washington, Seatle, WA, United States - 4-CB2-19 metaG | ecosystem: Host-associated > Plants > Roots >...
CTGGAAAAAGCAGCTCATAAATACAGGGTCATCGTATTTGATCGACCTGGATTTGGTTTCAGTGACCGGCCTCGTCTCACGATCTGGACACCCGAAGCACAAGCGGAGTTAATCCATAAAGCCCTCCCTCAAATTGGAATTTCGCACGCCGTCGTGCTCGGCCATTCCTGGGGGGCGTCGGTGGCAATTGCGCTCGCGTTGCGGGACCCCGCACTGGTTAGCCGCTTGGTCCTCGCCTCGGGATACTATTATCCAACCGTTAGAGGCGACGTTCTTTTCTCCTGGCAGGCGATCCCGGTGATCGGGGATATCTTGAGTTACACCCTGTCACCTATTTTGGCGCGGGTGATGTGGCCGGCATTGATGAAAAAAATCTTCGGACCGTCAGTGGTCCCTAAGAAATTTGCCGGATTTCCAAAGGAGATGGCCCTTCGTCCCTCACAGCTTCGCGCCAGCGCTGCCGAGTCGGCCCTCATGGTCCCCGCGGCCTTTGCGTCGCGCAAGGACTACGCTGCCCTGACAATGCCCGTCGCTATCATCGCAGGCGAGGATGACAAGCTGGTCGACACGGACAAACAGTCAGCCCGCCTTCACCAAGACATTACTCAGAGCACACTGCGACGCGTACCCGGGGTGGGCCACATGGTTCATCAATCGGCGACCGACGCGGTAATGGCGGCGATCGGCTAAGTCGCGATGCTAGCCTGGAGGATGGTTTTCGGCATCGGCCGCTGCGCCAACGGTACCCTGGCGCCGCAAGAAATGGTGCGTTTATCGATTATCGCAAACGGTTTTGCTTCGCGGATGTGACCGCGGCTGCGTCGCAACCGATTTCACAGCGCAGACCGAAGATGCAGTAGGGAACGAACAATGCAGGGGAAACGTTTCCCCGTACCACACGCGGTGGGAAAGATTACATTTTCAAAGCCAAAACAGGCAACCGCAGCAAAGCGAGAGCAAAGGAGCCTCCGTGGCCAACAACAAAAATCCAAATCAGAAGCAACCGGGCGAGAAGGAACCTGGAACGTTCCATTATAATCCAGGCAATATGTCCGGAAAGAAGATCGGCGCCAATGATAATCAATCCGAGCAATCCGACGCGCATGAGAAGCGCGGCCGTCGGGAGCACCCGGACGACACCAAAAAAACTGTCGATAATTGACGGGAGGTTGGAAATTTCGCGCGGTGAGAAGGAGCGGGACGCGCTCTCTACGGCGCCAGATCGGGCGGGACCGGCGGCGGCTCGTAAACCAAGGTAATGGTGACACGGCGGTTGGGAGCCAACGACGGCGCCTCCTTAAGAAGAGGATCGGTGTCGGCCTTGCCGGCGACGTGGTGAATGTTGGCGGGGGGATAACCCGATTGTTCCAGAATTTGCCGTACCGCATTGGCGCGGTCGATCGAGAGTTGCCAGTTCGCGGAGCCGGGGGCCGGGGTGAGCCGCGTTGCGGTGTGGCCGGTAATGGAAATCCGAAATGGCGCGACGCGCAGCGGATCGGCGAGCTTTTCCAGGATACGGCGCATGCGCTCGTTGGGCTCGGTCGAGCCCACGCGAAACATCGATTCGCCGTCCTGATCGATCAGCTCGACGTTGAGACCCTCGCGGCTCTCCTCAATGCTGACGTGATGCGACGCTTCGGTGAGGTCCGGCAGATCTTCCAGCGCCTGGCGCAGCGAGGCCATGGCGAGTTTGAAGGCCCGTGCGGCTGGGACGTCGAATCCGTGCTCATCGGGCGCGGGTCTATTCGACGCGTCCTCAGGCGCAACGTGCGCCCAATACTTGAGCTTTTCGCGGGTGGGCAGCCCGTCCATTTCGGTGAGCCCGGAATAATGGTCCTTGAACTGAACGCCGAATGCCTCGCGCATCGATCCGGCCACGGCCCGCATCTGCTTGGAATCCTGGTTGGAGAAGGCGACCAGCATCACAAAGAAACTGACCAGCAGTCCCATGAGGTCCGCGAAGGTGACGAACCAACCGTGGCCGCCGCCGTGAGCTTCTTTTCGCCGCGCCATGGTAGAATTTTGATGGGCAATTGACTGGTAGAATCTTCGGGAACGATAGGGCCGATATGCTTAAGAGAGGGTTAGAAACGGTATCTTGCGGGTTTTGGCTCTGTCCTTTACTTATCGGGAAATAACCGAGTTGCTTCCGGAACCCAGGGAGGAAGCGCTTTGAACATCGAAGCCCGGCAGATCGACCGCAGCGCCAAAAACAAGCTGCAGATCATCGACTGCGACATTCATCCGAAAAGTTCGCTTGAGGACTTGCGGCCCTACCTGAGCAATCGCTGGTGGGACTACGCGCAGACCTATGGGGCGCGCTCGCACCACGGCTACGTCAAGGGCTTTCCCTACCCGAAGGGTCAGCCGCTCGCGTCGCGGCGCGACTCATGGCCGCCGGACGGCGGCCTGCCGGCCAGCAATTACGAGTTCATGCGCGCGCAGCACCTCGATCTTTACGGCATCGAGTACGGCGTGATGAACCCGCTGTCGCCATCGGGGCAGGGCGAGCAGAACGACGAGTTCTCGGCCGCATTGGCGTTTGCCGCGAACGAGTTTCAGCTCAATCACTGGAACGCGCTCGATGCGCGGCTGAAAGCGTCGCTGATCGTGCCCTACGAGGACCCCGACGCGTCGCGTAAGGAAATCCGCAAGCGCGAAGGTGATCGGCGCTTCGCCCACGTCCTTATGCTCACCCGCACCGCGGACTTGATGGGCCGCCGCCGCTACTGGCCGATTTACGAAGCGGCGTGCGAAGCGGGGCTGCCGGTCGGCGTGCACGTGTTCGGCTATAGCGGCCGCGCGGTCAGCAACACCGGCTGGCCGTCATTCTATATCGAGGAAATGACCGAGCACGCGTCGGCCTGCCAGGCGCAGGTGGCGAGCCTGATCATGGAGGGCGTGTTCGAGCATTTTCCCCAGCTCAAATTCGTCTTCATCGAGGGCGGCTTCGGCTGGGTGCCGAGCCTCGGCTACCGGCTCGACCGCGGCTGGCAGCGCGACAAGAGTGGCCTGCCGCACGTCAAACGCCCGCCGAGCGAATATCTGCGCGAGCATTTCTGGGTCACCACCCAGCCGATGGAGGAGCCCGAAAATCCCGAGCACCTCGCCCAGATCATGGCGGCGATCGGTTTCGACCGCATCCTGTTCTCGTCGGATTATCCGCATTGGGATTTCGACGACCCGTTTGTCGCCATCCCGCCGGGCCTCGGCGAGGAGCGCCGCCGGCAGATTTATTCGGGTAACGCGCAGGCGCTATACGGGTTCGATTGATCCCGGACCTTCGTCCTGAGGTGCGAGCGAAGCGAGCCTCGAAGGATGCCGGCCGAGTCCGGGGCCGTCGCCTCGAGGCTCGTCGCTTTGCGCCGAGCACCTCAGGGTGACGGAAGCTTGGGGCGGGCCTACATATAGCATAGCTACTTATGGATATTCCCCAGTCCTTGGGTTGGCCGGCTGGCATCCGGCCGGGCGGGGGTGTATCACGCGGGCGTTGGCTTTTAAGGTATCAGGAGCGAGGTAATGGCGGTTTCCCAGAGCGCGAAGGTTATGGACGAAGGCTTTTTCAGCGCCGCGCTGGGCGATAGCGATCCGGAAATCGCCGAAGCGATCCGGCTCGAACTGGGCCGCCAGCGCGACGATATTGAGCTGATCGCTTCGGAAAATATCGTCAGCCGCGCCGTGCTCGAGGCACAGGGCTCGGTGCTGACCAACAAGTACGCCGAGGGTTTGCCGGGACGGCGCTATTACGGCGGCTGCCAATATGTCGATATCGCCGAGCGGCTGGCAATCGAGCGGGTGACGAAACTGTTCGGCTGCGCGTTCGCCAATGTGCAGCCGCATTCCGGCGCTTCGGCCAACGCCGAAGTCTTCATGGCGCTGATGCAGCCCGGCGATACTTTCATGGGGCTGAACCTCGCCGCCGGAGGGCATTTGACCCACGGTTCGCCGGTCAACCTGTCCGGCCGCTGGTTCAAGGTCGTGCCCTACGGTGTGCGCCGCGACGATCATCTCATCGACATCGACGAGGTCGAGCGGCTCGCGAAACAGCACCGGCCGAAAATCATCATCGCCGGCGGCTCGGCCTATCCGCGCATCATCGATTTCCGCCGTTTCCGCGAGATCGCCGATGCGGTGGGCGCTTACCTCATGGTCGACATGGCGCATTTCGCCGGCTTGGTTGCCGGCGGTGCCCATCCGAGTCCGTTCCCCCACGCCCACGTGGTGACCACGACGACCCACAAGACGCTGCGCGGTCCGCGCGGCGGGGCGATCCTGACCAACGACGAGGAATTGGCCAAGAAGCTCAATTCGGCGGTGTTCCCCGGCATGCAGGGCGGGCCGCTGATGCATGTCATCGCCGCCAAGGCCGTGGCGTTCGGCGAGGCGCTCCGTCCGTCATTTAAGCTTTACGCGAAGAACGTGGTCGAAAACGCCAAGGCGCTTGCCGAAACGCTGAAAAATCGCGGTCTCGATATCGTCTCCGGCGGCACCGATACGCACCTGATGCTGGTCGATCTGCGCAAGAAGCGGCTCACCGGCAAAGTGGCCGAAATCGCGCTCGGCCGCGCCCGCATCACCTGCAACAAGAACGGCATCCCGTTCGACCCGCAGAAGCCGACGGTGACCTCGGGCGTGCGGCTTGGCACGCCCGCCGGCACGACCCGCGGCTTCGGCATTGCCGAGTTCAGGCAAGTCGGCGACCTGATCTCCGAACTGCTTGATGCGCTTTCGCAAAAGGGCGCCGAGGAGGATGCGGCCGCCGAGGCGAGCGTACGCGAGAAAGTAAGCCGGCTGGTTGGCCGTTTCCCGATCTACGAAGGCTAGCGGTCAAGGCGGCGAAAGGGCGAGGGGATGCGCTGTCCGAGCTGTGGAAGCCTCGATACCCAGGTGAAGGATTCGCGGCCGGCCGAGGACTCGTCGGTCATCCGCCGCCGCCGCTTCTGTCTCGCCTGCAATTTCCGCTTCACTACCTTCGAGCGGGTGCAATTGCGCGAACTGACGGTGATCAAGCGCAACGGCCGCCGCGCGCCGTTCGACCGCGACAAGCTGTTGCGTTCCGTGCAGATCGCGCTCCGCAAGCGCTCGGTCGATCCCGAGCGCATCGACCAGATGGTGTCGAAGATCGTGCGCGAACTGGAAACCATGGGCGAAAGCGATGTGTCGTCCGAAGTGATCGGCGAGACGGTGATGGCGCACCTGCGCGAACTCGACGACGTCGCCTATGTGCGCTTTGCCTCGGTCTATCGCAATTTCCGCGAGGCCAAGGATTTCGAGACCGCACTGGCCGAGCTGACTGGCGAAGAGGCCGCCGAAATCGCGCGCAAGTGAGCGCGGCGGTGAGCGGCGCGGACACTCATTCGAACAACGATAGCCGCTTCATGGCGCTGGCGCTGGCGCTTGGCCGGCGCGGGCTCGGCCGCACTTGGCCGAACCCCGCGGTCGGCGCAGTCATCGTCAAGGACGGCGTCATCGTCGGCCGCGGCTGGACGCAACCCGGCGGCCGGCCGCATGCCGAGACCGAGGCGTTGCGGCGGGCGGCCGAAGCGGCGCGCGGCGCGACGATGTACGTCACACTCGAGCCCTGCTCGCATTACGGCAAAACGCCGCCTTGCGCCGACGCCATCGCTGCCGCCGGTGTGACGCGCGTCGTCTCGGCGATCGAGGATCCTAATCCCGAGGTTGCGGGCAAGGGCCACGCGCGTCTGCGCGCCGCGGGCATCGCGGTCGACGTCGGGATCGGCGCCGAACAGGCGCGCCGCGATCATGCCGGACACATCCGCCGCATGCGAGACGGCCGGCCGCACGTCATGCTCAAGCTCGCTATCTCAGCCGATGGTAAGGCGGGCGCGGTGGGGCGCAAACCGATTGCGATCACGGGTGACGCGGCGCACGCGCGGGTGCACCTGCTGCGGGCGCAGAGCGACGCCATCCTGATCGGGATTGGCACGGCGCTCGCCGACGATCCGCTGCTGACGTGCCGCCTGCCGGGCATGGAGAAAACTTCGCCGGTGCGCATTCTGCTCGACAGCGCGTTGCGGCTGCCGCCCGGCAGTCGCCTGGTGCAAAGCGCGCACGATGTTCCGGTCTGGGTGATCGCGGCGGCTGATGCCCCGCGCATGGCAGAAGACGCATTACGCGCCAAGGGCGTCGAGGTCTTGCGCAGCGCAGGCAATGCCGGACGCCTCGAACTCTCCGCCGTGCTGATGCTGTTGGCCGCGCGCGGTGTGACCCGCCTGATGGTTGAAGGCGGGCCGACGCTTGCATCGGCGCTGCTCGCGGCCGATCTTGTCGATGAGGCGCAATTGTTCCAGTCGCCGCAGGCTGTTGGTGCCGACGGGATCGATGCGCTGGACGCGAATGCCAAAACGGCGCTGGCACGCCAACTCCGGCCGGCCGGCAGCGAGGCCGTGGGTCCCGACCGGCTTGACTCTTATCAACGCGGATAAGCGATGTTTACCGGTATTGTCAGTGACTTAGGCGAGTTGCTTGACGTGGAAGAGAAGGCCGAAGGTCTGCGCCGCCTTCGCATCGCCTGCAACTATGACCCCGACAGCATCGATATTGGCGCCTCGATCGCATGCTCTGGCATTTGCCTGACCGTGGTCGAGCGCGGTCGCACAGGAAACCGTCAATTCTTCGCGGTCGATGCGGCGGCGGAGACCTTGCGGATGACCACGGCGGAAAACTGGCGGCGGGGCAGGCTCCTTAATCTCGAACGCTCGCTTCGCCTCGGCGATGAACTCGGCGGCCACCTGGTCAGCGGCCATGTCGACGGCGTCGCCGAACTGATCGCACGTGACGACTTCGTCGACATGGCGGGACTGACGCTGTGCGCGCCGGCCGGGCTATCGCGCTTCATCGCCGCCAAGGGCTCGGTCGCGCTCGACGGCGTTTCGCTTACGGTCAACGAGGTCAAAGGCGACACGTTCTCAGTGCTGATCATTCCGCACACATTAAGAATGACGACGCTCGGCGCGCTGGCGCCGGGAGGGCGGCTAAACCTCGAAATCGACCAGATGGCGCGCTACGCCGCGCGGCTGTTGGAGAGCGCGCAATTGCGCAGCCCGTCTTGACAATATGGGGCTACTTAGCTAAGTAGGTTAGCTAAGGAGAAGTCGAATGTCGGCGTTCACAATTCACCAGGCCAAAACAAATCTGTCGAAGCTCATTGCGCGTGCCGAGGCCGGTGAGGTGGTTGTGATTATGCGCGGCAAGGAACCCGTCGCGCGACTTACATCAATTTCAGAGCGCAAGCGAAAGCCGAGCTTCGGTATGCTGAAAGGCAAGATGCCCTCTTTGCCGGACGAGTTTTTCTTCGCGCCGCTTCCCGAGGAAGAACTGCGTCTATGGGAAGGGGAGGATGAAAGTCCTCTTCGATAGCCACGCATTTGTCTGGTTTCTCCTCGGTGACGCTCGCTTACCGCCGCGACTTCGGCGAAGACTCGAACAGCCGGAAACGGAATTTGTCGTCAGCTCGGCGTCGATCTGGGAGATCGCAACCAAAGCACGGCTGGGTCGCTGGCCGGGTGGTGAAACCGTGATGGCCAACCTCGGTTCTATGCTGGAGACAAGTGCCTATAGTCCGCTTCCGATTACCATCGAGCATGCGAGGGTCGCGGGCTTCTTGGCCTGGCGCCACGGCGACCTATTCGATCGCATTTTAGCGGCCCAGTCACAAATCGAAGGCCTGCCCCTTGTCAGCGCTGATCGCGTGTTCGCTGAATTCGGCATAACGGTTATGTGGGACTGACGGGGTCGCGCAACTGCTTGTTCCCGCCCGTGCTGCTTGCTACGACCTCTCGCTCATAACGGAGCATACCAAATGGCCGGGCCGCGGCAGGCAAAGCGTGCGAAAGGCGAGGGCAAGGGCGCGCGCATTCTGATCGTCGAGGCGCGCTTCTATGACAAGATCGCCGATGCGCTCCTGGCCGGTGCGATGCGGGCGTTGGACGAGGCGCACGCGAGCGTCGAGCGGATCAGCGTGCCCGGCTCGCTTGAGATTCCGCCGGCGATCGCGATTGCGACCGATGCCGCACGGCGCAAGCGGCGGCCGTATGACGGCGCCGTGGCGCTGGGCTGCGTGATCCGTGGCGAGACCATCCACTTTGAAATCGTCTCGCATTTGTCGGCGCGCGGCCTGATGGAGCTGTCGGTGGCGCGCGGTCTGCCGATCGGCAACGGCATCATCACGGTGGAAAACGAGGCGCAGGCTTTCGCCCGCGCCCGCATGGAAGAGCAGGACAAGGGCGGCGATGCCGCCCGTGCTGCGCTTGCGCTCATCGAACTCAAGCGCCGCCTCGGAACGCGCTGATGATCCCCGGCGCCGAGGCAAAAGAAGCGCGCAAGGCCAATAAGCGCGGCGCAGCCCGGCTCGCCGCCGTCCAGGCGCTGTATCAGATGGATCTGGCCGGTACTGGCTTGAACGAGATCGTGGCCGAATTCGAAAGCCACTGGCTCGGCGGCGAGGTCGAGGGCGCGCAATACATGCCGGCCGAGGCGGCGTACTTTCGCGATATTGTCGGCGGCGTGGTGCGCGAACAGAGGACGCTCGACCCGATGATCGACGCGGCGCTCAATCGCGGCTGGCCGCTCAAGCGCATCGAGACGATCCTGCGCGCGGTGATGCGCGCCGGCGCTTATGAGCTCGCCTGCCGGGCGGACGTTCCGGCCCGCGTCGTGACGGCGGAATATGTCGACGTCGCCGCTGCCTTTGTTGATGCCGAGGAAACCGGCATGGTCAATGGCGTACTCGACCAGCTCGCGCACCAATTGCGCGCTGCCGAATTCTCCGGCGGCGGCTGAGCGGGAGCGCGCCATGGCCCAGCGTGACATGGCCCAGCGTGACATGGCTCAGCGTGAAATGGCCGCCAAGGGTGACATGTCGGCCGAGGAGCGCTTGATCGCCCGCTGCTTTGGTCCGCTCGCGACGCATCCTGGAGCGCTTGGCCTTACAGACGATGCCGCGGTGCTGACGCCGCCGCCGGGCTGCGATCTGGTGCTGACGACCGACGGCGTCATCGCCGGCGTGCATTTCTTTCAAGACGATCCGCCGGAGACGATCGGGCGCAAAGTCCTGCGCATGAACCTCTCCGATCTCGCTGCGAAGGGCGCGCAGCCGGCCGGATTTCTGCTTTCGATCGCGCTGCCGGCCGGTTTCGATGAGGCGTGGCTCGCGGCATTCGCAGCGGGACTGGGCGACGATGCGCGGCACTACCAATGTCCGCTGCTCGGCGGCGATACCGATCACACGCCTGGACCGATCTCTGTTTCGATTGCCGCCTTCGGCACCGTCCCGCAAGGAAAGATGGTGCGGCGCTCGACCGCCAAGGCGGGCGATCGTATCGTTGTCACCGGCACGATCGGCGACGCCGCGCTCGGCGTGCTGCTGCGGCGCGATGCCGGTTTGGCACAGCGCTTGCGACTGTCCGAGGCAGCGAGCACGCAGCTTCAGGACCGCTATCTCAAGCCGCAGCCGCGCAACGCGCTCGCCGCGGCGATGCTGCAGTATGCCTCGGCCGCAATGGACGTGTCCGACGGGCTCGCTGGCGATCTCGCCAAGCTCGCCCGGACCTCGGGCGTCGCCGCAGAGGTCGACGTCGCCCGCGTGCCACTTTCAGATGCCGCACGCGCAGCGCTCGCCGCCGATCCGGCGCTCCTCGAAACGGCGTTGAGCGGCGGCGACGATTATGAGCTCCTGCTGACGCTGCCGCCCGAACGGCTCGACGCATTTGGTGCCGCGGCGGGAGAAGCTGGCGTCGCCGTTACTGAACTCGGCCGCATCGTTGCCGGGCATGGCGCCCGTTTCATGCGCGACGGCAAGGCGCTGCGCTTCGCACAGTCTTCCTACAGCCATTTCTAGTTCGCCCGACCGGCGAGGGCTGCATGGCTCACGTTCAGCCGGTTCTCTGGCTGCTTCACGTCGCACGGCTATAATGGCCGATCTGGAGGGACGCCATGCACGATACGACGGCCATCGCCAAGCCGCTGCCGCCCACGCCAGAGCCCAAGCCGGGCGCCGGCCGAAACGCCAATCCGCGCTACGCCGCGCTGTATCGACACTATCCGACCATCGACTATCTGCGCCGGCGCGCGCGCACGCGTTTGCCGTATTTCGCGTTCGAATATTGTGACGGCGGTTCCGGGAAAGACGATCTTGGCATCAGGCGCAACTGGGCGGCGCTCGATGCCGTGGAACTGGTGCCGCGCTACGGTGTGATGCCGTCGCTGCCGTCCTGCGAGATCGAATTGTTCGGCCGCCGTTACGCGGCGCCGATTGGCGTCGCGCCGATGGGTGGCCCGGCCGTGGTGTGGCCGGGGGCCGACATTTATCTCGCCCGCGCCGCGCAACGCGCGCGGGTTCCGTACACGCTCGGCACTGTCGGCTGCGCCACGATCGAGAAAATCGCCGAGATCGCGCCCGACGTGTTCTGGTTCCAGCTCTACCGCGCCGCCCGCAACGATCACGCCATCGGCTTCGATCTCGTCCGTCGCGCCCAGGCCGCGGGCTGCCACGCGCTGGTGCTGACGCTCGACGTGCCGGTGCGCACCACCCGCGCGCGCGAAGTGGTGGTCGGTCTCAGCGGCGCCTTCCGTGTCGATTTGAGCAAGATGGTCCAGATGGCCATGGCGCCGGCCTGGAGCATGGCGCTGCGCAAGAACGGCATTCCGCGCTTCTCCAATCTGCGCGCCTATGCGGGCGATGTGTCGATCAACGAGATGGTGGCCTTCGCGCGCCGCGAAATGGGCGGCGCATTCACGTGGGAAGAAGTCGCCCAATACCGCGATCGCTGGAAAGGACCACTGGTCGTCAAAGGCATTCTGCATCCGCAGGATGCCGAAAAAGCGGTGGCGCTCGGGGTCGACGGCATTTTCGTGTCGAACCACGGCGGCCGCCAGATCGATGCGTTGCCGGCGCCGATCGACGCGCTGCCGGCGATCGTGCGGCAGGTCGGCAAGCGCGCCACCGTGATGCTGGATTCGGGCATTCGCAGCGGCACCGACGTGGTGCGCGCCTACGCGCTCGGCGCTGCCGCGGCCTTTGCCGGCAAGGCCTTTCTGTGGGGGCTTGGTGCGCTCGGCGAGGAAGGCCCCGGTCATGTCATCGATCTTCTGATCGACGAGACACAAGCCGCGTTCGGCCAGCTCGGCGCGCACACCCCCGAGGAATCGCGCTCGGTGGTGATCCGGCACAATGGCGCGCTGAAATTCTCGTAACGCGGGGTTCGCCGGCAGGATTAATCACCGTCGCGACAGCGCACCGCACGGCGACGCTGAATCGCTTATATTCGTCCCATGCAGTGGACCGACGAAGCCATCGTACTCGGCGTCAAGCGCCACGGCGAGACCAGCGTCATTCTCGAATTGATGACGGCCGAGCGCGGTCGCCATCTCGGCCTGGTGCGCGGCGGCGCCGGCACGCGGCTGCGCGGCGTGCTGCAGCCGGGCAATTCGCTGCGCGCCACTTGGCGGGCGCGGCTTGACGATCATCTCGGGAACTATGCGGTCGAAGGCCTCAATCTGCGCGCCGCCGGCTTTCTGTCCGCGGCGCACGCGGTGTATGGCGTCACGCACCTTGCGGCTTTGTGCCGGCTCCTTGCCGAGCGCGAGCCGCACCCGCGGGTCTTTGCCGCGATCGAAGATATCCTCGGTGCAATCGACGACCCGTTTGCTGTCGCGGTCGCGATCGCGCGCTTCGAGCTTGATCTTCTGGCCGAGCTTGGCTTCGGCCTCGATCTGTCGTCGTGCGCCGCAACCGGGGTGACGGCCGACCTGGTCTATGTATCGCCGCGCTCTTCCCGGGCGGTGTCGCGCGCCGCCGGCGAAGAGTATCGCGACCGGCTGTTGCGGCTTCCGGCGTTCCTGCACGACGACACGGCAGCGGCGGACGCGGCCGGCCTCGTCGACGCGTTCGCACTCACCGGATTTTTTCTCGATCGCCACGCCTTTTCGCCGCGTGGACTGCCGATGCCGTCCGAGCGCGGGCGCTTTATAGGCGCGGTGATGCGGCAGCTGAACAACGCTGCGGACGCCGCGCCGAACGGGGTGCGCTAGCGATTCGATTTTGAAACGTTCTGTCCGCTCCGAGGGCGTGTACCCATAAACGCCAGCGGTCTTGATGTCCGCCGTCGGGGATAACCGGACATCGCAACGTGATGGTCAAGCGGTCGAAAATGGACCCACAGCAGCCATCAAGGCGAGTGCGGCTGCGTCCGCCTTGCCGGGGTTGGCATTATTCGAACTGAACGGTGATCTCTTCGAGTGGAATGCCGGAGACCGTCGTCGTCCATCGTTGGCCTCGGGCGACTGGCATAGCCAGCGTCAAGGTACCTGTCGAAATGATTTCTCCCGCGCATAGCGGCGGGTTATGCACATCGTCTGCCGTCAACTCAGCCAGATGGCGTAGTGCCAGGAGTGGGCTGTCAAGGACCAGAGCGCCGCCGCCACGCTGGCTTAATTTGCCATCGCAAGATAGCTCAACTGTAAAGCTAGCCAGTTCGCGTGCCCAAGCGGCTTTGCGCGACGCAATGGTATGGCGAGTACCGATTAGAAGTGCACCGTGAATCCCATTGGCGGCCACAGTATCGGCGGCGGCAAATTTCCAATTGGGAAAAATCGACTGTACTATCTCATAGCCGAGAGAAACCCATTCGATACAGTCGAGCAACGCTGATTCACTCATGTCTGGGAGGGGCTTTGCCATCAGGCCGAACATGATTTCCGGTTCGATGCGCGGTTCGACGAAGTCACCGATGCTTACAATCGATGTATGCGCGAGCTCGTGCGTTGTACGACTGGTCACGTAGCCCCAAATCGGCGACTGAACGCCGTAGACCTTCCACATTTCGCGATTGGTGAATCCGATTTTGCGCCCGGTGATCTTTTCACCGCGAGCCTCGAAGGCGGCGCGAAGTAGCGGCGTGACGCGATAAGCTTCGGCGACTGTCAATCCGCTGGGCCTGGAGGAAAAAGTCGAAATCTGATGATGATCGGTTAGGGCCGCGCCGACCTCGTCGGCAATCGTTCGTATGTAACCTTCGGTATCCATCGGCGCGGCCCCCGAACCGTGACGTTACCTGATGCTATCAAGAGTGCCAATGTTGCAAAACCAGAGACCCTTTTGGTCCGCCTTCGTCATCAATGCCTGCTCCTGGTACGTTTCGACTGATAGCCACGTCGGCTTCAACGGCAGCTCTGGAGGGTAAAGCTGACATGGCGGGCAATGGACCAAAAAACGACGTTCATGACCCAGCAGCGACATTGTCCGGCGTTTTATGTTGCAGGGCGAAGCGAGTCTCAGCTCTATCAAAATATTTGCTTGAGCCGGGACGATGCAGTCTCCTCGGCAGCTGGAGGGTGACCCGTTAACGGTGCCCCTCCGTTTTCCCTCGCGGACGCCGGCGAAAGCACCGCGGTTCGTCTGTCAGCCCCCGGGGCCGTCCGTCATGATGTAGCCCATCAGGTCGCCCACGTTGTGCTCCAAATTTCGGATGATGTCCTTGACGACGTCTCCGATCGAGATCACGCCCACGACCTTGCCCGCGTCCAGCACTGGTAGATGGCGAAAGCCGCGCGCAGCCATCATTGCCATGCAGCCTTCCAGTTGGTCGTCCGGTTTGACCGTCACCGGGCCGCCCGTCATCACTTGGGCCACCGGAGTCTGCTTCGCATCGAGCCCGGGCAGCAGCACTTTTATGGCGCAGTCACCCTGGGTCACGATACCGACCAGTACGTCGTCGTCGATGACCAGCACCGACCGGACCCGGTTGTCGCGCATCTGGCGCAAGGCTTCGACGACCATGTCGCCGGAACGAACATGGATCAGGGCGCCACTCTTCTGGGCCAGAGTGTCTTTGACTGTGTTCATCGTTCCTCTCGTGAACCCTGTCCTGGCTCGCCTAGGTGGTACGCATTGAAGGTTAGGAGCCGGCTCGCTCAGCATCGACCATAATCTAGCTCACTACGCGGCTATTAATCGAGGGGCTGGGCTGGTTCGCGTCGCATCTCTTCCTTTGCTGACCCGGAGCGAATCGATGCCGAACGCATTGGCGGGCGTTTTGCGACCCATGGTCATTGGGCGCGAGCTCGCTTCGGTGAGTGTCTCCTCTTCCCCCAAAAGCGGAAATCAAAATCGGCGGTCGCAACTTCCGAAAATGACCCGGCTCATCCAGCGCGGGACCAAGTGCTGTGGCAATCTGTGCCGTCATCGGCGGCAATGCCCGCAATCCGGACGTTGGCCGTTTGACGGTGGAGCATAAATCTGCCCGCGGGCGTCCCTTAGGCGGCGGCAAATTGCAACGGCGGCGATCCGTTCGATCGGTGCGGCTTTTTCATTGACACGGGCTGTAAAAGGCCACATGAGCTCGCTATGGACAGTTCGCACCACGCCCGCCGTATCCGTGCACGTGCGCATCGCCTTTTGGCGGGGGCGTGGGATATGCGGATGCATTAAGCTAATCTGCTATCAGATCACGAAGGCCCCTGCCGGCAGCGGCGGGGGCCTTTGTGCTTTCGGGCCCCCGTCCGTTGCGACACAACGAAGGAGGAATACGTTATGGCCGTCACTCAACTCGACAAAGGCAATTCTTTCCGCGCGCTCCATCAAGGGGCGCGCGCGTTCGTCATCCCCAACGCCTGGGACGCGGGATCGGCGCGCGTTCTGGCGGGCCTCGGCTTTTCGGCGATCGCCACCTCCAGCTACGCGACTGCCGGCGCATACGGCACGCGCGACGGCAGGATCACCCGCGACCAGGTGCTCGCGCACGCGCGCGCCATCGTTGACGCGACCGATCTTCCGGTCTCGGTGGATTTCGAAAGCGGCTTCGGCGCCACCGCGAATGACGTGGCCGAAACCTATCGCCACGCCGCAGCCGCAGGCCTCGTCGGAGCGACGATCGAGGACCTCACGCCCACACGCCGAAAGGACAAGCCGCTGTTCGACATCGGCGAGGCGACCGAGCGCGTCGCCGCCGCCGTGGCAGCGACGCGCAAGCTCGGGTTTCCGTTCATGCTCACCGCGCGCGCCGAAGGCTTCCGGTACGGAAACACCGATCTTGACGACGCGATCAAGCGCCTGCAGGCCTACGAGAAGGCGGGCGCCGACGTGCTGATGGCGCCGGGCTTGCCGGACCTCGCGTCCGTGAAGGCGGTGTGCGCCGCGATTGCGAAGCCGTTCAATTTCATGGCCGGTATTCCGGGCATGTCGTTCACCGTTGCCGAGCTGGAAGCGGCTGGCGTGCGTCGCATCAGCCTCGCCGGCTCGCTCTATCGCGCCGCGATGGGCGGGCTCGTCGCCGCCGCGCGCGAGTTGAAGGACAAGGGAACCTTCGGCTACGTCGACACGGCACTGCCGTCGGCGGAGCTCGCCGGATTCATGCGGGGGTAAGCGGGTTGCACCCTTTTACCCAAAATGGTCGACAGAGTAGCCTTTCGCATCGCAGCAGCTAGAATCAGAGTGTCCGCACCACTGGTCGATCGGAACAGAAAAGGGGGCCCGGAAATGTTTCCGGGCCCCGCCGCAGGCCGTAGCGTCGACGAGCTGACTTAATAGTCCATGCCTCCGGGCGTTGCCGGGAGAGGAGTTTCTTTCTTGGGCAACTCGGCGACCATGGCCTCGGTGGTGATCAAAAGGCCGGCCACGGAGGACGCATCCTGGAGCGCCGTACGCACGACCTTAGCGGGGTCGATGACGCCAGCGGCGACAAGGTCCTGATACTCGCCGGTTGCTGCATTGAATCCCCAGTTATATTTGCTGTTTTCCAACAGCTTGCCGACAATGACCGAGCCGTCCTCGCCGGCATTCTCGACGATCTGACGCGCTGGCACCTGGATCGCACGGCGGACGATATCGACTCCAGCCTTCTGGTCGTGATTGCCGGTGCGCACGCTGTCGAGCGCCTTTAGGGCGCGAAGCAAGGCCACCCCGCCACCCGGCAGGATACCCTCTTCGACCGCGGCACGGGTGGCATGCAGGGCGTCGTCGACGCGGTCCTTGCGCTCCTTGACCTCGACCTCGGTCGCCCCGCCGACACGGATGACCGCGACGCCGCCTGCGAGCTTGGCTAGTCTCTCCTGCAGCTTCTCCCGATCATAGTCGGAGGTAGTTTCCTCGATCTGCGCCTTGATCTGGGCAATGCGGGCTTCGATGTCCTTCTTCTTGCCTGCGCCGTCGATGATGGTCGTGTTTTCTTTCTCGATCACGACCTTCTTGGCACGGCCGAGCATCTGCAGAGTGACGTTCTCAAGCTTAATACCCAGGTCTTCCGCGATCGCCGTGCCGCCCGTGAGGATTGCGATGTCTTCGAGCATGGCCTTGCGCCGATCGCCGAACCCGGGCGCCTTGACGGCCGCGACCTTGAGCCCGCCGCGCAGCTTGTTGACCACGAGCGTGGCGAGCGCTTCGCCCTCGACATCTTCAGCCACGATGAGCAGAGGCTTGCCCGTCTGCACGACTGCTTCGAGCAGCGGCAGCATGGTCTGGAGGCCGGACAGCTTCTTTTCGTGGATCAGGACATAAGGATCCTCCAGCTCCGCCCGCATCTTCTCGGCGTTGGTCACGAAATATGGCGAGATGTAGCCGCGGTCGAACTGCATGCCTTCGACCACCTCAAGCTCGGTCTCAAGGCTCTTGGCTTCCTCCACCGTGATCACGCCCTCGTTGCCGACCTTCTGCATGGCCTCAGCCAGATAGCGGCCGATCTCGGCATCGCCGTTGGCAGAGATGGTGGCGACCTGCGCGATCTCTCCGTTGGCGGTGACCTTCTTGGCATGGCCTTTGAGGTCCTCGACCACTGCCGCCACCGCAAGGTCGATGCCGCGCTTGAGGTCCATCGGGTTCATGCCCGCAGCCACCGCCCTGGCACCTTCCTTGACGATGCCGTGGGCGAGCACGGTCGCCGTGGTCGTGCCGTCACCAGCCTGGTCGTTGGTCTTCTGGGCGACTTCGCGGACCATCTGCGCGCCCATGTTCTCGAACTTGTCGCCGAGTTCGATCTCCTTGGCGACGGTGACGCCGTCCTTGGTGATGCGGGGCGCACCGAACGATTTGTCGAGCACGACATTCCGGCCCTTGGGCCCAAGCGTCACCTTGACGGCATTGGCGAGAATCTCCACGCCACGCAGCATGCGCTCGCGGGCATCGACGGAAAATTTCACGTCTTTCGCAGCCATTGGAATTCACTCCGAATGAGTTGGGTTGATATAGGAAAGCCGCGGGCTCAGGCGGCCCTCTTGCGGGCGACCGGCTCATCGAGCACGCCCATGATGTCGGATTCTTTCATGATGATGAGCTCCTCGCCATCGATCTTGACCTCGGTGCCTGCCCATTTGCCGAACAGCACGCGGTCGCCGACGCGGAGATCGATAGGAACGAGTTTTCCGCTGTCGTCGCGGCCGCCCGGTCCGACAGCAATAACTTCGCCTTGCGACGGCTTTTCCTTGGCGGTGTCAGGGATGATGATTCCGCCGGCGGATTTCTCCTCGGCTTCGATACGACGGACGACCACACGATCGTGCAACGGACGGAACTGCATGAACTCCTCCTTTCTCAAGTCAGTGATATTGTAAGACCGCTGGATACCCCGGAGTCTAACCGCGCACCGAGTTGGGTAACTGCGCGCGCAATTCAAGACGCCGTGTAAGATTTTCCGATCCCGCCACACATGCGGATGGGCGTGTGCTCGTTGTGTCTGGAGTACGAATAGCGATTGCCCTCAGCGCCTCTTCGCCGTCGCGATTGGTATCGCTTAAGCGCAGGCCATTGGCACCCGGAAAGCACGGTGCCGGGGGATCAGGCTCACGGCTGAAGTCCACTCGGACGACGTTGCTCTCACGCGCAATCACATGGCGCTCGACGACGCTCAGCATGGGAACACCCGCTTGCTCCTAGTGAGCCAATGCGCCGCTGCCATTCGAGCGGTTCGTGGGCTCACGGCGCAGTAGACCGCGGCGATGCAACACGCGCCGATAACGATGGCCGTTGGCTTGCCGATCGAGCGTCCGCAACGCTTCCATGATGTCGTCGAACCGCACCGGAGCGCCGCGCGCACTTGAGCGCAGATCGGGCGCCGCTTCGATCGCGCAGGCATCTGACGCCCATGATGCCAGAATGGCGCGCTTTTCGTTGAGCGTCAGGTCGGGATCGTCTACGACTTCCGAAGGATGTTCGAACGCCTGCGCCGGATGCAAAAGTTGGCTGAGATCATAGTCATCGCATGTTCTGTCGTTCATGTCCTTTCTCCTTCGACAGGGTTACGATTATTGACTCATCAGGACACCTGAATGGTCCGCGGCTTCGCCTTTTCGGCTTTCGGCAGCGTCAACGACAGCACGCCATCCTTCAGTTCCGCGCCGATCTTGTCCTGATCGATAGTGTTGGAAAGTCGGAAGCTCCGCGCGTAATTACCAATGTTGTATTCGGTATAGAGCGGCTGAAGACCCCGGTATTTGGTCAGATCAAGGCGGCCCTCCACAAATAGGACGCCTTCCTCAACGCGAACGTCGATATGGCCTTTGTCGACGCCGGGCATTTCTAGAATAACCTTCAAGGAAGCCCGATCCTCGTAGATGTCTGCCGTCGGCACGAACGTGCGCGCCGGGATGGTGCTTTCCTCTTTACCTTCAAGCTCCCGCTTTTTTTGCACTTGCAATTCTTGAGGTGACATCGCACATCCTCCGAATGTTGCTTGTCGCTTTCGGGTCGTTGTCAGCTGACAGGAATCGTCCGCGGCTTGTCGCGTTCGGACCGTGGCAAGAACAGTGCCAGGACACCGTCGCGATATTCCGCCTTGATGCGATCGGCCTCTAATTGGACCGGGACGGAAATTGTGCGGTCGAACTCTCCGGCGACGCGTTCGCGGCGGTGGACGCTGACGCCTTCCGGGTAGGACACCGCCTTTTTGCCCGCGATGCGGATCGCGTTTTCCTTGGCTTCGATCTGCAGGCTGCCCTTATCAATGCCCGGCAGTTCAATGATCGCCAGAAGGTCGCCGTCCTGCTGGAAGACGTTGACCGGCGGGAAGGGCCCCTCGCTCGTGGTCTGGTCTTGCAGCCAATCGCTGGCCAGACGCGCTTCGAGCGCCCGCTGCAGATTGAACAGTGCATCGAATGGATCAACAAAAGCCGTGATCATGCTCGCACTCCGCTACAGTGATACGAAGCGGCGCTCGAACGGTGATGGACGCCCTCGCCCGCCTCCGCGACACATCGATTTGGTTTTTGTTTTGGCACTGTCAAGAGGCGACTGCCAAAAAAATTTAGCGCCCATAACCGATTGAATTTACTATGCAATTATCTGCATCGGGACATTCATTCGTGCGCCTGCTAACCGCCTATTAACCCAGAAATTTTTACTAGGACGATCCGAGAAAACTTGCTCGGAGTGCTTCCCATGAACCTGCCATGCTACGCAATGAGCGCCTATGCGCGCGTTGCTCTAGAAACGATGGACCCGCGCGAGCTTGAAGCGAGCTTGCTATTAAAAGCCGCCGCCAAGCTTCAGGCCGTGCTGGATGAATGGGAGCAGAAGCCGCGGCAGGCGTTGTCGGACGCGCTGTTGTTTAATCGCCGGCTCTGGATCATATTTATTGACGCCGTCATCCGCGACGACAACAAATTGGCGCTGGCGGTCCGTCAGAATATCCTGAATTTGGGTATCTTCGTAATGGCTGAGACCTTTTCTCTCATGACCGCGCCGAAACAGAGCCACTTGGAAAATCTCATTCGGATCAATCGCGCCATCGCGTCCGGTCTCGGCAGCAAGACCGGTACAAGTCAACCGCAGCGAGCGGCTTAGTTTTTTTCGATTTAAAGCCAAGGCCCGTAGACGGTAACGCAATCCGCTCACGTGGTCGCGGCGGTTACGTTGGGAGCTTTTTCGTTCCGACTACAGCCGCTTTGCCTTCGCATCACATCGGCACACGCGGCGTCTCGCACCGCCGTAATAACACGGTCACATATCCTCAACTGTGTTTCATCCGCGAAGGCCACGACGCGATGAAGCCGCACCGGATTCCGATTGATGCCAGAGCGAGGGCAGGCGCTCAGAGCCTCGGGCACTGCTCCGACGAAATTTCGGTAGAAGAAATACTGGACGTCCACTCTCAAGGTTCCTTCCGGGGCCCGAGCCCTTGAAAATCACGGACCTTTTTCTACTTGAACAACCGGAATCGCGTCTTGGTGCCGTGCAGCATCATATCGGATTCTACCAAACACCGTCTTCAAATGAAGGTTGAGCCATGCATATCGTGATGAAGCACAACAAGCTTAGGCAGCCGGGCTTGCGACGTGCTCCACAAGGTCTGCTCGAAAGCGTCTACCGGCTTTGTCCCGAGCCAGGAGAAATAGCGGAAGCGACAGATAGAGCCTCCCTCTCAATAACCTTTTGAAACGCGAGAGTGAGCACAAATGAGCCAGGCGATCGACGATGCGAGGTTGGAATTAGAGGCTGCTCAGGCTGCACTGGATGTCGCACTGCGCACTTGGGACGAGAGCGTCTCCGAGTTATGGCGCACCTCGGTAGCATTGACGCAGGCGCAGAAGCGAGTGACACACGCGCATGAACTTTTGCGGGCCGCCCTGGATGAAGAGTAGAGAGTGACCTTGAACTACAAATTCCGCAAGTGAGTACTCGCGCCGAGCGGAGGCGTCAGTACGGCCGATACGGCCAGCAGGCGCATTGGCCATAGCCGAGCGGACCCGGCCGGCACGCATAATAGTAGCCGGTCGGGCAGGCGGGCCGATAATGGTAGCCCCATCTGTCCCAGCGCCATCCACGATGGCGCGGACCGTAGTGGATGCGTCCGCAGCCGTACTGTCCGCAGAATATTTGCGTCTTTTGGACGAGACTCGGGGGGGCGGGCGGCGAGGCGGCAGGCATTGCGGCGGCGTGCATCGTCGGCAACGCTGCCAGGAGCAGGACGGTGACGGCAGCGGCCGCGATAACGTGTCTGCGCATCGGTTTCTCCAACGTGGTCTCTGGCGTCAGCGTTAGTGACGCCAATAGTGACGGTGCGCCGGGTGCCATTTTCGCGCCCAGACATCGGCCGGAACGTAGTGCGGTTCCGCGCTGCCCCAGATCGTCGGCTGCAGCACGTCCCAGGGATCGTCCCAGACCGGCCGATGGTCCCAGCGCCAGTAGCGGCGCTGTCGCCAGCGATGCCCGACATAATGGACCGACCTTACCGGCGCGTTATTGACGCCCGCGCCAGCGAAGGCAGCCGGCGCCGCAGGCCCCATGGCGTCGGCGGGATGTGGCCAAGCGCGGAGCAGGAGAGCGGCTGCAAATGCGATGGTGGCAATGGTGGTCTTCTTCGGCATGCCAATCCCCCAATGCCTCTTAGGTTCGCGGGTGAACGCACAGCGACTTTAGCGCATTGCATCGCCGCATTCACGTCACGATCTTGGCGCCGAAAGCGCGATGGATTCTGCGGTATTGCGGGCCGAAATGGGCTCATTTCGTCCCTTGTTCGGGGTCCGCAACCGCGCTAGCTCGGGCATGCCATGGCAACCAAAGTGATTCCCCCGAAAGACCCGGGCGACGTGCAGGACATTGCGCTGCGTGAGGCGCTGGAAGAGCGCTATCTCGCCTACGCGCTCTCCACCATCATGCACCGCGCACTGCCGGACGCTCGCGACGGCCTCAAGCCGGTCCACCGGCGCATCCTTTACGGCATGCGGCTGCTGCGTCTCGATCCCGGCTCGGCGTTCAAGAAATCCGCCAAGATCGTCGGTGACGTGATGGGCAACTTCCATCCGCACGGCGACCAGGCGATCTACGATGCGCTGGTGCGGCTCGCGCAGGATTTTGCCTCGCGCTACCCACTGGTCGACGGCCAGGGCAATTTCGGCAACGTCGACGGCGATAATGCCGCGGCCTACCGCTACACCGAGGCGCGGCTCACCGAAGCCGCGCGCCTCCTGCTCGACGGCATCGACGAAGACGCCGTCGATTTCCGCCCGAGCTACGATGGCGTGATGCAGGAGCCGGCGGTGCTGCCGGCGGCTTTCCCCAATCTGCTCGCCAACGGCGCGCAGGGCATCGCGGTCGGCATGGCGACCGCCATCCCGCCGCACAACATCGCCGAACTGTGCGACGCCGCACTCTATTTGATCGAGCAGCCGAACGCGCGCACCCGCACGCTGCTCAAATACGTGCCCGGTCCGGATTTCCCGACCGGCGGCCTGATCGTCGATCCGCCGGAGGCGATTGCCGAGGCCTATACGACCGGGCGCGGCTCATTCCGCCTGCGCGCGCGCTGGAAGACCGAAGACACCGGGCGCGGCACCTATCAGATCGTCGTGACCGAGATCCCCTGGCAGGTGCAGAAGATGCGCCTGGTCGAGCAGATCGCGGCGCTGATCAACGAACGCAAGCTGCCGTTCGTTGCCGACATGCGCGACGAATCCGCCGAAGACGTGAGGCTCGTGTTCGAGCCGCGCTCCCGCACGGTCGATCCGGCGCTGATGATGGAGAGCCTGTTCAAGCTCAGCGAGCTGGAAAGCCGCGTGCAGCTCAATATGAACGTGCTGGTGGGCGGCCGCGTTCCGCGCGTCGTCGGCCTTGCCGAAGCGCTGACCGAGTGGCTGACGCACCGCCGCGATGTATTGCTCCGCCGCTCGCGCTACCGGCTCGCCGAGATCGAGCACCGGCTCGAAATGCTCGGCGGCTATCTGGTCGCGTATCTTAACCTCGACAAGGTCATCAAGATCATCCGCACCGAAGACGAGCCGAAGCCGGTGCTGATAAAGACGTTCAAGCTCACGGATGTCCAGGCCGACGCCATCCTCAACATGCGGCTGCGCAACTTGCGGCGCTTGGAAGAAATGGAAATCCGCGAGGAGGACAAAAAACTCCGAGCCGAGAAGAAATCGATCGAAAGCCTGCTGCGCTCCGAAAAGGAGCAGTGGAAGACCATCGCCGGCCAGATCCGCGAGGTGCGGGAGAAATTCGGGCCGAAGACGCCGCTCGGCAAGCGCCGCACCGGCTTTGCCCAGGCGCCGGCGCATGACGAGGCGGCGATCGAGGAGGCTTTGGTCGAGCGCGAGCCGATCACCGTCGTGGTGTCGGAGAAAGGCTGGATCCGCGCGCTGCGCGGCCAGGTCGCGGATCTGTCCAGCTTGGCGTTCAAGGCCGACGATTCGCTCGACCGCGCCTTCTTCGCCGAGACCACGTCGAAGATCCTGGTGTTCGCCACCAACGGGCGCTTCTACACCATCGACGCCGCCAAGCTGCCCGGCGGCCGCGGTCACGGCGAACCCATCCGGCTCTATATCGAGCTTGAGCAGCAGGCCGACGTCGTCGACGTGTTCCGCTACCAGGGCGGCCGCAAGCTCATCGTCGCCAGCAAACAGGGCAGGGGCTTTATCGTCGCCGAGGACGAGTGCCTTGCCAACACCCGCAAGGGTAAGCAAGTGCTCAACGTCAAGCCGCCGGATGCCGCCCGCGGGCTGGCAACCGTCGAGGGCGACCTGGTCGCCGCCATCGGCGAGAACCGCAAGATGGTGGTGTTCCCGCTCGAGCAGGTGCCTGAAATGACGCGCGGCCGCGGCGTGCGGCTGCAGCGTCACAAGGACGGCGGGCTGTCCGACATCAAGACCTTCGAAGTCGAGAAGGGACTGACCTGGACGGACTCCGCCGGCCGCGTGTTCACACTGTCGCTGAAGGAATTGTCCGACTGGCGCGGCAACCGCGCCGACGCCGGCCGGCTGGCGCCGAAGGGCTTTCCGAAGAACAACAAGTTCGGCAGCAAGGCGAGCCTGTCACCGGCAAACGGCAAAGGCGCGGAGGATTAGCTCGGCAACAGAAACACCTTCAGCGCACCGAGCAGCGCTTTCGGATCGTATTGGCCCTGATAGACCGGCGGCGGCGCAGGGCCGCGCTTGAGCAAGGCATGGATCGCCTCCCACGCCGAGCGGACGGAGCACTCGATGGTGAAGGCGATTTCCTTCGGCGTGTCGACGTATTGGCCGATGAGTCCGAGATTGGTCGCGCCTTCCGGGACGGGCGGAGGCATTTCGCCGCGACGCCAGGGAAGCCAGACGTTGTTGACATAGGGCAGGTAGCACGGCACGCAAATCGATGACGCCATGATCGAGTCGAACTGCTTGTCGAAGTGCAGCTGCCGCAGCGTCTCTTCCAGGATCTCCGCGCCGTTGCATTGATCCATGCGCTTCTTGACGAAATCGCCGTTGCGGTCGGGATAAAGGCCGTAGCCCCACCAGATGCTCGTGCCCGGCGGCTGGCCGATGATTTCCGGCTGGTGGAAGACCGACAACGACAGGACCCAGCCCGAGTCCTTGAGCGTCACGAGCCCGCCGTGTCCCGCCTCGCTTCCGGTCAGCGCGGCCATCTGGTTGACGAACGCGGTGCCTGTATCGGTGACCGTGAACGTCACCCAGAGCGAGTCGGGTACCCGAGGCGGGCCGAAGAAAACCTCCGGATTACCGAAAGCCATGCGGCCCTGCGCGAGGCGTTGCCACAGCGCCCAGGACCGCCCGGTCGGCCGCGGGCAGGGCACCTCGGTCATCGATCCCGCGCAACGGTCGGCGGCCTGCGATCCCGTGGTCACCAGGACGAGATCGCCCGGAGCGACCGCAACCGACGTGGCGGCGCCGCCCCGTTCATAGTCGAGCCGGTTGACCGTGATGCGGCCGGGCGATGGCGCGAAGCCAACGTCCTGAACGAAGGCGCCGGTAAGGAAGTTGACGCCGCGCGGGCGCAGCCACGCGACCAGCGGTTCGATGAAATTCTGGTGCTGGTTCAGCGGCGTGCGCATCACGCCTGTCATGTCGGAGAGGTCGCCGAACAAGTAGAGGAAGCGGTTCATGTAGCGCCGAAACTCGATCGCGCCGTGTTGCGGCAGCGATCCCATGATCGTCGACCAGAGGAACCAGAATTCGGTCGAGAAAAATTCCTTGGAAAAGAACTCTTCGATGCGCCGCCCGTCCAGCATCACTTCCGGCGTCAGTACGACCCGCGCGAGACATAGCCCATCGCCGAGGCTCAGCCCGAAGCGCGGACCATGCACGATCCGGCCGTTGCGATCGAAAATGTGCGCTCTGTCCTGATACGGCTCGCTCTCATTGAAGGCGAAGAAGTCGTCCGTGACGGAAACTGCGGGATTGCGCGCCGAGGGAATCGAATTGAGCAGATCGAAGGTACAGCGAAATTCCTTGTCAAAGACGGAACCCGGCAGGTTGTAGCCGCTCGCCGCATTGCCATCGAGGAAAAAACCACCTCCAATGAGTTCGTCCGCCTCGTAGATCGTGATATCCGCCCCGGACATCTCCGCGTTGCGAATGAGAAGCGCGGCGGCCGCCAGCCCGCCAAATCCGCCACCGACGATATGCGCCTGCATCGGTCTCCTCCGTCACTCCGGTTGGTGAGCAAGAGGTGGTTCTGCCAAGCAGTTCCCTTCGTGGCCGTCTCGGACCGTAATTTTACTGTAAATTGGCCTCCCCATAATAGCCGAAAAGCGCGGCACGACGGTGACGTGGCGATCAAGCGGCCGTGAGACGTGGAAGCTGGACAAGACACCGCGACGCTGCCAAGAGGGCATTCGAATTTCGAACGCACTTTCGCGGAAGCTCTTGTGCTTCCAACCCACTCCCCGCGCAATGCAATGAGGGCCGATCCCGGCTTAGTGATGGATATTGCTACAGACGCCGATACCCGCTCTCAAAGGATTCCCGCTTCGCCCCCGGAAGATCGCAGCGCAAACACCGGGCCACCGCGGCATCGTCCATTGGTGTTCGTGGCCGCGCTGTCGACGATCTTCATGGTCGCGATGGAAGGAACCATTGTTGCCACCGCCATGCCGACAATCGTCGGCGCGCTCGGCGGCATCGACCTCTTTACCTGGATTTTCGGCGCTTACCTGCTGACGCAGGCGGTCTTGATTCCGATTTATGGGCGCTTGTCCGATATCTACGGCCGCAAGCCGGTGCTGCTGTTCGGGATCGGCGTCTTTCTCTTGGGCTGCACACTGTGCGGATTCGCCTGGAACATGATGTCGCTGATCGTGTTTCGCGTCGTGCAGGGCATTGGCGCCGGCGCGCTCATTCCGGTCTCGCAAACCGTCGTCGCCGACATCTACACCGGCGAGGCGCGCGCCAGAATGCAGGGCTACATCTCCAGCACGTTCGGCAGCGCCGCCGTCATTGGACCGATGATCGGAGGCGTGATCGCCACTCACGTGAGCTGGAAAGCGATTTTCTGGATCAACGTCCCGTTCGGCATTATCGCCGCCACGCTGTTGACCATTGCGCTCAAGGAAGAGGTGAAGAAGCGGCGCCATCAGATCGATTACATCGGTGCGGTGCTGATGGCGTCGGCGACAGTGCTCATCATGATTGCGCTGATCCACGCCGATACGTTCAGCATCACGACGCTCGCTACGGCGTTCTGCGTCGCCGCAGTGCTGCTCGCCGCGCTGATTTTCTACGAGAGCCGGACAGCCGAGCCGATGATCCCGGTGCGATTGTATCGCAACCGCCTGATTGCCGGCGGCAACTGGGTCGGCGCCGCCAATGGCGTGATCTCGATGGCGGTCGTGGGCTTTCTGCCGGTCTACATGCGCGCGCTGATGGGATCGAGCACGCTGACCTCGGGCCTAGCGCTCGGAACCTTGTCAGTGTTCTGGCCGTTCGGCGGCTTCGTCGGTAGCCGCCTCGTGCTGCGCATGCCCTACCGTCTCTCCTCGACGATCGGCGGCATCATTCTCGTGACAGGGATATCGCTGCTCGTGCTGCTCCATCCCGGCGCAAATCCGTTGCAGCCGATCATTGCCGTGGGAATCATGGGGCTGGGCATGGGGATTTCCAACATTTCCTACGTGGTCGCCATTCAGGCCAACGTCGACTGGAGTCAGCGCGGCGCCGCGATGTCGAGTCTGTTTTTCTCCCGCATCATGGGGCAGTCATTCGGCAGCGCCGTGTTCGGCGGCATCTTCAATGCGGGACTGGTGGGCGGCAGTTCGGGCAACGGCAGCGCGTTCGTGCATTTGCTCCAGGAAGGGGGCCAGCAGATCGGCAATATTCCAAGCGACGTCCTGGACGCGCTGGCTCACGCGCTGCACAACATTTACCTGGTCAGCGGCCTGATCGCCGTATTGGTGCTGGCGACGGTTCCCGCTTTTCCATCGGCTTTGAGGCTGCTCGACGACCGCTGAGGTCGCGGCATGGAGGCAGCATCAGGCGACGCGGCGCAGCGTTCACGCCAGCGCCAGCGCGGCGCACATGGCAAGGACGATCAGCACCAGCCCGCCGACGAGCATCGGCACCAAGCTTGCTCCTGATAACGGATTGGCGCCAGCCGGCGCCACATCGTCACGCGCTTGAATCGCCGGCGCCGCGGCCGGCACGGCCGGCGCATGATGCTCGGCGGATGCTGCGGAGGAGACGGACGGCGAATTGCCGGACGGCAAACGCTTTGCCGCCCGCTCGAAGCGCGGGAACAGCACGTCATTCTCAAGGCGGATGTGAGCGATGAAGTCGCGGTGGAACTTGCCAAGCCCGGCGCAAAGCGCCTGCCACGAACCGCAGGCGCCTTCCGGCGCCAGGAAGCCGCCGGTCATGGCCTCGATCTCCCGCAATTGCCCGTCATGCTCGTCATGATCGTGGCGCATCTGAGCGACGGGCGTATCGAGCGCACCGTGTGGCTGCCGCCGCATTGCCGGAAACAGGATGAGTTCTTCCTTCTTCATGTGGACTTCGATCTCGCCCAGCAGCTTGTGCAGCATGTCGGCGAGGCCGTGAGGCGTCTGCGGATGCTCCGCGTGGATGGCTTCGACCTTGCGCGCGAGCTTCACCAGTTCCGGCAACTCGCGGCGGTGGGTCTCATGGTAGCGGCTGATGATGTGGCTGATGAGGTCGTGCGTTGACTGCGGCGGCGCCGGCTCGGCGGTACGGGCGCCGTCAAGCTCGCCGAGTGCCTGCTCCAATGCGGCAAGATCGGCGCTGGCTTTTTGTGCTGCCGTTTCCAGCGCCATGTCATTGTCGCCGCAGAGATCGAGATTGAACGCGCTCAATACCAGCGCGGCGGCGCTGTTCGCTGCCGCGATATCGTGCACGTTTCGGCCGCGCAGCGGCTGCCATTCAGTCAGAGCAGGCATGCAATGGCTCCTTGTCCTCAGAGCTGACGGCGGGTTTCCTGCCGTCTCGCCGGCTCGTCATGGGAGCCGGCGCTTAAACATATATTGTCTATACTGCTTTTCAGTGATAAACAAGTATGTAATATATATCTTTGCGGCGGAAATGGCGGAATGACACGGCGGGACGACATGGCTGCGCTTGAATTCTCCGATGGCGCCATTGCAATCGACGCGGCAATCGTCGCCGAGGGGCTGGCGATCGCACCGCAGGCGCTGCTGCAGGCGCTGCGGGAAAGCGCGATCACCAGCCGGTGCGAGTCAGGTGTCGATGCGGACTCCGGCCGCTACCGCTTGACGTTCTTTTCCAAGCATCGGCGGTTCCGCGTCGTCGTCGACGCGCAAGGTGCGATTCTGTCTCGGTCATCACTCGATTTTGGCGAAATGCCGCTGCCCCGCGCGGTGCACCGGCCCGGCGGCTGAAACATTGCCGCACTTTAGCTTTAAGCCTCGGCTGACGCCGCTCCGTGTGTCACGCCGTGTAGTCGCTGCTGTGCTTCCCGCTCCATCGCGCGCCGGATGCGGACGGCTTGCGAGGTTTCATCCAGCGCCACCTCGGCAGCCTTGACGAAAGCCCCGGCCGCGACGTTGCACATAAGCTTGACGTGGCCCGCCAAGCCGATCGGCAGCGCGCCAAGCGCGAGGCTGCGCGCCGCCGGAACGAGCTTGGCGTAGACCGTATAGCCGCCTTCGCCGTCGAGCATCTCGCCAGCCTTCAGATCGCGCTTGGCGACCGCGACCGCATCGCTGCGCCAGCCGCGGCAATTGCCGGTCGGCTCGCCGCGCAGCGCGACGCTGGCGATCGAGATCGACAGTTCGAGACCGATCAGATGAAACGGCTTGTACATCGCCGCATAGCGGCCGCTCGGATCGGTCGGCAGTCCATATTGCTTGAAACAGGCCGCGGCGTAGTCGTTCTGCGCCTTGAGCACCGTGTACACGCCCCAGCGCAAATCGCGCGGCACGGGTTCTCCGTCACGCTTGAGCGACGACACCACCTCGACCATGCCGTCGCCGGCGAGGACACCGCCAAGAGATTTCGGCCGCAGCATAGTTGCGAGCTCATCCGCCCCGCACGGCGGAAACACCAGGCCGTCATGCGGCACGTCGAGCTCGCAGGCATTGGCGACCGCCGCCATTTCGATTGCCGATTTGGTGCCGTCGAGAAACGAATTGAACATCTGCGAGTTCATGCCGGCGGCGCGCGCCTCGCCGGCGGTCAGGCCGTAATGCTCCCAGACATGATCGGGCGTGACGGCGTGATAGGCCGGGAGATACTTGGTGCCCTTGCCGGCTGCCGTGACAGAAAAACCCGCCGCGCGCGCCCAGTCGACCATCTCGGCGATGAGCGCCGGCTGGTCGCCGTAGGCCATCGAGTAGATCACGCCCGCTTCACGCGCCTTGCTGGCGAGCCATGCGCCGGCGAGGGCGTCTGCCTCGACATTGACCATGACGATCGGCTTCCTGGCCTCGATCGCCTCCAGCGCGTGCGCAATCCCAGCCGCCGGATTTCCGGTCGCTTCGACCACGACATCGACATCGTCGGCGCGGCACGCCTCGCTGCCGCGTGCCACAAAGCGGGTGCGAGCGACGCGGCGAGCATCCCAACCCACGGTGCGGCACGCCGCCTTGGCGCGATCCGGATCGAGGTCGGCGATCACCGCGATGTCGAGGCCGGCGATGAACGGCGCTTGCGCCAGAAACATCGAGCCGAATTTGCCGGCACCGATCAGCCCAACGCGCACCGGCTTGCCCGCCTCAGCGCGCGCGGCGAGCATGGCGTGCAGGTTCATGACATCGTCTCCTGCACCAGGTCAGGCCAGGGGACAATGGTCGACTTCACCGTCTTCATCGCCATGGCGTCGGCCACCGCGCGGCTGATGCCGTCTTCGGAGAAGGGATAGAGCGTCTGCATGGCGAGCCAGGGATACTTCTTGCGCGTGCGGTAAAGCATGTCGACGCCGCAGGCGCCGATTTTGATGAGCGCGCCTTTGCTCCCGACTTTAGGCCAGTCCACTGTCCGGATCACCGGCGTCGTGCCGGGACCGGCGAAGGTGGAAACGCGAATCTGCTCCATGGCCTCGCGTGTTCATTCGGCCGCGACGCGGTGCGCGCGCGCGTAGGCGAGCAGCGCATCGTCGGCGACCGGCCGGATCGGCGTGAAATCGCGATGCGCGATCCACTCGGCCCGCGTGAACTTGGTGATGTGGTTCGAGCAGGCGCACAGCGTCAAATAAACGATCTTGCGCGGGTAGGGCGTGATGTTGGGCGGCGAGGCGTGCACCAGGTTGCCGTGGAACATCAGCACCGAGCCGGGCTTGCCGGTCGGCGCCACGATGCCGCCCTCGGCGGCAAGCCGCGTCACGGTTTCCTTGTCCAGCGTCCACAGCGGATAGGAGGTGGTCAGCGTATCGTGGCCGGCCGAGAGCACGCCCTGCTTATGGCTCTTTGGAATGAGAAAGAGCGGACCATTGATCGGCATCACCTCGTCGAGAAACACGGCAATGTTCATGGCGCGCGGTTCCGGCATGCCATCGTCGCGCGCCCAGGTGCCGTAGTCCTGATGCCACTGCCAAACGTCGCCCTCGAACGCCGCCTTGGCGTTGAGCTTGAACTGATGCACGTAGACGTCCTCGCCGAACAATTGGCGAAGCGGTTCGACCAGCCGCGGATGGCAGGCGAGCAGGCGGAACGTCTCGTTGAAGGTGTGGGCGGCAAAAGCGGTGCGCGGCGCGCCGGTTTTCTCGCGCCAGATTTCTTCACGATCAAGCTTGAGGATCGCCTCGGCGTCGTCGCGCAGCAGCGCGATTTCATCTTCCGAAAAACAATTAGGAAAGAACAGGTAGCCCTGCTGGTCGAATTGCTGAAGCTGTTCCGGCGTTAGCTTCATGACGCCACCCGGTCGTTGGTGCCTGGACGATTATCCGCTCTTATCCGGTCTTTGCCCAGCCTTCGGGCAACAGCCGCTCCTGCGGCAGGAAGCGGCTCTTGTAGTCCATCTTGCCGGAACCGCGGACCCAGTAGCCGAGATAGACGTAAGCGAGGCCGAGTTCGCGGGCGCGGGCGATGTGGTCGAGCACCATGTAGGTGCCGAGCGAGCGCATCGCCTCGTCCGGCTCGAAAAACGAGTAGACCATCGACAGCCCGTCACCGAGCACGTCGGTCAGCGCCACCGCGATCAGGTCGCCCTGATGGGATTTGCCGGACGCGGCGCGGCGATACTCGACGATGCGGGTCTCGACATGGCTGTCCTCGACCATCATCGCGTAGTCCAGCACCGTCATGTCGGCCATGCCGCCGTCGCGATGCCGCGAGTCGAGATAGGCGCGGAAGATCGAATATTGCTCGGACGTCGGCACAGCGGTCCGCATGTTGCTCATGATGTCGGCGTTGCGGCGCACGATGCGGCGCATGCTGCGCGTCGGCAAAAACTCCCGCGTCAGTACGCGCACCGAGACGCATGACCGGCACCCCTCGCAGGCCGGCCGGTAGGCGATCGACTGGCTGCGGCGAAAGCCGCCGTGGGTGAGGATGTTATTCAGCTCAGGCGCCCGCTCGCCGACTAGGTGTGTAAACACCTTTCGCTCCTCCTTGCCGGCGAGATACGGGCAAGGCGATGGCGCGGTCAGATAGAATTGCGGCGTATCGCGCGAATGCTGGGTCACAGGAAGCGGTTTGGCCGTTAACAATTGCCGGAGATTCGTCCGGCGCAGCCTATAGCATCGCCCGGCAGGCCCGCGGCGTCAAAGGTAAATACCGGCTCCGTGTAAAGCTCGACCGCGCAGCAGTCTGTCAGCCTTCGGCTGCCGCCCGCCGGGCAACCGCCGTGACTGAGGGTGTTTTGACGTGCCAGACCCATCCGATTCGCTCGAGCGCGCGAATAAACCAGAATCCCGGATCGAGTTCATGCCGCTGCAGACCGAAGGCCGCCGACCAGGGAAAGGCATGGTGATTGTTGTGAAACGCCTCGCCCCAGCTGGCGAGTCCCAGCCAGGCATTATTGCGGCTATTGTCGCCCGGCACCGTAAATTTGCGGGTGCCAATCGTGTGGCACACCGAGTTGATGGCCGACATGGTGTGCTCGACCACGAGCAGCCGCACGATGCCACCCCAGAGAAATGCCGAGAGTGCGCCCGACAGACTGGCGGTCCATAATCCGCCGAGAAGCGCTGGCAGGATCAGGCCAAGGGCGACCCACCAATAATAGCGGCGATTGTAACGGGCGATCAACTTGTCGCCCACCAGGTCCGGAACGTAGTGCATCACGTTCGGATAGTCGTGCCGGACCATCCAGGTCAGGTGGGCGTGGAGTAGCCCCCGCAGTCTGCCGCCCAATCGGGCGCCGTGCAGATTGGGCGAGTGGAGATCACCGTTCCGATCGGAGGTTTGATGATGGCGGCGATGCATCGCCGCCCACGAGATCATCGGCCCGCGTCCCGCCATCGAGCCCAGCACGAGCAGCGTCAAGGCAATCGGCCGGGTCGTTTCGAAGGAGCGGTGCGAAAAGTAGCGATGGAACCCGACGCTAACGCCGAGCCCGGTGGCGAGCCAGAAAATGGCAAACAGCGACCAATCCACTGCCGTCGGGCGCGCAAATGCCAGAATCGCGGGCGCAGCGATGAGCGGCACGATGTCGAACAGCGCAAAGTGCCGCAGTTGCAGGCGATGAAATGCCGGACTGGAAAAGACAGGCGCCATCGCGCCGATCGCCCCAAAGCGCTGCCCTTTCACCTCGATGTTCGTCATGCCCGTCCAGAATATTGTGGTGAGCGTCAGGTCACTTATCCCATCGCCAATCTTGCTCAAATGTGGGCTGCGCGCCATACTACCGTGGCGTCACAAGCGAAAAAATCACAGCCTTAGTCCAGTCAGCCTTGATTTCAGTAAGGCCCTGCATGTCCGACATCGGAATTGATCAGGCAGCCCTCACGGCTTGGTGCGTCGCCTACGTTGCGGACATGCTGGAGTTAGCTCCGAATGCGGTCAAGCCGAATGCCAAGTTCAGCCGCATCGGCTTGGATTCGGCGATGTCCGTGCAACTGGCCGTGGCGCTCGAAGAGCGGCTGGGCATTGCGCTATCGCCTGACGTAATTGCGGATCACCCGACGATTTCCCAGCTCGTTGCTCACCTTTCGACGATACGGTCTAATTCGGCACCATAGGGCGGACGGGCAGGTGTCTGGGTTCGCTTCGCTCGTCGACCTTCTGGATGCGCGCGCGCAAGACCAGGGGGATCAGACGGCGTTCAGTTTCCTCGACGCGCGCGGCCATCCGGCAGTAAATCTGACGTACGGAATGCTGCGCGCCAGGGCGGGTCACATTGCGCAGGCCTTATGCGCCCGAGGGGCCCGCACTGGTGACCGCGCGATTCTGGTTTTTCCGCCAGGACTCGATTTCATTGTCGCGTTCTTCGGCTGCCTCGCGGCGGGTGTCATCGCGGTGCCCCTTGCACCGCCACGACGAATTGCCGGACGCGACGCAGTGGAGAGCGTCATCGCCGATTGCGATCCGCGCTTCGGCCTGACAACCGCGACCTATGCGGCCGACTTGGCTGGGCGCAGCGCGAGCGGCCCGGCGCACAAGCAGCTCGATTGGGTTTACGTCGGCGACGAAGTTCACAGTAGTGCCGAGCAGCCTGTAATGGTTCGGCCGGGCAGAAGCGATCTCGCTTTCCTCCAATACACTTCGGGTTCTACGTCGGCGCCGAAGGGCGTCATGGTCAGCCACGGCAATCTTCTTGAAAATCTGGAGATGATCCATCGGGCCTTGGGCCATTCGCGCGGTTCGAAGCATGTCTGCTGGATGCCTTTGCACCACGACATGGGCTTGATCCTCAACGTCCTTGAAGCGTTCTATCTGGGCGCCGGCTGTGCGCTGATGGCCCCTGTGGCCTTCTTGCAGCGGCCGCTGACGCTGTTGAAGGCCATAGGCGAATTCGGGGCCGAAGTGGCGGGCGGGCCGAATTTCGGCTTCGATCTTTGCGTCACGAGGTTTCGCGCTGAGGAGATGCGCGGCATCGATCTCTCGTGCTGGCGCGTTGCCATCAACGGCGCCGAACCGGTGCGCGCGCAAACGCTGCATAAATTTGCGGCGACCTTTGCGCCGTTCGGCTTCAGACCCTCGGCGTTTAATCCGTGCTACGGCATGGCCGAGGCCACGCTTCTCATTTCGGGCGGGCAACGCGGCGTTGGCCCTGTGATTCGCACCGTGGACCGTGCGGCTTTGCAGGCCGGTCGAATCGCTGCGGCAGTCCGGGAGTTGGATGAAGTTGCGATCGTCGGCTGTGGCAAGGCGTTAGACGGCGAAGAGATTGCTATTGTCGATCCAGAAACCAGGCGCCGGTTTGCGGCGGATTGTGTTGGCGAGATTTGGGTCCGGGGGCCTCACGTGGCAGGCGGCTATTGGCGCAACCGCGCGGCATCAAACGAGACGTTTGCCGGACAGATCGCCAGCGAGGAGGGCGCCGGCTGGATGCGAACAGGCGACCTCGGTTTCATGGATTTGGACGGCGAACTGTTTGTCACCGGCCGAATCAAGGACGTCATCATCGTGCGCGGCGCCAATCATTACCCGCAGGACATCGAATATACCGTGCAGGCGACCGATCCATGCCTGCGTGCCGGGTATGGAGCCGCATTCGCGGCGCTGGCGGCTTCCGGTGATGAGCGGGTCGTCATTGTACAGGAGGTGGAAAGGAGCCATCGCGCTCGCATCGATGCCGCCGACATTGCCGACCGGATTCGCGAAGCGGTGGTTGAGGAACACGGTCTCGGCGTGCTTGACGTCGTCCTGCTCGAACCGGGGACGATTCCGAAGACGACGAGTGGAAAAATCCGCCGACGCATGGCCAAAAACCTTTGGGAATCCGGAGAATTGGCCAGCATGGCCGTAACAAAGCGGCGTCCACCTTCGAGGAATAAACCAATTCAGCCGTAACGTTCGATATAGGCGCGTACAAAACCATCCCAAGTCATTTCACGGTCGCCGTGACGGTAAAGACGGTCCGCATCGGCCCACTCAATCGACAGACGCTGCGCGACATACGGATGGACCGGCACCTGAATGGTGCGCAACTCGTCGAGTATTCCGGCCGGCGGGGCTGTCAGATCAAGGTCGAGCGACTTGAAAATGTATTCGAGGACGAGGGCAAGGACCGCGCCGCATGGCCGGTTCACGGTGTAGAACAGCTGGGTCTTGCGAAATCCGTCGAGGATGTAGCGCCCGATGCCGAACCCGAAACGCTCGTCGAGCGCTTCGAACCGCCGCGTTTCGAAATCGTGGACCCGAGCGGGGTCGACGAATTCCGTGAACTTGCGATCCTTGTAGGCCGCAAATCGTGCCTGAGGGTCCGGTTCGGCGCGGCGGAGCCGTCCCAGGATGCCGTCATAATAGGTCACTGTATGCAGCGCAGGATCGTCCTGATTTCGCGCAACGGAATCGCGCAGGCCGTTGAAATCATCATAAGGCCAAGGTGAGGCAAAGCGTAGAAATGGAAAGCTGATGACCCGGCAGCGACGCGGCAGCAAAGCACGCAGCGGGTAGCTCTCCGCATCCTGAATGTCCTGCATCAGCATCACGTCGCAGGTACTAATCTCGGATCGGGCGGCCTCCACCTGATCCTGGTCGAGTTCGAAAAAGTGATAGAAGCTGGTGAACGCGGCCGGCGCCGTTGCCGAAAAAGCGCGCTGCAGCAATTCGGCCTGGCAATTGCCGACGAACCCAACCGTTAGACCGTCTTGCGCCATGGCTTTACGCAGCGCCGGTGCAGTGGGCTTGAATCACCTTGATCCAGTCGGCCACGGACCGGAGCATATCGATCTCGCGGCTGTGAAGGCGGATGGCGAACCGCTCTTCCACAGCAAGAACGAGGTGAACTTTTTTCGCCGAGTCAAATCCTGGGATATCGCGATCCTGATCCGCGGGTTTCAGCTCGAGCTCAGGATTGTCGAGGAGTTCGCGGAACAGGCCGGTCAATGCGGCGGTTATTTCGGATTCGGTCATTTGAGCCGTACAAAAATACAAGACGCTACGCGGCAACCGTCTGCTCGGCACACCAGCTCGACAGCGTCTTGTGGCAAATCGCCGACCAGACATCGAGTGCGCATCTCCTCGGGTCGACGTCAAAGCGATCCATGTAGGCTAGCGCGAGGCTGTCGGACAGAAACTCCACCGTCCCGACCTTTTGCGCTTCACGCGTCAAGGTGACACACAGCAGGCGGTTGGGGCCGTAGTGGCCAAGCCGCCGCGCAAGCTCTTCCATTTTGGCGAGCGACAGTGCCTGCGCCTTATAGACGAAGATCTTTCCGCCGTCCTTCAGGTCATCGACGAATTTCCGCACCAACAGTTGCAGCCTGCGCACTTCATGCGCTTTGATTTTTTCGAGCGTGGCATCGGTCGTGAAAACATGCGTGTGAAACAGGAAATCGAACGGAATAACATGTGTGCAGTATTCGAGGTCGCGACGAACAATTTCCAGCGTGTCTTTTGCAATCAATCGATCGAGGCCGCGGTCAAACGCCATGAGCAGACCGTCGATATCGGTGCGGGCGAAACGAAACAACCCCAGCGAGTTCGAATCGAAATGCCGTTGGACAATGCCAAATTCGCAATCCTCTCCAAGGCTCTCGAAGGCGTCGTATATCGAGCCCTGGGCACTGCGCGCGCGGCGGCCGCGCCGCATTCCAAAGCGGATGAAGTGCAACAAGGGTTCCCAGCCGGCCACGTCGACGTCGTTGTAAAACGCGCGATACCAGGACGAGTCGAAATAGGGGCTTGGCGACAGCCCCGTTTTCCAGCCGACGTAAAAGTAATGCTCCAGGGGATCAAGACCGGAGTGGGCTGCGTCGGGCGCCTGCTTGAGATACCAGGCCGCGTCGAACAGTCCGGATTGCTCGATGCGCCGGCGATCGCGCGCTGAAAGCCGGCGCGCAGCGATCGTCATCTGGATGCTCTGCTTGAGATGATCGAAACGGCGGCGAGTGGGACGCGCGACGGCGTTCTCGACCCCCGAAACGATCGCCCGCTTTAGTGCTGATAATTGCATGACCCCACCAGCCGGCGAAACGTTAGCGCCGTGTCCGGGTTTGTAAAGACTGTCGGCCAAAGCCTGTTAGCAATCGCCGGCCGCAGGTTCAGGGTGGTAGAGTCATTGGCAGATGGCGGGATGGGGTTTCGGCAGGCGCAACGCGCAATATGATGCCCCCGGGCGCGACAGGGAAAAGCAGCCATGGTGACGCTCGCCGACATCGAAGCGGCCAGGGAAACGATCGCCGGCCACGTGCTGCGCACGCCGCTCCTGCCGGCGCCGCCGCTATCGGCGCTCACCGGCGCCGAGGTTTTCGTCAAATACGAGAATTTGCAGGTTACCAATTCTTTCAAGGAGCGCGGCGCCTGCGTCAAGCTCGCGGCGCTGTCGGCCGACGAGCGCCGACGCGGCGTCATCGCCATGTCGGCCGGCAACCATGCGCAGGCGGTGGCCTATCACGCGCGCCGCTTGGCGATCCCGGCCACCATCGTCATGCCGGTGACGACGCCATTTGTGAAAGTGAAGGCGACCGAAGCCCACGGCGCCACGGTGGTGCTGCACGGCGAGACGCTCGCTGAAGCGCAGGCGCGCGCCGAGACGCTCGCGCGCGACGGCGACCTCGTCTGGGTCCATCCTTACGACGATCCACACATCATTGCCGGGCAGGGAACGGTCGCGCTCGAAATGCTGGAAGAGGCGTCCGACCTCGACGTGCTGATCGTGCCGATCGGCGGCGGCGGATTGATTGCCGGTTGCGCCATTGCGGCGCGGGCCAGAAAGCCCGCCATCGAAATCGTCGGTGTCGAATGTACGCTCTATCCGTCGATGTGGAACGCGATGCATCGCGGTGAACAAAGACCGTGCGGCGGCGCCACGCTCGCCGAAGGCATCGCGGTCGCCAACGCGGGCAAACTGACGCAGCCCGTGGTGCGTGAGTTGGTGAGCGATATTATTCTCGTCGACGAGCCGCTGCTTGAGCGCGCGGTCAATGCCTTCCTGACCTTGCAGAAAGCCATGGCTGAAGGCGCCGGCGCCGCCGGCCTTGCCGCGATGCTGGCGGAGCCGGAGCGATTCCGTGGCCGCAAAGTCGGGCTGATCCTGTGCGGCGGCAATATCGATCCGCGCATTCTCGCGTCCATCATGGTGCGCGAACTGGAACGCGACGACCGCATCGTCTCATTTCGTCTGACGATTCCGGACCGTCCGGGAATTTTGGGGCAGATCGCCGGGCGGCTCGGCGAACTCGGCGCCAATATCCTGAGCGTCGATCACCACCGGCTGTTTCTCGACGTGCCGGCCAAAGGCGCCAAACTCGACGTCACCATGGAGACGCGGGGCCGCGCCCATGCCGAGGAAATCTTCCGGGCGCTGCGCGACGAAGGCTACCGGCCCGTGCCGATGCAAAGCGGTGCCGCGCTTGAGTGATTACGTGCGGAAACGTCGTTGCAACGCGCCCACGCGCTGCCGTTCACTCGTGCGCCGTATCGCTGGCGTTGTCGGACGGTTGAGCAGGCGATCCCGATGAGTGGAAGACCTTCTTGAGCCAGTCGATCGCCGTCGGGCTCGCGTCGGTTGCGCCGCCGCCCGCGATGTCCGGGCGAGGCGTGGGCAAGGGCACGTTCCCCGCCACCGCGAAGCTCGTGGGGCGCTTGCGCGGCAACGGCACCGGTCCGGAGATCGGTTCCCCCGCTGGCAATGCATCCGCCGTGGCCGTCGGCGCTGTCGGCCAAACGGACTCCTGCGGGCGGGCCGCGACCTGCGTGTCATTGTCCGGCGACGGGTTCGGTGCCGCGCTGTCCGACGGACTTGCGGCGACATCTGCCGGACTTGCGGCCGCAGGCGTCGCATCGTCCCTTGCCGCATTCGACGGCCCGCCAACCGAAGCGGTCTTGATGCCCGGTGTGCCGCCTGTCGGAGCGTAGGCGGATGCCGCACCGGCACCGCCTGCGTCGTTCGGGCTGCCATTGCCGGGCGCGTTCAACGGTGCCGCCTGGGCGGCATTGATGGATTGTGTCGGCGGCTGATCGGAGGCGGTCGCCACTGTGGTGTTTGCCGGCGAGCCCGAAGGCGCGATCGCCATCGGCTGTAACGCCGGTGCGTGAGGCGGAGTGACATGACTGCGCACGAAGGCGGTGACGGTCCACATCACCACCGGGATGGCGGTCAGCACCGCGACCAAAATGATGATCCGCCGCAAGACCGGCAGGTACTGACGGATATTGTCCTCGTCGTCGCGCATTCTTATGTCCGCCCTGTCATTGCGTCGCAGGCGGGAACGGTTCGCATCCTTGGGCAACGCGATACTTTCCCCGGGAGAACTTCGCCCGATCGCGGGCGACCATTAGCGCTTTATGCGCCACCCTTTTTCAGCTTCTCCGCGACCTGTTGCGCAAAGTAAGTGAGCACCCCATCGGCGCCGGCGCGCTTGAAGGCCAGAAGGCTCTCCATCACGGCCTTGTCGCCGTCGAGCCAGCCGTTCGCCGCGGCGGCCGCGATCATCGCATATTCGCCGGAGACTTGATAGGCGAATGTCGGCATGCCGAATGTCGCTTTGACGCGGTGCAAAATGTCGAGATAGGGCAGGCCGGGCTTGACCATCACCATGTCGGCGCCTTCGGCGATGTCGAGCTCCACCTCGCGCAGCGCCTCGTCCGAATTCGCCGGGTCCATCTGATAGGTTCGTTTGTCGCCGGTGAGTGTGGCTTTCGAACCGACCGCATCGCGGAACGGCCCGTAAAAGACCGATGCGTATTTGGCCGCATAGGCCATGATCTGCACATCGCCGAAGCCCGCTTCGTCGAGTCCGGAGCGGATGGCGCCGACACGGCCGTCCATCATGTCTGACGGCGCGATCACGTCGCAGCCGGCGTCGGCTTGAACCAGCGCCTGGCGCACCAACACCGCGACGGTCTCATCATTGAGGATGACACCTTCGCTCAGCAGCCCGTCATGACCGTGGCTCGTATAAGGATCGAGCGCCACGTCGCACAGGACACCGATCTCCGGCACTTCTTTCTTGATGGCGCGAATGGCGCGGCACACCAGATTGTCGGGATTGAGCGCCTCGGACCCGTCGTCGTCGCGCAGCGCCGGATCGGTATAGGGAAACAGCGCCACACAGGGGATGGTCAGCTTCGCGGCGCGTTCGACGGCCCGCACCGCTTCATCGATGGAGAGCCGCTCGACACCCGGCATCGACGGTACCGGGGTGCGCAGCCGCGTGCCGTCGGTCACGAAGAGCGGCCAGATCAGATCGTCGGTGGTCAGCACATTCTCGCGCACCATGCGTCGCGCCCATTCGGCGCGGCGATTGCGGCGCGGCCGGATCGGGAGATCGAGCGGCTCGTTCGCCTTTGCCTGCCGGCTTTCAAGCCGTTGCGGGCCGGGAAAGGCCGCCGCCGGTCTGGAGCGGCCGCCTTCGAGCGGCCGGCCGAATTTGATCGCCATGGTTTGGTCGCCCAGACCGATCGCCTTGGGCGCTCCCTTGTTCCGCCTCCTTTTAGCCCTTCAAAAGTTGAGCCGCTACTGTGGCCACCGAATGGCCACACCCCGGTCTTCACTGAGATTTCTGGGGCGAAGTTGACCGGATTGGGGGCCGCCCTTATCCCTCGCCCGCATCGCGGCACTCCCGCCTCGGGGACGGCATCCACCATGGACAACCAATCGCCGCGGCACCCGGCCCGGCCGAGCGACCTGATCGAGCCGGTGCAGGCCAACGCGGCCAAAGGCACGTGGACCGAGTATCTGGTGCTGTTCCTGCGCATCATGGCGGTGGTGTCACTCGGCAAGGGCCTCTACCACTGGGGACAGGTGTGCGGCGTTGGCGTCACCCCCGATCAGACCTTCGAGATGCGACCGCTCGCCTGGCAGTCGGCGACCGCCTTTTTCGCCGTGATCGATCTGGTGGCGGCGGTCGGGCTCTGGCTCGCCGCCGCCTGGGGCGCCGTGGTCTGGCTCACCTCGACCGTGTCGATGGCGGTGGTCGAGCTGTTCTTTCCGAAAGTCTACGGCAGCAACATGGTCATCGTACTCACCGAGATGGCGTTGCTGGCGGTTTATTTGTTGCTGGCGGTTTTGTCGGCGCGCGAGCGGCCGGCGTAGGCTGAGATTAAACGAAATTCAGAGTTTCGCCGTCCGCAGCGCCGCCCGGATACGCTGCGGCGTCGCCGGAATTTCATCGATCGCGACGCCGAACGGCGACAGCGCGTCGTTGACGGCATTGAGCACCGCCGCCGGCGCGCCGATCGCGCCGCCTTCGCCCAGGCCCTTGGCGCCGGTGATCGAAGCGTCGGTCGGCGTCTCGATGTGGTGCAACTCGAATGGCGGAATCTCGCGCGCAGTCGGCGGCAGATAGTCGGCGAGCGAGGCGGTGGCGATGTTGCCGTCGGCGTCGTAGACGATTTCCTCGAACAGCGCGTTGCCGATGCCTTGGGCGACACCGCCATGGACTTGCCCATCGGCGATCAGCGGATTGATGATGCGTCCGGCGTCTTCGACCACCAGATATTTTTGCAGGCTTACGCGCCCGGTTTCGGCGTCGAGTTCGACAAACGCGACGTGACAGGCGTTGGAAAAGGTGCCGGCTGGATCGTAGTCGGCGGCGTCGCGCAATCCGGGGCCGATCTCACCCTTGAAAATGTGGGTCTGATGATAGACGGCGCGCGCCAGCGCCGCGATCGGTACGGTGCGGTCGGTACCGGACACTTTGGCGCTGCCGGCCTCGATCACGATGTCGTCGGCCGCGGCCTCCAGCACGTGGCTCGCCGCGATCAAAAGCTTGTGCCGGATCTTTCGCGCCGCCAACAGTGACGCGCCGCCGGCGATGACCAGCGAGCGGCTGGCGAACGTGCCCCAGCCATAGGGCGTGCGGTCGGTGTCGCCGTGGACCACGCGAACCTCCTGCGGCGTCACGCCGACCTCGTCGGCGATGATCTGCGCCAAGGTCGTGCGCAGCCCCTGGCCGTGCGGGCTCGCGCCGATGCGGGCTTCGATGCGGCCGGACGGATCCATCTCGATCTCGACACGTTCCCAGCCCGGCGTGATCTCCATGCCGCGCGCCGCGAAAGCCGGGCTGCCGTAGCCGGTGCGTTCCGAGAAAGTTGCAAAACCAATGCCGCGATAGATGCCGCGGCTGCGCGCTTCGCTCTGTTGCGCGCGGAAGCCCGGCAGGTCGGCCATGCCGGCCGCCTGTTCCAGGGTCTGCAGATAACTGCCTTCGTCGAACACCAGGCCGGTGGCGGAGGTGTACGGAAAATGTCCGATCAGATTGCGTTTGCGGATTTCGACCGGGCTCACGCCAAACGCGGCCGCGGCCTTGTCCATCAGACGCTCGATTGCCGTGGTGATCACCGGACGCGACACGCCGCGATACGGCGCCATGGTGCAGGTATGGGTCGCGACGCCGCGCGCGACACAAGCGTAGGCGCGCACATCGTACGGGCCCGGCAACTCGGCCGCGGCCATCAAAGGCTCGACGCCGCAGGTCGTCGGAAAGCACGAATAGGCGCCGATATTGGCGAGAACGTCCCCCGACAAAGCGATGAGCTTGCCATGCGCATCGAACGCGCCGTCGAGGCGAATGTTCTGGTCGCGGCTGTGAAACGCGGCGATCAGGTTTTCGCGCCGGTCCTCGCTCCAGCCGACGCTGCCGGAAAGCTTTCGCGCCAGCCAGACCAGCACGGCGTATTCGGCGGGCAGCGACATCTTCTGGCCGAAGCCGCCGCCGACATCCGGCGCCACGACGCGCAGATCCGACTCAGGCATGCCGAGTACGTCGGCAATGGCGGTGCGCAACAGATGCGGCATCTGCGTTGCGCAGGTCAGTGTGATGCGGCCGGTGGCCGGATCGAACGCGGCGTGCGCGCCGCGCGCTTCGATCGGCGTCGCATTCTGCCGCCGCGAGCGCAGCGTGACGCCGATATGGCGATTCCCGGCCTCCATCGCCGCATCGAAATCCGCGGTGGCGAAACGGCTCTCGACCACGACGTTGCTGGCAAGCCCCTCATGGACGCACGGCGCATCCGGCCGCAGCGCATCTTGGGCCTCGATCACCGCGGGCAGGGCGTCGATGTCAACGTCAACCGAGTCGGCGAGGTCTTCCGCCTCAGCGGGAGAGGAGGCGACAACGGCTGCGATCGGTTCGCCGACGAAACGCACGACATCCGTGGCGAGGAGCGGTTGCTCGATCGGCTGATAATTGAATTTGTGCAGCATGGGTTGGATCGAGCGCGTGCCTTGCAGGTCGGCCGCGCAAAACATCCGGGTATTGCGCGGCGCCTTGACTGCGGCGATCCGGCCCGAGGCGATTGGACTGCGGACGAAGCGCACCCAATATGTTGCCGGCAGATCGGCCGTGAACCGCCCGCGGCCGGTCACCAGCGCCGGGTCTTCAAGCCGCCGGATGGCGCGGCCGACCCATTTTGTCCCTGAGCCCTTGGTGGCGGTGTCCATGGCGCGGAAAATCGCTCAGTCCGGCTGAATGTGAAAGTCACGCGGCAACGGCGCGAACCAGGCGTCGAATATTTTCTTGGCCTCTCCGGACGCTTCCAGATCGAGCAGCGTGCGATCGACGAAGTCGCGGAACTGCGGCTCGTCTTTTTTCAGCGCAAAGCCTGACGTGCGCGGCAGCTGATAGTCTTCGATCAGAGCAAAATCCGCCGCGTGGCCGCTCTTTTGTGCAAACCACAGCACCAGCATCTTGTCGGCCAGGAACGCATCGACACGGCCGCCGGCAAGCGCTGCGAACGCAGCGTCATAGGTATTGAAAAACACGATCTGCATGGTCGGGACCGCGGCTTTGAGCTTGCCGTCGACGCTGGCCGAGCGCACCAGCGCGAGCTTCTTGCCGGCAAGCTCGGTGATGTGTTCGATGCCGCTTGCCTTGCCGTTCGGCTTGCGCACCAGGATCATGTGCGGAGAATTAAGATAAGCGTAGCTGAAATCGACGTCGTTGGCGCGCTTCTTCGAGCGGGTCATGCCGACCGCGACCAGATCGACGCGGTCGCTTTGCAGCGCAACGATGCGATCGGCGTTGATGATCGGGACCTTCGCCATGGCGACGCCGAGTCGCTTGGCGACCTGCCCGGCGAGGTCGACGTCGTAGCCGACGATGCCGTTTCCGCCGTCTCGGTAGGAAAATGGCGGCGAACTTTCCGTGACGCCGACAAGAAGCGTGCCGCGCGCCTTGATGGCGTCGAGTTTGCCGGCGCTGGCGGCCGCGAGCGGCAGCAGCGAGCCAGCCAAAAGCGTGCAAACTAATATGGCGGCTAGACGCGGCATCGCCCCCTCCACTGTTGCGCGATCATAGCGCCGGCTGCGACGCGGGGAAACGCGCGCAATGCGCTGTGCTAAGGTCGCACCGTCGGCGGGGAGGAAGAGGGACACATGGCGGCTCGGCGTACGGCGCTGGTGACCGGGGCGACTTATGGGGTGGGCGCGGCGACCGCGGTCGCGCTGGCGTGCGACGGCTTCGATCTCGCCATCACGGCGACCAAGCGCGACAATCTCGCTGCGACGTTGCAGGCGCTGGCGGGTTCGGGCGCGCGGGCGGTGCCGGTCGCGCTCGACCTGCGCGACGAGCCAAGCCTCGCCGCAAAGACGGCCGAGATCGTTGCCGCGCTCGGCGGGATCGATCTCCTGGTCAACAATGCCGGCGCCAATCTGCGCAAGGACGCCGTCGACGTCACGGCGGCCGAGTGGGACGCGCTGATGGATGTTAATCTGCGCGGTACGTACTTTCTCACCCAGCACGTTGGCCGTGCCATGATCGCCGCCGGCCGGGGTGGTTGCATCGTCAACATCGCCTCCAGCTATGCCCTCGTCGGCGCACCGGAGCGCTCGGTCTACGGCATCTCCAAGGCGGCGCTCGTTGGCATGAACCGCATGCTCGCGGTGGAGTGGGCGGCGCACAATATTCGCGTCAACGCCATCGCGCCCGGGCGTCTGGTGACGCCGTCGCCGTCGCGCGCCGGCAAGGGTGCCGACCCGGCCTACATGGAGGCGATGCTCAAGCGCATCCCGCTGCGCCGACAGGCGAGCGTCGAGGAAGTTGCAGCAACGGTGGTCTATCTCGCAAGCGATGCCGCGGCTTCAATGACCGGTCAGCTCCTGGTGCTCGATGGCGGGCTGACAGTGGCCTAGCTCGTGACGTCTAGCTTAGGGATCGCGCGCGCCCCCTCGGGTCGCCGTTTCCTTTCATGGGCCGCAGCAATGCGACTGTGCATTTAATCGCCGCTAGGCCCAGCAGATCGAACCAGAAAAGATCGCTCCATCCCAATGAATCCGCGACGTGCCAACTGTATAATGGCTCATACAGAAGCATGGGAGCAAACACGGTCGCCACGACAATCGCGACAATCGCCGGAATGCTGCCAAAAACTGCTGCCACAAAAACGATCGGGATCAGGTAAAAAAAGATCAAAATCCCCGACTGGTGTGCAACAGCTTTCTCATACCAAAGAAGTAGTGTAATCGCGACGACCACTGCCAAAGAAAGGATCAGTCGAAGCGCGATGCTGACGTTCAACATTGCAAGAGCCTCTGAGCGGCTTGGACGTCATTATACAGGTTCCTTGGGCTGGCATAGCCCTCAAATGGATACTGCAGTGGAGCATGGCCGAATCCGCTCAGTTCAGCGCGCGCTTGCTCGGTTCAGTGTTCCGGCAAACGAGTTCCGGCGCGACGCAATCTGGATGATGCGTTTGCGCTTTCTCAGGTCGGCGGCGTCGAGCAGCATTTGACCGGCCCAGCGATAGACATTGCGCAGGCGGACGATCTCGCGCATCAGCCGCATGCGCTCGCGCTGCTCGGCCGGCGACATGAGCAGCGCCTGCTCGATGGCCGCACCCATGTTGCGGGCATTGTAGGGATTGACGATCAGGGCCTCGGTCAGCTCGCGCGAAGCGCCCGCAAAGGTCGACAGCATCAGGACGCCCTGTTCATCGTCGCGCGCGGCGACAAATTCCTTGGCGACAAGATTCATTCCGTCATGCAGGCTCGACACGATGCAAAGGTCGGCCGCTCTGAACAATTCGAAGATTTCACCGGGCTCGTGGTGCCGCACGATCAACTGGAGGGGCTGAAAGGAGCCGCTGCCATGGCGCGCATTGATGTCGCGGGCAAGCTCGGCGGCCTCGGTCTGCAATGCGCTGTAGGCCGCAAGCTTGGTTCGCGTCGGCGCGGCGACCTGCACGAAAACGAATTTGTTCTTCCATTCAGGGTGCTTGACCAGAAACGCATCGACCGCGCGCAGTCGATCGAGGATGCCCTTGGTGTAGTCGAAGCGCTCGATGCCGACACCAAGCCGCACGTCATCCGCGAGGTCAAGACGCTTGCGAACCGCCGCGCGACACGCTGGCACGGGTTTCTGATCCTTCATGCCGACAGGCGGCCACTCGATCGAGATCGGATAGGGCCGCACATAGCTCTCCATCGGTCCGAACGAAATAAACGACTGCTCGCGATCGATTCGCGCTTCCATGAAGCGGTCGACGGTATCGAGGAAATTGTTGCAATGAAACTGCGTGTGAAAGCCGATGATCGAACTGCCGAGCAGGCCGGCGATGATCTCTTCTTTCCATGGACAAATCCCGAATACTTCCGGATTGGGCCAGGGAATGTGCCAGAAGGTGATGATCGTCGCTTCCGGCAGCCGTTTGCGCAGCATGCTGGGCAGCAGCGCGAAATGATAATCCTGCACGAGGATGATCGGGTTCGGACTTTTCGCCTCGCTGAGGACGGCCTGGGCGTAACGCGCGTTGATCAGCTTGTATTGACCCCAGTCGTCATCGCGGAAGTTGGGGCGTACGAACGCCATATGGCACAGCGGCCACAAGCCTTCGTTGGCGAATCCGTAATAATAGCCGGTCTGCTCCTCCTCGCTGACCCAGACCCGGCGCAGCGCATAGCTTGGCGCTTTCGGCGGGACACGGATGCGGTCGAACCGATCGACCGTGTCCCGGTCCGCGCTGCCGCTGCCATGGGCGATCCAGGTGCCGCCGCAGGCGCGCATGATCGGCTCGATCGCGGCTACAAGCCCGCTCGCCGGCGTCTGCAGGATGATCTGGTTGCCGTCGCGATTATGGATGTACGGCTCACGATTGGAGACCACGATCACCTCGGCGCCGGGCAGCTTGTGCGTCAGGACGTTGCGCAGCATTGCCGGTGACCAGTCCAGGTCCGGCCCCTCGGCCGAAAGGTCGGTCAGTTGCAGGTCGCGCAACAGATGGCGGAACTCCCGGGCAAAGGGCGGCGCATCGGAGGCCTCGATCGTCCCGCTGCCGCCGAGCCGTACGTCGTCGATCGCGCTGCGCAACGATTGCAACCAGCGGCGGGCCAGCAGGACCGTCACCAGAACCGCAAAGGCGGCGGCGAGAAACACGACGCCGATGAGCACGACGATCGTCCAGATCCGCGCCTCGGCGCCGCGCTGCTCAACCAAGGCCAAGTCGTGCACCAGAATGAGGTGCCCGTGCTCGCTCGGCGCGGCGACTGGAAAACTCGATACGAGAAGGCGGGAGTGGCCGAGGCGCAGCGTCGAGAATGTGGGGATCTTGCGCAGCGTCGCCTGCTTGCAGGTGAAGCTCTTCGGCATATCCTTGGTCTTGTAGAACAGCACTCCATTCTCGTCGCAAAAGCCGACGGCGAGTAATTGCTCGTCGAGCGCCATACGGTCGAACAGCGTAACGATTCTCTTGGTATTGTGCTCTTCGAGCAGAGCCGTGAAATCATCAAGGGCCGAATTGAATGCAAGAACCGAACGTGATTCGACGTCGCTTTGCGACCATCGCTCGATCAGCGAAGCGGCAAACGGCGGCACGATCAGGATGATGGCGATGACAATGAGGAGCGCTGCCAAGCCATAGCGAAGGATGAACTTCATCGCTGATGTTCCCCAACCCGCCCGATCTGGGTATAGGCGGCCCAACCATCGGCGGCAATGCGTCTAAAGTGCGCTCCCCGCGCCCGTCCGTGGGCCGCGCGCGCCGCTGCAGATTTTGCGAACAGCTTTGCTATTTGAGGTTTTTTCTCAACACTGCGTAGATCAGCAGGCCGAACCCCGCGAGGCGAAAGAAGAACGAACCGCTGTAGCTCACAGACGACCCGCCCGCGGCCGCGTGGAAAAGCTGGTCGAGCGCAAACAAGAAGAACGCCACGCTGAAGGCGATAAAAAGCGAATCGGCGCTTTTCCACCAGAAGCGCCAGAAGAACAACCCTGCCAGCAATAGGCCCATCGTATTCATGCCGTAGAGGAATTGGGTCATGTTTCGGCCCTCAGACGAATTCCCAAACAAACCCGATGATCAGCGTCGACACTGCAAGCAGGGTCGCCAGCAGTCTGGGCACTAAAAGATCGACATTCGGCAGGAGAATCAGGTCGAAGACGACAAGCAAGTTGTCTATGGCGAGCAGGACGAAGCAGGCCGCTGTCCACAATAGAACTTTGCTCTTGGTGCGCCTGTAGCTTCTGATCAACAGCAGACAGCAGGACAAGCTTGTCAGGAAACATAATAGATAGACAATGTTGGGCCACACGCTCATTTCTCCTTCGGCGCGATGCGGAACGCGTCGGCAAATTGCCGCAGTTTCTCGTCGGGCGCGTCCAGCAGGGCGCGAATCAAACTGACGGGCGTGCGAGCATAAACTGCCTCCACACGTTCGCAGATCGCATCCAATTGCTCGGACCCCTGCTGATAATGATAGCCGGCCTCCGCAGTGCCGGCGACGAGTCCGAACTTGATCAAATGGTCGAGCGCTTGGCCGACCGCGAGCTGGCTGCTGCGCAGTTCGCGGACCAGTTCAGCCACGTGATAATGGCTTTGGCGCTCCCGCCGCAGCAGGATGAGCAGCTCAAGCGCGGATATCGAGCCGATGGCCGTGCGGGCGAACGCCGTGGCATCGTCGTCAGTATCGGAATTGCCAGCCACCCACCCTCCCGAGGCCCCCCGTCGGGAATCGATATGGCCCGGCCTCGTGAGTAGACCGGGTTCGCGTCGCGCTGTGCCGCCTCAGAAGAATTAGGCGGCCGCCCGAGAGAAGCCGTTCGAGCAGAACGCGCCGGATACGAGGCGGTTCCAACTGGCTGGGATGACAAGACGCCGCAGTCCTGACGGGGCCAGGGTTAGAGGCCAGATATCTGCCTCGCGATTTCATCGATCACGCCGATGATGTAATCGGCGATCTTGCAGAACGTTTCGTTGACGTAGGTCAGGCGTCCCTTCAGATCGGTCTTGGAGACGATGATCTCGGTGTCGTCGAAGAAGCGTTCGGTATCGGTCGGTGTAATGACCGTCTTCATGACGCGTTCTTGGCCTTTCGCCCGTGTTGCTTCCTGCACCCTGGCCGGCATCGGTTCGGAGTGACTAGCTTCGCTGTGCGAGTATTGGGGAGGTCAGCATTGCAAAGGGATTAAGTGGACGCGGACGAAACGGCTGAAATCACATAACCTGGTGTAGTGACGGCCTTGTCACCGCCCGCGCGGGCGTCGCTGCAACTCAATATCAGGACGAAATTCACCAGCCGCGCGGTTCGCCGGCAAGGACGGGCAGCGCTTCGAGCGCCGCCAGGAGTTTCTTTTCCTCGCCGGCGGCGAGCGGCAGCAGCGGCGGCCTTGGCTCACCGCACTCGCGGCCCATGGCGCGCGCTGCGGCTTTCAACGCCGCAACGCCGCCGGCCTTGAGGATTTGGCGCAACGCCGCCGCCTCCTCCTGCAGCGCGCGCGCCTCGAACAGATTTTGCGCACGGCACAGATCGAACAGCCGGCGGACGAGTGTCGGCGCAACAACGGCGAGCGGCGCAAACATCCCGCGCGCGCCGATCGCCGCGGCCGAGACCAAAAGTTCGTTGCCTGTAAGCAGCGCAAAATCCGGCCGCACGCGCGCGGCGTCGGTCAAAAGCTCGATCATGAATTGCCAGTCGAGACTCGAATCCACCACGCCGGCAAAATTCGGGCGCCGCTCGATCAGTTTGACCGCCAGCGCAGCATTGATCCGGCTGCCCGCCATGTCTTCCGGCGCATTGAACACGAAAAATGGAAGATCGACAGCCGCGCCGATCTGGACGAAATGCTCCAGAATCATGGCCGGCGGCGGCGTCCAGTAATACGGCGTGGTCGCGATAATGGCGGCGGCGCCGGCATCCTGCGCCGCCCGCGCCAGCGCCGCGGCGATCCCGGTGCCGGCGTCGCTGACATGGGCGATCACCGGCGCGCGCTTGCCCGCGCAGTCGACAGCGAATTGGATCAGCGCGCGGCGTTCCTCGTCGGTGAGGCTTACGGATTCGCCGACATGCATCGGTACGGCCAGCGCCTGCGCGCCGTGACGCAGGTGGAACTCGATCATCCATCCGTACTGCTCGAAATCGATCTGCCGGTCGTCGGAGAACGGCGTCAGCGGCGTGTGGACGAGGCCCGGCTCGAACGGCATTGGTTAATCCTGAAACAAGCAAGGCCTGCAATGTCCGCCGCCGTCATTCCCGCGAAAGCGGGAATCCATATTCACGGTCGGGGCAGACCTCGCAGGGTGGTGGTTATGGGTCCCCGCCTTCGCGGGGACGACGGAGAGGTGAAGCATGGCGCGAAATCGTTTCACCAGCCGTGCGGCTCGGTGTCGATAATGCCGAGCTCTTCAAGCTGGGCGCGGATATAGGCTTGGCGCTCGGGCGTCGCGGTCGGCAGCGGTGCGCGCGTCGGGCCGACCGGGCGGCCCATGATGACCATGCCGCCCTTGAGCGAGGAGGGGTATTGGTCCTTGAACAGGTGCCACAGCCGCGTCATCTTGAATTGCAGTTCACGCGCCTTGGCCCATTCTCCGGCGATGCAGCTGTCGAACAGCTCGTTGCACAGGTTCGGGCAGATCGAGCCTGCCGCCGAATACGAGCCGACGCCGCCGAGCGGCACTGACGACAGCAGAAACTCGACGCCGGTCACCATGGCAAAGTTCGGCCGCAGCGCCAGCACCGCGCGCGAAATTTCGAGAAACTTTTCACTGTTGAAGCTTGCTTCCTTGACGCCGGCAAAATTCGGCAATTTCTCGATCAGCCGCGCCATCAGCTCGCCGGTGATCTCGACGCCGTTGAGATAGCTCGGCGAATTGTAGGACAGTACCGGCAGATCGATCGATCCGCACAGTCGTATGAAATAGGCCTCGATCGCCTCGAGCGTCGGCGCCCAGAAATACGGCGTGATCGCCAGAATCCCGTCGGCGCCGATGTCCTGCGCATGCCGTGCCAGGGCCATCGTGTCCTCGACCGCGAGCGCACTGACATGGATGGTCACCGGCACCCGGCCGGCTACGACTTTGACGGCGGCCTCAGCGAACAGCTTGCGCTCGGGAATGGTCAGGTTGAGCGACTCGCCCTTGTGATGGGGCCAGGAAATGGCGGGCGCTCCGGAGCGGACGTGGAAATCGAGCACCTTCTCGAAGGTCGGCAGGTCGAGCGAGAAATCGTCCTTGAGCGGCGTCACCGGACTTTGCATGACGCCGCGGAATTTGTTCGGCATGGTCGCTGCGCTCGTCATCGTGCCAAATCCTTTGTCTCAAGTCCTTTGTCTCAAGTCCTTTAGAATTGCGGCGGCTCGCCGAAATACGCCTGGCGGATGACCTCGGCAAGATCGGCTCTTCCAACCGGCCGCGGATGATCGATCTTGATCTTGCTCACCACCTCTACGGCCTTGGCGATATCGTCCTCGCGCAGGCCGAGCCCCTTCAGCCCGGTCGGCAGACCGATACGCACATTGAGATCGTAAAGCCCGTGCGCCGCGTCGGGCACACCGAGCGCACGCTTGATGCGCGCCATCGCGTCGGGCGCTGCGACGGCATTGAAGCCTACCGCGTACGGTGTGGCGACCGCGTGGGTGTGGGCGTGGTCGAGATTGAACCACTGCCGCACGCGCTGGGCGATGGCGTGCTCGAGCCCGACTTCGGAACGGAAATTCGCCGCGAGCCAGGCGCCGTAGGCGAGATCCGTACGCGCCGCGAGATCGCGGGGGGACTCGACGACGCGCGGCAAGCTCGACCCGATGCGCCGCACGGCTTCCTCGGCCATGGTCTGCACCACCGGATTGGTGTCGGGCCCGTAAAGGCTTTCGACGGCGTGCGCCACCGCGTTCATGCCGCTTGCCGCCGTCATACGCACCGGCAGGTCGAGGGCGAGTTCCGGATCGTAGATCGCGGTCGCCGGCAGTGCGGCGCGATCGTCGCCGCTGACCTGTTTGTCGGCGATGCCGATACGCCAGCGCGGCGCCATTTCGGAGCCCGAATAGGTAGTAACGATGGCGATGTAGGGCAGCCTGGTCGCGACCGCGGCGGCCTTGGCGAGCCCGATCGGCGAGCCGCCGCCGATCACCACGAAGCCGTCGACTTTGTGCCGCTCGATCTCGGCGATAACGCGGTCAAAGGCCTCGCGCGGCATATTCGGCGCCGAAGCGTCGCACAGGCCGGTGCAGCGGTCGGCGACCGAGGCGGTGGCGCGGCGCGCCATATCGGTGCGCGACGGCGAGCATAGCACGATCAGGCGCGAAATCTTGTGAAAGTCGGCTTCGGCGCGCAGCGCGGCAACTGAGCCGGCGCCAAACACGATGCGGATCGGATCGGACTGATAGGTGAATTGCGAGGTCATCGGAGAGTGGCAATGACAAAGGACGCGGGGCGGCGGACGCCGCTGCGGCAGGGAAAGACGCCGCCCTCAATATGCCTTTTGCCGAAGGGAAGCGAGCGCCGATTGCCGCGTGCGGCTGGCGCCGAGAGTCCGAGTACGAAGCCCGCTTAGGCGTGCGGCCAGTGCCGCTGGTGGAACCAGTTGCGGTAATCGGTCATCTTGGCGCGCTGCGCCGACGGAGCATGCCGCTTGCAGGTCGAGGCCTCGTCGCTGCCAGGCTTGGCGCCCCAGCGGAATTCGGCGCAATCGTTCGGATTGTAGGCCATCTCCAGGTCAGCCTCGCGATCGATCACGTCCTTGAGCGTGAGCGTCCATTGCGAACCGTCGCTGCGGGTATATGAGAACTTGTGCGCCGCAAGCTCCGAGGCGAGCTGGCTCTCCAAATCGCTCTTGACCTCGGCCGCGCTCTTGCCCGCCGGCATCGCGTAGTGCTCGGCGCGGCGGGCGACGTGATCGGCAAAGCCGCGCACCACGTCGATGGCGATCAACAGGCGGAAGTCGCGCGCCGGCGTCGAATAGTCTTCCCATGCGCCGGTCGTTTCGAAGATCGACGGACCGGACGGCATGGCAATTTCACCGCGCGCTTTCTCCAGATACTTGCGGCCGTTTTCAACCGATGTCACTCGCGTCTTCACCTGCTCGTCGAGATTGGCGATCGCGTTCGCCATGGCGCGCGCGGGATCGACCGGCTCGGGCGACATCACGTCGTCCATGTGATCGTAGAAATCCCGGGCGCTCATCTGCGCTTCATCGAGCGAAAGGTCGCCGTATTGAGGATCCTTGGCGATTTCCGCATTGGTCAATCGCCGCAGGGTGCCGTTCTTTTCGCGCTCGATCGGCCGAAAGTGCTTGAAGCCGGCGGTGCCGAGCTTGGGTTCATGCACGAACAGGAAATTTCCCTGCCAGAAACGCTTGCGCGTGACCGTTCCGTCGGGCTCGGCATCGACGGCGAGAAAGACGCCCGGCGCGCCGTTTGCTTCCGGCACACGCTTCACCAGGATCAGAACGTGTCCATACGGATCGGCGTAGACGGTACCCGGCCGCACCGCGCTTTGAGTCAGCGGGATCGTGTAAAAATCCGTTTTTTCGTCCGTTGCCGCGACGCGTACCGCGCCGGTCTGCACGACGTCGGCGACGTCTGGCAGATAGTGCCGGAACGCGGCTGCGAGCCCCAAATTCTTCAGCGACACATGCCTCGGCGCCGAACGCTTCGGGCTTGCCGGCGCGGCGGCGGCGGGCGGCGGAGGGGCGGGCGATGGGGCAAATATCTGGAACAGGCCGGGCTGAGGCTTGGGGGTCGGGGCGGGCGGCGCCACGTTCTCCACCGAGGTCAGTTCAGGCGGCGGCGCCGGACGAGTCACCTCCGGGTGTTCGATATTGAACCACTGATAGCATTTCGGCGGCGCTCCGCCGGTGCCGCGCGAGCAGTTCGAATAGCCGAAAGGCAAGCCCATCTTGAATGAGAAATAGGCGCGGAGAAAATAGACGAAGTCGGCGCAGTCCGGACGCAGCCCCGTCAAGACGTTGTCTTCACCAAGACCGAGGGAATTGAACAAGAGATTACGCGTCTTGTCGTGGAGCGGTCCGTCCCAGGTTTTCCACGACAGCTCCTGATCGAGCGGTCCGTCGAACAGTTTGGCGATCCACGCTGAAAACAGGTTTTCGGTCTCGCGATTCCAGCTGTTGCGCATTGGCCAGAGGCTGCTTCCCGTCGCGTGAAGTCCCGCGGGCTTGCGCGCGCTGACGGCGATGTCGCGGGTCACGCTGGCGCAGCCATCCGTCTCATGGTCGAGCGCGAGCGTCGCGTGCCAGGTCCCGGCGGCCGGTTCTGCGACTTCGGCATACCAGTAAGTGGGCGGACCGGCCCCGTTGCCGCGCGATTTTGCCGCCACGCTTCCATCGGGCGCGATCAGCGACAGTTCGCCGCCGAGCGGCTTTTCGGCGGCAACGAGGACGCGCAACGGCGCTCCCTTCCACGGCTCCAGCGGCGCTGGCAGCACTCCAACCTGCAATGCCTCTGCGCATTTCGAAGGAGCGCCCGGCGCTGGTGCGCTTTGGGCAGGCGAAGTCTGCGCCCGCGCATCGACGCTAAAGCAGGTGCCGGCGGCCAGCAGCAATGCCGCCGCAGCGGTGGAAAAGTGTCGTCCCGGATGCACGTGAAGGCCCTCGTTCCCCGTCTGAGCCGTAGTTTGTAAGTATTACCAGCGCTTTGGCTGAATCAAGGCAACTGGGGATAGAGGCCCCTCAGTTCCTTCCGGCGGCCATGTCCGCCACTTCCTTCGCCTTGGCGGCACAGGCGGCGAGCAGGAAGCCGAGATCGGTGCCGGTCGAGACGTAACGGGCGCCCATGCGGACATATTCGGCCGCGAGATCGGGCCTGCTGGCAAAACCGCCAACCGCGGCGTGCTTGCCGTGGCGGCGGCAGGCCGCGATGGTCGCCGCGTAGGCTTCGCGCACCCGTGGATGGTCGTACTGGCCGGGCAGGCCCCAATCCGCCAACAGGTCATTCGTGCCGATCAGGACCATATCGACGCCTTCGACGGCGACGATCTCGTCGGCGTGCGCGATCGCCTCGTTGCTCTCGAACTGCACGATCACCATGGTGGCGGCGTCAATCGCCGCGTAGGCCTGCACCGCCGGCAGCGAGCGGTATTGCAGGTGGGGCAGGGGACCGGCGTTGGAGCGCTCGCCGAGCGGCGGATATTTGGCGGCCCGCACATAGGCGCGCGCGTCGGCGGCGGACTGCACATGCGGCGCGATGATGCCGAGCGCGCCGGCGTCGAGGATGCGCTGCACGTCGCCCGGGCCCGGCACGCGCACGAACGGCGTGATGCCGGCCTCGAGCGCCGCCATGCAGATCTGGCTCGTCGTCTCCAGCGAAAAGCTCGAATGCTCCATGTCGACATAGAGGCTGTCGAAGCCCGCGGTCTTGGCGATGCGCACGATCTCGATGCCGCGAACGAGCCGCACCGTCATCGACGCCACCACCTCGCCGCGCGCGAGCTTCTCCTTCACGTGATTGCGCACAACGCTTGTCTGGTTTGTCATCCCGGTGCCCTTCCCAGTGCCGTGACCTTCGCGGCTGACAGTCCCCGCGCGAGGCGATAATCTACCAAGCCAAAGGGAGACGCCGCCGTGAATTATTCGACCGAGTTCGAGTCAATCCGCAACCAGGTATCGGAACAAGAGTGGCAGGCCCGGCTCGAACTCGCCGCCTGCTACCGGCTGGTCGATGCCTACGATATGACCGATTTGATCTACAATCACATCACGGCGCGAATTCCCGGCACCGAGCATCTTCTGATCAACCTCTACGGTCTGCTTTACAAGGAGATCACGGCGTCGAGCCTGGTCAAGATCGATGTCGAAGGCAACGTCGTCTGGAAGCCGGACACCGATTACGGCCTCAACGTTTCCGGCTATGTGATTCACGGCGCCATCCACAAGGCGCGGCCGGACGTGGCCTGCGTGCTGCACACTCACACCCGCGCCGGTATGGCGGTCTCGGCGATGAAATGCGGGCTCTTACCGCTGTCGCAGACCTCGATCCGCTTCGTCGGCCATATCGGCTATCACGACTATGAAGGTCCGGCGATCGATCTTGAAGAGCGGAAGCGTCTGGTGCGCGATCTCGGCCCGCACGACGCGATGATCATGCGCAATCATGGCCTGCTGACCTGCGGCGCGACGATACAGCAGGCGTTCAACACCATGTATCAGCTCGAACTGTCGTGCCGCTCCCAGGTCGATGCCATGGCGGCACGCGCGGATCTGACCATGCCGGGCGAAAACGTGCTCGCCCACACCGCGCATCTCTATCAGCCCGGCGCGCGGCGCCCCTACGGCGTGCTGGAGTGGCCGGCGATGCTGCGTCTGCTCGCGGCGGAACAGAAAAACTCAGGTTATCCGCCGTACTGGCATTGACGCTGTCTGCAATCAGCGCGCACCGGCCGCAGCCGTTGATCGCCGCGCCGGGCAAGTGTCCGTTACAGGCGTATCGCAAGCAAAAAATCGAACGTCCGGTGCAGCAACAATCTTGCATGGTAGGCTTCGCATATTATTGCACAGCCGACTGCTGCAAGGACGTCACCGATTATTTCATCCCCGGCAGCGGCTAGAGCAAGTCTTCGGAAAAATGGCTGACGGTTTTCCGAAGAAAATGTGATCAATAAACGAGCTCGTCACGCCGGGGCGAGTGCATTGCCGAGCACGCTTTCCGCCCGCTCGATTACCGCTTCGGCTGGAAGCTCTTCCATGCAGGCATGGCCGTGCGTGCAGCTTTTGAGCCGCCGCAGGTAGCACGGCGCGCAGGGCAGGCTCCACCGCGCCACCGCGTTGTCGCGATGATAAGGCCCCGCCCACACCTCATCGCTCGGCCCGAACAGCGCGACCACCGGGCGGCCGAGCGCGACCGCAAGATGCATCGGGCCGGAATCGTGCGCGATGCAGATCGCGGCGCGATCGATTAGCGCGGCAAGCTCGCTCAGCGTGGTCTCGCCGGTGAGGTCGACAGCGCCAGGCGCGAGGTGCGTGATCGCTTCGCCGACCGCGCGCTCGCGCGGTGCGCCGACCAGCACCGCCGCATAGCCGCGCGACATGAAATGCCGCGCGACCGCGGCCGATTTTTCGTCCGGCCAGCGTTTGGTCTGCCAGTTGCCGCGCGGCGCGATGACCGCGAGCCGTGCATCGCCAATGCCGCGCTGGCGCAGCAGCGCAGCGACGCGCTCGTGCGCGGCTTGCGGAATGTGAAAGGAGAAATCGGTCGGGCCTGGCGCAAACCCAAGCAGATTGCCGACGCTCTGATAGTGGTCGATGACGTGCACGTCGAGTGTCGGCAGCGGGATGCGGTGGGTATAGAACAGCCAGGCGCCTTCGCGCGCGCCCTGCCAGGCGTGCTTGCGGAAGTCATCCGTCACTTTGCGCGACTTCGCCCAGACCTCCGGGCGTTCCTTGTCGAAGCCGATGCGCACCGGCGCTCCGCTGACGAAGGCCAGGAACGCGCTGCGCGATTGGCAATGCAGGTCGATGGCGAGGTCGTAACCGGCACGCCGGACCTTCGCGGCAAGCCGCGCGTAGCTCGTCAGCGCCGACCAGGCCCAGGGCGGGGCGCTGGTGTCGCGCTCGAAATCGATGACATTGTTAAGGGCAGGGTGATGGCGCAGCAATTCGCCGATCGCCGGCGTTACCAGCCAGTCGATCTGGGCATTCGGGTAGCGGCGGCGCAATTTGTTGAGCACCGGCAGGGTGTGGACGACGTCGCCGACCGCCGACAGCTTGATCAGCAGGATTTTGCGAAAGTCGCGGCGGCGCAGTTCGTCGAGAGAAAGTTTCATCAGTCTCAGGCGCGGCCCGGCAGGATCATCTGCAGCACGCGCTTGAACGACGCCGAGGTGTGGTGGCGCAGCATCGCGATCTGCCGATTGCCGGCCGAGGTCAGCCAGTTGAACTGAATGACGCGGCGATCGCCGGCAAAGGATTCATGGCCGTGCCAGGAATTGTCGCTGCGCTTGAACGCGAGCAGGGTGCCGGCGACCGGCGGCACCTCGACGATGATGTCGTTGAGATCGCGGGCGGAGCGCAACAGCCGCAGCCGGCCGCCGGCATTCTCCCAGTTTTCATTCATATAGATCAGGACGGTGATGATCTTGGTCTTGGAATCGGTGTGGATCTTGCCGTCGCTCGGGTCGCAGCGGCCGCGCACCGTGGTGATGGTCGGCCGACCGGTGAGATCGAGCTTGAACTTTTCCTCGAAAGCCTCGCGGAACTCATCGCTTTCCAGTTCATCGAGCATGGTCTGGAACGCCGGACCGAAAGTCACCTGATCGGTCGGGAAGCTGCCGGGCGAAGCGATTTTCGGATAGTCGGCATTAATGGCTGCAAGGCCCGCGGTGCTGACGAAGCCCGGCACCACCAGGTGGGCGAACGGCTCCGTTACCAAAGGAGTCGCACGCAACGCCTCAAGCCTCAGATATTCCGTCATTTTTCCTCGCCGGCTGCGCGATCAAGGCGAATCTAGCACCGCCCGTCAGTGGCGTAAATCAATGTAGGCTGACTCAAGTGTGCCCGACGGCGAACGGTGAGCCAGCCGATCAACCCGGTCATACCATCTACTTGGCCGTGCCACGCAAGTAGGATCCAGGCTGCCAAGTTCCCCGCAGCATCGCAATGACCCCGTTGCTGTTCGATAGACGGAACAGAAACCAAACAGCCAGAAGAATCACGAAAACCCTGGCGACGATCCGCAGCGATCCGGTTTTGGCTGCACTGGCGCACCGCCACGTGCCGAAGCTGGCGATAAACAAATAAGCCCAGAGGATGAAGAACCCAGCGACGTATATGGGCACGCGCGCCGTAGGGTAGGCCATGACGCTGACCCCGCCGATCACGCTTTCCGCCACGAGGAGAGCGAGGCCGCCACCGATCAGATATCCCCAGAGCGCCGTGGAGAGCGCTAGCGATCCGGAGCACAGTCTTTGCAAGCTGTTCATGACCGCACCCTCATCGGAGCCCGCCTGCGATGCGCCTGGTCGACCGCCCGCGCGCTCGCCGCTACTGTCGACTTGCCTCCTGGATCGCCTGCCACACGCGGGCAGGCGTCGCCGGCATGTCGAGGTGTGTAACGCCGAGCGGCGCGAGCGCATCGAGCACCGCGCTGATCGCGGCGCAAGGTGCGGCAACGGTCCCGGCCTCGCCGGCGCCCTTGACGCCAAGCGCATTGGTGCGGGTCGGCGTATCATCCAGCCACGTCTCGATATCCGGCAGATCTTCCGCCCGCGGCAGGCTGTAGTCCATCAACGATCCGCTGAGGAGTTGACCCGAGCCGCGCTCATAGATGCAATGCTCGAACAGCGCCTGGCCGAGCCCCTGCGCGACCGCGCCCATGGTCTGGCCGTGCACGATCATCGGGTTCACAGCGCGGCCGACGTCGTCGACCGCGACATAGCGCACCAGAACCGACTGCCCGGTCTCCGGGTCGATCTCGACCTCGCATACATGGCAGCCGTTTGGCCACGTGACCTGCTCGTTGCGATGCAGTTTCTCGGCCGAGAGCGGCTGTACTGCCGCGAGTTCATCGAGGCCGACGCTGCGGTCGGTGCCCGCAACGACGAAACGCCCGGCGGAATAGACGATGTCCTCGACGGCTGCTTCCAGATGCGCCGAGGCACGGCTGCGGCCCTCGGCGATCAGAAGCTGCATCGCCTCGAACGCCGCGCTGCCTGCTCTGACCATCGAACGCGAAGCAAACGTACCCACGCCGTGTGCGATCCTGTCGGTGTCGCCGGCGATGATACGAACTTTGTCGAATGGCACATCCAGCGTCTCGGATGCGAGCTGCGCGAATGTTGTTTCATGGCCTTGCCCCTGCGACTGCGAGCCGATGCCGACCACGATCGTCCCATCGGGCTTGGCCTCGGCGATGGCGTATTCCTGCGCGATGCCGCCCGCGCCTTCGATGGTGTAGACGACGCCGATGCCACGCAGCCGCCTGCGTTTGGCGGCCTCCGCCTTCCGCACGGGAAATCCGGCCCAGCCGGCGTAGCGCAGCGCGGACTCCATCAGTCGCGGAAAATCCCCGCAGTCGCAGATGCCTCCGGTCGGTGTCGTGAACGGCATTGCGGACGGCTTCACCAGATTCCGCCGGCGGATCTCGGCGCGGTCGAGGCCGAACCGCAGCGCTGCGCGGTCCAGGAGTCGCTCGACGACATAAATGTCTTCGAACCGGCCGACGCCCCGATAGACGTTGATCGGTATGGTGTTGGTCAGATAGCCCTTGAAGTCGAGGTAAGCCTCCGGAACAGCGTAGGCCCCCACCAGCATCCTGATGATGTTGCCGACCGTGGAGTTCGGCTGACGCGGGACAATATGGGCGCCCATGTTGCAGCGGCCATGCACACGGAGCGCGAGGATTTTGCCGTCGCGATCGAACGCCATCGCGGCTCTCGTCGCGTGATCGCGCGCCTGGGTGTCGCTGATGAAGCATTCGGAGCGAGAGGCGCACCAGCGTATTGCGCGGCCAAGCTTGTAGGCCGCGTAGGCGCACGCGATGTATTCAGGATAAGTGGTCGAGCGTGCGCCGAAGCCGCCGCCGACATCGCCGGTGGTCACCCGCACGCGGTCGAGCGGCAGGTCGAGCGCGTGCGCAATACGCACCGCCTGTTGATGCACGCCCTGTGACCCGATCTGCACCGAAAGCCGCGCGGTTCCCGGGTCATAGGCGGCAATGCAGCTGCGCGGCTCCATGAAATTGATGATGACTCGATTATTGATGGCCTCGATCTCGACGACCGCAGCGGCGTGCGCAAACGCGGCTTCGGTCGCCGTCCTGTCGCCAGCTTCGATGGCGAACAGCTGGTTGCCGTGTATCTCGTCCCATACGAGCGGCGCACCCGGTTTCTCCGCGTCCTCTATCTCGATCACCGAGGTCAGCGGCTCGTAATCGACCTGCACCGCCTCGGCGGCATCGCGCGCGCCGGATTCCGTCGGAGCAATCACGAGCGCCACCGCCTCTCCGACGTGACGCACCTTGCCGACGGCAAGCGCGCGCCACGGCGGAATGACCAGATCGCCGATGAAGCTCGGAAAACCGGCGCCAAGGGACTCGGGCGGGTTAAGGACCGGCTTGACGCCGGCCGCTTCGAGATCGGCTCCGGTCATCACAGACACGCCCGCCAGCGCGAGGGCGGCGGTTGGGTCGATCTTGCGGATCCTGGCATGCGCATGTGGCGACCGGACATACGCGGCATGCAGGCAGCCGGACGGCCCGGCGTCGTCGGTGTAGCATCCCCGTCCGGTCAGCAGACGCTGGTCCTCGACGCGGGGAATCGAATCGCCAATGCGTCCGAATTTCGCGCTGCCCGCGGGCGAAGAGATGTTTTTCATCGCGGCGTCTAGGTGAACAGCCCGAGATCGATCGCGTCGCCCATCTTGCAGTAGCCGACATCGCTCGGGTGCAGTCCGTCGCCGCAGTCGTCCACGGTGCGCATCTGGGTCGGGACTTCGGGGTCGCGCAAGGCGGCATCGAAATCGGCGAAAGCGTCAAACACGCCGCTCTGCCTGATCCAGGTGTTGACCGCGGCCCTGTGCTTCTCGCGCGTCGGGTTCCAGGCATTGGCCATGTAGGTCTCGTTGCCGAATGGCGTCAGTGTCGCGCCAATGATCTTGATGCCGGCGGCGTGAGCGCGCTGCGCCATCTGCTGCAGGCCGGCAATCATCTGCTCGGCGGTGACCTCCTCGTCGGGTTTCGCCCACCGGTTGCGCAGGTCGTTGGTACCGAGCATGACAATGACATGCGTGACGCCCGGTTGTGCCAGCACGTCGCGGTCGAAGCGGCGCAGCCCGCTGTCGCCGCGGATGTCGTGCAGGATGCGGTTGCCGCCGAGCCCGTTGTTCATGACGCTGACGGATCTGCCGGCGCGGGCGACGAGTCGCCGCGCCAATTGATCGGGCCAGCGGCAGAAGGCGTCGATCGTCGAGATGTTGCCGTCGGTGATCGAGTCGCCGAGCGCGACGACTCCGAGCGTGTCGCGCGGGGCGAGCACATCGACGCCGCACAGGAAGAACCACTGATCGGTCAGATTTCCGACCGGCATCACTGTGGCAGCGGTGTAATTGCCGGGTGGCGAGATGTAATTGGTCTGCCTTGCATATCGTCCCGTTATCGCGAAATTCGCCAGCACTTCGCCGGGCAGATGGAAACTGACTGCGAGATCGGCGAGCGGCGCAACGGAAACATCAACGGCATCGCTGTACGCCACCGCACCGGCCGCAATGACGGCCGAGTCGCGGCCGCCAAAGGTCAGCTTGCGGCTTTTGCCTGCGACGATCGCCGGACCCTTGTCACGCAACGCAACCGTCGCGGCGCCAATGGCGAGTGGACGATTGCCATAGGCATTTGAGATGCGCACGCGCAGCCGCTCGCCGCCGATGCTGACCCGTGGATTTAGGCGGATCGTCTGGTTACTGAAACCGGCGACGCCTTCCGCCGGCGCGGGAGCTGCCGCCCAGGTTCCGACCCAACGTTCATCGCTTGGCATGAGCGTCCTCCACTTTCCCTGGAGTTTATGTGCCGTCACGCAAGGCATCAACGAGCACGCTGCAGCCCCCTCCAGTTGCCTTGGGCCTTGTCCGATGACCTACGATCCAGTGGATTATCGATGCAAGCTGGGAGGCGTGTGGCTCTCAGCGGGAGCTGAATGACGATTAGGGGCTAGAACGTCGTGGCCTTGGGTCACTTGTCGGTTGTGCCCCGGCAGCTGCCGTGGGAGCGGCCATTGTCATTGGCAGAAACGTGCCAGCTGCTGCCGTGAGCAGCTGCGGCAAGTCGGTACGCGTGGTGGCAGCAGCCGACGCGCGAGGAACCGGCACGCGACTGCTATGAGATCGCTTGCGGATGATCAGCCATTGTCAAACGGCCGGTCGTATCTGAACCTATCGGTGACGGCGGCTGAGCCAGCGCGGAGCCAAGATCGGAGGCACTGGCACTCGGTGCAAACGACGCCATCGCCTGTGCAAGCTGGCCGTTCGCCGCAGCGGCTCCGGGTGGCGGATCAGTGGCAATGCCGGCGACCGACCATTCCAAGCCGACCTGCCCCCTCGATGCCGCCGTGGTGAGCTGGTTGTTGGTGATGTCATAGATCTCGAACGCGCCGGTATTGCTGTTGCGCATCAGCATATCGCTCGAGCCCGCGCCATTGATCGACCCGAAGCCGACCACCGACCATTCCAAGCCAACCTGTCCCATCGGCGCCGCCGAGGTGAGCTGACTGTTGCTGATGTCGTAAATCTCAAACTGTCCGGTATTTTTGTTGCGCATCAGCATGTCGGATTCGTTGGCGTTGCCGGAGAAATCGCCGAAGCCGGCAACGGACCACTCCAGCCCAACCTGGCCCATCGGCGCCGCCGAGGTGATCTGATTGTTGCTGATGTCGTAAATCTCGAACTGACCGGTATTGTTGTTGCGCATCAACATGTCTGTTTCGTTGGGCCGGGTCGAGAAATCGCCGAACCCTGCCACCGACCATTCGAGTCCCACCTGGCCCATCGGCGCCGCAAAGGTGATGGTGTTGTTGGCGAGGTCGTAAATCTCGAACTGTCCGGTATTGCTGTCGCGCATCAGCATATCGGTCTCGCCGGCATTGCCGGAGAAATCGCCGAAGCCTGACAACGCCCACTCCAATCCAACCTGCCCCATGGCGGCGGCGTTGGTGATGGCGTTGTTGCTGATGTCGTAGATCTCGAACTGACCAGTATTGCTGTTGCGCAGGATCATATCCGGCATGTTGGCGCCGGCGAAGGGGCCGACGCCCGCGACCTGCCACTCCAGCCCGACCTGGCCCAGATAGCCGTCGGCGAGGATGCTGTTGCCGCCGAGATCGTAGATTTCGTAGTCGCCATTGTTGCCGTCGCGCATGATCATCGCCGCGGTGGTGCCCGCGGGCGGCGGCGCGTTGGCGGGCTGCGCCACCACCGTAAGCGACGTGCCATTGTTGCCGTCGCTCGCGGCGCTGAACTGCTGCGGCCCGAAGCTGCCGATGAGATTGAATGAGGCCACTGTGGTGCCGCCGCCGTTGACCAGCGAGAGCACGCCGCTGCCCGCACTGCCTTGCGACCACACCGCATGATCGCCGGACGCGAATGTGTGGAAGCCGAGATCGATGGTTTCGGCGCCGATGGCCATGCCGGCGATGCTGCCGCCAAGCTGACTGGCGCCGGTATCGAAGCGCAGCGTCTCGGCCGTGCCGGTATCGGCGAACGTCACCGTGCCGGTAATTGCGCCGCCGGTGCCAAGTTCGAGCGTGCCGGCGTCGATCGTGGTGCCGCCCGTATAGGTATCGGCGGCGGTGAACTTCACCGTGCCGCCCGCCGCATTGATCACGATGCTGCCGGCGCCGGCACTGAAATTCTCCGCTGTGGGATTACCGGACTGGTCGGTGATCACGTCGGACACGAGCGTGGTCTGTCCGGCCGCGGCGCCGAACGTGGCCGTGTCGTTGCCCTGAATGAACAGCGCGCCGCCGAGGGCGTCGCCGTTGCTGGCGCCGCTGTAGCCTTTGCTGCCGCCCGTCACCGTCGCGGCGCCAAGGCTGGTCGCCTGCAGGCCGCCGCCCTGGATGGTGAGCGCGCCGCCCTGCTGCACGAAAATGTCGCCGCCGGCGCCAAGCCCGCCGCCGCCGCCGCCGCCGTTAGCACCATTGCCGGCACCGAAGCCGCCAGCACCGTCGGTCCTGCCACCGCCCCCGCCACCACCGAAACTGCCGTTGCCGCCGCGAATGTCACCGCCACCGCCGCCGCCGCCGAAGCCACCTCCGCCGCCACTGGAGAGAAATTCCCCGCCGCCGCCGCCGCCACCACCGCCGAAGCCCCCGCCGCCGCCGAAGGTGAGCGCGCCGTTGCTGCCGCCGATCCCGCCGCCGCCGCCATCGCCAGCAAAGCCAACGCCGCCGCCGCCGCCGCCGCCGCTGGCCCCGCCGCTGCCGCCAACATTATGGCCGCCGCCGCCGCCGGCGGCGCCTTGCACAATTCCGGAACCACCGTCGCCCTTCGATATGCCCCCCAACGCCCCGTTGCCAATGCCGCCGCCGCCACCGTTGCTGGACGCGCCACCATCCCCGCCAGCGCCGCCAAGACCACCGCCGCCGCCGCGGAAGGCATCGCTACCGCCGCCGCCATTGCCGCCGACAGCTTTGTCGCCGCTGAACTGCACGCCCATCAGCGCGGCGCTGCCACCCGATGCCACGAACAGCCCACCACCGAGCCCGGCGCCGCCGCCGCCGCCGTTCAAACCGCCGGCACCACCGACGGCCGTCATGCCGGTCAGCGTCAGGTTCTCCAGCGTCACGCTGCCGCTGTAGACAAAGAAGCCGCGCTGTGTGCCGCCGCCGTTGATCGTCTTGACCTGCGCGCTGGTGCCGGCGGAGTTCATGCCCTCGATGGTGACCGAGGAGCCGGAGTCGAGGTTGATCGCCTCAAGCTCGCCGAGACTGATCCCCGCGGTGACCTCGATCGTGTAGCTGGTGTTCGCCGCCGCATCGGCGCCGGTGGCGTCGATCGCCTTGATGGCCGCGTTGAGAGAGTTGAAATCGGTGGCGATAAAGGTCGTCTGCAGGATTGAAGTCCCGCCATTCTGGTCGTTGACCGCGGTGAATTGCTGCGACCCGAAGCTGCCGGTGAGATTGAGCGAGGCCACTGTGGTGCCGCCGCCGTTGACCACCGACAGCACGCCGCCGCTGCCGCTGGTCTGCGACCACACTGCGTGATCGCCGGATGCAAACGTGTGGAAGCGGAGGTCGATCGCGTCGTCCGCGAACCCGGCGATGGGGCCGGTGACACCAATGCTGCCCGTGTCGAAGCGCAATGTCGCGGACGTGCCGGCAAATGTCGCATTGCCCAAGGTCAATACGCCGCCGCCGAGTTCGAGCGTGCCGGCATCGATCGTGGTGCCGCCCGAATAATTGTCGGCGTCCGTGAGCGTCAGCGTCCCGGCGCCGATCTTAGTCAGCGAGCCGCTCCCTGTGATCAGGCCCGTCAGCGTCAGCGCGTCGCCGTTGCTGTCGACAGTGTCGGAGCCGCTGAGCGTAACCCCGTTGCCAAGGGTGAGGCTCGCCGCACCGGCTTGGAGCGTCGTGCCGGTGCTCATCTGCAGCGCGTGCGTGCCCAGCGCGCTGTTGTTGCCGAGTTCGAGCGTGCCGGCTTGGAGCGTGGTGCCGCCCGTATAGGAATTGGCGGCTGAGAACTCGACCGTGCCGCCAGCGGCGGCATTGATCACGACGCTGCCGGCGCCGGCGGTGAAATTCTCCGCGCTCGGATTGCCTGATTGGTCGGTGATCACGTCGGACACGAGCGTGGTTTGTCCGGCCGCGGCGCCGAATGTAACCGTGTTGGTGCCCTGAACGAACAGCGCGCCGCCGAAAGCATCGCCGCTGACGCCGCCGTTCTCGCCGCGGCCGCCCGTCACCGTCGCGGCGCCGAGGCTGGTCGCCTGCAAGGCGCCGCTGCTGCTGATGGTGAGCGTGCCGCCGGCCTGCACGAAAATATCGCCGCCGGCAGCAAGCCCACCGCCACCGCCACCGTGGCCGCCGCCATTGCCCGCGCCGAAGCCGCCGGCGCCGACGTTGGCTGACGAACCGCCACCTCCGCCGCCACCGAAGCTGCCCGCCGCCCCGTTGGTGCCGCCGCCGCCGCCGCCGCCGAAGCCGCCGCCGTGCAAGGCGCCGCCGCCGCCACCAAAACCACCAACACCGCCGAAGGCGCCGCCGACCCCGCCGCCGCCGGCGCCAAAAGCGAGGCCTCCGCTGCCGCCGCCGCCACCGCCGCTGGCGCCGCCGCTACCGCCGCCGCCGCCACCACCGCCGCCCGCCGTGGCATCCTGCACAATGCCCACACTGCCGTTGTTGCTACCACCGGCACCGCCAGCGGCCGCAACGCCGACGCCGCCGCCGCCGCCGTTACCTGAGGTGGTGCCACTGCCGCCGGCACCGCCGAGGCCGCCGCCGCCGCCGAAGTCTTTGCCGGTGATCGACCCGCCGTTACCGCCGGTCGCCTTGTCGCCGCTGAACTGCACGCCGATCAGCGCAACGCTGCTAGCGAAAGTCACGAACAGGCCGCCGCCAAGCCCGGCACCGCCACCACCGCCGCCGCCGCCGGCCGCTCCGTTGCCGCCGGCACCCCCCACGGCCGTCATGCCGGTCAGCGTCAGGTTCTCCAGCGTGACGCTGCCGCTATAGACAAAGAAGCCGCGCTGGGTGCCGCCGCCGTTGATCGTCTCGACCTGCGCGGCGGTCGCGCCCGAATTGGTGCCCTCGATGGTGACCGACGAGCCGGACATCAGGGTGATCGCCTCGAGCCCGGGCGAGGCGAGATTGAATCCCCCGATGACCTTGATCGTGTAGCTGGTGTTGGTCGCCGCATCGGCGCCGCCGGCGTCGATGTCCTTGATCGCCGTGTTGAGCGCGCTGAAGCTGTTCGCGGTAAACGTCGTGGTGATGGGCATGGCAAACCCCTCGTTGCTACGCAGCGCCCGTTGAAGAATTCAGCGAACAAAACCGATAACAAACCGCGCGCGGCGCGTACGCCGGCGTGGCCGTTCCATGGGTAATTGGCGTAAACTGTGCGCGAATTGGCGGGTTCTGCGCGCCGTCAATTGTCATGGCTGGCCCGCCATTTTTGCTTCGGAGTCGAGCGGTGTCTGCGTGCGCATGGCGGCACGCCACCGCAGCGCCGGCCCCAGGGCCTCTCGCATGTACAGGGCGGTGCCGCCGAGCGCCGCGATGGTCATGACCGCGACGACGACGCCCGAGAAACCACGCGCTGCGAAAATATCACCGGACAGATACGACCCGGCCGATCCGCCCATGTAATAAATGCTCATGTAGGCGGCGAAAATCCGTGGCGTCGCGGCGCCCGCCCGGACCGTGAGCCGCCGCGACAGCATGGCTTGCAGGGCGAACGAACCGACCGTGAAGACGGCAAGGCCGCCCGCGATGGCGTAGAGGTTGAAAGTCCCGGTCATCAGCGCCCCGACTGCGGCGCAACCGAAGAACAGCGAAATCGCGGATCGGGACAGATCGTTCCGCGTCACGCATATGGTCAGCGAGGCGCTGACGGCACCAAGCAGAAAGACAAACGCCATCAACGCGAGCTGCCTGTCATCGAGCATGAACGGCGCGCGTGCGAGACGGACCGGCAGGTAGGTCCATATCGATGTCTGCGAGAACAGTATGCAGAACCCAAGCAGGTATTCGACGACGAAAGCCTTGCGTTGCCCGGAAGCCGCAGCAGCCGGAACCGCCGGTTCGCGGCTTGCGTCCGTGCTCACCTCGGGCACAGGGGAAAAATGAACGGCTGCGCAGATCAGCAACAGCACCGATGCCAGTACCAGGAACGTCGCCTTGATGCCGAATTCATCGACCAGCGAGGGCGGCAGGAAGCGGCTGGTAAAGCTGCCCAGCGTGGTCGCGGACACGAACAGGCCGTTGCTGAACGCACCGAAGCGCGCCCGGTGGATTACGGCGATCCGCCCCATCGCCTCGATGAACAGAACGCCGACGAGGATACCCTGACAGAAGCGCATTCCGATCAGGGTCCAAAGATTGGGCGCCGCGGCCTCGATGAGGCCGGCGATCGCCATCGCCGCCAGGGTCGCGACCTGCACGGCCTTCTTCTGCTGCAATCGTCCGGCAAACAGGGGTGCAAACACGACGCCGGCGGTTGCCGCGACCATCGTGTAGCGGGCTTGCAGAACGGTCGCTCCAAAGGCTTCGGCGATCGGTCCGAGAATGATCTGGGTGAAATACAGATCAAAGAACAGACTGAATCCGATCAGGCAGGTCGTCAGAACAGCGGCGGTGTGACCGGGCTGATCGCAATGTCCAGATGCTTTTTGCATGATCAGGTGTAGCGCCCGAACTTGGATACCCGCTCCACTCGCGCTCTTAGCAAAGCCGGAGAACTCCTTTGCGCCGGTGGCTGCTATCGCTTAACGTTTGGCGGAAACTGAGCGAAGATTGTCAGGTTTTGCGCGCTCGCGACGGGCTAGCGCGATGGGTCAAGATGGGGACCGCTTATGGCGAATGGGCATGCGGTGCCGGCGAATCCGGCCGGCCCGCCGCGACGTGTGGCTATGCTGATCTATCCCGGGGTGGCGCCGCTCGACGTCAGCGGCCCACTGCAGGTGTTCGGGGTCGCCAACTTTCTCCGCAAGCAAAAAATCTACGATGTAATCACGGTAGCGCCCGATGCCGGGCCGGTGCCGACGCCGGTCGGCTTTGCCTTTCTGCCATCATGCGCGATGGCGGCGTTGCCGCTGCCGGTAGACACATTGCTGGTATCGGGCGGCGGCGGCCCGGACGCCGGATGCGAACCAATTATTCTGGATTGGCTGAAACACACCGCGCCACAGGCGCGCCGCTTCGGCTCAATCTGCACCGGCGCTTTCGCACTTGGCGCCGCCGGCCTCATCGCCGGCAAGCGGGTAACGACCCACTGGGCGTTTGCCGCCGAACTGGCGCTGCGCAATCCGACCGCGAAGATTGAGATCGATTCGATCTTCGTACGCGACGGGAATCTCCATACGTCGGCTGGAATCTCCGCCGGCATCGATCTCGCCCTGGCGCTGGTCGAGGACGATCACGGCCGCGATTTTGCGCTCGCCATCGCGCGCTACCTGGTGCTGTTCCTCAAGCGCTCCGGCGGCCAGGCGCAGTTTTCGACGCAACTGAAAGCGCAGTTCTCATCGATCCCGGCGATCCAGAAGGTCCAGCAATGGTGCCACGATAATTTGCGCGGCGATCTGCGCGTCGCCGCGCTGGCGCGGCGCGCCGCGATGAGCGAGCGCAACTTCATCCGGCTGTTTCACGAGGATAGCGGCCAGACGCCTGCGGAGTTTGTGGAGTCGGTGCGTCTGCAGGTCGTCTGCCGGCTGCTTGAGGAGAATGCACTCTCCCTCAAACAGATTGCCGAACGTTGCGGCCTCGGCTCGACGGCGACGCTGCGGCGCATCTTCAAGCGCCGGCTCGGCGTACCGCCGCTGCAATACCGCGATAAATTCAACGCTCAGGCCGGCGCGGTCGCCGCCGGTTGACTGCCGCACAGCAGCTTGCCCGCGAAATAGAAATGCGCCGCGGCCCAGAAGCCGACGCACTGCCAGACCAGGAGCGCGTAGCGCAGTGAATCCTCGCCGTAGCGGGCAAAGACGATCTGGCTCATGCTGCCGACGGCGAGCGGGCCGAGGCCGAGCCCGATGAGCGTGAGGATCATCATAAACAGCGCCGAGGCGAGCGGCCGCAGCGGCGCATCGATGCGCTCGTGCAGCACTGCGACGGCGGGACCGATATGGATGGCGCCAACCGCCGCCGGCAGCACGAACAGCGCGAGCGCCAGCGCAGTATTGTTTGTCCAGTAGAACGCCATCGCGAACGGACGCGCGACCACGAATACGAGCGCGACGAACCACAGCGACCAGCGCAAGTCGTAGTCGCGCAGACGATCGCTGATAAGGCCGCCGAGCCAACTGCCGACGGCGCCGCCGATGCCGATCGAGACCGCGAGATAAGCGCCGGCCTGGGCGATGTTGAAATGCTGCGAGCGCACCAGATAGGACGGCAGCCAGGCGATCGCCCCGTAGCCGACCGCCATGGCGAGGATGGCGGCGATCAGGATCTGGCGCAGCGCCGGATCGCGCCACATCTGGCGCAGCGTAGCGCCGATAAGAGCCAATGAGCCGCCGTCGCGCACAGGAGCGGCGGCGACCGGACGCGGCGTTTCGTGCAACGTGAAGCGCAGCAAGACCGCCAGCAGCAGCGGCGGTACGCCGGCGAGCGTGAACGCTGTGCGCCAGCCGTATCGGTGTCCAATGTAGCCGCCAACCAGAAACGACAGGAACGCGCCGATATTGACGCCGGCAGCGAGCGCGGCGAGCGCCGTGGCGCGTTCGCCGGGCTTATAAAGGTCGGACACCCATGCCTGCGACGGCGGCAGCCCACCGGCCTCGCCGATGCCGACGCCGAGGCGTGCAATCAAGAGCTGAGTGAAGGACTGCGCCAAGCCGCAGGCCATCGTCATCGCGCCCCACAACAAGGCGGCAAGCGCGATCAGATTGCGGCGGCCGTGGCGCACGGCCCAGATACCCGCCGGAACGCTTAGCACGGTGTAAAGCGCGGCGAAGGCGATGCCGGAAAGCAGGCCGAGCTGGACGTCTATAAGGCCGAATTCGTGGCGCACCGGCTCGAGCAGAATGCTCATCAGCTGCTGGTCGAGAAAATTGAAGGCCGACAGCGCGGTGAGAACGATCAGCAAATAATGGCGTGACACAGGGAAAAGCCTATTTTCTCGAATGCAGATCGGCATGGTAACGTTTTGATCGCTGGGCCGGGAAAAGACTTGAGCCCGTCCGATGCGGCAAATTGCGCGACGCCGGCGCGGCTTCGCCTTCTGTTGTGGCTCCTAACCCGCGATCGATCGCGTTTTCATGGAGCTCTGGTCCTACTCTTGTCACACCACGCATCGAGACTGCCGGCCCGTTCCAGTTCGGCAATCAGCGGCGTGAGTTCGTTGGCGTATGCTTTCCAGCGGCCAAGGCCGCGATCGTTGATCGGCTGCCGCACCTGGGCGCGGCTCACCGTGCGAACGCGGCCGTCACTTTCGTTCGCTGGCTTCGGTCGCAAGTCGGCTGTCGAATGAATGTCGCCGACGTCCGTTCCGGGTCTTGGCCGTGTAAAAATTTTTACACAGCCAGGGTCATTCGCGACCCCTTGATGACGACAGCTGAATGTCCGCTTTGCCTCCGATCGCGACCAAACCGCGCGCGCCGAAAAGGTCAGGGCTGGCGCAGCGTGTGGTAACTGCAAACGTGGGCACAATCCGAGGCGCGATTTCTTCTACGCCTCTAGCGCTGGACAATCTTACGCGCTGCGCGCGTCTTGGATCGCCTGCCACACCCTGGCCGGCGTCGCCGGCATTTCGATGTGGCGCACGCCCAAGTCCCACAGCGCATCGACAACGGCGTTGATGACCACGGCGAGCGCCGGCACGGTGCCGCCTTCGCCGGCCGGGCGGATGCCGAGCGGGTGCGTGGTCGAGGGCACTTCTGAGAGTTCGGTGGTGTAGGGCAGGAGATCCGAGGCGCGCGGCATGGCGTAATCCATGAACGAGCCGGCAAGCATCTGGCCGCTTTCGGGGTCGTAGTGCGCGTGCTCCATCAGCGCCTGGCCGACGCCCTGGGCGATGCCGCCGTGGACCTGGCCATGGATGATGAGCGGATTGATCGCGCGGCCGACATCATCGACCGCCGCATAGTTGACGAGCTTGACGGCGCCGGTCTCCGGATCGACTTCGACCTCGACCACCTGACAACCATAAGGAAAGCTCGCCTCGGCGACCGTCTTGTCGCATTCGGCCGCGAGCGGACCCTGAAGATCGGGCGGCAGATCGCGGCGCTCGGCCGCGGCGCGCGCCACGTCGAACAGGCCGATCGAATGGTTGGTACCTTTCACGGTAAAGCGGCCGCCCTTGAACTCGATGTCGGCAACGCTCGTCTCCAGAAGATGCTCGGCGATCTTCGTCGCCTTCTCGATCACGTCGTCTGAGGATTTCTTGATCACGATGGAGCCGAGCCGCATGCCGCGGCCGGAATGGGCGCCGCCGCCGACAGTGACACGGTCGGTGTCGCCGGCAATCACGCGCACGGCCTCGATCGGCACGCCGAGCCATTCGGTCACGAGCTGCGCGAAGCTTGTCTCATGTCCCTGGCCCTGCGAGGTGACGCCGATGACGAGCTCGACGATCCCTTCGGGCTTGACGAGAATCTCCGCCTTCTCGCGCGGCACGCCGGTGGAAATATCGACGTAATTGGCGACGCCGATGCCGCGGCACTTGCCGCGCTTTTTCGCCTCGGCGCGGCGGCGCTTGAAGCCGTCCCAGTCGCCGAGCTTGAGCGCCGTGGTCATGGCGGCGCCGTAATCGCCGCTGTCGTACTCCATGCCGAACGGATTCTTGTACGGCAGCTCCTTGGGCTTGACGAGATTGCGCCGGCGCAGCGCCACGCGGTCGATGCCGCACTCGTGCGCGGCGAGATCGATCAGCCGTTCCATCACGAAGATCACTTCGGGCCGGCCGGCGCTGCGATAGGGACGCGTCGGCGAGGTGTTCGAGAGCGTGGCGCGGGCGCGGAAATGCGCCGCCGGCATGCGATAGATGCTCGACATCATCTGCACGCCCTTTTGCACCATCGAATAGTTGGTGGTGTGGCCGCCGAGATTGCCGAGATTGGAGCCGCGCATGGCGAGAAAATTGCCCTTGGCGTCGAGCGCGAGTTCCGCCTCGACCGCGAGATCGCGCGCCTGGTAATCGGACAGAAACGACTCGTGGCGCTCGATGATCCATTTCACCGGCCGCCCGATTTTCTTTGCTGCCCATGCCACCAGCGCAAACTCGGCGTAGATCATGCCGCGCGTGCCGAAATTGCCGCCGACGTCGCCCATCAGCACGTGCACCTTGTCGGAGGTCACCCCGAGAATCGTGGCGAGGTCGTCTTTCAGACGCACCGCGCCGCCGTTGCCGGCGTAAAGCGTGTAGCGGCCAGTCGCCGGATCGAAGGCAGCGAGCGCGGCGCGCGGCTCCATTGGCGCGCCGGTGACGCGGCGCACCCAGGTTTCGAAGCGCGTGATGTGGGCGGCGCGGGCAAATGCCGCGTCGGTCGCCGCGGCGTTGCCGAGCCCGGCGTCGAAGCAGACATTGGAGCGTGCCGTCTCGTGGACGCGCGGCGCATCCTGGCGCGCCGCCCGACGCGTTTCGACCACCGCCGGCAGCACGTCGTAGTCGATCTCGATGGCCTCGGCGCCGTTCTTGGCGGCGTTGACCGTTTCGGCGACGACCATCGCCACGGCTTCGCCGGCAAAGCGGGCCTTGTCGGTCGGCAGCGGAAAATGCGGCGCGGTGAACACCTCGGGCGGGTTGAGCTGAATCTCAGCCGGATGTTGCGACCACACCTTGTGCGGAATGGGACGAAGACCGTCGGCGACGAAATCGGCGCCGGTGAGCACGGCGAGCACGCCGGGGATTTTCAGCGCGGCATCCTTGGCGATGGAGCGGATGCGCGCATGGGCGTGCGGCGAGCGCAACATGACCGCATAGGCCTGCCCGGGCAGATTTTCGTCGGCCGCGTAGCGGCCGCCACCGCGCACCAGCCTTAAATCTTCGCGGCGGCGCACCGGCTGGCCAATGCCGGAACCATTCGCAGGCAAGTCCATGAATTCCTCACTGCGCCGTTCGGATCGCAAGATTTGTAGCAACGGCGCGCGCCGATGGGGAGTGCCGATTGGCCGCGCCGCCGAGCTTCGGTGAGCGTGCGCAGCCATAACGTGCGCTGCCGTGAAGGAGGTCGGCTAGGCGAAAACGCTTGTGTCTGGTAGCCTCGTGACACGCATTTGGGGAGATAAATGGCATCAAGCTGCAGGATCGCGATTGTCGGTGGCGGGCTCGCTGGGTTGGCGGCGGCGCAATCCCTCAAGGCTTTCGGGATCGAGACGGAGGTGTTCGAGCAGGCTCCGGCGCTCGGTGAGATCGGCGCCGCGGTCAATATCAGCCCGCAGGCCGTCAAGGCGCTGCAGGCGATCGGGCTCAGCGATGAGATCGCCGCCGTGGGCACCGCATCGCCCGGCATCTACACCCGCAACATGCAGACCGGCGAATTTCTGGAATTCCATGATCGTCACAAGGCCGGACAGAAATTCGGCGCGCCGTATTTTACGTTTCACCGCGCCGACCTGCTTGATGCGCTCGCGACCGGGCTCGATCGCAGCACCATTCATCTTGGACACCGCCTGGTGGGTCTGGAGGAGCAAAGCGACGGGGTCGTGCTGGCGTTCGCCAATGGCGCGCGCGTCGAAGCCGAATACGTCATCGGCGCCGACGGCGTGCGCTCGGTTATCCGCCAGACTTTGTACGGCGCCGACAATCCGACCTATACGGGCCAAATGGTGTGGCGTGCGCTGCTCGACAGCGCCAATGTGCCGTTCGAAGCCATCGAGCCGACCGGCCATGTCCAGTGGGTCGGTCCGGGCTGCCATCTGCTCGCCTATTACATCCGCGGCACCAAGATGGTGAACATCGTCACCCAGGAAGACACCGACAAATGGGTCGAGGAAAGCTGGTCGACGCGCGGTGATCCGGCCGAGATGCGGCTGAGCTTTCCCAATCCCGAGCCGCGGCTCAAGCTGCTGCTGAGCGTGGTGACGGAGTGCTCGAAATGGGGCCTGTTCACCCGGCCGCTGACGCGCAACTGGGGCCGCGGCCGCATTCAGCTGATCGGCGACGCCGCGCACGCCATGCTGCCCAATGCCGGGCAGGGCGCCGGCCAGGCTTTCGAGGATTCCTACATTCTCGGCCGCTGGCTCGAAGCCTGCCGCGATCCGATCGAGGCCTTTGCCAATTTCCGCCGCATCCGCATCCCGCGCGTGCATGGCGTGCAGCGGCTCGCGCTCGCCAACGCGCGCTTCAAGCACATGCGCGACAGCGCCGTGCAGAAGGAATCGATCGCCTCAGGCAAGACCAGCGTCCACGGCAACGCCGATTGGGTCTATGGCTACGACCCGATTGGCGCCTGGGACAAAGAGCCGACCGTCCCGACCGCCTACGCGGCGTGATGCAAAGTCAGTGATCGCCCTCGATTTTGACGCCCGCGTCCTTCACGATCCGCTTCCAGCGCGGAATATCCATGCGCAGGAACACGGCGAATTCTTCCGGCGTGTCGCCGAGCGGGTCGATGCCGATCGCTGAAATCTTCGCCGCGAATTCCCGGTCTTTGAGCGTGCGCTCGATTTCCGCGTTCAGCTTTTGCACGACGGCCTTGGGCGTACCCTTGGGCGCGACGGCGCCGATCCAGGCCGTGATGTTGAAGCCCGGCAATCCCGCCTCGTTCAGCGTCGGAATATTCGGCGCGATATGGGCGCGATGCAGGCCGGTCTGGCCGAGCGCGTTCAAACGGTGATCGGCGACCTGCGGCATGGCCGGCACGATGTCGCTGAAGACAAGCTGCACCTCGCCTGAGATCGCCGCCATCAGGCTCGGTACGCCGCCGCGGTACGGGACGTGCGTGATCGAGACGCCGGCGAGTTTATTGAAGGTGGCGAGCGACAAATGCCCGGTTGAGCCGTTTCCGGACGTGCCAGCATTGAGCTTGCCTGGCTCGCTTTTGGCGAGCGCGATCAAGTCCTCGACATTCTTGACCGGCAGCTTCGGGTTTGCCGCCAGAATCAGCGAATTCTCGCCGGCCAGAATGACCGGATCGAAATCCCGCAGCGGGTCGTAGCTGAGGTTTGGATAGAGCGCGAGATTGGTCGTCAACGGCGAATTCGTCGACAGCAACAGCGTATAGCCATCGGCCGGCGCCTTGGCGACGACGTCGGCGCCAACGCTGCCGCCGGCGCCGGGACGGTTGAGGACCACCACCGGCTGCCCCCACGCCGCGGTGAGCTTCTGGCCGAGCGCGCGCGCGAGCAGATCGACCGTTCCACCGGGCGTGTAGGGCACGACGATCTGAATCGGATGATCGGGATATTCGGCAAGCGCCGGACTGGCGACAGCGAGCAAAATCACAGCAGCGACGATTCTGAAATAGCGCATGGTCCTGTCTCGTTATCACGATACCTGCCGCACCATTACGACCACGCCGCTGCACTAAATTCAATGGCGCCGGGCGAAACGGTCGCGATCGTGCGGCCGTGAATAGTCGACACTCGGGCCGGCCGGGATGATGCCGTTGGCGCCCAACGGGCCGGCCTTGCTGTAAACGCCGCGCTTCATGCCGGCGATGTCGCAGACGGCGGCGATGCCGGGCGTCTGGTACAGATCGCGCAGATAGTTTGACAGGTTCGGATACTCGGTGAGCCGGCGCAGGTTGCACTTGTAGCCGACGTAATAACAGGGATCGAAGCGAACGAGGCTCGGGAACAGCCGCCAGTCCGCCTCGGTCTCGGTGTCGCCGCACAGATAGCGCTGCTGCGACAGCTTCGCTTCCAAGCCGTCCAGCGTCTCGAACAACAGCTTGACCGAGCCGTCATAGGCTTCCTGCGAGATCGAGTAGCCGCAGCCGTTGACGGCATTGTTGACGCCCTTGAGCACCAGCGCGTTGCTGGCGTCGATCTGCGGCCGCAGCGGTTCGGGATAATAGTCGGGCGTCGGCTCGGCGATGCCGGCAAAGCCGCTGTTGAACATGCGGATGATTTCGGACGACTCGTTGTTGACGACCCGGCAGGTCTTGGCGTCCCACAAGGTTGGAACGGTCACCCGCGTCGTGCAGACCGGATCGGCGATCGTATAAAGCTCATGCAGGAAGCGCACCCGCCGGTCGGTGCCCGGCACGATGTGGCCGGCTTCGCCGAACGACCAGCCCTGGCCGCCCATCTCCTGGAACGTGTTGGTCAGGGTCACGAACGGCTCAAGTTTCTTCAGCGTGCGCATCAGCGTCGTGCGATGCGCCCACGGGCAGGCGACCGAACAATACAGGTGATAGCGGCCGGGTTCGGCCGGAAACGCGGCGCCGGCGTCACTGCTGACACGGTCGCGGAAAACCGAGTCGCGCTTGAAATACAGTCCCTTGTCGTCGTGATTGAACAGGATGTTCTCGGTCCGCCATTGTCCGTCGACAAGCTGTCCCATTCACTCTCTCCCGCTGCCGCCGCGTTATCGTATATGCTCTCACACATGAAACACGAGCGGCAACACACTTTGCGCACAGTGCTTTGGCTGACGCCATGCCTGGGCGTCGTTATGACGTGTGCGGCCGCGCAATCGCCGGCGAAGGCCCAGGACGTTCGCGGCATGCAAATCTGCACGGTTGAAAAGCAGATGGAGCGCCGGACCTCCTGCCTGCAGGCGAACGTGGAGTTTCTGCAGCAGGCGATGCTCAAGCTGAGCCGCGAAACGCAGGCCAAGATCGACAGTGAGGGGCGGGCGCTTGCCGCCGCCCGCGCCGAGATCGAGACGCTGCAATCGACCGTGAAAAAGCTGCAAGGCGAACTGGCGAAGCTCCAGGTCAAGGTCGCTCCGCCGGGCAAGAAATAGGGCGCTGAATCCGACATTTTGTGACGGCGATCACATCGCCCCGCGCGGCTCCACAGCATGCTCCTCATCACGAACAGAGCGCATCGGGCGCTTGTTTCGACCGAAACAGGAGCACATCATGAAATCGTCAATCGCAATCGCCGCGCTGGTTCTGGCCTCGCTTGCATTCACCCCCGGCATCGCTTCGGCGCGCGGCGGCGGACATGGGTCGATCGGCACAGGCCAGATCGGTCACGGCGGAAATCAGGCCCACCCGGCCTTTTGGGGGACCTTCAGGTACGGTCGCGGTTGGTGCTACTGGCACCCTTATTCCTGCTCCCGCTTCCCCAGATTCTGATCGGCGGGCGACCAAAAAGCACCGCGCCGATTTTCGTATGATGGCTGGATTAGCCGGCTGCGCGATAGCGGAGCCGGCTCATCCCATCGTCCGTCATTTCTGATGAACCTCGGCAGCCAAAACCTTCGTCCACTTGGCAATGTCTGCCGTGATATAATCGGAAAACTCCTTCGGCGTGCCGCCAATCGGGTCAGTGCCCTGCTTCTTCAGCGTCATCTCGACTTGCGCGACCTTCAGCGCATCGTCGGCCGCGCCCGAGAGCTTGTCGAGGATGGCAGCCGGCGTGCCCTTTGGCGCCAAGAGGCCGATCCAGATGCCGGCATCGTAGCCGGGCATGCCCGCCTGCGCGAGTGTTGGCACGTCCGGCATGATGGCGGCGCGCTTTTGCTGCGCTACGGCGAGGGCTTTCAACCGCCCTGTCGCGACATATGGCGCCATCGTCACGGCGACGCCGAACATCAGCTTGATCCGTCCGGCGAGCAGATCGACAACGGACTGGTTGCTGCCGCCCTGGTAGGGAACAATGACGATGTTGGTGCCGATGGTCTGATTGAACAGTTCGGCCGCCATGTGACCGGCGGTGCCCACGCCGGACGATCCGAACGTCAGGCTGTCCGGCTTGCTCTTGGCTAACGCGATCAGCTCTTTCAGATTATTGGCGGGTACCGAGGGATTCGCCACCAGCACGTTGGGGACCATGCCGAGGAGCGCGACCGGTGCGAGATCGCTGCCGAGATTGAACGACGTATGCATCTGCACGGGGTTGAGCACATTGGCGACGGTCGCCATGAACAGCGTATAGCCGTCGGCCGGCGCGCGGGCGACGGACTCCGCCGCCGTCATGCTGCTGTTGCCGGGCCGATTTTCAACGACGATGGCTTGGCCGAGCTTGGCCTCCATTTGCTTGCCGACAAGTCGCGCCAGCACATCCGCCGCCGAACCCGGACCGAATCCGACGATGATCCTGATCGGCTGCGTCGGATAGCTTTGTGCGATGGCGCGAGCGCTGTATCCGGTAAGAGCCGATGCAAGGCCCGCACCAAGCGCTGCGAGTTTCAGATAACGGCTGAGCATGACAAATTTCCGTGGCTGGATTGGCGGAGTGAAGATTGTCGAAGCCTAGCGTTTCTTCGGCGACCACCGATAGGCTTTGGCTGTCGCGCCGCCCATCAGCATCGCGCGTTCGGCCTCGCTCAACCGATCGGTCGTGCGGAACGGTTCAACACCCTGTTCGTAATTGACGACCGCGAAGGCGCGGGTCCAGTCGGTGCCCCACAGGCAGCGGTCGAAACCCCACGCGTCGAAAATGCGGGCGAGCGGATCCCAGATGTCAGGGTAGGGATACGGCTTCTGCGACAGCGTGCAGGCGCCGCTCACCTTGATCACCGCATTGTTGCGTTTGGCAAGTTCCAGAACCTTCGGCAGATCGGCCCACGGCTCCTTCGGCGCCGGCGGCGTGCGCGGCTGCAGGATGCCGAGATGGTCGATGATGAAGCGCGTGTTGGGATGACGGTCGACCAGCGTCGTGCCAGCGTCGAGGTTGCCCCAGAACAGCACGTTGACCGGAAGGTCGTGCTGCGCGGCCGCCCGCGCGATGCGATCAAGGCCGGGATCGGTCGGTGAGCGGTCGCGGCCCGGCTCCTTGGTCAGCATGATGCGAACGCCGACCGCGCCCGGCGTCTTTTTCCAATCTGCGACGACATCGGCCACCGCTGGATCATCCGGGTCGACCGGCTTGACGATGGCGAACCGGTCCGGATGGGCACGCTGCACTTCCACCGCGTAGCTCGCGTCATAACGGTACATGGAGAAAGCGGAGATGAAGATCGCGCCGTCAACGCCGACCTTGTCCATCGCCGCGCACATCTCGTCGCCGGTGACGTGAGGCGGCCAGTTCGGCACGTTGTGCCAGGGCCGCTTCGGCGTGTTCGCCTCATAAGCGTGAACCTGGGAATCGATGATTGTCATCGGGCAAGCTCCTTGATTTTCGCGCACGATCCGGAAAAAGCCCGTGCCCGACCCGATCGGATGGATGCCGGTCTTCCGAAAAGATGCTTAAGACAGTTCGCTATCGCAACAGATCGCGAAAGCCCTGTCCAGGACCTGTGACGGCCGCTACGGTTGCCTGCCGTTTCCGGCAGGCGGCTTCGATTGCGCCGCAGGCTTCATCGCTGCGACAGGTCTGGCCCGCTGAGGAGCCGATCCCAACTTTGTGAAAGAATCCCCGAGACACCGTGAATCCGGCTGCCCGGGCGTCATTTCCCATTTCATCGTTTGGGCGGCGGGCACGGTGACGCTGTAGGTGCAGGTGAGATTGCGGCTCTGGATTTTGATGATCTTGGGGTCGGCCTCCGGCTGGGTAATCCGCGCCTGGCCGTCGGTGGAAAGCCAAACCTCCCACCCAATCGAGCCCTGTTCGATTTGGACTTCCATCCCTGACTTGTCGCCTTTCCATCTGCCGGCGAGCCGCGGGAGACTGATTGCCAAAGGAGCCGGCCGAGCGGCGGGTTTCTTGACGCCCGCGTTTTTGACGACCGCGTTTTTGGCGGCGGCGGTCTTAGTCGCCGCATTCTTGGTCACGGCATTCTTGGTCACGGCATCTTTGATCACAACATTCTTGGCGGCGGGGATTTTGGTCGCGGCGTTTTTGCTCGCGGTCATCCTGGTGGCGGCGTGCTTTGTCGCGGCATCCTTCGTCGCGGCATGGACGGCGGTCGCCGCGAAGAGGGCCATGACAAGCAAAAGGATGCCGCGATCGGCGTGTTTTTGCTCAGACATGTTCGCGCTCCTCAGCTTGTTCACTGGAAAATGCCGGCGTTGCTTGGCGGCGAGCGCCCAGCCACCGGAGCCGAGCGGCCGAGGCGACCGGCTTCGCCCGCGCGCTTGTTTGCGCGCTGGACGGCAGGCCTGGCCGATTTCGCTGCGATGCAGCAATCGGTGCCGGCATTTCTGGTGTCACGCGCGCCAGCGCCAAGGCGGCCATCGACGCGCTCCCCCGAGCTGCGCCCTGCATCATTCTACTAACGCATATTATATGTACTTTACAAGTAACATGGTTAATGCATATGATGCTGACGACCCTTGGAGAGGAAACTGGGGCAACAGTGGAGTGGAGGGCTCAATGACTGGTACCAAGCGTCTCTTTGGATGGCTCATTGCGTGTGCCTTTGTCGTGGCGGGGGCCGGTGTGGCTCAGGCCGACGGCGGGCACTGGAAGCACAAGCTCGCCGGCGAATGGAATAACGCATCGACCGGCGAGAACATGAAGATCGTCCGTGGCTCGATCGGCTGGGAAGTCTGGTTGTCAAACAGCGGCGAGGCGAGACTGACCGCCAACTCGGATGACGGGAGCAATGTGCAGATCAGCGGCAAGGGTCTGTCCTGCTCGTACTACCTGACGATGGTCAACCATAACGTCCTCAATATGCAGCTCAGGGACGGCGATCCGGCAGAGTCGTGCCTGAAGGGCACGTTCCTGCGCGTCACCGGCATCGCGGAGCCGGTCCATCATCACTACGTCCATGTCGTCGTGCGCCGCGTCTACGTGCGTCACCATCACTGCTGGTGCCGCTGGTAACCGCTCTCCACGCACCACCATGACGGCGAAGCGCCGAGCGCTTCGCCGTCAACTTAGGCTTCGCTGCCGAGGGGTCTCGGCGGGCGGTCGGCGGGTGCTATCCGCAATGCCGTCCCGACTGCAGCGCTGATCGCAAGTATCGTCATCGCTGCACCCGGACCGCCCGCAGTTCTTGGCTCGCCAGGCGTTTACGCAATCGGCTCGCGTCATTGGTGAGGAAGCGGTCGGCGTCATAATCCGCGATTCTGCGCTGGCAGTGGTTTGGCTCGATTGTCAGTCCATGTCGGGCGGCCGGCGATCGAGATCGCGGGTGTGTCCCAGATCCCGGTGTGGAGTTAGCCTGATTGGAACGTGCGTCCGAGCGAAATAAGAAACTGGACAAGCGATTTGCAATTGCAGTGGCGGCGCCAGAGGCGGCTTCGAGATGAAACGGGTCTCAACCGTCGAGCTCATTCGCAATTTCGGTGTTTTCAGCGACGATGCGTTGTCGACCCCCATCATCGTGACCAAGAATGGTCGTGATCGTCTCGTGATCATCAGCATCGAGCAGTATGACGTACTCCGGCACGCTTCCGACGCCCTTGAAGACATTCGCGCCAAGGCGCCGCGCCAGCGCGCGAAGGCTGAGCGCACAGGCGGGGTCAAGCGGCGCAAAGGCTGACGGCCTCTCGCGAAACGGCCGTTCGGCTCATCACCAAGTGTTCCTTAATGTGGAAGGTATTTATGTCGCCCCAACGTGCCGTCCAGCGCGCTGCGGAATGATCAATATCGAAACGACGATCAAGACGGCGAGAACCGCCGAGGCCTTCAGATCGCCAACCGCCAGCCCGCCCTGAGAAACCGGCTTGTCAAAGGAATTGGCAACCGTCGCTCCCAATGGCCGCGTCAGGATGAATGCCGCCCAGAATAACAGGGTTCGGGAAACCCCGGTGAAAAAGTATACGGCGGCAATGACCGCGAGCACGACTGCGATCAGTAGCGCGCTGCCGTTGTAGCCTAGACCAGTATCATCGGCCATCCAGTCACCAAGCGCGGTGCCGAGCGTTTGCGAGAACATTATCGTTGCCCAGTAGAAGGCCTCTACTTTGGGTGAGACGACAGTCTGTACAGATACAGAACCCAGCCTCCAATACCAAACGCCGATAGTCGCAATGACCAACGAAAACAACGAAAGCGATCCGCCCAGATAGCCTATGCCGAGTGATCGATCAAAGAAATCAGCCAGAGTCGTTCCGGTGAGCGTCGTAGCGACAATCACCGCCCAGTATAAAAAAGGCCGAAATCGATTCGCCGCAATTTGTACTCCCACCAAAATAATCAACACTGCCGCAAATATAATCGAGCCGATCAGATAGCCAAATCCTAGTTGCATTGTCATTGCATTGCCGCCGACCTCGCCAAGGGTCGTTGCCAATATCTTGATGATCCAGAAGCCGAAGGTGACCTCAGGGACCTTACTTAGAGCGTAGTCTGACGTATCCGTCATGGTTTCTTTTGTGTCTTTGAAATGAGGAACATCGACAGCCTTGGAGCAAACGTCCCACACCAAAGCCCTGCAGTGCGGCAATATAGTGCTTTGTCCTCCGCGGCAACGCGCCGCGGGCGAGGCCGCTTCGGGTCGTTAGCGCCGGTTTCGCCGAGTCGGCAAAATGTCCGCTTGTCTCTCCCGATAGCGTGCACAATTGCCGCCATTGAAACAAATTGGGAGAGCGAAGCGTGAGCCGGATGGTCAGCGCGGGTCCGGCTCCGCCGCTATCCCTTCGCCTTCGCCGCGGCGTAGCGCGCCTGCGCCTCGTCGATCGCGGTTTGCGCCTGCGCGCGGTGCTCGTCCTTGATGGGGGCGTTGCGATCGTAGCTCGCTTGCCGCAGCAGGTTGCTGCGGTTGAGTTTCGGCCGCACGTCCTCGGCGATCAGTTGCAGGCTCCGTTGTGTTGCCTGCCAGTTGGCCCAGTCTTGCGCGAACACCAGCACGCCGCCGAAGCCGCCCGTGATCTCCAGCATGTGCTCGATTTTTTCAATTGCATCGTCGGGCGTGCCGATGATGGCGCGCTCGTTGTCGACCATCCATTGCGCCGGATCGGCAAGCCCGCGCGGCGGCGGGTTCGGCGCCGGCACGATGTCGTTGGCGTAGCCGATCCATTTCTCGATGCCGTAGGCGACGTCCTTGCGCGCCTGCTCGCGGCTTTCCGCGAGATGAATTTGCAGCGCAAATTGCCAGCGCGAACGATCGGCGACATGGCCGTGCCGGGCGCAGGTGTCCTGGTAGATTTTCCAGTTCTCGGCGTGATGTTTGAGCGAAGCGTCGTCGACGCCCGAGAGCACCAGGAGGCTCGCGCCGTGCCGGCCCGCCGCAATCGCGCCCGCCGGCGAGCGGATTGCCGCGACCGCGAGCTCCATGGTCGGCTTGGAATAGCAGCCGACCGACAGGCGCGCTTCGTTCAGCTCGAACCAGGCGGTTTTTTTGGTCACGGTCTCGCCGCGCAGCAGGGCGACGATGCAATCGAGCGCCTCGTCCATGCGCGGGCGCGCATCGACCGGCGCAATGCCGAACATCCTGGCGTCGGACGGCAGCGCGCCCGGTCCGGCGCCAAACATGACGCGGCCGCGCGTCATGTGATCGAGCTGCGCCATGGTTTCCGCCACCACGAACGGGTGGTGATAGGGCAGCGACTTCACGCCGGTGCCAAGCCGGATGTGCTTCGTTCGCTCGGCAGCCGCGGCGATGAAGACTTCCGGTGCAGCGATGATCTCGAAACCGCCGGAATGGTGCTCGCCGATCCAGGCCTCGTCGAAGCCGAGCCGATCGAGCAGGGTCACAAGCTGCAGGTCGCGTTCGATCGCGTAGGTCGGATCGAGGCTCGTGGCATGGAACGGCCCCATGAACATGCCGAAGCGCAACGCGCGGCGGGAGGGTGCGGCAGTTTCCGCGTTACTCATGCGTCCATCCTTCGCGGGTGCCGGCAGCCGCTACTCCGTCGGCGCGAGCTTGGCCTCGCTTGCGACCTTGCCCCACAGCGTGCGCTCGTCGGCAAAGAATTTCGCGGCGTCGGCGCGGCTCGTTGGCGAAAGGTCCATGCCAAGCGCCTTGGTTCTGTCGATGAACGCCGCTTCCTTCATGCAGTCGACCACGTCGCGGTTGATCTTGTCGGCGAGCGCGTCGGGCATGTTCGGCGGCGCGACCAGGCCGAAGAACGTCACGGCGCGATAGCCGGCGACGCCGGCTTCCGCGAGCGTCGGCACATCGGGCAGTCCCGCGACGCGCTTGGTCGAGCCGACGGCGACGATCTTTTCCTTGCCGGCTTTGTGCAGCGGCAGCGCGGTCGCCAGCATGTCGAACATCATGTTGACGTTGCCGCCAAGCACGTCGGCGATCGCGGGGCTCAGGCCCTTATAGGGCACTTGCAGCAGTTTCACCCTGGCGAGCATTTCGAACTCGATGGTGGCGAACTGGCCGAGCGAACCGATGCCGGGCGTTGCCGAGGTGAGCGCGCCCGGCTTGGCCTTGGCGTCGGCGATCACCTGCGCGATGTCCGACGCGGCGAAATGCGGGCTCACCACCAGCACGTAGGGCGAGGTCGCCACCACGGCGAGCGGCGTCCATTTCGCCACGTCGTAGGGCATCGTCTTATACATAAATACATTGGTGGCGAGCGGGCCGGGCGAGGCGAACAACAGCGTGTAGCCGTCCGGCGCCGCGCGATAGACCTGCTCGGCACCGACATTGCCGCCGGCGCCGCCGACATTCTCGACGATCACCGACTGCTTCCATTTCTCGCCGAGCCGCTGCGCCAAGACGCGCGCCAGCAGATCGGTGCCGCCGCCGGGCGGGTAGGGCACGATCATCTTCACGGTGCGCGTCGGGAAGGCGGTCTCGGCGTGGCCTAACCCCGGTGCGCTCAGAAGCGCGAACACCGCTATGAGCAGCCCGATCGCTCGCCGTAAACCTCGCATGATCGTCTCCCGGATTGGCGTTGTCTTCCGCATGGCGACTCAAGCACCGATCCCGTTTCCTGTCATCATCCGCGAAGGCGGATGATCCAGTAAACGCGATGGCGTCGGTGTCGCATCGCCCTGGGTTGCTCCGACGGACCGATCCCATTTCCTGTCATCATCCGCGAAGGCGGATGATCCAGTAAACGCGATGGCGTCGGTGTCGCATCGCCCTAGGTTGCACCGAATACTGGATGGTCCGCCCGCGCGGACCATGACAGGCGTGCGAGACTGTGCCGCCCCTCGTCGCGGCGCTGCTGACAAGAGAGCGCCGCGGATGTAGACAGAAGGAATACCGGCGGAGGATCTTGCGTGCTCGCCCGCGACGAGAAAATCGAGACGACGGCGGCGGCCGATTACGTTGCCCGCGCCCGCGCGCTGGTGCCGGCGATCGAGACTGCGGCCGATCGCATCGAGGCCGAACGGCGGATCGTGCCGGATATCGTTGCGGCTTTGCACGAGGCCGGCATCTTTCACATGCTGCTGGCGCCATCGCTTGGCGGGGGCGGCGCCGACATCGTGGCGTTCAACGAGGTGATCCAGACCATCGCCGCGGCGGACGCCAGCACGGCGTGGTGCGTCGGCCAGCAGGTCGCCTCGACGCAGGCCGCCGGCTATCTCGATCCGAAAATCGCGCGTGAGATTTTCAGTCCGCCGCACGGCGCGGTGGCCTGGGGTCCGCCGGCCGGCGCCAAGGCGGTGGTCACCGACGGCGGCTACAAGGTTACCGGACGCTGGCGGTTTGCCAGCGGCAGCGGCCACTGCCCGTGGATCGGCGGCCACTCGGCGGTGATCGAGCGCGACGGCAAGCCGCGGCTCGACGACAAGGGCCGGCCGGTCATGCGCACCATGCTGTTCCGCAAGGAAGCGGCCAAGTGGACCGACATCTGGCACACCGTCGGTCTGCGCGGCACCGGCAGCAACCAGTATGAAGTCAGCGATCTGTTCGTCCCGGACGCCTACTCGACGTGGCGCGACGAACAGGCCGATCGCACCAATGACGGACCGCTCTATGACATCCCGCTGCTGACGCTCTACGGCATCGGTTTTTCCGGCGTGGGCCTGGGTCTCGCGCGCGGCAGCCTCGACGCCTTCATGGCGCTCGCCAACAGCAAGACCGGGCGCGCCGGCCGCGGCGTCATGCGCGACAATCCGGTGATCCAGTCCGATGTCGCCAAGGTCGCGGGGGGCCTGCATGCGGCGCGCGCATTCCTGCGCGAGATGCTGGAAGAGATCTGGCAAGCCGTGAACAAGGACGGCGCCACGCTCGATCAGCGCGCGCGGCTGCGGCTTGCCATCACGGGCGCGCTCGACCAGTCGGTGCAGGTCGTTGATTTTGCCTACACGGCAGCCGCCACCAGCGCGATCTTCACCGGCAGTCCGTTCGAGCGCCGCTTTCGCGACATGCACACCGTCACCGCGCAGGGTCAGGCCCATATGTCGAATTTCGAATCCGCCGGCCAGGCGCTGTTCGGCATCGAGCCGATGCAGAGATTGTGATTATTCAATGATCATGGGCCGAACGACGCAAATTTTTTCCCGTCATCCTGAGGTGCTCGGCGCGAAGCGACGAGCCTCGAAGGACGACGGCCCCGGCGTCCGGGCCGTGCATCCTTCGAGGCGCCCTTTCGGGCGCACCTCAGGATGACGGAATCCACGAAAATGCTGCGCAAGGAGGACGCCTCGCTGCTGTCCGGCCGCGGGCGCTATGCCGACGACCTGCCGGTGCCCGTCGGCACCTTGCACGCTCATGTCATCCGCTCGCCGCACGCGCATGCCGACATCGCGCGCATCGACGCACAGGCGGCGCTCGCCCATGACGGCGTCTGGGCGGTCATCACCGGCGAGGATGTGCGAAAGCTGTCCGATCCGTTTCTGACGGCCGTGAAGGTCGCGGCGCCGCAATGGGCGCTCGCGATCGAGCGCGTGCGCTATGTCGGCGAGCCGGTCGCGGTCGTCGTGGCGGAGAGCCGCTACATCGCCGAGGATGCCGCCGAACTGGTCGAGATCGACTATGCGCCGCTTCCCGCCGCGATCGATCCGGAAGCCGCGTGCGAGAGTTCGGCGCCGCTGGTGCATGCCGAAGCCAAGACCAACGAAGTCTCGGTGCGCGAATTTTCCTACGGCGACACCAAGGCGGCGTTTGCTGAGCCCGACCGCGTCATCGCCATGACGACGACGTTTCCGCGGCTGTCGTTCACGCCTATCGAGTGCTACGTCGTCGTCGCCCAGCACAATGCCGCCGAGAACAGTTACGACGTGCTGGCGAATTTCCAGGGACCGTTCTCGATCCACCCGGTGATGGCGCGCTCGCTGCGCGTGTCGGGCCCGAAAATGCGGCTGCGCATCCCGCCGGATTCCGGCGGCAGCTTCGGCATCAAGCTGTCGGTCTTTCCTTATGTCGTGCTGATGGCGCTGGCCGCGAAAATAACCGGCCGGCCGGTGAAGTGGGTCGAGGACCGCATCGAGCATCTGGTCGCCGCGAGCTGCGGCCCGAACCGTGTCACCAAGCTCGAGGCGGCTGTGGCCAATGACGGCCGCATCCTCGGGCTCCGTCTCGACCAGCTCGAGGACTACGGCGCATTTTTGCGCGCGCCGATGCCGGGCCCGCTCTATCGCATGCAAGGCTCGGTGACGGGCGCCTACGACATCGCCAATGTCGACGTGAAAAATCGCGTTGTGCTCACCAACAAGATGCCGTCGAGCCTCATTCGCGGCTTTGGCGGGCCGCAGCTTTATATGGCGCTGGAGCGGCTGATGCAGCACATCGCCGTTGAGCTCCATCTTGACCCGCTCGACGTCATCAAGCGCAATCTCATTCCGGCACAGAAATTCCCGTATCGCACCGCGGCCGGGGCGCTCTACGATTCCGGCGATTATTTACGCGCGCTGGAAATTGCCGTCGGGCAGGGCAGGCTTGATGAATTGAAACGCCGCCGCGACGCGGCGCGCGCGCAGGGCCGCATCTACGGCATCGGCTTTTCGGCCATCGTCGAGCCGGCGATGTCGAACATGGGTTATCTCTCCACGGTGATGACGGCGTCAGCGCGCGATCGCGCCGGGCCGAAGAACGGCGCGGTGTCGATGGCGACCGTGAACATCGATCCGCTCGGCGCCGTCACGGTTACCGCCGATGTCACCGTGCAGGGGCAGAGCCACGAGACCGTGCTGGCGCAGATCGTCTCCACCGAACTGGGGCTTTCGCCCGACGACGTCGAGGTGGTCCTCGAACTCGACACCGCGAAGGACCAGTGGTCGATCGCCGCCGGCACCTATTCGAGCCGTTTTGCGTCCGGCACTGCGGTCGCCGCTCACATGGCCGCGGTGCAGATGCGTGACAAGCTCAAAGGCATCGGCGCCAAGCAGCTCAACGTGCTGCCCGACGATGTCGAATTGGCCGGCGGCAAAATCCGCAGCCGCTCCAATCCCGACAATGCGCTGCCGTTCGGCCGTGTCGCCGGCACCTCGCACTGGTCGCCGGTGATGCTGCCCGAAGCGATGGCGCCGGCGTTGTCCGAAACCGGCGTTTGGTCGCCGCCCGAGCTTGAGCCGCCGACCCATGACGACCGCATCAACACGTCGTTCACCTACGGCTTCGTGTTCGACATGTGCGGCGTCGAGATCGATCCGGTGACGTATCAGGTGCGCGTCGACCGCTATGTGTCGATGCACGACGCCGGCCGTATCCTCAACGAGACGATCGCCGACGGCCAGATCCGCGGCGCGTTCGCGCAGGGCGTGGCGGCCGCGCTGTACGAGGAGTTTTCCTACAGCGAGGAGGGTGCGTTTCTCTCCGGCACGTTTGCCGACTATCTGGTGCCGACGGTGAGCGAAATCCCCGGCGTCGAAATCCTGCATTTTGAATCGCCGTCGCCGTTCACCCCGCTTGGCGCCAAGGGACTGGCGGAAGGCAATTGCATGAGTACGCCGGTCTGCATCGCCAACGCCATCGCCGACGCGCTCGGTGTCGATGACATAACCTTGCCGGCCACGCCGCGCCGTATCCATGCGCTGATGGAAGCGGGCAAGAAAACATGAAGCCGCGCCCGTTCGAATACATTCGGCCCGATACGGTCGACGAAGTGCTGGACTTGCTCGCCGAATACGGCGACGACGCGCGGATTCTTGCCGGCGGCCAGTCGCTCATTCCGATGCTCAATCTGCGGCTGATCGAGGCGAGCGTGCTGATCGACATATCGCGCCTGCCCACGCTCGGCGACATCGCCGACCGCGGCGATGCGATCGAGATCGGCGCGGCGGTGACGCAGAACACGCTGATGAACTGGCCGCAGCTCGAACAGAAGCTGCCGCTGCTCGCAGCGGCGCTGCCGTTTGTCGGCCACTTTCAGACCCGCAACAGGGGCACCGTCTGCGGCTCGATCGCGCACGCCGATCCGAGTTCGGAACTGCCGCTGTCGCTCGCGCTGCTCGGCGGCGCGGTGGTGCTGCGCTCGAAAAAGGATGGCGAGCGCGTGGTCGCGGCGGAAGCGTTTCAGCAGGACATGCTGAGCACGGCGCGCGGCGTCGAGGAATTGATCACCGCCGTGCGCTTCCCCGTCATCGAGGGCAAAGGCGTGGCGTTCAACGAGGTCGCGCGCCGCCATGGCGACTTTGCCATGATCGCAGTCGCCGCGATTGCCGACAGCCGGGGCGCCACGCAGGTCGGGGTAGGGGGCATGGCGGGACGGCCGATCGTCCGCCCCATCGCTTTCACCAGCGCCCCGATGCTGTCTGAGCAGATCAAAGCCTGGGCCAACGACCTCGAAGGCTACGAGGACCTCCACGCCAGCGCGGCGATGCGGCGCGATATCTTCAAAAACCTCGCGCCGCGCGTGATCGAGGAGGCCATCCGATGCGCCGCCTGAAACGCGATCAGAAGGTGCGCGTCGCGCTGACGCTCAACGGCCGCAAGCTCTCGGCCGAGGCCGAGCCGCGCATGCTGCTGACCGATTTCCTCCGCCATGCACTCGGCGCCACCGGCACCCATGTCGGCTGCGAGCACGGCGTCTGCGGCTCCTGCACGGTGCTGATCGACGGCGTGGCGCAGCGCGCGTGCCTGACGCTCGCCGTGCAGGCCGAAGGCCGCGACGTACGCACCGTGGAATCGCTTGCCGCGCCCGACGGCACGCTCAACGCGCTGCAAGCCGCATTCCGCAACAATCACGCCCTGCAATGCGGCTTCTGCACGCCCGGCATATTAATGTCGTTCACCGATTTCCTGGCGCGCAACCCGCACCCGACCGAGGCCGAAATCCGCGACGTGCTGTCCGGACACCTGTGCCGCTGCACCGGCTATGCCAACATCGTCGAGGCTATCAAAGAAGTCGCCGGAGTCGGAGCTAGCGGGGCTTCCGATCCGTCATCCTGAGGTGGCCGCGAAGCGGTCCTCGAAGGACGACGGCGCGGGCGCCTCGGCCGGCATCCTTCGAGGCTCGCTGCGCTCGCACCTCATCAGGATGACGGAACGGGGGCGGGAGATGACGCTTGGGCCGCCGCTTGCTATTCCTGAGACAAGATCACTGACTCCGCGGGTCCTGCCATGAAAGACATCATCGACAAGCTCGAAGCGCGGCGCGAGGCGGCGCGGGCCGGTGGCGGCAAGGCGCGCATCGAGGCGCAGCACAAGCGCGGCAAGCTCACCGCGCGGGAGCGCGTCGAGCTCCTGATGGACAAGAATTCGTTCGAAGAACTCGACATGTTCGTCGAGCACCGCAGTAGCGACTTCGGCATGGAGAAGCAGAAGATCGCGGGCGACGGCGTCGTCACCGGCTACGGCACGGTCAACGGCCGCACCGTGTTCGTGTTCGCCAAGGATTTCACCGTGTTCGGCGGCTCGCTGTCGGAGACGCACGCGCAGAAGATCGTCAAGATCCAGGACATGGCGATGCGCGCGCGCGCGCCGATCATCGGCCTGTTTGACGCCGGCGGCGCGCGTATCCAGGAAGGCGTCGCCTCGCTTGGCGGCTACGGCGAGGTGTTCAAGCGCAACGTCATTGCTTCGGGCGTCATCCCGCAGATTTCGGTGATCATGGGCCCGTGCGCCGGCGGCGATGTCTACTCGCCGGCCATGACCGATTTCATCTTCATGGTGCGCGACACGAGCTACATGTTCGTCACCGGGCCCGACGTGGTCAAAACCGTGACCAACGAGATCGTCACCGCCGAAGAACTTGGCGGCGCTTCCGTACACGCGACCAAAAGCTCGATCGCCGACGGCGCCTACGACAACGATGTCGAGTGCCTCCTGCAAATGCGCCGGCTTCTGGACTTTCTGCCGGCGAGTTTTTCCGCGGGCGTGCCGGAATGGCCGTCACTCGACAAGCCCGAACGCGAGGAGCCCTCGCTCGATACGCTGGTGCCCGACAATCCCAACAAGCCTTACGACATCAAGGAACTGATCCTCAAAGTCGTGGACGAGGGCGATTTCTTCGAACTGTCGGAAACCTACGCGCGCAACATCGTCATCGGCTTCGGCCGCATCTCAGGCCGCACCGTGGGCTTCGTCGCCAATCAGCCGATGGTGCTGGCCGGCGTGCTCGACAGCGACGCCAGCCGCAAGGCCGCGCGCTTCGTTCGCTTTTGCGACGCCTTCAGCATTCCGATCGTCACCTTCGTCGACGTGCCGGGTTTCCTGCCCGGCACCGCGCAGGAATATGGCGGCCTGATCAAGCACGGCGCCAAGCTCTTATTCGCCTATTCGCAGGCCACCGTCCCGCTCGTCACGGTGATCACGCGCAAGGCGTTCGGCGGCGCCTACGACGTGATGGCGTCAAAACACATCGGCGGCGACCTTAATTACGCGTGGCCGACCGCGCAGATCGCGGTGATGGGCGCCAAGGGCGCGGTCGAGATTATTTTCCGCGCCGACATCGGCGACCCGGACAAGATCGCCGCGCGCACCAAGGAGTACGAGGAGCGTTTCCTGTCGCCGTTCATCGCCGCCGAGCGCGGCTATATCGACGACGTGATCATGCCGCACGCCACGCGGCCGCGCATCGCCCGCGCCCTCGCCATGCTGCGCGGCAAGACCGTCGAGATGCCGGGCAGGAAGCACGATAATTTGCCGGTATAGTTTGTCCCGTCACCCTGAGGTGCGCGCCGAAGGCGCGCCTCGAAGGGCGACGGCCCGTGCTGCGTCGCTGCCTCGGCCGGCACCCTTCGAGGCTCGCTGCGCTCGCGCCTCAGGATGACGGATTACAGGACGCGGTTGACGCTGTCTGCGTCACCCCCATACCATCCCGGCAAAACACGGAGTGAAAGCCCCAATGGCGCAGGTGGTGGCGGCGTTCGGCTCGTCGCATTCGACGATGCTGGTGTCTTCGGTCGAGCACTGGCAGGAGATGTTCGACCGCGTCGACCGGCGCGCGCCGATCAACGATTTCGACGGCGTTCCCCGCACCTTCGATGAATTGCTGAAGTCGCTGCCGGCGGATGCCGCGGCAAAGGTCACCGCCGGCGCGCAGGCCGAGCGGCACCGTGCGACGATGGATGCCATGGACCGGCTTGAGCGCGACATCGCTGCGTCGGGCATCGACGTGCTGGTGATCATCGGCGACGATCAGCGCGAATTGTTCAAGGACGCGTTTCGTCCGGCGATCGCCATTTACTACGGCGACACCATTCGCAACGCCGCCGCACCGGCGGAGCCGGCCGCCGACTGGTATCTGCAGGACCAGCGCAAGCGGATGGAGGAGGGCAAGGATCGGCACTATCCGTGCCACCCGGCGCTGGCAACGCACCTCATCGAAGGCCTGGTGACGCACGACTTTGACATCACGGCGATGAAGGCGCTCTCGGGCGACCAGTTCGAAGGCCATGCCTATTCGTTCATCCACCGGCGCTTCATGGGCAAGGGTCCGATCCCGATCGTACCGGTGATCCTGAACACCTATTATCCGCCCAATCAGCCGAGCCCGCGGCGTTGTTTCGAACTCGGCGCAGCGATCCGCGAACTGATCGAAGCGTATCCGCAGAACATCCGCGTCGGCATTCTGGCCTCGGGGGGCTTGAGCCACTTCCTCGTCAATGAGGCGCTTGACCATGCCGTGGTGAAAGCCTTGCAACAGAAAGATTATGCCGCGCTGAAAGCGCTCCCGCTCAACAAACTCGTCAGCGGTTCATCCGAGATCAGAAACTGGATCGCGACCGCGGGCGCCGTGCAGCACCTCAACCTCGACTGGATCGCCTACATGCCCGGCTACAGGTCGCAAGCGCTGACCGGCGTGGGGCTGTGCTTTGCGTATTGGCATTGAGTCTCGTCGTCATTGCGAGGAGCGAAGCGACGAAGCAATCCAGAACGGCGGCGCAGAACTGGATTGTTTCGCGGAGCCTGTCATCGGACCGCGCGACTTCGCGCGGGTCCGTTGGCTCGCAATGACGAACAGAAATATTCCGGAGGATCGAATGCGCACCTTTATTATTTGTTTGCTTGCTCTGCTCGGTCTCTCGGCGCACGCGGCCGCGGCGCAAGACTATCCGGCGCGGCCGGTCAAGCTGATCATCCCGTTCGCGGCCGGCGCCGGCACCGATCTGACGGGCCGCATCGTCGCGCAGGAGCTCGGCAAGCGCCTGCACCAACAATTCGTCGTCGAAAACAAGCCGGGCGCGGCGGCGCTCCTTGGCACCGATCTCGTCGCCAAGTCCGCGCCGGACGGCTACACGCTGCTGTGGACCGTGTCGGACGGCCTCTCGGTGCTGCCGGCTGTGAAAGCGCTGCCCTACAAGGTGCCGGACGACTTCGCCTTCATCGGCAGCATCGCGCAGCAGCCCTATACGGTGTCGGTTTCAAGCCAGTCGGCCTTCAAGACCTTCGCCGATCTTGTCACGGCCGCGAAGAACCAACCGGGACGTTTGAATTACGGCAGCGCCGGGCTCGGCAGCGCGCCGCACCTGACCATGGCGATGATCGCCGCGGGCGCCGGCATCCAGATGATCCACGTTCCGTTCCCGGGCCTTGGCCCCGCCACCAACGCGCTGGTGGCCGGCACGGTCGATGTCGGCCTCGTCATCCCGGTCCAGGCCAAGCAGCTTATCGATGCCGGCACCATTCGAGCGCTCGCCACCACGGGCGAAAAGCGCTCGCGGGTGCTGCCCGATGTGCCGACGCTTGCCGAAGTCGGTGTGAATGGCACCGCCGTCATCGCCTATGGTTTGCTGGCGCCGGCCAAGACGGACGAGCAGATCGTCGATCGCCTGAGACAAACGCTCGGCGACATGATGAACGACAAGGCTTTCACCGGTCGCCTCTACGCCATGGGCTTCGAAATCCGGCCGCTGATCGGCGACGCCTATCGGGACTTCATCGCGGCGGACCTGGAAAAATGGCGCGCGGTGGCGAAGGCGGGCAATATCAAGATTGAGAAGTGAGGCATATTCATCCTCCCGCGCGAAGCGGGGGAGAGAGACCGCCCGAAGTTCGTACAGCGAACGCAGGGTGGTGCAGGGGGCGCATTCTCCTCGTGTCATGGTCCGCGCAGGCGGACCATCCAGTATGCCCTGCTGTTAGAGAGAAAATTCGGAGGTCGGCGATTACTGGATCATCCGCCTGCGCGGATGATGACATTTTCACGCGCCGGCAGCCGCGAAGCAAAAATCTGGCTGCACCCCTCACAGTTGCCATCAAATACCGGCCATGCTGCGCATCGACGCCTGGAATGAGCACTTTGGAGATTGAGGTCGGCGATCTAAAAGCGCGCGCGGTGGGCCATCGCCGGACGCCGATTGCCGCCGCCGCGAAAAACCTCAGCGTTATCACGGACATGGCGACTTAGCCTTGCGAATCATCATCTCACGGCTGACCAAACGTGTCGCCGAAGCCACCGAAGGCGGGCCGAAAAACTCTCGAAAAATCAAAGCATAGTCCTTCGTATAGCGACAGCTCTTGACTATAGTCACGATTTTGGTAAGAACGTCTCCGTTCGAATCTCGCTCGGTGAAGGACGCCTTCGGCCGAAGGTAAAACCGAAAGCGGAGCGAGTGCGGTACCCGCGGACGGGCTTACCACCCGGTCTCGGGCGGCGTCGGGCATCAGCCTGCCGGCACTATGACCGGCGTGTGAGGTGCTCACTGTACGGGGACAGTTTGTTTCGTTCGTTTTTCCGGCGCGGGTAATGCCCGTGGAAAAGCGCAAGATCTCCGCCCCCCGGTTGGGACGGCCGTACAGGATCGAACGCCCCGGACTGTCTCCCGAAGCATGGCCTGACGCTGAGCCTTGGGGACCAGCTGTCTCCCTGGCAAGAGCCGCGGTGGAACGCCGACAGGCGAGCGCGCCCGCAAAGCGCGCGCTGCGCCGGCAGGTGCAGCAATTGGTTACGCGTCTGTCGGCGTTCTGCCTCCTTTCTTGCTCTTCTCTTTGCTGGCAGTGGCGAAGCGAAGCAAACAAAGTCCCGATCGGTAGAAAACGGGACGCTGGTTTTTTCAACTCGCTCCGCGAGACAAAAAATTGCGGGGTGGGAATGGGAGCGCTTATTCACCTCTCCCCGCGTGCGGGGAGAGGTCGTCCGCGCCAAGCGCGGCGGGTGAGGGGGCGCCGCCGCAATTCTGAGCGTTCGAGGTCAAGCGGAGACGCTTCAAATAACAATCAACGCTCAGGCAGCTTCGAGGCCCCCTCATCCCGACCTTCTCCCCGCGCGCGGGGAGAAGGAGCAGATCTTGCAAAGCAGGAGACCCATGCCTCGCCAACCAAACAAACCTCACCGCAAACTTCCCAGCGCAGACTTCACCGCTCGCTACCAGGCGGAGAAGATTCTACAGCGGCAGCGCTATTGCGAGCTCTTCGCGCTGTGGCGGCGATGCACAAAGGGGCGCTGCCGCCGTGAGCGCGCCTGCACGGGCGATGCGAGCGCCTGCCTCAAGCGTGCGTTTGTGGTGATCCCGCGCGACGCGCAGTGGCAGGCTCGGGAAAAAATTCTGGCGGCAACGCCAAAAAATATCGGCGCCCCCGAGCGCGCGGCGCGAGAATGCATGCCGCTCGACCTTTATGTCGAGAGTGCCGCGCAGGCGGTCGGCAAATATCTTGCAAGGTTCGAACAAAAGGGTCCGTCGGCGCCACGATGAATTTTCCGTGTGAGCGGCAAGGGATGCAGGTCGTGCTGGCGCTTTTGCGCTATCGCGAGGCGGCGGCGAGCCGGTAGGATACGGCAAAGCCGGCCGAAAATTTCTTGGGGGAGGATGATGCGCACTCTGATTGCAGCCGTTGTGCTGGTCTCGGCGGTGGCAGCCGCCGCGCCCGCGCGGCCCGTGTGAAGCGAGGGCATCAGGAGATGACCAGATGGGACTTTAAGCCGGGCCGTGCGGTCTCCGCACTGCTCGTCTTGCTGCTGCTCGTGCGCGCGGCGGACGCGCAACTCGCCAATGAAAATCTGCTGGTCAGGGTGCCGCCGGGTTACAAGGTCGGCTCCCGGGTGGAGCGGGGCACCATGGTGATGGACGAAATGGTGCCCACAGGCCAGACCGTCGACGACTGGACCGAGATGGTCACGGTGCAGATCTTCCACGGCCTCAAGGCGCCGCCGGAAAAATTCCGCGACACGCTTCGGCAGAGCTGGGTGGCCGCCTGTCCGGGCGGCAGCGGGGCCGATGTCATCAGCAGCACCGAGAACGGCTACCCGGTGCTGGTGTGGCTGCTCGACTGCCCGAAGAATCCGCAGAGCGGCAAGCCGGAAATGACCTGGTTCAAGGCGATCGCCGGCAACGACAGCTTTTATCTGGTGCAGAAGGCCTTCAAGTTCAAACCGGACAAGGAACAGCTCGACCGGTGGATGGCCTATCTGAAATCCGTCACCGTGTGTGACACGCGCGTCCCCGCGCGCGCCTGCCCGCCGACCCGACAATGAAGGAGGAGCCGATGCCCGAGTCGAGTCCATTGAAGGCTTATTTCATGGTGCGGTCCGTTGTGGAGGCGCCGCTGCGGCAGAAATTCGATCAGTGGTATTCGAGCCATCACCTGCCGATGGCGCTCGCGGATTTCCGAGCGGAAAAGTGCTGGCGGTTCTGGAGCGCGGCCGACGCCGGCGTGCATTACGCGGTCTATCAGTTCGCCGACATGGCGCGCGTCGACGCGGCGCTGAAATCCGATGCCTTCAAGGCGCTGGTCAAGGATTTCGACGACGCCTGGCCGTCGGGCGTCACCCGCACGCGCGACATGGTGAATCTGGTGGAAGAAAAGAGCGCCTGAGCGGAGCAGCGCGTTCCGCGGCGGCGGAACAAAAGCCATGCGGGACTATGTGGCCATCTTCAGCGGGATTGAACGCTGTGCCGATAGGAAGAAGAAACTTCGGAGCGCTGCTTACTTGTCCCGGTGCGGGTCATGCATATGGCCGTGCGCGCGGGGTTCGCCCGCTTCCACGACAGGCTCCTGCGCGAAGATTATTTTTTGTTTGCTTGCGTCTATCGCCAGCCACCGCCGCCATTCACGTACACCGTGTCGGCGGTCATGAACGGGCAGGCATCGGAGCACATGAACAGCACCAGTTCGCCGATTTCCTCTGGCGTGCCGAAGCGGCCCATCGGGATATCGTCGAGAAAGCGCTTCACCAGTTCGGGCGAGGAGCCGGCGGCGTCCTGGAACGGCGTCGCGATCGGGCCGGGAGAGATCGACATCGCGCGGACGCCCCGGGTGGCATATTCGCGCGCCACGCCCAGGGTCATCGACACCACCGCGCCCTTGGCGGCGGCATAATGCACCGAGGAGCCGGGTCCGCCGCGGCGGTGCGCCATGCTCGCCATGTTGACGATGACGCCGAGCTTGTTGGCGAGCATGTGCGGCAGCACCGCCTGCATGGCGTAAAACGTGCCGTTGACGTTGAGCGCGAAGGTCTTCTCCATCAGCGTATCGTCGATGTCGAGGAATTTGGAACGGCGCAGCGCGGCGCCGGCGGAATTGAACAAAAATTGCACGCTGCCAAATGCGGCGACCGCGCGCGCCACCATGTCGTTGACCTGCGCGCGCGAGGTGACGTCGATTCTCAGCGCCAGCGCCTGGCTGCCGGCAGCGTTCACCTCGTCGGCGGTCTTGCGGGCGCCGGCTTCATTGACGTCGGCGCAAACCACATTGGCCCGCTCGCGTGCGAAGATCAGCGCGGTGGCGCGGCCGATGCCGCTCGCCGCGCCAGTGATGACGATGGTCTTGCCAGCGAAATAATCCGGTGTCTTTGGCATTGCCCTGCTCGCCAGGTTTGTGGAGCGAGCGATTGTGCCTGTCCGGCCCGTCCGCCACAACCCGGTGACAACGGCTGGCCGTTTGGCTCACGCCGCGAGCAGATGGGCGTGGCGCAGTTTCATCAGCGCCGTCTCCTGAGCGACCGGCGCGACGCGGCCGGGAGCGATCGCGCCGGCCCGGGCGCAGCGCACCACGGCGTTGCGCAGATAAGGCGGCGTCTGAGACCACAGATATTCGAAAATGTGGCCGCTCGCCTTGTGCGCCACGCGAATGGTGCTGCCTTCGATGGCAACGTCGAAATTCGGCTCGCTGCTCTGGAGCTTGAGGTTCGGCGAACGCAGGCCAAAGGCCGCGTGCAACACCTTGTCGACCTCTTCGGAACCGAACGGCTTCTGCAGAAACGCGCGGGCGCCCGCATCAAGCGCCTGATGCTCCTTGTCGAGATTGTGCTCGCCCGACATCATCACGATCTTCAGCGAAGACTGGATGACCTGAAGCCGCCGCATGGTCGCCAATCCGTCCATGCCGGGCATGTTGCGGTCGAGGAAAACGACGTCGAATTCCGTGGTCCGGCAGAGGTCGGCCGCGGTCTCGCCGTTGGCGGCTTCGGTGATCTCGCAGTTGAAGACGGAGCCGTGCAGAACCTTTTGCACGATCTGACGCACGGCGGAGGAGTCGTCGACAATGAGAATCTTCGTCGGCGCGGAGATGCGCGCATAGGTCTTGATGATGCCGATGGCGTCGCCCGCCGTGAACGGCTTGAACAGGAATTCGTGGGCCCGCAGTTTGATCGCCATGTCGACCGCCTCGGCCGCCGGCGGGGTCGACATCAGCGTGACGAAGGTCTGGATGCCTTGTTTGCGGGCCGACCAGAAAGCCTGGGTCCCGGTAAGCTCCGGCATATGCACGTCGATGAAGGCGAGATCGATGTTGGCACCGTTGAGGAGCGTCAAGCACTCGCGGCCATTGTCGGTGGAGGTGAACCGCAGCGGCAGCTTCGTCGACCGCGCGGCTTCGGTCAGAATCTCCTGGGTGAGCGGCGAGTCGTCCGCGATCAGCATCGTGATGGTGCGTTCCATGGTATTCCTCGACCTTCCTCGATCTTCGCTCGATGGTCCCCGGCGTCTTTTGAGGGCGGTCGGGGCATCCCGGCCGGAATACAACCGGAGAGCCATTTGGCAGTTCGTCGCAGGCGGGATCTGAATGGCGGTGTGGTGAACAAAATCAAACCGTCATCTCGCAAACCGGCCGCGATCGGATCGGCGAGAAGCGGATCAGCGCCACATGCGCCGCAGGCGCGCGCCGATGTCGACCGGATCCTGGGAGGCTTGCCGAGCGGTTGCGGTTTCTGCTGCTGCGGCCGGCGGCCAAGCGAACGACTCGAACAGGCGCAGGATATCGGAGGGAATAAAGCGCGTGCGCGCCGCGTACATGTGCCGGTCGCCATTGCCGCGTTGCGACTGGACATAAAATCGGTGCGGCAGAAGCAGATGCAGATGATCCTTGGCGCGCGTCATGGCGACATAAAGCAGCCGCCGCTCTTCCTCGATCTCCGCGCTGGTTCCCGTGGCAAGATCGGCCGGGATGCAGCCGTCGACGCAATTGAGAACGAACACCGCCTTCCATTCCTGGCCCTTGGCCGAATGAATCGTCGACAGGATCAGGTAGTCCTCATCGAGCAGCGGCGGGCCGGCTCGATCGCTCGTCGCGCCCGGTGGATCGAGCGTCAGCTCGGTGAGAAAGCGCTCGCGGCTCGCAAACCCCTGCGCGATCTGGGCAAGCTGCACCAGGTCGGCTTGGCGCATGGCCGCGTCCTCGTGAATGCGCTGCAGGTGCGGTTCATACCAGCGGCAGACAAGGTCGAGTTCGGCCGGCCATCCGGCGGCGCGGCCACGCAGTTGCTGGAAAGTCTCGATGAAGTCCGGCCAGTCAGCTCTCGCGGCCGCGGGTGGCGTCATTGCGGCGAGGGCAGGGCTCGGATCGGCACGGTCGGCGAGCGCATCAAGCGCGCGGCCTGCGGTTGCTGGTCCGACGCCGGGCAAGAGCTGCAAGGCGCGAAAGCCCGCGACGCGGTCGCGGCTGTTTTCGCAAAAGCGCAGGAACGCGAGCACGTCCTTGATGTGCGAGGCTTCGAGAAAGCGCAGGCCCCCAAACTTGACGAATGGAATATTGCGCCGCGTCAGCTCGATTTCGAGCGGCCCCGAGTGATGCGAGGTGCGAAACAGTACGGCCTGCGCTTTGAGAGGGACGCCGCATTCCCGGTAATGCAGAATTCGCTCGACGACGAAGCGCGCCTGCGCGGCTTCATCGGATACGCTCGCCAGAAACGGCCGCTCGGCCGAGGCGCGATCCGAACGCAGGTTCTTGGTGAACCGCTCGGCGGCAAGTTCGATCACCGCATTGGCGGCGGCGAGGATCGGCCGCGTCGAGCGGTAGTTATGTTCGAGAGTGATCACCTCGGCGCGCGGGCTGAACTGGCCGGGAAAGTCGAGGATGTTGCGAACCGTCGCGGAGCGGAACGAATAGATCGACTGCGCATCGTCGCCGACAACGGTGACGCCTTTGCCGTTCGGCTTGAGCGCCAGCAGGACGGCGGCCTGCAGCCGGTTGGTGTCCTGATATTCGTCGACCATGACATGATCGAAGCGCTCCGAAACGTCGGCTGCGAGCGCGGGCGCGGCCATCATCTGCGCCCAGTAGAGCAGCAGATCGTCATAATCGAGCACGCGCTGGCGCTGCTTGGCCTCGACATAGGCGTCGTAAAGCGTCCGCAGTTCCGCTTCCCATTCGGCGCACCATGGGAAGTGGCTGCCGAGCACCTCGTCGAGCGGCATCTCGGCATTGACGGCACGCGAATAGATCGCGATGCAGGTATTCTTCGCCGGAAAGCGCCGTTCGGTTTGCGAGTAGCCGAGGTCGTGGCGAAGAAGATTCATCAGATCGGCCGAGTCCTCGCGATCATGGATCGTGAAGGCACGATCGAGGCCGATGCGCTCGGCGTATTCGCGCAAGAGCCGCGCGCCGATGGCGTGGAATGTGCCGGACCACGACAATGCCGCCGCTGTCGCACCACCGCGGTCCCGCAGCGCCTCGGCCGTGATGTGGGCGGCCCGCCGGCTCATCTCCGCCGCCGCACGGCGGGAGAAGGTCAAGAGCAGCATGCGCCGCGGATCGGCGCCGTTGACGATGAGGTGGGCGACGCGATGCGCGAGCGTATTGGTCTTGCCGGAGCCCGCGCCGGCGATGATCAGAAGCGGGCCGCCTTCGCCGGCCTCCGATGCGCCGTACTCGACCGCGCGGCGCTGCTGCGCATTAAGTTTGTCGAGATAGGCGGTCATGGTCCCCTTCCACCAGTCGCGGCGCGACCCACGCCGCGCCGGCAGCGCCCGCGCGAATCGAACGACCATAAGAACAGAGGATGAACGAACTGCCAAGGAATGGGTCAGCGATCGAGCCAATAAGGATAGGGCTGAAGCATCACGCCGTTCCTGAAGCCCTGTTGCGCGACAAAACCATTGCGGCGTCCGCGCCATTGTGTGACGCCGGTCATCCGCCGTTGCATCCACCACTCAAGTTCCGAGACATGCCGCGTTCGCTCGCCGACTTTGCGGTCTTTGCCGCACCCGCCGTGTTCGTGGTGCTGTGGGCGTCCGGTTTCATCGGCGCGAAATTCGGCCTCGCTTATGCTGAGCCGCTCACGTTCCTGACGTTGCGCATGGCGGCGATCGTCGTGCTGCTCGGAGCCGTGATCGCCGTGACACGTCCGAAATGGCCGGACGGCACCGGCATCATGCACAGCGCGCTCACCGGCCTGATGGTCCACGGCCTTTATCTCGGCGGCGTCTTTGTTTCGATCGAGAACGGCCTGTCCGCCGGTCTTGTCGCGCTGATCGTCAGCCTGCAGCCGGTGTTGACCTCGACGATCGCCAACCGGTGGCTCGGCGAGCGCGTGCTGCCGCGGCAGTGGCTGGGACTCGTGCTCGGGCTCGCCGGCGTCTATCTGATCGTCCGCGAAAATATCGCAGTAGGCGAAACGCACCCGCTGGCGTGGCCGGCGGCGGCCGTGGCGTTGATCGGCATCAGCGTCGGCACGCTCTATCAGAAGCGGTTCGGCGGCGGCATCGACATGCGCACCGGGCTGCTGTTGCAATACACCGCGGCGGGGACGCTGTTTGGGCTCGGCGCACTCGTCTTCGAGCACCGCACCGTGCAATGGACGCCGCAATTCATCTTCGCGCTGTCCTGGCTGGTATTCGTGCTGTCGTTCGGCGCCATCTGGCTGTTGTATTTTCTCATTCGCCGCTCGGCTGCGACGCGGGTGGTGAGCCTGTTCTACCTCACCCCGCCGGTGACCGCGCTGATGGCCTGGCTCTTGTTCGACGAGCGGCTACCGCCTTTGTCGCTTCTTGGCATGGCGATCTGCGTCGCCGGCGTGTTCCTGGTCAATTGGCGCCCGAAAGGCGCGGCCGCTTAGCTTTAAATATTGCAGGAGGAGGCGCTGATGAGCGTTCAGGGTCCGATTGAATATCGCGATGCGTCACCGGCGGTTCGGGCGGTGTTCGATGACATCAAACGCACCCGGCAGGTCGATGACGTCAATAATTTCTGGAAATACCTGGCGCGCGATCCCGCGACGCTCAAGCGCACCTGGGAAAGCATCAAGGAGGTCATGGCGCCGGGCGCGCTCGATTCGCTCACCAAGGAGATGGTCTATCTCGCGGTCAGTGTCACCAATGGCTGCGGCTATTGCACGGCCAGCCACGGCGCAGCCGCCCGCAAAGCCGGCATGAGCGAAAAGATGTTCGGCGAACTGATGGCCGTCGTCGGTATGGCGAATGAAACCAATCGCCTCGCCAACGGGTATCGCGTGCCGATTGATGCCGCTTACGAGCGCTGAGTTGCCTGTTGTGTCACTGCACGCCCGACGCGATTTCGTTAACGCTGGGTTAATGAATCGACGGCGATCGGCGGTCTGGGGCGCTCGGCGTTTCTTAAATCTTCATTGGTTTCGCCGACTTAGAGTGTGTCCGATTGATGAGCACCTCGGGCAACGCGAGCACGCTCGCCACGTTACCCGCGCAACAGGCACCCGACGAGCGCGCCGCATGACTCACTCCGAACAAGCTGCCGAAAATGCGCGATTGCGCAGGCAGCTCGATGCGGCAAGCGAGCGCGAGGCCGAGGCGCGCCGCGCGGTCGGATTGCTCAACGCCATCCTCGACGCGCTGCCGGTCGGCGTCACCGTGCAGACGGAGGACGGTACGGTCATGCTGGAAAACGGCATGGCGGCCGCGTCAGCCGAACGGGCGGGCGCCGGCGTTCCGACGTCCCCGGCGCTGCCCGCAGCCGGTATGGACGAGGAGACGGCGCAATCGGCGGACGCCATCACCATGGAGGAGCGCGTCGTTACCGGTTCGGGCCTGGCCAGCCAGCGCACGTTTTTGATTGCGCACCGCCCGGTTCGCATCCTGGACCGGCCGCTGCTGGTGTCGACCGCATTCGACTTCACCGATCGCAAAAAGGCCGAACTCGAACTGTCGAAGCGCGCCTATATCGACGAACTGACCGGCCTGCCTAACGGCGCATTGCTTGCCGAACAGGTTCGGCAAGTGCTGGCAAGCAGCGAAGGGCGCTGCCGTTTTGCGCTGGCATTTCTCGACATCGATAACTTCAAGCACATCAACGACTATTACACGCACGCGATCGGTGACGCTCTGCTGCTCAAGGTGGCGCAGCGGATTTCCGCTCATATCCGGCCAAGCGATTTTGCCGGTCGTATCAGCGGCGATGAGTTTCTTCTGGTCCTTTATCCGCTCGACAGCGATGAAGAGCTGGAAACTCTGATCAACAATCTGCTCAAGGAGCTCAAGGAGCCGTTTCTGATCGACGGTTACGAGATCCTGACGTCGGCATCGATCGGTGTCAGCGTACACCCGGACCATGGCCTCAACTACGAGGCGTTGCGTCGGGCGGCCGACACGGCGATGTACCGCGCCAAGGAAGTCGCCAAGGGCGACGCGGCGCTGTTCGATTCCGACATGGGCCGCGCGATGGCGATGCGCATGGCCCAGGAGCAGCGGCTGCGGCTCGCGGTGCGCGACGGGCGATTTTGCTGCGCGTTCCAGCCCAAGGTCGACATTCGCACCGAGGAGGTTGTCGGTGTTGAGGCGCTGATCCGGCTGCGCGACGAGGATGGCGTTATCCAGTCGCCCGGGCAGTTCATCGCGCTCGCCATCGAGCTCGGTTTGATTGACGACATCACCTATCTGGCGCTCGCTGAAATCGTCAGATCGATGGATATGCTCGACGACGCCTTCGGTTCACACGCGACGATCAGCATCAATATCGCGGCGAAGCGCGCCGGTGACGCGAAATTCATGGACGGCTTTTGCGAGGAACTGCAAGCGACCGGTTACGCCAACCGCTTCATGGTCGAGGTCACCGAGGACGCTTTCTTCGCCGGCAGCAAGTTCCAGCAGCGCTTCATTCCGATGCTGCGCGAGATCGGCACGCGGGTTTCCGTCGACGATTTCGGCACCGGCTATTCGTCGCTCGCGACGCTGGCCGACGTGACCGCCGATGAAATCAAAATCGACCGGTCGTTCATCACTGCGATTCACGAGCGGCCCCGCAGCCAGAGCGTGCTCAAGGCGATCGAGGCGCTCAGCGATGCGCTGGGTATGACGGTCATCGCCGAAGGGGTCGAGACATTCGAGGAGGTTGCCTATCTGCAGGCAGCGAGCCGCATCAGGTTTGCTCAAGGCTACTATTTCGCCAAACCGATCTTTCTCGAGGAACTCGCACCGGCGCGGCGCGTGGCCGGGGAGGCGCGCAGCGGCGCAAGCGCGCGCTACCGGACGCCGGCGCGTCGTTGACCCCTAACGGTTTACTAAGATCGGGCCCCGGTCCGACCTTCGAACGCACCGGCGTGACGTTGAATCTCCGCATGAATTGCGGCCTTCGGCGACGTTCAGTGCCGTCACGGCGGGGGTCGATTTGGCGCCGTCCGTTAACTGAATCTCCAGCCGGGCAAGCTAGAGGTTGGGCTGGGCAATTTCGGGGCGGGGATCGGCGTATGGAGATGGAATTGGCGCATAGCGACTCCCAGCCTGCCGGCGCGGCTGCGCCGCAGGCCGAACTTCTCGGCCGCATCGTTTCTGTCCACGGCTCGCAGGCGAGCGTCGGCATCCCGGCAATGTCGCCGGCAGGTCCCGAGGCAAAGCGCATCACGGTCGGTAAGTTTCTCGGCGTCGTGGTCGGCAAGTCGATGCTGGTCGGCTTGATCACCGATGTGTCGATGCGGCCGGAAGCGGGCAAGGGCAACGATGACGCCGGCGTGGCGAAGCTCGACTTGATCGGAGAGATTCGTTCGGGCGATGGCGGCGTCGCGTATTTTCAGCGCGGCGTGTCCTCATATCCCGGCATGGGAGATCCGGTGGCGTTCATCGGTTCGCGCGAACTGCGGTTGATCTTCCAGAATTCCAGTGCGCGCATGATCGAGGTCGGTCATCTGCACCAGGACGGCGAGATTCCGGCGGGTATTGAAGTCGACGAGATGCTGAGCAAGCATTTTGCCGTTCTCGGTACGACGGGCGTCGGCAAGTCGAGCGCCATTGCGCTGTTGATTCAACAGATATTGCAGGCGCGCTCCGATCTGCGTGTTCTCATGCTCGACGTTCACAATGAATACGGCCGCTGCTTCGGCGAGCGTGGGCAGGTGCTCAACCCCAACAACATCAAGCTGCCGTTCTGGCTGTTCAATTTCGAGGAAATCGTCGACGTGTTCTTCGGCGGCCGGCCCGGCCTCGAGGAGGAAGTCGATTTCCTCTCAGAGGTCATTCCGCTGGCAAAGGCGTCATACGCGCAGCAGATCGGCTTGACCAGCCGGCTTGCCAAACCAGGTGATGCCGGCGGCGTGCGCTACACGGTCGATGTGCCGGTGCCGTATCGCATCGCCGATCTGCTTTCGCTGCTCGACACGCGCATGGGCAAACTCGAAAATCGTGCCTCGCGCATGGTCTATCACAAGCTGATGACGCGCATCGAGACGGTGTGTAACGATCCGCGTTACGCCTTCATGTTCGAGAACGCCAATGTCGGCGGCGACACCATGGCGGAGATTCTGGCGACGCTGTTTCGGCTGCCGCCGAACGGCAAGCCGATGACGATTCTGCAGCTTGCGGGCTTTCCATCCGAGGTGGTCGACGCGCTTGTCTCCGTAACCTGCCGCATGGCTTTCGATCTCGGACTGTGGAGCGACGGCAGCGCGCCGCTGCTCGTGGTCTGCGAGGAAGCGCACCGCTACATGGCGGCCGACCATTCGGTCGGTTTTGCGCCGACCCGCCGGTCGATTTCGCGCATCGCCAAGGAAGGCCGCAAGTACGGCGTGTTCCTCGGACTGGTGACGCAGCGGCCCGCCGAACTCGATCCGACAATTCTGTCGCAGTGCAGCACGTTGTTTGCGATGCGCATGACCAACGATCGCGACCAGGAGTTGCTGCGCTCGGCGGTTGCCGATACGGCCGCCAATCTGCTGGCGTTTTTGCCATCGCTCGGTACCGGCGAGGCGTTCGCTTTTGGCGAAGGCGTCATGCTACCGACCCGTCTCAAGTTCAAGCAGTTGCCGGCGCAGTTGCTGCCGCGCAGCGATACGATGAGCGAGGATCAGCCGGGTTTCCAGGGGCCATTGGACAGCCGGTCGCTCGCGGCCGTCATCGAGCGGTGGCGTGGCCGCATAAGTAGGCCGCGCGCCAACCCGGCCGACGAATTGCGCGCCGCGACGGCTGCTCCGAGCATCCAGCCTTCGGCGGCACCCCAGCCTGCAGCGTCGATCGATCCGAACCGCTTCAGACTCCTGAAGCGGCCGCTCGACGAGCAGGCGCTTAATGCGGCGCTCGACCGGCAGATGATGGAGCCGGCACGCCGCTAGTCGCGGCTGCCGGGCGGGCAACATTGGCATTGGGGCGCGGCTGCGCTAAGTCAGAGGCAGCTTTATCCAACCGCAGCCCTCATGCCGGCGTCCCAGCGCGATCTCATCGTCGTTCACAGTTCGGATCTCCACGTCGATCACGACTACACGGCACGCATTCACGGCGGTGATGGCGCCGCCGGCCTCGCTTGCGTGCTCAACGCGGCTCGCGCCATTGCGGCCGACGTCGTGATCCTTGCGGGCGACACGTTTGACAGCCACCGCGTGCCGCAAAGCCTGATCGAGCGGGCCGCCGCGGTGATGTCCGATGCACAGCTGCCGATCGTGCTGCTGCCGGGCAATCACGACCCCGCGGTGAGCGAGGGAATTTATTTCGGCAATGCGCTTGGGGCGGTAAAAAATCTGCACATCATCGGCGTCACGCACGAGGAGGCAATCGTGTTTGACCGCCTGGCGCTCGAAGTCTGGGGGCGGCCGCACCGCGATTATGACGATATGATTCCGTTCGAGATGGCCCGCGGCGGGCGCCAGCGCCGTACGCGCTGGCAGATTGCCATGGCGCACGGTCATTATGAGCCCGCGCCCGACCGCAGTATCGGGCCGCGGCCATCCTGGCTCATCGGCGACGCCGAACTCGCGGCAACGGGTGCCGATTACGTCGCGCTCGGCCATTGGAACCGCGCGATCCGGGTCGGCAATGGATCAGTGCCGGCTTATTATTCCGGTTCGCCGGAGTATGCGGGTACGATGAATGTTGTGACCATGAGCGAAGAAAATGGCGTGACAGTTATCCGTGCCCCGCTCGATATTGCCCGCGAGCCGGTGGACTGACGAAAGCGGCCGCGCAGTTGCGCGACCGCCTCGCTAACGCGATCACCGTGGAAGTGCTGCTTGAGTTACGGCTTGGCCGGCGCCGGATTCATCGGCGTAGGCTTAAAAGCCGGACTTGCCGGCCCGGCGGGCGGCGCCGCAGGTCTGCTGATTGCCGGCGAATTGTTTGACGCCACGTTCGTTCCGTTTTGTTTGACGTGGTTCACGCCAAACGCCAGCGCGAGCAGGATGACCACAAGTGCCGCGCCGGCTATCCAGGCCCACGATCCGCCGTCCCGTCCGGCATTGAGATCGTATGGCGAATTGCGTCTATTTGGATCGTCATAATATCCAGACATCGGATACCTCCGTCGCTGTAGGTATGCGCGCTGACAACGAGGTGGCTCTTGCCCCCGTTCCTGAGACAGGGCGGCTACGATGAAGCCGCATAGCAAAAAAAGTTCCGCGATCGCCTATTACGGGTGACGAATAATTTCGGCCAGTCACTCGACCATCTATTCGTGCATTGCTGAATCGCAGAGGACGGGGAGCAACAAGATGGATTTGCGTACGGAACACATGATTTCAAAAAAAATGACCAATCCGGCCCGACGCAATATCGTGATTGCCGCCGTCATGCTGGCAACACTGTCGGTTGGGCTGCCGTTGGCCACAAAACTGCGAGCGCAAGTGCCGACGGTACCGGCGCAGGGCTCGTGGACAATGAAGGCGCCGCTGCCGAGTGCGCGCGGCGAGGTGGCTGCCGTCGCGCTTGACGGCAAGCTGCATGCCATCGGCGGTTCGGTCGACGGCAAAGCCCGTCCGTTTCACGATGAGTACGATCCGGCGACAAATACCTGGCGAGCGCGTGCCCCGCTTCCGGAGGCGCGCGACCATCTCGCCCTTGCGGTTGCCAATGGGAAGATATTTGCGTTCGGTGGCTTCACCGCGGCAGTACACAAAGATGCCGGCACCGATGCATTCGAATACGATCCGGCAACAGATCGCTGGCGCACCTTGCCGCCGATGAAAGTGGCGCGCGGCTCAGCCGGCGCCGCAACGGTCGACGGCAAAATTCACGTGATCGGCGGACGCGGCCCGGACGCGGTCGTCGTGGCGGCGCACGAAGTGTTCGATCCAAAGACCGACATGTGGAGCAAAGCGGCGCCGTTGCCGACGGCACGCGACCACATGGCTGTGGTTGCCTTTGACGGAAAAATTCACGTGATCGGCGGACGCTTCAAAGGGCCGGTCCAGCGTACGGGCCTGCACGACGTATACGATCCCAAGACCAACACGTGGAGTTCGGCGCCGCCGATGCCGACTCCGCGCAGCGGCGTTGCTGGCGCGTCTTATCACGGGATGATTTTGGTGCTTGGTGGCGAGCTGCCGCCCGACCACACCTTCCTCGAAAACGAGGGCTACGACGTAAAGACTGGCAGCTGGATCACCCTCGCGCCGATGCCGCACGGGCGGCACGGATTTGGCGGCGCCGCGATCGGCGACAATGCTTATTTCGCTGGCGGCAACCTCGGGCCGGGCGGAGGCGAGACGACCGATCAGTTGATCATGTTCCATCTGCCGTGACGCTCCATCTGCCGTAACACTATGTAGACGGGGATGTTTCCGGATTCGCGGGCCTTTGTTGCACCGCGGCACCAGGCGTGATCATCCGGCCGGCCGAATTTCGGAAATTAAAGCTAATCCGGCTACGAACTCGCGCAGTTGGGGACTTTATCTGCTCTGGAGAGCGCATTCGCTGATAGCAGCGAACGCGGTCGCAGTATCAGGGGTTGAATTTTGTGCGCGGTGTTATTTGGTTTCTGAGTATTTGTTGTTTGCTTTCTAAAAAGTTATTGGGCTAAATGACGCACCATTGCGTGAGCAGTGCCAGAGGGGCGAAAAAGAATGATGGTTGGTTTTTTTTGACGGCCCGCTTCCGGGCCAGGGATGGCAGTCGCGCCAGTCTAACCGACAACGCGGACATCTAACTCTACTAGTCAATCAATCGAGCCAGTTCGCGATCAATCACTGACAAAGCCGTCGCGTCGTCGCGCTTCGGATATCGCCGCGCCGCTCGTGTAACCGAGCGGCATGGCGCCGCGCGCTAACATGCGCCAGCCGGGGGAAAACTCATGAGTTATTCGGGCGGTCCAGAGAATCTGACCAACAATCATACAGATGAGTTCAATTATCCGATTGACGGCATCAACGCCGGCACGACCTCCATAACCTTCAGCGGCGACGACGCCAGCTCAACCGGATCACAATGGCGAACCAGCTTCGTCGACCTTTTGATGTCAGGTTCGAGCACAAACTCCGGTGTCTCTGGACTGCCAGAGTCTGTACAGATCGATGAGATTCCGCTTCCAACGAAATTTCCACGCTAACTCGATCGGCGTGAGCGCAGGAAGATTTTCAACATTTAGCCATCGCTGAAAGGCTCGGAGAGTTAGATGACCACGTATTCAGATTCAGTTTCGCCAAGCAACCATTGGAGTGTTATTAAGAATCCCATCTTTGTTCAGGATACCGATGCCCTCACTATCAGCGTGAGCGGAACGAACGTTGAGGGCCTTGAGTTCGCGGCATTCTACGTTACGACACAGTGGCTGGCGTCCCACAGTCCCATCACCACCGATGATCTGGCGACGGAATCTGAGATCTACGACGTCGAGGGCAATAACGCATCTCCGACGACGATTCCAACGCATACGGTGGCGACTCTCAGTGCGGCAAATGGAGGGGATGGAGGGCTTATACCCGGATTCCTGAATCCTTTTGGGCAGTACGTAAATTCCGGAAGCGGGTATCTTATTCTTGCTGTCTACGGATATGGCTATCCGATTACCCAGAACTTCACCATAACTACCCAAGCTGCCGGTTCACAAAATCCACAAAACCCACAAAACCCACAAAACCCAAACCCACCGACTGAAGTCGATTATATCGGACCCAACAACGGCGATTTCGGAAACCCGGCGAATTGGTCCGGCGGAACCGTCCCCGGATCAAGTTTACAGGCCGACATCGGTGTTGGCGGTGCAGTGACCGTCAACAGTTCAGGTGTCTACGAAGTCAGTTCCTTGGACCTCGGTGCAAATTGCACATTCAATGTCAACAGCGGCGGCTTTGTCGCCGACAACTTCATCGACAACGAGAGAACTGCAACGATCAATGTTAGCGGCTCGCTCCAGGCTAATCCATTCCGTAGCGGCGCCTATGTTATCAATTACGGCACCATTATTATAACCATTCCGTCCGCGTCACTGACGGCTCCGAGCGCAACCAATTTTGGAAACATGGTGGCGCATGGAGGCCTGATCGATTTCGATCCGTTGACCAATTCCGGCACGATGTCAGCGGATTCCGGTGGCCAAATCTCGGTCACCGGGGCGACGGTCGATAATGGTACGATCACCGCCAATTCTGGCGGCACGGTCTATCTCGGCGGCGCGGTCACAGGAACCAATTCTCCCATTACATCCCCCACCGGCCACGACACGTCGGGATCACTTAACATTAACGGTGGCAGCGTCGTTCTGGGCAGTTCGGACAGTGATGCCGTCTGCTTTCAAAGTGGCGGTTACCTCACGATCGATCAGCCGTCGGCCTTCACCGGAGTGATCATTATAGCGGACAACCCGGCGAGCGACGTCATCGATTTGCCAGGCACGGCGATTACGGGCGTGGCCAACGCCGGGTCCAATGGGTTCGTCAACCAGACGACTCTGGTCCTCACCGAAAGCAATGGCGCGGCGCTGCAATTTCAGATCGAGAATCTCGGTTTCAACTACGCGGTAGCGATACCGGACGGAAACGGCGGCACAGTGATTGGGTTCGAGCCCGGAACTGCGACCGACATGCTGATGCGCAACGGCAATAGCGGTGCGCTCGAGATCTACGACCTTGGCGGAAACACGATCCAGGGCGCAGCAGCGCTCGGGCAGGTGGGGCTGGAATGGCAGATCGCGGGCTACGGCGACTTCTCGGGCAATTCCGGGGAAGCCGACATGCTGATGCGCAGCAGCAGGACCGGAGCCCTCGAATACTACGACCTGAGTAACAACAGGATCGTTGCGGCCGGCGGAATGGGACAGGTCGGTTTGGAATGGTCGGTGGCGGGCTTTGGCGATTTTTCCGGCAACGCCAACGAAACCGACATGCTGATGCGCAACAACAATACCGGTGCATTCGAGATCTACGACATTCGCGGCAACCGCATCGTCGGGGCGGGGCCGATGGGGCAGGTCGGTCCGGAATGGTCGATGGCGGGCTTTGGCGATTTCTCCGGCAACGCCAACGAGACCGACATGCTGATGCGCAACAGCAAGACGGGCGCATTCGAGATCTACGACATCCGGGGCAACAACATCGTCGGGGCCGGCCCGATGGGGCAGGTCGGCCTGGAGTGGTCCGTTGCCGGCTTTGGCGACTTTTCCGGCAACGCCAACGAGACCGACATGCTGATGCGCAACAGCAACACCGGCGCATTCGAGATCTACGACATCACCAACAATCGCATCACGTCGGCTGCCGGCATGGGGCAGGTCGGCCTGGAATGGCAGGTTGTGGGTTTCGGCACGTTCGGCCTGAATCCCGGCGAAGCCGACATGTTGATGCGAAACAGAAATACCGGCGCGATGGAGGTCTACGACATCCGTCACAACACCATTACCTCGGCGGCCGGCATGGGGCAGGTCGGACTGGAGTGGCAAAACGGCGGTATTGCAACGCCCCCGCCGAGCGGCAACAGCGCCGCACCTGCGCAACTCGCTCAGTCGATGGCATCGTTCGCCGCGGCCGGAAGCGCACTCGATGGCGTTTCACAATCCGACCCGGCAGTCATGGGGACCGCCGCGACGAGCCCGCTCGTGGCACCCATCGGTCAGATTCCCCAGACCTGACGGAGAAATTTGCGCGATTGCAGCCAATTGCGTGCTCGCCAACGGGTAGGCGCTGGCCCGATTTTGCGTCGGCTGTGTTGCGTCCGGCGCAAAAGGGTCGTATGCGCGGTGACTGATCGAAAGTCACCGGTTACGCCCTGCAATTGCGCTCGTAGCTCAGCTGGATAGAGCATCAGACTTCGAATCTGAGGGTCGGGAGTTCGAATCTCTCCGAGCGCGCCAGCGGCCCACTCATCCGGATCAGGTCAGATACTCCACTTTGCCGCTGTTGAGATCGTAATACGCGGCCAAGACCTTGACCTTCTTGGCCTTCACCAGACCGGCGATGATCTTGCTGTCGGTCACGATCTTGGCGGCGGTTCGTTTGGCGCTTTCGCGCACGGCGTTTTCGACGAAGTCGCCCGGCTTGCCATGGACCGCGCGCGCCGCGGGCACGATCGCCGCGACCATCGGGCCGATCGAGCCGGGAAATTTCTCGTGCTTCTCGACGACCGAACAGGCGGCGGCCACCGCGCCGCAGCGCTGATGGCCGAGAACAACGATGAGCGGGGTGCCGAGCACCGCCGCGCCATACTCGATCGTTCCCATCGTGGCGGTGTCGGCCATGTTGCCGGCGTTGCGCGCCACGAACAGCTCGCCGAGGCCGGTGCCGCCAAACAGCAGTTCAGGCGGCGTGCGGCTGTCGGCACAGCCGACGATCGCCGCCCACGGTGTCTGAGCCTTGGCTATCGCGTCACGCTGCTTGCCCAAATCGGCGGCGCAAAGCTGCGGTGCGCTGACGAATTTCTCGTTGCCGGACTTGAGCCGTGCGAGTGCCTCGTCGGCGCTGACGCTCGTTGTGGCTCCGGCCGCAAGAGCTTGCCCGCCTAAAGCGGCTGTGGCGGTTACGGCCGCGCCCAGCGCCAGAAAGCTGCGGCGCGGCAATGCAAAGTTCTGACATGCGATGCACATGATGACGTCTCCTTGGCCGATCGCTCGGGGCTCGGCTTTCCTCCAAGCCGCGGGCTCGATCGGATTGGCCCACCGGCAATCCGCCGGTCGCCTCAGGGGCGAATTTCGGCTATATGCTCGCCGCAAACATCTAACGGCGTGTTAGGTTGTTAGCTTGACGGGCTGTTAAGACGGTCCTCGATCCTACGGCGATATTTCCCAGTACCCCCTCATCCCGACGGCTGCAGGTGACATCCTCCCCGACAATCCGGCTCGGCCTCGACATTGGTGGCACCTTTACCGACGTGGCGCTGGAAATCGGCGAGCGCCGCTTTACCGCCAAGACGCTGACCACCCCGGGAGCGCCCGAACAGGGCGTGCTCGCGGCGCTCAATCTCGTGACGCAGGCAGCGGGCGTTGTGCCGCGCCAGGTCGGCCTGATTATCCACGGTACGACGCTCGCCACCAACGCGGTGATCGAACGCAAGGGCGCCAAGACCGCGCTCCTGACCACCGAAGGCTTCCGCGACGTCGTCGAAATCCGGCACGAAAACCGCTTCGAACAGTACGACGTCAATATCGATCTGCCGCCGCCGCTAGTGCCCCGGCGCTTGCGCTTTCCAGTGCACGAGCGGATCGACGCGCAGGGCAACGTCCTCGTTCCGCTCGACGAAGCAGGACTTGCGCGTACCGTCGATCAACTCATCGCCATCGGCGTCGAAGCGGTGGCGGTTGGCTTCCTGCACAGCTTCACCAACGCGGATCATGAGCGGCGCACCGGCGAGGCGATCGTGCGCCGCTTGCCGGGGATGGCGGTGACGCTATCGTCCGACGTTTCGCCGGAGATGCGCGAGTACGAGCGTTTTTCCACCGCCTGCGCTAATGCCTACATTGCGCCGCTGATGGGGCGCTACCTGAAGGGCCTCGAACGCGAGCTGCAGCAGGCCGGATTTATTTGCCCACTGCTTTTGATGACGTCGGGCGGCGGTATCACGACGGTGGAAACCGCGATCCGCTATCCGGTTCGGCTGATCGAGTCCGGCCCTGCGGCTGGTGCGATCTTTGCCGGTTGCATTGCCCGCCAACACGGGCTCGATCAGGTCCTATCCTTCGATATGGGTGGCACGACCGCGAAGATTTGCCTGATCGACAAGGCGCAGCCGCAGACTGCGCGCCTTCTTGAAGTGGCGCGTGTCTATCGCTTTCTCAAAGGCAGCGGACTGCCGTTGCGCATTCCGGTGATCGAGATGGTCGAGATCGGCGCGGGCGGAGGCTCGATCGCGCGGATCGATGCGCTCAAGCGTATTGCGGTGGGGCCGGACAGCGCCGGGTCGCAGCCCGGGCCGGTCTGCTACGGCCAAGGCGGCCGCGAACCGACCGTGACCGACGCCGACGTTGTGCTCGGCCGCATCGACCCGCAAAAATTCTCCGGCGGCAAGATCGCGCTAGACACTGCGGGTGCGAAGCGCGCCATTGCCGAGCGGATCGGTGCGCCGCTCAGTCTTGCCGCCGATCACGCTGCGCTCGGCATCAGCGAAATGGTCGATGAAAACATGGCCAATGCCGCCCGCGTGCACGCCATCGAGAGCGGCAAGGATGTGCGCGCGCGAACTCTGATCGCGTTCGGCGGCGCCGCGCCGCTCCACGCCGCGCGCGTTGCCGAGAAGCTCGGCGTTGGTCGTGTGCTCATTCCGGCCAATGCCGGGGTCGGCTCGGCGGTCGGTCTTTTACGGGCCCCCGTTGCCTACGAAATCGTGCGCGGCCGCTTGGTGCGCTTGTCCGAATTCGACCCGGCCACAGTCAACTCGCTCCTTGCCGAGATGCGTGCCGAGGCCGAAGCGGTCGTGCGCCGCGGCGCGCCCACTGCCGAGTTGACCGAGCAGCGCTCGTCCCTCATGCGCTATCGCGGGCAGGGGCATGAGATTGCGGTGGAGCTGCCGGTACGCACATTCACCACCGCCGATCGGACGACGCTGACCGAGCTGTTCGAGGCTGCCTACCGCCGGCTCTACAGCCGCTCGATCCCGGGCGTCGATATCGAAATCCTCAGCTGGGTCGTGTCGCTCCGCGCGCCCGCGGAAGGCCGTCTCGCCGGCGAGGACGCGGAGCTGGCTGGCGAGGCGAAGCCCGTCGCCCGCCGCGCGGTGTTCGATCCGGATCGCGGCGAGTTTTTCGACACGCCGATCTATTGGCGCCCCGAGCTTGCGCCGGGCGCGCGCATCCAAGGCCCGGCGGTGATCGCCGAAGACGAGACCTCGACCGTCGTCAGTGCGGATTTCGACGCGCGCATCGACCGTTTTGGCTATATTGAACTTACCCGTCGCGAGAGCTGAGCATGGTCGCCCGTTCCAACGCCGCGCTGGCGCAAATTCACCAGCAAATCATGTGGAGCCGCCTGATCGCCGTGGTCGAGGAGCAGGCACAGACCATGATCCGCACCGCGTTCTCGACCTCGGTGCGCGAGGCCGGCGATCTGTCCGCCGGCGTGTTTGACCGCCATGGCCGAATGCTGGCGCAGGCTGTCACCGGCACGCCCGGTCACGTCAATTCCATGGCCAACGGCGTGAAATATTTCCTCGATGTTTTTCCGCTGTCCGGCATGAAGCCGGGCGACCATTACATCACCAACGATCCGTGGCTGACATCCGGTCATTTGCACGACATCACGGTGGTGACGCCGAGCTTTTATCGTGGGCAGGCGGTCGGATTGTTCGCCAACACGATCCACGTCGTCGATATCGGCGGCCTCGGCATGGGCCCTGACGGACGGCAGGTGTTCGAGGAGGGCTTGGCGATCCCGATCATGCCGCTCGCGCGCGAGGGCCGCATGAACGAGGATCTGTTGCGGCTGGTACGCGCCAATGTGCGCGAGCCGTTGCAGGTCGAGGGCGACATCTACGCCTGCGCGGCGTGCAACGATGAAGGCAGCCGCCGCCTGGTCGAGATGATGGACGAGTTCGAGATCGCCAATCTCGATCGGCTCGGAGACCAGATCGTCGACGCGTCGCGCGAGGCAACGCTAGAGCGCATTCGCAAGCTGCCGCGCGGCACCTATCGCAATACGCTGACCATGGACGGCTATGACAAACCGCTCGTGCTCAATGCCGCGCTCACGATTTCGGATGACGGTATTCACGTCGATTTTGACGGTACTTCGCCCGCATCGAGCTACGGCATCAATGTCGTGATGAATTATTGCCTCGCCTACACGGCCTTCGGGGTCAAATGCCTGGTCGCGCCCGATGTGCCCAATAATGCGGGTTCGCTTGAACCGATCACGGTGAGCGCGCCGGAAGGCTCCGTGCTCAACGCCAACCGGCCGTGGCCGGTCGCCGCGCGCCACACTGTCGGCCAGATGCTGCCGGACGTGGTCTCGGGCTGCCTGCATCAGGCCATCGCCGGGGGCGTGCCGGCCGAGGGCGCATCCTCGCTGTGGAATCCGCAGATTTTCGGCGGTGGTTCGCTGGTGGACGAAGTCGAGGAGGGCACCGACGCCAACAAGCTGCCGCTGTTCTCGACCGTGATCTTTCACTGCGGCGGTACGGGCGCGCGGCCCGGCAAGGACGGGCTGTCGGCAACGTCGTTTCCTTCGGGGGTCCGCACGATCCCGGTGGAAGCGACGGAAAGCATTGCGCCCGTGATCTTTTATCGCCGCGAGTTTCGTGAAGGCTCCGGTGGTCCGGGAAAATTCCGCGGCGGGCTCGGCCAGGCCATCGAAATAGGCGGTGCGGGCGCCAACCCTGTTGCGCTGTTGTGCAACTTCGAGCGGGTCAAGAATCCGGCGCGCGGACGCGATGGCGGCGGCGCCGGGGCGGCGGGTGCGGTGGCGCTGCGCTCCGGCCGTCCGATCCGGCCGAAAGGCCGCCAGACCGTACCGCCGCGCGACTCGCTTCAAATGAATCTTCCGGGCGGCGGCGGGTTTGGCGATCCGCGCACCCGCGATCCGGAGCGTGTGCGCGACGACGTGCTGGACGGCTTGATTACCGCGGAGGACGCGTGGCGGGATTACGGTGTCGCGATCGATGCGGACGGAAAGCTCGATCTCGCCGAGACGGCGCGCCAGCGCGCATAAAAACTCAACATTCTCAATGGAATGCTGCCAGGGCCGCTACTGGGCCGTGATATGGGCGAACTTGATCACCTTGGCCCATTTGGCGACTTCTTCGGCGGTGAACTTGCGCGCTTGGGCAGGCATCATCGGCATCGGCTCAGCGCCCACGGCAGCAAACCGCTTTTTGATCCCAGGATCGTTCACGCCGGCCGTAATCGCCGCGTTGAGCTTGTCGATAATCTCAGCCGGCGTGCCTTGAGGAACTCCGAAGCCGTTCCAGGCGCTTGCATCGTAGCCGGGTACAAATTCGCTGATAGCGGGGACCTCGGGCAGCAGGTCCGAGCGCTTTGCCGTCGTCACACCGAGCGGCCGCAACTTGCCGGCCTTGATAAAGGCGATCGACGATGGCAGCGACGTGAACGCCAACTGCACCTGTCCGCTAAGCAGGTCGGGCATGAAGTTGCCGCGATACGGCACGTGCAACATGCGAACGTTACTCATCATCATGAATAATTCGCCGAACACGTGGGGCAGGGTGCCGTTGCCGAATGAGGCCATTGCAATCTTGTTTGGATTGGCTTTGGCATAGGCGATCAACTCGGGAAGTGTTTTTGCCGGCAGCGACGGATTGACCGACATCGCGAAATTGGTGGTGCAAACGCTGGCGATCGGGGCAATGTCGCGAACAAAATCGAACGGCAGGCCGGTGTAGAGCGTTTGGTTGATCGCGTTCGCCAGCAGCGTGAACAAAAGCGTGTAGCCGTCGGGCGCCGCTTTTGCGACCACTTCGGTACCGATATTGGCGCCCGCGCCGGGCCGGTTATCAACGACAACGGATTGGCCAAGCCGTTCGGATAGCCATTGCGCCATGATGCGGGCGAGGACGTCGGTGCCGCTGCCGGCAGGCAGAGCGACGATGACGCGCACGGGGCGTGACGGATAGATTTCTGGCCGGGCGACGCGCGGTGCGGAAATCAGCGCTGCGCCGGCAGCGAGCGGAAGCAAAGCCCGCCGGGAAACTTGCATGATACTCGCCCCCTGGCCGAAACGCGCTGATGATGTTCCGGCCGCGCCCCGTCAAGATTTCACTTCGAACTCGCCGTTGATTTCAACAGCGGTGCCGTGCGGCAAATTCACCTGTCCAACCGCCGACCGGGCGTGACAGCCAAATTCGGGTCCGAACAATTCGAAGAACAGATCAGATGCGCCATCGATAACCCCCGGCATATTGGGAAAGTCCGGCGTGCAGTTGACCATGCCGAACAAGCGGATGACGCGGCGTATGCGATCAAGGTCGCCGACCTCCTGCTTGACAGAGGCAAGGATCGAAAGCGCGGCAACGCGCGCAACGAGTTTGCCCTCCTCGATGGTCATATCAGCGCCGAGCTTGCCGTCCGCCCGATAGGTCATTCCGGGGTGATGTGCGGTGTGGCCCGACACGAAAATGATGTTGCCGACGCGCACGCAGCCGCGGCGATTGGGGCTTGGGAATTGACGCGGCGCGGGTAGCGTCAATCCCATGCCTTTCAGCTTGTCTTCGATGGAGCTCATGGTTTGATTCCAGCTTCGATCAGACGGCGACAATGCGGCAGAGCATGCCGCGCGAATCGACTGACCCGGAGATCGGATCCCAGGGACCGTCATAGGTCATGGCGGCGTTGATATTGACGTCGAAGGCCCCGCTGCCGGGCATCATGCTGCCCGGCCGCCACCAGCCCATGCCGGTCGAAACCACACCTTCGGGCGTGTTTTCGGTGATCTTGATCTTGGCTTTGCAGGAGCCGCGTGCGTCAGGAGTCTCAATGCGCACCCATTGTTCGTCGGCAACCGCCATGGCCTGCGCAGTTTTCGGATGGATAAGGAGCCGCGGGTCGGGCGAAATCTTCTTTGCCCACGGCTGATCGCGGAAGCGCGAATGGTGATAGGTTTTTTCCCGATCGCCGGTGAGCAGCGTCAGGGGATACTGCGATTTGAGCTGCGGCTCGGCGCGCTCGCGCGCCGGCGCGACAAAATTGGGCAGTGGATCGATGCCGACCGAAGCAATTGCCTCAGAGTAAAGTTCGATCTTGCCGGTCGATGAGGGGAATTTCTCGAAATTCTCCAGCGTGTAGGGATAGGTGGCGTAACCATCGCGGCGCAGCGTCTCCAGGGTCACGCCGCTGTCGCCGAGCAGAAATTCGATGAACTCGTCCTGGGATTGCCAGGGTAAGAAGTTGGCGGTAGCAGCGCCGCGCGCCTGCATTTTTTCCAGAAGACCGCGCGCGATGGCGAAATCATTGCGCGCCTCGCCTTGGGGCGGCACGACGGCTTGCGTCATGGCGACAAGCGGCCCGCCGGGCTGCAGGCGGATTTCGTCCTCTTCGAGGCCGGTGGTTTTCGGCACAACGATATCGGCAAGCTCCGCCGTCGGTGTCATCGCATCGGTCGCCACCATGAGGAAATCGAGCGAGCGCAGGGCGTCGACGGTTTTCGGCGTATTCGGATAGGTCACAACGATATTGGCGCCGCTCAGATACATGGCGCGCAGCGGATAGGGTTTGCCGGTGAGAATGGCGTCAATTGCCGTCGGATTATGGCATGCGGTCTGCCAGCCGCGCGGTCCGGCCCATAATGGATATGTGTCGGCGCCGATCGTTTGCTCTTCGGTGTCCCGCGGCAGGCGGAATCTCGGATCGTGGATCAGATTGAGGTTGTCAATGAAGCCTTTCGGCTTCTTCGAACGCCGGTTGCCGCCGAGCCGGTCAACGTTGCCGCTGATTCCGACGAGGCAATGAAAGGCGCGGAACGTCTGCACGCCGGCCGAGAAAGCGTCGATGCCGTGGCCACTGACGAAGGTCGAGGGTCCATGCGCGTACATCCGGGTCGCTGCCACGATGTCGGCGGCCGGAACACCGCTCAGCGCCGCGGCGCGTTGCGGCGGAAATTCCCGCGCGCGCTCGGCGAGCTTGTCGAAGCCGTGCGTGGCGCGTGCGACAAAATCCTTGTCGTAGAGGCCCTCCTCGATCATCACGTTGATCATGGCGAGGCCGATGGCGGCATCGGTGCCGGGCTTGGGCCTCAGCCACAAGTCGGCGATGCCGACGGTCGGAATGCGCTTCGGGTCGATAACGACGATCTGGCCGCCACGCTTCTTCAAGTTCTTCAGCTCGATCCATTCGATCGGGTCGGCATCGTAGGAATTACGCCCGACGACGAGTGCGCAGCGGGCGTGATCGATGTCCTCGCCGCGGGTGATGTCGAGGCCGGTGGAGCGCAGGCTCACCGCACGGCAGCCGCCGCAGAGGTCCTGGTTGATCATCCAGTTCGGCGAGCCGAGCGAACGCAGCAGCAGTACGACGGCGAGCCCACGGCCGAAAAAAACATTGTTGCAAACGCCGACCAGCGCCCGCGGTCCGTATTTCTCACGAACCGTGGCGTAATGGTCCGCCGCGTGTTCCAACGCCTCGTCCCAGGAGATTTGCTGCCATTTGCCCTCGCCGCGTTCACCGAGGCGGCGCAGCGGATGGTGAAGCCGCCGTTCCGAATAGGTAATGCCGGTCGAGCCTTTAAGGCCCTTAATGCAGAACGCACCTTTGGAGAGTGGGTGCGAGGGGTTCGGCTTGATGCTCTCGATGGCGCCGTCGCGCAGCGTGACGAGGGAGCCGCAATGCACAGAGCATTCGGTGCAGGTCGTAGGAATGACCTTCACGTTGTCGCCCGATAAGGGTGCGCTGGATTTTGTCATCCGCTGTCACCGCGCCGGAAGTGGCATCCGCCACATCGCGCTCTCCCGTGCCGTTACTATAGCACGAGAATCGGCGCAGTCGCGCGGCTGGGCGCACACCCGATGCGACGTGACGCCCTAGGTGTTCTAGGCCTTCAACAGCGCCGCGTCGATCGGCAGCGAGCGAATGCGCTTTCCGGTTGCAGCGAAAATCGCGTTGCACAGCGCCGGGATGGCGGCTGGCAGCGGCGGTTCGCCGAGGCCGGTTGGCGGATTGGCGCTCTCGATAAAATGCACCTCGATCGGCGCGGCCTGTGCCATGCGCAGCAGCGGAAATGTGTCGAAATTAGACTGAATGACGCGGCCGCCTTCGATCGTAATCTGTTGATGCAAGGCCTCGGCGAATCCGTCGAGAATTGCGCCCTGCGACATGTTGATGGCCGCGGTCGGATTGATGACGTGGCTGCCGATGTCGCCGACCGCCCACACCTTGTTGATCTTGACCTGACCGCTATTGGCCACCGTGGCCTCGACCACCTCGGCGAAATAGCCGAGATGGCTGTAATAGACCGCAACGCCAAGACCGGTTCGGTCCGGCAGCGTGCGCTTGCCCCAGCCCGACACTTCGCGGACTTTTTCAAGCACACCGCGCGCCCGCGCCGTGTTGAAACCCGGGCCCTTGCCGGGCAGCAGCTCATCCTTGCCGAGTAGATCGATCTGGAATTGCAGCGGGTCCTTGCCGGCGGCGTGTGCCAGTTCGTCGATGAAGGATTGGAACACGAAGGCGAGTGCGTTGTCGCCAGGCGCCCGCAGCGGTCCGGTCGGCACGCCGAGCGGAATGAGTGACGCGCCGAAGGACAAATTGGGCACCCGCTTGGCCGGGAAGGTGTCGGGCGACAGATCGGCGGAGGGCGCGAACTTGCCGTTGCGGCCATAGCTGATGAAATGCTGTTGCCAGGCGACGACCTTGCCGGTCGCATCCAAGCCCGCTTTGAGGAAATGAAAACCTCCCGGCCGGTAAAAGTCGTGTTGCATGTCATCGGCCCGGGTCCACAGCAGCTTGATGGGAACGCCCGCTTCCTTCGCGATCCACGCCGCCTCCGCCATGTAATCGGTCATCAGCCGGCGGCCGAAACCGCCGCCGACCCGTGTCATGTGGACGACGATATTATGTTCGTCGATGCCAAGCGTCTGCGCCACGAGTTTGCGCCCCGGTTCGGGGTTCTGCGTCGGCGCCCAAAGCTCGACCTTGCCGTCCTGGACGCGGGCGGTGCAGTTCATCGGCTCAAGCGGTGCATGGGCGATGAACGGATAGGAGTAATCGGCCTCGACCACTTTCGCTGCGCTGCCGAGCGCAGCAGCGACGTCGCCATCATTGCGCAGACTATGCTCGGGCGCCTTGGCGCCAAAGGCGGCCGCCTGTTGTGCAAATCCGGCGCTGCTCTGCCGGCTGGTCGGACCTTCGTCCCATTGGATATCGAGCTTGCGGCGGGCCTTGTCGGCGTGCCACCAGCTGTCGGCAACAACGGCCACGCCGGGCATGAGGCCGGCGAGATTGCTGCCGCCCTTGACCACCAGCACTTGGCGCACGCCTGGCATCGCTTTGACTTCGTCCAGGTTTGCTCGCACGAACTTGCCGGCAAACACCGGGCATTTCTGAAACACGGCGTACAGCATCTCGGGCACGACCGTGTCGATTCCAAATAGCGGGGTGCCTTTGACCACGAGCGGGCTATCGACGCCGGGAATCGAATGGCCGATGATTTTATAATTCTTTGGATCCTTGAGTTTGATCCGGTGCAAATCAGGGACCGGCAGCGCTGCGGCATCGCCGGCAATCGCTCCGTAGGGTAGGGTGCGCCCGCTGGGCGTGTGCCGCACCTGACCGGAGCCGGTTTCGCATTCGCCCTCGGTGACGTTCCAGCGCTTGGCCGCGGCGGTCACCAGCATCTGGCGTGCCGCGGCGCCTGCACGACGCAGCGGGTCCCAATTCTGCGGCGTCGACGTGCTGCCGCCGGCGTGCTGGTTGCCGTAGAGCGCCGGATTGAGATCGGCCTGTTGGGTGCGGACCTGGCTCCAATCGACATCGAGTTCTTCGGCAACGAGCATCGGCAGCATGGTTTTGACGCCCTGACCGATCTCGGGATTCTTCGCCATGATCGTCACGGCATTGTCTGGCGTGATGCTGACGTAGGCCGTGACTCTCACAGGCGCGCCCTGAGCCTCGTCTGCCAGCGCCGCGCCGGCAAAACCTGGAAGGTGCAATGACAGCAGCATGCCGCCGCCCGCCGCGGCCGTCGCTTTGAGAAAGGCGCGGCGAGAGGCGCTAGCGGCCGTCTTCCCCGAAGGGGTGGGCTCGTTAGATGTGTCGGACAAGAGGTGCTCATGCAGCATGGCGTCAGCTCCTCTTTCCGGTCGTGGCCGAACCGAGGTCGGCCTTGCCGGCCTGCTTGGCGGCTTGTTTGATCGCCTCGTGGATGCGCAGATAAGTGCCGCAGCGGCAGATGTTGCCGTTCATCGCGGAGAGGATATCGTCGTCGTTTGGCGTCGGAGTGCGCGCCAGCAGGGCGGCGGCCGTCATGATCTGGCCGGCCTGGCAATAGCCGCACTGGATCACGTCAACATCGAGCCAGGCCTTCTGCAAACGCTCGCCGACCGGCGTGTCGCCGACGCCTTCGATCGTGGTCACCGCCGCCTTGCCGACACTGGAGACTGGCAGACTGCAAGAGCGCATCGGTGCGCCGTCCACATGGACCGTGCATGCACCGCACAGTCCCGCGCCGCAGCCGAACTTGGTGCCTTTCAGGTCGATGGCGTCACGCAATACCCATAGCAGCGGCGTGTCGGCGTCGACATCGACCGTAT
>Ga0265339_10000035_pt1 | contig 124977 bp, 78 predicted proteins | sample 4CB219metaG_FD_202085 | JGI IMG/M metagenome (GOLD analysis project Ga0265339, IMG submission 202085) | Rhizosphere microbial communities from Carex aquatilis grown in University of Washington, Seatle, WA, United States - 4-CB2-19 metaG | ecosystem: Host-associated > Plants > Roots >...
CCGGCGGAATATTCGTCCCCGTGCGCTCAGCAACTTTTTCCAGCTCCGCCACCAGGCTCGCGTGATTCGCTGACAGCGGTTCATATGTGTTGAAAATCGGCTCCAGCAGCGGTTCCACAAAAATACCCAGCACCAGCAGCGGCAGCGTCGCCACCCAGATGCCCAGCCAATAGCGGCGCGGCCATCTGCGCACAATCCATTGAAAGAGAAGCATGACCAGCGATCCTAAAACCACGCTGAGCGCAAGCGCTTTTGCCTGGTCGCCGAACCAACTTCCCCACCCCTGCACGCTGATGCCAAAGCTCCGGCTGACGTGCTGATTAAACCAACTGATAGGCAATCCGGCCACCGTCAGCACCACAATCAAAACCGCAAAAAACAACAGCCCTTGCAGCCAGCGTTTTTGAAACACTCGCGCCGCCCACGCCTCCATTCGCGCAGCGGTCCGTGTCGCCAGCAGCAGCCACAACACCGCGAACCCCCACAGCGCATCAACAAAATAAACAATGTTGCGAATGCGGCTGATCGCAATCGCCTTGCGCAGTTTCTCCGGCGGCAGAGAATAAGCCTGTGCCCCGCCACTCTGCGACGTCGCCTGCCCGCTCCTCTCAGGCTGCGTCTGCGCCATCACACACCCCACACCCATCCGTGGCGCCACTCCACCAAACAGCACAACCACAAGCAGCATTCCGCAGAACGCAGCCCCAATCCGCCCAGCGCTCATAGCCAGCCTCAGTCCCTAATTCCTATTCCCTATTCCCTGTATTTATCAATCCAGCCGCGTCAGATACGCCGCGCCTTCCGCAGGCTCCAGCTTCCGCGCAATTTCCTCCGCCTCTTCGCGATTGTCCCCCTCCGGCCGAATCCGCACCCAATAACTCGCCTCGCCGGGAAACTCAATCACCTTCGCCTCGGGATACTCGCGCAAAAGCTTCTCCTTCAACTCCTCGGCTCTGTGCTCGCTCGTGAATGCGCCAATCTGCACGCACCACCGCCCGCCCGTCTCAATCGGCTTCGGCGTCTCATATACATCGATCCGCACCCGCGCCGTTCCCACGCGATACAGCCCGATCGATTTCGCCGACGCCATCGTCAGATCGATCACTTTGTTCGGCACAAACGGGCCGCGATCGCTGATGCGCATCGCCGATGCCTGCCGCGTCGCCAGGTTCGTCACCACAATCAGCGACCCCATCGGCAGCGTGCGATGCGCCGCCGTCAGCGCATCGTCATCAAATACCTGCCCATTCGCCGCCTTGCGTCCCTTATAAGGTGCGGTGTACCAGGTTGCCTCGCCCTCTTCGCTGTAGATGGGCCGGTGCGACAGAATGAAATCCTTGTCCTCGTCCGTCACTCCGCCCGCGGGCATCGGCGTCACCGGAATCCGCCCCGACACCGCGCCCGGCGCAGCGGTCACCGGCAGCGCAGGCCGCGTAGCGCCACTCGGATAACTCGGATAGTGCTCCACCGGCGCCGTCGCTTGGGGAGACGTCTGCTGCGCAGTCTTATGATGTCCGCATCCCGCCAGAGACAACACCGCCAGCGCGGCCCAACCAGCAAGCAGCCATCGGCGCGCTTGAGTCGCCTCCATCAGGTGCGCGGGCCTTTCGGTTGCTCCATGCGGTCGGCCAGGTTCTTCAAGGTGTCCGAAACCTTGCGCATCGCTGTGATCGACTCGCTGCGCACCTGTGGTATCACAGCGTCGTTTACATACTTGATGGTATGGCGCAGTTCCATCTCGATCAGCTCGATCGCTTCTTCAATGCGCTGCCCCACGCTGCCTGGTCCCGGTCCCGGAGGAGGATAAGAGCTCACGATAGGTCACCTCCCCTACAAGTCTCAGGACCGCGCCCGCTCCCGTCAATTCCACCCACGCCCGGAATGCCACGCCGTGTGCCCCTGTGGTCAATAGACTCATTCCGATCTCCACGGTGATCGCAAACCACCCAACCCGCACACAATCGTCGTTCCATCCGTGACATTCCGCCGCAAAAATACGTCTGAATTAACAGCGGACAAGCCACTCAACCGAAGCATGCGCGGGATTCCGCCAATTTGCGAGCGAGGATGCCAGTATTGAACCCTGCATCCAGCAGGCCGTTCGTACCGCTATTCTCACCTGTTCTGCATCTTTTATGAATGCCATGAAGCCAAACCGTTCCTTGAGGACTCGGCTGTTGCAACCAACCACGCAAGACGTCAAAGGCAGAGTTGGCATCACTCCCAAAGCAGTTAGCCGCATCGCGCCGGCTCTGCTTGTTTCTTTGGCCTTGCTCGTCGAGGCGGCTTTCCTCGCCCCACACCTATCTGCCCAGACCGCCCCGAACTCCCTGCCCGACGCGCCCGACGCTCCAAAGCCGATCACAGTGGTCCGCCGAGCACCCCGGACTACCGGGCTCTGCCAGCTTCGCAACGACGGCGCAACCGTGGTCTTTACGGGCATCGCCCAATTCGCGGCCATCTCCGGCCTCGCCATCGCGTCTCCGCCGGCCAAGAGCCGAACCACCGTCCCCTGCCCCCTCTACCTCCCCATGATCGACTGGTACGCCCGCTTTCTCGACGGCCCGCGCGTCAAACCCCTTACACCCAAAGAAAAGGCCTGGCTCGCCGTCCGCAATATTAGCGATCCCTTCAACGCCATCACCATCCTCGCCCAGTCCGCCATCACCATCGGGTCTGACTCCCACACCGCCTACGGCCCCGGCATGCACGGATTCGGCCGCAACGTCGGCGTCAGTTACGCGCAAGACATGACCGGCGAATTCATCGGCACCTTCCTCATCCCCTCCATCGCCCACCAGGACCCCCACTACCACCGCGAACCCCACGCCACCATCAAGCACCGCATCTTGCACACCATCGTTCAGGTTGCATGGACTCAGGGCGACAACGGCAAAGGCATGATCAACTACGCCAACCTGGTCGGCTACGCCATCGACGACGAAATCAGCAACCTCTATGTCCCCGGTCGCGCCACCAACCTGCCCGCCAGCGCCGCCCGCTACGGCATCGGCCTCGCCATCGCACCCACCGACAATCTGATTACCGAGTTCCTCCCCGACATCGCCAGCCACATCCACTTCCGCGTAGTCCTCGTCCAGCGCATCATCGACCAGGTAGCCAAAACCGAAAACTCCGGCACGCCGTAGATCGGCACGCCCAAGCCAATACAGCGGGGGATCCCTTTTCTCGCGTCTAACGATATGGGAAAGAACGAACATTTACTTCTGGCTTTGTAACAACGGCACGGCTTCAGCCGGGCCAATCAACTCCATAATTTAAGAAGTGTCATCCTGAGAACCCGCGCGTCTGGGGCCCCAATACGCGAATGCGTTTTGGGGTAAGCGGGGCGAAGGACCTGCTTCTCGGGATGCGGCCATCCGCACGAATCCGGCTACCCAAATTGACAGGCTCCGCATTTCCCGCGCCGGAGGCATGGGAAAGCACAAACATCAATCATCTTCGATCGCTCACCAGGCAACTCGCCACCGGCATGACGGCCTGATAGCTCGCGGCCAGGACCAGCCCAAGCGGTGGATCGTGGCTTGACGCCTAACCAGCCTTGGTAAATGTCTATATATACGCTTGTGCTCCGTGGCGGTATGCCCTATTATATGTCTAGGAGATTGGCTGTCTTATGGCCTATGAAGTCTTTAGACGGACCGGGGTCAGGGTTGATGAACCCTCGCTGTCGTTAGTACCAGACGGGCGAATTGCGTTGAATGCTGCAGCCGTCCGGATCTTGACCCAGGCGGGCGTCAAGTCTGTTTTGCTGCTGTGGGATGGCAGCGCCAAAAAGGTTGCACTCAAAGCGGCTCCGAAAGGTGACAAGAATTCATTCGCGGTTTCGATCGTGCGCGACAGTTACTCGGGCAGTCTCAGGGCAAAATCTTTCCTGGACCGTATTGGGTGGAGCGCGCCGACGCGGACAATGCTGCCAGCGACCTGGAACGACAGGGAAAGAATGTTCGAAATTACGATTCCCAGAGATCAACTAAGCTCCGCTGCAAGTTTTGATCCGAGACGCGGACCAAAGGCGATTTAGCCGCCAGAAGGGTGTCGTCGCAAATGCTCGATCCGGAAGCTATCGTCGTGAAGGGCGGAATCATCATCATGGCTTTGCTCACGATCCTGCGGCTCGTCGTGCACGACATTCTTAATATCGGGGATGACCTAGCTCGACGACGGCGGCGCCAACGATGACAGAACGGTGCAAAACCAGAAAGACGAAGTCCTTTCTTAACTAATATGCGTACAGAAGGAAAGTGGATCGCCACAACCTCCACTTACCCAATGGGTTATTCTCCGCGCCATGCCGGAAAGTGGTCCCCATTCCCCACCCCCCTTTCCCCATTCACCCCCCAATATCCCCATTCGCTGCACCCCCGTTGGATTGACACCCCCGCCCAATTACTCTCGTACTGAGTTTCCAGCTTCCGGCAGGTTCGCCCGAATCCCAGGCCCTGCCGACCAGCCAGGCGATTCTTTCTTAAGGAGATCGCAACACATGTCCAAAGCCGTAAAATATGCCGAAAAAGCTGCCGTCTACGTCGCCCAGGGCGCGTGGGTTGTCTACGAGCGGCTCAACCGCATCAGCCCGAACGCATCCTTCACCCCTAAGTGGAGCGATAAGCCCCTCCTGAAGAGCTATCAGAAAGAAAAGCCGCCCCTCGGCTGGCCCCGCACCACAGACTCGCTCTGTCCCAAGTGCGTCCCCGAGATCCGTCAGCAGATCCTCGACGGCAAGCTGCCCCACGAAGTCCTGCTCAATGAAAAAGTCGGCGAAATCAAGGCCCAGATCATCGAGCGCGACGGCAAAATCCTCATGGTGAAGGATTGCCCCAAGCACGGCCACTTCGAAGACGTCATGTCCATCGACCCCGCCTTCTTCAAGCATCTTGAAGAGTCCTTCCCCGGCCGCGACATCCGCGCCCACGGCGATGGCGACAAGAACCTCCACCACCACGGCACATCCACCGTCACCCACGGCCGCGGCTCGGTCCTCACCATCGACCTCACCAACCGCTGCAACATGATGTGCGACCCCTGCTTCATGGACGCCAACCAGGTCGGCTTCGTCCACGAGCTCACATGGGACGAAATTAAGACCATGCTCGACAACGCCATCACCGTGAAACCCAAGCGGCAAATGAGCGTCCAGTTCTCCGGCGGCGAGCCCACCCTCTCGCCCTACTTCCTCGACGCGGTAGCCTACTCGCGCAAGGTTGGATACAACTCCGTCCAGGCCGCTTCCAACGGCATTGAATTCGCCAAGTCCAAGGAACTCTGCCGCGCCGCTGCCGAAGCCGGTCTCCGCTATGTCTACCTCCAGTTCGACGGCATCGGTAACGCCGCCAACAGTCACCGCAAGGTCGGCAACCTGTTCGATGTAAAACTCCAGGCCATCAACAATCTCCACGAAGCCGGCGTCGACATCGTTCCCGTCACCACCATCATCAACGGCATTAACAACGAGCAGGTCGGCCGCATTATCGAGTTCGCGCTCGACAACCCCAAGAAGATCAGCTTCCTCTCCTTCCAGCCCGTCAGCTTCACCGGCCGCGATGAGGACATCACCGACGACCGCCGCTTCGCCCAGCGCTACACCCTCTCGCACATGGCGCACGACGTCAAAAATCAGGTCGGCCTCGGCGTTCCCGAGCGCGACTGGTTCCCCATCTCCTTCATGTCCACCTTCTCTGACTGGGCCGACCTCATCCATGGGCCGACAGCGGAGTGGGGCCAGCTCTCCTGCGGTTGCCACCCCAACTGCGGCATCGGCATGGCCCTCATGATCGACAAGGAAACCAAGGAAGCCGCGCCCGTCACCGCCTTCCTCAACATGGACAAGGTTGCCAAGGACCTCGCCAAGGTCAATGACGCCGCCCGCGGCAAGTGGATGTCCGTCATCGGCTTCGGCCTCGCGCTCATGCGCAACTACGATCCCTTCCAGTCGCCCACCCACTTCAAGATCACTGACATGCTCAAGAAGATGGACAAGACCTTCAACGCCACCGGCAAGGACTACGGCTCCGTCAAGGGCGACCGCACCATCAAGGACATCGAAAAGCGCCGTGCCGATCGCTGGAACTTCCTCTTCATCGCCGGCATGTGGTTCCAGGATCTGTTCAACTACGACTTCCGCCGCACCGAGCAGTGCATCATCCCCTACGCCACCCAGGAAGGTGAAATCTCCTTCTGCGCTTACAACACCGGCGTCGGCTGGCGCAACATCATCGAGAAAATGCACATGACCGCCACCCTCACCAAGTGGTATGAGGAGCACGGCCGCCACGAAATCTTTGCTGGCGGCAAAAAGGTCGGCATGTCCCAGGTAGGCCACGAGCTCAAGCTCAACATGGAGCACGTCAACTCCGAAGCCAACCACACACTCGACAACCTCGGCATCGCCAAGAACTCACGCGAAGAAAAAATTCGCGCCCGCGACCTCAAAAAGGATGCGGAGAACGCGGCCATGGCCAAGCTCTACCGCGAACACGTGCTCGGCGAAAAGCCCGTCGAAGGCCTCGTCTCGCTCAGCTCCATCAAGCCGGCAAGCAACAACGCCGCAAGCCCCATCAACCGCCAGCCCGCCGAACCCGTAGCCGGCGACTAATTCCAATTGGGTGCCCCTGGTCCCTCGCATTCGGGGACCGGGGTGACCATCTACTCCCGCCAAACGGCGCACATCAACTCAACAAGAACATCCATTGCAAAGGCCGCCTGCAAAGGCGGCCTTTCTTATTGAGCGAGTCACCTTATGTGCGTCTATCTGGACTAAAGTTGACGATCCTAAATAGGTTTCAAAGAGTGCGTAAGCTTGAAAACATAATCCAAATCAGATTTAGGTTTGTCTTTGATTCGGGCATCGTACGTCCACGTCTTCGTTGTCGAGCCTGCCACGATTCACTCGTAGCGCAACGCTTCCAGAGGATCGACCTTCCCCGCGCGCCGTGCCGGCGCCCAGCACGCGAGAAGCCCAACTCCTATGAATAACGACGCGACGACGATGAATGTCGCCGGATCGCCGGGTTCCACTTGGAACAGGAAAGAACGCAATACGCGTGATACTACGACCGCCAGCGCTATACCTCCGAGGACGCCTCCGGCGACTAACCGGAATCCTTCTCCGAAGATCAGCCTGCGAATGTCTTTTTGCTGCGCGCCCACAGCACTGCGGATGGCCAACTCTCGGCGACGCGAGGCCACGGAGAGTGAAATCACGCTATAGATTCCCACCAGCGTCAAAATACTTCCCAGTACCGAAAACCCCGTCAGCAGATGCATGGCGAAGGTCCGCGACGCGAGGGAGTCGTCGCGAATCTGATCCAGTGTCCTCACGTTCTCAATCGCCGCCGATGGATCGACGGAACGCAGTGCGCGCTCGACCGCAACCACCACCGCGCGCGGATCGGCAGTTGTTCGTGCGACCAGATGCTTTGAGAACGCCTGTGCCTGCCATAGCGGCAAATAGACCTCCGGCGTTGGCTCCTGTGTCAGATCGTCGGTCCGCGCGTTCGCGATCTCGCCGACGATCTGGATGCCTGGATTATCTCGGCCGCCAAACCAGATTTTCCGTCCAATGGAGTTGCTATTGGGGAAATAGCGATGCGTAAATGCCTGGTTCACGATGGCCACCCTTGGCGCTTTATCATCGTCAGTCGATCGAAATTCCCTTCCGTCGACAAGGGCCAATCCCATTAACTTGAAATAGTCAGGCGTTGCTGCGCGCATCGGCAGCGCTATTTTGTCGCTCTCTCGTGCCGCCGGCGGCTGTCCCTCAATGTCCATCGTGGCAGGCCAATTATTCCCTGTCAGCGGCACGCCCCAGGCGAACGCAGCGTATTGGACACCCGGAATTGCTGCAACCCGCTCCAAGGCCTGCCTGTGAAAGGGGAGCCATTTCTCTTGGCTTTCTACCTCCGTCACACTCATGGTCAGAATTCGGCCCGTGTTGTATCCCGACGGCACTTCCGCGATTTTGACCATGGTGCGAATCAACAGGCCCGCACCTACCAGCAACGCCAACGTCAACGCCGTTTGCAGCATGGCGACGCCCCGTAGCAGGCGCCTCTCTCCTATTCCCGCCGTTCCCTTTGGCCCTGCGTCCTTCAGCACCTCCATCGGATTCAGACGAAAGGCGCGCAATGCCGGAATTGCTCCCGCGAAAAGCGCAGCGAGCACGGCCAAGCCAAGTCCCCAGCCCAAAACAGCCCAGCCCGCAGTCACTCCGTCGAGGCGCGGGACGGCATGTCCGGCGATCACCTTGAACAAATCTACAGCGAAGATCGCCAAGACAACACCCAAGGCGCCGCCTAGCAATGCCAGGAGCAAGCCTTCTGTGACAACTTGGCGCACGAGGCCGATGCGGCCCATGCCCATCGCGATCCGCACGGCGTATTCCTGTTGCCGCTGCAATCCACGGACAAGCAACAAAGCTGCGGCGTTTCCGCAAGCGATCAGAAGCACGAGCGCCGCGGCGCCCAGCAGCGGAAGCAGAATCCGCCGGCCATCGTGATTCATTTCGTCGGCCAATGGCTGCAGCTGAGGTGAGAACCCTTCAAACTGCTTTTCTGTGCTGGCTTCTCTAGCAGTGATTGCGGCTAGTTCCTGCAAGCCGCGCTGCGGAGTGACTTCATCACGCAGCCGGCCCACCACGTTCCAATAGGGATACTTCAGAGACTTCGGGTCCGGATTGGCCGGCACCCACAGATCCACCGTCGCGTTGACGTCGTAATTGGGTTCCTTCGCGGCACCTGGCGACGGCAGGAATCGCACTCCCGGTTCCATCACTCCGATCACAACCGGCGACGAATCCCAGCGGCTGATGCGCACTGTCTTCCCAATAATCTCCTTGTCACCGCCAAACGCACGCTGCCAGAACTCGTACCCGAGCAAGATCGATTTCACGTGTCCTTGCCCGAAGTCCGATTCGTCGAAGCCGCGCCCGAGGGCCGTCTTCAGGCCCATCACCTGAAAATAGTCCTTGCTGACCTCCATACCCTGCATGGACTGGCTACCATCATTGCGAATCAAGAAATTGAAGGTCCAGTCATACCCCGCGATTCCGTGAAACGATCCCACCTTCTCGTTCCATTCCATCCACTGCTGCGCTGCCCATCCTCGCGGGCTGTCCATCTTCCGCCCGTCGGTGCGCACGGTTTGAATCAGCATCAGTTGTTGCGGCTTCTGATAGGGTGGCGTGGTGAACAGCACCCCCTGAATCAAGCTGAAGACCGCAGACGTAGACCCAATTCCCAGGGCCAGCGTCAGCGCCGCGATCACTGTGAAGGCCGGGCTCTTCCATAACATACGGAGGCCATAGCGAAGATCCTGGAAAAGATTTGGGAAAAACAGGAGCGTGCGCGATTCGCGATGGCGCTGACGCAGCAGCGTCGTGTTGCCAAACTGACGGCGAGCGGCTGACCAAGCATCTTTTGGATCCATTCCTTGCCGAATAAACTGCTCCGTCAACAGTTGAAGATGCGTCTCAGTTTCCAGGTCAAATTCAGAATCCGCCTCTTTCCGCCCGAAAAGACCGCGTACTCTGGACGCAAGTCGAAAGATCGAGGAAGTCATGATTATTTCTCCGCCTCCAAACGCAAAACACGGCCGATCACGCCAGAGATCCGCTCCCAGTTTTCCGTCTCGACCGCAAGTTGTGTTCGTCCCCTCCTGGTGATCGAGTAGAACCTGGCCTTGCGGTTATTCTCCGATGTGCCCCACTCTGATTCGATCCATCCCTGCTGTTGCAGCCTCAGCAGCGAGGTGTACACCGTACCTTCATTCAGCGTGAGAACATCCTCGCTTATTTGCTCAATGCGGCGTGCAATTCCGAATCCATGCAAGGGACCCAGCACGTGGAGGGTCTTGAGAATCATCATGTCCAGCGTGCCTTGCAGAACTTCAGATTTATCGGCGGTCAAGATCGCTCCTTTGGCCATCGCAAAGAAGATATCGCAACTCATTTGGAATGTCCAAAGGAAAATTGGATTCGAAGTATCGACGCTCTTCATCCCCTGTTGCTGATGGCGCTGACTGTGAGGCTCTTGGGGGTGCCGAACGCTCCGCGGCAGATTTCTTAGCCATTCGTTGCCTGAAACATCTCATCGCCGATCGAAATGCGGTCCCTTGAGGAGTCGATATGCGACGGATCGCGACTGCCTTATTGGCATGGATTACCACCTTAAAGTCGGCTTTCCGAAATCTGTCGTTTAGGTCCATCCGCACATCGAGCCCAGCAGAGTGGCATTGGTCCGCAAGGCGCCTGTGGAAAACTCTTGTCAAGCCCCCCACCCCAAAAATAGTCCGCAACCCTCTCATTCCACTCGCTAAACTTTTTTCGCCAAATTGTGAATTAATTCCCCGAAAGGCGCACACTAGTTCTAGAGCTTGGAAAAGGACCGGCGCACGCCGCTCCCATCCAGGCTTTTTGCTTTTGCAGCGCAAACTCCGCGTTTGCTTACAACTGAAAACTGACAACCTACAACTGCTTCTGCCGCAACTCCTTGCGGCACAGGAATCTGCGGCCAAGTCCTTTCCTAAGAGGAATTTGGCGCGAACGCCTGTCGCTAAACCACTGAAACCAGGGAATTTCGGTCCAGCATCTACCCCCCCGGGGGGTGCCGGGGCGGCCTCTCGGAAAGAATCGCCATGTACCTTGAATGTCGCCACATCCTGCCCACCGGCACGCGATGCAAGTCGCCCGCCCTCCGCGGCCAGGTCTACTGCTTCTTCCACGACAAGCTCAATCGCCATGTCAAAGACGGCACCCGCGCCACCCAGGAACCGCTCCTTCTTCCATCCCTCGAAGACCACCGCGGCATCCAGATCGCCCTCGGCCAGGTCCTCTCCGCCCTCGGCTCCGGCCGCCTCGACGCGCGCCTCGCCCGGCTCTACCTCTACGGCCTGCAGACCGCCTCCCAGCTCGCCCGCCGCGTCACCGAAACCCCTCCTCAATTCATCGAGCGCACCGTCACCTGCGACGACACCGGAGAACTCCTCGCCCTCGAACACTCCGCCTGCGAGCCTTTCATCGATTGCGATACCTGCCCGCAAAACGCGACCTGCATCGACGAAACGCGCATCAACATGCGCAGCGCCCAGCAGATTCTCCGCAGCCTGCGCGACGGTCAGAACCTGAATTTCGAAGACGCCCAACCCACCACCAAAACCGTGTGAAACGTGCAGGTGGGCTAGCCCAGCCCACGCGCTTGATCTAAGCTCTCTCTATGAGCAATGGGACATCGTATGTGGCCAACACGCGAGGCATTGCAGTGAGCGTTGAGCCAACCTACCTTGAGTCGCGATCCTCGCCGAAAGCCTCCCAGTATTTTTGGGCCTACCGCGTGATCATCGAAAATCAAGGAAACGAAACGGTGCAACTCCTCAGTCGCCACTGGATGATCTCCAATGCGCGCGGCGAATTGACCGAGGTCAAAGGTCCAGGTGTGGTCGGCGAGCAGCCTGTCCTCAAGCCAGGAGAAAGCTTCGAATACACCAGCGGCGCGCCCCTCGACACGCCCTCAGGAATGATGGGCGGGGCGTACCAGATGGAGACCGAGAGCGGTGAGCATTTCGATATCGAGATACCGACGTTCTCGCTCGATCGCCCCAATCAGTCCGCCTTACTGAATTAAGAAACAGCGCCCTTCAGCAGGCTCGAAGCACAGTTAGCGCTTCTTCTCGTCGCGCAAGTACGCAACCAGGCGTCCGCTCTTATCCGTCGACTCACCGGAATCACCACCAGGCATTCGCGTACCGGCCAACTTGCCTCCCGTCTCAGGGAGCGCATACGCCAGCGCCATCGCTGCCCAGTTCGTTCCTGCTGCCGAAATCCATTGATCGTGGCTGTTCGGAAATCCAGCATCGAAATATGGCTGAAACCCGAGCGCGCGCGTCTGCACATACCACGATCCGTCTTCCTGCTGCGTCTTCAACAGCAGCTTGATGCCGCGCCGATATGCTGGATCCGTGGCAGGCACGCCGGCGATATGCAACGCCACCAGGCTTTTTCCCGTGGCATACGCCGTGCTTTCCATCGTGGGCTGGTCGGACCATCCACCGTCAGCGCGTTGTGCCGCCAACAGCTCCTTCAAAGCCTTCTGCGTCGCAAACTTGTCGGTGCCCGCCCACGCAAGGCCCGCCAGACGCCAGCTGCGATCGTCGTTGTTATAGGCGTGCGCGGTCGCAAGCCAGTTCGCTGCAAGGCGAATCGCCTTGCGATAGTTCTCTGCTCCGGCCTTGGGCATGTAAAGCTGCAACGCGCGCATGGCGCGTGCAGTCAGCCCCACATAGTCGAGACAGATTGGTGGACGGATGTCTGCATGTTGCGCGGGCCACTCGCCATTGGCGTGCTGGCGCTGCAAAATGTACAACGCCGTCGTGTCGGTATTGAGGTCGGGCTTATACCCTTCCGCCGCGAGACCCATCAGTTGGTAGGCAAGTACGCCTTCAGTGAAATTGTCTTCAGTCGGCAGCAGAAAACCTTGATGCAGACGGTCGCGGATCTTTCCCAGCGCTTCACCATTTGCCTGCACCTGTGTCGCATCGCTCTTCTCGTCGATCTCGATGCCGCGTTTCCGCGTCAGAGACATGGTCATCGCCGTCAGGCTGTTGTCGTGGCAAGACACGCAGCCCGATTTGTTGATGAAGTTTGCATCCGCCCGCTGCAACAGTGGAATGCTGTCCTGAACAGCGCGCGCAATCGTGTTGTCGCGCCGCCACGTCAGCACCGCGGGTTTGGCCGCCCCCGGTTTCGCTCCGGACTTCAGCAGCAGTTGAACTACCGGCGTATTGCCGAGATGCTTCGCGATGTCCAGTGGCGTAAGTCCGGCGTCCCCTGCGTCGGGGTGAGTGTCAACGGCATTCACATCCGCGCCGTGATCAATCAGCAGCTGCACCACCTCGATCGGAAGAGTATCGGCAACGGCCGCGTACATCAGCGGCGTCCGGCCCAGCGGATCGGGAGCATTGGCATCCGCGCCGTGATCGAGCAAGAAGCGCACGTCCCGCACATCGGCGATCATGGCCGTGTCTTGCAGCGATCCCGTGAACACGTTCTTGTCCGTGATCTGCTTGGCAACCAGGTCTCTGCAACTCGAGCAGTGAGCCGTAATCGCCATCGTGAGCCCCGACTCGCCCGCGGCCTTCACATCGGCTCCATGCTCAATCAGCATCGACACCACCTCCGGATCGCCCAATGTCAGGGCCTCAATCAGTGGCGACGATTCGTTCTCCGGCCGGTAGTTCGGATTGGTCTTCGCGCCGTGATCCAACAGGAGCTTCACAATAGGCGCGCCGCCCGGTCGCCGCGATGCAACCATCAGCGCCGTGCGCATATCGTCCGACTTTGCATTCACGTCTGCGCCGTGCTCAAGCAGCAGGCGCGTCTTCTCAAGGTTCGTTGCCGCCCACATCAGCGCCGTGGCATTGGCGTCGTTGCGCTTGTTGACGTCTGCGCCCATCTTCAAGAGGCGGGCCAACGTTGGCACATCCGCGTAAAGCACCGCATACATGAACGGCGTTGAACCTTCCGGCCCGCGCGAATTCAAGAGCGATGGATCGGTCTTTGCGGACTTGAGGAACGAGGTCAGATCTGCAGTACGCAGCGCGTCCACCATCGCAATTGCCTTGGGATTTAAGGGCGGCCGATCAACTTCGTTGGCCAGCGCATCGGGCCATTCGGCTCCCTGGTCAATCCACGTCTTGATCGTGGCAATCTGCTCCGGACGCAGCGCGCCCGTAGGTGGCATCTGGGGGCCATATTCGCCAATCAGCCGATGATAGAGGAAGCTGTTCTCGCTGCTTCCGGGCACGATGCGCCTTGAGAAGGCCTTCATCGCGGAACTGCGGCGGTCAAGCCGCATGCCTGCGCGCTGCTTTGCCGGACCATGACAATCGCCGCACTGTTGCCGGAAGATCGGCAACACATCGCGGCCAAAATCAACCTTCGCGGGCGTTGCAGTCTGCGCCGGCAAAACGCCAACAGACATGAACGCGCATAGAGATAAAGTAGCGAAGCGAGAACGCGCCAAGGAAATCCTCCCCGCAAGAGTCTGTGTAGGGCTTTCTCATATCCGCCCGTGCGCCAATCCGCAAAGAGCAGAGATTATCTCGTTTCCAAGTCAAGGCCCCGTGAGTAACTCAGAAACATCATGCTTTTGAGAAAGAAGGAGAGACAGGGAATTGCAGATGTCCTAAGTCACGTCGAATCGTAACCTTGGGCTTTCTCTAAGTAAACAAGTTTCTTTCCATCGGTGGGCGCGAAGAGCAGTGTCCCCGCGAATGACCATCCGACTCTTGAGTCAGGTCGCCCGCTGGACGCAAGGACAGTTGTCGGGTACGCCGTTTCAGAGGTGCCGGAACACGGCTGAAGACGCCGATCGACAACAAAACCTTGGTTTCAGATGACTTGTGCAACCACCACTACTCCGCCGTAAACCGCGCCAGCGCCGCCTTGCTCGCCTCCGCTACCGTGAACCGCTTTCCGTCAAACCCAAACTCGATCGCATATGTCTTCACCGCATTCGGCGTGGACTTTGTTTGCAACTGCCCGCACTTCACCTTGCCCAGCGTTGCCGTGATCGTCAGCCCTGTAACCGACGCCTCGCCGGGCTTGCGCGCCAACTGTAATTCTTTGATCTCCGACCGCTCGACCAGCTGTGATCCGTCGAGGGCGCAGGTTCCCGTCGTGTCCGTGCTTTGGATGAGGTTCTTGTGAGTCGACCCGCCCATTGCGTCAAACGACACAACAAAAACATATACGTCGCCCTCGCCTTGTCCGAACCAGCCGCCGCGACACACCAATCCGTCACGTCCATCGGCATACCCGAACTTGAGACACTGATCCGTGATCAGCCCCTGCTCATAGCGCACCAGCCGCACCTTTCCGACATTCACCGCAAACACAAACGTTCCGCCAAAATTGTTAGCATGCGAGTCGCACCCCGTTCCGCTCAGCAGCAGATTCTCCGCCTGCGGCGAAGCAAAGTGTCCCGGCGTCTCGGCATACATCTCCCAATTCGACGCATTGTCTCCGTAGAAATCCGTCTCCCTCGGGCACACGTTGCAACCGGACACGCCGCCATTCTTGGTGCGTGTCATCTTGCCGGCCGGGCAAATCAAACTGACCGCCGCCTCAATGTCCGCTGCTTTCGCTCCGCCCCCCGCCGTATTGAACGCCACGCGCCCCGTCTGCCCCCAAACGACGACGCTAACGCTCAGCGCACAGATCGCCCCAACCCGCCGCAGCCCTTTCATTCACTGCCTCCGTCAATTCTTCGCCATCTTCGCACACAACAGGGCGCGTCCTCTGCAGATATTTGAGCCCGGTCGGTACCTCCCTTTCATTACGCAAAAAAGAGAGCGCAGCCGTCGCCAGCCGCGCTCCCGTCTTTCGGCACAAGAGTTTAGTGGGTTTCTGCCGCCAGCACGGTAGACGCAATCACCCCCGTCGCGATCGCTGCGAGCACATAGTTGCCGTCTACCTCGCGCCATTCGTAGCCGCTTGGCGGTCTGCGCAGATGGTATGTGCGGTAGTCGATCCGTGTGCCGCGGTCCCAGTCTTCATGCTTCATGTGATAGCCCTTCTTCCATTCCTCGTGCTTCACATAGTGATGATCGTCATGATGATCGTCGGCGAACGCTAATCCGCCAGAAAGGGTGGCGGCAAGTGCCGTGAGAGCAAAGATCTTTTGAATTGGTTTCATGCGAACTCCTCGTGAATTTCGATGTTGAAACGTACAAGCTAAGTTGTCTTACGGGACTCTCAATTCCCGCTCACGAACGTGCAAAGAGTCGCCGTCACCCTGACGAGTGACACATCCAAATCGTTTCAATAATTGTTCTGCCGGGCTCGCAGGCTCCGGCCGTTCCATTCATCCCGACTCCGGACCCACCCGTCAAAACACATTAGAGTCATTCGCCTAATCCGCCGTATCATCGTCCCACCGGCTTCGGTTCTATAGCCGCGACGCCGCTTTCCCCTGGAGGCCTGAAATCATGCAATCTCCCTTGCGCGATCTCCGCTACGCGGCGCGCCAGTTACGCAACTCTCCTGCCTTCACGATCACCGCTGTCCTCACTCTCGCCCTAGGCGTGGGCGCCTCCACCGCTATCTTCAGTTGCGTTTACGGACTGCTGCTCCAGTCTCTGCCTTTCCAAGGCGCCGACCGCATCGTGGCGATCTCTGAATCGCACCCTCAACTCAAGGGCGGCGTCGAGGCCACCTATCCCGACTATCAGGACTGGGAGCGCCAGCAGACCAGCTTTACGCAGATCGCCGCGTACTCCATGCGCAATCCCGATACCGTTTCGCTGGTGTTCGACGGCCGCGCTGAGCAAGTGAATCGCGTCCTGGCTTCCGGGAATTTCTTTTCGCTCCTTGGCGTCACGCCCTTGGCCGGCCGCCTCACGTCTCCGCAAGATGACTCCGACGGCAACAATCATGTGGCCGTGCTCAGCGCTTCCGCATGGCAGCGTCTCTTCGGGCGCGACCGAAGTGTGATCGGCCGCACTGTAGCACTGAACGGAACCAGCTTCACCGTCGTTGGCGTCTTGCCCGCTCGAGCCGAATTTCCCGCTCAGGGCGAAATATGGCTACCTCTCTCTCTCCTCAACAAAGATACTCAGGCCTCGCGCGTATGGCACTCGGTCAAGGTCCTCGGTCGTCTGCGCCCCGGTGTCTCGCTCTCTTCGGCACAAGTTGACATGCAAACCATCGCCCAGCGTCTTGCGTCTGCTTATCCCGCAACCAATCGCAACGTCGGCGTCGTCCTCGCACCGCTGCGCGATCAGCTTGTAGGAACTTTGCGCCCTGCCATGCTCTGCCTCCTCGCGGCTGTTCTTCTCGTACTCCTCGTGGCGTGTGCCAACGTCGCCAATCTGCTGCTAGTGCGCGCCGCCGCCAATCAGCATGAAATCGCAATTCGCCAGGCGCTCGGGGCTGACCGCGCCCGCCTCTTCTCGCAGTTCCTCGCGCAAACGCTGCTCCTCTGCCTTGTTGGCGGCACGGCCGGAGTGGCTCTCGCATCGGCGGCGCTTCCTTTATTGCGTCTCGCCCTGGCTCATACCAGCGGGCTTGACCCGTCCATGCTCCAGAGCATTCGCCTCAGCATCCCCGCTTTGCTCTTCACGCTCGGCACCTGCACCCTCACCGCGATCCTTTTTGGTCTGCTGCCGGCGACAAAAACCTCATCGCGCCTCGTCGGCACGCTTCGCTCCGGAGACCGTACCGCCAGTGCGCATCACCGGAGCCACAACACTCTCGTCGCCGGCGAAATCGCTGTCGCCGTCGTGGTCGTGTTCCTCAGCACCCTCGTCATTCGCAGTTTTGAAAAGCTCCTCTCCACCGACCCCGGCTTCCGCACAGACCACCTTCTCAGTGTCGAGATCACGCTTCCCGAGCCGCGCTACACCGACGACAGTCCCGCAACCGCCCGCTTCTATCAGCAATTGCTCGACAACATTGCCCACGCACCGGGTGTCGTCTCCGCGGGCATCACGAATGTTGTTCCCATGCAGCCGTCCCAGGTCATGACCCGGTTCCTGGTCCAGGGTGCGCCGCCGCTGGCCCCCGGCGCATATCCCCTGGCGCAGATGCGCTTCGTCAGTGCCGATTTCTTCCGCACCATGGGCCTTGCCGTAAATGCAGGTAGGGTCTTCAACCGCGACGAAATCGAAAAAGGCTCCAACTTCGTCGTCGTGAATCAGGAGTTCGCGCGGCGCTACCTCGCGGGACGCGACCCCCTCAATGCCCAGATCATCCTCGGTGTGCTCAACCCCCGACCTGCCACCATTCCGGTCCTCGGAGTCGTAGCGAATGCTCATGACCTGGGAATCGATGCCGATCCTCAGCCCGAAATCTACCTGCCCGGCTTCGGGCTGCATGCAGCACTCCTGGTTCGTTCCACCGTCGATACCGATAGCCTCGTGCCCGTCATCAGAGAATCCGTCCGCGCGCTCGACCCGACCCAGCCCATCTATCGCGTGCAGACAATCGATGCGCTCCTCTCCGATTCCACGGCCCGCCAGCGCATGACCGCCTCCCTGCTCGGTATCTTCGCCTTCGTGGCCCTCGCACTTGCCGCAATCGGTATCTATGGAGTGCTTGCCTACTCCGTCACTCAGCGTACCCGCGAAATCGGCGTCCGCATCGCCGTTGGCGCCAATCGCTCCGATATTCTCTACCTCGTTTTGCGCCAGGCGGGCAGCTTCACCGTCGTGGGAGTGCTCATTGGAGCCGCGATCGGCCTCGGCTCCGCGCGTCTCATCAACGGTCTGCTCTTTCAAACCAGCTCTGTCGACCCTCTCTCCCTCGCTGTCGCGATCGGCGCCCTCGCGCTCGCCGCGGTTCTTGCGGCAGCCATTCCCGCCGGTCGCGCGGCATCCATAAGTCCCACAGAAGCTCTCCACACCGAGTAATTCAAGCACAGGGATGGACCCCGCTTCGCCCAGCTCTCATCTTGTTTCCACATCTACCGCCCAGCGGTATGATGGTTCCTGCGATGCAAGCATGATTCGAGGGGGAGACTATATGAGTGAACTGAATTCTTCGACTGGCTCCAAACACGGCCGCCGCGAATTCCTCAAAGCTGGCGGAGCCGTTACGGCCGCACTCCTTGCGCCGTCCGCCGCGCTCGCAACTACCCCCAACAGGACCCTTCCCAGCCTGCCGTCGAACCCGCGCACCACTGAGGCCATGCCCACGCGCAACCTCGGCAAAACGGGCTACAAGGTCGGCATCTTCTCGCTGGGCGGTCAGGCCTCGCTTGAGAAAGCCAATAACTTCGACGTCGCCGTGCCCATCGTCGAGCGCGCCCTCGACCTCGGTGTCAACTACATTGACACCTCTTCAATCTACGGCGGCCCCGAACGCTGGAGCGAGCAGTACGTCGGCAAGGTCATAGCCCACCGCCGTAACGAGGCCTTCCTCGCCACCAAGACCAAGGAGCGCACGCGCGACGGATCCATGCGCATGATCGAAAAGTCTCTTCAGTTGCTCAACACCGATCATGTCGATTTGTGGCAGCTCCACGACGTCGGCATCTCGAAGAATGTCGACGAAATCTTTGCCAAGGGCGGCGCCATGGAGGCCCTGCTCGAGATGAAAGACCAGAAAGTCGTCCGCAACCTCGGCATCACGGGCCACTATCGCCCCGACGTGCTTATCGAGTGTATTCACCGCTACCCATTCGACACCATTTTGATGGCGATGAATGCCGCCGACCCGCACCACTACAGCTTTAACGAAGAGCTGCTTCCCCTCGCCGTCGAAAAGCAAATGGGCATCATCGGCATGAAGATTCCCGGCCGCGGCCGCATCCTCTCCACATGGACACCGCCGCCCATCGAACAGCAGAAGCATAGTTGGGAAGGCATGACCATCCAGACATCCTCTCCCGGCACCCTCTCCATGCGCGAAGCCATGTACTACACGCTCTCGCGGCCCGTCAGCACCGTCATCATCGGCTGCGACACCATCGCGCAGCTCGAAGAAAACGTGCAGCTCGCGCGCGACTTCACGCCGCTCAACGAGAAACAGACTACGGAATTAGTTGCCCGCGCAGAACCCTGCGCCAAACCGTCGCTCTTCTTCCGCTTCTACGACCGGCCCAACGACTAAAGCAGTTTCGGAGTTGGTCTAGGCGAAACTGCCCGCCCATACATCGGGCATCCCAACGCAAAAGGCCGGAGCCCTCGCTCCGGCCTTTCACGTTCCACGACAACTCTCATCCTTACACTTTCAAATACAGTCGGTAGTGCTCATCCCCAATCGCCGCAAACGGCCGCATCGCCACAGCCCCACTCTCCGTCTTCCAATCAGTCGACCCGCTCGAGACCTGCGCCACGCTCAACAATTCCCGCCGCGAAACACTCGCCGGAGTCTCGCCCACTGCAAACAACGCCAGCGGCCCATGCACAGCCGCCACCAGATTCAGATGCTGCGGGTCCACCGCTTCCAGAACCGTCGGCATATCAAACTCTACTTCGATCCGGTCGCCGTTCTTCCACGTCCGCTCAAGCTTCGCAAACTCGCCCGGCTTGGGTCCCGACAGCACGCGCTTCCCATTTACCGCAATCGAAGTCTTCGCCCCAGCCCACACCGGAATCCGTAGATACACCGGGAACGTCTCCGCCTTCTCTGTCGTCACCACTATCTCCGTCGTCGGCACGAGCGGATACTGCGTCTTCTGCGTCAGCGACACCTTGCTCCCGGCCCGCACCCATTTCGCCCGCGATGGCACAAACAAATTCACATACACGCCGCGCTCATCATGAAAATACGCACTGATCCCGTAATCCGCCGTCACCTGCGAAAACGTCCCCGAGCAGCAATGCCATTTGTACGGGTGGTACACCTTCGATCCATCATTGTTGTAGTCCGAGTAATAAAATCCGTGCCCATCTTCTGCAATCGGTTTCGCGCCAAGAATGCAGTTGTAGAAAACTCTTTCCATGCTGTCGCCATAGCGGCTGTCTTTCGTGGTCCGCAGCAAGTAGCGCGTAATTTTGAAATGCGCATATGACCCGCACGGGGTCTCAAAGCTGGAGTGCGTCTCCTTCAGGCTCTCTCCGATCTCTCCGCTGCCCGGCTTGCGAAAACTCTCGTTCGGCCCCCAGCCGCCCGTCACAAAACTCTGCGCCCGCACAAAATCGAATCCATTCTTCGCCGCTTGCAGATGTTTCTCGCTGCCCAGCACAAAGTAAGCTTGCATCGCGCTGCTCATCGCATTCACATGGCTGTACGCATGCTTGCCCGGCAGAACATTTTCACCCTTCGCCAGAGGATCCCAATACCAGCCATCCGCAAGATAGTGGATGCCGAGATCGCGATAGCGACTGCCCGCGCCACGCTGCCACGCCAGAAACAAATTCTCCGGCAGCGTGTATGGCTCGTCCCAGCAGAACGACTCGTGAGTATGCGGTCTCGCATACTGCTCGTCGCGAGACAGTGGCTCAGTCGGCAAGTGATTCTTCACCGAATCGAGCGCCGCATCCAGCGCCTTGAAGGCATCCGGCGCCCCCGCAAACTCATGGGCGTCAATCATGCCGACCGAAATCTTGTCGTAGGTGTATGCCGGAAACCGATTGTCATCCCAGAAATGTTCCGTGATCGCCGGCGCAAATCCCCGCACCAGCCGATGCACCTTCTCCTGCGTAGCCTTATTGCCCGTCGCCGCATAATCGCGCGACAGCCCCGACAGATACTGCCCAAAGCTATGCCCCGGCGCAAAGCCGTTATTCGGAAGCTTGTCGATATCGCCCAACGGCTCCCAGCTATACCAGCCGCCCATGTCCTCGCCCGGCGCAGCCAGCCCCGTACGCTGACGAAACGGCTTCAGCAGCGAGTCTTCATTCAGCGCCCCGTAGAAGGCATGGTTCCTGTCGAACTGCTCGCGTGCCGGCCCTTCCAGCAACTCAACTTCGCCGTAGCCAAACTGGCTCAGCGGTGCGGCAATCGCCAGCTTGGGGGACTCAGCAGCAGCAGCAAATCGCGGACGCGCCAACGCCGCAGCGGCCACAGCCGCGCTCGTCTTCAAAAAATTCCTTCTCGATTGGGACATTGCGAATTCACCCTTTTGTCTTAGACGCGAAAGACTACTCCGTCGCGAGAGTCCAGCGAGCCAATTCAAACACAAGCTTCTGCTCATTGCAAAACGTCAGAATGGTCGGGCCATCCGAAAGCGCTCGGCACACCCTAGCTCAACTGGCTAACCTTAACCGCCAGCCTTTCAAACTCCACCGTTCCCAACCCCCGCGCCGCCGCCATCTGCAGATAGGGCAGGTGCTCCGCGTCGAGATTCCAATACGCCTTTGCCACCCACGCGTCCAGCGCCACCGGATCGGTTCCGGCAACCACCGTCTTCTTCAGCGCCACATCTTCCAGGTTTCCCCCCGTCGGCCCGTTGCGCAGCAAGATGCGATAACAGTCCATCACCGTCAGGGTCGGCAGCATAAAGCTCGCCAGGTCCACCAGACTCTGGTGAATCTGCTGATGCAGCCGGTTCCGCTGTCCCCCCAGAATGCCGTACCAGTTCTTCATGCCCAGCGTCGCGCCCGTCAACTCGTGGTGCTTCGCAATCGGCACATTGATGATCTTGTCGGCTTCAAGAAACGGCGTGAATACCGGCCAGTTCTTCAGCACCACCCCACCCATATCCACTTCGCGAAATAGATCGGCGTTGGGCAAAATCACTTCCGCGCCTTCAGCCCGGGCCGCCGCCTGAATCCCCGAGCGCAGAAAGCACCGTCGTGGTTCATTGCAGCTCACGTCGGTGACGATCACGCGCTTGGCGCCCGCCTGCCAGCATTGCCGAACAACCTCCGCCACCACTTCGGGATTCGTATTCGCCGCCTGCTCCGGCGTGCGATCCCACGCAATGTTCGGCTTGATTACAACCACATCCTGCCGCCCGACAAAACGCCGCATTCCGCCCAGATTCTCGAGAGCCTTCTGGACCAGCGCGCGCGGTTCACCGCCCTGCACCACAGTCAGCTTCGCATCCGCGGCATCGAACGCAACCCGGTGATCGCGCCGCACCCGCTCCGCCGCCACCGGAACAGGACGCCTGCTGCGCTCGCTCAGCCAGAATCCCGCTCCCCCCACACCCGCGGCGATACCACCCACGCGAAGCAGTTGCAGCATGGCTTCGCGCCGCGTGAGACCGGGCGATCCCGTTGAGTCGCCGCCCAGCGTTTTTTCACTTGCTTCCGCCATGTCGTGCTCTCGACTCAAATCTCCACCAGGTTGATGCGCTTCAGATCGTTCACGCCCAACTGATGCGCAGCGTCCGCAGCCGTCGCAATATAGCGCGGAGGCCTCCCCGCCGCTTCAAACGTCGGCATGCCCACCTCGGCGCGTTTCTTCTCCAGCAGACCCCACGCAATCTGGTCCATCGCCACGCGGTCCTCGCCGACAATTAACGCATTCGGATACCACAGTCGCTCCGGATGAAATCCCGGCCCCCCGTCATACACCGACGACATCGCATCCCCAATCGTCAGCCGTACCTTTTCGCGGAACACAGGAATCGCGTTCAAATCCGCGACACCGGGATTGCAACCACCCGCATGTAGACTCTGCGGCTTATCCACCACTCCGTACATGTTCTTCAGCGCAAACGTCACACCCGCCATGCTGTGATCCTTCAGAATCGGCAGATTGATGACCATCGCGCACTCGCGCGTAAGAATCTTGGTGATACGTATGCGTGCCGAGCCAAACGACGACTCCTCCTCTTCAAAACCGGCACTGTCCGATGGATAGCAGCGGATCCGGCTCTGATCGCTACTGACCTTCATGCCGCAGGCATCAAGAAAATGCGCGTTCTGATCCCACACTAGGATGTTGCCGGGCTTCACTCCTGCCCATTGCAGCCGCTCGGCGACCGCCATGATCAGCACGCTATGCGTGGCGATACCCTTGCCGCCCAGCCCATTGACCTTCAGTCCGATCACCTTGTCCTGCGCCTTTCCCAGCGCGACAATATGCTTCCATGCATCCACCGGCTTTTCGTGCCCGAAATACGCAGCAATCGCCCGATCGAGCAAATCGCATACGCGTTTCTCATCCGGCTGCACACCTGCACCATGCAGCGCCGCGTCGCGCGCGATCACCACCTTCGACTTGCCCCCATCGGCATGCTTATCGAGAATACCCGCAGCCAGCGCTAGCCTGCTCTGCGACCCCAGCAGCATAGCTCCTGTCGCAGCTTCCTTCATAAATTCACGACGGCTTGTCATTTTCCCCTCGCATTCGTTTTGTGCACCTGCCCAAGTCGCACTTGTTCTCCTAAAGTCTCGACTCCACACCCTGCGCCAGCGCCAGCAGCGCCTGCGGCGTATCCGATGTCGATTCGTACGCCACAATGCGCACCAGGGTATTGCCCTTGCGAAAACTCACGCTCTGCGCGTACTGCACTGCTTCGTCACCGAGTTGAATCGTCTTCGCGTCCCGCGTCAGCCCGGTCTCCAAAATCTTCTTTGCACCATCCGCATTGCTCATCGTGTGGATGTCCATCACCGCCTCCAACGTTCCGTTGTAGGTATAGTCGGAGGTCGCCGTCGAAACCACACCGGCCTGAATAAAATGCTCCGCATCGCCATCGATGTACTGCCACAAATCCTTCGCGGCAAACGTCCTCGTATCGTCCGTCTTCTGCCAGCCCGTCACGGCACCCGACGCTGGAAACGGATCGCCCTTGCTCTCCTTGCAGCCGGAACCCGCGGTCAGGCCAACGACTGCAATCACCACCGCCGCCAACAACGCTCTCTTCGAATCAATCAACACTGAGCTCCTCTCCTATTTCGTCAGCAAAATCTGACTGCCAGGCGAGCGGCTTTCGCCAATGCTCGTCACGTACACCGCGGGCCTTTCCTGCAACGGGCACGCGTACTCGCATGCGCCGCAGCCCACGCAGCGCGCCGGATCGATCCGCGGCTGCTTCAACGTCTTTGTTTTGCCGGCCGAGTCAATCACCTCGGCCTCTTCCACATAAATCGCCTTCGGTGAAACCGGGCACCACTCCTCGCACACAATGCACTCGGTGGCTTCCGCCCACGGCAGGCAGCGCCCACGATCGTAGAATGCGGTCCCCAGTCGAATCGGCTGGTTTTGCGCCCCAACGCCCACCACCCAGCCCTTCTCCTTCGGCGTAATCTCCCAGATCGCACCGGTCGGGCACACCTCGGAACACAGCACGCAACTCGGCTCGCAATAGCCGATACGCGGCACCAGCGTCGGTGTCCACAAGCCTTCAATGCCCGCCTGGTCCAGCGTCGGATGCAGCGAATTGTTCGGGCACACCTTCATGCACTCGCCACAACGAATGCACCGCGACAAGAATTCCTCTTCGTCGAGCGCGCCCGGCGGACGCAGCAACAAATCGTGCCGGCTCTTTCCCAATCCCGTGTTCGACCGCATCAGCGGAACCACTGCCGCACCCGCCGCCAGTCCCGTAATCGCCCTCCGCCGCCCAATATCCGGCGACGCCACTTCTCTCTCATTGCGGAAGAATCGGAACGTGAGGCTGCCATGTGGACAACTGTCCACGCAGTTCATGCACATCAGGCACTCGGCCTTGTGCCATGGAACTCCGCCAATCGGATCGTCGCCGCCCTGGCAATGCAGAAGGCAGCGATTGCACTTGTCGCAACTCGCCGCATCCTTGTGCAATCCCAGGATCGACCAGCGCGAAGCCACGCCCAGCAAAGCGCCCAGCGGACAAATCGACCGGCACCAGATCCGCGTTACCCGCAAACTCGCCACAAGAATCAGCAGGAACAGCGCGCCCAGCACCAGCGCCTGCGCAAAATGCGTCTGGCGAAAATCCAATACCAACATCTGCAACACGGTGTGCAGTGTCTCGCCCGTCGTCCTCACTGCGGCAATTTGACTGTGCTCCAGCGGCGCAATCACCGCGCGCACTGCAAAGTTGAACGCCGGCAACAGGGACAAACCAATCGAACGCACCAGCAGGCTGAACGGATCAAGCCATCCAATCGCCATCGATCCGAAAAACGCCGCCACCAGCCCGGCCAGCAATACGACATATTTCACCGTCTGCCAGCGTTTGTAGCGGTTCGACTCTATCCGCTGCTTGCCCCGCTTGGCTTCCGACGGAAGATTGCCGACAAAGTGCTGCAGCGTCCCCATCGGGCAAATCCATCCGCAGAAAAACCGCCCTAGAAACACCGTGGGAATCAGGATGAGCAAACACCACAGCAGGCCCCGATACAGCGAATGCGTCGCCAGCGCGTTGCTCACCGCCACCAGCGGATCCCAAAGGAAAAACAGCCGCACCGGTGCGCGCAAATGAACATCGCCTGCACTGCTGTTTGCTGGTCGCAGCGAGGTGAAGATGAGGAGCGCAAAAAAGACCAGCAGAAAGAATATCTGCGAAATCCTGCGCAAGAGCGGCATTCTCGAACGAGCCACGAGTATTCTCCGCATTGCGCGCTAAGTACGCCCGCAATGCAAAGGGAAAGTGCGTCGAGGGGTAGAGAGGTCCAACGCCACTTTGAAAGCGCGATGGGCGCAATTCGAATGCAGTTAAGATGGTGGGCTTTTAGACACGACAACAACAGTGACCGCTGTCACTTTGAGCGGATTCGAAGCACGATCCCGCTCTTGCCCGCGCCGAAACATGAGGACATCCACACCGCCGCAGCCCCGGCGCTTAACTCAATGCGCCCTTTACTTTATGTGGTTGATTAACGACGCGATCGAAGCCGCGCCAAATCCGTTATCTATATTCACAACCGACACATTCGGCGCGCACGAATTCAGCATCCCCAGTAGCGCCGCAACGCCTCCAAACGACGCCCCATAGCCCACGCTGGTTGGCACCGCCACGACCGGTGCGTTCACCATGCCCGCCACCACGGTCGGCAGCGCGCCTTCCATACCGGCGCATACCACCAACACCCGCGCCGATTCGAGCAGATGCTTCTGCGCCAGCAGCCGGTGAATCCCCGCGACACCCACATCGGCAATCAGCTCGACCGTATTCCCCAAAAGCCGCGCAGTCACCGTTGCTTCCTCCGCCACCGGCAAATCGCTCGTCCCCGCGCAAACCACCGCGATCGTCCCAACGCCCGCCACCGCCGGCGCCTGTTCCAGTGTGATCGCCCGCGCCATCGCGTGATAAATTGCCCGCGGCTCCGCCTTTACAACCGCATCGAAGACGTCCCGCGGAGCGCGCGTCGCCAGCACGTTGCCGCCCGCCTTGGCCATGCGTTCGAATATCGCCGCAACCTGCCCCGCCGTTTTGCCCTGCGCAAAAATCACTTCCGACATCCCCGTACGCAACGCCCGGTGGTGATCCACCTTCGCAAAACCGAGATCCTCAAACGGCAGGTCCTTCAAGCGCTCCAACGCGCTCTCCACACTCGCCCGCCCCGCGCTCACTTCCTCGAGCAGCGCCTCAATCTGCAGCCGGTTCATCCCTGCGTCTCCTTCTTTGTATGCCCGGAAATATACGCACGCATCGCCGCCTGCATCACCTGTTTCAGCGGCACGCCGCACTTGCGCGCCAGCGCGCGGCAATCCTCATACTCCGGCGCCGCGTTTGCCACTTCCCCGCTCGCCCATCGCGCAATCTTAATGCGCACAGGGCCCCACGCCGTTTGCGCCTCCGCAAACTCGCGCGCCAACGAAGTCTTTTGCTCCACTCGCCAATGCAGCCCAATCGTCGTGGTCTCGCGAAAAATCAGTTCGCGCAGCGTCGGCACCAGCTCGGGACGGCACAACACCGTCAGTTGCACCCCAGAGCGCCCCTTCTTCATCTGCACGCCCACGCGGTAAACATCCCACGCCCCCGCCTCTAGCAGCAGCTCGCTTACGTAGGCCATTAGTTGCGGGCTCGAGTCGTCAATGACCGTCTCGATGACCGCAATCGACTCGACACCACTTTCCTCTCCCGTCGATTCGCCCACCAGCAGCCGCACCAGGTTTGCTTGCCCCGGCGTGTCGCGTCCGCCCGCCCCGTAGCCCGTCGCACTCACACGCATCGCCGGTAGCGCTGCATACTCCACGTCCAACATCCGCAGAATCGCCGCACCCGTCGGCGTTACCCGCTCCATCGGCGGACCGGCCGCATACACCGGCGCATCCCGCAGCAGCGCCAGCGTTGCCGGAGCAGGCACAGGCAGCGTCCCGTGCGCGCACTCCACCGTCCCGCTTCCCACATTCAGCGGCGAAGCCATCCAGCGATCCACGCCCAGCGCCGCACAACCTGCCGCCGCGCAAACGATGTCCACAATCGTGTCCACCGCGCCCACCTCGTGAAAGTGCACCGTCTCAATCGGAATCTGGTGAATCGCAGCCTCTGCCTCGCCCAGCAGTTGAAACGCCCGGCTAGCGCGCTCTTTCACGCCATCATCCAGCCGCGCCTCACGAATGATTTTCAAAATTGCCGTCAGCGACCGATGGTGTTCATGCGAATGGCCGCGCGCTTCATCATGATCGTGCTCGTGTGAGTGCTCATCTCCGTGGGTATGAGGGTGTTCGTGAGGGTGAACATGCGCGTTCGCAATCCCGCCGGAGTGGTTATGCTCCGCCTCCGCATGCGAGTGCGCCACTCCGGTTCCTTCACCCGTCAGGACATCAACCTTGGTTCCGGCAAGGCCGCCGCGACTCACCTTGCGCCGCTCCAGCCGCACGCCCACATTGAGCGCCGCAGCCGTCTCCGCAAGCTTCTCAAACGGAACGCCCGCATCCACCAGCGCGCCCAGCAGCATGTCTCCGCTGATCCCGGAAAAGCACTCCAGATATCCGATTCGCATCAGACTTGAATTCTAAACGGTAGGGTTTGCGCCGCGCCGCATCAGAACGTCCGCTGGCAAAAGGTCATTCATTGACCCGGATCGAAAGCCCGCCGTATCCAGAGTCACGTATTTGAAGCCCGTCTTCTTCAGTTCGGCAGTAATCGCGTCCAGCATCTCCATCGTGAGAGCGCGCTCCAACTCCCCGCGCGCAATCTCCACCCGCGCCAACTCTCCATGATGTCGCACTCTGAACTCGCGGAATCCCATTTGCCGCAGGCTGTCTTCGCCGCGCTCCACCTGCTCCAGCACCTCGCGCGTCACCGTGCGCCCATACTCCACGCGCGAACTCAGGCAAGGCGCCGCCGGCCGATCCCATAGTGCGTACCCCGCCGCCTTCGCCAGAGCGCGAATCTCCGCCTTTGTCAGCCCCGCATCCGCCAGCGGCGCCAGCACCGCATGCTCCCGCGCCGCGCGCTGCCCGGGCCGAAAATCCCGCGTGTCATCCAAATTCATGCCATACGCGATATATCCGAATCCAAGCTCAGCTCCCAGCGCCTGCATGCCTTCAAACAGTTCCGTCTTGCAGTGAAAGCATCGATTCGCGTCGTTGAGCTGATACTCAGGCTTATCCAATTCTTCCGTTTGAATCACACGCAGCGGCATCCCAAGCAACTCGGCAAAAGCCCGTGCCTGCTCCATATCCCGACGCGCCAGGCTCGGCGAATCGGCAAGCACCGCCAGCATTCCATCCCCCAGCACCTTATGCGCCGTCGCCGCCAGAAACGCCGAATCTACACCACCCGAATACGCCACCAGCACACGACCCAGCCCGCGCAACCCATCTTCCAGCGCACGCCGCTTCAATTCTCCCGTGTTCAAATTCAACCCACCCTCGATCTGTGCCGGCGCCGCCATGAGCCCGATTATAGCGACTCCTCGACTTGCCTGCCGACGTGATTCCCCGCACCGTTACACCCTTTTCGAGTAGCACGGCCGCCCGCCCATCAAGCCCGCCATCCCCACTTCCGCCGCCCACAGCGCTAGCAATGCGATATACTCTGAGCCGGTGAACAATCTCCGGGGGTATTCCAATGAAAATGCACCTCTTGGCTAAGATCTTTGGCGCCGCAGCGCTGGCCTCCATCCTCATGGCCTCGCCGCTCCGCTCCGTCGCGCAAGCCAGCGATACCGTTCTCAAACCGGCCGACGCGCAGAAACTTTTGCCCGCCTCCGTCTATTACAAAGGCCAGTCCGCCCCCACACAGCTGCGTAACTCGGGCGGCGTCAAATTCTCTGACGGATACTACTTGCTCGCCACTCTGGTCGACACCAGCGGCTACTCCAGCGACGTCTCTTCCAAATACCAGGCCTACTTCATCACCGAGGTGCCCATCAAAATCGGCGATCAGAGCCTTCCCGCCGGCATCTACGGCGTCGGCTTCATCGCCGGAGACAAGCTCGTCGTCACCGACGTTGGTGCACACGACGTATTTACGGTAAGCTCCACCGCAGACCAGGACCTCAAGCGCCCCGTGCCCTTGCAGATCGTCGCCACGCCGGCAGGCGGCTTCCGCTTCTACGAAGGCCGTAACTACGTTTCAATCACCCGCTAAGAACCAGACCCAGGCCGTTCCGCGCATCCCACGGCCTGGGCGCCAACTCCGCCTTCCTGCCCGCCCTCACCAAAGTTGTAGCAACTTGAGCAGCGCCAACCGCCCCGTTTCCAGCGCATTCCTCCGATAAGCGGCATAATAGTGCCACGACTGCAGTTCATCGGAGAGTTCACCTGTGCGGATACACGCCCGTGTCTTCATCTTTTTCCTTGCCTTCCTTCTTTCCACCTGCCTCAAGCCGTTAAGCGCGCAGCGCCCGCCCAACGCCAATGCCTACTACCAGGAACTACGCAACCTCCTGCCGGGCGGCGATGTCATCACGGTCAATAACCTCGAGCTTCATCGCGACGCAGCAACCTTTACCTTCCGCACCGGCGATTTCGCCTTCTACGGCGATGTGAATGGCAAAGTTACCGGCGCCGTCTTCAAGGGCGACGGCCACTTCCATCTCAAGCCAGCGTCCACTGAAGAACGTCACAACCTCTCCATCCTCACCCACAATGAGGAATTCGACGAAGACTTCAACCAGGTCGTCCTGCGCTTCACCGACGACACAGCAGTCGAACTGCGCAAAGCTTCCACTGGCAAAGGTCAACCTGACTCCGTCTATGCCGAGGCGGCACGCGACCTGCATAACTATCAGCGCACCAAGCTGCAGGAAAACTTCGATCTGCGCCTGCTGCAGGACGTCCTCAGCCCCTCCAATGGCGGCTACTTCCTCGCCGCCATCAAAGGCAAGAAGAACGCGCACCTCTTCTTTCGCATCGATCCCAACGGGGCCACCGACGTTTCACCCGAAGAGGTTTCCCTTCTCAACTCGACCGACTGGGGTGGAACCTATCTCACCGCATCTCACCTCGGCTCGGAAGGTGAAAACGCAAGTGGAAATGAACGGAATGCGACCAATCGCATCGACCACGAAGATCTCGAGGTCTCGCTCGAAAAAAGCGGTTTCCTCACCGGCCTCGCCACCGTTCAGGTTCTCGCGCTCAAGGATGGCCTTGCCGTCGTGCCGCTCAATCTTTATCCAACCCTTCGCGTCAGCCGCGTGGACACAGACAAAGGCGAGCAGCTCGATTTCGTGCAGGAGAAGAAAGAAGAAGATGCTGACTTCGGCGTCATCCTTCCCAAGCCGCTCAAGAAGGGCGAATCCACGACTCTCCGCATCGCCTACGGCGGAAAAGATGTCGTCACCAACGAAGGCGGCGCCAACTACTACCCCGTTGCGCGTGAAAGCTGGTATCCCAACTCTGCCAACGGCCTCGGCGATTATGCCACTTACCATATGACCTTCCACGTTCCCAAAGGCCTTGACCTCATCGCCACCGGCACCAAACAGAAGGAAAGCAGCGAAGGCAAGTTAACCACCACCGAGTGGAAAACAGACGTGCCCCTCCCCGTCATCGGCTTCAACGTCGGCAAATTCACGATGAAGGAAGCCGTCATTGAACAAAAGCTGGGAGACAACCTCACCATCGATGCGTACGCCAACACCACACCCCCCGATGAGCTCACCCACATGGGCGATGCCGGCCTCGGCAGTCTCAATGCGCCCGGCATGTTGCCGGTTCAGCTAAGTCAGGCCGAAGTTGCAGCGCGACTCTACACCAACTATTTCGGCACCTTGCCCTTCGCCAAGGTCGCAGTCACCCAGCAGTTCGCCTGCAACTACGGCCAAAGCTGGCCCATGCTCGTCTACCTGCCCATCTGCGGCTTTCTAGACACCACGCAGCAGCACTTCATGGGCCTTCATCCCGAAGATATGTACTGGAAAGTCGTAACTCCCCACGAAGTTGCCCACCAGTGGTGGGGACAGACCGTCGGCTTTCGCAGTTACCGCGATCAGTGGATGAGCGAAGGATTCGCCAACACCTCCGCCTCCATCTTCCTGCAGGCCACGCGCCCCAAACCCGACGACTTTCGCGAATTCTGGAAGCAGCAACGCAAACTCATCACTGAGAAAAACGCCTTCGGCTTCCGCCCCATCGACGTCGGCCCGGTCACCATGGGTTTCCGGCTCAGCACGGCGAAGACGGGCTACGATATTTATCAGAACCTTGTCTATCCCAAGGGCGCCTATATTCTCCACATGATCCGCATGATGATGTGGACGCCCAAGGAAGGCGATGCGCGATTCATCGACACCATGCACGACCTTGTCGCAACCTATCGTCTCAAGGCCGCCACCACTGAGGACTTCAAGGCCATCGTCGAAAAACACATGAGCCCGGCGATGAACCTCGACGGCAACGGCAAGATAGACTGGTTCTTCCGCCAATATGTGTATGGCACCGACCTGCCCGCCTATCACGTCGATTCCCAACTCACTCCCAGCGGCGACGGGCAAACCCTGCACTTCAAATTAACTGAGTCAGGAGTTTCACCTGACTTCCGTATGCTAGTTCCCATGTACCTCGAGTTGGAGGATGGCAAAGCAATGCGCCTCGGCTCGGCAACCCTCATCGGCAACTCTTCCGTTGAGAAAACCATCCAGCTGCCCAAGCTGTCGTCGCCTGTTAAGAAATTCAGTATCAACTACAACTACGACGTGCTCTGTACCGATAACTAAGCCCGGCGTCACCATGTATCGGCACAAGTTTATTAACTCGTATGCAAGAGAGGCGGACCCGAAGGTCCGCCTCTGTTGTTTCTGTTTGACTTACTAACTTACGCCTTCGCAACTACCGGCGGCGCCAGCTTCTCCTGCACCAGTTCATGTCCGCGCGCAAACAGCTCGTCCAGCGACACCTTGCCCGCATCTACATCCGCAAGAACCGCCTTTTGCGCCACGTACTCCTTGTTCACAATGCCCGCCTTCGACTGCAGCATGCGCCACGATTTGCGCCGCTCCACGCAGAACATCACCAGTTGCCGCGACAGTGCCCGATACTCGATCTTCCCGTTCTCCTCGTACTTGATGTACACGCCAAAGTCGGGAATGAACGCGCGATGCGACGGATTCACATACCGCCGATACACCACATCCTGCTGCGTGATCCGCACCAGCATGTTGTCCAGGTGAACCATCTTCGCCGCCGCTTCCGGCTTGATCTTCTTCAAGTGGTTGCGGAACCGCGCTTCCGTCGTGCACCAGTGAGCTACCGTGTACCGCATCGGCTCACCAGTCGACTTCATCTTGGTTTCGTACCAGTCCAGATCGATCGACGGATTGCCCTTGATGTCGAGCGCTTCCTGATACGTCTCCCCCTTGCGCAGATCGAACACAAACTCCGGCACGCCACGCGAGTCGCGTACGCGCTGCGCCTGGAAGAGCGCCATGTCGTCCGCAACGCCATGCTCCGGCTGGCAGGTGGTGAAGCACTGCAGGAACATCGTTCCGCGATACTCCAGCCCATCCAGAATCGCCCGGTACAGCTTCGGCGCATTCGCCATCGACACCTGCGCGACGAACGGCGACCCGTGCCCGGCGAGGAACGTCTCCGCTACAGTCTTCTTCTCCGTGTTCTTGCCCTGTGTCGCGGATCCAAAGACGTTCATATCGTTGCCGCCCAGCATCGGCGTCGAATCGGAATTCTGTCCGCCGGTGTTCGAATACACCTGCGTATCCAGCATCAACGCCTTCACGTTCGGCCGATTCTGCAGAATCACCTTCGACATATTCTGGTAGCCGATGTCGCCCATGCCGCCGTCACCACCGACCACCCACACCTTGGGCAGTTCGACGATTTCCTGGTCCGTCATCAGCGCATCGGTAAAGTGCGTGAACTCGTAATACTCGCGCTCTGAAATCACGTTGCCGTCGCGCGTCATCAAAACATCCGCAATCCGCTCCGGCAACACTGAACGCCGTGCGTGATCCACGATGAAGCTCTCGCCCATCAACCAGCCCACCGTGATGCCGTCCTGGAACAGCGAGTTCATCCACGGATAGGGATGCGGATTGTTCGGCGACGTCGAGCCATACACCGTGTTGCAGCCTGTGTGCGCGGCCATCGCCATCACGCTCATGCCGTTCGCCAGGCGTCCATCCACCGGTTGCAGGCTCTTGTGATTGAAAGCCTCGGTCAACAGCACCGCGGCAATCGCCTCTACCAACTGCGCATCGGTAATCGCTCCGTGCTGCGCTTCATACGCCGAGATACGTGCCGAGGTATCGGCATCGTCCTCGCCGCCCAGGCCCATCACCAGGTGTTCAATGGTCTTCCGCAGCAGCGTGTACTCGGCTTCGTTGCTCTGCTTCAACGCTTCAAGCCGCGCAACGCCGTCCTTCTCCAGTTCGCCGGCCTTCTTCACCAGGCGATCGCTCTTCGCGTGGTACACCGGACGCATGTAGGCCTCGGTCACCGCCGCAATCGAACGCAGCACGCTCTTCTCGCCGCAGCCGGCGCATGCGCCGTCGCCCGATACCAGCGCGTCGTAATTAGTACGCACCATCAACATGTTGCGCAGCGTCGCCGTCTTCGAGTCAGCCGGATTCGCCGCGTTAAACAATCCTAGATACTTCTGCGATGTGTCCGGCAGTAGGTTCAGGAACGCCGTGCCCGTCTCGTGTTCGGTGTTGACCTCTTCGGTCTCCTGCACCATCTTCAACGCCATGTGGTCGCCGCACGCCGTCACGCACGCCGCGCAGCCCTTGCACAAGTCGCTCACGAAAATCGAGAAGATGCCGCCCGTCCCCGGCGCCTTGCGTTCCGGCGAGGAGAAGATGGCGTTCACCTTCTGATACGCCATCGGAACCTTCTCAATAATGTTGTAGAACTGCGCCTTCGCCTCGGTTGAGAATCCATCCACCGACTCTGTCACTTCGCGAATAATCTTCGGCAGCGGCGTTCCCACCTTCATCTCCGCAACCATGCGCGCCCGCGTCTGCTTCTCAATCTCGGGAAGCTTCTGCAGCATCTTCATGCGCTCAGTCTCGTCGCCCACGTAGCGCGACACCGCCATCGTCAGCACCGTGCTCAGGTCCTGCGACGTGTTCGGCAGCGCCGTATCCGGGCAAACCGAAATGCACTCCATGCACTGCGTGCAATTCTCCGCAATGTAGAGCGGCGTCTCGCGGCGCGCCACATACTTCGACGCCGTGTCACCCGTTGCCGCCGCAATCACGCCCATCGCCGAGAGCGGTGTAGCCGGCTGATCGTACCCATACGTCGACCGGAACTCCGCGTCAAACGTCGTGATCATGCTGATCGGCGTCCGCGGCCCCTGGCCTGCAGGAATCGGTGTCGAGCGGCATCCGCCCACCGTGCAGCTTTCGCCGCCTACCGTCGCCATCTCCACAATCGGCAGCAGCGCTTGTCCGCGCAAGCTGGAGCGGTCGGTCGCATTCAACTCGCCGATCTTGATCTCCTTCACGCGTTCAAAGCCCTGGATCATCACTTCCATGTTCGACTGCACAACCGCATCGCCCAGCTTGCCAAACTTCTTCACGTACTGCTTGTGCACGACGTTGCGATACTGCTCCTGCGTGATGCCAAACTCCTGCAGCAGGCTGCTCACCGCGAAGAACGCACCCAGAAACGCGTTGCCCTGCATGCGCAATTGCAGATCGCCGCGGTCCGTCGCCTTGCGCGCAATCTCAAATCCCGGAAGCGTGAACACGCGAATCTTCTTCTCGATGATTTGCTTGCGCGCCCAGATCGGCAAATTCTGCCACGCGCGCTCGCCCTCTTCTTCTGACTCCCACACCAGGCTTCCGCCCTCTTGCATGCCGTCCAGAGGATTGGTGTGCGTAAACGCCTTCGGATCGCAACACAGCACCACGGTCACGTGGCGCAGATCGCAATTCACGCGAATACGATCCTTCGCCGCCACCATAAAGTAGCTGGTCGGCGCGCCCTTCTTCTCCGATCCATATTTCGGATTGGCGCTGACGTGAATCACTTCCTTGGGATTGCCCTTGTCGTCCACCAGCCCGTCGCGCTCGAAAAGCAAATCGTTCAAGTCGCCCAGAATCGCGCCCAGGTTTTTGCCCGTCGTGATCGCGCCCCATCCACCAATCGAGTGGAACCGCACCGCCACCGCGCCTTCCGGCAACAATGAAGGCATCTCATCGCCCACCACGCTGTAAGGATGATCGATGCCCAGCACGATAAAGTTCGCGCCATCGGCAAACGTCTTTCCGTCCTTGCGCGCGCGGCCCGCGGTCGCGTACTCATATGCGCCAATCACGTGCTCCGGCCTGAAGTCGCGCGAACCCAGCCCATAGCTGCCGCTGAGAATATTCGGCAACTCGCTCGGCGAAATCGCCGGCAGATCATGTGCCGAGGGATGTCCCTCATACTGCACAGCCTTCGAAAGCGCGGTGCGAATATCGCGGCCCAGCGGATTGTCGCCGCTCAATGCTTCGTCGGTACGCTCAAGAATGATGACATTCTTCTTACCCTTGAGCGCTTCCACAATCGCCGCCTCGGGGAAAGGCCGAATCACGTTCACATGAATCGAACCCACTTTCACGCCGCGCGTCGCCTGCAGGTAATCTACTGCCGCTTCGATGTTTTCCGCCGCCGAACCCAGCGACACAAACACCGTATCGGTATCGTCGGTCTTGTACTTGCTCACCAGTCCGTAGTAGCGCCCGGTTAGCTCACCAAACTTCTGATACGCGTCTTCGAGGAACTGCAGAATCGGCTCGGCAAAGTTGTTGCGCCGCGCCACCACGCCGTTCATGTAGTGTTCCTGGTTCTGCACCGGTCCCAGCAATATGGGATTGGTGAGGTCCATCATCTTCGGCACACGCCGGCGCGTCGGTCCAAACAACACGCGCTGCGCCTCCGTCGGACAATCAATAATGTCCTCCGGCGCGCCCAGGTACTCGCGAATCAGTTCCGACTCGTGTTTGTAGAACGTCCGCTCCAGGTGGCTCGTCAAAAAGCCATCCATGATATTCATGCCCGGCGTCAGGCTCAACTCCGTCACGCGGCGCAAAATCAGCGCCTGGTCCGCAGCCTGTTGCGCGTCCTTGCCAAACACCATGATCCAGCCTGTATCGAGTGCGCCATAAATATCGTCATGGCCGCAGTGCACGTTCAGCGCATGCTTGGTCAGCGCGCGTGCGCCCACTTCCAGCACCATCGTCGAGCCTTTGCCCGGCGCGTGATAGTACTGCTCCACGCCGTAAACCACGCCCTGTCCCGAGGTAAAGTTCACCACGCGCTTGCCGCACACGGAGTGGGCAATCGCGCCGCCCTGCGCCGCGTGCTCGCCTTCCGTCTCAATGGCAATCGTGTTGCTGCCGAAGACGTTTAAGTGGCCCTCAGCATATGCCTGCTGAAACAGCTCGCCGCCCTCCGTCGAAGGCGTGATCGGATAAAAGACACCTGCATCGGCAATGCGCGTCTCCGTGTGATAGCTGACCAGTTGATTGCCGTTTGCCGTAACCCGGATACCGGGATAACGCGGTGTTTCCGCCATGATTCCCCCTCTGCATTTCCAATCGGTTCTTGCCGTTCCAGCCATTGCGCCGACACATCCTCCGTCAGCGTTGTGACCCCACCGCCCGCCACGCAGGCAGCAGGACTGGCGCAATCCGTCTTGCGCAGCCCTCTCGTTCTCTTCAGCACCGCCGACGCCATTGCGCGTGCGGTACATCTTGTCAATCCTTTGTACGATGTGTACGACTTGATCAAGTCGCTTCCGACTCAACCTGCAGATCAATCGATTTGCCGGCCAGCGCCGGCAACTCTCCAAACCAATGACCCCTGCAAGTCTAATCTGCGGAGCGGACAACGGGAAACCCTAGGGGAAGAACTCCCGACAGTTACGGCCATTACCAGTATGCGCTTTTCCAAAGCCCAATGGAGACGCCATACCACACTATGAAATCAGCCCCGCCGGCACCCGAATCCGCACGAACCTCAATCAAACACAGAAGGCGCGCAGCTCTGAAGGGTACGGGCTTCAGCCCGTACACACCCCTTACCTAAATCTATGAATTGTCATCCTGAGAACCCGCACGTCTGGGGCCCCCGCAGGCGACTCGTCGACTGTGGGGTAAGCGGGGCGAAGGATCTGCTGTTCACGCTTCATCGATCCGCACAAGAATGGGTGATCTCCAACGCGCCTGTGCCCGGCACGCAGTATGGAGATCAACCACGCGGAAGCTGACCAAAGAACTTCTGGGTCCCTTTGGTAGCAAAAATTTCCTCGAATTGGAAATGCCCCTCCTCTGTTCTGACGTAAGGCTTGAAGACATTAACGGCTTCACCGAGATAGTGCTCAAGGCTACAGCAGATTGCATCCTGTTTCTGATGTTTTCCCGGAGGAACAATCAGAACGTCATACGCCATTCCAACGGCGAGCAATTTGCCTTCTTTAGCTACCTTTTGAAAAGTTCCGGTTAGCATCGCGATCAGCGGCGCGGCCCCTGGTTGATCGTTGCCTTCGATTAGAGCGCCGACGTGACGAATTTCTCTGTTTGACAACATCATTACGCCGATTGGCAAAAACGCACCCTGTTTTGTCAGGAGCGACTCCGCTATCCCGAGAAGGGGCTTCAATAATTCGTTCAAATCAGAGTGTGCCATGGATATTCGGCCTCAAGCCTAACAGACCGTTGTTCTAGGCCTCCAGGCCGGGTGCCCATCCATCGCAGTTCCATCGCGAAGGGTGGGAAAGCACAAACACCGCAGCGCGCGAAGCGCAGTCAGCCGCACCGCAGGTGGCTATACTGACTCCGATTCGAAAGCACCCATGCCCGACACTCCCAAACCCTCCGCGCCGCCAAAGTCCGACCCCGTTTACGCCACCTACCCCAGCCTCCAAAACCGCGCCGTCCTCCTAACCGGTGGAGCCACCGGCATCGGCGCCTCCCTCGTCACCCACTTCGCCCGTCAAGGCGCCCGCGTCGCCTTCCTCGATATCCAAGACGCCCCAGCTCACCGACTCGTCGCCACCCTCGCCGCCGAAGGCCACCCCGCCCCGCTCTACCTCCGCTGCGACCTCACCAACATCCCCGCTCTGCAATCCGCCGTCGAGCAAGCCCTCGCCGCCCTCGGCACCATCGACGTCCTCGTCAACAACGCGGCCAACGATCAGCGCCACTCCATTGAATCCGTCACACCCGAGTCCTTCGACCAATCCATCGCCGTCAATCTCCGCCCTCAGTTCTTCATGATCCAGGCCGTCCTTCCCGCCATGCGCGCCGCTCAGCGCGGCTCCATCATTAATATGTCCTCCATCTCGTGGATCATTCCCTCCACCGGCGTCCCCCTCTACATCGCCGCCAAAGCCGCCGTCGTCGGACTCACCCGCACCCTCGCCCACGAAGTCGGCCGCGACAACATCCGCGTCAACGCCGTGCTCCCGGGAGCCATCGCCACCGAGCGCCAGCAGCAGCTCTGGTACACCCCGGCATACAAAGCTGAAATCCTAGCCAGCCAGGCCCTCAAGCGCGACATCCTCCCTGAAGACGTCGCCCGCCTCGTCCTCTTCCTCGCCGCCGACGATTCCAGCGCCATCACCAACCAGAGCTACGTCATCGACGGCGGCTGGGTCTAGGCCTTTGACCCCTTGCTGTAGCGCCCACGACGTATGCCCCATTCATGTGCGTCCTTTGCGCATGAGTGGGAAAGCACAAACCTCCTGCGAGCGACGAGCGAGCGGCTGCCGCACCGGAGGTGCCGCGAAGCGCAATTGGCCGCACCGTCGGGGTCCCCATGGACAGGTCTTCGTCCATGGGGTGACTCACCGCAGGTGCCATGCCTTAAGATTCTCCGGGGAGCCAATCATCATGATTCTTGCCAGCAAATCTGTTCGCCGCATTCCTTTCGCGACCACCGCGATTGCCGTCCTTACCGCCATCTTCTCGATAGTCCTTTTCAATCTCCATGCCCAGGCGCAAACCGCCGTTGAAACTGCCCGTGTTGAAGCCGAGGTCGCAAAAACCGCCGGGGCCTTGCCTGCGGAATCCCGCGTAGTCCTCGATCGCCTCACTCTCCTGCGCGAACTGCCCGACGGCGCATGGAAGATGCATGCCGGCGACCTCGCTCATGGAGAAGCCGCCACTCTCGATGAATCCGACTGGACCGCCATCGCCGCCGAAAGTGACGCCCCCAACGACGCCGTCTGGTTCCGCCAAACCTACACCATCCCGGCCACGCTGCAAGGCTATGACCTCACCGGCGCGCGCATCTGGTTCCAGTTCCACGCCGAAGCCAACGGACCCATGCCCGAAATCCTCTACTTCAACGGCCGTCGCGTCGCGCTCGGCGACGATCTCGAACCCATTGTCCTCTTCGACGCCGCCAAGCCTGGCGACAAAGTCATCGTCGCCGTAAAACTCCTGCACACCGTCGACAAGAAAAAATTCCGCGGCGCCACTCTCCGTATTGATTTCCCCGAATCCCGTCCCAATCCTGAAGATCTGCGCGTCGAGTTTCTTTCTGCCGCACTGCTTGTCCCTTCGCTCGCTCCCAACGACCCCGGTCAGATCACCAAACTGAACGACGCCATGCGCGCCGTCGACATCGCGGCCCTCGACGCAAAGGATCAGGCGAAGTTTGACGCCAGCCTTGTCGCCGCCCACCAGAAGCTCGAAGCTCTCCGTCCCCTGCTCCAGCAAGCCACTTTCCATCTCACCGGCAACTCCCACATCGACGCCGCCTGGCTCTGGCCCTGGACCGAAACCGTCGACGTCGTCAAACGCACTTTCGGCACCGCTCTGCAGTTGATGTACGAGTACCCCGAGTACACCTACACCCAGTCCGCCGCGCAATACAACGAGTGGATTGCCCAGAAGTATCCCGACATGAACGCGGAAATCGCCCAGCGCATCAAAGACGGCCGCTGGGAAGTGGTCGGCGGCATGTGGGTCGAGCCCGACCTCAACCTGCCCGACGGCGAATCGCTCGTCCGCCAGCTCCTCGTCGGCAAACGCTGGTTCCAGCAGGCCTACGGCGTCGACGTCCGCATCGGTTGGAACCCCGACTCCTTCGGCTACACCTGGCAGCTTCCGCAGATCTACAAAAAGTCCGGCGTCGACTACTTCGTCACTCAGAAAATGACGTGGAACGACACCAACCAGCTCCCCTTCAAGCTCTTCTGGTGGCAATCCCCAGACGGCTCCAAAGTCCTCGCCTACTTCCCTCACGATTACGCCAACAACAATCTCAATCCCGTGCGTCTCTCCGATGACCTGGCCGTCGCGCGCACCCGCTCCACCGGCATGACCGACATGATGGACCTCTACGGCATCGGCGATCACGGCGGCGGACCCACGCGCGCCATGCTCGATCAAGGCTTCCACTGGGCCATTGATTCCACTCCTCCCAAGGTCATGCCCACCATCAAATTCGGCATCGCCCAAACCTGGTTCTCCGATGTCGAAAAGCAGATTGCCCCCGATAGCCCCACCTGGAACTACCAGTCCATCGCCAATGGCTACACCGCACCGCCACCCGTTGACGGCAAAGTCGACATTCCCACCTGGAAGAGCGAGCTCTACTTCGAATATCACCGCGGCGTCATGACCACGCAGGCCGCCCACAAACGCAACATGCGCGAAAGCTCCATCGAAACCCTCAATGCTGAAAAGTGGGCTTCGCTCGCATGGCTCGACGGCGACAAATATCCCGCCGGTGAACTCACCGAAGACTGGAAGAAAGTCCTCTTCAACCAGTTCCACGATCTCGCCGCCGGCTCCGGCATCGGCGTCATCTATAAGGACGCGCAGAAGGATTACGACGTCGTCCGCTACTCCACCAACGAAATCTCCGCAGGCGCGGAGCAAACCCTCAACGAACGCATCGCCACCGCGGGCGCCGGAACTCCCGTCATCGTTTACAACCCGCTCGGCTGGGATCGCTCCGGCGAAATCTCCGTGCACGTGCAGGCCGGCAAGCCCGTCACCACCGCCTCTGGCGCACAAATCATCGAAGCTACGACCGATTCAAAAACCGGAGTCTCCGATGTGAAACTCCACGTCCTCAAAGTCCCCGCCCTCGGCTACAAAGTCGTCTGGGTCGGCGCAGCCAATCGCGCGAAAGAGCCCGATGCCCTCAGTGTCACTGGCGCCGAAACGGGCACCGCCATCACCCTCCAGAACAAAATTCTGCGCGTCACCGTCGACAAGAACACGGGCTGCATCACGTCTCTCTCCGACCTGCGCTCTGGCTTTGAAACCTTCGCCAAGGGCGCATGCGGCAATCAACTCCAGTTTTTCAAAGACACGCCGAAGGACTACGACGCGTGGAACATCGATCCCGGCACACTCGACGTCCCGCCAACCACCATCGATCACGCCGATTCCGTTGAGCTCCTCAAGACCGCCGAGCCCAGCATCCGCGTCACCTATCACTGGCAGGATTCCAAATTCGTCCAGAAGCTGAGTCTCTCCGCGGACGGCGATATGGTCGACGTCGCCAACGACATCGACTGGCACGAGGCCCACGTCCTGCTCAAGGCTGCGTTCCCGGTCTCCGCCACCAGCCCCTTCGCCACCTATGAAATTCCCTATGGCGCCATCGACCGCCCCACCACCCGCAACAACTCGTGGGAAAAAGCGCAGTTTGAAGTGCCCGCACAACAGTGGGCCGACCTCGGCAACGGCAAGCACGGCCTCAGCGTCATCAACGAGTCCAAGTTCGGCTACGACGCTGTAGGCAATCTGCTCCGCCTCACTCTGCTTCGCTCCCCCAAGTGGCCCGATCCCGACGCCGACATGGGCCACCAGCATTTCCGCTACGCGCTCTATCCCCACGCCGGCACTTGGAAAGAGGCCATGACCATCCGTCGCGGCTTTGAGTACAACTACCCGCTCACGGCCGCCGTCACCACGCCACACACCGGTGCGCTGCCCGCGGAGCATTCCTTTGTCTCCGTCTCGCCCGACAACGTCGTCCTCACCGCCGTCAAAAAGGCAGAAGACGCCAAGGGCCTCATCTTCCGCGCCTATGAGTGGGCCGGCAAAGACTCCACCGCCGAGTTCCATGTGCCACCCGGAGCCACCGCCGCCACCGTCACCAATATGATGGAAGCCCCCGAAGGCAGCCCGCTCCCGCTCAGCGGCGATGTCGTCAAAGCGCCCATCCACCCCTACGAAATCCTCACCATCCGCGTCGACTACCCCAACGGCGGCCCCAAAGACTAACCCGCCAACAGCATGAACAAGGTGCCCCATCCTTTTCACAGTCACATTGTGAAGAGGGTGGGAGGGCACGAGGGTTAGCTCCAACGCTGTGTCTTCCCTGAATACGAACTCTGCTCTCACGGCATTCCTCTGAACTGTGTTGCTCACCGGAGCGCAGGGAAGAACGTTTTTTTAGCGGTGGGCGAGGGGTGCCGCATCTGAGGCGGGGGAAGGGTTTGCGGGAGACCCGGTCGCAGAAACGCAGGCTTCCGGAATTTGAAGGCCGGAAATGAGAGCGCGGAGATCGTCCGCTGACCTCTCGATGCGGATGGAGAGCGCGGCCCGGCGGGGCTTCATGACCTTGCGGGGCAGGTCGGCTTTGGAGAAGTTGCGGGCGCTGCGGAGCTGGGGCAGGTCGTCGAGGAATTTTCCGACGACGGCAGAGAGAGAGACGTTGCGTTCGGCGGCCCAGACGCGGGCGCGGGTATAGGTTGTGGGCGTGACGGCGATGGTGATGTTTTTGGATTTGGCTTCCATGATGGCTGCTCCTCAAAAAGCAAAGGGCATGGGACAGCCACCTGCGGTGGGGCCAACTGCGCTTCGCGCCGGAGGTTCGTGCTTTCCCACCCAGGTTGCTATCTCATGCCTTAGAGCAGTTCTCCAATTTCCGTGCAGTCGAAAGACCGAGCAAGGTAGCTTTTTCTTGATGAAAAAGCTACTTCGCAGCAGTGGTTCACTCGACAGCAATTGGAGAACTGCTGACTGAAATCAAGTATGGCAGGTCCGCTGAATTAATTCACAATTCGGCGAAAGTTTCTTGTGTTGATGCTAAAGGGAGTTACAAACTATTTTGAGGTAGGGGGGCTTGACAAGAGTTTTCCACCACCTGCGGTGGGACCTACTGCGCTTCGCGCGCCTGAGGGTCCATTTCGTAATCCTTTAAAGCCGGGCAGCCGCAAAAGTGCTTCGAATGCGATGGGAAGTCGGCGGCGCGGCAAAGTCGGAAGTTCATAAACATAAGCCGACTCCAGATTACTAAACCTTGAATCGCGCAACAGCGTCGTGTCACCACAGCATCAAATCGGCATTACTCGAAGGACCTTTGCTTCTCCAGCATAGCCGTCGTGCTTTTCGTCCGAGTGATATAGGAAGAGGTGGCCAGCGGCTTCAAGAGACGTGAATGCTTCCGACCTCGCTAGAACAATCGTGCGGATCGGAGACTTCCAATCGCATGTGATGAACATCTGCACATGAGCGACGCAACCACCAGGTCGTATCTCCGCCGCGATAACGTGTGCTCTCCATCCATCTGGCGGTGTTAGACCGTTCGCAATTGTATTGAGGAGAGGAATCTTTCTCTCCGTGATAAAACTGATCGCGCGATCCTGCGAGTCATCGATGTCCTCTGCGATGAACTGACGAATATCTGCGAAACATGCCTCACGTCCTGTGAAATGAGGAAATTGACTGAGAAAGTAGTGAAACCCGAGCTTTGCAAAGGCGCGGTGATAGCGTTCGGTCACCTGAAATTTGAGCACAGGGCGTTCGATGACGTTGCTCATTAACGTTCCTTCCGAAAACGTCACATTAGGCCATGCCTGCTGGATCAGAGGGTCAATCCATTCTCGCTCGTGCGGATGAGACGCTAGAGCGACATCGCATGGTGTAGTGATTTTGCAACGGTCATATGCAGCTCGAAGTTCTTCAGGCGTCATCTTTGGGTTAAGCGGTATGTCGTGAAGAACCTTTCTGCTCTCCTTCTCAATGAAACTGATGGCGCACAATTGCGTCGCTTGCCCCCTGCCGATTTCGACGCTGACTTCTCGTCCAGCTACTGGATCAAATGTTCTGGCTTCAATACGCTTGCCACCTGCGCTGCCTCGCATGAACGGATTCACCGAGTCATGCTCTTTGCGGCCAACAACACCGTAATACTTCCGAAAGAAACCCTCTACTCCGCAGCGTGCCAATTGCTCATCGAGCACACCAAGCCTATTGTTGTTGCAATTCGAACAGAGACGATCCGGCAGCATTGGCGCGTTCCTAAAATACCCAAAGGCCGCGGGGAGAACGTGCTCAGTCGAACCCACGGCATTCGAGCAGTAGAGGCAACTACGCTTCACCGTTCCATCAAGTTGCCTCCTCAGCCTTTCGGGCATGTCGTATTTCATACTGATCCGTTCAGCTGCGCAGTCTATAGACTCCAATCTTTGGCTCGCGGCTAGCCTGTACTTACAGTATGCCCTCACCTTTTGATCAATGAAAAGCCTGCGCACTAGCTCCGCAATTGAGAGCGATTCAACGGCGATGTTGATCATAGGAGGCTGGCAGACTTGTGAGAAGTAATCATCCCGGCCGAATCTGTCGTGCATTCTCCGGGTCTCAGGATCGAGACCTTGGGGCACCCGAGGTTTGAAATGGAACCGGTATCCCGAAACCCGGGGCACCCAGATCGGTGGGGGTTTTAGAAGCAGGCTAGCTATGGTTCGTGCTTTCCCACCCTTCGCACCGCGCGAAGGATGGGGCACCGAGAGCGTCAAACTTCACGCGAAGCAGTTGGCCCCACCGCAGGTGGCTGCTAATCTACTGTCACGGAGACTAAAACTGCATGAACATCACGTCCCCATTCTTCGTCGTTCCCGTCATCGTCATCGTCTTTGCCGTGTCCATTCTCTTCTCCACCAGCAGCAAAGAAGACGGCCACTCCGCGCACTAGCGCACGCGCAACCGCACCAGCAACAACCCATCGCGCGGAACGCTCGTCGACAGGTTCACTTTCCCCACGCTCACCTGGACGACATGAGCGGGCTGCGTTTGCTCCAGTTTGCCTGCCGTCTCCAGCGTCTGCCTCTGCTGCGCACTCGGCTCCGCAGGACGCCCCATCTCCAGCCAGAAGCGATACGCATTGCTGTGCAGAGCGTCCACGCGAAACTCCTCTTCGGCCGCGCGGGTCCCAGCCAGTCCATCGACTGTGAGGGCCACGGAGGCCGAAGGCGCCTCCACATCGGCGTCGTGATAATTCCAGAGCAGGATGTCCACTTCATCGCCGTTCCGCGTCGCCACCGCATTCACATCGGGCGCGCCGGTCACGCTCTGCGCCACGACTTGCTCCAGCGGCAACGCTCCTGTGCTTTCCGTCGCCAGCCAGTCACCGCCCAACTTGCCGCTGCCCAGCATGCCCATGGCACGGAACGCATTCAGCACCGGCTTGTCGATTCCATCCGTCGCCAGCGCGCGATACGCCGCAAACGCCGGAGTGTCTTCAAACTCGAAGGCCCAGGTCACAGCGCCTTCCACCGTCAGCCCGTACTTCCGCGCCAGCTCATAGGTGCGCATTGTCGCTTCCGTCACGCTCGCTGCATAGAGCGGTCCGTTGCGATAGCCGTTCTGCGCGCTCAAGCATGCGCCGCATCCTTCGGGATCGCTCTCGCCCAGAATGATGGGCCTCTTCTTCCACTCGGGATAACTGGCGATCACCTGCATGCCGCGCTCGACGGCGCGCAACTGCGTCCCCACGCTCATGACGACCCACCCCGTCGACGAAGACCTGTCGTCGGGGACCCCGGACACATGCCCATCCACAAACACCGGATGCCCCTTGGGGTGATAGCTGATGAAGTCGAGCGGCGCGCCTACGCCGCCGGTCGCTGCATTCTTGCCGTGCGCGCAGTGCTCCAGAAACTGGCGCAGAAACGGCTCGGAGTGATCGCTGACGCCTGTTGCCTCGGGCCCGCCGATCTTCGCATCCGGCACCGCTTTGCGAATCGCGGCCGCGGTCACGTCATATAGCCGGTCATATTCCGCCGCGGTGCCATGCCAATAGGGAATGTCTGGTTCGTTCCACACTTCCCAAAGCCAGTCGTCGGTCGCGTTCCGATAGCGCGTACGCAAATGCGCTGCGTACACTTCAACCAGCTTCGCCCACTTCTGCCACGCCGCCTCGTCCTTCGGCGGATAACTCCACCCCGTAAAAACATCCCCCTTGGGAAATTCATGCCGATAGGGTTCGGGATGCGCGGACAACGCCTCGGGCATAAATCCAATTTCGACGATGGGCCGCACACCGGCCATCGTCATTGCATCGAATATCCGATCCGTGATCGTGAAGTTGTACACCGGCGTTCCATCCGGATGCTCCGTGTAGACGTTCGTCGAGCCCCACTTCAGCGATCCATCGCCATTGCCCGTAGTCAGCAGGTTGTGCGGCCTGAAATAAACCGGCACCGGGCTCAGCGCCGCCAATTCGCCCAGCAACTTTTTGCCGTTGGGCGCGTAAAGAAAATTCGGCTCATCCGCTCCGAAGAAGTTCCATATCGGAATGTACCCGCTCGTCCTTTGATCCGCATGAACCTGGATCACGACTGGCGCACTCTTTGCATCGGGTTGTTGCGGCGTCTGCCCGCCCATTGCCCCGCAGGCTAATGCCGACAACAGACAGACACCGGACACTTGGATCGCATTTCGCATGCGCTCCACAATAAAGGATTGCCGGCTCTTCTGAAAAAAGAAGAAGGCCGTCCCGCTCTCGCGCAACGGCCTTCCAACTCGCATCGACTCTCTGCTTAGTCGTGGTCTTTTTTGTCGTCCTTCTTCTTTTCCTGCTTATTGTCCGGCTTGTTGTCAGGCTTGCTCGGCTTATCCGCCTGGTCATGCGGCTTGACCTGCGGCGGAGGACTAAACTGCTGCCGCTGTTGTTGCGGCGGAGGCGGTGCAGGCCGAGTCTCCTGCGGCGGCGGCGCGGGCCGAGTCTGCGGTTGCGGCTGTGCCGGTGGCGGAGCCGGCCGTTCCTGCGGCGGAGCGGGTTGCCCTTGCGTTGGCGGCTGCCGGTTCTGGTAGCCCTCTCGCGGTTGGTCTTGCCGCGGCTGATTCTGCGGCGGCTGGTTTTGCGGTGGATTGTTCACCGGTGGCTGGTTCGGCGCCTCGTTCCGCTTGTTCGTCTCCGTCGGACCAAACTCCTGGTGATACTTCGTGTCCGGCGGATTCCCCTGTTGCGGAGTTTGTGGCTGCGCGGCAGGCGGCTGCTGATTCTGGTAGCCCTGCCGCGGCTGCACCGGCGCGCCCCGCGGCGGAGCCATCGGCTGCTGCGGAGTGTTCGCTGGCGGCTGGTTGGGCATGTTCATCTGCCGGCCTTCTGTCGGCTGCACCGGCCTGCCCACCGTAACTGGCCCTCGGGGCTGGTTGTTGCCCGGCTGGTTGTTGCCGGGCTGATAATTTCCAGGCTGACCGTTCTCCCGTCCGTTCTGGAACCGGCTGTTCTGCGGAGGCGCTGCCACCGTCCGGCCCGGAACCGTACGCATCGGCGGCACGGGCCGCACCGGCGGTTGCACGGGCGGAGCTCCCGGCCGGTTCGTGATCTGCAGGCCCTGCTGGTTGATAAACACCGGACGCGTGCCTGACACCGGTATGGGATGCCCCACGGGCCGCGGAACAAACGATTGCCGCGTCACGGGCGCCGGACGATCGACCACTTGCACATGGTCAAACTGGCGCTGGTCCACCTGCACCGCTGCCTGCCGCACCGGGCGGCCTGCCGCGAAGTCATCCTGCCGCATGGCCGATGCGCCGATGTTCCTGTTCACATAGGTGATGTTGGTGACGTTCCTGACATTCACGATGTTCACGTAGGTCGTCTGTACGTGGATCGCGCGGCCCTCGTGGATGTTCGTAATGTTCACGCGATCGATGTAGCGCGGACTGCACGGATACCATGGCCGGTACGCCTCGCCGGGCCCCAGAGGGAACCACGCCGACACGCCGACGCCGCCTACCTGAATGCCACCGGCAAACACGACCAGCGCCGGCGACCAAACGGGATGATCCTCGCGCGGCCCCGGGACCCATCCCCAGCGCCCACGATACGATACCCATCGACCATAATGGAACGGCGCATAGCCCCACGGCTCATCCTCTACCCACACCCAGCCCCACGGATCGCGATTGATCCAGTGACCGTAGTGGTAGGGCTCCCAGCCAGCAGGAACATTGCGCGGAAACCAAACCGGACCATAATCGCTGTCGGGCGTCCAATCGCCGTTGGCGTCGAGATCCGCCGCACCCGGCATTTCCGGATTGACGTACTGGTACGAAGCCGCATTCTGAATCTGCTGATCGCGCTGCTGGCTCCACTGATCCAGCGGATCGGGACTGGCTGGCTGCAGCCATTGCGCATCCACAGGATTGGTCCCGGCCACTTGCAGCGATTGCCAGTTCCCCATCTGCTGCCAAAATCCACCTGCGCCGGTAACCACCAGCCCGTTCCCAAGCGAGGTGAAGATCGTGACTCCCTGATCTGGCATCGCGTCGACTCTAATCTCGCCGGCCCCGCCAATCCGTGCGTCGCCATTCGCAGTGCTGAGATCCAGACTCTGCCCCTGCCATAACCCAAACGACCGGACATGCACCGACCCCTGTGCCACACCCCACGCAATGGCATTCTGGTCGTCGTTCACCAGCGTGACATCGGTGTTGGGACCAATCCGAATATAGGTCTGGCCCACCTGCACCTCTGCCTGTCCATTCTGATCGGTGTAGATGCGGTCACCCGGTCCGACCGGCAGGTTTGGATACGCCTGTCCCCAGTCATCGGACCCTGCGGGCTGGATGGAAACAGTGCCAAATGTCGCTGAGATGCGGCCCGCCTGATCCGGCGGATCATTCTGCGCAAATGCTGAAACGGCGGTGAACGCCAGAATCGCGGGAACGGCGATTCTCCACAAAGAGATGCGGCTGAAAACGAGAGCAAACAAACGCATAAAGTCTTTCCTTTCTTACGATTCCCTGGCCCAACCATGGAGCAGAACAAAACGTCGGTTGGAGAAGAGCCGGGAATCCTGGTTCGTGATGTATGCAGTTTGTCATCGTCACAAACTACCGGTGCCCCTTTATCTCGAGGCCGGGGTCATGCCGATACTAACCCGTCGATTCCGGAAAAGTGGTAGAAAGATGTTGCCTCAACAGTTACCGCTCGCGGAACCAACCAGGCTGCAAAGGCGTACAACACAGAGAGAGGGTAAAGCGATGATGCGGAAAGCAACAGTCTGGGTTGCCGGACTCGCTCTGGTGGCCTGGATGGTTGGATGCAGGGTGCACGTGGATAAGGATGCGAATGGTCAGGAAAAGACCGTCCAGGTCGACACCCCGTTTGGTGGCGTTCACGTCAATACTGACCAGACCACAGCCTCCGATCTCGGTCTCCCTGTCTATCCTGGCGCAGAGATCGCCACAGACAAGGACAACAATAAATCCGCAGACGTGCACATGGGCTTCGGTGAGTGGCAATTGCACGTGCGTGCTGTCTCTTACGAATCCGCCGACACAGAAGAAAAGATCGCCGCATTCTACAAAAAGGCGCTCGGCCGCTACGGCGATGTCATTACCTGCCAGGGCAATGCCCCCATCGGAACACCCGCAAGCACAGGCGAAGGGCTCACCTGCACCGATGATGGCAACCACCAGCAATTCAAATTCAACGGGAAGGCCAACGGCATCGAGTTCTCCGGCGAGTTGCAGCTCAAAGCCGGCTCCAAACGGCATCAGCACATCGTGGGCTTCGAGACACCCGTAAATGGCAAGACCCACTTTGCCCTCGTCTCTCTCGACTTGCCCGCCGGTGTCGAAGCCAGCAGCGACAAGAGCGACTAGTACGGTGCGTACTCAAGCGCTTCACAATCAGTCGAAGGCTCCGCAAGTTCGTGGGATTCAGGCCTGCACGATGCCGTAGAATTCCACCAACAGATAGAACACCTTCCAGCCGGAGCCTTTTCAAAATGCTGAGGAATGTTTCCCGATCCTTGCCCGTCGCGCTTTTTTGCGGCGCGGTTGCCGTGTATGCCGCAGATAAACCCAAACCAGCGCCGCCCGCTCCCGTCGATCCGTATGCTGAAGTCCAGCCAGCTTCCGAATCGCTCGATCTCAACATGTATCAGCGCATCCGCGATGAGGGTCTCAATCACTCGCATGTGATGGAGTTCGCCACCGCGCTGATGGATGGCATCGGCCCGCGCCTCACCGCCTCGCCCAATGCGAAAAAGGCCAACGAGTGGACTCGCGACACACTCACCAAAATCGGCCTCGAAAATGCTCACCTCGAAGATTGGGGCGAATTCGGCCTCGGATGGCAGCAACTCAACACGTGGGCGCGCATGGTCACGCCCGACACGGCCATCTTGATCGTCCAGGCCACACCTTGGTCGCCATCGTCGCCCGGCCCGGTTACCGGCGATGTCGTGTTTGTCAACATTCAAACCGACAAGGACTTCGATCAATACAAAGGCACGCTGGCAGGAAAGATCGTCCTCTTTGGTGCCATGCGCGACGTGCCTCCAGTCGATAAGCCCCTCTTCGATCGCAACACGGACAAGGACCTCGACGACATCGCCCAATTCCCGGTGAACGCCGGTGCCGGCGGACTCCCACCCGACCTGCAAGCCCGCATTCGCGCCCGCATGGAGCGCATGCGCCTGATCGACAAGATCGCCCAGTTCTTCGCTGATGAAAAAGTCGCTGCGGTCATCGAACCCAGCCGCGATGGTTCCAACGGCGGAGGCTCCGGCGGCACTCTTTTTGACGACAACGGCGCCACTCTCGGCCGCACACCGTACCTTGCCGACAAACAGGTTAAAATTCCGGTCGTCGTTGCAGCAATCGAAAGCTACGGTCGACTCTACCGGCTCGTTCAGGCTCACGCGCCGGTTAGTGTCCAGGTCGACGTCGAGACCAAATTCACCGGCGACCACGAACACGGCTTCGACACCGTTGCCGAAATTCCCGGCACCGATCCCAAGCTCAAGGATCAAGTCGTCATGCTCGGCGGCCACCTCGACAGCTGGATCGCCGGCACCGGCGCCACCGACAACGGAGCGGGCACCATCGTCGCCATGGAAGCGGTCCGCATCCTTAAGGCCCTCGACGTCAAGCCGCGCCGCACAATTCGAATCGCGTTGTGGACCGGCGAAGAACAGGGCCTCTTCGGCTCAAAAGGCTACGCGACGCAGCACTTTGGTTCGGCCAAACTCTCCACGGAACCCGATCAGCTCGCGTTGCCGGAGTTTATGCGCCGCGCCGCGGGACCGCTCGAGCTTAAACCCGAGCAGAAACTCATCTCGGCCTATTTCAACGTCGATAACGGCTCCGGCAAGATTCGTGGCATCTACACGCAGGGCAACGCAGCCATCGCCCCGATCTTCGCTCAATGGATCGCACCGTTGAAGGACCTCGGAGTCTCCACTGTCACGCTGCGCAACACCGGCGGCACTGACCACCTCAGCTTCGACACGGTCGGAATCCCCGGCTTCCAGTTCATCCAGGACGATCTGGATTATGAGAGCCGCACCCACCACTCCAACCAGGACGTCGTCGAAAGGTTACAGCCCTCCGATCTGAAGCAGATCGCTACCGTCGAAGCCATCTTCGTCTACAACGCCGCTATGCGCGATCAGATGATGCCGCGCAAGCCTCTGCCCGATCCGTTGGCAGAAGAAAAGCGGCGCTCTCCTCTCGAGGGTATCTTCCCCGGCGCGGTCCCGCCCCCACCGGAAAAGAAGTAGTCCCACCTTTGAACCACCAAAGCCCGCTTCGTCGACCCCGGCAGAGCGGGCTTTTCATTTGCCAAACCCGCTTGTTCCTCGTTGCCGCTCAAAGCCGCGACATGTAATTCGCTCGTTAACCGAAGGAGCGACCCTCTCCTCTCGCCCTGATGCCAAGCTGCGGATTCTGCTAAACTACTCAGAGCGAATTCACCGGGGGAGACGCACCAGGCGCGCCCGCATTTTCGCTGCCGCACACCATGTCGGGGAGTGGCTCAGCCTGGTAGAGCACCTGGTTCGGGACCAGGGGGTCGGAGGTTCAAATCCTCTCTCCCCGACCATCACATTCCAAACAACTTAAAGACTTGCTCCGATAGAGCCAAGTGTACAGCCAAGTGGTTTGCAGTTTCAAGAATTATGCAGCCAGCTTGAGCGTTGTCCTGCCGCGTAGTCCTGTGTCCCAAGCGTGCTGTGTATTCTCAGCGTGAGTGACGACTTCAAGATTCTCGATGCCGTTGTCTACCTTCTGGCCAGAGATGTGATTGACTTCGGGCCGCCTTGCCCATACTGGATGTAGTCGGGTCCCTTGTTTCGCTGCCGCCACTTTTTCAGGCACTCTCTAGATACGCCTACAAGCCGAGCCGCACGCCCACACCGGCCGCGGCTCAACCTCTAGATAGGCCATTGGAATCTGTAACCGATGCCCATCCGGATGAAGCGGTGGCAAGATTACTCGCGATTTGCGAGGAAGTCTGGAAAACGCTTGGGTTCGGTCGATGGCGGGACTACGGCGATCAAGCGGGGCCGGCTGCAATCGTGGCTTCTTGATGATATCCATGCATGTCCTTTGATCGAAAACTCGATTGCATCTCTTTGGAGGCTGCACTGTATTGGAGCTCAATCAGAGGTTGACTCAATTCCGATGCTGAGGTCGGCGCTGTGACCGGGAGTACGCTACGACCTGATTTAAGCAGGCCGAAAAATAGTCGGCGAGAACTGAAACCCTCCCAAACGCATTCCGCCTAGGATTTTGTTCACTTTCTCGGCACACCATTTGCACACCTGCCGCCCTGCGACATCGCGCAATCCGCAATCCTCTGCCCCGGTCGGCTGATGCCGGATCGGCATACTGGAGCTCGGACCTCCGGGGACCATCTTCGTAGAATCACGCACTTGCCTTTAGACCAAGCCCGCACGGAAGCACTCTAGTCTGGTCGCCTAAGGTACTGAATTGACGCATTTGTGTCCGCACACCATGGCACAGTTCAGGGCAGCGAAGCGAGCCCGTATCAGGTTTCTGGGGCATTGTCCGAGAAGACGGTTTTACGTCCACGTGGATTGTATTTGTAAACACTGCACGACTTCCTTGGACCGATCGCGCACGGCCCGTGGTTCCCATTGACGGATTTGGGGAGCCGCTCGGGGGACGATGCCCGAGCGGAACGGTAATCGAATTCAGAAAGTTAACCTGGCGCCCAATTCGAGCACGCGTGGATCAAACGTGCCAGAGATCTGACCGAAGGTGTTTCCCTGGTTCAGAACCGTGCTGAAGGTACCGTTTTGGGGACTGTAGTTTGTGTTGAGGCCATTCGGTTCGGAGTGATTGAAAGTATTGAACAGCTCAAAGCGCAGTTCGAAATGCACCCTCTCGGTCATTGCGAACGATTTGTACAGCGAGGTGGTGAAATTTACGCGCGCAGGCGCAACGACCGCATCCTTGCCTGCGCTACCGAAGCCCATATTAGGACCGCCCTGCCAAACGGGGACGACGTTCGAGAACTTGGAGGTGTCGAACCATCGGCCCCATTTCTTTGGATAGGTCATTCGACCGCTGACGTTGGGGCGGACGAAGTATCCGCTGCCGAGGCCGCCGAGGCCGACGGGGTCATAAGTGTTTCCGCTACCGGTGATGCCCCCGGCCCCGAGGACGGTCTGGACGAGGCCTGTTTCAGCGATGGCGGTTCCGGCGACGACCCACCCGCCAGCGAGGGAGTGAAGAAGACCGCCCCGCTTGGCGAAGAGCGGCAGCCTGTAGACATAGTCGATGCTGAGAATGTGGCGCCGATCGAGCGCGCCGGAACCCTTGTCGTACTTGAGGTTCCATGGATTACTGACGGGGTAGCTGTTGTCATCGGATTGAATATCGATTTCATGCGACCATGTGTAGTCCACTTCGCCGCTCATGCCCCACTTGTTCTGTATGCGAACACCAGTCTGCAATCCGCTGTAGTTTGAGTTGGTGGCCATCTCCTGTTGCTGAATCTGGCCATAGCCCGGATATTGGGCAAACTGGTTCATGCCGCCTGGAAAGGATTGGAAGCCGGGCAGGCATAACGTGTCATCGCCGAATGGGGAGTAATTACCCGGATCGCCGGCGAGGCAAGTGACTGGAACGGAGGCGGTGCTTCCGTCAGGCTCGGGAATGGTTACGTTGCCAATGGTGTTGGGAATGTTGTTGATCTGGCGATTGTCCCACTGGTGCCACGCGGAGTTGCCGACGTATTGCAATATCCATAGGACAGCGGGCGCGATCTCCCGCTGCAAACCAAGGCTATACATAACTACAGCGGGTGGGGAGTAGTTGTGCGGCGCGAGGTTGGTGAGGTTTGTGGCAAAGATGGGGAATCCCTGGGCAGCCGCGCTCTGTCCGGTTTGCCAGTTGGTTCCGGGAGAGCTGAAGTATGTCGTCCCGATGCTGAGGTTGTAAGCGAAGGGCGAGTTGGTGGCTGCACTGTAGATATCGTTGCCCTGGACGCGCTCGTAGAAGGTGCCAAAGCCGCCGCGAAGAAGTGTCTTGCCGTCGCCGTGAATGTCTTCAGAGAATCCGACGCGCGGCTGAAAGGTGTTGTAGCGGTTGTCTACAAGGCCGCGCGGGACGCCGTTCACGCCGGCGAGTTCCATTCCGTTGAGGTAATACGGGACTGCGTCAACGATGGAGACGCTTGGGCTGGCGGGATCGATAGTGCCTGCCGGCGTCCAACTGGGAGTTGCGGACGGATTGTAAGCCGCCGGATCGAAGTTTGCGATTTTGTTGTTGCGCTCCCATGCGTGTGGCAGCCCGTCATAACGAAGGCCAAGCTGCAAGCTAAGTCGCGACGTGACGTGCCAGTTATCCATGACATAGAACGAAGGCGTCTGGTTGACGTAATGGCGAATTGGAGTGGACTGAAATTGCGAGTAGCCGGCAGTGAGCCCAAGCAGGATATCCATAAGGCTGTCGTTGGTCGTGCCGCTCGGAGTGTAAGTGCCTGCTAGGGAACCGAAGATCTGCTGGTTCTTAATGTAACGGTTGTAACTAAAGCCGTACTTCATGGTGTGTTTGGAGTGGGTCCATGAGATGTCCACTTTGGGTTCGTAGTCCTGGGCGGAGTTGTGCCAGGGAGAGGAACCGAGTTGCTCGGCCACGCCATAGGGACTCATGAGGTCAACGCTGGGGAGCGAATTTGTTGCGATGGCGAAAGCAGGAGAGACGGGAGTGACGTTCCAGCCTGCAGGCAGCCGGCTATAGCGACTGTTGACCACGTCGGCAATATTTCCATCGTAGTTGAGACTGGCTTCGACCAGCAGGCTGGGATTCATGACGACGCTCAACTTGAGAGCAGCCGAGTTGGACGGGTCGGTGAGCGCGCTGGTGATGGTGTTATATCCTGCCCACACAAAATCTAAAAACGGCTTGTCGAAATTCTGTGTGACTGAGTCGTGGATGTAGTGGCCGAGGAAGGTCATCTTGTCGCTGAATTTGTGATCGATCCGCACGACGTCGTCACGGACATCAATCGGAGTGGAAGCATTTGTGATGTTTTTGTCCTGACCGGGGACGTTGGGCTTTGGGAAGACCGGCGAATTCAGGTAGAGAATGCCGTCTTGGTCGAAGAGCGATGCTGGAATGACCTGCGGTTGCTCGCATCCGCTGACGTTGCCCTGTGAGTCGAAGAGTGTGGGGCCGTTCCAGCAGCGCCCGGGCGCAAGTCCCAGAGGCTGCAGCTTCGTCTGGTAGTAGGACGTCGTGGTGGAGATGTTCGGGACCACGATGAAGGCGCCCGCGTCGAATCCTGGAGGGACATAAGTAAGATTCTGGCCGGCTGTGGGAATGTCGGCCGGATCGATGGTGTTCTGCGTGTTGGTTCCGGCACTATTGAGGATTTTGCGCCACTCTTCGTTCCAGAAGAAGAACACCTTTTGTTTGGCGGTGTTGTAGTGGCCCGGGAAAAGGAGCGGTCCACCAAGGTTGCCGCCGAAGATGTTGTAGTTGACTGCTGAGCGAGGAGTGATTGGTGTAGATAACTTGTTGAAGTAACTGTTCGCGTCGTAAGCCGTGTTGCGATTGAATTCGAAAAGGGTGCCATGGAAGTTCTTGGTGCCACTCTTGAGTGAAAGGCTCATGGTGGCGCCGGACGAGATGCCATAGTCCGGCGGATAATTTGAGCTCATGACTGTGAATTCAGCGATCGCATCTTGGGACGGCATAACATCCATAGCGCCGCCACCCCCGCGGTCGTCGGCTTCGCCGCCATCGATGATCCAGATATTGTGGCTGGGGCGCAGTCCGTTCATGCTCAGGGTGAAGTTAGCGGTGACAGTTGTAGGTGTGTTGTTGTCAGGAAGAGCGGAACTCACGCCCGGTCCCAGTGCTGCTAATGCCGCGAAGTTTCGGTTTTCCGTGGCAACTTCGCCGATCTGGTCTGAGCTGATTACCGTACTAATCACGTTGGAGTCGGCTTGAGGAGTGAGGGCACTCGCCCCTACCGCGATGGTTTGCGACTCGGCGCCGACGATCAGCTTAACGTCGACTCTGGCGGTGGAGGAAACGTTAATGGAGATGCCGTTTTCTACGAACGTCCCAAATCCATTTGCAGCAACTTTGAGGTCGTAGCTTGCGGGGTTTAGCCCGCTGAAGCCGTAGAGGCCAGTTGAGCCGCTCGTCGCAGTCTGTGTGATTCCGTTTGCAGGATCGGTGAGAACGACCTTGGCTCCCACGATAACTGCTCCGGTTTGATCCGTCACCATGCCGGAGAGCTCGGAGTTAGCCTGCGCGAATGCTCCCGTGCCCGACAAGACGAGGATCGAGGTCAGAAGGGAGGACCAATGTCTTATGGGAAGATGATGGATCATCGGACGTTCCGCATGGTCTACGGAGCATGTTAGCAATGATTGAAATATTTTCAATCCTTTTTCTATCCGCAGCCGACAAGGATAATAACGACTTTGATGGCGAGAATCCTTCAGAACGAACGCGCAAACTTCACGCTTCTCGCAGCATCGAAGGCGCGGAGCCGACCACGGAGAATCACTTGGCCTCGAGGGTCAGAGCGTAGATATCCTCCGTCCCTACATCGCGCGTCACGATAGGTGCGTCCGTCGGATCGAGCGTGATCGAGTATCCCCAGAAACCCGTAAAATGAAAACTCGACATATCCGCGAACTTCTCCAAGTTCACTCTATTCACATCAATTCGAAATATGCCCTGATCGCTTCCAGAGCGCAGAAAATAGATGTACTGGCTATCTCTTGAGAAGGTCGGAAATAGCGCAAGACCGTTTGTCGGCAACCCTCGCCATTTTTGTGTCTTGACGTCAAAGATCCGCAACTGAGGCCCCTCCCAGGCCATTGCGGCAATGTATCGGCCATCCGGCGACCAGATGGGAGCGAATAGGCCCTTCGATCCTGGAATCGGAGTTACCTGATTGCTGGCAACATCCACGATGCGGAGATCTTCATTTTTCAAGTCCCGGAAATCGCCTCGAGCGAACACGAACTTCTTCCCATCGGGCGACCAGTCTGGGTCTCTCACGACTTCTTTATCATCAGACAGGAGCCTTCGAGGGCTGCCCCCTTCGGAAGGCACTGTATAAATCTTCGCATCTGCTCCGTCAGAGAACAGAATCTGCGTGCCATCGGGTGACCAGCGCGGCCTTGAGGGATAAATCGGGGGATCGGTGAGCTGAACCGGATTGCTCCCATCCCGGTTTGCCTTCCACAGAACGCCGTCGGGGAAAGACACATAAGCAACGAGATTTCCGTCCTTCGAATAGGTAACAAATTCCGCCGAGATGCCGCCGAGAAACGGTTTGAACTCATTGGTCTTTTGGTCAAAGCGGGAAAGCTCGCCGCGACGGGTTTGTCCTCCAGCAAAAATCGTCTTCCCGTCGGCGCCAGGAACCAGCTCGGTCCATTTAATCGGCCCGTTGGTCAATTGAACGGGCTGCGGTAACTTGGGAAACAGTCCTCGTCTCTCATCGAGTACCCAAATCTGGCCTCCCTCAGCGAAACTTTGGCGATTCATGAATAGATAGAATTTGCCGTCGCGGGTCCATCGGCCGCCCCACTGATCTCCCGGTACTTTCCAGTCGCCAAGAAGACGATGAATTCCTGTTCCGTCCGGCAACATTTCGTACAGCACGGAATTTCCCTCTTCTCTCTGAAATCGGATGACTTTGCCATCTGGCGACAGATGCGGTTCGATGGTCCCTCGCCCTGGTGAGGCCAATTTCTTTTGACCCGTTCCATTGCTCTGCATCAGGTAGATGTCGCCCTCCAGATTCGTAAAGAAGATTGAGCCGTCGGGCGCAAATTCCGCGTCATGGAATTCTCCCAGACGGTGAATTGCACCCCCCAGGATACGAACGCTCCACACAGTGCGATTTAGGTTCAGTTTGTCGCCGGTGGCGGCGAGGGCAGTATTTCCGTCCGGCGAAATGTCCCACAGATCTGGCGAACCAGGCAAGGATGCAATCGGAACCGGCGCTACCTCACCGCCGTTGGACCCAACTTGTGCAATTGCTTGGGGAAATAACTGCATAAAATAAACGCGGCTTCCATCCGTCCCGATCAGGTATTTACTGTGACCGTCATGTGTAATCTGGTTGAACTGGGTTATGCGCGGCGGCGGCAGCGGACGGTGCAAAAACCAAATTGTGCAGGCGAGCCCGGCAACGAGAATACCTCCTATCGTGAGCCACATCCATCCTGGTCCCATTGGGATTTGAGGTGTCGGCTTTCTGCTTCGCGTCTCCCCGTCAGCGGATTCGCCATCTTGGTCGGGGGGCGCACCACCGGCATTTCCAGTGGCTTCCAGTCGCCCCGATTCGTCCTCAGAAACCTCGACTTTGCACACCCATCGGTATCCCACCGTGGCTACGGTTTCGATGTACCGCGGATTGTGGCTCTCATCCCCTAGAAGACGGCGCAACAGTGCGATGCTGCGTGCCAGAGAGTTTTCTGACACCGCGGTATCGCCCCATACCTCGTCCAGCAATTCCTCTTTGGTGATCAGCTTTTGGGGATTGCGCAGCAGGAAAAGCAGCACTCGAAACGCCTTCGGCTCGACCGGCAAGACTTCGCCCGCCTTGACGATTGCGAACTCCCGCTCGCGAACCTTGATGCCGCCGAAGCTGAAAACAAGTAACTTACCCGCCATCACGACTCCATCATAAAGGCATCAGAGCGGTTCAGAAACAAATCAGGAGCCCGTCAAGACCATGTAGAAACACTCGCCCAGAGTGACCTCAGCCTACCGGCTGAGGAGCACTCGCAATGACAAAGTTCAAGGCTTTCGTTTCATTGATTCTGGCCGCAAACATCGTCTCCACGCTCTCCGCAGAAACGCATTGCCCTGGGAATGTCGCCAGTGTACCCTTCCGCCTCGTCAATCGCCACCAGATGGTTGTCCCCGTATCCATTAATCACGCCGGGCCCTTCAGCTTCCTGCTCGACACCGGCACCCAGATGACGATGGTTGACCCGACCCTGGCCGCCGCGCTCCACATGGAAACGACCAGAAAGGCCGAGGTTGCCAGCGTCGGCATTCAATCCGCCGCCTCCTTCGCACAAGCCGCCCTACTCGAAGCCGGCTCCCACTCCGTAGCCAATGAGAAGGTGCTCGTCTATGACCTCGCCAATCTTCAGGCCACAGGCCTCAACATCCAGGGCGTCCTGGGCGAGGATTTTCTCCAACAGTTCGACATGCTCATAGACAATGGCCATAGTCTGCTCTGCCTCGACGACACAGCCGCGATGCGCGGAGAGATCAAAGGATCGCGCATTCCGCTTTTGGTCCAGTCCGTCGGCGGATCGCCACTCGCCAGTTCGCTCATCTTTGTTGCCCGCCTGTCCGACGGTATGCGCCCCGTTCGCCTCAAGCTGGACTCCGGCTCCAATGTCCCCTTCCTCTATAACACCTCGGAATACATGGCTCTGGGCTTGTTCCGTGGCGCGTCCTTGAAAGGCGGCTCCGGCGGGGCGCAGAGGACCTTCATGACACTGCCGCCGCAAAATGTCCAGATCGGCTCTGTCGAACTCGCAAAGGTCCCATTCATCACCCTTGTCGGCGTTCAGAAAAACACCCACACATCGCAGTTCGATGGACTCCTTACCATGGGCCTATTCCGACGCGTCTTTATTGACCACGCAGATCACTATGCCGTTCTCGACCCGTTGTAGGTCGGGGATACTCAACTTTCAACTCCGGTCAATTGACGTACTCTCGATATTGCCTTGCACATTGTCTTGTACAGGACCGGTTTTCTTCGATTGCTCGTCCTGTTCTACGAGCCAGGTGCTTACAGTGGTGTCTCTCTGTCCTTGCCGGTCATGATGACCCTGACGTGTGTGGTGGAAGCCAGGTACGTTTCCTGATCAGGGTATTTTCTGGCTTCCGATTCTGCTCTCTATATATCGATAGGGATCTGATCTTCGCTCTGATCGATCAGGCTAGGATTTTTCCTGTTATCCATCAGGGTGATTGATCTTCTACCGCTGCTCTCTATTTATCTGTTCTTGCGACGCCCGGATCCGCGATCCGGGCTCTTGATGCACCCTGTTTTCCCCTGTTCCCGTTTCGGGAATCACTCCGTTTTCGCTCCCAAAACCACCGTCAGTTTCACTGGCCGTTTCACCATGCACCGGCCGGGGGTATAGGGTTTTCCCGGGGAGCATTAGCACTTTTCGCTTTAAGGCTCACCATTCCTTCGCGCCGCCCCCCGCTCTAGTATGGGCGATCAACACGAAATCGATCTATTCACTGTCGGCGTATTAGTTATCACACACACAGCATGTTGGCGGGAAAGTACATATATTGATGACGCGCAGGAGAGAACGTCGACCACTTCGTCACGCTTGGATCACCACCGACTCGGAAGTCGAGGTGACGGTTATCTTGCGTTTATTCGAATCGTCGTTCCGCCGGGGACCTGCTCAGGACCAATGTCGAAATAGTAATTGCCTCCAGCAGTCGTCTGAATCTCTTCGGATCGTGCGACACCGGACGGCATTCCGGACAATGGATAGCCCTGAATATAGAGGCGGACAACCAGTGGTCCCGGAAGCCGCTGCCAAGTCACATCTACTGGGTACATCATAGTGCGAAGATAGGAGACTTCATTCCCCTGCCTAATCTGCTTGAATCCGATGGATTTCAACAGAAACATTGCAGGAACGCAGACGCAATCCGCAGCATCCTCGCCACAAAGTTTGCCACCCTTTCCCTTGGGCTGAGAGTTCGGCAATATTATGCTGCCGCTGTCGAATATAGAACCTCCCAAGTTCCACATGTTAACCGCGATATGCACATGGACCGTCACCAGGTCGGAAGACCTGTTTCCTTTGAACGGCGACGCGTCCCCATGTGCAAATTTGTAAGTAGCTGACGCTTCGCCAAAAGAGAACAACCCAAACACCGCTGCCAAAATAAGGGACCGCACGAGAGGACGTTTTAACCGTCCGCACGGCAACAGTTCTCCCAACTTCACGTTGATGCTTTGGGTAAATAGGCGAAGGAACGTCCGACAAGTCCTTCTGAGAATGTCCATCCCAGTCCTCCAGCTAACTTGATTCCAACCGCTCCGTCTGAGCGTCCTTTCCAATTTCGACCGCCATGGCAGAACTGGTTGCCGCGGCAATGAATCAACGTGGCCGTAATTGACAGAGCTCTTATTGTTGGGAGCTTTTGGTCTTCTTGGTCCCCTGGCCGCCAAACTGGAAGAAGAGAGAGCCCGAACCCAAAATGACGTTTGTACCGGCAGTGATGCCGCCAAAACTAATCGACTGCCGCTCATAGCGGAACTCGGGCCGGACACCCCAGTGCCTTCCAAGGTAGATGCTGGCTCCCGCGCCGAAGCCTACATAGTAGCCATTGGCGCTGACGCTGACACCGCTTTCCGCTCCGGTGAATCGGTTTCCACCTACGGCAACCGCCACGTAGGGAACGGCTCTACCTGAGGCGCTGAAATTGAAACGGGCTCCCCCGCCGTAGAGCTGAGTTTTGAAAGTAACACCGCTATAGGTGCCCATCGGCATAAGACTGTATTCACCGAGAACCGTGACGTTCGGAGTAACGTTGTACCCGCCCGATCCGCCATATTCGATGTGGTTGTTGGTAGCACCGACTCCACTCGTTGAGTAGTTCCCATCGCCATAGCCTACATATCCAGCGATGTCCCCCGACTGCGCCAGGACCTGCCCCTGGGCAGAAGAAGCAAGAGTCAATAGAAGACAGGCGACAATACAACTACCCACGAATGTGCTTCTGCTGAAAGGTCGCATCATGATCTCCAAATCCTTCCGTTGCTCATCATCTGGAATCTCCCTTCGGATATCCCAGCCCCCCTCGCACAAAGAAGATCTTCGGAGCATCTGTCCGTTAGTTTCAAGGTAGAACTCGCGCATGTACCACGACGCCAATGTCCGCCCTTACTCTGAACAATGCCCGAAACTTTCATTAATGCAACAGGCGGTCGTTTAGGTTGAAGGGTCTTGCAAATCTACCAAGGCCCAGGCTGATCACTGCAATTCGCTTTACGCGGTCAAGTTGCCTGCTATCTCCGTCACCACCTGCCCACGATGTAGTTCCGATGTCACCCATTGCAATTCAACACGCAGCCGCAACGATGCCAGCATGTTAGAGCGGTAATAACAGAACCTACGGTGTTTTCATCGCGAATTTGTTGAAGTTAGCACAAGATTTCGAGTTCGCATCCGCCTGAAATTGGATTTGACATCTAATTGGTATGAAACTTATGTGGAGTACGCAAGCAGCAAAACTCGCATGTCGCTGAAAGAGGCACAGAGACTCATTGGGAGCGAATCATATCCACACCAACCTCACTGATCTGGTCGCCTGCCACTAGGGCAGAATCGTCACAGGTTCCTTCACAGATTGGAGATTATGAAGAGCGCAACGCTTTAATTCTCCAGGTCATTGGTCTCCAAATTGATCTGCTGCGTCTTCCTCCCAAAGCAGATAAGGTGCTTGCCGTCAGATGCAACTTGGAGTTTCGTTATCGATTTGTTCACTGCAATTCGCCTGACCACTGTTGCTGTCTGGACGTCAACGACGGTAACCTCATGGCCTTCCAGGTCGAGAGCAAACAGGAATCGCCCATCCGGTCGCGACGCGAGCGATTCGTTCCTGAATCCCATATTCGGAATGAAGATGACGTTCCCGCCGGTCGCGGCGGTGAGAGCCACGGCGAGCAAGATTCGCTGAGTTCGAATTCCGGCTTTTTCACCAGCGCTCATCGTTTCAATAATGCCGTCGACCTGGAGCTTTTTCAGGTCGATTAGCGCAACTTTGTGATGAGATCCGCCATTCTTATCGTTGATCTGGATCGCCGCATGATTGTCACCCAGGCTGATGGTTTCTCCTGGGAATCCGTCGAGGAAGGCGGAACCTGCGTTTTCCCCTGCTGCTTCTCCCTTACGAGGTTTGTTGAGTGGAATGCGACGTTCTGCGAGATCGCCGTCTTCTGAGAAGGAACGCATCTCCTCATTTCCAAGCACCCACGGTTCCTGCTCCGATCCAAGTCGAAACAGCCGTGTCGGATGGTCGCTAAGCATGTGAGTAACTGTAGTTCCCTTTTGCATGTCAACAACGACAAGCGATCCTTCGGTTGCTTTGTCACCCTCGGTCGCGACAAAGAGACGTTTCTCATCCTTCGAGTACATCGACGCGACGACCTTTCCACCCGGATCGACCATGAAGACGGGGCGGGAGGAACGTCCTGAAAAGACCACTAATCGGTATCTGAGCGGCTTCAGACCACGAGGCTTGTCCGCCTCCGAGAGCACAATCAGACTCCCATCGCCACTACCTGCCCCGAGCATCTTGTGGCTAAAGATATTCTTTTTGGGCAGACCCTCTCGAAATTCGGAAAGCCAATCGTAGGTTGCAATGGTCTCGTTCGACGCTGTATCAATCGCATTAATTTGGGGATCGGGTTGCGACTTCGATCCGCCCGATGAAAAGAAGAACAATCTATGGTCGTCGGTTGACAGCATCATCACCACAGACCATCCGGAGCCTACATTGATCTCCTTGTCGACTCGCTGCGTTGTGAGATTGACAGCACTGATTGAGTGCTCGGACTTCTTTCCGTTCTGGATCACGTAGAGAGTGTTATTTATCTTCGAATAGATGAACTCGCCTGGGCTCTTGCCGATGGGGATCGATTCCAGTGTCTTGCCATCGGGATCAGTCACCTGCACTGTAGGAGATTTTCCGCCAAACACCTGGGCCGTAGCGCCGCCGGAGACTTCAATTCCGTTCACTTGAGATGATGCCAGCCGACCAGAAAAAAGGAGGCCGGCGATGATAAGCGAAACAATCTGGCGAGAATTCACAAGTTGACCTTTCTTTGAATGGCGTGCTGGCTGGCTGGTTAGATCTGCCGCCTTTCGGTTGGCGCAGCCCTTCCTGCCTTGAAGCTGCGGCTTCCTATTCACCGGGGATCTCTCTTGGCGGGCGCATTTCCCATCCGGCACAGGTTGATCAAGTACAAAGCCGGATAAAGACAGCAGCCCTTCCTGTCCGCGCCGATCAATCCCATGCGGTGCGGATGCCTTTCACGTCGATGCCAGTCATTTATCTGGTCACACTAGCACGAAGGGGTGTCGGTGTTTCGTACCGTCACTTCACTTAATATCTAATTGGTATGTAATCTAGCTTGCCGCGCGTGCTGACTACCTCCGCCATTGACGATTCGGAAATGGCGCCGTGCATTCGGTTGGGGTGGACATGTATTTGGGGAGCGCCAAGAGCGTTTCAAATCGCGTTTGCAAGCCCTGATGCAGGAACCCAGATCCCTTGTTTCGGAAGGCTCGATTCCGGCGCCGAGAAGACGAGGGCGGTCCCTGGAGGGCGCACCTACAGTGAGAACCTAACCGTTCACTGCGAGACAAGAAAACTAATGCCCTCTGCAACTTCTATATGCAATAATTGGCCAACTTCCCGGCTGACATACTAACGAGGTCCAAGGGTCGGAACGATTGCTTGGAGAGTTCGCTAGACAAATGGAACGCGGCGACATTGGGGAACAGATCAAGAGGATTCTGCAGAGCGAAAGCTTTGCCGATAAAGACCAGCTCAAGAAGCTACTTGAAGTCCTTTTCTCCAATATGGATTCGCAGACCATCCTGAAACCCGACCGGGTCATTAGGGAGCTGTGGCCAGAGGAAATCAAAACAAAGCAATCCGCAGACGTAGCCACAGAAATGAACAGGCTACGCAAAGCGGTAAAGACTTACTACGAATCCGAAGGCCTGACCGATCCGATCGTCATTAGTTTTCCGAATCGTTCCGCACCTGCTTTTGATGGCAACCGGGAAAAGCGCTGGATCGTTGCGGAGCCTCCAAGTACGGCGGAAATCCACCCAAAGATTTCGACGCCTCGTTCCGTCTCGAATCCGCTCAACCCACAAATTCCTCCTGACGTTCAGTTTCGTCGACCGCCCCCGGCTCTGCGCGTGAAGCACCGCAAGCGCCTGATCGTCATCGCCGCGATGCTCGTATTTGGCGTCGCAGCCTTTATTGCTGCCCGAACCCTAATGTCCGATGACCGGCCGCAATCGGGACGCATTGAGAACTCCGAACTCGTGATCATAAACGCAGAAGGTAAGGAGCTTTGGCGCAAGAGTTTTCCCAATGGGTTCTGGGGAGATTACTACCAGAATGGTTTGGAGAAGCTTCTGTACTCGCAGGATGGTTTGGAGAGCCATATTTGGATCGGCGATTTAGATGGGGACGGCCACACCGATGTTCTATTTCTTTATCATCCTGCGACAGACCCAAAGTCGCAGTCGACAACCCTGATCTGTTTTTCGGAAACGGGCAAGGAAAGGTGGCGCTGGACTCCCGGGAGGGCTCTTCCGGAAACCGAAAGCGTACCTTCAGTCTATATATCGATGGGGCTTGGCGTTCTTCCCGCAGCGAAGGGCCAACATCGCCGGATCGTGGTTATGAGCCGGCATGAATACTATTATCCAACCCAGATTGCTGAAGTCGACACCAACGGCAAGACGCTCTCTGAGTATTGGCACTCTGGACACCTATTCCATTTCAAATTGGCCACTTTGGCGGGCCGCGAGGCGATCATCGCGAGCGGTATTGGCAATGGATATCACCAAGCAACCCTGGTGGTTCTTGACCCCGACCATGTATCAGGCGCGTCAGTTGAGACGGCGCGACCCGAAGTGCAGATCCACGGCATGGGGTCAGCCCAAGAGAGGATTCGTCTGTTGTTCCCTCGTAGCGACTTGAACAAGGATCTGTATCTTTATAACGAGAGCCTGGGACCAGTCCTTAGTCCAGGAAGAATTCAAATCGATGTGAAGGAATGCTGGCTCACAGTACCGCAGGGCTGCACAATCGTCTATGGATTTGACGAGGATTTCAACTTACTCTCTGCCAGTGCAGAGGACACTTTTCTTATCGCTCATAAAGATTTCTATTCGAAGAACAAGGCCGATCATCCGTTTAGCTCGGACGAAGAGGCGCAATTTCAAAAGGTCCGATGCCTGGCCGGTTGCAAAACGGAGTTTGTTTCAGTCCAAATCCCGTAATATCGATTCCGCCGGGCCCAGCTGGGTTGAACTACATGTCAACTTCATATCAAGTGTAATCGAGTAACAATAGTACAGGTACATTCCCGTGCTAGGCTTTCCACGCTACTGATCTAGCTCAGAATCTGTCGCGAAATCTCCCCCCGACAACTTGGTATTTGGATTGTGTCTCTGATTCACTGAGGCCCCTGAATGAGGCTTTTAGGGTTGAATACCGCTGGCGCACCGGCAGGCAAGCAGAGTTTCTCGGAGACGCTGGAAACACGAAGACCAAGTTGAACAAGAAGCAGAGAATCTGACTTCGGAATCTGTGTTTGGCCAAGGCACAATTCTGCCGGGACACTCGTGTTCAGAAAAGCGCACTGTGCGACTTCAGTTTTTTCGCGAGGATTGGGGAAGATTATGTACGCAGAAATACAAGCTTCATTTGTACGGGTCTTGCTGGTGGCAGGACTCATTGTGGTTATGTCTTCGACGGAAGTTCCAGGACAAGGGACACCCCAGAATTCAGGAATCTCGCCCAGACAAGCGCGCCTCGTCGAGAACTACGGAAAGCTCCCGCTGAGTTTTCAAGCCAATACCGGTCAAGCGCCCAGAAATGTCAAGTTCCTTTCGCGGGGCAGTGGATATGGACTCTTCCTGACGGGCCAGGATGCCGTACTCGCCCTGCACAACAACGGGTGCGCAAGGAAGTCGTTAACAGAAACCGATAACAAGGCCCCTGCTCCAGAGCGAGCAACTTCTCATCTTATCGATGTCGGAGCGTCTTGCCAGAACGACGAAACGTTGGTGCGAATGCGACTGTTCGGGGCGAGCAAACCTTCGCGATATCCGACAGGTGAGGAGCAGCTGGCGGGAACGGCTAACTACTTCATCGGCAACGATCCGAGGAATTGGCGCACCAACGTGCCCACCTACGCCAAAGTCCGCTACCGTGGAGTCTATTCCGGCGTGGACCTGGTCTACTACGGCAACCAGCGGCAGCTCGAATACGATTTCGTCATCGCTCCAGGAGCTGACCCGAAGCCAATTCTCCTGCAGCTTTCAGGCGCAAGAGCATTGAGTCTAGGGCCGGACGGCGATCTGCGCGTGGCGGCGGGGAACAGTTCACTGACATTTCGCAAGCCAACTATCTACCAGGTGATCAATGGGCAACGGAAAACGGTCGAAGGGGGCTATCGACTGCTGCCGAAGAGTATGGTCGGATTCCGGCTTGGGAGCTATGACCGTGAGAAGCCGCTGGTGATAGACCCCGTGCTCGTGTATTCGACGTATCTCGGAGGGAGCGGCATCTTCGATAAGGGAGACGGGGCTAATGCGGTCACCGTGGATACTGCAGGCAATGTGTACGTAACTGGCTATACTTACTCCGCGGATTTTCCGGTCACCACGGGGGCTTTTCAGTCCAAGAGTAATGGAGCACCGAGCCAAAACACCCCGAACAATGCGTTCGTCACGAAGCTTAATCCAACTGCAACGGCGCTGGTCTACTCAAGCTATCTTGGAGGCAGCGGGGCTGCTAACGGTGACACGGCCAATGCAATAGCGATCGACAGTTCTGGAAATGCATACGTAGCCGGTCAAGCCTACTCCACAGACTTCCCTGTGACCCCAGGGGCCTTCCAGACTGTGAATCACGCAGCGGCCAGCGCGGGCCAAGCTTCCAATGGGTTTATCACCAAGCTGAATCCGACCGGGAGCCAGCTCGTTTACTCCACCTACCTTGGGGGGAGCCAAAATGAAGGCGGCGAGACGGAAGGTGTGAATGGTCTCGCTGTAGATAGTTCGGGCAATGTATACGTGGCGGGGACCACGGGGTCCTCTGATTTTCCTGTGACGCAAGGAGCATTCCAGACAGTTTACCCTCCTGCCGCATCCGACGCATTCGTTACGAAACTCAATGCAACCGGTAATGCTCTGATTTATTCGACATTCTTGGGCGGGAATTCCGTCACTTTCGGGATGGCAATCGCATTGGACAGCTCCAATAACGCCTATGTAACCGGATCGAGTTTTTCGACCAACTTTCCAGTGACGCCGGGAGCCTACCAGCCTACCAACCATTTCTCCGCATATCAGACACCTGATGCGTTCGTGACCAAGCTCAATTCAACTGGAAGTGCGCTGGTCTTTTCAACCTATCTCGGCGGGAGCGGGGGACCGGCCGGAGGAGATAGCGGGAATGCAATAGTTGTGGATAGCACCGGGAATGTGTATGTAGCGGGCCTGAGCAGCTCAAGCAATTTTCCAGTAACGCCAGGAGCGTTTCAGACGGTGGAACCCGCCGCAGGTGTATACAACGGAACCGGGCACAACGCGTTTGTAACCAAGCTGAATCCTACTGGTACCGTATTGATTTACTCCACCTACCTTGGTGGTGGCGGCCTCGGAGACTCCGGCGGTGGCGAATACAGTGGTGACTCAGCCTACGGGCTGTCTGTGGATGCAGCAGGGAGTGCGTATGTCGTGGGAACAACTGAATCCTTCAATTTTCCCGTGACTACGGCGGCCATTTCTACGACTCTGTCGTCCACTCTAGGCTCGGCATTCATCACAAAGCTTAATCCTGCTGGCACCGCTCTTGTCTTCTCGACTTATCTAAACAGCAACAGTGCCACCGCAGTGGCTTTGGATAGCACAGACAATATCTATGTCGTCGGCTCAGCCGACTCTGGCAACCTTCCAGTGACGTCAGGGGTGTTCCAGGCCGTAGATAATGCGGCGGCGAACCATGGTAGCAACGCATACATTACCAAACTAGATCTGAGCTTAACCACGACTTCGCCGATAGTGACAGTTACTCCAGCTTCGTCAACCATAACCACCGCCGAGACACTTGCAGTCACGGCTTCAGTTGGTGCAACAACCGGCAATCCGACTACGACCGGAAGTGTGACGCTTACCAGTGGAAGCTACACCTCTACGACAACCACGCTCGGCGGTGGCACCGCAATCATCAATATTCCAGCTGGCTCCCTGGCAACTGGGAGTGACACTCTCACGGTCACGTATTTACCTGACTCTGCAAGTTCCTCCATATACAACAGCGCAGTGGGAGTGAGTTCGGTAGAAGTCAATGCCACTTCTGTGCTAACCACTCTCACTCTGAGCGCAAACCCAACGAGTAGCGCATATGGTCAACAAGTCTCGTTAAGCGCGACACTAAGCCCTTTCTCTGCGCAGAGCAACACGACAAATGGCGAGAGCGTTACGTTTTACAACGGCAACGGAAGCCTGGGCACGGGCTCTCTGAGTAGCGGAGTGGCTACCTTCAATGTCACCACACTGCCTGTGGGTACTGACAGCATCAAGGCAGTTTATGCCGGCGATACTACGTTTCTTGCGAGCACATCCAACACACTCTCATTCGCTGTATCGCTCGCCGCGCCAACCATCACCTTCACCCTGCCGAACCAGACCTACGGCGTTCCACCATTTGCTGTGAATGCAACCTCGAACTCGTCTGGCGCTATTACATACTCCGTGGTGAGTGGACCGGCAACGATCTCTGGTTCGACTGTAACTTTGACTGGGACAGGTACGGTGACACTGAAAGCGAGCCAAGTGGCTGCGGGGAATTACCTGTCGGGTACGCAGAACGCTGTATTTGTCGTTGCCCCAATTGCTACCAGCGGATGGGCATGGATCGCCGGAAGCAGCTCCATGATCTATCTAACTACAAACGTCGACCAATGGGGACAACCCGGTATGTACGGCACACTGGATACGGCAGCGCCAGGAAACACGCCGGGAGGTCGCGAAGGTCCGTCGAGCTGGACAGACAGCAGCGGTCATTTTTGGATTTTTGGGGGCGACGGCTTCGATTCCAGTGGCGATGTCGGTTGGCTTAACGACCTCTGGGAGTTCAATCCATCCACCGACCAATGGGCATGGATGGGAGGAAGCAGCACCCACAACCCACATGGAGTGTATGGCACTCTTGGTGTCTCCGCTGCAGCGAATATACCGGGGGGGCGTTGGAGATCCACAACTTGGAAAGATAGCAGCGGTAACTTCTGGCTCTTCGGAGGATATGGCGACGATGTAAATGGCAGTCCTGGATACTTCAATGACTTGTGGGAATTCAACGCTGCCACAAATCAGTGGACTTGGAAAAGTGGAAGCAGCGCGGTCGGCAACTACGCAGGTGAGCTTGGAGTATACGGAACGTTGGGAACTGCTGCACCCGGAAACGTCCCCGGAGGCCGTGAGAGCGCATCGGGCTGGATCGATGGCAGCGGCAATCTCTGGCTCTTCGGGGGATTTGGTTCAGATGTCAACGGTGATATGAACGACTTCAACGACCTTTGGGAGTTCAATCCATCCACCAGCGAATGGACGTGGATGGGTGGGAGTAATGCCCTCGGGAGCAATTGCTTTGCCTATGCGGGAGAGACCATCTGTGGACAGTCAGGAGTCTATGGCACTTTGGGCCTTTCTGTTGCCGGGAACATTCCCGGAGGACGCGTTGGAGCGACGACATGGTCCGATAGCATCGGGAACCTATGGCTCTTCGGAGGGAATGGCTTCGACAGCACAGTGAATAATGGCCTGCTCAATGACTTGTGGCAGTTTAACTATTCCACTAGGCAATGGGCCTGGATGGGAGGTAGCAGCACGATTCCAACAAGGGGTTCCGTCCCCGGAGTTTACGGGACGTTGGGGGCTCCCGCATCGACAAACGTTCCCGGAGGTCGGTTTACAGCATCGGGCTGGAGCGATGGAAGTGGCAATCTGTGGCTCTTTGGTGGCGATGGCTTTGATTCAAAGGGGCAACAGGGGCAGCTGAACGATCTTTGGGAGTTCACTCCATCCACGAACCAATGGGCGTGGATGAGCGGTGGCAACACAGTAAGTTGTGCAAGCACCAATTTTGGCAATCAGTGCGGTATGCCAGGAGTCTATTTCACGGTGGGGGACACGACGGTCGGAGCAACACCCGGAGGGCGAGATTTTGCGACGGCATGGACCGATGGCAGTGGCAGTTTCTGGGTATTCAGCGGGAATGGTTACGATGCTAATTCAAATTGGGGCTCGCTCAACGATCTTTGGAGATACCAGCCACCTACCGGGACAAATCCATCAAAAATTACACCCGCCGTCACGGTTACTCCATCCCCATCGACCATAACGACAGCGCAACCTCTGACAGTGACAGTGGCCGTGAGTGGAGGAAGCGGTAAACCGACTGCTACCGGTTCAGTCACATTGATGAGCGGGACCTACACCTCTGCTTCGAATACGCTCAGCAGCGGCAGCGCAACCATCAGCGTTCCCGCTGGATCACTGGCAACAGGGGCAGATACGCTGACGGTCACTTACACGCCCGACGCATCGAGCTCCTCTACCTACAACAGCGCGACCGGAACGGGATCCGTAACAGTAACCGCCATCGCGAAAACAACCCCAACGGTTATAGTCACGCCTGCTGCTTCGAGCATCACGACGGCGCAACCCCTTTCGGTGACGATTGCAGTCAACGGCGGAAGTGGCAACCCAATTCCAACCGGTTCGGTATCGCTGACCGGCGGCGGTTACACGTCGCCAGCGACAACGCTCAGCGGCGGCGACGCGACCATCAACATTCCCGCCGGTTCGCTGGCTACTGGCTCAGACACGCTTACGGTCACCTATGCGCCTGACTCGGCGAGCTCAACAACCTACAACGGTGCTTCCGGTGCGGCTTCTGTGACCGTGACAGCCGTTTCAAATACTGAATACGACTGGACATGGATGAGCGGGAGCAACACATTCGACGCGCAAGGAGTGTACGGTTCGTTGGGAACACCCGCTGACGCAAACGTCCCTGGGAATCGAAGTTCCGCAGTGAGCTGGACGGACAAGAATGGCAATCTCTGGCTCTTCGGCGGATATCAAATCAATTCCAACGGTGTTTATGGCTATTTAAACGATATCTGGGAGTTCAGCCCCTCCACCAGTCAGTGGGCATGGATGGGCGGTAGCAGCAGTGCCAGCCAACCTGGAGTTTATGGCACGTTGGGAACAGCTGCTGCCGGAAACGTTCCAGGAAGCCGAGCCAGCGCAGCAAGCTGGATTGATAGCAACGGGAAACTGTGGCTCCTTGGTGGAATGGGCGAAGATGCCAATGGAATTTGGGGCTGGCTCAACGACCTTTGGCTCTTTAATCCCTCAACGAACTTATGGACGTGGATGGGCGGAAACAATACCGTCGGTACAGGATGCGATCAGAGCGGAGATTGTGGCAGGCCCGGAGTGTATGGAACGTTGGAAACACCCGCGAGCGCGAACATTCCCGGAGGTCGATATGGTGCAAACACTTGGATCGACGGTAGCGGTCACGTTTGGCTCTTTGGTGGAAATGGCTTCGATGCCGGCGGCAAATGGGGACTTCTGAACGATCTTTGGGAATTCAATCCGTCCACAAGCGAGTGGACCTGGATGAGCGGAAGCAATTCAGTCGGCACCAGCACGGGACCGATAGATGGACAACCTGGCGTATACGGAACGCTTGGAACAGCAGCTGCCGGAAATATTCCTGGGGGACGCCGCGGTGCTTCAAGCTGGATCGACAACCAAGGCAATCTCTGGCTGCTTGAGGGTGAGGGCACCGATGCCAACGGCAATTATGCCAATCAGCACGATCTGTGGGAGTACATCCCGTCCAGTAACGAATGGGCGTGGATGGGCGGGACCACATATGGCAATGCATATGGCGTTTTTGGAACATTGGGGACGCCTGCAATCGGAAACTTTCCTGGTAGTCGGAGCAATGCCACGAATTGGACAGACAGCAGCGGCAATTTTTGGCTCTTTGGGGGTACTGGATTGCTCTCGAACGCCACGAGCTTCGGGGGACGTCTCAACGATCTGTGGGAATACAGCGTTTCAACCAACGAATGGGCGTGGATGGGTGGAAGCAACGCTTTCCCCAGCAATTGTGCCGTGCCTGGATCGTGTGGTCAGTCCGGACTCTATGGCACTTTGGGGATTCCAGCTGCCGACAACATTCCAGGAAGCCGATTTGAAGCAAATGGGTGGATGGATAACTTCGGAAACTTCTGGCTCTTTGGCGGTTTGGGATTCGATGCCGCCGGGAATGACGGGACACTCAACGACCTGTGGATGTACCAGCCATCCACCGTCGTGCCAGCTGCGGCTACACCTATCTTCAGTGTGCCTACCGGGACATACACGTCCGCGCAGTCGGTGACGATCTCCGATACGACGCCCGGTGCAACCATCTATTACACGACTGACGGAACCACTCCGTCTACGAGCTCGAGCGTGTACAGCAGTGCGATCACTGTCTCGTCGTCAGAGACGCTGGAGGCAATTGCCACCGCCAGCGGTTATTCCAAGAGCGCCGTGGCAACCGCCGCGTACACGATTTCTCCAGTCGTTTCAGGGCCAAAAATTCAATCGGTAAGTGCGATTCTGCCACAGCAGACCCAGACCATCACGATCACGGGGTCGGGTTTCGGAACCCATGCGGCCTACGTCGGCGATTCCACCTACATCAGCATCAAAGAGCTGGATGGCGTGACATGGCAGGCTGGTTACGCCAATAGCGGTCAGGGCATCGACGATTTAGTGACTCTATCAATTACATCCTGGACAGACTCGCAGATCGTTCTCGCGGGGTTTACCGGATCGTATGGTTCGAATGGTTGGGTGCTTAGTCAGGGTGACAACCTGTATCTGAGTGTCTGGAATCCCCAAACCGGGGCAGGACCATTCAACTGCGCAAACATCTTTGTCGGCGCTGGACCTACAACCTGTGGCGCGATCTCGGCTGCTGCGACACCTGCTTTCAGTGTGCCTGCCGGGACCTACAAATCCGCGCAGTCGGTGACGATCTCCGATACTACGCCCGGTGCAACCATCTATTACACGACCGACGGAACCACTCCGACCTCGAATTCGAGCGTGTACAGCAGTGCGATTACAGTCTCGTCGTCCGAGACCCTGGAAGCAATTGCCGCCGCCAACGGCTATTCCACAAGCGCGGTCGCAACGGCCGCTTACGTAATCTCCCCTCAGGTGGCGCCTGGGTTCACCGTAAGCGGTACGGCAGTTTCAGTCTCACCAGGATCAACTACCGGAAACATATCTACGATCACCGTGACACCCAGCGGAGGTTTTACGGGAAGCGTTGCGTTGACCGCAACCATCAGTTCTAGTCCGGCTGGCGCTCAATATTCTCCAACGCTCAGCTTCGGCTCCACGACTCCGGTAAGCATCACCGGACCTGGCGCGGGCACAGCTACCCTCACCATCTCAACAACAGCAGCAACAAGTGCATTTCTTGTTCAACCAAAGCATGATTCAGTTCCGTGGTACGCGACAGGGTGTGCGACGTTGGCCTGCATGCTACTTGTTGGCATTCGCGCGGAACGCCGCAGAATTCGGGGCATACTCGGAATGCTCGCCCTGCTCATTGCTCTCACCGGCGGAGTATTAGCTTGCGGTGGTGGCGGCGGCGGGAACGGAGGGGGAGGGGGAGGCTCGGGCCATTCCGGCACTACGGCAGGAACCTACATAGTGACCGTAACTGGCACTTCCGGTTCTACCACGACAACTGGCGCGGTAACTCTGACAGTGCAGTAGTCGAGTGCACGGCAATTTCCGTACCAGTAAAACCGCTCAACTGTTAATGAGGTTTGGATTCGAAGGCAGCGGGAAGTGAAGTGGCGTTGCCAGACATTTCGAGGAAAAGAGAATGAGCTTCTGGAATAGGCTATTTGTCGGCAAATCGAAATCAACTTCTGTCATCCAAGCAGGGTCGCAACCAATATCGACCATCATCACTACACCAAAGCCACCCACTTCTCCGACAGCACAAAGTCTTGAGCTGCCTCACGAATTCGACGGGAGCATGTCCTATCGCGAGATGTTTCAGAAGCTGCCTCCAGAGCGGCTGCGGGCGATATGTCGCGCACTTCCTGTGGAGCAGCTTGATCTGAATCGGCCGGGCCGTCCGCCCCTCGCCCGAGAAATGGGGAAAGCGATCTCGCAAATCTTCGGCATCTCCATCTACATGGCAACCAAGGAAGTCCCATCGGAGTATGGCGACCTCGTTTTTCCGCGTCTCGTCGCTCAAATCGTGAAGTTTAAGGGTTCCGATCTCCACCTCGAGCTTTGCGATTTGGTAAGAGACTTTGCAATTTATCTTTCTTCGGCCGGACGGAATCGCGATGCCGTTCGGGTCCTGTACGTTCTAAAGGACTCCTTGTTTTGGCATATGTTTCCGCAAGGTCAGATCTGTCTCTTTACCAATCTTCACAACATCGCTATCGACTCGAACGAACGGGCTGACTTCGTTGCGGCCCTCGCAGCTGCGAAGAAGATACCCGCAAGTCAGTTGGATCCAATGATGGAACAGGCAATCGCCAGTCTCCAGAAGAAAATCGACGCCTTATAAGGTCTTGCGGGTTAGGGATCAGTTTTCAAACCGTATCAATGCCGGCCGAAACGCTCGGCATTCAGAGGGGGATAAGGCCTATGGGTTCACATGACATAACTTCCATTCGGAGGGACTATCCGGGAAAGTCAGATCACGAGACGGCGAGAGCTTTCGGAGTGAAGCACGGCTATATCGCTGTCGTGCGCTACAAGAACTCGGCCGCATCGGACGACTTCACCAATATCGGAACATGCGCAACCGAAAGCGAGATCCGCGGTTACCTTACAAGCCCGTACTGTCACGGGGTAGAGATTCTCTTTGATGGGCGCTCCGCTGTCTTTCATCTAAACGCCAACCATGTACTCAAAGGCAATTGCGCAGAATGCGGAAGACGCTCTACGCCCGAGTCCTTGCAAATTGGGGCAGGCAATGACTTCTATTTCTGTCCGAAGTGCGGTCTTTTATTCTGCGGCGATTGCTATGCTCATTTGCCCCTTACAAGTTCGCCGGGATACGGAATGTGTACGAAGTGCAAAGTTCAAGTGAAGAGAACTCTGCCAAGCTTCTTTGTTACTGGTTAGGCGAGGATATTCTTCGATGCACTATGACCGATGCCGCATTTGTTTGAAAGGACTTTATGTTCGTGCAGAAGGTATCCTTCGTGCTAAAGCATCGCTTGGCTTTAGGCATGGTGCTCGTTTCGGCCAGCTTCCTGGCTAGCTCCAGCGCGAAGGCGCAACTGTCTCAGCCGAGAGGTCCGACGGGCGAAGCCGCGAAACCTCAATCGGAAAGCGATCGGCAGCAAACCGCTTCCGTCGCTGCGCAGCCGCAAACCCCGGTGGAACCCGTGCGCGAGAGATTCCCGCTGAAACCAGGTGAATGGGAAGCCATTTACAAAGGTTCAGGGCCCATGGCCAGGCCAATCAAGGAGTATCTCTGTCTGAACGATGAGACTTGGGCTGATCTTCTCACGCGGGTCGACGATGGTTGTTCTATTCATCTTTTATCGTCCGCGACGGGTCTGGTTGCGACTGAGGAATGCAAGGTTGTTAGAGGCTACAACATGCAGATCGCGGCTGGGACCTCGACGATCACCACCAACCAAGATGAGACCACGGGGCGCATCGAGATCAACTTCGATGGAATGGTGCACATGACGGGCAATGGGACATTTGATACCGACAACCGCACCTTCCGGCGGGACGTCGCAGGCATTAATCAGATAGGTCACAGCGGTCCCTTCCATTCCGATATCCAGACAGACTATCGCTGGAAGAAGGATCAGTGCAGCAAGAAGGACAAAAAGACAATCGTCAAGCAGAATTGAACCTGTGGAGGCGGAGAGCTGCCGGCTTTATCCTCTTGGGTCCAGCAATCGCCAAGGTGCATTCAGAATGAACGCTTTCCATTTCAACTCACGAAAGTCCAACAGACTTCCATGATAGATGGTTCCCACGTTAGGGTTCCCAATGCCCTACATCCGAAAGCCATCGATAAGATTCAGAATGTGTTACGCGATTGAAGCACCACTGAAAAGATTCATAAGTTGTTGATTCTATGAGGTATTTCCAGTTCGGAACCAGGGGTCGGAGGTTCAAATCCTCTCTCCCCGACCATATTTTCAATAACTTACATTGAATTCTGACCAAGCTAAATAGCCTGGGATTCCCAAAAGGGTTCCCACTCTCCGTCCGTACTACTGACATTGGGGAACGCTTCTATATTGCTGGCCTCTTTTATCTCCTGCGCTTGGAGCGCGTCGATAACGAGGGAGCCTAACGCATCCCGCTTGAGGCCGAACTTCTCATCCCATCTTTGTTCAACAAATCAGGCCTGGTGAGTGCGCTCAGAGGAGACACATCTGAAAGCAAAGGCCGACATCAAGTTCCAATCGATTTGCCGTCGGAGTATTAGCGACAATATCGTAATCACCTCATCAAGATATTTGCCCAGTGTCTGGTCACGTGGAAGGGAAGTTTGAGGTCGATGACGCGGCAGTTTTTGGAGCGAATTGCCGAGTGATCACGGTTAGCTGGCTGTTACCAACAAACGAACAGGGAGAAGCCTCCAGCATCCTCGACGTTTACACATACTCTCTGAATCGGTATCCAATATGAGATTCGGTTAACAGGTACTTTGGATTAGCCGGGTCGTCTTCGATTTTCATTCGAACCTGCCTTACAAATGTTCGAAGGTACTCGAGTTCGTTGCCATACTCGGGGCCCCATACTGAACGGAGCAACTTACCGTGCGGTACGGGCCTCCCAGCGTTCGCCATCAGAAAGTGAAGCAATTCGAATTGCTTCGGGGTCAGGTGCACCATCCTGCCCTTCTTCTGCACGAGGTGACGCGCTGCGTCGAGAGATACGTCCCCGACTATCAGAACAGCTCCTTCCTCATCCGGTAACTTATTGCGCCTCACAGCCGCACGAATACGCGCAATCAGCTCTCGAAGTTGAAATGGCTTGGTAATATAGTCATCGGCCCCGGCGTCCAATGCTTCAACTTTACGGTCTTCGCTACCCTGAACCGTGAGCATGATGATAGGCAGCTTCGGGAAACTTCTGCGCAATGAACGACAAACCTCAATTCCGCCGATGCCCGGCATGTTGATGTCGAGCAGCACGATGTCAAACTGCGCAGTTCGAACGAGAGACAAGGCTTCTTCTCCACGCGCAGCTTCCACAATCACAAAATCCAAACCGGTAAGAATTGTGCGCAATGATACTCGTATTGATCGCTCGTCATCCACGATGAGCACAGTGCACGACTCCTGACTCACTGTGATCTCCTTCCAAGTTGCGGTAGAGAAAGAAAAAACGTTGTTCCTTCATTTTGGTCGCTAATAACCCAAACATGACCTTTGTGCGCTTCTGCTGCCATCTTGACAGTTGATAAACCAATGCCAGTGCCGGAAGCCATTTCCCTTGATCCTTCGCTGCGATAGAACCGCTGAAATATCCTCTCGCGATCAGAGATTGGAATCGCCGGGCCAACGTTATGGACGGATATTAGTACCTCGGAATGGCTCTCCCACGCTGCAACTTTAACTTTCTGCCCGGCGAAGGAATATTTGGCGGCGTTATCAAGAAACTGCACCAGGGCCATTGAAAGCAAATCAGAGTCTCCACGTATTTTTAGGGAAGAGTCGCGAAGTTCCAGATCTACAGGATGCCCCGCCATTTGAACTGCCTGCTCTTGCACTACGCGAGTTATAAGGTCGGAGACGGAAATATCTTCTTTACCGAGGTTGAGATCTTCAGCCTCAAGCTTTGCCGTCTGCAGAAGTTTGGTGCAAAGCAGATTCAAATCGCGTGTCTCATCCTCGATTAGGGCCACAAGCTTCGTTTGTGAGTCATTAAGGCTCCCAACTTCACGCACCCCTGAACTCGCAGTTTGAATTGCAGTCAATGGCGTCTTAACTGCGTGCGCCAGAGAATCCAATACCGCGGCACGTAAGCGTTCGCTTTGATGTGCCGCTTCGATACGGCTTTCCTTCTCAAAAGAAACGCCGCGATCCAGCGTGATTGCCGCAAGTGATGCGAGTGCGTCTGTCACAAGAGGGCTGAGACTGCCACGAACAGCAAGTGCGCCCACCGTGCTATTACCGATTCGAAGCACACGCGTCGAGGTCCGATTTACCGCGTCTTCACTGTCCGCGTGCATGAAGAAGCAGTCCTTCGCAAGATCCTTTTCGTTCTCGCTCCAATTGCCCAGGCAGTCGGAGGTGCTCGAATTCGCGTCGAAGATGGAAATTGCGTCCACGGCAAAGATACGTTGGATCAATTGCGCTAACTGCGGACCGGGGTTTTGATGAAGATTAATCAGAAGTGTGCTGCGGCTAAGCTCATACAACTGCTCCATCGCAGTACGCTGGAGAGTTGCCTCCCGTGAACTTCTTTGCTCTCTGGATGACACCCGGCTCACCACAAGCGCGCTCAATTCAAAGGCTCCAAGCGCGACCCAGTCCTGCGGATCCGCGATTGAAAACACCAGGATCGGCTGATAGAAGAAATAGTCCAGGCATGCACAAGCAAGGATTGACACAACGGTCGCCTGCCAGAAACCGCATAGCATTGCCTCCGACACAACAACCAGCAAAAAGAGAAATCCAATGGGTGCAGAATTGAAGTGCAATACGTAGCCGGAGAATCCCAGCAACGCAACCACCCAACAGCCAGTAAGACTCTCGCCGAGAAACTTGAGCGCGCCCGTTCTGGACTGCAATCGGAATAAATCGGGAATTCTCATTGCTCGGTGGGGCTTCACGGGTCGTAGCTGCTGGTACAGACAGACTATCGAGCAGGACATCAACAAAACATAAACACTTTGCAAAGAAACCAAGGGCGTAGTTCCCCACCCAAAAGAGAGCGGGATTGGGCGCCCTTGCTCTACAAATTCAAATGATTCCAGACCTTCGATTGCTACTGTTGAGATTTCTCGGCAAGCGCCTGATATTTCGCTGCTTGTTGGTTCATTTGGTCTGCTTCGTAGCTGAAGTATTCGAAGCGATTCCTCGATGAATCAACAGGCCTGGGATACTTGGCAGCCGCTCCTGTGACATCTTGGCTCCGCCTTTCCCACTCCTCTTTCTCGGATTGGGCTTGCAGTTCAAAACTCGTCTTCTGTGCGGAAAAATAGATTGCTAAGGCACGATACTGTTGCATCGAATGAGCCTCGCGTTCCATTCTCTTGATCTCTGATTTTGAATAATGGGTGGACGCGGATGTCTCAGCGTGAACCAAGGCAGTTGCCGCTGCCAAAGTCGCGCTCATAAGCGCCGTCCTTACTGTCACATTCATGCGCTGCTCCTTTCATCTCAAGTGTCGCTTTCTCTACGTGAAGGAGGCATGAAGCATTCGTGTTGAAAGTGATAGGCTTATAAATCGTTTATGCGAATATGTACCGAGTGTGATCTCAGTCTGCCAGAACGTTGCGGCCCACTTGTTAAGGTCTCGTCCGTCCCTCGGCGACAAGGGCAAGAAATCGCCTCGCCAGTTCGTGGATGCGATCGTCCTGCTGCTTTAAGATCGCTTCGTGCGGAAGAAGTTCTGCACCCAATCCAATTGCGGATGAGCCTGCGCGAATGAAATTTGCTGCATTCTTTTGATCTACCCCGCCAGCTGCGATTACTGAAATCTCGGGCAATGGCAATTTCAGCGATCGGATATACAGGTCTCCCCCGACTGCGGCCGCCGGAAAGATCTTGATGAAGTCCGCCCCTGCTTTCCAGCAGGAAATCACCTCCGTGGGCGTAAGGGCACCAGGGATCGCGACGATGCCGACGCGAAGAGTGACCTCAAGAACGTCAAGGACCAATCCCGTACTGGTGATAAAGCGCGCTCCAGCGTCAAGACATCTCTTGGTGGTCTCGACGTCGAGAACAGTTCCGGCGCCAATGGCCATATTGGGGAATTCCCTTGCGACTTCGCGAATCACTTCGACGCCATTGGGAACGGTCATCGTGACTTCTGCAATTGGAATGCCTGCAGCGTAGAGCGTCTTCGCTGCGTACAGGGCCTCCTTTGCGGATTGGGTTCGGATGCCTGGGAATATCCCGATCTTGTTAATTTGCGATTTGACTTCTTCTCTGTCCATGAAGAAAGCCTGCCCTTTCGTTGTGGCCTAACGTATTGCTTCGGTCCCGACCGCGAGATTCAGTTGCGCGGCAGCCGTCAGATACGCGCCGATTAGTTGTGCGTAGGTCAGTTGTACCTGGCGATAGTCGCTTTGCGCGTTGAGAAAATCCATCAGGGACGCTCCACCGTGTTCGTAGGCAAAAGTGACGGTGTCGCGCACGCGCAGGGCCTGGTCGTTGTATTTCGCCTTGTAGGGTTTGAGCAACTCGACGTTGCTGCGTACGAGTTCATAGGCACTATCCACATCGCTGAACACCTGCGCCTGCACGGCAACCTCAGCCTCCTGGCTGCGGTCGATATCGATCAGCGTGCGCTTCTTCTCGCCCTGATTCTTGTCGAAGATGCGCAGTGGAATGCTTATGCTGGCGCCGATCGCCTCAGGGCCATTGGAATTATTCGTTGAGGAGTTGTTTGTGAACCAGCCGGCAAAAGTCGGATCGGTAGAGCCATTCGAAACGGCCAGTTTGTGGTTGGTTACGGACTGTTGAACTGATTGCAGCGCCGCCTGCAGGTCTGGCCGTGCGGCCAGCGCAGCGTCGCGGTAGGTTTCCAGGGGCCGCAGCGCGTCGCTGAAATCGAAAGGGCCGGTCACATCGAATTGATCCACGGACGTGCGTTCGTTCAGCATCTGCAGGAGCTGAATCTTAGCGGTACGCAGGTTGACGTTTGCCGTTTCGACCTCCGACTCGTATTGCACGCGCAGCAGCTCGATACGGTCGAGGTCGACCTGCGCAAGGTCGCCGGCCTTGAAGCGTGCGCGGCTGATCTCAATGATGTGGTCGTAATATTCTAGGTCGGCTTTAGCCAGATCCAGTACGAACTTGGCTTGCAACGTTTCAACAAACGCTGCACGAAGGACAAACAACATGTTCCGTTCCAGGTCTTCATGCTGCGATTGTGTAATGCGTGTGCCTTCTTGGGCACTCTCGAGCCGCAATTCACGCTTATGCCCGCGTTCGTGCAGGTAACTGAAGTTCGGCTGCTCGGTAGTTCCTTTGAAGGGAGTCCAGACTCCATCGTGCGGTGCGGGTTGACTGCCATCCACAGATAGAGTGAATTGTGGATTGGGGCGGAGAAAGGCCGTAATTTCCTCGGCCTTCATTTCATCCACATTGTCGGCATCGGCCTTCAACGCCGGATTGACCGCTTCAAACTTCGCCTTAACCTGATCCCAAGTCAAGCTTGTTTGTGCGCAGAGACCGTGCGCGCAAATCAATCCCAAGCACACCAGGCAGCACGAGATACGAAACATCCCAAGGCATGAGTTAACGATGAATCCGCGTGGTGGCACCCAATCAATGTTCAAACGACACCCCCGTTTCAGGTTCGGGCAACTTATCTCCGACACGCGCAATCCAGACATACAACGTGGGCAGAAGGAAGACACTCAAGACGAGAGCCGCCATGAGTCCCCCCACAATGACTATTGCAAATGGGCGCTGTGAGTCGGAACCAATGGCGTGGGACATCGCCGCCGGAAGAAGTCCCAGGGTAGCCACCAGCATCGTCATCATGATGGGGCGAAGCCGCAAGACGGCGCCTTCGATCGCAGCGTCTTCCGGAGTGTAGCCACGGGCGCGAAGTTGATTGATATATTCCAGCATGATGACGCCCGTCTGAACCGAGACGCCGAACAACGCCAGAAAGCCGACACCTGACGAAACGCTGAAGAATGTGCCGGTAACAAGGAGAGCAAGCAACCCTCCAATCGGAGCCATGGCCACGTTGGCAAGAATCAGCAGTGCCCACTTGAAGGATCGAAACATCGCATAGAGAATGATGAAGATGAAGAAGACTGTCAGGGGAAGGATCAAGAGCAGCCTTGCTTCGGCTCGCTTTTCGCTATCGTATTCACCCGACCATTCGAGGTGATAGCCACGCGGCAGTTGCACATTCCTGGCAATCTCGTCGATGGATTCCTTGACCGTTGTGCCCAAGTCGCGTCCGCGAACCTCAAAGCGGATGGCCACATAACGGGAACCGTCTTCTCGGTAGATGTCGTAGGCATCATCGCGAACCTGGGCCTTAGTCAACTGCGCCAGGGAGACGCGTTCTCCGGAGGGGGAGAGCAGTCGAATATTCTGGATAGCCTCCTTGGTGTCGCGATACGGTTTTTGATAGCGCACGACGACGTCGTAGACTGCCTCACCCTGCAACACCTGGCTGACTGCGTTTCCCCCCACCGCCGTTTGTATCGCGTCCTGAATATCCGTCACGTTGATGCCGAAACGCGCAGCCGCCTGACGGTCAACTGTGAGATCAATATTCGGCTGACCCGTATCGCGCTGAATTCCTAAATCCTTGACTCCGTCAATCTTGGCCATCACTTCTTTGATTTCTTCGCCCTTTTCTTCGAGAACGTCCAACTCCGGCCCGTATAACTTGGCACACAGTCCGCCTTTCGTGCCGGTAAGCGTTTCATCCATGTTGTCTTCAATGGGCTGTGAGAAATTCCAGAAAGCACCTGGGTTTTTCTCCACTTCGCGATCCATCGCGGCGATCAATTCCTCCTTATGCTGGTGAAATATGGGCCGCCATTGGTCCTTGGGCTTCAAGTCAATGAAATATTCCGTATTGCCAAACCCTCCTGTATCGGTTCCATCGTCAGGCGCTCCGGATTGCGAAATGACCTTGGTGACCTCGGGGAATGAAGCGAAGATATAGCGGTTTTGCTCGGCGAATTTCGTGCCCTCTGTCTCGCCTACGCTGTTGGCCATGGCACCTCGCGCCCAAATGGCGCCTTCGTCCAAGTGGGGCAGAAACTCTGAGCCAATGATGCCGCTGAACGTAAGGAAAAGAGCGACGCCCAACGAAGCCAGGCCAACGCCGACAGTGATCCAGCGATTCCCGATCGCCAACTTGACCACACCCCGGTACCGATCTTTCAGAAATTCCATCACCGGGTTGCGCCATTCCTTGACACCCTGCGGGAACAGTAGGGCAGCAAGCACAGGCACGAGGAAAATGGAGAATACGATGGCGCCGAGAAGCGCGAAGGCAACGGTCCACGCCATGGGCCTGAACAGACGCCCTTCCACTCGTTGGAGTGTGAAGATCGGCATATAGGCGGTGATAATAATTCCGATGGCGAAGAAGACCGGCCGTTGAACTTCGTGAGCGGCATTACGGATCATTTCCATCGGCGTCTTGAGGCTCATCGCGATGCGATCCGCTTCCGCCGAGCCGTTCTTGGCATGGCTCAAGTGCCTCATGATGTTCTCCATCATGACGACCGCGCCATCCACAACCATTCCGAAGTCGAGCGCACCAAGAGAGATGAGGTTTGCGGGGATATGGCTGAGGTTGAGAAATATGGATGCGAAAAGCAACGCAAAAGGAATGGTAAGTGCAACGATGAAGGCCCCGCGGACATTGCCAAGAAATAGAAAGAGGATGACTGTTACAAGGATCATTCCCTCGCCAAGGTTGTGCAGCACCGTGTGCAGCGTGTAATGAAGCAAATCACTGCGGTCGAGCATGGGAATGACTTTCACGCCCTCGGGCAGAATGTGATTGTTGAGTTCATCGACTTTTTCGTGAATCCCGTCGAGCGTAGGGCCTTCTTGCGCCCCCTTGCGCATTAACACGCCGCCCTGGATGACGTCGGGCTCATCAACGATGACGCCGTCCGGACGATGATCAGCTCTGGCCATGTGCCCCAGCCGAATTTTGGGGCCCCAGTCCACGACCGCAATGTCCTTTAAGCGGACTGGAGCCCCTTTCGAAGTTGTCAGCACAGTGTTTTCGATATCCTGCACATTGCGGTAGAGCCCGAGCGCGCGAACGTTCAATTGCTGCAGACCTTCTTCGACGAAGCTGCCGCCAGCGTTCACATTGTTGTTCGCCAATTGGCTCTCAACCTGGCTGATGCTCAAGCCGTAGGAGATGAGCTTATTCGGGTCAATACGCACTTGATATTCGCGCGCGGTTCCGCCGAAGTCGCTTACGTCCACGACGTTCGGGACCTTCCTGAATTCCTTGTAAAGTGTCCAGTCTTCGATGCTCCTCAAATTCATCAGGTCGTAGGCTGGATTCGTGCTCCGGATCGTGTACCAGTAGATCTGGCCAGTCATGCTCCAGTCCGTGCCGATTTGCGGTTGCACACCCGCCGGCACGCTGGCCTGTGTCAATCTTTCGAGCACTTTCTGGCGGTTCCAATCGTCGACGGATTGGTCGTCGAAGATCAAGGTAACCAAGGAGAGACCAAAAATCGATTCCGATCGAACCGTCGTGAGGTGCGGAATCCCAAACATCTGAATTTCGACGGGGACCGATACCTGCTGTTCCATTTCTTCAGCGGAGTGGCCGGACCACTGGCTGATGATATTCACGTAGTTATCGGCAATGTCCGGATACGCCTCGACGGGCATGTTGTGAAACGAAACTGCCCCCCAGCCGAGCAGGAGCAACCCAACCGCCAGAACCACGTACCGGTTGTTGAGAGAGAAGTCTACGATATTACGAATCATTCGGTCTTCCTCGGGCCGCGAAATCGAGCGCTATTCATTGTCGATTGCATTCTGGAGATTGATCGCGTTGGTCACGACCTGCTGGCCCGATTCCAACCCCGAAAGAACCTCCTGCATCTTGTTCGGCAACTGTTCACCACTCACGACCTGAATCCGCTTGAACTTTCCCTGCAATGGGACGTAGACCCAATCACGATCGTGCAGATGCACGATCGCAGACGCCGGGACAGACGTGTAAACTTGCTTTCCCTTGCCAAACAAAGTGGCCGATGCAAACATACCCGGTCGCATCATCTCGCCTAGATTGGCCACTTCAATACGGACCTTCGCAGTGCGGATATTCGGATCGAGAATCGAGCCGATGTTGCTGATTGTGCCCTTGAGGACTTTGTCAGGATAGGCGTTCAGCTTGATTTCGGCGGGTTCCCCAACGCGCACGTTGGCCATGTCGTTTTCGTAGACGTCACAGACGATCCACACGGTGGTCAGGTCAGAAATTGTGAATGGATTTGGCGCAGAGTAGGCCTGCACGGCCGCCCCGATCGTCACTTCCTGATCGGTGATCACGCCGGAAACCGGGGCGAGAATATCGACAATTCCCTTCGGGTTATCGGGGTCGCTGCCAAGCAAGTGAAGATGCTCAGTAGCGGTATCGAGAGTGGTCTTGGCGTCGTCCTCGGTATCTTGCACGACCTCCAGATCTCCCTGCGCTATAGCCCCATGCTCATAAAGCTGCTTCGCTCGATCCAATTGCTTGCGCGCAAGAAGCTCATCAGAAACAGCCTTGCGGTAGGCGTCGAAACCTCCCGAGATGTCGTCGCTGCGAATGCGCATCAAGAGCTGGCCCTTTTTCACTGTGTCGCCGAGGCGAGCGCGGATGTCCACAATGCGGCCGGAAGCAAGCGAAATCGCAGGAACAGTTCGCGAGATGTCCGGAAACACAGTACCAGTCACGGACATTTGCGACGGAGCTTCATATGCGGTCGCGGTTACGATCGGATACAACTCGGGATGCTCGACCGCGAAGAAGGAAACGTCTACACCGGATATCACCTTCGCCTGCGGCGGCGCTTCTGCGGCCGCATCAGCTTGTTTCTCTTTGCATCCTGTCGTCCCCAATGAGGCGATCACGACAGCGACGAGAACTGCCAACTTATTAGCCTTCATGTCTCTTTTCCAATCCCTGCATCCGATGTTGCTAAGTTCTATTTCTGACCGCGCAGCGCCGCGCGCTCCAATGGGAGACGGTGTGCCATACTCGACCGGAAGCGCTTTCGCGTGTTTTGCCGCCGGAGAGCAGTGCTGGGGGTGTCGCGTACCCGGCACTGCTCATCCAGCAAGCTGTTCAAGCCAATTAGGCTGCTTCAGAGGTGGGTTGATCTAAAAGCGCACCATGATGGCTACCGTGGAAACTGTCTGGTTGGTGCGCAGGTCAGGCCACCAGATGAAGCTTGTTCCAGCGGGAGTTCCTGCACTGTCACCGGCGCCGCATGCTGTTTCTGCCAATGTAAGGCTGCCGTACCCATAGCCTGACGCAGAGCCACCGGAACATGCATATTGGGTCGGTGCACCGTTGTTTCCGCCGGGTGGAGTTATACCGCCGCGGCCGGTCCAGTAAGGAACATCCGAAAAGCGGTAGCCTTCTTCTAGACGGAAGGTGATGAATTGGCTCGGCATGTAGTCGAAGGTGATGGTGCCATCGTGCATCTGTGCGCGATCGCCCGGATTCTCTGTGAAGTACGGAGTTCCGGTGGTCGCGGTGGCGCCGTTGATTGGCGGCAGCAGCGTTAGATAACGTCCGGGGTTGTTCATTTGGCCGCCACCGAGGGTCATCGCAAAGCGATCCTTATCGAACCAGAAGCGGTTGTAGGCCATCCACCCAATGAAATCCTGCTTGGGTCTGCCGTTCTTGGCGTTGTGGCAGTTCACGCCTCCCGCGTATGTTGAGTTCGTTCCTTGTTCGGGTGAGTTACCGTTCGGGTCGTACGCGGCCTGGGCAGGCCCCCCGCCGTATTCGCAACCAGCGTCACCCGTGATTGTGAATGCCATCTTGTCCAGGAGTTTGCCCGGTTGATCGTAGTACTTAACCTGGGCACTGTAATCGGCGTGTACACGCGATCGACCGGGTTGACCTATAACATCTTCACCCAGGCCATAGTTATTCCACACGAAGTCGAGGTATGGGGTAGGACGCCAGAGGATTTGGCCGCCCAAGCCGGGTTTCCCGTTCGCACGGGCGTAAGATTGCCACCCGTTAATAAACCAAGGTTCAAACTTCAGCTTCTTCGTCGGGAACCATTGACCTCTTACGCCGTTAAAGAACCACGGAGTATTCGAGGAAACGAAGGATGGTTGATAGGTCCAGTTGTCAAAATTGTAGTAACTGAAAAGACCGATGTAAGAGACGAATATGCCTGCATCGAGGTTGATTCCGTGCTGTACATCCCAGTGATAGCCGCCCCATGCCTCGGAAACATACTTATAGGCGTCGGAGAGATCCCACTGTCCGCGACTTGGTGTCGCGTCGTTGCGCGGTGTGGTGGTTGCAAACAATCCGTCCATGGTGAGAATGCGTCCGCGGACGTTGTTGATATGGATGTCGCCGCCGATACTTATTTGCTCAAGCTGCCACTCGTCGGAACGGAAGCTTTCCGTGGCGCCTCCCATCGTGTCGTCATGTGGATGGTTGTAATCGAGCATGTAGTGTGCGTCCGCGCGGAACTCGGGGGTGAAGTACTTGGTGGCCATCGGGCTATCGGATGCGTGGCCATTGCTGTTGAGCCAGGTCCAATCGCCGGGGAATGGTTCACCCTTGGTCGTGGTCTGCGCGCTGATCTCGGGCGGGGCCGCTGCGGCAGGTGCAGCGGCAGCTTCCTGGCCGGCCAACGAGGAACTCACGCCAGACGCGATGGGAGCAAGGTTACCCGAGGCGCTTGCCGCCGTCGCAGCAGGCCCGGCGACGAGCGCTTTCTCCGCAGTCTTCAATTTGGCAGCATCCTCGCTCTCGGCGTCGGCTGCAGCGCGCGCTTGGGTCAACTGATTCTTCAGTTCGTCAATTTCCTTTTGCAGGGCATCAATCTTCTCGTCGACAGTGGGCTTCAAATCTTGCTTCGGCGTGTTTGCTGTCGCGAGAGGTACCGTGACCTTGCCTGGTGCGGCGGGCGGATCGACTTTTGCCGTAAGATCGGTTTGTGGCCGTTTGGACGGGGTGGACTGGGCGCAACATAAATTACTGATACCAACAGTAAACAGCGCCAGCGTCATGGCATTCCGAATAGCACTCATTTTCTTCACCTCTCGCTCCAAGCTGAATTTCAGATGCTAGGTTGTGCGACCAAGAACCCACTCCCCATGCGTCACCGGAGACCACTAATACCCCGTTGACACACTTCGCCTGGATAGCCTGTGAGGCCATCTTGGATGGCTCTCATGTCGCCTTATTGATTGCTCCGCATACGAGGTCGAGTTACGCTCCCGCCTCGCTCGTAATACCCATTTGAAACGGCTCTACGTAAGATATCCGTAAAGCGGTCATTCAATGTTCGTAAACACAACCTGCTTCTTAGCGATAAGTTGCAGGCAGAGATAGGGCTCTCCTCGCACTCAATTAAGTTAGAGAGCAGGAGAAGGTCATGTTGTGACATAAGTCAGAGAATGATCACAAGACGTTGCTGGCCGACGAGGGGATCGTCGCGCACGTCAGGACACACAACCACCACCATGTTGGTAGACGATAGCGATGATGGTTCCAGAATGAAATGCCAGACATGAAGAGAGCATGAACGTGAACATCTTTTTTTCTGGCATGTACGGTCCTTCGACAATACACACACAAATATCTCATTCGCCGCATTGAACGCGAATCGCGACACATGGACCAAGCAAATCAGGGGCGTCGATTTGAGTTTGGAAACTTACGACTTTCTTAGACGGCCTTTAGGCGTTGTTTAGGGGAGAGCGATTAGAGTTCCGATTATGGTCAGAAGGGAGATCTTAGATGGCTATTCCATTAATTACGTCTGCAATTGTAGGTGCAAGTGTTTCGTTCCTGGTTGCGGTGCTGTTCAATTCTCTGCGCAGCGTGAAGAGCGATAAGAAAGGGACGTCTGAATATCCGCACCAGAACGATAAGGTGTGGGAGTAGAGCTTTCCGGAAAACTCACTTGGGATGTGCGGAGGCCGACCACTCGAACGGGCATTTGACTCTCATTGCTCCAATTGACGCCGACTGAAATGGAGAGCACATTAAACGTCAAAGCCTCGCGCTTCCAATGCACTCGGTACTCTCGATCTGAGAACTCTTGGTGTTGCGCTCTGGCTCCTAACAAACGGTTGCGATTGGACACGACAATCGTGAATTGGTTAGATCACTCTTTAAAGATAACCTGGAAACGCGCGTTGGCAATTTGGCGCGCGACGGAAAGCTCGCTTGGCCGGACGCTCTGCGCAAATATGTATCATCGATTTTGTTTTCCTAGCTTTTCACTTGGAATTCTCTCGATTCGACCCATGGCTGAATCCCGACATCTAACGGCGAGGCTCCCTGATCTCGTGTCCTTCCATCTTTTAGCGAAGGATGCCAACTCGCCCTACAGCTGATCGCCGATAGTCGAGAGACGATCAACCAGCTGGGTCGATAATTTCCGGCGGATTTGATCTGCCTCCTTCCGCTGATCTGGCGTCAGTGCCTGCATGATTTCCGCGCGGACTTTTTGCCGCTCTACCAGCACATCTTCAATTGTGGAGATATGCTCCCTGGCGAAGGCGCGCACGGCGGTTTCGTCGAAGGTATCGCTGGCATTCAGTTGCAGCTGCTCATGGAGAACGCGAGCGGCGAGCGCCTCAATCGTGGGCTGCTCGGTCTTGAGGATGGTCCTGATCCGCTCGCGCTGTGCGTCGGTGATGTTAAGTTGGCGCTCTACCCTGCGCGCGAAGACCTCTGCAGCGCGCTGGCGAAACCAGCCATCATCGCTTTGCATTGCGACGGCAGATACGGCCAGAACGAGGGCCAGTAAAGCAGCCGCCCCGATGCCTTTCAGTAGTTTCTTCATTTCTATCCTCCTGTGAAGCGCCTATCGAGCAGGGCATCTCTCTTTCAAATAAAGACGAACTCTCGCGCCAGTGATGTAAGGAAGTGTCGGCAGAAGGCTTGCACTTCCTTACAATTCACAAACCCGATTCCTGATAGAAGCAAGATTGTGGGAGACGAAAAGATTTCCAGGCGCGAGGAGAGTGCAATGTGAGTACGCGCTTTTATAGTGATGTTTGGCCCGGCTGTAACCCTCCTGCTGAACGATCGTGTAAGTGCGACGACCAATCGAACTTTCTTCGACAGCCAATGCCAGCGTCAAATTCGGAGGAAGTTTCTCCGGTCCCGTCGATTCGTCGGGTTCTCTTCAGCCTCCGTCTGCGGGCTCTGCGCAAGCCAGTTCGTCGCTGCCAAGGGATCCTCTTCAACACGACCGGCAGCGGCGCCAACCCCACTATGAGTGCGATTCAGCTTCGTTAACGCGCATCTGGAAATTAATATGGCGCGAGAAGGATAACTTCATCTGTGGTCAAGCCTAGGCTAACTCTCACACATCGCAGCGCGTCCGCTCCGGAATAAGAAGGAGCCCGTGCGGAGAAGAATGAGCCTTCCATTCTGCTCGTCGATGACGATACGGAGTTGTGCGCCTCATTGCGCCGGCTTCTCCGCATGGAAGGCTTTGAAGTGGATGCGGTGCACACCACCCCGGAAGGCGGACAGCTGGCCACAGAGGGAGATTCTGCCCTGATCGTACTGGACGTAATGCTTCCGGGTGGCGATGGCCGCATGGTCCTCAGGAAGATTCGCGCGCTTTCTGACGTTCCGGTCATCATGCTGACGGCGCGCGGCGACGAAACCGATCGTATCGCCGGACTCGAGGCCGGAGCAGACGACTACCTGCCCAAGCCATTCAGCCCCCGTGAGCTGGTGGCCCGTATTCGTGCAGTCCTCAAGCGACGACTTCCGCAACCAACCCAGCCGCAGATTATCGCCATCGGCGAAATCGAGATTCATCCGCTCACCCGCCAGGTCTTACAGGACGGCGCCGAAGTGATGCTGACCGGTGCCGAGTTCGACGTCGTGCTGCTGCTCGTCAAGTCTGCCGGCAAGGTCGTTTCGCGCGACGAGATCGCAGAGATCTGCCTCGGCCGCCCCGTCACCCCCCCTTCGATCGCAGCTTGGACAATCACGTGAGCAATCTGCACAAGAAGTTGGGGATGCTCTGCCGCGGGCGGAGCGCATTCGCAGCCTGCTCGGGACGGGTTATATCTATACAGGGCACGCCGAGACATCATGAGGATATTCAGAACGCTCTATGCGAAAATCTTCGACTGGTTCTGGCTTACCTTGACTGTGGGTTACCAGCTCGGCAAGATCAAGGCTCCCGCCGGTAGGTCTGTCAGTAGGTCCCGTATGTTTTAGGGAGAATCAAGAAGACGGCTTTTGATCGCGACCGAAGACGTGACTTTCGAAGCGTTTACCGAGATTGGCTCCTTGGCGCAAATGCGCCGAGCTCTGATTCATCTCAAGAGTGCGTAACATAGTCGACATCGAAGCGGGCCTCGCACTCAATGTGACATGGTAAACTTCGCATATGTCAGGAGCTTCCCCTTCCAGGCTCATAAGGGACAACGCGCTGGTGGTTGGTCTCTGCCTTCTCGCGGTGTTGTTCGCTGTGGAGGCGAAGCTCGCCTGGTATAGCCCCGTCCATGGTCCTGGCAGCGATGTTCGGTCAGCAAAGGCATTCCGGCCTGATACACCCAAGGCCGTCGAACGCGGAAATCCTTTACCTGATTCCTCGCAGCGGCTGATTGCATTCGCCCTGCTGGCCACCTCTGCCTCCGCGGCTGCGATGAGCCGGATGGTGGGCCGCAATCGTGAGCGCAATCCGCAACAGGCCTGCCTGGTCACCTTCTCTGCAACGAACCTCTTCTTTCGACCCCCGCCCGTAATCTAGCGCTCTCAAAACTTACTTTATATCCGCTTGCATTCAGCAGGTGAGATCTCTTTTCTCGTCACACGTTCAGCGAGGGTGCGCGTCATGTGTTTGCCATCATCTGTGCGATGGGTGTTGCTTCTTTTTCTGTCTGCGTTGGGAATTGCAAGTGCCGGGTGTCATTCGTCGCAATCGTCCGACAAAGCGAATTCTCCGGTCGCAGCCGTCGCGTTCGTCGGGCGCACGCCGCTCTCTAATCACCTTGAAGTCGCCGGTGAGTTTCTGCCTTACCAGGAAGTAGAGATTCACGCGAAGGTTGCCGGATATATTCGCAAAATCCATGTCGATATTGGGGATCGCGTACACGTCGGAGAACTGCTGGCGGAACTGGAAGTCCCAGAGATGACGGCACAAGTGGAGGGAGCGCAGGCCGGAGTGCAGCGCAGTCAGGAAGAGATTCTCAGGGCACAGAGTGCGGTAGTGCGGGCAGAGGCGGATCACGCGGCGTTGCATGCCGCTGCGCAGCGGCTTCAGAAAGCTTCAGAGGCGCGTCCGGGACTGATTGCCCAACAGGAATTGGAGGACGCACAGGCAAAGGACAATTCTTCTGGAGCCGAAGTGGAAGCAGCAAAATCGGAACTTTCCGCAATGGAGCATGCGCTGGGCGCGGCCCAGGCCGAGCACCGTCACTATGCGTCGCTGGCGGACTATTCCCGCATTACTGCGCCCTTCGATGGCGTTGTGACCTGGCGCTACGCGGACACCGGCGCTCTGTTGCAGGCGGGCACTTCGAATGCAGGATCAATGCCGGTGGTGAAGCTGGCGCAAGTGAATGTACTGCGTCTTAGGCTTCCAGTGCCCGAGTCGCTGGCGGGGTATGTCCACGTTGGCGATGCCGCGAAGATTCACGTTCAAGCCAACGGGCAGGAGCTTGTGGGCAAGATCGTTCGCACCACGGGCGAGCTGGACCTGGCGACGCGTTCGATGCAAGTTGAAATCGACTTACCCAACGCCGACGGCAAGTTGACGCCCGGGATGTATGCCGATGTGACGCTCGACATCCAGCAGAGCGCCAATGGCTTGACCGTTCCGGTGGGCGCGGTGGATCGCAGCCAGGCTGCTCCATTTGCGCTTGTGGTCAACGATCAAGGGCGCATCGAGAAGCGGGCACTCAAGCTGGGGATGGAAACGCCGAACCGTATCGAGGTTGTGGAGGGCCTGAAGGAAGGCGAGCGCGTGGTTGTCGCCAATTTGTCCTCATTTAATGCAGGTGAAGCGGTAGAAGCCAAAGACGCCATGACTGACAAGCGCGACGCTGGAAACGGAGAGAAGTAGTCATGTCTAAATTCGCACTGCGCTATCCGTTCTTCATCATCATGCTGTGCCTGATCGTCGCCGTAGTGGGCTCAGTGACTGTGGCGCGCATGCCCGTGGATCTGTTTCCGGAGATCAAGATTCCGGTCGTTGTTGTGGCCACGTTTTATAACGGCATGCCACCCGAGCAAATTGAAGCCAACATCACAAATCCATTCGAGCGCTTCTTCACGCTGGGCAGCGGCATTGATCATATCGAGTCGCGGTCGTTGACAGGCGTGAGCCTGATTCGCGTTTACTTTCAGCCTGGAACAAATGCCGACTCCGCTGTCACCTCCATTTCCAATCTGGCGATGGCGCAGTTGAGGCGCCTGCCGCCCGGTACATTACCGCCCGTGGTTCTGAAGTTTGACGCCTCGAGTCTTCCAGTCTGCCTGATCACGCTAAAGGGCGAAGGCCTGAACGAAACGCAACTCCACGACCTCGGCCAATTCGATGTGCGCAACCAATTAGCAGGCGTGACGGGGGCATCTGTGCCGCAGCCGTTTGGCGGTAAATACCGGCAGATTCAAATCTACGTTGACCCTCTCAAGCTGGAAGCCAATGAGCTGAGTCCCATGGATGTGGTTCGCGCAGTGAACAAGGCCAACGCTATTCTGCCCGCCGGCGATGTGCGGATTGGCCCGCGCGATTTCAACATATATACGAATTCGCAATTTCCGACGATAACGGAAATCAACCGAATGCCGCTGAAGGCCATTGGCAACGGGCAGCTCATGGTCTCAGATATTGGTGAGGCGAAGGACGACTCCGCCATTCAAACCAACATCGTGCGCGTCGACGGCCAGTATTCGGTCTATCTGCCCATCTTGAAGCAAGGCGGTGGCAGCAATACCATCGCCGTGGTGAACGGAGTTCGCGAACGCCTCAAGAATCTGCTCGACGTTCCTAAGACGCTGGTCACTCGCGTGGTGTTCGATCAGTCTGTCTTTGTGAAAACCGCCATCGCCAACCTCGGTAGTGAGGGCGGCATCGGTCTGGTGCTGACTGCGCTCATGATTCTTATCTTTCTCGGCAGCGGTCGCGCCACGATCGCCGTCATGCTATCCATCCCGTTGTCGGCGCTCGCGGCGTTCCTCATTCTCAACTTGATGGGGGCAACCATCAACTCCATGGTGCTGGGTGGTCTGGCGCTGGCCTTCTCTCGACTCATCGATAACTCTGTTGTTGTGCTGGAGAATATCTTCCGGCATCTGGAGATGGGCGAGTCTCCTGAAGAAGCGGCGGAAAAGGGCGGAAGCGAAGTTGCGTTACCGGTGCTTGCAGCCACATTCACGACCTCGATCGTCTTCTTTCCTGTCGTCTTTCTCTACGGAGTGAGTCAATTCCTGTTCACTGCTCTGGCCCTCACAGTGGTGTTAGCGTTATTTGCTTCGTACGCCGTCGCGTTCACCGTGGTTCCTTTGTTCTGCGCGCGCTTCATCCGTAACGCGCATAACGAGGCTGGTCACCATGAGGGAGGTAACAGGTTCGAAAAGTTTGTGCGCTGGTTTAATCGCCGCTACGACAAGACCCTGATGCACTACGACATCGCAGTGCGCAAGAGTCTTCTCCGGCCGGTCGCAACGGTCGTGGGCATTCTCGGCATCTTTGTCCTGAGTCTCGCGCTCTTTCCTTTGATGGGACGTGCCTTCTTTCCGCGAACAGATCCCGGCCAGTTTGTTATCAACGTCAAAGCGCCCACAGGTTCGCGGCTTGAACTCACGGACAAATACATCGCGAAGGTGGAAGACGACATCCGTTCCGTGATTCCGCCGAAGGATCTCGGCATGATCGTTTCCAATATCGGCATCACCCCGGATTTCTCGGCTATTTACACCAGCAACTCCGGCCAGCACACCTCGTTTGTGCAGGTGAGCCTAAAAGAGGGGCACAGTCAAAGCAGCTTTGCCTACATGAACCTGGTACGCGCCAAACTAAGCAACGACCTCCCAGAACTCTCTACTTACTTTCAGACGGGCGGACTCGTCGACTCCGTTGTAAACCTCGGCCTGCCTGCGCCTATCGACATTCAAGTGCAGGGCAGCAACATGAAAGAGGCTTTTGCGACCGCGCGACAACTAGCCACCAGCTTGCGCAAAGTGAAGGGCGTCAGCGATATCTTGATTCCGCAGGACCTGGATTATCCCGGCCTCGAACTCACAGTCAACCGTGAAATGGCAGCGCGCCTGGGACTTGATTCCAGCGAGATCGTCGACAACGTAATTACCGCGCTTACCTCGAATGGCATGATCGCTCCCAGTTACTATGTCGACTCCAAAAACGGAAACAACTATCTTCTCACTGTGCAGTTTCCCGTGACCGACATCAAATCCCTCACTGACTTCGAGCAGATACCGATTCGCGCGGCCAACGGTGCGATCGCAACCAACCTTGGCGCGGTCACCACCATCCGTCAGATCAATACACCCACAGAGGTTGATCACTACGCGATTCAACGCGTGATCGACGTGTACGTCTCTCCGTCAAGCGAGGATCTGGGCGCCCTGGCGAATCGCGTGGACGGGGTGATCGCAGGCACCAGAATCCCCGAAGACTTGCGCGTGACTCTCCGCGGTTCGGTGGATGGTATGCGCAAGTCGTTCGCCAGCTTTGGCATCGGACTTATCCTGTCAGTGATTTTGGTGTATCTGATCTTGATGGCGCAGTTCGCTTCGTTCACCGATCCGCTGATCATTTTGCTGGCAATTCCTCCGGGCATTATGGGCGTGATCGTTTTTCTTCTGGCAACCCACACGACGTTGAACGTCATGTCGTTAATGGGTGTAGTGATGATGACAGGCATCGTGGTTTCGAATTCCATTCTGATTGTCGAGTTCACGCGATCTCTGCAAAGGGAAGGCATGCCGGTTGAAGAAGCGGTCGCAATGGCGTGTCGCGTTCGGCTTCGCCCCGTCCTGATGACCTCTCTGGCCACCATCCTTGGAATGATTCCGATGGCGCTGGCCGTTGAAGAGGGCAGCGAACTCTATGCTCCGCTTGCGCGCGCGGTGATTGGCGGCCTTACGGCCTCAGTCATTTTGACGGTCTTCATTGTGCCGTCGGCGTATCTGCTCGTACATCGGAATCGCACAAAGCCCGTGGAAGGAGAACAGGCATGAGATCGCGAAGTCAAAAAAGCATGAGCATCTCTTGGGTTGTAATCATGGGCGGAATGCTGCATGCACAACAAAGTGCGCCTTTGGAAACGCCACCCTTGCCCCGCCTGACTCTGGCCGATGCGGAACATATGGCCATCGAGCACAACCCGCGCATCAGCATTGCCCGGCTATTGCAACTCGCGCAAGGTCAAGTGGCGCGCGAAGTTCGTTCAAACGAATTACCCACTGTGAACGCGAACCTGACTGCAGTCGACTCGCACACTGGAAGCCGCGTGACCGCGGGCGCTTTGAACAATCCGATCGTGTATGAACGAGCAGCGGGCGGCCTCACGGTCAGTCAGTTGATTACGGACTTTGGCAGAACGCGACATTTGATCCAGAGTGCTGAGTCGCAAACAAAGGCTCAGGCTGACTCGCAGCGCGCGACGACGGCGGATGTTGTCTTGGCTGTGGACGAGGCCTTTTACCAGTCACTCACCAGCCAAGCGGTGCTGCAAGTTGCGGAACAAACCGTGGAAGCACGACAAGCGACAGCCGATCAGATCAGCGCTTTGACTTCTTCAAAGCTCAAGTCTGACCTCGACTTGAGTTTTGCGAACGTGGAGCTTTCTCAGGCGAATCTGCTGCTATTGGACGCGCAGAACTCGGCGCAGGACGCCATGGCCAGTCTGAACGCGCTGCTTGGCTCTGAGTCCGATCAGGAATACAACCTCGTCGATCCGAGGCCGAGCGTTGTGCCGCCTCCACCGGAAGACATCGAGCCCCTGGTTCAGCTGGCATTCACAGCACGACCGGACCTCGCTGCTCTGAATGAAAGCTATATGGCAGCCAGGCAATTCAGCGCCGCGGAACACGCTTTGACGCGACCGACGGTTTCGGCGTTGGCAGCAGCGGGAGGCACTCCGATTCGCGCCGACCAGATTACTTCGCCCTGGTACGGCGCCGTAGGAGCCAACGTCAGCATTCCGGTCTTTAACGGATTTCTGTTTTCCGCGCGAGCGCATGAAGCGGACCTGAGAGCCAATGCCGCAGAAGAGGAGGTGAGAAATCTACGCGAGTTGATTGCGCGCGATGTTCGTACCTCCGCGCTTGCGGCCCAAGCCGCCTACCGCCGCATCGATGTAACCAAGCAGCTGCTGGACCAATCGAATCTCGCATTGGACCTCGCGCAGACCCGCTACAAATTGGGGCTGAGTGGCATCGTAGAGCTGAGCCAGGCACAACTAGCACAGACCCAGGGTAGAATCGCGAATGCCAATGCGCGCTTTGCATACCAAACAGCACTGGCCGCGCTGACTTTCCAGACAGGCCAGTAAGGGCTTCCGCTCGCAATGCTCTACTCGCTAAGCGACATTGGGCTCGCTGCGCAAATCCCGCAGGAAGGGCTTCAAAACAACGGGGCCGCGCTCCCCCTCACCTCACGAGTTCATTTGGCTCGACATGATTCCGGGGCTGCGCATAGACGATAACGCGGTAGAGATCTCTCGCTACCGCATTGTTCGTTTCGAACAGTGTCTGCTTGCCTATTGCACGTTGACATTTAACGTGTAATGGAGCGACATTTGATTGGTGCTGCCATAGAGAGTGCTTGGGCCCTGGCTTCAAGGAACCACGACACTGCCAACCTGCTGTGCCGTCACTGTTACCGCATAAGGCCCGACCGGAGTCCCGAGAACCGTCTTGCTTCCCAGTGTCACGGTTCCGCAGGCCGCGAGCCCTGCGATCGCAGTACCCAGAGCTGACAAACAGATCACAACCATGGCGCCCTTCTTGCGCACCGATTTCCAACCTGGCCGCCCATGAACAACGGTGCGCCTCGCGACGAGCGGCAGCCCTTGCTTGTGAAATGCCCGATCAGTACCATGGGCGCCGCAATGCTGGACTCGCCGCAAAGTGCATTACACTGCTGAGAAAATCAACCATGCGATGGAGGGAGCGCGGCCGTGCACCGGAAACCCACCATGAAAGACGTGGCCAGGCTGGCTGGCGTCGGCATAATGACCGTCTCGCGTGTTCTCCGCGGACGGTAACCGTGTCGCCGCAGACGGCGCAGCGCGTGAAAACAGCCGTGGACCAGTTGCAGTACCGGCCCAACGAACTGGCACGTGCGTTTCGTGGTCACGGGTCGAGAAGCATTGGCCTGATTATTCCTTACCTCTACGATCCATTCTTCGCCAACTGCGCTCAAGCCGTCACGACAATCGCCAGGGAACACGGCTATTCGGTCATCATCACGACATCGAACGAAGATCCGGATACCGAATTTGTCGAGGCCGAGCAGATGCTGCAGCGGCATGTGGACGGAGTGATGGTGATCCCTGCCAGATTTCGCCAGTCGCGGCTTACAAGAGCCTTCTTTGGCAAGACCCCCGTGGTGGCCTTTGACGGTCCTGTCTCCGACCCTGCATAGGATGTCGTCCTGTTGCAGAACACTGCCGGGGCAAAGCGAATGATTGAACACCTCATCGAGCATGGGCACCGGCGCATCGGTTTCATGGGACTCAGTCGAAACCTGTACACAATCAATGCGCGATTCCTTGGTTATCGCCGCGCGTTGCAGGATGCGGGCTTGAAGGAGATTTCTTTTTCCGGCTTTGACTCGCAGCCAGATACCTTGACCGCCGTCGAAACCTGCCTCAGGGGTCCGAACGCACCTACTGCCTTCTTCACTTCCAACACTCTGGCAACCCGTTATGTTCTCGATGCGCTGCTGCACCTCGGCGTGAAAATGCCGAACGACCTTGCCTTGGCTGGCTTCGACGACTTCGATTTGGCTGATCTCGACTCTCGTCACTGACGGTGGTGCACCAGCCTGCGCAGGAGATGGGCCGTGTCGCTACGAATCTGCTGTTCGATCGCATCGCCCGCGGGGAGGTTCCCAAAAACGGGACATCGCATTGTCCTGCCGGTCGAGGTCGTATTGCGGCGCTGCTGCGGATGCAAGAACCGAACCGCCGTTGTCATTCATTAGATTGCGGAATCGCTGCACAATTGCGCCCGTACACGCTTGGACTCGCTACATCATCCCCATGCAGGAATCGGTGAAATTCCGCGGGCTCGCAGCGTCTCCTTGAGCAGGACGAACACGCAATCAGTTCACTTGTTCGGGAACATATGCTACAAATGGGAACGTTATCAGCCGGAGTACCACATGGGAGCCGATTCGGAAAACTATGTTCTCACCTTCGACGTCGGAGGTAGCCATGTGGCCGCAGCCGTTTGTCATGGTGAAGCTTTTCAACTCGGCCCCGTCGTCAGTGCGCTCTATCCCGCGGAGCAATCCTGCGAAGCCTTCCTTCAACTCATTCACTCTCTTGGAGTCGAAGCATCCACCGGAATTTCTGGAGTGATGGGTGCCGAGTTTGCAATGCCCGGCCCCTTCGATTTCGATAAGGGCGTGAGTTGGATGCGGCACAAGCTGCCCTATCTTTACGGAGTGAATCTGCGTCAGCAACTGGCCGAGCGCTGCGGATGGAAAGCAGAAAAGGTTCGCTTTCTCAAAGACGCATCCGCGTTCTTGCTCGGCGAAATCAGCGCTGGAACTGCTCGAAATGTGGCGCGAACGGTTGGGATTACGCTCGGCACCGGCATCGGCTCAGCATTTGCCGTGGATGGGCGACTGGCGACCGAGGGCCGTGGTGTTCCTCCGGGCGGTGAAATCTGGAATCTTCCTTACGAGGGAAGAATCGTCGAGGACTCGCTTTCAACACGCGCGATCCAGCAGAACTACGAACGCCGTACAGGCAAGATTGACGAGGTGGCCAGGATTGCCGCCTCGGCTGCAGTCGATCCGATCGCCGCTGAGGTCTTCACTGACTTCGGTCAACATCTCGGGCGGGCAATGCGGATAATTCTCGCTGATTTCGCGCCGCAGATGGTTGTGCTCGGTGGAGGTATTTCCCGCTCAGCTCACCTGTTCTTGCCTGCCGCCCAGAGCCAATTGGAGGACTTGAATTTCTGCTTGGTGGTCTCCGCGCTAAAGGATCGCGCTCCTCTTGTAGGCGCCGCGGCCGCTTGGTTCAGCAGCGCCCCAGAACTTGAACTCAGTGCCAGCGTCAATGTTCGCGCTCCCGGCGTCGCGGAAGCGTAGCCCCTGTTCGCAGGCCCATTGATCTGGGATTCAACTGCGGTATTTCGCGAGCAATTTAGGGGAACCTCATGCAATCGCTTCGTGCCATCGCCGCACTGATCCTCGTGCTTCTCGTGAAACAAACTTCCGGGCAGACCTTCGCCCCGCAATCGATGCCGAATCCACGGGTTCTGCGGACCAATACCAATCTTGTTCTCGTGGATGTTGTGGCCACCGGGCATGGCAACGCTGCTCATGGTCTGGTACAGCAGCAATTCCGTATCTACGAGGATGGAGTCGAACAGACCATTACTGCATTTGACGAACACCGGACGGCATCCGATCCAGCGGTCCCGGCAAAACCGACAGTGCTGCCACCGAACGTCTACAGCAACGTTCCGGTGTACGCCGAAACCAGTGCCGTTAACATGCTCCTGCTCGATGGGCTGAATACGCCGGCCAGTGATCAAGATCCAGCCGAGCCAGTTTGAACAAACGCGAGCCAATGGCATTCGCTTGCGGTTGGCACTCGATCTTCCCCCCGGTCAGGTTTATCTGCGTATCGTGGCACATGACCTGGATGGAGGTCACACCGGATCACTCGAAGTTCCGCTGATGGTTTCGGCCGAATAGCCTTCATCAGCTCACGGTCGCATCGCATCGGATTAGAGCTAGTGAAAGTCGTGCGACGCAAGTTCCAGTGCACCGTCTGTAAGAGATGTCAGCCGCGCGGCCTTCACATGGATCACGTTGTCCTGATTCTGCAGAGTGCCTTCCACAAGCAAAAACTTACTGGTCGTGACAACAAGTCGATCACGCTCATAGAGCGCGGGAGTCACAATCACGTTGGCAATGCCTGTCTCGTCTTCCATCGAGATGAAGATGAAACCCTTCGCCGTTCCCGGTCTCTGCCGTGCAATCACGCATCCTGCCACCCGTACATAGTCTCCATCTCTGCAGCTTTTCAATTCCTGCGCCGATAAAATTCCTTTCTCATGCAGTCCCGTGCGGCGATACGCCATCGGGTGCCGCCCCACCGTAAGGCCGGTTCCAGCATAGTCTGCCACCAGGCGCTCTTCCTCATTCATCTGCTCCAGAGGGGACATCCCTGCATCCTCGCGCAGCCATTCGCTCTGCTGCCGCAGCAACGGCCCTTCCAGCCTACCCGCTCGCTCCACCTGCCAAAGCGCATCGCGACGATGCCGGATGCCTTCGAGTTGATTCAGCGCGCCTATCTGCGCAAGGCGTGTCAGTTCCCCCTTCTTCAGTACCGAAACTCGTTGCGCAAGATCTTCCACAGAACGGAATAGACCTGCCCCGCTCCGCGCCTCCACCAACGACTCAGCGGATTGTCGCGCAAGCCCCTTCACATATCCCAACCCAAGCCGCAGTGAAAGCGCACCTTCGCTTTCGTGCTCGATCGTGCACGGCCACTCAGACACCTGCACATCGATGGGCCGCACGCGCAGACCATGCCGCTGCGCATCCTTCACCAGCACTGCAGGCGCATAAAATCCCATCGGCTGGTTATTCAGAAGCGCGCACGTAAAGGCAGCGAGATACCTCACCTTGAGATACGCCGATGCATACGCAATCAGCGCAAAGCTCGCCGCATGCGACTCAGGAAATCCATACAGTGCGAAGGAACTAATGTTCTGCACGATGGTGTCTTGCGTCGCAGAGTCGATGCCGTTGGCCGTCATACCGGCGCGCAGCTTGCCTTCCAGGTTCTTCATGCGCTCCCACGAGCGGCGCATGCCAACTGCGCGTCGTAGTTCGTCCGCCTCACCGCCGGTAAAGTTAGCCACCGTCATTGCCATGCGCAGCAGTTGCTCCTGAAAAAGCGGAACACCAAGCGTGCGTTTCAGCACCGGCTCCAGCAATGGGTGAGGATAGGTCACCTCTTCCCGGCCCTGCCGCCTGCGCATGTAGGGGTGCATCATCTGCCCCACAATCGGCCCCGGTCGAATAATCGCCACCTGTACCACCAGGTCGTAAAACACCTTTGGACAATTGCGCGGAAGCGACGCCATCTGTGCCCGGCTCTCCACTTGAAACATACCCACCGTATCCGCCTTCTGCAGCGTTCGATACACCTCCTCGTCCTGCGGCAGATGCGCCAGATCGATCGGCTCGCCATAGTGCGTGGGGATCAACTCCATGCAGTCTTTGAGCACGGCCATCATGCCCAGCCCCAGCAGGTCCACCTTGATTATCCCCATATCTGCGCAATCCTCTTTGTCCCACTGGACGACGGTCCGTCCCGGCATCGAAGCACGCTCCAGCGGCACCACATGATTCAGTTGTCCCTGGCAAATCACCATGCCACCGGAGTGTTGCCCAAGATGCCGTGGCAAATCCTTGATGCGCATGGAGAGTTCAAGATACTTTGCAATACGCGGATGACGAATATCGAAGCCGGCATGATGAAACGAGTGCGCCATCGTGTCCGTTTTTCCGCGCCACTCCCATTGCCCCACGAGACGCGTGAGCCGCCCCAGTGTATCTTCGTCAAACCCCAGAGCCTTGCCTGTCTCCCGAGCAGCAGACTTGCCGCGATACGTTATTACGTTGGCAGTCATCGCCGCACCCAACTCTCCGTAGCGGCGATACACATATTGAATCGCTTGTTCGCGCTTGTCCTCTGAAGGCAGATCGAGATCGATGTCGGGCCATTCATTCCGGCTCTCACTCAAAAACCGCTCGAACAAAAGCTCCATGCCTACAGGATCGATCGCCGTGATTTCCAGCGCATAGCAAACCGCCGAGTTAGCCGCACTGCCCCTGCCTTGAACCAGAATGCCGTTGTCCTGACAAAACCGGATAATGTCCCAAACGATGAGGAAGTAGCCGGCAAAACCAAGTTGTGCGATCAACTTCAACTCGCGGTCCACCTGTTTCTTCGCACGCTCCATCAGATCATTATCGTTCTTCGGTCCGTAGCGCCGCCGCACACCTTCGTCCACGCGCTTGCGCAAAAAGCTATCCATCGTCTCGTCGTCTGGTACCGGGTAGCGCGGAAATTCGTAGCCTAGATCGCTTAGTTGAAAGTCCAACCGCGCCGAAAGCTCCGACGTTTGCACGACAGCTTCTGGAAGATCTCGAAACAACTCCGTCATTTCGCGCTGCGTACGCAGATGGCGAGCACTGTTCACCGCCAGCAGGCGCCCCGCCTTATCGAGCGGTACATGATGACGGATCGACGTAAACAGGTCGAAGATTTCGCGCTCATATACAGTGGCATGGCGCACGCCGTTGGTGGCAAGCACGGGCAAACCCAGCGTCCGCGCAATGCGGAGCGCAGCCTGATTGCGCCACTCCTCTTCACGCTCCTGGTGACGCTGCACTTCGACATAGACGTTTTCGCACCCAAAAATACGCATGAGTTGCGTGACGGTTTCCTGTCCCGCTGCTTCTCCACTCTGCGTAAGAGCCGCGGCCAGCGGCCCTTCGTCGCCCCCCGTCAGACAGATCAGCCCCCCTGCATACTCGCTCAGATCCTCAAAAGTTGCCGCGCCATTGCCTTTTGCTTTTTCGCGCATCTTAAACTGCGTAATCATTTGGCAAAGATTTGTGTAGCCCACACGCGACGCGCAAAGCAGTGGCAAGCGCGGCGGCTCCGCAACGTGCTGATGCGGCAGCCACGCGGGTGGCGCAAGCTGTGATCCAAAACTCGATACAGATATCTCCGCACCCACATGCGCGCGTATCGACTTGCGCTTGCCGCTGCTATGGAAACGCGCTGCTCCATACACACCGTTATGATCGAGCAGAGCCATCGCAGGCATCTCCAGTTCTGCGGCACGCTCAATCAGATCCTCAGGTTGCGACGCAGCCTGCAGAAAACTGAAGGCGCTCGCAGCGTGCAGTTCAATGTAGCGCTCAGTCATAGAGCGCCGCCATCTGCCAACGGATGCGACGCGCATCGCACATTACGCAGCAGCAGAGAAATGCTCCATCGCGTGCCCGCGCTACCAGGTCCCACTGCTCACAGCCCCATCGTGCCGTGGTCCACCAGTCCCCGCCGGCATGCCATGGACCATACGCACGCTCCACGTTGTAACGGCGTTCCTGATACACAAACACGGCGGGGCGCTCCTGCTGCAGAGTGACAACAATCCGAACCGGCGGCCGCATCCACCGCATCGCAGCTCGTGGATGAGCAGTGTTCCCCGTGTACGACGGCGCAGGCGTGAGGTGGAAAGGCTCCATCTGAAATCCATCCGGCTCATGTGTATCGCGCAGCACCGCACGACCTACGCGCTCCTCGCCCACAATCGCACGGATGCGTGCCAGCGTCACGTCCAGACGAGATGGTTCCGGCGTTTGCGGTGAGAACAGGCCAAGCTGCACTTTGCTGCTGCAACCTGGCTCAGCGTCAAGCTGCACAGCAAGAATCGCTGCCGCAGGTGCATGCGCTTCAAGATCGAGGTGCAGCAGCTTAAGCCACAACTGCCTGTCGTTGGAGGGCAGCGCAGGCCGCACAGCGCGCACATGCGTTCCGCCACCTTCCAGCGTAAGCGTAACCCGCACCGAGACCAGCGCAAGCACACGAGCCGCCGCGCGAAGCACAAGCTGCTCGAGCATCACGTTCAGCACAAACAGCAACGCATCCAGTAGCTCTACAGGAGAATCGAGTTCGATCCGCTCCGTTAGCTCAAACCCCGGCTCGATCGGCTCCAGCAAATGCGGATGCTCACCGCGCGCCTGCGCCTGCAGCCCCTTTGCCGCCTGCCCCATGCGAGCGATCAGCTCTTTCTCCGGCAGCGCAGCCAACGCGCCAAGCGTGCCAATACCCCATAGCGCGAAAGTCATTTCCTGCTCCGCACTCAGATCCAGCACCGTCAAAGGCAGCGGAGACAGCACTGCACCTTCCTCTCCCGCTGGAATTACCTCCACTATTCCTGTCCGCAAGCCCCTGGCCAGAGCAATGGCTGCATGCATGTTGGCGCTGACGGTAACGCTCGCCGAAATCCCGAATACATTCATCCGGGCGCAAAGGCTCTCTGCCAGCGTCTGCGGTGCACCGAACAATGTTTTGGTTCCTGCAATGTCGAGTACACACGCAAAGGTGTACCTCTCGCAGCGATCCTCCACGCGCGGTGAATACCCGCCCGCGCATTCCAGCAACACAGCCTTCGCCGTAGCCTCTTCGCGTTGCGAGCGTTTCAGCACAGAAACACCGTCGAATGTCTCCACCTCGACCTGCGTCATACCCCGCGCCAGTCCTGCCGCGCGCGCCCGCCGCGTCAACGAACACACTTGCTGCAGAGGAGGTTCGCCCTCCATCACGACACACATCTGGTTGCGCAAATCTGGCCGGAGGCGCATTAGAGCCTGCGCAGGAAACTCACGCGCATACACGCACGCATACAGCTCCTCCGACGAGGTCATCGGGGACTAGCCCATGCCGATCGGCTGCTCCATTGCGCACCGTCCGCGCGCTGCGGTGGCTTGCGCATTGGAATCACATTCGTGGCTACCTGCATAAAGCGCCGGCGCTCCACTTCAAGCCGATGCTCGATTCCACTAAAAACCGTGGCCTCGTCATCAAGCGGTTTGCCCGGCTCGAAGCGAAGCAGCAATTCAGCACTGCTTTTCGCGCACGAATCCTGCGTCAGCAACAGCAAAATCGACTGCGTTCGCTCTGCCGCAGCACGGTAGCGAAACCATGTCGCCAACGGCACCCGCAAGGCATGCTCCCGCGCAATACTCGCCATATCTAGCACGATTGCTCCAAATCCACCGCCCTGCAACAGCAGATCGGCGACACGCAGCGCCTGTTCCATCCGCATCCATGGCCGCGCGACGCGCGACTCAGGTCGAGTTGCCGGCACGAGCGGCACCCGCGTAGTTGGAATCTCCTCTGGCACGGACCTCGCTCTCCTCTGCGTCTCTGCACAGCGCGGAGCAATGCCATCCTCCTGCAGCAGACCATGCACAGCCTCCGCCAGGCCGCGCATCTCCATGCGCGGATGACCGCCGCACCCTCCCCAGTGCAGTCCCTGTGTCGCTGGCGCCGCAATCCAATATTTCTCCGGAAGACGGAAAGCCTCTCCCGTTGCTGACCGTTCCACGGCACGTTCCCCACCCGCTCCGCAACGTACCCACAACAACCGCGAAAGCTCCACTCCCGCCGCCGCCGCCGATTCCGGATGCAATCCATCGGATACATCAATCCACGCGACCACACCTCCCGCGCGACCGATGCCCGCAAGAAGTGAAAGCGCCAGCGAAGTACGCCCGCTGCACTCCGGGCCCGCCATTTCCGTAATCGCCCCGATCGGCAATCCGCCTTCGAGCAACGCGTCAACCGCCTCCACGCCCGTCGACCTCACCGGCCGAATCGCCTTGGGTGCAGGCGTCAGTGCCGAGGGAATGCGATGCGCGAGAGCTGCTTCAATCTGCAGCCGGATTGCAGAAGCAGTAGACATATCAATATTCGCCTTATATTCGCCTTTGTCCTGAGGTGTGTCAATCGGCGACGCCACATTTTCGGTGCATTGGATTTTCTATATCGCAGATAATAAATGGCTTAATTTTTAACTGGGATGGGGATATGGCGACTCGACGACACACCGTTAAAGGCGTAAACGGATATGCCAGCGCGTGGCAACTCCGGCTACGGCCAGAATGAACGCGGTAAACACAACGCACCATGCCGCACCATGCCAGCCGTAATTCAAGTGCTTCTCAAAGAAGCGGACACCCGCTGCAGTGAGGATGTAGTACCAGAGGTCGGGTAGCAGATACGTCGTCAACGTATTCGATCCTGCAGGACGCGCAAAGAAGGCCCACGTCGTCCTCTTTTTGACGTCGCATAACCAATAGAGCGCCGTGAACAGCAGAACGGCAGCGCCGATGCTGTAGAGACTCCATGTCGGCGTGGCCCTGATCTTCGATATCCCGAGAGGCGTGAGAAACCACCCCGCGACCAGCGCCACGACGCCGAACGCGATACCAAGAATCGTCTTCTGGCCGATGGTTTGCCAGCGATGATCCCCGAGAAAAATGACGGATGTCACGATTCCCGCAAAGACGATACCCGCCATGGCTCCATTACTGAATGGCCAAACATAGTAAGGAAGACGTTCCGCAAATTGGATCCAATTTGCGGCGGACAACGCATTAAGCGTCATCATCGCGACAAACCAGGCAAGCGGTGCCCATAGCCATCGGCGCGTGGGGATGTACACAATGCACACGGCCAGGTAGGTGTAGCCGATGAGACCGAGAATTTCGGGATAAGAGATGTCAATCCAGGAAACGTGTTCTGAATTCGGGCTGTGTCGGAAGATCGCGAACATGGCGACGACCAGAACAAGGCCAACAATGCGCGGAACGCGATACAGCGTGGCATTCCGGCCGGATTCGCCATAGTCATTCAGGACGAGGGCAGCGCCGACCAGTGCGAGGATGGCCCACACCGCGGGGCGGATCAGCATGCGCGATGCGTCGCCGTCATCTGCGTTGGCCAGGATGAGCCCGAGTGTCATCAAGCCCGCGGTGCGCAGCACAACATGCATCCACAATGCCGGCAGAGAAGGATTGCGCTTGAGCCGGCTCCGAATCGCGAGCGGCATCGACAGACCAACGATGAACAGGAAAAAGGGGAAGACCATGTCGACGTAGGTCATAAAGTTGACATTGGACTTCATGTGGTAGTTCCACCAGGGCAGGCCTCTGACGCCGGACAGCTCGTTAACGAAAATCATCACCGTCATGGTGAGGCCGCGCAAGATATCGATCGAGGCGAGGCGTGTCGGGGCTGTATTTTCGGCAACAGCGGCGGGGGACACCGGGGCCGCGTTCATTGTGTCCCGCCCTTCGCGTCGGAGCGCATATTGAGCCCGTCATTGACGGCGTTCAGCAGCGCTCCGGAAGCGTCGCTCTCGTAATCCCAGAACATCACGCCCCGCAGCTTGTGCGCGAGAACATATTTGCATTTCAGCGCCAGCGACTCCGGGTCGTCGTAGGAAACGAAGATCTGCTTTTCGGCATTGTAGAGATACGGTGCCGCTGCGACCGGGTCCCAATAGCGGATGAATCCGTTTTGCAGCATCTCCTCAGGCCCACCGCCGAAGGCAGCGGAGCCGCGCGGAATCTGTTTCCCCGGTTGATACAGTCCGTGGTTCTGGGCAGGCACTTGTCCCCACACATGCGCGTAAAAGGGTACGCCGAGGACGATCTTTGCCGCCGGAACACCGGCCTTTTCATACTCCTCGACTGAAGTGGCATCGGAGATCTTTTTGGGGTCAGCAGGATTTGTATAGAGAGGCGCATGGTGGCCGGTGATCGCATCCGAGTCCGGTTCGTAATAGTCGTAAGCCATCAGGTTTACGGTATCGACATACTTCTGCACCTTGTTCATCTCGGTATGCTCAAGAAATTCAGTCGAGGAGCCAGTCGCGACGGTGATGTAGAGCGGTCGGTGCAGATCCTTCTCCAACTTGTTGAAGCGCTCGCGTAATTCTTTAAGCAGCGATGTGTAATTTTGTTTGTCTTCAGCGCGAAAATGCGGCTCCGCGCCGGGCAAACCCGGGTACTCCCAGTCAATATCCAGCCCATCGAGTTGATTGCGGCGAACAAACTCGACAACGCTCGAGATAAAGAGATCGCGGCTCTGTCGGGTGAGAGCCATGTCGGAGAAGGCGCCGGACCAAAGCCATCCCCCGACGCTTACGAGCACCGTCAGGGATGGGTTCTGCTTCTTCAGGGCAACCAGCGAGGCAAAATTCTCGTCGTCGTGGGCGAAGCCGTTGACGATTCTACCGTCCTTGATGTTGGCAAAAGCGTAGTTGATGCGTGTCAATTTCTGCGCCGCAATGTCTCCCTCGCGAAGTGCCGTGTCCCTGGGAAAGACGTAGGCGACAATCACCGGGCTGGGGGCAGGCGTACCGGCATATACCGCAGAGCACCAAATACTAGCGAGAGCGAACAAGGCGGCACACAGCGCAATGCGGCTCTTGGTTGCGCCGGATTGTTCCGTTCTTACTCTCTCATCTGCATTCAGCAAGACACAGCCTCCCCCCGCTCCAATTCTGTTTCAACCTCTGGGGCCAACCGCTTTAGCGCTGGCACGCGCCAAGTGTATCAGTCAACCATTGCCTTGCAGCCGCTTCGATGAGGGTCGCTACGGCGACGCCGCCTGAAGGGAAGGCGGAGGCGGGGTGCTTTCCCCTCTCCCAAACACCTGACGTGGCCCTCGAGAAAAGAGCCCGTAATACCGCCGAATAATCGACGGGATTGACTGAGGATAGGGGTATATTGTCAGATATCTTGATTTCAATTGCGTTTTGATTTTGACGCTCTGCGGAAAGGGATTCGACGCATGCGGTAATTGGGCTTGAGATAACTTGGAAAAGGGCCGTCAACCAGAAGAGCCCGCATCCAGGAATGCTTTGGAGTTGGAGGGGGCATGAGGACAAGCGACCTTACCGAGCAGGATCAGAAGCGCCTGCCGCAATCCTGTCGGATACTTGCGCTCGCATTGATGTTGGCAATGTCGGCATCTGCTTTTGGCCAAGCCTATTTCGGAACCGTGACCGGCGCTTTGACTGATCAGTCCGGGGCCGTGATTCCCCAGGCGAAAGTCACTCTCACGGATCAGAACAAGGGATACGCCTTCAATGCGACATCTGACGGGGACGGCCGCTATCTCTTCCGCTCCATCCCACCCGGCATCTATTCAGTCACTGCGGACGTGCAGGGCTTCGTGAAAACGGTGCGTACCGGGATTCGGGTGGACGTCAATCAAAATGCAACGGCTGACCTCAGCCTTAAGGTGTCCGGTTCCACGCAGACAATCGAGGTGGACGCGCAAGCACAGGGACTCGATGCGCAGGACGCCACTACCGGACTGGTAGTGGACAGGAAGTTCATCAACGATCTGCCGCTGATTGACCGCAATGTCATGGACTTGACGATGCTGACGCCAGGCGTGACCGAAGCGGACGATCAGTGCATTGGCTGCGGCGGCACTAACTTTGTCTCCAATGGCAGCCGCAACGCCACAGCCGACATCCTGATGGATGGGGCCACGGTCACCAACTATGAGCCCAACGGCGGCGTCACGGAGATGACCTATACACCCTCTTCGGAGGCGGTGGACGAATTCCGCGTCGAGCAGTCGAACTTCAGCGCGGAGTATGGCTTCTCCGGCGCCTCGGTGGTCAACATGATCACCCGCTCGGGAACCAATTCCTTTCATGGCAGCGGCTACGATTTTGCCCGTAACAAGATCACCGATGCAAACAACTGGTTCGACAATCTGAACGGAAATCCGCTTCCCGCCGTGCATCGCCACAACTTTGGCGGCACCATCGGCGGGCCAATCTTCAAGAACAAGACCTTCTTCTTCTTCGATTACGATGGCACCCGCCAAAGCGGTTTGGGTACGTACCAGGCCGGAGTTCCTTCGGATGCGGAACGCAACGGCGACTTTGGCGAAGTGTGCGCTGCGAACGGCGGAACGTTCGATGACACAGGCATGTGCTCGGTGGCCCAGGGACAGATTTGGGATCCATATTCTGGAACCTATCAGTCGGTAGGGGATTACGGATCCGGGGCCGTGCGCAGCACATTCATCCCTTACAACAACATTGCCGCGTACACCAGCCCGGGGAACCCGAATCTGCCGCCCTCGCTGCAGCCTCAGGGCGGCGCAGGCAACCTCATCGATCCGGTCGCCCAGAAGATGATGCAGCTCTTCCCGGAACCCTCGGCGACAATGGCCAGTCCAACCATTTACGACAACTGGTCAGCGGCTGGCGCAGGCCACTATCCCAACGACCAATACGACATCAAGATCGACCATCGATTCAGCGAGAAGAATCTGCTGAGCGGGAAGTATTCGCACCAATGGAGTTCTTCCACTTCCTATAACTGCTTCAAGAATTTCGCCGATCCTTGCGCCGGTGGCCCCAATCACAGCACGGCAAATCTGTTTACCTTGAATGACACGCACACCTTTACCAGTACGCTCATGCTGGCGGCGACATTGGGCTTCACGCGCGGAGCGTTCAAGCAAAGCGCTTACAACTTCGAAGTACCCGATCCTCTGAGTACTCTCGGCTTCCCGGAGTATCTGAATTCGAACGGATTCGTAGGCGTTCCCTCCACCTTTATCGGAGGAGGATATTTTTCCGCCGGCTATACCAGCATGGGTGGCGACCCGTATGGCAATTACAAGCAGGGGAAGGACTCGGGACAAGTCGGTGTCGCCCTCAACAAGGTGTGGGGCGAACAAGATGTGAAATTCGGATTCGAGGCACGCCAGCACCAGATGAACTACATCCAGACCGAAGCCCCCAACGGCAACTTCAGTTTCGATACCTCGGGCTCATCGGGATGTTTTTATGATCTGTCCCTCTGCGGCGGCGACGCGATGGCCAGCTTCATGATGGGTCGGTCAAGCAGTAACTACTACGAAATCCAGGACGAGCCTGCGACCGAGGATCGTCAGTATGCCTGGTTTGCCCAGGACAATTGGAAAGTCAATCACAAGCTGACTCTGAACCTGGGCTTGCGCTACGACGTCTCGATGCCCCGAACCGAACGCCACAACCGCCAAAATTGGCTGGACCTGACCGTCCAGTCGCCGTTACAAGTTGCAGGGAATGCCGGGTTCACCCGAACCCTCTATGGCGGCGAAGTCTTTGCCAATTCCAGTCAACGAAGAATCATCAACGATGACTGGAAAGACATCCAGCCTCGCTTCGGCTTCGCTTATCAAATCAATTCACTGACTGTGGTGCGTGGCGGATATGGCATCTACTACTCGCAGCCTCGCTCCGGCGCTACCGGCGTACAACCGTACGTGTCGGGTGGATTCAAGCAGGGCACGAGCGCCATCATTACCTATAACAACGACGGCGCAACACCCTATATTCACCTGAGCGATCCATTCCCGAGTGGCCTGTTGCAGCCACCCGGATCCACGCTTGGATTGAACACCGACTTGGGTTATAGCGCTGCAGGCCCACTGCGCAACGTCACCAATAATCCCTATGAGCAGAGCTGGAGCTTTGGCTTCGAACGGCAACTGCCTGGCAAGGTCCTGCTTAGCACGATCTACGCCGGAAAGAAGGGTACCCATCTCTATTTCTCTGGAGCCAACTGGATAAACCATCTGGGCGTTGACGCTGAAAGTCTTTCCACTAGTGACAAGGATGCGCTCACTGATTATGTCGATAATCCCTTTGCGGGCTTCATTACCGATCCCGGAAGCGATCTCTACTATGACCAGGTACCGGCGTACTACTTGGATCTTCCCTATCCCCAGTTCCCGTGGGGCGTCAGCGTCGATGCACCACCGATTGCGAGCTCGACCTATCACGCCCTTCAAGTGACCGCGGAAAAACGCTACTCCAACGGCTTGCAGTTCTTGGCCAGTTACGTGTGGTCGAAATCGATCGACGACGCATCGGTGCCCGACGACAACACTACCTGGCTCGGTAGTTTTACTAGCATTCAGGATCCGAATAAGCCGTGGCTCGAACGCAGCCTTTCCACCTTCGACATTCCCGCAGTTCTGCAATTCACTTACACCTACGACCTGCCAATCGGGCGGGGCAAAGCGTTCCTTAGCCACATGCCGGTCGTGCTCGATACGATCGTGGGTGGATGGAAGACCAACGGCATCTGGCGCCTCGCGGCCGGGCGACCGCTTGCCATGGGGCTTGCGGATGGCAACCCACTGCCGACCTATGGACAACGCCCCAACATCACGGGCAAACCAAAACGTACCGGCGGAAAAGCTTCTGGAGACCCCAGCAGTTGGATTAACAGTTATTTTGCCAATCCCGAAGTCTTCGTAAAGCCGGATCCCTATGTCCTTGGGAATGCGCCTCGCGTGACAGGCTTGGTGCGATCCCCTAAATCCTTTACTTCCAACTTGTCGATGGAGAAGGATTTTTCGCTGGCAAAGATCCATGAAGGAATGACTTTCGAGCTTCGCCTCGAAGCTGAGAATGCGTTGAATCACCCCGTCTTCGGCACGCCAGACACCTCGGTGGACGACCCGAACTTCGGAATCATCAGTTACACATCCAACGGACCCCGCCAAGTGCAACTCGGAGGAAAGATAACTTTCTAAGAATTGCAACGATGCGTTCTTCTCATGGTGGATACGCCTGCCTTCACTAATGCGAGCGGAACAGACTAAAACGGGATCAACGTCTCACTGTCGTGTTCGTAGTTGGTAGGCTCCCGGAGCTCTCGTAGCAGAGTCGTGCAGTAAGCTTGGTCGTACGCGTTTCAGCAAGGATTTCAATGCAAGTTAGCTCCCGCAACACGCGGCCCTTCGCCGCGGAACGTTTGGCACCACAGATCATTGTCATGCTGGCTCTCTTCGCGGCATCCTCAAACGGTCAAACCGCTGCACCGCAAGCGTCCCACACTTCAACAAGTTCCGCCCCGATTCAATTTGAGGAAATCGCAGAGAAGTCAGGCCTGCATTACGTCACGGCAACTTCAAGTACTGAGAATAAGAATCAGCCGCAAACCATGGTCGCCGGAGTGGCGCTTCTCGACTACGATGGCGACGGCTATCTCGATATTTATTTGATCGGAGGCGCCTCTATCCCGTCGCTGATCAAGGATTCGCCCGTCTATTGGAACAGGCTCTTCCATAACAACCATGACGGCACTTTCACCGACGTGACAGAAAAGGCCGGTCTCATGGGGGCAGGCTACGGCAGCGGCGTGGCCGTGGGCGATTACGACAATGACGGTTGGCCCGATATTTTCCTCGCCAGTGTCACCGCAAACCAACTCTTCCACAACAATGGCAACGGCACCTTCACCGACGTGACCACCAAGACTGGACTAGGCGGCGCAAAACTCAACGGGAAAAAGATGTGGTCGGTCGGCGCTGGATGGTTTGACTACAACAACGATGGATTACTTGATCTTTTCGTGGTGAATTACTGCCAGTGGGAAGTTAACAAGGATCCTGTCTGCATGTTAAAAGACGGTGTTCGCGGCTTTTGCCATCCCAAGTTATATGAGCCTTTGCACAATACTCTCTATCGCAATAACGGAGATGGAACATTTACGGATGTCTCGACCGAAACGGGGATCGCGCAGTTCTATGGCAAAGGGATGAGCGTCACATTTGCGGACTACGATGGGGACGGCTATCTTGACGCCTTCGTCGCCAATGACACCACGCCGAATTTCCTTTTCCACAATCTTCGCGGCAAGAGATTTGAAGAAGTTGGAGTGCAGGCTGGAGTGGCCTACGCGGCCGACGGCGGATCGCTCTCCAGCATGGGCGCCGATTTCAAGGATGTGAACAACGATGGACTGCCGGACCTCTGGTATTCCACTGTGGAGCACGAAGAATTTCCCTTGCTGCTGGACGCCGGTAAGGGCGATTTTCTCGATGTGACTGTCGCCAATGGCCTGGCAAAGACGACAAACATGTCCGGTTGGGGCGTGGGCATGGTCGATTTTGACAATGACGGCCGGAAGGATTTATTTGTAGCGCGCGCGAATGTAATGGATAACATCAACGAAGCGAACCCCGCACGACGCTATCCGGAACCAAATACGATCTTCAGAAATCTGGGCAAAGGTAAATTCCAGGATGTGAGCGCGACAACTGGACCGGACTTTCAAAAGGAAGCGGCTCATCGTGGTGTTGCCTTCGGCGATTTGGACAACGACGGACGCATCGACATGGCAGTCTCCGTTCTCAACGGGCCTGCAGAAGTGTTTCACAACATTTCAAGCACCGGCAATCACTGGATTCTGTTAAAGCTCACAGGAACAAAGAGCAATCGAATGGGGATTGGCGCGCAGGTGAAACTCACAGCCGAGGATGGATCTTTGCAATGGAACGAAGTGACTACAGCCGTAGGCTACGCATCGTCCAGCGATCAGCGCGTTCATTTTGGGTTGGGCGGAAATACCCGGATCAAGGAAATTGAGATCCGGTGGCCAAGCGGCATCCGCCAATTGCTGCACGATCAAAGCGTCGATCGTATTCTTGAAATCACTGAGCCCGCAAAATAGGAGACTGCCTGAACAGCGCAGCCTCCATAATCTCGCCACACAACTTACTGGATACTCGAAGAAGCAGAGTGGGCGACGACGGTAAAGTCCGCCGCTTGATTGGCGAGCGAACTGCCACCAATCCAGACCGTATAGTGGGTAGCTTCCATCGTCGGCTTACTCTCAACGTTATAGAACGAGAGTTCGTTGAAACCGAGAGGAAAAGCAACCAGTTTCGATTCACCCGGAGCCAGTGTGATGCGCTTGAATCCTTCAAGGCTTCGTACCGGTTGTTCGATGCTCGCTCCAAGATTGCGTACATAGCACTGCACAACCTCGGTTGCGGCGCGACTGCCGGTATTGGTGACCGTAGCCGTCGCTTCCAGCAGGGGCGTCGATCTGTTTGCCAGAGCTTCCGAGAGCGCAATACTTGCTTTGGACACCTTGACATCGCCGTAAGAGAAAGTGGAGTAAGTCAATCCATATCCGAATGGATAGAGCGCGCTATTAGGAACATCGATGTAGCGCGAGAAGAAGCGCGACAAATCACCTGGAGCCTTGGAGAGATCGAGTCCCAGCGGCGGCCGGCCCGTCGGAAATTGGTTGTAATAGAGCGGCTCTTGGCCGACGGCGTGCGGAAAGCTCATGGGAAGCCTGCCGCTCGGCGAAACGTCTCCATAGAGCACGTTGGCAATCGCGTGTCCGGCTTCGGTTCCTGGGAACCAGACCTCCATGATGGCTGGGATGTGCTTCGACGCCCACTCAAGGACCAGGGGACGCCCGGAGAAGACCAGTAGAACGATCGGCTTCCCTGTTGCAGCGACGGCCTCAAGCAATTGCTCCTGGTTGCCCGGCAAATCAAGGTAGGCGCGCGATCCGGCTTCGCCGCTCATGAAGCCCGATTCTCCAAGCGCAAGCACGACAACGTCAGCCCCTTGCGCAGCCTGCACGGCCTCTGCAAATCCTGCTTGTGAGCCATCCTCTATTTCGGTCCCTTTGGCGTAGAGGAGTGTGCCGCCGAGCTGCTGTGCGCGCTCCGTCAGCGCCTGGCGAACCGTAATGATGTCACGATCGTTCCCGGCTCCGCCCCAGGCTCCCACCATTTCTCCGATGTCATCGGCAAGGGGTCCGATCAGTGCAACGCGTTTAAGGGCCGGTGCAAGTGGTAAGAGCCGCGCACCTTCTGAGAGTGGCTCGTTGCGCAGGAGAACAAACGACTCTTCTGCCGCTTTGCGAACCAGTGGCCTATGCGCATCGACGGCCGCTGTCACTTCAGGCGCCTCGGCGTAAGGATGCTCAAACAGTCCGGTCGCGATCTTGACGCGAAGCACACGACGTACCGCCTCGTCGACCACGGCCATGGGCACCTGTCCGGAACGAATCAGCCGAGGCAACTGCGTGTCATAAAAGTGCGACATCATATCGACGTCGACTCCCGCGGTAATGGCCTTTCGGGTCGCGGTGGCGGGGTCGAGTGCAATGCCATGGTTTGTCAGTTCCATCACTGACGTGTAATCGCTGACGACGAATCCATTGAATCCCCATTCTCCGCGCAGGACTTTGCCAAGAAGAAATGGATTGGCGCTGGAAGGCACTCCGTTGAGCGCGTTGAAGGCGCTCATGATAGTCGCCGCGCCAGCCTTGACCGCCGCTTGATAGGGGGGCAGATACACCTGGCGAAGCCGGATCTCCGACATGTCGGTCGTGTTGTACTCGCGCCCTGCCTCGGCTGCGCCATACGCTGCAAAATGTTTGACTGAAGCGGCAACACGGCCTGGCTTCGAGAGATCGTCCCCCTGATAGCCCTGGATGTAGGCCCGAGCCATGGCGGCGCCGAGATAAGCGTCCTCGCCTGCACCCTCCACGGTTCTGCCCCACCGCGCATCGCGGCTGATGTCGACCATTGGCGAATAAAACCAGCGAACGCCCGCCGTGGTAGCTTCCTCGGCAGAGATGCGCGAGACGTCGACCACGAGACTGGGATCAAAGCTGGCGGCAAGGCCCAACGGCACCGGATAAATCGTTCGAAAACCGTGAATCACGTCCGCCCCAAACAGCAGCGGGATATGAAGGCGGCTCTTCTCCACCGCTAGATGTTGGTATTTGTTGGTGCGGTCCTTGCCAATGGTGTTCAGCATGGAGCCAAGCTCACCGCTCGCCGCAAGCTGCGCCGCGTTCACGGGGTTGCTCGGCTCAGGATTCTTCGCAGCAATCCCCGTTTGTTTGCCCGCAGGCGCCGACAAGGAGGAGTCGCCCGCATCGTTGTACTGAACCAGTTGCCCAATCTTCTCGTCCAACGTCATTTGGCGAAGCAGACGATCCACACGGGCTTCGACCTTAGGATCCGCCAGTTGCGCATTGGACGCTTGCCCCACATGCTTTGACAGGGACGGAGCAACGGGCGCAGGCGCCTGGGCCACAGCGAAGCTTTGAAATAAAGCCATTGCCAGTCCGAGGATTAAACCTGTGACAATGGAGTTGGTACCGCGGCGCGCACCCAGGCCGTCCAAAAAAGAGGACGCAGGGCTAACCGAATTGCAGTCTTTCGAGTTCAATCTCAACAAGAACTTTCTCCAGGCAATGTCAGTTGAATTTGCGTCGATTGCCAGGCGGCGCAGCACATCAGACATCAAACGAAAAACAGGTTCAAAAACGCCCAGCGACGCATCAAAAAGCGTATACGAGAGGCCATTTTGAAACGTCTGCGCAATCGTTTGCGCTCAGGTGAACTTTGTACCACTCGCTTATGCCAACAGTCAACCAAAAGGTGAGAAATCACAAGTCCCCCAACTGGCGTATATTGGACCGTTGTTTGCCATCGAAACGAATGCTTTGATATCAGGCCCCGTCCGATTCCAATTGCACGTTCAAGGCATTTCCGAGGATGATTCCATGAAAGCGATGAAGTCCGTTCCCTTGGGTTCGCATGTGAGGCGCGCATTCCTGCGCTCGTTTCTCCCACTCATTCTCTGCCTGCTACCTTCAGTCGTTCATGCCGGTTCGGATTACTACCGGCACGTGATTTTCGACAATAGTCTGACCCCGGACACCTACTTCTATAGCCATGGACAGGCCAACGGAAATAGCTTTCTGGAGCAGCAGGACGGCCGCCTTCCCGTGGAGACAAAGGTTTTCCTGACACCGCCGAATGCGCTCCGTCTGCAATGGCAATCAGCACCGGAGGGCGGATGGACAGCCGAGGTGGCTACTGCCGACCTGCGTAATCGAAAGCCTGGATTGGATGGCCACAATTTGTATTTCTGGATCAACGCACCTGAACCGATCGCCGCCGCGGATCTGCCGAAAATTATTCTTTCCAATTCACGCGGAGGTCTTCAGGTCGCAGAGTTTCCCGCCAGTTTCAGTGAACCGTTGGACCTTGGCAAATACACCGGCGATGTGCCCGCCGGTCGATGGATTCAGGTGCGCATTCCTCTTTCCGATTGCCGCACTGCCTCGATTTATCCCTTCAGGCCGGAGTACCTGGAAAACATCACCTTCAGGCAGGGCCGCGCCGATAATCTGCGTCACACGCTGATCGTCGATGAGTTTCGCGTGGACGACGATCCAATAGGACCAACGACCTTACCGGCGCCAACCCACCTTCGAGCCACAGGCTACGACCGTCACGTAGAACTGGAATGGGACGCATCGGAGTCGCCGGCATTGGCAAGGTATGTCATCTACCGTTCCCTCGACGGCAAGACCTTCGCTCCGGTCGGAATTCAGTTACCCGGCCTTTACCGTTTTGAGGATTTCCTGGGCAAGTCCGGAGTTCACGCGGAGTACAAGGTTGCCGCTTCGAACTGGAAATACAAAGAGTCGAAGTTCTCCGATGTTGCCAGCGCGTCAACCCGCGAATTGAGCGACGACGAATTGCTCACCATGGTGCAGCAGGCATGCTTCCACTACTACTGGGAAGGCGCCGATCCCCACTCCGGCATGGCGCGCGAAAACATCCCCGGAGACGACCGGGTCGTCGCAACCGGCGCCAGCGGCTTCGGAGTTATGGCTCTGATGGTGGGAGTAGATCGCGGCTTCATCACCCGGGAACAAGGGGTGCAGCGGCTCACCAAAATTGTCGACTTCCTCGAACACGCGCAGCGCTATCACGGTGTCTGGTCGCACTACATGAATGGAAGCACCGGCCACACTATGCCCGTCTTTGGTATGTACGACAACGGCGGAGACCTGGTGGAGACATCATTCCTCATGCAAGGCCTGCTGGCCGCTCGTCAGTACTTTCACGGCCCCTCCGAAAGCGAACAGTCCCTCTACCGCCGGATCACGGGCCTTTGGGAAACCGTCGAGTGGGATTGGTATCGTGAGACACCAACCAGTGACTTTCTCTACTGGCACTGGTCACCCGACTGGGCATTTGAGATTCATCACCCACTGATCGGCTTTAACGAAGTGATGATCACCTACCTGCTCGGCATCGCATCTCCCACCCACGCCGTGCCGGCCAGCCTCTACTACTCCGGGTGGGCCGGACAATCCGAGATAAACATCTCCTACCGGGAAGGATGGTCAGGCCAATCTGACGGCAACCACTATTCGAACGGAAACACCTACTACGGAATCAAGCTCGATGTAGGTGTCGGCACGGGCGGCCCGCTATTCTTCACGCACTACTCGTTCGTGGGATTCGATCCGCACAGCCTGCGCGACCGCTTTACCAAGTCCTATTTTGAGAACAACAGAAACATCGCACTCATCAGCCACGCCTACTCGGCGGCAAATCCGAAACACTTCAAGGGCTACGGTCCTGATGCGTGGGGACTCACCGCCAGTGACGGACCAGATGGCTACGTTCCGCACGCTCCCGACAAGTTCAACGATCAGGGAACCATCACTCCCACCGGCGCGCTCAGTTCGTTCCCGTACACGCCGGAGGCTTCGATGGCGGCGCTCAAGCACTACTATCGCGATCTCGGCGGTCAGATGTGGGACATCTACGGACCGCGCGATGCTTACAACGCCGGTGCCGATTGGGTTTCGCCCATCTACATGGGGCTCAACCAGGCGCCCATCGTGGTGATGATTGAAAACTACCGCTCGGGCCTCGTATGGAAGAGCTTCATGTCCAATCCAGAGATCGGCGAGATGCTCAGGAGACTCGACGCGGAGACCGCAAAATAGGGTTCTCCCGACAGACAGTGCCGGCACTGCAACCTCATTGAATGCGCAAGGGTTTGCATTTGGTCACTTGAATCAGGCATACATCAAAAATGCCGCAAAAGCACGCTTGACACGGACTGTTAGAGTGACGACAATTACCCGTGCACAATCGATTGCGCTTACGCGCGCTGAGACTTGCCCTGGGCGATTCTACGACGCGTCTTGTGTGTTGAAGTGAGCCATTCGAGCCCTTAAGCATGGCACTTGCGCTTCCACTGATTGGGCTGGCGGTAATTGAAATGCAAACCCCACGAGGATGGAGGAGCGCTGATGACGAACCTTAGCCGCTTGTCTTCTTCCTGCACTCCGTCCGGCGCATTAAAGATAACCCGTCGCAGGGCTCTCCAGTCGATGGCGGCGGCTGGCTGCGCGTTGGCATCGGGCTGCGGCAGTAACCTCACAGCTTCGGGCGGTTCAGGTGGCAATCCGCCTGAGGGCGGGCCGCCCGTGGGAATTCCGATGCCAACCACGCAAGCTGCCTTCCTTGACGACGTGATACGGCAAGGCTGTCTCTTCTTTTGGGAGCAGGCAAGCCAGGCAACTGGACAAGTCCTCGACCGAGCCAGCAATTACCTCGGCGGCGCACTCGATTCGCGAACCACTGCAAGCATCGCCTCCACCGGCTTCGGATTGACCGCGCTTTGCATTGCCGACAAATATGCCTACCTTCCGTCGGTAACGCACGCGCAGATCGTCGATCGAGTGCAGACTGCATTGAGCTGGCACCTGAACAGCATGCCCGAGGAAAATGGATTCTTCTATCACTTCTCTGACATCAATACCGGCTTGCCCGAGACAGGATCGGAAGTTTCATCCATCGATACGTCAATTCTGATGTGCGGAGTTTTGGCGGCCCGTGCCTATTTTGGAGCCGAGAATGCGCAAATCCAGTCCTTGGCCACGCAATTATATGAGCGCGTGAATTGGCCCTGGATGTTGAATGGCGGTTCGACTTTTTCCATGGGCTGGATGCCAGATTCAGGCTTCCTGGCTGCGCGCTACGATACCTATTGCGAACTGATGATGCTCTATCTGCTGGCCATAGGATCGCCCACGAACCCGGTGGCGCCGTCGTATTGGAATAACTTCGCGCGCCCTACGTTCACCTTCGATAGCTACCAGTTCATCAGCGGCAGCGCCGATCCTCTATTCACCCACCAGTATTCGCACGCGTGGTTCGACTTCCGCAACAAGAGCGATGCCTACGCCAATTACTTCGACAACTCCGTCGCCGCAACGCAGGCGCATAAAGCTTTTTGCGCGCAAGACTATCCGCAGTGGTATAACGCGAATTACTGGGGCATCACGTCGTCCGATTATGCCGGAGGCTATACGGCGTGGGGAGGACCCCCATCCCTCGGCCCGATCGATGGAACGGTCGTTCCTTGCGCGCTGGCAGGCTCTCTGGCCTTCGATGCGGCCGACTGTTACCCCGCTCTGAACGGGCTGCTGTCTCACTACGGTAACCCCGCGTGGGGAAGATACGGCTTCGTCGATGCATTCCACCCGGCAGCGAATTGGTACGACACAGATTGCATCGGAATTGATCAGGGAATATCCGTCCTGATGGCGGAAAATCTCCGCTCCGATTTGGTGTGGAACACCTTTATGAGCAATCCCGAGCCCGTGAACGCCATGCAGTTAGTGGGATTTCACTAGGCCCTTGCAACGAAGATGAAGGGAGCAGGAGAGGCATTCATGATCGAGCACAACAAAACAAGGGGAATCAGCCGCCGGGATGCACTCAAATCGATAGCGGCAGCTGGCTGTGCATTGGCGTCCGGAAAAATGGCTTTCTCTGGCGCTCTCTGGAAGCTTACAAAAGAGGATGAGGCCTTCCTTGACGACGTGATACGGCAAGGCTGCCTGTTCTTTTGGGAGCAGGCCAGCCCCGCGACGGGCCAGGTGCTCGACCGGGCGCGTCACGACCTCTCAGGCGCACGCGATCCGCGGCGCATGGCCAGCATCGCAGCCACAGGTTTCGGCCTCACCGCTCTGTGCATCGCCGACCATCGCGGCTATCTGCCCCACGCACAAGTAGTCGAGAGAGTGAAGACCACCCTCGATTGGCACTTGAACCGCTTCCCTGAGGTCCACGGCTTCTTTTACCACTTCACCGATATTGAATCCGGTAAGCGCGTCGAAGGTGTCGAACTGTCTTCGATCGATTCCTCCCTCCTGCTCTGCGGAGTTCTCACCGCACGTGCCTATTTCAAAGACGAGAAGATCCAGTCCATGGCAAAGCAGATCTATGAGCGGGTCGATTGGCCTTGGATGCTGAACGGCGGCGATACCTTTTCGATGGGCTGGCATCCCGATAAAGGCTTCCTCGATTCGCGCTGGGCGAAGTATTGCGAACTGATGATGATCTACCTGCTGGCCATCGGCTCACCCACTCATCCGGTTGCGCCTGAACTGTGGAAGAACTTTGAGCGGCCGACGATTCGTTACAAGGGCTTCGAATACATCAGTGGCAACGATCCGCTGTTTACCCACCAGTACTCGCAAGCTTGGTACGATTTTCGTATCAAA